>WNFQ01000001.1_pt1 | contig 636443 bp, 930 predicted proteins | sample 5400171 | NCBI WGS metagenome assembly WNFQ01 (sample SAMN13153356, study PRJNA577476) | soil metagenome | isolation source: 20 cm soil under Madrone tree | place: USA:California | collected 2016-06-14
CCAGCTATATGCTGTAGCACCATTAATAACATTTGAATTTGCATTTACTCTTACATCGGTATAATAAAAGTTAGTTCCTTCATTAATATTAGATGTTGTTAAAGTGAAATTAGTACCACTAGAACCATTTATTGTAATATTTACTAATTTTCTCCAATTATTATTGTCAGCTAATGATGTAAGTCTATCTACACTATTTAAAAGATACCAATTTGGTATAATTAATTGATAATTATCAAACACACCACCAGCAGTGCTTGCATTACCAACGGCTACAACCATACCATGCTCTCTTTTACCAATAGGTATAGCATCTCTATCAGTTAGAGTATCTATTGATGTATAAATACCACCTTTACCATATCCCGAAATATGTGTGGGATCATTTAAATTAAAGGGTAATATAGGGCCAGTAAATTTGCTACCAATCATTAAATTATACAATTTTTAAGTAGTTTATATATAAAAATGAATCTTTTCTATAATTTTTGGTTTTCTTATTTTATTTATCTATATTTATCCACATGAATCATTTTGATTGTAAATTACCAATAAATGAACTATTCATATTTTTCAATAAGCCACGAGATATTGAAAAATATGAATTTTTGTGTATAGCATCACACTTACATTTAAATTCTTTAGAATTCACTAAAAGGATTATAGATGAAGACATTTATACCGATGATGGTATATTTACAATTTATCCAGAATTATTCGAAATTCTTGAAAGCGTTGAAATAGTGTCATCAAAAAGAGAAATGTGAGAATTGATAAAATGTGGTTCTCTCTTTATAAATAATGTTCAAATAAAGTCTGAAAAAATTGAATTAAATACAATACCATTCTTTGAAACAGGATTTAAAACTGAATGGGGGAATTTAAAATTTGGAATTATAAGAATTAGTAAAAAGAAATATGAAATAATATTCACTATTATGTAGATAAAAAATATTAATGTGTATTTTTAAAACATTTCAATTTTCAATATATATAATTGATATATTAAATAAGAACTTTATGAAGACTTTCTACGAACCTACAAAGAATGGGTTAGATAAACTATTTGTTAATAATAATGTGTTGGCCGAGTGTGCTAGAACAGTAGTTATGTGGTATTTAAAGAAAGATTTTGGAAGAACCGAAGAACACATGAAAATTGCTTTGGATGAAGCATCTTTGTGGATGGGTATGACTGAGAAAAACCATACATTATTTTCTAAATTTAAGAATGATTTAAAAACCATCAAATACAATGAGAATGATGAACATGGTTTAGCTGATGAAACTGTTAAAGTTGCAAATCTAATGCTTAACTACAAAGAATTGAAGTCTAAAGAAAGAAAATTAATTATATTTGGATAATAAAAAAAAGGCTTCTATTAAGAAGCCTTTTACTTTAATTTTTTGTACCACATGATGGGCAAAATTTAAACTCTGGTTTTAATCCTCTACCACATTCTGTACAATAGTTTTTTAAATCCTTAGCCTCTACTATTTTTTCTGATAAAGGTAGTATTTGATACTCTATTGTAGTATTAGCTAATGTTGAGAAATCCATATCAATATATTCAAATGATTGGCTTGATGATGAACCTTGTTCAACTCTTCCTGTTTCTTTCATTTTTACATCTTCTTTAGTTGGACTTTCAGATTCAATATCTAAACTTTTTTTATCAGGCGAATAATCAATCGTACTATTTAAATTAAAATCTGATAAATTAGAATCTACATTTATTGTACTGTTTGTTGTGAATGTACAATTATTTGTCCAATCATAGTTAGTAGATGTAGAGTTAATATTAGTTGTAGCACTATTAAAATTAATGCTATCCCAACTAATTGTATTTGTATTTGTTGGAATAGTAATAGTTCCTGTTAGATTCAATGGTGCTATAGTTGTCGTGTCAATTACTGGTGACCATTTTTCATCAACTCTTTTCTTATTAAAACGCCCAAATGAACCATTACTCACATTTAAATTTGTTTTTAACGTTTCTGCATAAAATTTAATTTTTATATTACCATTAAGTACAATAGCTTTTTCGACAGAAGCGTTACCTGACTCAACATCATACGTATCAAATTTAAATTTTTTAGCAACATCTAAATACCTTTCAAGATATACACGCTGACCTGGTTTTAATGCAATACCAGTATCAGAAATTAATTTACCATTAATTTCAATAATTGCGAGTTGATGTGATGTTGTGGGATTAAATAATTCTACCTCAAATTCTTGACCACCTTGAAGGTATATTTTTGATGGTTGTTTTTCTTTGTCGTAGATTTTAACTCTACCTTTTCTTACTGTGATGTATGCAGTTGGATTAGTCTGCACACTTTGGTTGTGTGTTTTGTTCATAGTCCTTAAACTTATTTTTTAGGCTACATATTCTTTAGTTACCGTAATAACTCCAAAGCTTTTTAAGCTCAGAACATATAGTTAAAATTATATATCTAAAAATATTCCTTTCAATTTGGAAAAAATAAATATTTTCATTAACTTTGTAATATGGAAGATAAACATAAGCAAATTTACCTTAAAATTCGTGCAGAACAAATAAAAAAACAGCATGATACAGTAAATATAGCATTATTTCCAAAAGGTTATCCATTTGAAGATGCATATGAAATAGCATCAGAACAATTAGAAATGGATTTAAAAAATAGTGATTTAAGAATCAGTATAGAAGAACTTTTATACTTATCTGATAATCAAGCAATTAATTTAATTGAAGATAGATTTGAAAAAATAAATTAATAAAAAAGCCCTTTTTTATTAATTATTTTGGGGAATAATTTTTGTAATATTTCCTTCAAATTCTCTTTGAAAAATTAATAATTGTCCAATTAAACCAGTAAAATCGAATACATTTGATTTCACTTTATCTTCTACATCATTAACCATAATTTTAACAACTGTAGGAAATTTATCAACGTTCTTAGCTTCTGTTGAAATACCAATTAAAAATTTAATATCATCGTGTTTAAATTCATATGATATGAAATCACTCTGAACATTGGGACTTCCATAAGCAAATACTGGAACTTCAGCTATAATGGCATTATTTAATGCTATAGCATCAGATAGTTGTATACCACCTTTAGTTATTTCATTTTTATCAATTTCTCCTTTAATAAATTCTATCTCGTGTTGAGCTTTCAATTCATCAGAATCAAATAGTTCAAATGTTCTAAAATATTTCATAGATTATATATTATTAATTTTTCTTGTAATTTCGCACATTTATTGGTATATTTGATAGATTCATTAAAAGTTTAATATGAAAATTAAAAAAGTCAATAGTTTTGATAATAAATTCTGGCTTAAAGTCAAATTAGTCTTAGTACCTATGCCATTTTTAGTATCCGAATTAGAGCAATCAAAAATTGGAGATTTGACATTATTTCCAAATATAATAAATGAGCAAGTGGAATGGAATTCTTTAAATGCTAACATGTTGATCCCCGCTTTACAAGATTATATAGTCAATGGATTATACAATTTAAAAGTGATTTCATTACCCAATAATTTTCCAAAAGATTTATTAGATAAAATTAAAAATGAAGAAATTGAAAATGGTTCTGATTTATTAATAGAATGTGAAGAAATATTAGGTGATGAAGGAATATTTGCGGTTTTATTTGGTGAAGATGAGTATAGAGTTAAATATGTTGATGGTAAATTTAACTATAAGATTCAATGAAAATAACAAACGAAGAAATTATCGAAGTTTTAGAAAAAATAAAAGTGTTCAATTTATATAAACAAATTGCTACAGATTTGAAAATTGAATCAAATAAAAATAACGAAAAACATTTAATGAATATAGAAAAAAAGCAATCTATGCTTATTATAGAAATTAAAAGTATAATATTAATTGAAACATATTTTCTATTTCATCAATTATACAATTCAATTGAAAGAGGTGATTATGAAAGATCGGAGCAATTAAAAAATAGAATATTAGATTATGGAACAGTCAGAGATTAATGAAATATTAGAATTAATTAAAATAAATGAGCATTATTCAGAAAAGTCTAATTCTTTGCTATCTTATGTTACTAAGTACTTAAATGGTGGTGGTGATTTAGATATAGAACATTTGGTTTTAGAAGAAAATAAATGTAGAAAAATTGCAGCACAAGCATATGAGGATGCTATGGCTAAAATTGAAAGTGTTGATACATTTTATTCTATGTTTAGATTCTTAATGAGAGCAATAGAAAATAAAGACTTATCAAAAGAGTTAAAAATAAGAAATTTAATTAAGAAAAAAATTGATGGGAAAAATGCAACCACAAACTGAATTATATGGACATCCAAAATGGCTATTTTATAGCATATTTGGTAAGAAGTATGTTCAAGAAAATTCACATAAATCATTAGAGGATTTTTTCGATGATGCGCCACATTATTTTTATATGTATATTGGTCCTAATTTTGTTTGTCTTAGTAGCTATCATAATTTTTATACAGAGACAAAAAAAATATTAGTTAAAAAAATAACTAATATAAGAGCATATCAAATATTTGGTATTGAAAGAATGGAAAATGCCATAGAAAAAACTAACACAGTTATTAGTAAAGCCGAATATAGAAATAAAATAATTGGCGAAATTTAATTCACATTTTATATTATAAACGAAAAAACCCTGCTTGACAGGGTTTTTAATGAAATTAGGTTGGACGCCTAAAGCTGTGTGGTTGTATTCGGTTAACACACTACTCTGATATGGTAGAATAGAGCGGTTCAAATCTGCTCCACAGCACTTTTAAAACATTCCGTTTGCTTCGAGGGCTTTCGGATAGAGTGAGGAAACTGTCAATGTATGCAGTGGAGGCGTAAGGTGTCTCATTAGCATACGAACATTTATAAGATTGTTTATGATTTTTAAAACCTATTTTTAAAACCTTTATATACAAAATAAATCACACCACCAATTAATAGATAAGGTAAGAATGATAATGCTAATTTAAAAACAAGTACGAGCACTAATACAAGTGCGAGTACCATAAATATGTTAGTTAATGTTAGTTTCATATATTTTTTAGTTTTGTTTTGTCGTTTTATTCTTAACCAAGATATTAAACTTTCGGAAGTCTCTTTAGATAATGCTGTATCTAATTTAGATTCAAGTTCTTTTAAGTTTAACACGTGCTTTATGTTATTTTTTAGCTTTAACTTCAGTATCAACATCTTTACTTCTAGCAATTGCATCTACAATTGCTTTATAATTTGTTAAAGGTGATGTGAACTCAGTATCATCATTCATTTTTACATGAGCTTTCAATACACCATCCTCTTTATAAATACGAGCTTCTTTTAATTTGTTAAGTAATCCTTTATACTTATTGATACCTAATACATCTAACACATTCATAATATTATTATTTAAGTTATATCTTTTAAACGTATAAAAATGAAAAATGTTATGTCAACTCAATAAAATTTGCAATTAAAAATCTTCTTTTTTCAGAATTGTATTTAGGATGGTTCGTAAAATCTTCTAATAAAAGCATTTTCCATTCAGTTTCCTCAAATTTATATACAATTGTAAATTTTGAACGATTTATTTTTTTTATTAATTCTTCTCTATTAGAATCATCAACTCTATAAGTAATGACTTCATTTTTGATATTATTATCTTTATCAAGCCATAGCGGATCATTAAAACTTGTAATTATCCTATTTTCTTTAATATTAAAAATAAATTGTGGTACAACAGACCATACAATATTATTAGCATTTAATGGGGTATTATAACGATTTGATTTCTTTTGTGGAGAAATAAAACTGTTAAAACCTCTTATTATATTAATCAATAAATCCATAATTCTATTCATATATACATCGAACTACACAATCTAACATTACTATTAACGATTATATTTAAAAAATGATTTATTTTATTTGGAGATGTGTGAAGTTTTATCTACATTTATAGAATATAAAAATAATAAACTATGAATGACTGTTTTGATAATGACTTAACTATAGTCATAAATAAGAGGAGAGATATACGTGTGGAATATATGCCTAAAATTTTAGATAATGCTAAGTTAATATTAGATTTAAATAATAGTCAATTATCAATGCTGTTAAATGAAGTTAAATCTAAGCCTGAAGAAGAACAGATTATATTTTTAACACATTTAATTGATAAAATAGATTGTTGCTCTTCTTATAAAAGTGTAAAAAACTTTCTTCTTAATTTTAGATTGTTGCTTGAAAAAATTGCTAGTATGTCATGAAAAGTATTCCTCGTAGCAAAGAGTTTGTAAAGTTGTATGATATAATCTCAAATAATTCATTTAAAGGTATAGGACTACTTTATTTTGATAGTGAGATGTTTTTAAAAATGAGCTTGTTTGAAAATTATATTATTTCTGTTAGAATGATTGATATTTGTTCTTCTCAACAAAATATCTATGGTGGTGTAGAAATTATAATTAAAAATTCGACAAAAAGAATTAAAAAATTACTTGATATTTTTATAGAAACTGATTTATCTAATACATATTTTAATAATGATAGATGGGATATTTTGCATAGATTAAAGGGTAAATCAACAATGAATACAAAAACAGGATTTATTGAAGATAATAAAGAAAATTTAGCTAAATGGAAAAAAGTAAGAGAATCGAGTAGTTATAATTATGCTAAATACATATTAAATTATGTATGTGAAAGTAAGAAGAAGCCATCATACGTTAATTACTATACGGCTGGTATAGATGTAATAAGTGATATGGAATATTATCTTTTTGGTTGTATTTATTACTTATTTATAGAAGAAACTATTTTAGATGTATCAGAAAGAAAGAAAATTTTATTTCTTTCTTTGGTTGCGGAGCATCTAAATATTAATACTTATAAAAAATGGGAAAAAAGAGCATTGATTGATTATTTCTTAAATGAATGTAAAGTATGAAATTTTTTAAACATGGTATAGATGTATTTAATAGAAGATATAAAAAATATGGTGGGCATACACATTGGTTAGCACAATCATATATTTTTAACAATAAATGGTATTGCATAGATTATTTATCTATTGTATTTGAGTTCAAATTGCATAAATTTGAAAGATATAGTGCTTATTACGATGGTTACCATCATGATATACAATTTTTATTTGTAACAATTTTCTGGGGTGGAACACCATATAAAGAAACTCAATTTAAAACTAAATCTCAAATTAGAAAAGAAAAAATAGATAAATTACTCTAAATTCTTGTTTTTACTAAATATTTTTTATATATTTGTTTATAATTTAAATTAACACACATAAAATATGAATTTAAAACCTTTGGCAATTATTTCAATGATACTAGTTGCAGTTTCTATAGTCGGCTTAATAATTTTTAGAATTGGTTGGGTAACATTTATTGATAGCCACGAATTCGGATATAAATATGATAAACGCTCAGGTGAAATCACACCTATTCTTACCGAAAAAGGCAAAATCAAAACAGGTTATGTGATTACACCACCTATTGTTGTATCGGTTCATACGATTGATTTACGTCCTGTACAAGTTTGTATTAATGCTAACTCAAGAATTCTTAACTGTAAATTAGTTCGATTTAATCCAACTGGCTTTAAAACATTTATTGATTGGCATGGTAGAGGTGATTACAACACTGTAACTAATTTAAAAGATATTTTATTATCATATGCTTACGATGGTTCAGATTTAAGTCAGTATCCATTCTTATCTATTACGAAAGAATTGAAACCTGATGAAAAAGGTACTATGGAAAACAATTCGGATAAAGTTTTCAAAGCAGATACCATTAAAACAGAAATCTTAGTAAAATGATTTACATACTTATTATAATCGGTTTACTTTATTATTTATTTATTGTAAAAAAATATACAATAAAGGATATTAAAGAATTCTATTTAAAGTTTAGAATACGACTAACAAAGAAAATAAAAATTACAATTGGCTCAATTAGTTTTTTATTACTTTTTTGGGCAACATGCTTTCATTATACAGATTCTCACCAAATAGGAATTATTAGAAATGAAATAACAGGTGAATTGTGGTTAGATGATAAACCAGGTCCTAATCTATCAGCACCTTGGGTTAAAGTTGTTAGAATTGATATTAGACCTATTAGAGTATCAATTTCAACATCATCAAGAAGTTTTAACTCTCGTCTAGTAGAGTTTGATAAATTGGGATGGCGAGAGTTTGTAGAAATAGAAGGATTTAGATATTATTGGTGGGATAATAGAATTTCATACAACTCTGGTTACGATGATGAATACAGAGGTATGAAAGATTTATTAAGAGGATATTCTTTCGATAATGAAAAAAGAAAATTTATTAAAGTATCAAAAATAATCGAATAATTATGGACAGTAAAAAAACTACTTGCGAAACCGTTCAAAGAATGCATGATAAAAAATATCAAGAAATTGAACTTATTAAATCTGTAAAAGAATTTTTAAAAAGTACTTTCATTGTTCCGTCTAGAATTTCAAACTTAAATAAAATTCTATTTGAAAGGTATGATGTGAATGTAGTAAAGTTTGAAACGGATTATGATGTTTATAAATTTACATTTATGTTAAAAACTAATTTATCGGACAGTACACATTGTATATCAGTTGATATTTTAAAATAAATAAAGGGACTCAATTGAGTCCCTTTATTGTATTAAATCATCAGATATTCTTTTACGTCTTTGATGTATAGTTTCAAAATCTTTTTCTATATCAATTAAGCTTTTATATGCTAAAAGATTTCCTTTATCAGTTTTAATTAATTTTTTATTATTTTTAGGCAAACCAATCACCCAATATTCAATACTCTGCCTTAATCTATATATTTGGTATTTAACTTCAACCGATAGATACGTTTTATCACCGCTTTTGTAAAAAATAATTTCATTCTCTTTCATCATTTTTCATTTTAGAAATATTTTCTAATGTGTTTGGTTCGCCAATAAACCAAGATATTTTTCTTTTTCTTAAATTTGAATCCAACCAATCATCATATATAAATGCTTCATATGATATTCTATCATTGATACAGTAAACACAACAATTACAACTACAGAATTCATCACAATCAATTCCATCCCAAGTCATATCATCGAATAGTTCCGAATTAATTATATTATTAGATATAAGTTTTCTATTCATAAATTAATTTAATATGATATATCCTACAAAATACCCTATTAAAAGTCCAGAAATTATTAATATCATATTTTTACTTAATGGTAGGCTATTTTTAATTATATCCAAAGAAGTTTCTTCTTTATTAATAGAATTTATTTTTTTTATTCTACTATTTCTTTTTGTCTTTATTATAAATAACTCTTCACCTTTAGCTATAGCATCATTATAACATTCAAATTCATATTTTTTACCCATGAAATATAATGTGCTATACTCAGCATTTGGATTTGAGTAACATGGTGTTACTTCTACATAAACTTCTCTATATAAATTATCATAATGACAAAGTACATATGTTCTATTATACCACAACCATTTATACTCCTTTTCCATAATAATATCTCTTATATTCTTCTGACTTATGTCTTTTTATTTTAACTTTATATGCCGAATTAGGCAGCTGCGAATTACTAGATATTATACATCCATTTAAACACAATCCCAATATTACAGATAATATAACAACTTTCATATTTTATTATAGTAAAAATGAAATAAAAAGTTTTAAAAATATTTGTATTTGTCTACAATTATTGTTAAATTTGTGTTTAAAAATAAAAAATGAGACCAACAACTAAAGTTATATTAAATGGTAGAACACTCAGTAGAAGAACTGATACCAAAAGACTTAATATCACTGAGTTGAAAATATGGACTCTAATGAGAGCAGGTGCATATCCAGTTTATATTAGGCAAAACCTAAATGATATGGGATTTAAAGGTAAAGTTAAAATAGTACCTTCTAATCATGTTGCATTTAAACACATTAAAAAAGAATTCCCTGAGTGGTATTAATTATTATTTGCTTAAATTAAACAAAATGAATTATATTGTAATAGATTTAGAGGCTACGTGTACCGATGGTAAAGAAAAAATTCGGAACGAAATTATTGAGATTGGTGCTGTGAAAATAGACAAAAATCTCAACATCATTGAAGAATTTCAAAGATTTGTTAAACCTGTAGAGAACCCTTTATTAACAGAATTTTGTAAAGACTTAACAAAAATTAAACAAATTGATGTAGACAATGCTGAGAATTTTGGTGTAGTGTGTGCCGAATTTATTAAATTCATTGGTGAAGGCTACACTCTATGTAGTTGGGGATTTTATGATAAATCACAACTAACTAAAGATTGTATACTTCATGGCATGTCTTATGATTGGTGTGAAGAGCATATCAGCTTAAAACATCAACATGGTAGTATGTTTAAACTTGGAAAAGGCGTAGGTGTTCAAAAAGCACTTAGAATGGAGGGTTTGAGATTTGAAGGCACTCACCACAGAGGAATAGATGATGCTAAGAACATTGCTAAAATTTTCATAGCACACTACGAAAAGTGGAATTTTAAAAAAAGAATGGTTTAAAAACCATTCTTTTTTGCATATCTATTTGTATAATGATACAAATTATACATTCATAAAAAGCCTGATTTGATTAATCAGGCTTAGTCTTAAATTATTCCTCCTCTGAATAATCAATTTCATATGAACGCTTTAATTTTATAGCTAAATTATTTGCTACATCTTGTGGTAATTTTTCAAAAAGATTTTCAATCAATGAACTACTATCGAACTCACGTTTTCTATAATAAATCATATCATATAAAACTCTAGTAACCTGCTCTAAAACACCCGTATTAATATCTCGTATAGATACTTTAGAAAAATCAGTTTTACCATCTTCTTTTTTAGAATATATTCGTTCTTCAATATCTTCCTCCACATTTACATTTTCGGCTTTGAAAATTAATGTATAACCATAATTATTCTTTATTGATATTTCCATTATTATAATAAATTTAAATTATGAATTCTTTCTTTTCTATTTGGTTTATTGAAAACTATTAATATTTCCTGATGATGTTCGTTTGATAAAATACTTTTAAGGTATTCTAAAAATTCATATTCATAAATGTGTGCATTTCTATTAAATTCTCTCGATTTAAGTATTCTTATATAATTAACTTTAGAAAATTTAGATGTCAATCTTTGAAAAACAATATCAGCACTAATTAAATAATCATACAAATGAAGTGCGTTGTCATGTTTTTCTACTTCCATAATTCTAAATGTATTATCTCTTTTACAATATAATTTCATTGTATTATTTTTTTAAATACATTATTCGTTATTATCTTCTATAGCTTCTGTTATATCTACATTTTCATTAATTACTTCAGTTTGGACCCAATCGATTTCACCATCATCTGTTGTTAGTACATCTGCGGTATTATCTTCTGTCTCTGTTGCCATTCTATATGCGACAACAGGTGGTATGGTTATATCAATATCAAATAAATTTCTTGGTGTGCATGATGTATTAATATATTCACTCTTTTTAATATCTTTATTCGAATCTTCTGCTTTAATTATTTTAGAACGTTTAACTTGTATAGATTGAACACTTCTATTAAGAACTTTGCTCAATTCACTATCAGTACCTTTAAATTCAAATAATAAAGTTATATCTTGTTCTAACCATTTCTTTCTACCATTATTGGTATTTTCTCTACGTTTTTCGTAATATAATTTTTTCCACTGATAATATTTTTCTGTTTTCTTACTCATAAAAGGAGGTTAGTTTATTTGTTATTGTATAGAAAAATGATTTCAAAGTTTAACTTTAATTGAAATATTTTTGGATTTATCTATTATTTTTGTTAAATTTGTAATATGTTTAAAAATCTGTTTAAAAAATCACAAAATAAAACTTCTATAAAAAGTATAGAAGAGATATTTAATGTGACAAATTTTAATAATTGGTTTATAAATCCTGATAATGGTTCATATGCAAATCATGGAATTTTTCTAAGATTGGATAAATTGTGTGATTCATTCTTCTTTGAATATTTTGAATTTCAAGGTGTTAAAAAAGGTTCTGATTTTGCATATAATGAAAATTATACTAAATTTAGAGTATTTGTTGAACAAGTTAGATTAAATTGGATAAGTAAAATAAATGAAAAAAATTCTTAATTTATATTACCATATTATTAATATATCTGAAATTAAGTGTATTAATAAAGAGATTAAACTATTAACTGAAAAATTTATATCAGATAGTTTTCATTTAAATATAGCTAAAGGAGCTTCTTATGGATATAGAGAAAATATTCGTGGGAGAATGATTGGAAACAAAGATAGAATTAGTATTCTAAATAGAAAGCTTAGAATACTTAAAAATGGATTATAAATCGTGTTCATTTAGAAAAATCTCAGGTTGAAAATATACCAAAATAGAATCCGCAGAATACGATATTTTAATACTATTTTTAGTAATTTTTACTGATTCAAAATATTCAAATCTTTCCAAGTCATTTTTTATTTTAATTAAAGTTTCTTTATCTGTAGTTGGAATTTTAATTGTAATAATAATGTCAGTCCCACCCATAGCGGTATCAATAGATTTACCTTTAAAATCTTTCACTTGTACACCATTTATACCGTGTTTAGATAAATAATCTATGATTTTACCAATGTGAAATATATAACCATTTTCAAAGCCATATTCTATAGCATCATCATCTAATTCTATGGTTTCAAACATAATGCTTAAATCATCTTCCTCTTCCTCTTCATCGTCCCAATCTGAAACATTTTCATTAACACGAAATTGTTCTTCTATCATAAATATTATATTATCAACATCAGTTTTATCAAATATTTCTCTATCATCTTCATCACCATAATCAGCAAATATTTTACCTTCATGTGTCGTTGATAATGTCATTTTAATATCTGCACTAGTAATTTCTATATAATCACCTAAATATTCTTCTGGATATTCACCTCTTATATCAAACGTAATTTTTAATTCTGGATGATGTTCTTTAAAATAAGTATCTAAATTATTACGTAATGATAACATATCTTTACGTTGTTCTAACATGGGGTTAGAATAATCTTCAAAAAGCTTTAAATATTTCATAAGTTATATATAATTCTGAAAATGTATTATTTTTTTGATTAAATAATATTTTTATATAAAATTTTGCATATTATCATATTTTTAATTATATTTGGGTTAAATTGATATTTAATCATAAAAAAATGAAAAATGTTTCTATACAAACTTCAACAGAATTTGCTAAAGAGATTGTTGTAGCAATGATGCGAGGAAAAGAAATTGATGTTAAAGGCATGTTGACACCATTAGTAATTCAAGCTGATGGTCAACGAATATCATCTAATCATTTTAGAATTCTTGAAACAAGAATTTCAATAGAAGAATTTACTGATAAAAAAGAATATTATTTGAAGAAGAACTCAGAATCACACTATTTTGGAATTATTCTTCAACCAAGTTTTAATATTTGCGAAGAAATTTCCAAACAATTGAAAATGGAAGTAGGTTATATTACATTTAGTTATTTGATAAATATATAAAAATGAGTGATGCTTGGAGTGATGCATTAAAAGGTGAATCTTTTTATGCTAATAATAAAGTGGAAAGAGTACAAAGAAGTAATTTTGATTCTCAACATCTATCTGATAGTAGTAGAGTCGAAAGAGTACATAAAAAAGTTGTGATTAATACTTTAATTGGTAAAGGTGATATGATTTTATTAAAATCAAAATATCATAAATATTATGTTGATAAATTTAATCCAAAAACAGTTGATATAACAAAACCAGCTAAAGTTAAAAAAGTTAGTAGTTATGGTAAAATATACATAGAAGGTTGGGAAGAAATACACAATAAAAAGATGGGTAAAGGGTTTCCTAATACATCTTTTGATAAATTGAGTGAAAGACAGATTAGAATATTTGGCTTTTATAAACCTGAACCTATAGTTGTTAAATCTATTGGTCAAATTCAAGATTGTGATGATAAATCATTTACACTCTGTATATTTTCAAATGATAATATTATAAATATTTATCCAAATGAATTACTTATAGATGTAGCACCTATAGAAAAAGGCGTATACATTACTGTTATATCAACTATAACAAAAGGAAAACAAATTATTGAATTTCTACAATCTACTGAAGATGAAATAAAGCAACACAACTCATGAAATTTACAGAGCCTTTAGATATACTATATGACCAATTATTTGATAAGCCCAACAAATTGGGTATGACTCCTTTAATAGAAAAAGCATATAAAAATTCTAAATTATCTTCAATCGAAAAAGAACAAGAAGAGATACTAACAGCTTCTTTAGTTATCCACTTTGATATAATTCCATCTAATAAATTTCATGTTATTGAAAATTATATCAGAACATCGGAATTCGAAAATCTTCATATTAAAGAAGCTTATGCTCAATATATTTTAGGTGGTGGTAAATTTACTGATAGTAAATTTAAAGCATACTTAATAAAATTTGTTCAATCTATGGAATTTAAAATACCTCTTTCAATAATAAAATCTTTGAAAGAGGATATTGATTCTTCTTTATATGAAAGTATAGCTAAATAATATTATTACATATTTCCTCTACTATCAGAAACAGCTATTTGTTGTTGTATAGCCATTGAAATTAAATCGGAAACTTTCATATCGCCTACTTCTCCTGTAGCTGAAGGTACAATGTCTTTTATTTTAATATTTACAAATAATGTATATTCACCAACTGCACCAGGAAATAGAGATGTATCTTCACCATATAAATCATTAACTACTACACCATTACTTATTAACATATCAAGAGATGGACTTAAAGAATTTACGACATTGATATTTTCAGCTACTAAGTCTTTATCAGTTTCTTTTATAAGATTTTTAGCAACATCAAGATATTGTCTTTTGATTAATAACTTAACCTGGTTTGACTTAAGTAACCATATAAAATGGGTAACATCAGCTAATCTAGTTAACCCAATAGCATTTTGATCATTACTTAAAGGTATTTTTATTTCATATTCTTGCATAATTTATTATTATTTTTTAGTCATTCCACAATTTATATATCTGTTTTTAAACTTCTATAATATTTTGAGTATAATTAGATATGGATAGAGAGATAAAAAAGGCTTTACACACAAGATTGGAACAAAAAATGAAAACTGCTATACCACCATGGTATGAGGATAATGCTTATTATTTTACTTTTTCAGACTTTGAAAAGTTTATAAAAAATAATTTTAACGGAAAAGTTCTAATAAAATCATTTAAAGAAAAATATAATTTTCACAAAATTATATTAATTACTGTATATTCAAGAAAGCAATTTATAATAACTACAAGCTATAGTATTTAAAGAGTTACTAAATAAATAGACAAACATGACTGTTTTTACTAAGTAAAAAGCTTGAAAAGGTTTTATCCTTTCTCCGATAACTCTTGTTTCGGATAGATTTAAATAATTCGACATAATTTTTTATATAATTTAAATCTATATTATAATCTATCTTAAACTGTAAAAGTTTGTCAGTTGTAATATTGTTTAAATTAAATTCTGGAATTATTTTAAATCCTTTAATATATTTATTTATACCACGTCTACACAACTCCATAGCTGATGCTATAGGATCATATAGATTATAGCTTAAATTACCTATAAATGAAGAATAATAAGCTGCTGCATTAATTAAAATTGTTTTAGTTTCATTACATTTTCTCCTTATTAAATCCTTTAAATAGTTTAATTTCCATTCATTTTTTATTTTTCGATTTGAAATTACATTTCCATAATTTTCTTTAACTATATTTTCAAGTTCTTCCATAACTAAATATGAACATTTAAAATGATTAATTTTTAAAAATAATTGTTTTATGATAATTGAGTATTCATATTTTCTTTTATTAGATGATACCTTATTTTCTATTTCAAAACAACCTTTATCTAAAATGTTTAAATTTTTATCGGTTATCACAAAACCAATTTGATTAGGATTTAAATCAATTGATAAATATCTTTCCAACTTACCTTCTTTTAATAATTCGTCATGGTTTCTATATGCATTTTTCCAATATATTTTTCTTTCTAACTTATCTATAGGTGCAGATTTAGTCAATAATCTTATATCAAAATTTGAATTGTATAGAATCGATTCATCATACGATAAATAAATTTTATCATATGTCAATTTAACTGATATTGGAATTTTTTTATCAACAGACAATTGTTGTAGAAGTTTTAATTCTTTCAAATGTTTTTTGTTTGAAATAGATAATTCTATTTTTGTTTTTGTAGATTCTAAATTAAACAATATTTTACCATTTGAAATATCTTTAAAATTAAAGAATCTATTACCCTTTCTACTAGTTTCACCATAGATTGTAAGTGGGTATAATCTACATTTTTTAAATTCTTCGTTGGTTATTAAATTTTTATTTCTTCTTAAAATATTTACTTTACCACCAAAAACTATTTTAGATTTATAACTCTTTTTAAGAAAAATTAATTTTTTAAACTCTTGTTCATTGAGTTTTTTATTACTTAGTGCATTTATTTTTCCTAAAATTCTTTCTTTTGATGATACATATCTTTCATAAAAAGAAATAACTTCTTTCTTTAAATATTCTTTAAATTTTGATGATTTAATATTTAAACTATCTTTGAACAATTTATCATCTAATAATTCTAAATTATTATAACATTTTCTGAAATCAATTGATCCCTGGTGCTGTAGTATTTTTAATGTTTTTAAATCATCGTCTGAACATCTGTGTTTAAATATTATTGTTTTCAATTTTATCTTTAATACTTTTTGCTTTATTATAACCTTTCCTCATACCATACAATCTACAACAGAAAGATGATATAATTGAAATCAAATCTTTATTTAAATCCTTTTCATTATTATTTTCAACATTTATAATGTCTATTTTACAATTCATTTTAGATAATAGTAAATTAAGATAATTAAATCCGAATCTTGTAATTCTATCTTTATTTTCAATTACTATTATATTTGGATTCGAATTTAACATTTTTGTTAATTGTGTTCTATTATCATTCATACCTGAACCAATTTCTTTAAATACTTTAGTTATTTTATAACCACTAGATATACAATAATCTTCACAGCGTTTTATTTGTCTATTTAAATCATCTTTTTTTTCGTAAGATGACACCCTACAATAAATAAAAATATTCTTTTGTTCGAAATGAGAATTATCAACAATCTTCTCAATTATTATTGTTCCTGATGGTGTTTGTTTAGATATAACATCATCTGGTAGTCTATTCTCTTGAAACCATCTAAAAACTGTTCTATAACTAACTCCTAATTCCTTTGCATATTCACTTAACTTCATATTTCTATATATAAAATATTTTTTATATAAATGGTGTATATGTCATAATTTTTCAATATATTTCGTAATATTTATTAAAATGTTTTAAGACTATTAACTTGTTTTACAAGTCTCAAATAAGTTGCTGTAATTTGTCTAATTTGCTCGTTATCGCTACCTGTTTTATCAGGATGATATTCCATAACAAGCTTTCTATACTCCTTTCTTAAATCGGCTTTATTTTTACAATCCATAAGAGATTTTAAGAAAGGAGTTTCTTTAGCTTCAATATAATTATCAAAATTTTTCCAAATATCATCAGAAGTCAACAACTCAAAATCATCAAATTGAATTAAATCTTCGGAAAGCAAAAATACAAATTCATCATAATATAAAGAACGCAATCTTCCTGTATATGGCTCTGTACCAAGAATACAGTTCCATGTATTAGAATACCAAGTACCATCATTTTCAGCATACTTAATCAATTCACTCAAACCATGCCCAAAAAATCCACCATCTTTAAAAAAGATAGTAAATCTATTATTAAAAATTTTATATTTCAAATAAGATTTATCAAGCATTTTTTCTAAAATGCCTTCAACATTGAATTTTGCGTTTTCAATGTTTACCAATATATAATCTTTATCTTCTATAATATTTGACATGATACAAAGGTAATATTTTTTGTAGACAAATACAAATAATTTAAATAAAATGCTTCATTATTTGGAAATTTAGATAAATTATGTTATTTTTGTATTATGAATATAAATGGTAAGATTGTATTAGTTAAAATTGGATTTGAACATGAAATGTTATCTATTTTAACGGATGATGGTGTAGTATCACCAATTATGGATTACTTTCTAAAAATTATTTATAAAATTTCTGACCCAGATAAGCGTTATCTATACTTCAAAAATAAAAAAACATTATCTGTAATTTATGGTGGTGTAGAAGAATCAATAGAATTGAAATCAATAGAATTCTCCGTAGATGGTTGGGAAGTAAATGATATTGAAGCAATGGAAAGTGGTTCAGGTGTTAACATTTATGATTCCATAACAAATGATACTAAAATTAAAAATATGCTATTAGCTTATCTAAATAAAGATGTTGAACTAATTATAAAATTACAATAACTTGGAAAACTTCACAGACAACTTCAGTTTTAAAGTATCTCTACCTTTAGAAGAAGGTAAAACATACGATACAAAATTTCAAACCAAAATGAAATTTACTATCACTAAAATTAATACAGCTAAAGATGGTAAAATAGTTTCTATTCAAGGATTCTACGATGATAAGAAATATTTTATCTGCCCAATTAATGTAGATAGAATAATTCCAGAAATTACAGAGAAACATAAAGCTCAAGGCGCAGTTGCAAATACAATGAATGAATACTACAAATCATTAAAAGATTTCTCAAAAATTGTTAAAGGTACTTACACCGAAGAAGAAAAAGAAATTATAGCAGAACATATTAAAAACCTATTCTTATGAAAAATAAAAATTGTCCAAATTGTAAATTTTATAAAATAGGTAAAATAAAAGTTTATACTCCCGATGAACCACGTGCATGCGAATTGGGAAATAATGAAGTATTTGAAAATTGGTGGAGAGAGAACGGTAGTAAAACTGATAGAAATACTCTCACCGAATTGAATTGCTTTGAAGAAACTAAATTTGGAAAAATACTTAATAATTCTTTGGAAATATTAGAAGAACTTAGAAAGCTTAATGATAAAAAAGAGAATTAATACAACCTTTTTATTCTTTCTTTCCTACTATTATCCCTCAACTTAAAGTCGGTAATACTGTACTTTTCAATGGACTGTAAAAATTCTTGTAATACTCTTGTATTAATTCCTTTAGTTAAATAAATATATCCAGCAAACCAACTATAAGCATATCCCATTTTATCACGATGTGAATGCCACGCAGGTGCTACACCATAGCTAACATCTTGACATAAATAAACACGATTTGATATAATCTGTATTTTGCCTACACATCTATCACCATCTATGCGACAAGAAAAATCATCACCTGGTTTTAAATCCGTAATAACATTGGTGTATTTATATTTAATTACTCCATTAATTTTATCATAAGTTTCATCTGTATGAACTGCATACCATGTACCCAGTCCAAATATTAAAAAAATTGCTATGATTAAAATTAACATAAATTTTTTATTCTTTCTTTTCTACTTAAAACTTTTTCGACATCCGATGAATACAAGCGAATTATCATACCACCATCATGTGCAATAGTATATACTAATCTACCATTACGTACAGACATTGAATTTACTTTATAAACCCAATTTTCTCTATGAATTGCACTTTCTTTAGAATAATGTTTTTCTATCTCATTCTTTTTTATTTTTACATTTTCACCAAGTTTAAATCTTGTTCTCTTGATAATATTTTTATCACTTTTTATTATAGCATAAGGTATTGTGAAAATGGCTAATACGCCAAATGAGAAAAGTATTATAGTCTGTAAAAAATTTAATCTGGCTAAATAGTTTTCATAATCTTCATTAAACATATTCATAGTTATAGAAGCTAACCCACATGATATTGCGCCAATACCAATATTTGCTATTATTGAAAGTAATATGGTGAATATTAACATAATTTATATAACGTTAAATTGAAAAAAAATGTTATTGATATTCAATATCATCTACTCTCTTTCTAAATTCAATACTCCATTTAGCAATTTTATCATAAACTTCTGTAAATTCGTCAAAATTTATAATATCATTGACTAAAGTATCGTGGTGAGAGCTATATGCGCTACTAAAAGCTATATCGGATAATGCGCTATGTGCTTTCTCCAATCTATCTAATTCATCTTCCCTACTTCTTACTATTGACATATTAATTTAATTTTAAAGTTTTTATTCTTGTTTTTTATCTATTTTAAATACTTTCACAGAATCTTTTTGTATTTCTGATATAAGCTCATTTCCCATTATATCGGAAAATTCTCTGTTGTCTTGACACATCAATAATTTTCCGACGGATGTTTTGATTGTGTATACACCAAATCAACCAATTGATAGAACTGTCAATATGATTGAAGAAATAATTAATACCTTTTCCATAGACATTATATTGATTAGAAATTGAAAAGTTTTAAAATCTAATAATTTTAAATAAACTGTTTATAATCAACATGTTGAGATGTATTAAAAAAGAGAAATGTTTTAAATATATACAATATGAAGTATATAAAAGAATATTATGATTATTCTGATATGGCAAAGTTGCCCGATTCGGAAATAAAGGATATGGCTAAAACAAAGAAATTTAGCAGATTTATGTTTGGAAAACCTGAACCAGAAGTAGCAAATTATACTAAGTATATAAAATCTATGGTTTTTAAAGCTATTCCAGAATTTAACAATGAGCATGTTTATGTAAAAGATAGTAATAATTCTACTATGATATATTTCATAATTACAAAAGAATTTGACGGTAGAGCATTTGATACTGTTTTAGAAGTTAATATTTTTCATGCTTTAAAAAAGCTTAAAGTTAATTTAGTATTCTACATTAATGAAGATGTTTATTCAGATGAAAATTCAGATGATGATATGGAAGAAAATGATAAGTTTTTAGAGACAATTGGTTTCTTTGATAATAGAATAACTTTTGATAATTTTGAAAGTATTTTAAATAGCCTTAAGTCAAATATTTCTAAATATAAAGTATATTGCTACGGTAAATATGGGGTTGAATAATTTATTTTAATTTTCTCAATTTTAATAAATCGGTTTCAGTGAGAGAAAGCATATTAAAATTCCTTCCAAGTTTCTTTAAACAATTAGTTATATAATCGACTAAATAAAGATTTTTTTCATCTTTTATTATAATGATTATAGTATGTAAAACAGCAGTTAATTTATAGTGATATACTTCTAATCCTTCAATTTCATTAAGCTTATTTTTAAGTCCTCTAAATTTAGATACTATATCTTTAGATTCTGGTAAAGTTAGTCTATAACAAGTATAATTATTTTCCATGACCAATTAAAAATTTTATATCATTTTCGCTATACATATAAAAATTAACTGCAAGTTTATCTAATTTGTATAATGTATCTTTTACGTATGTTTTTAAATATTCATCATCTTTATCTTGTATTATTACGTGTAAGTATATTTCACCATCATTATAATGATTATATATTATTCGAATACCATCTATTGATTTTAATAATTTTTTAATATTTTCTAAGTTTTTAGGTGCTTCATCATCATAAACAGCAAAACAATAACATGGATATATTTTATTATTTTCAGTATTTGATTCATTAAATTTGGTGAAATTGAATATCATAATGATATATATTTAAAATGTTTTCTTTAAAGATATAACATTTTTGATATTTTTGCGTTATAGAGGTATAATACACAAAGATATATAGAATATTATGAAAACAGTATTAAAATTTATTATCAAAACAATTATCGTATCAAGATACGACAGGGTATATATTGACTAAATTCTAATACTTTTAATCAATCATATAAACCCTGAACATAAAAAATTCAGGGTTTTTTATTTGTAAAAATTAACCAAAAAATAAAAAAAAAGAAAATGAAAGATTCGGATACAGGTAGGAAAGGTAAGGAACTCGGACTACTTAGAAATGTTGGAATTATGGCCCATATCGATGCTGGTAAAACTACAACAACAGAGCGTATTTTATATTATACGGGTAAAACACACAAAATTGGTGAAGTACATGATAGAGATGGTGCGGGTGCTACAATGGACCATATGGATTTAGAAAAAGAAAGAGGTATTACGATTACTTCTGCTGCAACTACAGTATTTTGGAACTATCCAACAACACAAGGTGAACTTATACCAAATAGTGAATCCTATAATATTAACATTATAGACACACCAGGACATGTTGACTTTACAGTTGAGGTAGAACGTTCACTTAGAGTATTGGATGGTGCAGTTGCTCTATTTTGCGCTGTATCGGGTGTAGAACCACAGTCTGAGACTGTTTGGAGACAAGCTGATCGTTATGGTGTTCCAAGAGTATGTTTTGTTAATAAAATGGATAGAGCGGGTGCTAACTTCTTTAAGGCTGTTAAAACTATAAGAGAAAAACTCGGTGCGAATGCAATACCATTACAAATACCAATTGGTTCAGAAGATGGTTTTATCGGGGTAGTTGATTTAATTGCAATGAAAGGTATTCTATGGAATACTGAAGATGAAGGTAAAACTTATAGAGAAATTGAAATTCCGACAGATATAGTAGAAACTGTAAATGAATACAGAAAATCTTTATTAGAAACTCTATCTGAATATGATGATGAACTTATGCTAAAATATTTGGATAATCAAGAAATTAGTGAAGAAGAAGTGAAATCTGTTATCAGAAAGGCTACTGTTGAAATGAAAATATTTCCAGTTCTTTGCGGTTCTGCCTTTAAAAATAAAGGTGTTCAGTCTGTAATAGATGCTGTATGTGCATATCTTCCTTCACCTAAAGATAGGATCACAAAGGGTATAAATACTGATACTGATGAAGAAGTTGAGATTACTCCAGCGATTGGTAGACCATTTACTGGACTTGCTTTTAAGATAACAACTGACCAATATGGTAAGTTGTGTTATGTTAGATGTTATTCTGGTCATATTAATGCAGGTTCTTATATTATTAATATGAGAACAGGTACTAAAGAAAGAGTATCAAGAATTGTACAAATGCACTCGAATAAGCAAATTCAAATTGAAAGTGCAGAAGCAGGTGATATAGTTGCGTTTATCGGTATAAAGAATATTAGAACTGGTGATACACTTGTTATTGATAACAAAGTTGTTTTAGAGTCTATGTCTTTTCCTGAGCCTGTGATAGGTTATGCGATTGAAGCAAAAAGTCAAGCGGATTCTGATAAATTGGGAATTGCTCTTTCTAAATTAGTTGAAGAGGATCCATCTCTTAGAGTAAATACTGATAAAGAAACTGGTCAAACTATAATAAGGGGTATGGGTGAGCTTCACTTAGAAGTTAGACTTGAAACATTGAAACGTGATCATGGTGTTGAGGTAAAACAAGGTGCGCCTTTAGTTGCGTACAAAGAAACCTTAACTAATAAGTTTCAACATAGAGAAGTATTCAGTAAACAAACTGGTGGTAGAGGTAAATTTGCTGATATTGTGTTTGAAATTGGTCCACGTGAAGATGGAAAATTAGGTTTGGAATTCGTTAATGAAATAGTTGGTGGAGTAATTCCAAAAGAATTTATCACACCTATTCAAAAAGGATTTGAAGAAGCTATGAAAAATGGTCCTTTAGGTGGCTATCCTGTAGAATCTATGAAAATTAGACTTATACATGGTTCTTATCATGATGTGGATTCTGATGCATTGTCATTTGAATTAGCAGCAAAAGAAGGATTTAAAGTAGCTTCTAAACAAGCTAAACCAAAATTATTAGAACCTATCATGGAAGTAGTTGTAACTACACCTGATGATTTTATTGGGTCTGTATCTGGTGATTTGAATAAGAGAAGAGGTTCTATTACGAATATTGACAATAAAGGAAATACTCAGCTTATTACTGCATCAGTTCCACTATCAATGTTGTTTGGTTATATTACATCATTAAGAACTCTAACATCTGGAAGAGCAGTCCCTAATATGACGTTTTCTAAGTATGATTTTGTTCCTGATAGTATATCTATGACAATAGTTAAATAAATAAAAAAGGGATTCGTTTGAATCCCTTTTTTATTACATTAAATTGTTAAAGATGTTTATAGAATTATTAACATCATATTTTAAAGGTTTAGTTACATCATTAACTTCTATTTCATCATCATCGAGTAAGTCATCGGGTAGATTTTCATCATTATCATCTCCACCATCTTTCTCTTTTTCTACTTCAGACTTCTTGATATAATAATTCAGAACATCGTGATAGTAATTCTCAAATGTTTTTAAATATTTCATTTTAATTCTTCTAATTTTAGATTGTATAGTTTAAGGTATTCATTAAGTGATTCTTTTGTTATTGATAATTCGGGTAAGTGAATTACTTCTAAATATTTCTTTCTTTCTATTTCCTTTTTTTCTATAACTAATTGGTAGTCAGTAAATTTCTTCATTTTTGACAAAATTTATTTTAAGCGTATAAAATACTTATTAAATTATTGGCATACGTATCCATATTTGAACTATAGCTTGATGATGATGTATCTAATGTTTCTACATTTACAGTAGCTATTAAAAGTTTTGTGAATTTGTTTGTAATATTGACAGTTCTTAAAACTCTATATTTATAATTGAATTGATCAACATTATCATCAAAAACCTTAACTTCACAATCAATCCCTAAACATATAAAAGAAGATATGGGTGTACCACTCGTACCATTTGTTCCATTATCGCTAACTGTAATTGTTTTATTAGCAGTACTTGTAATTTTTATCATGTTATTTATGGGTTTTTGTTATATATTAAATTGTTTTTTGAAAAAAAGTATGAAATCTGAAACATTTAGATTTATTTTAACTATAATACACATAATAAAAACACTTAATATGAGTAAGAAATCAAATTTAACAGAAGGTAATATTAGAACTAATGTTAAGCCTGTAAGCAATACGACAAAACCTGATATTGAACCTGCTCCTCAAATTCCACAAGATAAAATGGAAAAATTGATGGTTGGTACGTTTGGTAGCGAAAAAGAATTTAAAGTCTTATATATTTTAAATAAAGAAGCTATTGTTGATAAAAGGGTATCAAAATTATTAGCAACATTTAATGTTATATTTAAAGATATTTTTGAAAGCGATATTAAAAATAAAATTTATATTTACAAATTAATTTTACAAGAATATTCAAAAAAAGTTGATGATATTGGATTTGATGGTCACATATCGTCAAGAATGAAAAATTTCTTTGTTAATAAAGTAAAAAACGCTAAAAAAGCTAATAATGATTAATATCATATCATTCATATTAAATTTTATAATATTCCCACATAGTTTATATTATGCAATCATTAACAAAAAGTTCTAAATGGAAATACTTCTTATCAGGGGGTAGAGTAAATTATGAAATGTTAAATTTCATTAAACAAGATGAAGAAATTAAAGATTATTTAAAAAGTAAACAATATATGTTAGATATTGTTGATTTTTATATGTTTAGAAATATGATTCTAAATAAATCAGTTAATTCTAATATTATAACACATAAAGAAGCTATAGAAAAATGTGGAACAAAAGAATCGCTATTTGGTTATCATTGGATTAAAAGTATAGTAGAAGATGCACTAAAAATAGAAATAACATTAGTTGATAATTTTTAATTTAATGGAAACAATAGTAACGACAGCAATAATTTTTATTATAATAGGTGTGCTTTGGTTTGTGATAGGTGTTATTTTAACTAACATGTTATATGACTGTAGTAATACGTATTTAGTATCTAAATATTTTGATACAAATGATTTATTTAGTAAATATAATATATTACTTATGTTGAGTGGTCCATTAATTTCAATAGATATTTTAATTACATCAATAATAAACATAAAGCACAAGAAACGATTACTGAGAAACGTCAAATTTAAAATTGATGATAGAGTAATAGCCATATTATACAATCATAATATAAAAGGTAAAATAGTTAAAATTAAAGTTAAAAATTTTAGTATTGTTTATTTATTGGAAGGATTAGAGCGTATAGAATTTGATGAAAGATGTGTAAAACTTGATAGAAAATCGAGAATTGATAATCTTTATAATTAAGCTACTTATTTAGCATCAATTTTAAATTCGAGTTGATAACCACTTTTTAGACTGTATATGATAGTATCGGAATAAATAATATTTTTATATTCATAATCAACATATTTTAGAGCAGTACCTTCTTTTAAGTATGCTATTGTAATATGTGGTGTATAATCATCATTAGAATTTGTATGAAAAATATCCTTAAATATTTGATGTATATAAAGAAGTTCTTCGGTTGGTTTAACAGACATTTTTAATACATCGTATCCCTTAGATGTTCTAAATATATTTATACCATTAATTTCAAATTTAATAGGTTCTAAGGTGCTTATTAATGAACCAATTTTGTTTATATTTGTATTTCTTAAATTATACAATAAAGTAACATGTGGATACAATTGATAACCACCTGGTATACCAGGTAATTCTGTATTCTCTATTTTCCAAATATCTTCTTTATCAATACTGTTTATAATATTTTCCCATCCAGGAATATTTAATTTATATAATAATACATTGTGTGTAAATCCATTTTTCTCTAATAGAAAATCATCGAAATTTGAGTAGAAATTCATAAAGTATATATTATATATAGTTCATGAAATACTTAAAATTGTTTGAAGATTTCTCGGAAGATTGGGATGAGGAAGAAGAAGAGGAAGATGAAATTTACTCTACATCCGAAGCATTAAATCAATATGCAAAACTGCTAAAATCAAATGGATTTGATATTATAGTACCAGAAGAACCATCGACATGGTTTTTATTTACTAAGGATAATAAAATTGGTAAAGTTGATTATGATCGTTATGGTGAGTTCAGATTCGCATCTGTACATAAACCATCATCTAAATGGGGAACTGGTTTTGGTTTAGGTTCTACATATGAGCCAACAATTGCTAGGGCTATGTATGCAATAGATATGCTAAAACCAAGTTGGGATAGGTCGAAAGGTTTCCCCGAAAAATATAAATCACCACAAGAGTATATAGAGAAACATAATTATTTAGAATATCATATAATATAAAAATGGTATTTTATTTATTATTATAAATTTTCATTGTGTAATTTTTCAATTCTTGATTTTCTATTAGTATAATGTTTTAATGTATAACTGTAAACACCTTTACCACTTTCATCATTAGCCCATATAACTCTACCGTTACCTGTAATGCTCCCTACGGTAAATATTTTATTTTCTGTATACCCAGCACCACCATAGTTAGAGTTACTAATGTTATTAGTAAATCCTGGTAAACAAATCATTACATCACCAATTTCAATTTTCATATATTCAAATTTTCGATTCTACTTCTTCTGCTTTTTTTATTAATTTCAAATTTTTCATAATTAGACACTTCAATTGACCAACCATAACCGTTTTGACATATAATAGAAATATGATTAAAAAATCCTTTCAAATATGCAAATTTAACGATGGTAAATGTATACGGATACTTTACTCTATCAGTTCCACATCTACCATAATTGTGGGATGTCCAAGAAATTGGATTTTCTTTAATTGTGATATTATCACCTACATTTAATTTTTTAAAATCGTTGTATTCCATTATAGGTTTAAATTTTTATTCTATTAACTCTGTTTATGTGTGTAAACAATTTTATATTTTCATCATTAATTGACCAACCATATCCATTTGTATCTTTTATTGCAATATGAATTGAGATTCTACTTAGTACTATGGATTCTATAGTAAAATGGTATGGATATTTAATAACATTCATACCACATTTTCCACCAGCAGCATTTGACCAAAGACTGGGTAGTTTTTCTATAATTAGAATATCTCCAATTTTTAATTTATCAAATAATTCAGATAGATTCATATTTTTCAAATATAAAGATGTGTTCAATACATATACTTTCTTTCATATCTTTTTTACCATGTTCGGGAATAAAGCATTGCGTTTTTACTTCATAGACTTTCATGATACCATCTTGATATTTTGTTTCTTTAATAAGAATCATTTTTTATCAATTAGATTTTGAATTCTTTCTGTTCTTGTATGAAATGGAATACACTCAATTGTTCTATTATCTGCCATCTTTTTTCGATGTTCGATGTCTTTTTTAATCCAATCTTTAGCATCTTCTTGGTTATTAAAATAAACGTCATACATACCAAACATTCCTTCTGCTTGTATATCAAACCACATAAAAAACTTCCTAATTTGTGGAATATAGCATGTATTACCTTTTTTTATGATGTGTTTGATTCTGTATTTTCTCTTCATATATGACAAATATACGCATAACTGAAGAAAAAAACAAATTTTTATAAAAAAATATTCATTTTAAAACTTTCATCATTAATTTATCTATAATGTTTAAATTGTAGAGTTATGATGTTTTTTAAATCCAAAAATATTGAAAATAATATGAAACAGAATGTAATGGAATCAATATTTTTAAATTCTGATGATATTGAAGAAATAGAAATGGAAGAAGAACAAAATACATTAACTCCTCAATTACCATTACCGCCAACACCAGAAATATTAATAAAAGAATGGTTTATTATATTATGTAATGATTTGAATATAAATAAATATAGTTGTGGTACAACGACTTATTATTTTGGTGAAAATAATGTTGAATCAAATAATTATCCCATATTATCAATTACATACACTAAATTAAGCTTTAAAGAATTTAAAGTTTCTCTTAATAGAACAGAAATGGATAATTTAATAGCTATATTTAATAAAGGTATTAATGATTATTATTTAAATATTTTTACTAATAAAATAAATGATTTGAAATTTACATATAAAGAAATAATATTATGAGAAAATTAATTAATTTAGTAAAAAAACATACCATCCCGCCTATTCCAAAATCAGATTTGTATATGGAGGGTAGATTAGTTACACCGAAGGTTGATTCGCATATAAATGGTAGTAATTTTACATCAGAAGTTATTGATAATGATGGTGATATTTATGACGATTTCACAGATTTTGATCCAACCGTAGAAGAAGATTTTACTTTTTTAAATGATGATGATTTGGATGAAATTGAAGAAGCTATCAATACAGAAAATATATTAACGCCTATATTACCAACACAACCTGAACCAGAAACACCTGAGAGATATTTAAAGGATTGGTTTAATAGATTATGTGGTAGTAATACCATTAGTAAATATATTCAAAATAATGATTATTATTATTTTGCTGATGATATTCATAGAGAATTTTATCCACAGTTGTATTATACTACTGTAGAAAATGTTAGATGTTATTTAAAATATAAAGAATTTACAATAGATTTAACAAGCGAAGAATCATTAAAACTATCAAGAATTTTTAAGAAAGGATTAAATGACTATTATTTAAATATATTTAAAAGTAAGGTGCGTGAAATTGATATGCCTGAAAGGAGTGAAAGAAATGGTAGAAGGTACGGTACTTGGCTATAGATGTTAAAATTACAATTATGATAAGTATTAAAGAATATAAGAACATAGTATGGGAAGCAGCTTTAGAATTTACTTTTTCTTTTGGTAAAGTTAAATTTAAAGATAATACAACATATTTTTCAAAAAATGGTTGTGCCAAATTTGATATTATTGATATTAAAATATGGAATAGAATAAGAGATAGTAAAGAATTATACATGGAAAATCGTTCATCTGATGCTTGGGTATATCATTATGATGTTGATGAAATTTCTATTAATGGAAATAGAGTTACTATAAAATTCAATAGTAAAACTTCCTTATCACTCAAAGAATATAGAACTAAAATTATAGAAAATTCTATATCATAATTATGAATACATTTGAAAAGTTAGCAAAGAAGTTAGTATTACATGAAAAAATAACTAATTATATTATAAATGAAATAAATAATAATTTATCAGAAAGTGATAAATTAAATTGCTTAATATTACAAATAAAATATAAAAGGTTATGATTAAAAAAATATTAAATACATCTAAGTGGTTGTTGGCATGGATGTTAGCATTATTTCCGATAATGATTGTATTATGTTTATTTTTCTATTGGATATTTAACACATAAAAATTAAAATGAACGAAAAATTATACAAATTATATAGAGAAGATTTTACATCTTATGTTAATGGCTTAGAAATTCATAATGTTAAATTGAATGATTTAAGATTGAAACAAATTTGTAAAAAATGGGATATTAATATTAGAGATGGTAACAATGGTAGTTATTGGTTAGATGCTGAATTGGACGAAGAATTGTCTAATACAATTAATAAACTATTATCATTAAAAAAGTAATATGTTTATTGTCGCAAAACATAAACATCTAATACCACACTTACATGAAATTGTAAGTGATTATACTGTTGTTTCTAATGATGGTGAAAATGATGTTATTTATTATGGAACAAATAAGTATGGTACAGTAGTGCTTGGTGTTATATTATTAGATGATGTTGAACAAGAGTTTGTCAGATTCATCCATGTGTTATCAACTAAAGCACAAATATCAGATTTTCTATCTAAAGCTATTATCTATTTAGAAATTTTAAAACAAGCGAAAACAATATTTATTGTAGATAGAAATTATAATGGTGGTGAGCTTGATTATAATATTATAACATTCGAAGAATTACCAAAAGAATTTCGTCCATTGAAAAACTCATATTGTCCATAATTTTCTATTTTAATTCAATACAAATAAAACAAATAGTATTTGAGAACATATAATTAATATGGATGCTACAATGGAAGCTTTATTGATAATTATTTCTACAACGGGTTTTTGTTTGTGGATAATTATTGGTATGAAAAGTATTATTGAAATAAAAGAACACAAAACATATTTTTCTAAATATTTAAATAAAACTAATATTGTAGGAGGGTGGAATTTAATATTTATTCTTACTGGACCATTAGTATTATTAGATATTCCGTATAGCAAAAAATTAAAACAAATAGAAAAAAATCAGAGAAATCAATATATAATTGATAACTCTAAGTTTAAAGTTGGTGATGTGATAACAACAAAAATAAATAATTCAATAGACGTGAAAGCAGTAATAAGAGAAATAGAATTCCATAATGAATTAAAGTATTATATTACTATATTTCTTGATAATGATAGAAAATTAGATTGGCACATGCCAATAAGAGAAAAAGAAATTAAACAAGATAGAAAATCAAGAATAGATAAAATATATGGAAATTAGTGGAAAAGTAGTCGTTGATATATTCGACAAAGGTTCTAAAAATGAACAGGAAGAAGCTTTCATAGTATTGGGTTGGTTGAAAATGAAATTGAGAAAGAACGACGAACCATTACATAAATTAGAAGGAAAAATGGTTACTATAAAGGGAAATTTTATAGGTAGTGATATATTCGAAGTTGATGAATTAAAAATATTATAATATGTATTTTATAGAGAAACCTATTAAGTGGTGTAAGAATAAATCATTCTGTTTACAATGGCTTCCGAATAAATTGAATGTATACCAAATGTTTGATTTAAATGTTCGTTTATTGACTGATAATAAATGGTTTGGAATACATTTAAATTTATTGGGGAATATATTTTCATTTGATTTATGTTGGACAAGAAGAAGTGATCATGCAGGATTTAATTTTGATTTGACTATATTGGGACAGTCTTTTATATTCTATACATATGACAATCGTCATTGGGATGATGAAAAAAATGATTGGGAAATAGCTAAATAATAAAAATATACTAAGACTATCGATGATGATTAAATCTCATTCTAGTTGTTTTAGTTAACATTCCATTAAAGTCTCTTAATAAACCTATTCTAACAATAAACCCGATATAGTTTTTTGTATAATTTATAGCATCTCCACTATAATCACTAAAGCCAGCACTTATACCGATTGCTATTTTTTTATGTACTTGTGCTAATATAGTACTCGAAATATCAAATACCATAGGTGTCTGACTGTTGTAATAATATCCAAATCCAATTGAGTACTCGTTGCTTAAATATTGGTACTGTGAAGCATCCAAAGTAAGTTTAGGCATAATTATCAAAGAGTCTCCACCTCTATACGCAATTGCGATTCCTATATCCAAAACTGAAAATGATTTACCACCTTCTATTATTTGTAAATGTCTATTACTACCAACCCCATCATAAGTTAAACTTTGAATTCTACTATAATAAGATGATTTAACTTTAAATGTCGAATCTTGTGAATAAGCATTAGATAATATAAAAAATAATAATATAAAATATAACGCTCTCATTAAATTATATGATTTAATTTTTTCTACCATAGCACATATGATATGGATATAATTCCAAGAATTATTGAAGATAATCTTTGAATCAGTTTAGATTTTTTATAAAGTGTATCATCGGTAATACATAATTTTGTATATACGGGTACGAATATAACAATCAACATACCAATAATTGGTATCAATGGACTATAATAAACAAAGTTATTTCTCATAGACTACTTTTGTTCAAGTACTTCTATATGGAATATTACCGTACTACCATTGTTCAAACATGAACATGATACTTTCATTACATTAATAGTATCAGATACTATATAATTATAACCACGATAATTATTGTAATATATTACTTTGCTATTGGGAAATATTCTTTTAACCTCATTTAATGTTTTTTCTCTACAATCAGTTTCCATTTTACTATCTGAACATGACATAAATAAAATACAAAGGATAACCATTTTGATATTAAAAATTGTATTCCATTTCAATTTGATCAATTTGAATTTATTACTTTTAGAGAAATATAGTTTAGAAATATTATAAAATGTTGCGCCAATTCCAAGTATCATTAGAATGGTTGCAGAAAAAACATTAGCGATAATATCCATTGTTTCGGACATATCAAATACTTTATAATAAAGCATAGTACTTAATAACATCATCATAAATGACATTAGTACCATAAAGATTGTGTATAGTTTCATAGTTTTAGGTTGTTTAATTGATTAATATTACAAAGGTAATAAATATTGTAGAAAAATACAAATTTATTTACTAATTATTTTTTCTATTGATTTTTTTAATTGAGCATCTATATCACCACCTTCAATAATCTCTGATAAATTCATTCTAACATCACCTCTTTTAGATACCTTAGTTGTATTATTCTTATAATATTTTAAATAATTTGGCGAATTTAAGTAAAATTTTACAAACATACAAATTTGTGAACATTTTTAATTTAAATTTGTATGTTTGTTTAAAGTTTGCTATATTTGTAAATAAATAAAATTTATGATTATATTATTAATTATTTTAGGTTTATTACTTATAACATCAGTCACTTTAAAAATGATGAGCTCTGACTCTAAGTCTAAGTATGAAGTGAATAATTGTACTCAATATAGAATTGTTTCTCCTGATGGTGAGTATAGATATTTGGAATATTTAACTGATAAAGGACATTGGAAACCAGTTCCTAAAATATCATATAGTGGAAAATCTGCGGATGAAACATTTGATTTTAATTTATATAAGTATAATGGATATAATGCAAGTAAGCATAGTTACTATTTTAATAACAATGCTTCGGGTCATGATATTACATTAGAACGTTTCGTTGAGAATTATCCTAATATAAAATCTTATTGGGTAGTCTATAAAAATAAAATGGCATATAATAGAAAGATAACAGAAAGTAGAGAGATAAAAGAAAAAATGAAAATGCAACAAAATAAACAAACAAGGATTCTTTAATTCTAAAATTATATGAAAGTTGAATTAAACAAAAATATAAGAATCAGAAAAGAGTGTATAACTATGATGCTATACGCTGAATATTTGGATGGTCAAACAGAAAATTTAGAATTAATAGCCGAGAATAATAAACTTTATAAAGAAGATGTTGCATTTCGAATAGAAGCTTATACCTTATTAAGAAATATTACGTCTAATACATTAATTAAAATAAAAACACAAAACAGAAGAAATTCAACAGTAATTAATGAATATAATGGATATATAGAAGAGCTTACGAATAGATCATATTTCAAATTCACTTCACCTGATATAAGTGATGGTAAACCATCACTTATTACTTTTTCTTATTTATTATCAGTTGAAGTGTTAGATAGAAAATCTCGAATAGAAAAATTATACTAAAAAATATGAGAAAGTATTTTGTTGCAAATTATATAAGAATATTCGGATACATTGTATGTGGTGTAATATTCATTTTAATTGGAAATTGGGTATGTACATTTATAACTATTTTTGGTGTGGGGTGTGAATGCATTTTAATAAAAAATAAAATGTTATATCTCTCAAAAATGGAAAAAGTTAATAAAAAAATATCATGGACTACATATCTTTAATAGTTGGTTCTAATTTTGTATTGTAAATATAAAAATATTAAAATGGAAGTAGAGCTAAACAAAGACGTAAGAATTAAAAGATATCAAAATCATACCATAAAAGACGAGAATTACAATCTATATTTAATTGATGTCGAGTTCCGTAAAGAAGCACATTTCACGAAATATATTTAATTGAGCATAAAGGAATTTATCAACTCGATTTAGATAAAACATATCAATCTCTATTCTGTACTATCATAGGTAGAAAGAAATATGAACATGTTAAAAATTATATAGCTAAGAAAAATGATGATGTACAATCAGTGTAAGTTTAATATTGGTGATAAAGTAATATTAATTGAAAGTAGAATTGGTGATATAAGTCGAGAATCATCTAAACGCATAGCTGATACATTACGTGATAAAGTTCTCATTATAAAATCAATAACACCTTATAGTTTTGGTGTTAGTTTTTTAAGATTCGAAGATATTGATCATAGTGAAATAAGTGGAATAAACCCAAGACTTTTTGATAAAGTTGATATTTTATCTGAAAGAAAGTCTAAAATAGACAATTTAAATAATTTATAATAAATTTGTATTTGTCTATAAATTTATGTATTTTTGTACAATTATATATGAAACGTATAACAGAAGATTGGTGGAATAGATGTCTTAATGACAAAGAAAAATTGGAACATTGGTTGGTATCTCTTTATAATAATGAAAAAGATGCCGAAGAAAGATTTGTTCATTTTGCGGAAACGTATTGCTTAGGTGATAAAGATGCATATATCACTTTTTACACTATTGCTATGCAAGAAAAAAATCATGCAGAAATTGTAGAGAAAGTTATAAAAAATAGAGGAATTTCTTTATATGAAAAGACTTCTAAGAATGGTAGATATTGGAGAAATACATTACCATGTATTGTTGATAAAAAAACAGCAGCAGCCATTGGTGCATATGCAGAAGGATTATCTTTGAAAAGAATGAGAGTTATTATTAAAGATAAAAGTACACCTGATGATTTAAGAGATATGTTTGCGATTATTGAACCATAAGAAGCATATCACGCAAAAGCACTTGAATCAATAGCTACTAAATATGGAATGAAAGCTGTTAAAGATTGTCATGATAAAGGTTTAGAAGAATTAGGATTAAAAATTAAAGCATAATAAATAGTTGGAACACAAATTTAAAAATATGTTAGAAGAAAGAATTAAAGAGCATTTTAAAAATGATACAATAACATATCAAGAAGGTATGGATATTATAGAAGAAATGAAAGCATTAGATTCTGATATTAGGAAGAATTTATTGTGTTTAATTTTAGATAATTTACCAGATAAAGTACATGATTCGGATCCAATTTTTATAATGATTTTAAAAAACTTTAAAGAAGAATTAATATCAATTTCTTCTAAAATTAGTGATGAAAGTAAACCATGGGAGTTGGGAAATGAAATATTAATTATTGATGATGTAATTGAATTCATGGAAATAACAGAATGTAGAGAATTAGTTTGTAAAAAAATGAACACCGATACACCTGAAGTATTATTAGAAATAATGAGAGAATATTTTATCAATACAAATGATACGATTCTCACTTTAGAAACTTCTGAGAAAATGCTATATTACCATACAATAATATTTGATATTGATAAATTAATTGCTGAATGGGAAATACAAAATCCTTAACAATGAAAAATAAACCATGTACGGGCTGTCCGTTTTCAACAGCATCTTCTATAAATAATCAAAAAGCTATTGAAGCTAAACTCAATGGCCTTAAAAAAGTAAAAAATAATTTGAATATAGAGTTTATGGAGTGTCATAATAATAGAAAATCTCCATGTAAAGGAATGATAGGTTTAAAAATTTAGTTATGTCTGAACAAGAAAAAAAATACAAAGTAGTTGAAAGAGCCGAAAACGATGTGAAAGAACATGGTTCAATTGAAAAAGCAATTACATACTTAAAAGCAGAGTTGGTTAATTTTGAGAATATGTGGAGCAAATATTCATCTGATTGTTTAGGACATGGAATAACTTGTACTAAATTAAAAATTGTATATTTAGAACGTAAAATTAATAGCATATGTCAGTAGTAAGAAATAATAAAGGTTACCCATTAAGAGAGAATGGAACAATTGATGAAGAATTAGCTAACATCGAAAAAGCTGAATATGAATCACTATTTAGTGGTAATAGTAAATATTATAAAATAGACGAAAATTTATCAACACCAAAAAGAAGAAGATATAATCGTAGATAATATGAACAAATCTTTTAAACTTGGAATTGATTGGCACGGTGTATTAGATGCTGTACCAGAAATCATTTCGTTTTTAGCTAAAGCTGTAATTGCACAAGGTGGTGAAGTACATATCATTACTGGTATGACTTGGACACCTTTGTGTATTGATAAGTTAAAAGAACTGGATATTCCATTTACACATAGTTTCTCTATTTTTGATTACCATAGAGAAATTGGCACTGAAATAATTGGACATCATGTAAAATTCAATATCCCTAAAATTGATGATGATGTATGGGATAGAACTAAAGGAGACTATTGTAGAGATCATGAAATTACTCTACATATAGACGATACACAGATTTACAATAATAATTTCACAACACCTTTTGCGAGATTATGGACACATAATAATGCACCTAAAGGAGAACACAAAGATAATAGACATCTTAATTAATTATGAAAAAATATTATTTACGTAATGATGGTAGAATTTATACAATAAATGCTATAACTAGTGAAATAGAATCATTTCCAATGCATATGATTAGTATAAAAGAAATTAAAGAATATTTACAATTGGGTATGTTAGAATTTGATGATACCAAAATAGAAACAAGAAAAGAAAGAATCGAAAAATTGAATTTATAATGTATAAATATTATAGAGTATCTTTACTTCAAAAAACCAATAAGGCAGAAAAGACATCAAAAAGTCTAATATCTAAATTTTCTATTGATGGGATAGAGATTATTGATAAAGGATATGATGTTTTTTCATATGATTTTATAAGAGGTGAAAAAGTTTATATACTTTATATTATAATTAAAAATAAAGAAAATAGTTTCTTAGAACCCTATATTAGACATATTATAAAACGATTTGGAATAAAATTAAAAATAACTTTTTTTGATATAAGTGATAAACAAATAATGAATCTAAAAAGAACAGGTTTCAAATAAGATATGAATATAACAAAAGACAAATTAAGAGATGCCATTTTAAGTGTTAGAAGTATTAATGGTATGATAACATTATATCATGTACCTATGAAAACAATTTATTCTGCTGAATCTGTGTATAATTTATATTATTCAGGAAGAAATAAGATAGAGATAGGTAGTTATTTTTCTACAGGTAGAGAATATAAAGATGTTACAGATAGTAACTTTGATGAGATCATAGATAAAATATATGATTTACTTTCTGATGATGTTGGTGATTATATTATGAAGGCTCTCGATGATATGGAGTTGGAAGATACCTATTTAAAATATTTTGATGATGAGCCTGAATTATTCAAGACATTTCAAGAAACAGTTTTAAAGTTAAAGTGTGGAAATTAAGAGTAGCTTTTTTAAAATAAATAAAAATGATTGTGAATTATTTGAATAAAAATATTAATATGAAATTTAAAAGCTTTATATCCAATTTCTTTAAGGGAATGGGTTCTATATTTAATATAGTGGGTAATTATAATACATATGAAGATATGGATATAAATAGCAGTGATATTTTTAAGTCTGATAAAGATGCATTAATATCCGATTGGAATGCTGTAGTATCTGATTGGAATAAAATTTATAAAAATAAAAAAGGAGTCTAAAAACTCCATTTTTAATATTACATATAATTTCCTGCAATTTTTTCTGGTACTATAAATAATATTGGATAAGGTGGTGTTTTGAATGTGAAGTTTTTACCATCATATCTCCATTTAGTGGGAAACAATGCAAATCCACCAATAGTTTTACCTGTTATTTTTTCAAAAAACCATGCACTTAAAGCACCTTTATCCGCGGGCTCAAACCAACTTGTATGTACTATATCAATACGAGAATTTGTAGTGCGTGTTGGCATACCATTATTACCCCAATCCATAAATGTATAAAAAGGAGAATTGATAAATTGGTCAAATAAATCATATTCATCTTCAATTAATACATCTAACATACCACCATTTTTATCACCAAAGTTTAATTTAATTTTTCTCAATGATACTTTTTTACCTTCATCATCTACTAAATCAATAAAATCTTTTTTCTTAGATTTATCTTCTTGATATTGTCTTTCATCTCTTTCGAATGGATGTTCTTTTTTAGCAGATGGTTTTAATTTACCAAAAATTGAAATTAGAATTGCATCATCTATTTTACCTTTAAAATCTTCGCGTGTGAAATTATTCTTTTTAACTAATTGCTTTGCTAAAGATATAGCATTTGCTTCTTCGCCAGCGGAAGCTCCTCTGTTAGTATTCATTTGAGAAAGTTTAATTACTTTATCAAAATCAGCTTCTTTTGATTCGAGTATAGAATGTAAGTTAAAATTAAAAACCATATAATAGCTATTTTTACTATATATAAAAATAAAAGGGAGTTTAAACTCCATTTTATTACTTCTTCTTTAATGAACTTATAAGTCCCAATAATTGGGAAAGTCCAATACCTATCACACAAGATACTATACCCAATACCGATATAAATGATGCATTTGCTATATGTCCGCCGCTACCATCTACGATTAATAATACTACTCCCAATAAGAATAATAAAACTTGAATTATTACTATTTTCATAATTGATGTTATTTTTAATTATATATTATTGTGAAAATATCATAAGTTGTCTTCTAACCACTGACATCTAATGCTCCATCTTTTATCAAAATTAATTATTGTATATTCACTATTATTTGATTCATTATGTACATAATCCTTAATAGTTTCAAGTCTCAATTTATCTGAATCTCTATAATTAACTTCTTCTGTAAATTCTATATTATAATACCATCTATATTCATTTTTAAAACACCCTTTTAAAGGAACATTTGTAAAATCTTCCATATATTTTAATGCTTTAACGAAGTCATTAATGTTAAAATGAATATCATATTTTTTACATATAATTGATTGCCATATAATAGCTTTACATTCATTTTTAATACCATTCCATGATATTGGAACATTATAACCTAAATTATCCTTTGTTGAATAATCAAATCCAAAATTACTCATTTTTAATCTTTCTAAATTTTTAAACATTACTATATGTCCCATTTCATGAAATAAGCCATCTCTTAAAGCTTCTGTAGAGTTCTTAATAAATGCTATTCTAGCACCAACATGCGCAATTTTATTAGTTATTATATATCCTTCTGTATTAGTATCTAAAACTATCTTTGAATATGGTGAAAAGTAAGTTTCTTCAATTTCATTTAGATAGAAAAGAAAGTTGTAATCTTCGAAAATCTTTAAATATTTCATTATTAAAAATATATTTACATATATATTTGTATTTACATACAAGTTTTAGTACCTTTGTATCATGGAAAATTTCGATGAACATATTAACTATATCAGCAATATCAAAATCTCACATGATAAGGTTACTATACTTACTGGTAGAAATGCTAGTGGTAAATCATTGATTAGAAAGCTTTTGAGCACTAATCTTGAGCAAGTGTTGAATAAAAAGAAAGTTCATATTCCACAAGCTTCCCAAGAAATTAGAACTAAGAGTAATCCTATGATGGGTGCATTGAGTACTATGTGTCATGATTTGGATTGGTTAGCTACCTCTGATAATACTATCCATACAATTGATTCAGTGTTCAAACAAACGAATCCCGATTTCATTGTTATTGATGAACCTGAAATTGGCTTAGGTGAAGAACTTCAAGTTGGTTTAGCTCAATATTTGAATGAAAAAATCAAAGAAGTAAATTGTGGTATTTTGGTAATCACACATAGTAAACATATTGTTAGTAATTTAAAGCATGACGAGTTTGTCAATCTCGAAAAAATGACTGAATCCGAATGGTTTAATAGAGAAATTAAACCTGTCAATGTGGATGATTTTAAGAAATATGCAAGTGGTTTACATAGAGCAATTCAAGATAGAATCAATTCAAATAAAACTAAAAACTAATGGGAGCAATTTGGATTACTGCAAACGATAATCATATACCTGTATCTCAAATGAGTAATGAACACATCAATTCTGTTATTGATTGTTTTAATGGTATTGGGAACGTAAGAATACCAATTGATTATTTAGGAGGAAAAGATAAATGGATAGATATCCTATCCAGTGAACTTTTACGTAGATTGAATAATAGAAAATCTAAAATAAACACATTACAATAATGGGAAAGAAATTATTTTCGGCTTATACAGAAGTATTTGTAGTGTTCAGACAAGGTGATTATGATATTTCTGAAATATTCACTGATAAAACTCTTGCTGAATCTGAATGTATTAAAAGTAATGAAAAAATGAAAACCGCCTACGGGTGGATGTTATCCAATAATTATAAGGTAATACCTTTGGATGAAGCCATTGAATCTATTAAAGAAGAAGTTAAATTGGATGCTCAACGTGATCGTGATGAAGAAATGTAAGATATCTACTAAACATACAGAAAAACGAAAAAATTATTTCTATAGAAAAACAAATATACAATAACATTGTTTTATGATAAAATGTAGTGATTATTTCATCATCAAAGTGAAATGTGGTGGTGATGAAAAACTTAAATTGGGAAATATTGAAGCTTATAATAAACATTGTTATGATAGAGTAAAAGCTTTCATAGAATTCAAATGGTTAGTGATAGAGCAAATCACTGGTAAGTTAAGAGATGAATGGTATCGTACTTACTTGACAGATGCGAACGATTGTGCTTTGGATGAAATTGAAGAAATTACGGGAATACATATTTCTCGAAATTATGAAGATGTATGTTCATTCTTTATCCCTAAGAAATATGAAACCATTTACCATTGGATTATATCCAACTGTGATGTACCATATAAGGTATTAATTAAAACTAATCTGACAGTTGTTAGAAGGTATTCTAAAATAGATTTAACGCGGAGAAGAAGAGAAGCATTAGAATGGACTAAAAAAATGAAAGATAAGTATCCAAATCTTTATAATTTGTAAGAATTTAATTGTAGGGAAGTAGTAATAAAAAGACTAACCCATATATCAACCATAATATATCCTGTTTGACTCAGGTACACAAAGGATACCCAGACCTGTCGTAGAGTTTAAATCTCTACCAATTAAATTTTTATAAATTTTCAATATCCATATCGCCCATAGCCATTAAATCTTGTAGAATTTGTCTATCAATTTCTTTTGTAAGCTCTTCCACTAATTTTCTTTCTAATGTTATTTCTGGATGAAGCCACGCTTCTCTATTTCTTTTAATACTTATGGCAATATCATACCAATCATCATTTTCTTCCATAATCTATTTATATAGAAAAAATGTTAAAAAAGTTTGTATTAGACTACAATTCTTTTTATCTTTGTATTATAAAACAAAAACATTATGGTACAATTTATAGAAGAAGAAGGAATGTATAAAATAATGCATCAATACTTCGTAACAGATAGATATGAATATGGTGAAACTATCGTAAAAGCTACATCTAAGCAAGATGCAATGGATAAGCTAAATGAACACCTTTTATCTAAACCCAATGGTATATATACACCTTTACCATGTAAAAGTATTAAAGATGTTTATAATTTGAAAGTTTTACAGTAATAAAAAAGGGAACTTAAAAAACTCCCTTTATATCGGAACTATAGATTTCCCCACCAATGTTCTAACATTTTTATAGGATGATAGAAATTGATTATGAAATGTCTATTTGATGTTAAACCACATTCTTTTACTTCATCATAACTCTTTAAAATAATACTAATATTAATTATAGATTCATTAAATATTAACTGCTTATTAAAAATATGTAGTCTATCATCATCAATAAAGAAATTTTCTTTGGTAAGATTTATACCATGATTTTTAAATAATTCTATTAAATGTTTGAAATTTATGATAGTAAACTTGTCTTTGTATGTAGTAAACATATCATAGAATTCTTCCTCTTCTTCGTCTTCATTATCCCAATCTTCGGGTTCTTCATCGTCCCAATCCTCTGAGAAGTTTTCGTATAGTTTTAAATACTTCATAATTAATAATATTTTATAGGAGTTATTAAGATAACATCATCTGTTGTTGATTCGGTTGTATCACTTTCAATTTTATCTAATTCTGTTAGTATAAGACTGTGAATGTCTTTATCCATAGTTTCAACTTCAATTTCTAATTTATTAGAATATTTATCGTATTTGTAGGTTACATTATTATCTTTAAGAAAGGTTACTAATTTTGTAATATCTAAAGCATTTGCTAAATCCCAATATCCGTATACAGATTGATTCTTATCTATATTATAATTCTCAAATAGTTTAAAGTGCTTCATATTGTATATATTGCATTTTTATTGTTTAAATAAAGCATTAAGAATATTGGACATATACCATTTATTACCGAATAAATGACATATTAATAACAGAATATTCACAATATTAGGGAAATACTCGGTCCTCCTTTCCCGCTCTTCCGAAGGAAGAAAAATTTTAGAAGCTCAAACCAGGTCATTATTATCGAAATAATATCTCTATTTTAAAACATTACCTATCAGATTTTATATAATACCTAAATCAAATAATATGAAATTTAACGTAAATCCACTATTTGAAGAAACATTTAATTGGGTAAGGAATAATATATTTCTGAATTCAGAAACAGATTTAACATTTCTTCTTTGTGTAGATGATGTCATAATACAAAAATATGCAAATAACATAAGTAATTTCTCTGAATATGAGAAAATATTAATCGCTTCACATATAATAGATTCTTCACATTATTATATAAATGATGATAAAATAGAAATCATATTAAAAAGTGTTATAAGTGTACTCAAATTACTATCAGATATTTCGTATGGTGATACGTGGTCAGATACATACGAAAAAAAGAAATTAGATGCTCATACACCATGGGAAAAGGCAATCTTTAATGAAGAAAAAAATGTATGGGTAAAAGAAACATTCGAAGAAACATATAATAGAGTTTCATCAACTAAAGAATATCAATATTCATTATTTCTATTAGACTACATAACTGATGGTAATAGAGAAATTAATGTATCTAATTTAGACGTACCAGCAAATGAAATAGTTAACTTATTTGCAATTTCTGTTATTTACAATACTATATCTATTGATAAGAATAAAGCATCCCAATATATGTTAGATTTAATAGCTGAAAGATTAGAAGTATATAGCTATAAAAAATGGTGTAGACGAGTTATTTTAGCAGATATTATAGAAGATTAATTATTAAAATATGAAATTAAAATTACATACACAATTTGAAGAAGTACTTAATTGGATGAGAAAAGTAGTGAAGAACTATGAAAATGATGATGTAATTGATACACCACCAATAATTTTATCTATAGAAGACTCTGAAATACAAAAATATAATCAAATCATTTCCACTTTTTCTGAATTTGAAAAAATAATAATAGGTACACTTATTGTAGATAAATTATCTGATTATTTTACACATAATAAAGTTAATATATTATTTACAACAATTACACCTACAGTAAAACTTATAAGTGTATATGGTGCTTCTTGGGATCATACTTATGAATGTGAGAGATTACATATGATTGAGCGTGGAACACCATGGGATGAAACTAATTTCAATAAAAAATATGATGTTATAGCATCAACTAAAGAATATCAATATTCTCTATTTTTACTTGATTATATGACAGATGGTAAAAGAGAAGTAAATGTAGACTTTATAGTTAAATATATTCCAAATGTTGATGTATCATCAAAAGAATATATTAATGCATATACTCTTTCTATAATTTATGCATCATTAAGCGCACATAAAAACTATAAAGATATTGAGAAATATGTTATTAATTTAATAGCTGATAAATTAGGTATACAAAATTATAAACAATGGTGTAGACAACATACAATAGCAGAATTTATTCAAGATTAATTATGAAACCATTTAATATAGGGGATAGAGTAGTATCCATAAAGAATTCTGAAGTTGTATATACTGTTAGAGCGTGTGGTGAAATAAATAATACATGGTATATGACTTTTGATGGTGGTGCGAGTGGATATGGTGGTATACAGAAATGTCATTTGTTTATTAAGGTAAGTGATTATAGACGATATAGAATAAATAAATTGAATTTAGATTAATGTAAAATATGAAATTAAAACTTATCGCGTATTTAATGTTTGCTATTATAGTTGTTTTATTAGCAACATCTAATCATAAAATATCCATTAAAAAAGAGTGGAATCATACAGTACCTAAACATCTGTATGCGTTAAACTATATTAAGTTATTACCTTTAATAGGTAAAACAAATTGATATATGGTTAGAGTGTATATAGGTGAAACTAATAGTAGTTTAATCAAGAATGAGAAGTATAGAATACTTGCTACTAGACTTAGTGGATTATGTTTTGTAATATCATTGGATGGTAATTATAGCGCAGAGTGTAATGAGAAGTATTTTATAGATGTAGATGTTTATAAAAAATGAGCGGTATGATAGATAGTATTAATACTAAACAACGTGCTATAAATTATTCAATATTCGAAAAGTTTATAAAAGATAAATTCGTATATTGTAAATATAGAGGTATTAAAATTCCGATTAAATATAACATTTATGACTATAGTATTCACATACTAGTTGGTGATGGAATACATCTTTTTAATTCTTTATATAACGAAGATGTGGAACGACTATTAAGTAATTACTTGACTATTACAGAACATAGAGAAGCTATTATAAATGAGTTATTATGAGTAAAGAAAGTTATAATAAGTTTAAAAAGTTCATTGGTTTAAAATACATATATCGTAAATCTACTGGTGAGAAGGTTTTTGTTTCAGTGAGAGATTTTCATAAATTTGAACCATATATAATTCATGTTCATGATCATGTTAATAGAGATTTTTATACTTCTAGTTTTGATACACATGTGAAATACGTATTGGATAACTATATAACACCATCTGAACATAGAGAAACTATTATAAATAAATTATGTAATGATTAAAAAGATATACAGCCTATATTTTAATATTATTGATTTTATATACACATTTTTTGATCGAAAAAAGTCTGTAAATAAAAAATATGATAAAGATTGTGCTATAAATTATCAGAAGTTAAAAAAGTTCATAGGATTAAATCATATTTATTCTAAAAAAACAGGTAAGAAAGTATCTATTGAAACGCATTATCTTTTTAAGTTAGAAAAGGATTTTATTACCATTTTTATTAACGAGGATAATAAACGATATTATGTTGCATCATATTTTAATCATACAGTGGATTACATTATGAATAACTATATGACTATCACAGAACATAGGTTGTATATCATTGATAATAATATTTAAAATTTTAAATGACATAATATGAAAGATAAAAATAAATCAACAGTGGGAATAGATGTAGTAGAATATCTTAATAATTATTTATCGAATTCTATTAGAGAAAGTGAATTAATATGCTATACTGTGCCTGATACTGAACAAATTACATCTGATAGAATCGTAATATCTGCTGATCCTATATCAGATTATTCTAATGATTTGGTTGATAAGACGTATGGTTATAGTAATATAATATTTGAAAATTCATTTGAATATCAATATCAAAAATATAGAACCATGATGTATGGTGGTGACGATGCTTTGACTAAAAGGAAGAAAAGAATAGATAATCTATATAAATAATTTTAATATATCAAATTTTTTGTGTATATTTGAATATGAGAAAATATACACCTTTATTGAGTATAGTGTTACTACTATCTGTGTCCTTTTTATATTCTATATACTACGGTATAAGTCATAGCAATAATAAACAATATACTGGTTTAAAATATGTAGAGAGCAGTAGGAGGATTCCTATTGGTGATGAAATGTTAATGACTGATGAAAAAGAGTTTGAAAATTATGAGAAAGAGTATAAAAAGCTACTTTCTCAAAAATTCACCCTCAATCAGATAAAGGCTATAGAAGAAATTATTATTTCTAACTCATCCGAGTTTGATACTGGTGATGGTGAATCTACTATTGGTTTATGTTATACTACTCATCATAATAGTGGTAAAAGTGTATCTACTATTTTAATAGCATCTAAAAATCATAGACATTTACGCACTTTATTACATGAATGTTGTCATGCTTTATACTTTGATAATCGTAAGTTATTCGATAGTAAATATAAAGATAGATGGGAGAGTCTCGATTATCAATTTGTATCTAACTATGCAACTACTAATATAAAAGAAGATTTCGCCGAAACTGGTGCAGCATATTTAAGTGGTGAGGAATATGGTAAAGAATGTGTTGAGAAAATAAAACTATTTAAAGAATTTTATAATGAAACACGATAGAGAATCTAGAGAATCTGAAATACACAATAGACTATTTGGGATAAGTAATATTGCATTGAATGTTAATCAATACATTTTTATGTGCGAAAAATATTTTATTTCTGAAAAAATAAAGGTAAATCCTAATAATAGTGGTTGGTTATTAGTTAATGAAACTACAATGTTCGTAGTATCATTTAAAGAATATGATGGTACAATTAAAGAAATAAATGTGGGATATTTTAAGGATGAATTAAATATTAAATTTAAAGAAAGTATTATAAGAAATAGGAGGGAGATTTCCGACTATTTTAATTAAAAGATGTTAGAAACAATTAACTCATTGAAGATATTTTTTCTAATTCAGATTTAAAGTTTAAAAGAATTACTTTAAGATTTCCTTCTATAATATTATCTCTATTATCAATAATATTTGTAATTAAATCCAATCTTTCATCTTCCTTCATTTCTTTAACATGGTTAATAAAAGTATCTACTGTAGCAGAAGTAATATTATTAATCAATTTATAGTTACCATTGAGTATTTCATTGATATATCTAAATTTGATATTATTAACTAAATCATTAGTTTCAGAATCATTTATAGCATTCATATATTTTTTATTTTAATAAATTTATAGCTTCTTCTTTAGTAACAGGCTTGCCGTAATATCTTGGAATTTGTTTAGAATCATATATTCTATTAGATATTCTTTCAATCAATATCGCACGACAATCTATATCGGCTTCCCAATTAATAGTTAAATTGTGTCCATTAAATGTAGATTCTTTACTATCAATATTAAAGCCTCTGTTAAGACATTCTTTGTAGAGTTCTATGTATCTATTATATAAATAACCTATCTTATCATAGAAGAACATAACGTGTCCCTTACCTAGTTTAAAATGCTTAGGAATGGTATTAGTAATAGACTTACCTTTGATTACATTAGGTATCCTTGTAATTTCTCTATGTTCTGCTAATAGATGTTGGTCAGTTAATTTTGAAACCGCAATACCCACATTAATTCTTGTCATTAACTTCTATCTGAAATTTTTACCAATTCATCTTTAAAGCTTAATAGAAATTTTTTAAGTGAACCAACTGGGTAAACATCAAAAATTTCTTCATCAACAATGTTTGTTATAAAGTCTAACTTATCATTTTCTTCCATTAATTTAACATGTTCGATAAGAATTTCTACATCATCTGTTAAAAGAGTTTTAATTAACTGATAATTACCATCAAGTATTTCATTTATTACGCTCATATTTTGTAGTTTATTTTTATAACACCAAATATATAAAATTTTACAATCAAATCCAAATTTAAATAAAAACAGACTATTGAATTTCTCCAATAGTCCTGCTTTCTTATTACTAAAAAAGGCTGCATGGGATACTGTTTCCGCGACAAAAAGATGTAAACCATCAATAAAAAGCCTTAAATTAACATATGATAATATTCGAGATACCATATGATGCGATGTTTGCGCATACTATATTAAACGATAAATTTTAAAATATGTTTTAATATTAATTAATAATTGTTATAATGGCTGTTGTAAATAATACAGCATATAATATAATAGTATTCCAAGTAATTTCTGATTTAGTATCAGTTCGTATTTGCTTTAAATTAGATGGATTAGTTACTCTATTTATTCTTGGTGGTAATTCACCATATGAACCATTTTTCATATTTTGTATTAAAATTTTATGATACGAGTTTTTCATAATTAATTATTTAAATTAAATAGGCATATCAAGTTGTGTAAATGTCCAATACACAGAATATAGAGAACCTAAAACAAGCAATATTAATAGGGATGCTATTATTACAATAATTAATGATTTTTTCATAATACTTCAATTATAGAATTTAACAGATATTTACCTGGTTGAATAAGTCCTTTAGAACATAACGAATATAAATAGTATTCTGTTTTAGAATCATATGATAAATTATCTCCATGTACATCTAATTTATCCTGTGTGATATTAAATTCAAATGCTATACTTTTAGAAATTCCTTGTTCGATAAGACTGCCTATACGTATATCTTTAGCACCACCAAACTCTTCTAATACATCTACTATATTAATATCTAAATAATCTTTCACATACCATTCAAACGCCCATATGGACATTACATTATATACTACTCTTTCTGTTCCTATCATAGTTAATCTCTATTTAAAAATTGATTAATAATATAATTAACGCCAGCTATATAATCTTGTTTAGCTCGCTCTCTATCTTCGTCTATACCATTTGATACATGTGTAGAATAAAATTCAGCACTCTTTTCTACATCTTCTGTATTGCCTAATATTTTTAAGTATTCTACTAATACATTTTCAACTGTATAATCTTGTAATCCATCATAACAGATGTTTTTATTTAAAATAGATTTGAATTTTGAATAGCTCATATTAATTCCATTTAAAAGGATTTTGAGAATCCATTTCTTTCCAAATACCTAATATACCATATAGAATAATTCCAATGATTAATGCTATCACTACAGTGATATAGCTTAATGGGTTGTAAGGATTGAATCTATAGGCAGTGAAATAACCTTTCCCCAATTTAGGTGTTCTACCTTTATTACTTCTTTCCTGTACTATAAATAAGCATCTTAATATCTTCTTAATCATTTTTTATAAAGTTTTCTTTAGGTAATAGGAAGGGACCATACGAATAATTACATGCTACGACTAATGGTAGTATTTTATCTTTATTAAGATTGGATGCATATACCCATCGCCCATAGAAAACATCACCTTTCTTGAATTGTATTCCATGAGACTTAAATGCTTTAATTACTGTAATTTTATCCATATATTTATTTGGTTATTCTATATCCGACAAACCATAAATCAATTCTGAAAAACCATCTCCCATTATGTTTACCAAAACCAACTCTTAACATTCTATTTAGAGAATCTAATTCTATTTTATCTATTTTCATAATAAATCTTTGATGATAGATTCTCTATGTTCTTGAACAGTAGTAAAATGATTTAGTAGTTTATTCATACTATCTTTAATATCTATTATAAAATATCTATGATTTCCGCAGTTGCTTTCTATTGTAATAACTATACTAAAATTTGTTATTACACATCTGTATATTCTACCTTTAATAAAAGGATAATAATTTTCTTTACAATAGAGTACATTACTTTTTAATATATTACCTATTATTTCATCATTCATATTAATTCGCAATTTTACCCATATACTAATTATAGTAAAACTAAAGACGAAAGTTTTAAAATAATTATGGAAATACATTTGTTATATAATATGGATTAAATCTAAAAGTAGAACATTATGAAATATTTATTTAATATAATATTGAGACAGCTTACACTTTATGTTTGTACAAAAAGTATATCGACTATACCTAGCAGTGTTGTAATATCTGTGGATAAAATGGGTGATATTCAATATGTTGCAAATGAAAGCTCTAATGATAATACAGCGAAATTGAAAGATAGTATTATTGAAAGAATAGATAAATTGAATAAACTTGATGAATTAAATGGTTGGACAATGGATATATATTGATAGGTAAATAATGTCTCATTTTAACGTATTATAGGAAAGTATATCTCAATACGTTTGTATATAACTACAATTTATTGTACCTTTGTACTATTAAAAAAGTATAAACTGTGAAAAAAATAAAAAATGGTGATTGGTATATGTGGGTAGATAATAAACAGGTATGTCAAGCAGACGGACATCTTGCTATTTTAAATGCACATTTAAAGAATAATCAAATTGTTATAGTAGATGAACCTGTCAGTAAATAACATGAATGATATTACTAAAAATCATATTGATAAACTAATAACTGATTTAGATAAAGAGTTAAATTCTTTCGAAGATTGGATTAATTGGCATATCAAACTACTTGATAAGAAATATCCCGAAAGGCAGATGGATTCTATATCTAAGTCATTTATGATGTCTTTATGGAAAGATAAACAAGAAGAGCATAAACATAAGGTTAGAGAGCTTCATAAAGAATTTTTAACATTATATTTCTCATAAATTTGTATTTATCACAATTATTAGTATATTTGTAATATGAAGACAATATTCAAAAAGAAGAAAAAAAGAGTGATTGAACCACTTCCTAAAAAAATTATCAAAAAGGCTTCTAAGCCAGATTTCATAAAAAAAGCAGCGCCAACATTTGATTTAAAACCTATACAAATCAAAGAATTTTTGGATCAATATGTTATTGGTCAGGATGAAGCAAAGAAAACTATTGCTGTCGCAGCATACAATCATTATAAGAGAATTAACAATCCTTGTAAAGATGAAGATGATGTAATTATCGAAAAATCCAATGTTATTATGATTGGTGAATCAGGCACAGGTAAAACGTACTTGATTAAAATTCTTGCTAAAATTCTCGATGTTCCATTTTGCATTGTAGATGCAACTACATTAACTCAAACAGGTTATACTGGTGAAGATGTTGAAAGTATTTTATATCGTTTATTACAAGCATCGGATTTCGATATTAAAAAAGCAGAAAAAGGTATTGTCTATATTGACGAAATTGATAAAATTGCTAAGAAACGAACTCAAGGAACACAAATGCTTGATGTAGCGGGTGTCGGTGTACAACAAGCATTATTGAAAATACTTGAAAGCAGTATAGTTAATCTAAAGCCAAGTAAGAAACAAGCCATTGAAAATGAGATGGTAATGAATACTGATAATATTCTTTTCATTTCAGGTGGTGCTTTTGGTGGTATTAAAGATATAATCCGTAATAGATTGAATGTGAATAGTAAAGTTGGATTCACTAGCAAAACTCCACAAGCAATCAACGAAGATAATCTATTGAAATGTATTGCTGTACAAGATTTAATTCAATTCGGATTAATAACTGAATTGTTGGGGCGTTTGCCGATACTAACTCATTTGGATGCTCTTACTAATGAAACATTGAAATTAATTTTAACTGAACCTAGAAATTCTATATTGAAGCAATATGTGAGATTATTCGCTCTTGATAACATTAAGCTTGAAATAGAAGAAGATGCAATTGCATGTATTGCTGAAAAAGCATTGGAATTTAAATTGGGTGCTAGAGGACTTAGAGCAATTTGTGAGAAAATCATGAGTGATGTTATGTTTGAATTACCTTCTCAGAAAGTTGATAGTTATTTGCTTACATGTCAATATACCGAGGAAAGAATCAATATGATTTATAATCAATATGAAGCCTAATAAGGAAACTATACAGTATGTCAAATCTACCATCTCATATCAACAGGAAAAAACCTATTAAGGGAACTATACAATATGTCAAATTATTTCCTGCTTTAGACTACTTAGAAACGAAGCGCAAGGGTATTAGAAAAAGAGTATGGAATTGGATTATAAGTGATAAATCTGACTATAAGGACCATAGGAAGGGTTTAATTTATCATATGAATTTATTCTATTTTGGACCTAAAGATGAATCGGATAAAGCCGACTATGTGGGAGTATTTGATTGGGTAAAAGAAAATCCAGAAGATATAGAATTACAAAAAGATTTCCATTTAATATGGGAAGAGTTCGTAGACAAAAATGAAGATATAGGAATGTTTTATTACATGTTATAAACTAAATAAATTATGAAACAAAACGAAAATAATATACCATTTATTGATAAAAATGGTAATAAATGTTATATTGATAAAGAAGGGAATATTGTTAACTGTGTATCAAAATTTAATAAATTCTTTGATATTGTAGCAGATATGATACAAACATTCCTTATTAAGATTAAGGTTATAAAAACCAACGGAGTTAATTACGAAGGTAAACATAGCTTGGATGGTCCCAATTTTAAAAATCCAATAACCTATTTAGTTCTCCCTATTGTTATATTAATAACTATCGTACAGGGTGTTGTGTGGATTATTCAAGATATTTTTAATATTAAACGATAAAATAATATAGAATTATTTGTATGTTAATACAATTTGTAATACCTTTGTATAAATAAATTTAGAAATATGAAAATAGCTATTAAGTTCGGTGATAATGATTTTGGTAATATCTTCTTAAGTATTATGCAGATGCTACTTGCATTAAAACATAATGGTAGTTTACCATTGGATAAAGATAAATTGTGCCATATTATTCAACGTTTTGCTCATGTAACCTATAAAAAACAATGGGAACACGATAGACTCAACTTTATTAAAACAGAAGACAATAAAGAATTTCGTTTAAAATATTTACTATCTAAGATTAGTGTGGATAGAATACTTGTAAATGATGAAGTAGATGCTTATATTGAAGGAGATAATTTCTTTAATGTTGAATCTATTATATTGGATACTGAACAACATAATATTTATTTTCTCTAAATAATTACAGAATTATTTATATGGTAATACAAAGGTACTAAACATTTATACTATGGCTAATCAATATATTGTAGAAAGAAAAAGCTTTGAAATTCTAGGCAGAACCGAAAAACCTACGAGCGACATTCCATTTGATACTAAACCTCACGGTAAGTATTTTGTAGTTACTTCTGAAACTTTAGAAGATGCTAAAAAAATTGTAAATGCTTTAGAAGCTAATGATTATGCAAAAACAAGTATTAATGTAGTAGATTTGCTTACTATCATCAACAATATGAATAGAAGTCATGGTAGTGCTAATATTTCACCAGTTATGTTGAAATTATTAATTAAAAAAGAATTAGAGAAATAAGATATGAAAAAATCAACCATTGAAAAAATATTAGGTGCGATTATATTTATAATCGTATTTATATTTGTAATAGCATTAGACTCTTGTATCCACAAATTTAGAGCGGAGATAGAAAGTGAATGTAAAGAAAAATGTATAAATCATATTAAAAGAATTTTCCCTTCGAGTGAAATTATTGGGTATTCTATTAATGATGATTATTATACGTATGTTGTATTAGATGTTAACAACATTAAAGAAGTTGATTGCACTTGTAATGTATACGAAACAAAGATAGAACATATTAGAATAATTGGTAAAAATAAATAGTATGGAAGTACAACTTAATCAAACGTATAATTATTACGATGATGGTAAGATTAGAGAAAGCAGAAGAAGTCCTGTTACTATTACAGAGATAATTCCTTTTAATAATATAGATTCAGATACTCTATCTTTATGGAAAGGTGAAGTTAAAGATTGCGATTGGTTATATTCAAAAGAAACTGATTATTTTATAAAAGGTGATTTGAAAGTAAATGATGATTTTATTGAGAAAATTATCTTTGTAAAATCAATTAAAGGTGGATGGTTTAGTATGGGTTGGTGGGCAGGTAGATTAGATGTTGATGGAACATTATACTTAATTGAACAAAGTCGATAACATAAACGTATAAGAAGTGGTAAATAGCTATGGCTTAAGAGAAAATGATTATTCTGAAATAATCAAAGAACATGCAGAGGCTTTTAGAGCTATCCTGAATTTTAAACATATTGAAAATGATAGCTTATCTCTTGATGAATTGTGTGCTTTATATTATAAACCACAAAGAAGAGGTGCTATGGCTATCCTATGCTTTGAACATGTAGAAGAAAACATCTATAGATATGTGTATAGTTGTATAGCACCATTATCAGGAAGAGCATCTTCTGCATTGTATAAAATAGAAGACGGTAAAGCTATATTTCATAAGATGGAATTATTTATTAGAGCATAAACAGACATTTTATAAAATAAAGTAATATGAATGATGACCAAATAAAATTCGAAACAGCTAAATTAGCAGAAGAAAAAGGATTTTTATTCGAATACATAGGAACTGTATTAGTAAATATACCAACTCAATACGAATTACAGACATGGTTAAGAAAGAATCATAACTGTATAGTAGAAGTATTATATAATACATCGGAATATCCAAATCAATTAAAATTCTTTTCTACTGTAAATTACTTTGGGAAAGAATTACAAATTATATTAACAAATTATGATGATTTTAATAGTGATTCATATGTCAAATATGAAGATGCACTTGAAATAGGATTATTAGAAGCTCTTAAACTCATATAAATATGGATAAAAATCAATTAGACAACTTTATACTAAGTTTAAATAATGATGAGCGTATTTATGTGTTAGAGAAACTATCTAATAAGAAAACAAATATACCCAAACCTAAACTATGTAAACACCAATGGTATGATTTTGGTGGTATACATAGGTGCGGAATCTGTGGTAAATTTGGAAATGCTACTAATTAATATCATAAATATTTGTATTTGATTACAATTTTTTATATCTTTGTATTACAAATTAAAAGGATATGCACAGTATAAACATTGTAATTGTAGATAAAGAAAACTTACAGATAATTGCTGAAAAGTTTAAAGTCCATTCAGTAAAATTGGCTGACAATAATCATAATGAATTTTTTGCTATTCCTATTGAAGAGTTTAATAGAAATGCACCAATTGTAGATTTTGATGAACATTTTGATTTTGATCAAACATTAAAACCAGTTTCCGAAGATTTAAATGCTAAATACGTAATAGCACAGACTGACTATTTCGGTGGTTTTGGTGAACAAAGTGCTATATTGGTAGATAACAATAATGTCTCACATTGTGAGCGTATTAATGTTGCTTTATTCAATTTGGGTGTAATGAAAAACAATAGTCTTGATGAATTTGATACTATTAATTTAGGTGATTATAGAACAAATTCTGATTTTTATAAAATATAATTTGTATTTCTCTACAAAATTAACTACCTTTGTACTATGGAAGAGAATATTGATATTATTTCTAAATGGATTAGTTCATGTAATACAGTTGACCAATGTAAAAATCTAAATAGGTTTATTTACAATGGTAATTTCACTATGTGTGAAAAAGCCTTGTTAATGAGACGTATCTTATCTTAAACTATATGATGATTAAATTCTAATATTATGATAAAAAAGATACAGTGGGGATTACACCCAAATGGAAATGATTATACAGGTAGTGTAAGTAATGTAGTAGTATGTTTTCTTCTAAGAGATGGTGCTACTTATACAATATATTTTACTGAATTACTTAATATTAATTATTATCCTTATTATAAATATGACCTTGATATAGCGCATGAAAAAGCAGAAGAATATTATACAGAATACGTAAAAGATTTCTTAGACAAGTTCACTGAAAAATAATATGAATATCAAAAAACTATATTGCGCTTTAGGTTTGCCTGTAAGAATAACCAATGCTGATAAATCTATCTCAGCGGTTATAGAGCTTAATAAAAATGATAGTGTAGTATGTACTTACTATAAAGTAGGGGATAAAGAATATCCTGATGGAAATTCTGTTTATTTGCATGATGTGAGTTCGGAGTTTCTAAAGTCATGTCATCCAGCGTCTTTATGTAAAAAATACAAGTTTAAAAAACTATTACAATTCACCGAAAAATAGTGAAAATAAAAGAGAGATATCCATCAAAAGAATTTTATAATAAAGTAAAAATTGAAGGTTTATATAAAGAATGGTTTATATCTTTTAATTTATCTTATTATAATTCTTTACATAGTGGCGGTAAAAAATTTAAAAAAATAAATATCAATAAACTTTATAAGCAACACATTACTGATAACTCGGAATTAACAGGTATAATAGTTAATGACGAAATGGATAAATTATATGTTTTAGCTGGAGTTATTTCTAAATTTAACTATGATGATATTAAATATTTTACTGAAAATTCACATAATATAATATTATATAATATCATGAATAGTGATTTTTATCTGTTAATAGAACAAATATATGGGGTTATACCTGAATGGGTAATATCACCTAAAACAATTGAATTATTAAAAATAGAATTAGACTTAAAGTAAGACTATGATACAGACATACAATATTGAAACCTCGATGGGTAAATTAACCAAAAGAATTTCATTACCTTTTCTAAGTGATGCTGAATTAGCTGAACTAAATACCATAGGTTATACTGGTAGAAATTCTAAAGGAAGTCTTGTATCAAGACAAGAATTTTTAAATTCTCTTGGGAAAGGAGAGTTTGAAGTAAGACAAACTGAGTATGATAATGGTGACTTTACTGAAGGGTTTGCAATTGTTAGAGTAATCAATACACCTGAAGAAAAGAAAAATAGTTGGCAGAATTGTATTGACAGTTTAACTTCTATTAAGAATAGTATTCTTGAAATAGAAAAACAATTTGGTAGAGATTCTTTACCTGATATGTATAAGGACGTTGATGCTTCTATTAAGGAGTTAGATAAAACCATCGAAGATTTTAAAAATCGTAGAGATAAAAAATAAAATTATACCAATAGATAATATGAAGACATTAAAAAAAATATTAGCAATATTCATAATAGTTAACTTCTCCGCTATAATTAGTGGTTGTATTGGACCTAACTTTATGCATAATTACATTTTAACCATATTGATATGGATTGGTTTAGGTGTCCTATATTCAGTATATTGGGCTTTTGTACAATTAGGTATGCCAAAGGGGTAATGGTTTGATTTATTGAATAAAAACATTAAGTAATTTTAATATGGGAAAAAATAAAAAGTCTATAGAACTAACACGCGAAGACTTCTTAAATGAAGTCAGTAATGAGTGGCATAAACTTTCATGGGAGGAATTTCAAAAAGTATCTCATTTAGGTGGAGAAGCTTTTAATACTGGTCATGGTGATCAACAAGAACTTAAAGTTGAATTAGAAGCTACTGAACGTTGGTATAAGTATCAATTGGACGGAAAGGGAAATGAGTTCGCTAAACTACATGAACATTGGTCAAATAGATATGTTGTTGAAAGAGATAGAAATCTACAACTTAATAATACTATAGCAGAGAAAAATATTGAAGCAGAAAATAGAGATAATATTAATATTGATTTAGTATTAGAATTATCTGTAGCTAATGAGACTATTGCTAAAAAAGATAAGAAGATTGAAGAATTAAAAGCTACTATAAAGAAACTAAATCAACACAATTGATAAAATCAAACATGAATTAGATTTAATTATTAAATTCATCAGAATAAAATACCATATTTGGTGTAATGAATGAGAAATATTTTTCTAAAAACTACGTTGAGCTTTGATGTATTATTTTTATGATATGTCTAGCTAAAAAAATAATATGTTTAATATGTTAAACCATTATTACACATATTGTAGACAAAATTCTTATAATGAGGAACTTGTTTCTATATAAAAAACTCCCACATTTTTAATAATTAATCTATTACACTGATTTACAATAGATTAAAAATATACCTAAAAATGGAATATATTTTGTATTAGTATACAAGTATTTAAACTATAAAAACTATGTATATTCTTATTGGGGTTGTTTTCATTAAATTGGTTGTAATTATTTTCACCTTTTTATTGGCTGATTGTAATAAAGATAATAAATATATGAAACCATTATATTTTATTTCTGGTGTGGGAACATTTATTTTAGCAATTACTGTATTAATTGCTTCAATTACTATACAATAATTTCATAAATATTTGCATATCACTATATTATTTAGTACATTTACATATATCACTGAGTCTTCGATCCCGTTATGCAAATACGGGACAATTCCACAAAGATGACTCGCGAGGTTTCAATCGGAGATTGCTCAGTGTCCATAATAAAATTGATAAAATATGAACAATATATTTATTACACAGGCTGATAGAGAAATTGCAAGAAATATTGCATTAAAAAATATTGCTAAATTCTTTGGTATTAAGAGTTGGGCGTATGAAACCAACGAGAATCTAAAACAAGAAATTGAGAAAAAGCCAGAAGCAAATAATATAATTAAACTTATAAATATCTATTTTACTGCATATGATGGATGGTTTAATTTCTATCAAGATAAACAGGCAATAGAAAAGGAACAAAAAATAGATTACAAATTGAATACTATAGAACAGAACCAGCTACAGTTGTTAATCAGTAGAAGAGTATCGACTATGATAGATCTTCAAAATGAGTTTAATAGATTACAAAAAATTAACGAAATAGAAGATTGTATGATGTATATACATTACAAAATATCTGTTGGTGAAAAAACCAAAGATTTTAAAAATAATCTAAGAAATATTAAATCAATGTTTCTTATTGATGGTTTAGACGTTGTTGATTATGGTAATGATTCTTATGATATTATTAAGAAGCAAAATCTATATTCATTTGGTATAACCATTCTTGATAGAGAAAATACCTTCTTGAATACTTATATTCAAGATACTATAAAGCATTTTGATATTACTGAATATACAGAGCATCAAATAACTGAACAGGAGTATTCTAATATGAAGAATCCTCGATTTAAAGAAGTGGTAGAAAAAATTAGCCTTGAATAATATTGTTTGAATTTATCATAAAAATAAATAACAATTAACATATGAAAAATATTACTATTGAAATTTTAAAATTTGTATCATTTTTGGTATTCGTTATTACTTTGACATTATTGATTACACCAATATCGCCATTACTTTTATTAAGTAAAAAAGCTGGTAATTGTGTTGATAGAATTGTTAAATGGTATATTAAATTAGGGATTATGCCTACATATTTAAAATAATTATTATGGAAAATGAAAAAATGAAAAATATTAAATTGCTATTATACATTTCTCTATGTTGTTTTAGTTTTTTAATTGTTACATTCGTTGGATTTCCTGAATGCATTCTAATAGAAGGTATCAGAAATGCAATGTTTGTTGAATTTATTACGGGGTTTACTACTCTTGTATTCGGCTTTATTTTTCTATTAACATATAAAAAATAATTAAAATGTACAAATTACTAATATTTTGTTTATCCGTCTTTAATATAGAAGTCTTTCTATTCTATACGCCATTATATTTTATTTCATATAAATTATTAAAACTGGATGTTAAAATTGGTGATGGCAGCTTGGTGTTAATATTGATTACACTTACCATTATTTTAAGCGTAATTTTCTATATACCAATATTTCAGATTATTAGAAGTATTGTGTTTAGTGTATAAAAACATGTTATTATAGATTATCCATTTTATCAATGAGGTTTTCAAATTTGTCAATATTAGGTAAAACTCCCATACCAATAATATTAGTAACAACACCATTATAATGTCTATCATCTAAAATTACATCATCAGTATAATTGGGCAGTGCTATTACAGCATCATATGAATCATTAACATAAACTCTATATTTAGTTTCTGATTCAACTCTTTCATATTTAAGTTTTAGTAAAACTTTTTCTAATGTACCGTATGATACTTTTTTGTATCTATTTGAATTAAATATTTTCATATAGTTAATTTTCTATTTTTAAATTTACGAATTTATTTTCACATACTTGTGAAATTTTCACACTGACTATACTATCATTTTCAATTTCACCGATAGAAATATTATCTGTAATATATCCACTTATATTATCAAATATTTTAACACAATATCCAAAATTATTGTTACCTCTACTATCAATTTTGACATCCATACTTTCTTGTGAAATATACATATTAATTAATTTAGAATATTCAGAAGTAAATTTTCTATCTATTATAGTAGCTCTAAACCTTCTTGTTATATCACCACCCTTATGTAATCTGAATTTGACTAATTGATTAACACGATTAGTATAAGTATTATCTAAATCAGTTTCCCATTCAGATATTTCTATGGGAATAGCAACTTTAGTTTTATGTACAACAAAATATTTATCATTAATAATATTTAAAAATCCTATTAGAAAACCTTTATTTTCATATTCTTCAATCATTTTATCTATAAAAGAATTCTTAATAAATTTTACATTAATTGCTTGTAGGCTATCATCAATTTGTTCAAATTGAAATTCTACTTCATCACCTCTGTAAAAATGTCTTACGCTTCTTTTTTTAGAGTCATTAAAAAAGAAATAGTTAACATCATTGTAGATTAAAAATCCATACCTTTTTTCTCTATTATAAGAAATAACAACTCCTATTTTAGTATCCATAAATTAAATTTATCTATTAAAGTTTAATTAATTGTAATGTCTCTGTGGACATTATCCATTGTGGCCTAATACCATACATTTTTTCTATTAACTTATACTTATCCCTACATCCTTTATTATATTCTAATATGTTATCATAGTTCTCTGTAAAGAACTTAATGTCCGAATAGTTAAACTTTGATATAGCCCCGTAAACAACGTTATGTTTGTCTATAAATGAAGAAGCTTTAATACTACTCAATTCTTTATTGCTATCAATAATCATCATGTAAGATGCCTCTATAAGTATCTCTATTTTTGGTGATATAATATCTTCACATAAATATCTACCATCTACTATAAAATTATTATTCTCCAATGCTTCATTAGGAATGTTCCATTCGGTATAGAGTCCTTCTATACCAGTCTTCTTATAAAACTCATATGATGGATATGATTCTACTCTCATGCTTTCTTACTTCTCATAAAGTTATTCAGTTAATGACTCTATCTTTCTAATTCTTGTTTTTTCTTTTGAATATTCTAAATGTTTATTTCTATGAAAAAAGTGAAACATTTCATAATTCATATCATATGCTTTACCATTAGATAATATTGATTCAATTGTTCTATCAACAATTTCTCTATCAATATGCATAATATTAGTTATAGTTAAGAGTTCTATCCCCTTAAATATACCTCTATCATTATCTCTAACTATATTATATACATTTCCTATTTTAATAATATCATCAGGTTTAGCCATATTTAATCTAAATTAAGACTTTCAATTCTGTCTTTTCTACTGTTATACTTCTCAAAATAACGAGCACAGTAAAGATTACCAAAATAAAGATTACTACCATTCTTAATAGATACTACATATTCTTTTTTTGTTATGTGATAATAACAAGTTCTAATTGTACATACTTTATTTTTTAGTGTGTGGGATAGTATATCTTTTCTAACAATCACTATATCACCTGGTTCGAATGGTTTAATATTATTCATTAATAATGGATTTAATTTTTCTAATTCTATTTTTATCTTTAGAATAAATTATATAATCATTTATCTCTAAATATAAAAATATATCATAGCGTATATACAATTCTTTATTATTATTATCTAATAATTTGATTTGTTTTTCACTGCGTATTACATCAATAATAGTTAAGTAATTTACACCATCTTTTCTACTATCTACAACTACATCATACACATTTCCTATAAGCTTTTTATTTATTTTCATATAATCTATTAATTCTATGTTTTCTATTATTAATTTTCATGAAATTATCAGCATAATATAAAAAATTATCGTAATCTATAGTTACTACATAATCTATATTCATGTATAGTTGATAACAAGTTATGACTGTACATACTACATCTTTTAAACTATGCGATAGTATATCAGTTTTAATAACTACTTTATCACCTGGTTCGAATGGTTTCATAATAATTCGTTTATAATAGTATTTCTTTTTAATTTCTTGTATGATGGTTCTGTTAATAGAAATACAAGTATATTAATAATTTCTTCTACTTCTTCTATTGAATTAAGAGTTATTTTAATATATTTGTAGCTTTTTAAATATTTATTTTTATAATATATTATTTCTAATCTTTTATCAGCTATAAAATCATCTATATTTTTTATTATAGTTAAATTGCTAATTTCAACACTTGTTTTATAGTTATATTCATTACAATTATATTTCACATTATCAATATTCATATCTTCAAATATTTTAACTAAATTAAGCCATTTATGCTTATTATCTGAAAAATAAAATTTTGTATGATAATAATCAGGATTTTTTACAAATTCGTAATTTGTAGCACTTATCACAAGAGTTATTGGATATGGAGACAATATGCTTTCTATTTTATTTTTCATAAATTTAGTTTATCTATTCTATCCTTTCTACTATCAACTTTGTCAAAATAACCGCTTGAAAATAATGATAATCTATTTTCAAGAATTACTATATGATATTCTATTGATGAATATTTAGTACAAGAAGAAACTGTATATACAATACCTTCTGTTAATCTAGGTGTTAACATACCATTTTTAAGAACTACTTTATCACCTGGTTTAAATGGTATCATTATTTATATCTTCTATTTTAATTTTTCTATATTCATGTATTGTTCGAAAGTTATCTGATAAAAACACAATACATTCCACTCTATTACTAAGCTCTTTTTTATAAATTTCATCAACAATAAAATCCACATTATACATATTACCTTTTTCAAATGTAAATTCATTAATTTTAAATGATGTAATACAAATACGAAATTCATCAATATAGTGTAATTCGTTGCTCATTGTAATGAAAAGAGGTTAATCCAATTTTAAGTTTTCTATTCTTGATTTTCTATTATTAGCTAGCTCAAAATCATCAGGTTTATAAATATTATAATTACCCTCAATAGTTAATATGTATAATCCTTTATAATATTCAAAACAAGACAAAACTGTGCTTACCTTATCTTTTAATACATGTAATGGTATATCTTTCCTAACAACTATTTTATCACCCTTTATAAACATAATCATAGATTTAAATTATCTATTCTATCCTTTCTATCATTAACTTTCTCAAAGTAAGAACTATCATAAGTAGTATATGGTTTACCTTCAATAGCTAATGCGTATATACCATGAAAATATAGTTCACAATTTCTAACTATACATATTTCTCTTTTGTTTGATAAATTATACTCAATTTTAAGTGTTATTCTGTCGCCTTTTTGAAATGGTATCATACTAATCTGAAATTAAATTGTTTATTTTACGTTTTCTATTATTAATAGAATATCTTTCTTTTAAAAAAATATGTATAAACATTCCTAAATAATAAGACGGGTATATTAATAAGAACCAATAAGTCTTATATTCTATACATAGCATAACTGGACCAAATATTAAAAATGGCGTTAATAAGCAAGCTATTATTGCTAATATAACTAATAGTATTTCACCAATAGATTTAATTATTTTCATATAGAAAGCAAGTTATAGAGTAACTAATATAAAGATAAAGTATCCTATAGAATATCCTAATAGTAATCCTGCTACTATTAATACTATTTTACCATACATATTAAAATCCTCTTTAATATATTGAGTTGGAGGTGGTGTTGGTTTTTTCATAATTATTTATTTTATATTATTAACCATATATAATATACTAAACTTAATCCTAATATAAGTCCTATAATTAATAGAAATTCTTTAAAATCACTTTCTTTCATAATTATATAGGTTTATTAAAGAAATACTTAATAAAAGAGAAAGGTTTTCTATTCTCTAAATATTCTAAATCAGCATCATTAATGTATGCTTCTCTTTCAAATATAATTTCACTATATGCTTTTATCCATGAGCCATATCTAAAGTAATTAATAACCCAGTTAATACCATATATGATATAAAACGGAATAATCAATAATTCTATCTCCTGTCTTAGATGAATCTTCTCATGATTAATCAATTTCTTGTCTGATAGATAACTTTCATCTTTAACTAATATGAAAGGAAATATTGCTAATCCATCTACTAATAACTTTGGGCATACTATTATCTTTTTCATAGGCTTTTATTTAAATAGAGTCTAATTTAAATTAGACTAGATAATCTAACATATTTCATTTATAATTAAATCTCTTTTAATTTTCTTATAAGATATACCAGTCAATATTAAAGAAATTATATTAATAATTTCGTTCAATTCTTCTATAGAATTTATAATAATTACTTTATTCGTTCCTATTTTTCTTTCAGTGATAAAATCATCCATATATTTAATTATATCTTCATTATTATATCCTAACATATTATTAGATATAAAACAAATATTAAATTTTGAAAAATTTAAACTATTTGAAAATAATTTAATTAAATTATTTAATCTATTATCATTATTATCTTTAAAATGTAAAGAAACAAATGAAGTATTAAATCCATAGGAACTACCATATCCGAATATCAATGATATTGGATATGGTGATAATGCTTCTATAATTTTTGATATGTCTATCATATTAATTTTTCTATAATAGTTTTTCTATATTCTGCAATTGTTATAAAGTGTTCTAATACATAATCATCATCAATTCGAATATGAACACATTGTGTACTATTTGGTATTTTTATAACAGCGTATAAGTATTCTCCAATTTTATCAAAACTGATAATATACTTACTTCCAGCTATGTATTCTATTTCACCAAAGTATGTATCTTTCTTATGAGTTTTTATACAAACTGCTATACCATCAAATCCATTTATCATAAATCGTTTATAAACTTTTTTCTCAATTCGTAAATATTTCTATCATATTATTCAAAAACAGATTTAAAATCACACCTTAATTGATAAAGTGGTATTTCTCTATCAAATGCTTTATATAAACTTTCTGCATGCAGTTTATTAATTTCTGTATAACTTTTTAATAAATGTTTTCTTTTAATTAGAAAAGATTTGAAATCACTTCTTCTTTTTGTATAGAAGTATGAATCATACCAGCTTCTTTTATACCATTCATTACCACAATCAGAACAATGTCTTATTTCATCATTTACCGAATAGCTATATTTTGTAGGTTGTTGAAAAACAAACCTCGGATAATTTGTACGTGTTTTAATTTGTGATATTATCTTATTAACTATTTTTGTTGAACCACAGACAGAACATGTATTTTGACTTTTTTCAAATCTATCCTTATCCTTTTGATATTCATCATCTGTACGTTTATCCCATTTCTTTTGGGTTTCATTTATAAAATTCATAACAATAGTATATTCATCTGAAACAATATTTTTTTGTTCAGTGCTTTGAATATTTAATTTCTTCTTAATATTTTCTAACCACATAATTAATACTCAATATTGTCTATAATAGTTTTTCTATATTCTACAACTGTCATAAAGAATTCTTTTAAATAGATAATAGTATTATAATTATAACTTGATAGAATATAACAACCATTATCATTAAAAACCTTAACTACATCACGAACTACACCAAATTCGCATTTATACTTTACATTTTTTAAGTATTTTAATTCACCATGCATAGAATATCTTATGTGTGATTTCGTACATATTAGAGTACCTATATACTTATCTAAATCATTATCAATATATCCAATCATATCAATTTCTCTATTATAGATTTTCTATGTTCATCAATTGTTATAAAGTGTTCTAAGAAGTATTTAATAATATCTTCCTTATCCATTGGACCACCACTACTATTTCCATCAGACGTTTTGACAAGAAGAACATCATATGAATGTATTATAGTGTTAATATAAGCAGAATGCTTATTAACTACACATTTATATTTTTTACCAACAAAATATTCTACTTCACCATTATTCCAATATAAACATTTTTTATGTGTTTTTATGCATATTACATTATTAATATTTTTAAACTTGTCTAAATTCATAATAATTCATCTATTTTACCTTTCCTCAAATCGTGGATACTTGGTACATAGTATTCAGCTATTCCTTTTAAATAATTAGCTAATATACTTAAATAAATCAGAACATGGTCATCATTATATGTGTGTAATACTTCATGTTTCTTTTTACCATTGTAGAAGTACTCTATTTTAGCCTCCCTATATAATGATATCGTACCTGAATGTTTTATGGGTTCTTCAATCCATATAGAAATCCTGAATTCATTTATATACACATTACTATGTTCACCTATGATTTCAATCATAATAATTCTTCTATAATAGACTTTCTATATTCTGCTATTGTTATAAAATGTTCTCTAAAGTAGTTAATAGAATTTTCATTATAAGTTGCTATACTACAATGGCCATTATCATTAAAAATATTAATTACATCATTAACTGTACTTAATGCACATTTATACTTTCTACCAGCTAAGTATTCTAATTTACCATGCATAGAAAATTTACTATGTGTTTTTATACATATTAAAGTATTTACGTTTTTAAATCTATCAAATTTCATAAATAATCTAAGCTTAATAATAATTCTGTTACTGAGTCTATATCCATACTATAGCATCCTGCATTAGGGAATGTAGTTTCTATTCTTTTCCCATTAGTAAATATATCATAGTAATTTTCACCAGCAAATATATCTACATAATAGTCTTCTTTTTTATTTTCCCATACCACGCAAATAATATCACCTATATTACTAACAATATCATACTTAGAATATGCTATCTTATTCTTATTTAAATAAGTAAGAAACATATCTAAGTCTGTAGTTGCATTAGGAATATCGTTATGTTTAATAGGTTTCATTATTCAATTGAATCTATAATATTTTTTCTATGTGTATTAACTGTTGTAAAATGTTCTTCAATATATTTAAGATTTTCGTCGTTATATCTCGACATTGATATTAATGTTTGTTTACCTTCAGATAATTCAATATAAAGATTATAACCATCAAACGTACTATTATACTTTCTACCTTTTATAAAATTTCCATTAGATTTTTTACAAAGTAATATATATTCTTTCTTCATAATAGTTCATTTATTATATACTTTCTATATTCTGATTTTGTCATAAAATGGTTTCTACAATATTCGATAACAATATCATTATCACTTAATAACATCTTACGCCATCCACTACCATCAGGATATTCAATATAGATACAATTATAATTTTTTCCTTCTTCAAATTTACATTTATATTTTATACCTTGTAAATATTCAAGTTCTTCTTTATACATATGCGTTTTTACACATATCAAATAATTTAAATTTTTCAAATCATCTACATTCATAATAATTCATTTATAATAGTTTTTCTGTGTTCATTTAGAGTCATAAAGTTTTCATAAATAAGTTTAACATCATTATTATCACCACCATAAAAAGCTATATCTTGAGTTGGAAATTTTATGAAATAATCATTGTTATATTTCACATATTCACAACTATACTTAGCACCTTTTTCAAATGTAAACTTTATATTAGGCACTAACCCGACACCATTAGCTTCAGTATCAAATGTTTCACAACAAATTAAATGTTTACAATTCTTATATTCCGAAAACTTATTCATTATTAATTTATTATAATATATCTATCAGCATACATATAATGTAATTGCGTAGTATTATCCATATTAGGCTTATACCCTTTCTTTTTTGAAAATTCAATTATATCAGGATTCATTGTATCATAATGATATAAAGCAGCTTCATTTAATGGTATAAGTATCATTAATTCATTTTTATAAGATATTAATTCAACCTCTTCAGTTCCATTACGATGTCTTAATTTACTACCAATAGGAAAAGGATTAGGGTTGATATTTTTACCGCCATATATTTTATAATATTCTTCTTTTTGTTGTTTTTTATTCACAATATTAATAATTTATTAACATCAATTTTAATTATTCTCTTTCATCAATAATAAATAATATCCTACCATTCCTAATAGACTACCTATAGCCATTGGTATAACTGTTTCAGATATTAAGCTACCAACTAAAGCACCAACAATACCACCCATTACTACCGCTCTTGCTATTTTAGTAGACTTCATATTATAGGAAATCATAAATTCTTTCAATATATTCTTCATAAGTTCTCTATTTTAAATTTTCTGTGCTCAACTGGTGTATGGAAGTTTTCATAAATAAGCTTAACATCATTATCATCAGTGTTATCAAATATTATATCTAAAGATACAAAAATAATATTCTCACTTTCTCCTATTACACATAGATGTTTAACTCCTTTCTCAAATGTAATTGGAGTACCACCATATACATTCGTAGTGAATGTTGTATGACAGATTAAATATTTACAACCGACATATTTAGAAAACTTGTTCATTATTTAAATATTGTTTTTATTAAATAATCCAATAGATATAAAGCATTAAATAAAAATAACCCAAAAATAAATCCGAACAGAAAACTACCACCACCAAATACAATACCAAATAATCCAAATATTGTTGAAATAATTATCAATATCATTAGATATTCTTTAAATTTTTTCATAAATTCTCTATTTTAAATTTTCTATATTCATTTATAGTAAAAAAGTTTTCTGTAATTTGATTAACAGTATTATTATCAAGTGTATTAAACAATACATCCATAGGTTTAAAAATAATATAGTTACCACTATTCCCAACTATACATTTATATTTAACTCCTTTCTCAAATGTATAAGTTAATCCATCATCATATCCATACACATCAGTTTTAAATGTAGTACGACATATTAAATATGTACAATCTTTATATTTAGAAAAACTATCCATTTACTTTTTCTTTACTTATTACGAAGTAGTATAATAGCATTCCCACTATAGTACATATAACCATTGATGGTGTATGTTTAGTAAATAAGTTACTAAACATTGCGCCCGCACAGCCACCAAGGACTATTGCCATCATTTTATTAGCTACATATTTTACTCTACTCATTACTTATAGATTATATTGAATATAACTTTATCCATTTTCAATTTAGGGTCATAAATTATAACAACCTTAAATGGTCCATTATTCATACTGTACGCATATTTAATCATATCTAATGTTATACTTTCCATAAGTATAAAATCTTCTGAATATGTAGAATCCTTAGTGATAACATTTGCACCAATAATAACAAAGTTTTTACCACCCATACTTATTGTACCATGCCTATATGGCTCTATCTTAAGAGTGTCTATTATATCACCATTTGACTGAACATTAGAACTTTGAATCTTATCAGTATTGATATCAGTATCTTTATTAATATTGATAGTTTTATCACTCTTAGCGCAACTAAATATACTAATACAAATTATTAATGTTATTATAACTTTTTTCATATTATTCTTTGTTTAAAGATTCAATCTTATATTTTCTTATTTCACCTTTATATTTATCAGTTTTAGATAACTTTTCATAAATATGGTCGGCTAACTCTTTAGCTTGTTCTAATGAAATTACACCACCTTTATACTTATCTTCCATCATATTAAATTGAGATTTAGTATATGATATACCTATACTAAATCCATTATCATATATAATATCATCAGATATTTCCAAATTACCTCCTACTATTTCAAATTTTTTATTAGCCATATCCAATTATAGATTCTCTATTACCAAAAGTTTTAAAATAGAGTAACTAATTTGGAAAGGAGATATGTGGATAACTTGTTAATAAAATAAAAATACCAAAATATTTGTATCTTAATACAAAATTGATTAACTTTGTATCATGGAAAAGATAGAAGACAAATTATCAAAAATAATTCAATATAGCAAATCTACTTTGGAAAAAGATGAAAAAACTATAGAGAAACTAAAGTCTTTAGTTTTAGATATTGTACAAGAATTACACAGTATCGATTCCTCGAAAGACAAAACTAAAAAAGAATTAGAAATCATTTTAGAACTACAGTCTAAATAAAATAGCAAAAATTTTGTATTATGGAAAGACTTGCACCCTCACCTGAAAAAATTCAATTTTTCATTAATAAAAAAGCTACTATGAAAAGTATGCTCAATTTATTTAAAAATACAGCATATAGTGTAAATTATATTCATAATAGTATGGGGCTAAAAGAAAATGAATTCTTTTTACATCTACACTGTTTGAATAATACACCTGATGAAATATCAAACATTGAAATAGTTAATACTCCAATAAAAGCCACCTTTATTAGTTTTGAGCAAATGTCTTGGAATAAGCATTCATATTTCTTTAAATTTAAATTAGAAAATATTTGTATCTTAATACAAAATTAACTACCTTTGTATCATGAAAAAAGTATATCGGATATATTGTGTCGTAGAAAAAGAAGTATGTGTTCCATCCGATGATTTTTATCGTAAAGGAAATGATTGGCAAACAGAAACTATAAACACTCTTTCTATTGTTGAGGATTTTGACTATGAAGAAGAAGCTATTAAATATTTAGAAAATACTGATTATTCAAAAGGTGATTTTATTATTCTACCAGTTTATTTACTAAAATAATTTCTCTATGTTAAAACTTATACAAAATCCTATAATACCAGAAGAATTAAAAGAGGCTTTAATAGTCAATAATATGGTACTGACACAAGCAGAAGACAGATATAGAAAAACTACAGGTATGATTAATGACCTTAATGTTTCTCTTATAAAACAAGAAAAATTCATGAGGTATTATATGCTACCTACAATATTTGTAATAGCTTTATTTGGTGCTATTGTGATAAATTATTTACTAAAATAGTTTCACTAAAATTTGATTATCTGAAATATGAAAAATAGCAAAATTTTGAAACAAGTAAATAAAATTCCATCTAAAATATTTGGTATTAAAGATGGTGTAATAACTCCATATAGATTACATTACGATGTATATACATATGATTCTCGTGGTAGTAATGATAATGATATTGTATTAGACTATGGTAAACTTTTTGATATATCTTTACCATATAGAAAACATTTATCAGACATATTAAATATATTTAACGAATTGAAAAATGAAAATAAAGCAAAATATCTCATATATTATGATAATGGTCCCAATATTTTTGAAACCCATTTCGTAATATTAAATGAGAATTATGAAAATATAACTATTAATGCTTTATTTCAAAGTAAAAGTAAAAATTATGGCAAGTAAAAAAGCAAATAAAAAAACTACACGTAAGTTCTTTGGACATACTGATGGGGCACGAGGAAAAGATAGAACTGAAAAGTACGACTCTATTACAGGTAAAGGTAATTATGTTAAATATGGTTATCCTCTTGATATAAGAAGTAGAGTCGAAAAGAAAAATTCTATAGATAAAAAAGATTTAAAGAATATATTTGATGAAATAAAGTTTCTCTAAAATTTGATTATCTGAAATAATTTCACTAACTTTGTACTGATGATTCTACTGTATCTAATCTTTCTAACTTTAATGCTCGTAGTAATGTTGAGCATTAAGACAAAGAGGAACACCTTCATAGGTGTTAACATGTATTGTATCGCTACTTATCAAATGCCTATTGCTCGGATTGATAAGAAAGAGAGGGACCATCTTTAAGTAGTCTAACTTAAATGATTATAAATTTTATACTTATAAACTAAAATAATAATTAAAAATATTTAATCTCCAAGTACTTCTAAAGAGTACAACTTGTATGTACCACAGCCTAATAAGCCTTACAAGTAGATTTGATAGCATTGGTAGTGGCTCGGAGAGTTGAGATTGTATCAAAAATTCTCCTTGAAAGCCTAGAGCGGAAGTATCTCAGCTACCATGGAAAAACCACAGAGATAAAAAAATTATTCACAATCTAAACCAAAAATTATATGAAAAAGCTAATCTTTATTCTTCTATTCATTTCCTTTGCTTCACATGCAATGAAAGTTCCGACTCAAGTAATGGAGTCATTGAAAAAAGTATACCCCACACAAGATGTGAAATGGCACAAAAATAGACATGGCTACGAAGCCTATTTTAAAACTGAAACCACATTTGGTTCTCTCCTTATGTCACCTACTGGAGAATTGCTATTAAAAATTGAAACCATCGAGCTTGATGATGCGCCAGTTTTAGTAGCCGAAGATTTAAAAGGACATGACGTTAAATCTATTACTCGTGTAGTAGACTATGAAGAAAATACTACTACATATGATGTACAATCCAAGTTAGGTAAGCATAATTATACTAACGTATATAATGGTACAGGAGAACTTGAAGATTCACGCAAAGCTCGCAATTTTATGGGAATTCCAATTGCTGGTGGTACACTTTTAACAGTTGCTATAATTGTATCTTGTATTTTCTAATAATGTTTACATCTTTTAAAAAATATTTAAAAAAGCCTCTAAAATTTTAGAGGCTTTTTTTTGTATTTCTATACAATATTTATTACCTTTGTATTATGAAAGGTAAATCATTAGATGTTTTTGTAAGATTTGGTGGGCTTGATTTAAAGAATCAAGAAGGCTATTCTAAGGAACGTACTACATTTCATCAACCACCTGCACCAAGAGGCTTTTATGCTATGCCTAAAATTGCTCAAGAATTCTTTTTAATTGGCTCACTTAGTTCAACTCAAAAATATATTTTTCCAAAAGAACCTATTACAAAAGGTTTATCAGAAGAAGAACGTGATGAAATTTGGACTGCTCATACTAAAAGAAGAGAAAAAGTATATGGTAATATCCGCAGAGAATTTAAAGTTAAAAAAGATATAAACATTTGGCATCACTTAGATGCTAAACCATTTGATGTATTAGAAAGAAGTGGTTCATGGATTAAAACGTCTTTATCCGTATGGAAAAAAGCTTTCATGAAGGATAGTATCAGATTACGAATTGAATCAGGTAGCGGTGATATAAACTGTGTTAGAGGCATTACTGGTGTCTATAACAAAGATCATCTTGAAGTATTTTTTGACGAAAAAATTTAACTATGAAAATAAAATGGTTTAATAATTTCTTTTTCGCATTATTCATAATTTTATTATGTGTATCAATAAAGTATATAAGTAAACGGGTTGAAAAATTTAAAAAAATTGTTAAGAAATTTAATTGAAAATTTGGATAATTAAATGATTCTGTTTAACTTTGTATCAATGGTTCTGATTATATATCTCACATTCATTTTAATAGGTACTATTACATTATTGTTCTTACCTGTAGACAAAGACTTCTTTGTTATATCGAATCGAACATTATATGGTTCAGTTAACGTATTAATTAAAAATAACAAAAAAGAAAAGGACCATCTTTAAGTAGTCTAACTTAATGATTATAATGATATTTTATAACCCTTATAACCCTTATAACCTTTTAAACCCAGCTCTTATGAGAATTCGTGGACAACCGTAATAAGATTTAAGATATACTATTATTATAAACCTAATATGAAATTCAAAAAGCCTTCCTATAATAACAGGAAGGCTTTTTTTTATTTAGTAATTCTATTATTTAATGAACATTGATTTAAACTTGATAAATTGTCTAATTGTGTATGATTATTTCTTGTTTTTAAAATACCTGTACCAGGTTCTACATAAACATGACCACCTTGTTTAGTAGTAAAAATTACATTTTGGGCTATTAAATTTTTAATATCATTAATTAAATATGACATTATAATAATATCACCTTCTTCGTTTAAAACACCATAACTTTTTGTTACACCATTAGAAGTATTTTTACATACAATTGTTTTCATAACTAAATTATTATTTTTAATTATATAAAAAATACATAATTTGTTTAGATAATGTATCTTAAATTTGCATTTAAATACAAATTTTCGTACCTTTGTACTATGAAATTATCATCTGACATATTAGAAAAAGCAATTGTTTTCGCTACAAATAAACATGCTGGTCAAGTGCGTAAAGGCGACCAACGCCCTTATATACTTCATCCACTATCTGTTATGTTCACACTAGGTAAAATCAAGAAAAGTAAAAATCAACTTTTGCTATTCATTGCTGCTATTCTACATGATGTAGTTGAAGATTGCGAAACTTCTTTAGATGAAATTGCAAAAGAGTTTGGCTTTCATGTAGCTGCAATTGTAGAAGAATTAACTTCGGATAAAGAGTTGATTGCTGAAAAAGGTAAAGAAGTATATTTACTTGAAAAAATGTTAAACATATCGAGTTATTCACTCGTGATAAAACTTGTTGATAGATTAGAAAATCTATCAGATATGGATAATATGTCAGACGAGTTTAAAATTAAAACAATTACTCATAACAAATTTATTGTTGAAGGTTTAAAAAAGGATAGAAACCTTACTAAAACCCATTTGAAGTTAATTGAGTTAATTGATGCAAAACTTATTGAGTGTTCTAAATAAAAATTATATGACAGGATTAGAAAAATATTTTGGCGGTACTGGAATCACACTTGAAAAATTAAAAGAAGTGATGCCTACTATTAATGTAGATGGTACTAGTTATAAAATTGAAAATTGGTTAAACGAGTGTATTAAATTTGATAAACTTGTTCCTAATAAATCGAAAGTATGGATTCCATATAGCGTGTGGGAATATAATATTGTATCTGAGGTTATATGGGATAAATATCAATTCGAAGGATATTCATTTCCTGATGAATGTAAAGATTGGTGGGTATCCGTTCCTTATTGTAAAGTGAATGGTAAAAATGCGGAAGGTGTGTACAATGTTTATGAAATATCTTTTTATAAGAATTGGAAAAGAAAGTCACAAATGAAACATCTGATTGTTCAATCAGATAAACCAAAAAGAAAATTCTTATCTTCTAAAGATATTGCTGAGTTAAAGAAACAAGAAGTTATTAGTAATTCTAATTCTAAAAGATAAACTATGAGTGATTACGCAAAATTCTTTTCTAATAAATCGGATGATAACGTATTAAAGAAGTATTTCTATTTCTTAGTTAACGATAGAAAAATATCCGAAGGAAATGCTTGGACAATTCTTATGTCTATAATCGCAGGAGAAAGCATAGAACTCGTTACAAATGGTATCAAAGCTTACGGGGTTTCACAAGAGATTCTATATGCGTTTAAAAGTGCCTACGATACTCAGTCTAAATTAGAAGATGATAAACGAAAAGAAGAAGCTGTAAAATTTAGAAGCAACCTCAATTCTGAAACATTGGATAAAGTTAAAAACATGTGGAAAGAACTAAATTAACTATGTGCATAGCTCTTGGTTGTGATACTAAAACAGAAAAGCTTCGATGTTATAAGCATCAGCTAATGCACCACCAATCACATGTAAAAAACAGATAAAGTTTATGAAAGATTTAGATTACAATGATTGGGACGATGAAGAAGAAGAGGATGATGACGTAACAAGAGTAAAAGTTGTTGCAGTAAATGCCGAATTCGTAGAGTTTGAGTATGGTATAAAATTATCTTCATACAATGAGTCTGATTGCTGTGAGTATCACTATCTTCATTTTTCAGATTTAACTTTAGACGATTTTAAAGGATTAGAATTTGACTTGTCAAATGATAATTTCTTCAATAGAATAGAAGGGTATGGTATAGAGTTAATACCTATACAAGAATTTTCTGTAAAGATACCTGGATATGGTTCTAATAATGGATACTATTCATATTTATCTTTGATAATAACTGATGATAAAGAATTTACTAAGATTTTTGATATTTCCGAATGTCAAGATATATTAGCCGATCAATTTTTTTATAATAAATTTGTATTTTAATACAAATTGTAGTATCTTTGTATCATGGAAAATTCAAATAGAATATCTGAAATAAAAGCATTATATAAAATAGTTAAATTAGCTGTCCAAAAAGGATTTGAGTTTCAAAATAAAAGATCTGAAAATGATTATTTAGGAGAAATACCAACTCCATCATTACTTCAAACTTGGTTAAGAGAAAATCATAAAATAATTGTGCAAGTTAGAATATCTTTACCTGATAAATATGTTGTTGATGTAATTAATAATTATAATATAACACATATTGGTATGGGTAATATGATATGTTTTACAAATCTAAAAACATATCATAATGATTTCAAAGGCTTTAAATATAATGAAGCTTTAAAATATGGAATTGAAAAAGGTTTAGAATTGGTTAAAAAATAATCTTATGCTAAATAAAACTATTAATTATAGATATAAAAATGATATATTCAATCTTAATGTATCTACGCCAAATAGCAACATACTTCATTTATCTGTTAATAACGTACTGTGTTCATGTGCTAGTCAATCCGACTTTATCAAGAACCCTGATTCAATAATCCAAAAAGCTATAAAAAGATATTCAGCAGAAAAAAAAGTTGGACTAATAAAATAAATTATGAAAATTATAGAATCCTTTATGCTTAAAGATAGAGCGTTTAAGGTATTGAATATAGAACAATATAGTGCTACTAATACTATAGATAATGTAGGACATATAGAATTAATTCAACCAAAAGAAGAATTCTATATTTTGCGTATGCTCATCAAAAGAATGTTCAATGATTATCAAATACCAAATGAATTATCATGGTGTAAATCTCTAATTGAAAAAGCTGATGCTTATCAAAAAGAAATGGGTATAATTCAACCATTTGTTTATTTAACTATAAGAAAAGGTTTTGTTAAATCTACTACGGATGATGAATGGCATGTGGATGGATTTTCAAAAACAATAACACATCTTCCTGAACAAAATTATATTTGGACAGATATTTTACCTACGGAATATATCGAAAAGTCTTTTATTATTCCCAAAGATTTTAATCCATTAAAACATAATATTCATAAATATTTTCAAAAAAGAATTGATTATACGGATGATATAAAAACAATGGGTAGTAAAGTCTTATATGGTTTAGACCCTTATATTATTCATAGAAGACCTGAAATTAATAACACTATTGAAAGATGTTTTATTAGACTATCTTTCACACCAATTGAAATTGAAGATATTAATAACACGATTAATCCTTTAATTGAAACATATTATAAAAGAGATGGTATAAAAGAAATGAGAAATCAACTTGTTGATTATGATTTAGAATAAAACGTTATTTGATTACAAAAATTTGCATTCTAATACATTTTTAACTATCTTTGTATTAGCTATTAAAGTCTCGTAAAAAGATGATCTTACAGGCTCACGGAGGCCGAGTCAACATCCTTTGATAGTTAAACTAAAAATATGGAAACTATAGCATCTAAACCTAAACTTCATATTCATAATAACTATATTAAGTTAGAATTACCAATTGGTAATTTTACTGCATATCGTAGTTGTTCTAAAAGATCAGGTGAATTAAGTATTTTAGATGGTGAAAAGATTGAAAGATATATTCGCAAATCGGGAAAATCTGTTGAAGAATATATGACAGAATTAACTAATCCTAAAATATTGTCTAATTTAATTCCTAATTGGAACAAACCTAAAAATAATTTCAAAGTTGGGAAAGTAGTAAAATTTAAAAAACATGACTATCCTGGTACATATGAAATAATTAAAATAGAAGGCTATTTTATTTTTTTAAATGTACTACATAATAAAAAATTAGAACTTATTGGATTTCATTCATCAACACTTAAAACTATATGAAAGAAAAAATATTAGAACTCTTGTACAAATATAGAATTGATTTTTCTAATGATTCTGCATATACAGAATTCGGAATTAGAGAAGAAGATTTTAAAGCATTAGCCGAAGAATTAGAAAAACTTAAAACGGAAGACTTTAAGCAATGGTGGAATAATCTACCTGATATTACACTTACAACTAATATGAATAAATCCGCATTGTGTGAGAAATATTATGGTAATAGAAGAATTCATAAATCTCTGAGAGATATTGAAATTTTAAAAATTTATAACTCGGAAATTGGAAGTAAGTAAAAATATGAACGATACAAAAATATTACTTGGTAAAAAGAGTATTTGGTATTACATACAGTTATGTTTAGTTACTCCATTATGGGCTATGAGTGTATCACCTACAAGAAAGTCATGGAGTGCTTTTAAAGACGGTATGATTTCACACAAATGTGAATTTAAAGAAGAGCTTTCATACGATGAAAAATATCCTCAATACCCTTATAGAGAATGTAAACATCATGGATGCAATATGATTGATCCTATTTTAAATTTGAAATCGCATAATTAAGGTAACAAAGAGCTTTAATGAAAGAGATATTCTATATGTAGTTAATAAAGAACATAGTGTTATAAGTCTAAATAAATGATTCACGTAGAGAAAATTAAAATAAAAGGAAATACTTATCCAGGATCAAAAGTCTTAAAAAAAGACTTTGAAATAGAATGTGATAATATTAATCTTTTTGTAGGAAATCAAGGTTGTGGTAAAAGTACTCTATTAAACCTTCTACAACAAAGTCATAAAGATATTGAAATAACTCTTAGTGAAAATGTTATAAAAAATGGAGTTAATACATTTTACTTTGATAGTGAAATGGATAACCCTCGTGTAAAAGATCCTATGTTGTTTACAAATCCTTCAGGTACAAGTAAAGGAATCGGATTAGGTGGAGCTATTAAAAGTAGATTTCAATCTCATGGAGAAGTTTTAGAAAACTTTATTATAACACCTCTAATGAAAGCTAAAAATAGTGTAATATTCTTAGATGAACCTGAATCAGGATTATCTATTACAAATCAATATAAACTAATACAGGCAATTAATAAAGCAGTTGAAAATAACTGTCAATTGTTTATAGCAACGCATTGTTATCCATTAATACAATCATTTAATGTTATATCATTAGAACATAATGAACGAATGAATGGTAATGAGTTCATTAATAAAGTATTTAAATATGACGAAAAATAAAGTTTTCTATTTTATCAGAAATAATAAAGTTATTGTTTATGTTTGTAATAAATATTTATTATCTAAACGGACATAAATAAATCTAAATATTATTGGTTTGAAATTTTAAAATATAAAGATATGAAAAACGTAAGCATTTTATCTAATCTAAATGAAAATGATACCGTAGCATTGGAAAGGATCTCTATGATAGTGAAACTTCCATTAGAGCAATTAAAAGAAATGATAATTAATAGTAAAAAATAAAAAAATATTTCAGTAAACATTTGCATAATAAAAAAAAGTTTACTAACTTTACATCATCAAATAGTTATCTACTACAAATTATTTGATAATAAAATGGCCCGTTCGTCTAGAGGCTCAGGACGACTTTCTTTTCAGATCGTATACGCATGGTTCGAATCCTGCACGGGCTACAATTGATAATGAGTTCAGAAACACAGTCAGAAACGTAAGAGGGTAACTATCAATTTTAAATGGCGTGTTCGTCTAGGGGCTTAGGACGATTATCTATTCAGGTAAAAGACATGTGGTTCGAATCCCATACACGCTACTATCCCATGTACAGCAATAACCACAGCTTTAGATTCTAACAAGAACTATATAGCTGTGGTTTTTCATTTAAAATAATTTGTATTTAACTAAAAAAATACTTATATTTGTATATTAGATAAACTATAACTAAAATATGAAAAATATACTCAACTCACTCTATGATTCTACAAAAACATCCATAGGTATATTATTTACAGCAATGGCAATTATTGCTATAGTTGCTCTATTTGTATTAGTTCTTTTTTTAATACCATTTATGATAGATACTTTTCATCTAAGTAATCTATTCCTTTTCTTGTATGTTCCCTTATTCATAGTATTACTATGGTTAATTGATAAAAAATAAATCAAATAGCATTATGAAAAAACTACTATTAATAATAGGAATCATCACAACTTTAATTTCCTGTGGACAGGATGTCGAAAGAGATATTGAAAAAGAAAAAATTGAACGTAAACAAAAAATAGTCAATGATTTTATCAAGGATACTAAAGTCATTGACTATGATAGCTGTGAATATTTACTATCTGACCCAGGATCATCTCATACAACTTTTACCCATAAAGGAAATTGTAAATTTTGTGAATATAGAAAACTTAATAAGTAAACTATGATTACACCACATTTAATTTCAAAAGTTGGATTAATTATGAAAACACATTTAGACTATTATCATAAAGGTGATGCTATTCCTTTAATTATAGAAGCTTTAACTAAAGCAGGTTATAGAATACGACAAGAAGAACAAATTAAGTCATGGAATCAACCTAGAATGACTCATTATAATATTCTTCGTGGTATTAACTTCTGTAAGCTTAGAGGCTATAAAACATTAGTCTATACTAATACAGTTCTTCTAAAAGAAAGACTCTCCAAAGAATATAATATTACCATCTTAGACATTCATGATTTGAGAATCATTGCAAACGAAAGATGTGTATACAAATTGTTAGACTATTTAATGTAATTATGAGTGAAAAATTAACATCATTTCAAACAGCTAAATTAGCTAAAGAAAAAGGTTTTAAACCAAATGGTAAGCCTTCTACGGATTATGTACCTGGATATTATGAAGACGAAGAAAATGGTACGTATAAAAATGGTGAAATACAAGAAGAAGATTATAGAATAGATTTTAGATATTTAGCACCTGTACAATCAGTACTACAAGCATATCTAAGAGATGTCCATGATATTCAAATAGTAATTATACCGTTTGCGGAAGATAGCATGGATGAAAATTCAAAAGCATATTTTCATTATTTTATTAATCCTAAAATGTTCTTCGCTTTTATTAATAGAGAAAATGAAATTGGCTTTAATAGCTATGAAGAAGCATTAGAAAAAGCATTATATGAAGCACTCAACTTAATTAAATAATATGAGCTATTTAAGTTTTATAGACTTAAAACCAGGTGATAGAGTAACTATACTAAAAGAACCATACGTATATTCACATCTTGATGGTGGAACATATGGTGTTGATAAAGTTGAATACCCATATACATTAACTATAAAAAGTGTATCTCACCAAAATAGAAATAAGCAATACTTACCTCATTTAGCTATACAAGATACTAATGGTTTTGGTTGGGCAATAATTAATGATAATGCAGAAATCTTCACAAGAAATTCTATTATTGAAAATAGAAAAAATAAAATAAATAATATAAACAATGAAACATCTAACTAAAATATTAAATATATCTATTAAAAGAATTGAAGATGGTGATTTAGAAACTGCTAAACTTGCAATAAAACAAGTTATATCTGAATTACAAAACATCAATTCTAAAGATGTGCCTAAAACAGAAGAAGTTGTTGTTGAAGATAATGAGAAAGAATCCTTCAAAAATTATTTCATTAAATTAATCAAAGACTTAGTTATTACAGAAAGAGATGAAGAAATAACTGATGAAGGTGAAGAGCCTTATATTGTAAAAGAATATAGAAAGAATGGTGTTATCGTTATGGAATATCTTATACAAGAAAAGAAATTCTATTTACATCCAAGAAGAATGGGTATTGATACTACGTCTTTAAATCAAAAAACTGATATAGAACTTTATGGTGGTAATAGAAAATTTGATTTAATTGTAAAAGGTATTCTAAAAGATTTCTATAAAGTTCCAATAGACGAAGTTAGACTATTTTAATATGACATATTCAAACTTTATTAATGATTTAAAAATTGGTGATAGAGTAACTATCCCAAACAAACCTACTTTCTATGGAAATGTATTAGTTTATCCTTATACATTTATTATAGAATATATATTACGTGTAAATACTTTTAATGAAACGAGAATACTTGTTAAAGATAATGATAATCGTAGTTGGTTAATTGATGAAATTAATTACAATCTAGTTGGAAAAAATAATGTTTTAAATGATAGAAAAAATAGAATAAACAACTTAAATGAATCAAACATTAGCTAAATTTGGAAAGGATACTCTAAAGAGATTACTATTCCAATGTACAGAACCACAAATAAATCTATTTAAACGAATGTATAAAAAGCCTTCTGATAATATAGATGAACTTACCTACCATCAAGTTGTAGATAACATGGATGATTCTAAAATTGATACCGCATTATCTCAAGTAGAAAGAACTATTGTAAAAAATTTTAAAAAGTTAGAAAGAATTATTCAAAAGAATTCAAATAAATGATAGATTTAAATTGCACCGATTTAAAAGTAGGCGATAGAGTAACTATTCTATGTGAACCTCCTTTATGGGATTGGTTTAATAATGGAAAGTTAAAATATCCATACACCTTTATTATAAATAAAATATGTGATATAGGATGTGGTGGTACACATTTAGCTATATCCATAGATGACACAGATGGTTATTGTTGGTCAATTAATAGAAGAACATATCATCTATTTGAAAAGAACGATGTTCTAAACGATAGAAAAAATAGAATAGACAACTTAAATATTGAAGAATGAACTATTTACATTTTAAAGACTTAAAAGTTGGGGATAGTGTAACTATCTTAAATTATCCAAATAGTTGGTCTAGTGCAGCTGGTGGTATAGATAAACGATATAAAGTTAAATATCCATATCTACTAACGATAGATAATATAACGTATAATAGATATGCTTGGATGCCACATATTGCTATAAAAGATACTAATGGTTTTGGTTGGGCTATTAATAGTGAAACTGTATTTTTATTTCAAAGAAACAATATTTTAATTAATAGAAAAAATAGAATAGAGAACTTAAACATATAATATGGCACTAACTAAAGAAGAACAAATCAAATTGTTCATCATCAACAATAAATTAGATAAAATAAAAAAATATCTATCCGAAGAATTTGAAGAAAAATTGGATAATAGAACGCTATACAAAATTGATGATAAATTAGACGATATATTAACCATTTGGGAATACTAATATGAATTTCACTATCACACATAATCTACCTGATAATAGAATCCTATTAGAGGTTTATAAACAATCACCTGGTTTACCTGAAGGTATTAGAAAAGTCCTTCCCGAATTCTATATTGATGATGAACGTGTTGATGCTCACGTAAACTATCAACCTTATAGAACTACATACTCTATCATCAAAGACAAGAAACAACAAATCCTTAAAAAAGATATTGTTAAATGGATTGATATTGAAATCAATAACTATGATACTTATCCACCTGAAGGAATAGATGTACTTGTATCTGATGGTAATAACTATGATGTGGCTTGGTTTATTTATAGCAGTACTTATCAATGGAGAAAAATTAATATAACCGAAGATACAGCTACAGAATTCAAACAGTTCGAAATTAAAAAATGGAAATTAATTGACTAATATGAGTTATTTAAAATTTGCAGATTTAAAAGCAGGTGATAGAGTAACTATACTAAAATATCCATATAGTTGGTCAAATTGTGCTGGTGGTATATACGGTATGAATAAAGTCAAATATCCGTATACTCTAACTATAAAAAATATAGAGTATATTCACAAAGAAGGTTATACACCACATTTCGCTATACAAGATACAAATGGTTATGGTTGGTCAATTTGTAAATACTCTGAAGATATATTCCAAATAAACAATACTCTAAATAATAGATTATCTAAAATAAACAATCTAAATATTTAATAATATGAAACATTTCTACCCAGTAATAATACTAACAACTATTTACTGTGCAATACCTATGCTATCACAGAAGAATTATATAATGCTAGGTATTGAACTTACAATATTTCCAATTATGCAGTATTTTGTTATTAAATATTCACTAAAGAAAAGAGATGAATATGATAGAAAAAATTTAAAATAATATATATCACATAAAAAGAAAGGAGGTTTACATACTTGGAGCAACAGATAGACTAAATAAAGAATTGGAAACTATAATTTCAATGAACTAATTCTTAATCTTCTATCATCTCTAATATCTACTTTAATTAATAGAATATTTAATAACCCTTTATCCAATTCATAAAATTTATTTTCCTCTACAAAGTAAACTATCCAATAATGACTAATGTGATGCTTAACCTCTTTCACTGTTAAAATTTTATCTCTAACAGTTAGTAATTGTCCTTTACTAACCATCTTATAGTTTACTTTAACTCTATCACCTGGTTTAAAACCTGAATTAAATCTTCTCTCTATCATAACAAGTCTTCTATTATTTTCTTTCTTTTTATGTGAACTCTTGGAATATTATTATAAGCCAAATCAAATAATCCAGCATCAGTATATACAAAAGGATAACTATCTATAGATGTTTCATAAAACTCAATATCCTTATTAAAATATTTTATTATTATACTATGAAAAATAGATTCACAGTTAACTTCTGATTTAATATTATCCTTAAAATAGAATACTTTTTTAAACATACCTTTATTCTAATAACCATTTTAAATTTCTCTCTCTAATATTAATCAATTTATTAGGAACATCATGATATTCTATAGCACTCGAAACTTCCATATATTTCTTTGTTTTAAATAGAAATTTTGATAATTCTAATATTTCAGTATCAGATAACTTATCATCACGTAATTCATACGTTCTTAATGTTGATAATGAAACATCTGTAAATGTAGAATTAAATTCTGCAATATATAAGTAATCATAAATAACACCCATTGTATTTTCTATACTTCTCAAATAAACATATACATTTGAATATGATATTACTATATCTCCTTTTTCAATCATAATATCATTTCTTAGAATCACTTATACTTAAACTATTCTACCTGTAAAATTTATCTATATCTCGCCATGATAAAGTATTGCTAATATTTACTATGTTTTCTAATGTAGTCATTAAAATAATAATTGATAAACCATTGTTAAACCAATTACTAAACATAAAGCAATATTATACATTCTCACATATTTTTTATCAGTATTTTCTTTATCTAAAAATATACCTAATACCATTACAAGTATATAAGGTAAAATATAGAAATGCCCTTTTAACAAAAGAATTGTACCAACTACTGAACATGCAGCATTTACCCAAAATGTAATTCTATCATTCTTAACTATAGAATTAATGTCGCTTTTAAATTTTAACTTACTCATATCTTTTTTATCTTTATTATTATACTGTATTATTTAATTAAGTTTTCTGCTAATCTATTATCTCTTTAATAATAAGTTTTCTATGCTCCTCTAATGTAATAAATTTATCATGAATATTTTCATCGGTAAATGTATACGTATAACTACCTTTATCAGAAACATGGTAATATACTCCTCCTCCACTACTTATAGTGACATCTTTTATATAGAATCTCTCACCTTTCTTAATTCCTCTACTATCCAATTTATATAATAGAACATCTCCTTTCTTGTACATAATTTCTCTATATTAAATCTTTTATGATAAGTTTTCGATACTCTGATAATGTCCAAAAATAATATGGTATATCTTTCTCATGAAGTATCATAGTATCCACGTCACATTCAATTTTATAATAAAAATTAGTATTATCAGAATACATATAAGTAATAACAACTTTATCATATTTAGATATACCAGGTAATTCTGTATCTTTAGCTATTAATACATCACCATATTTCATATTAAGTCTTCTATAATAAGTTTTCTATATTCTGCTAATGTCCAAAAATGAAATTCTAATTCACTTTTAGTAAATATCATAGAAAAAATACTTACATCCATATTAATGCTATCAAGTCTATATAATGAAAATGTAGAATACTTATCTAATATGATAAGTTTATCATATTTCGATAACCCTTTTATAAATAATTCATTATCTTTAGCTATTAGTATATCTCCAACATTCATATTAGTTCTTCTATTATAGTTTTTCTATTCCAAGTTCTGTAATAATCAATATTACTAATATAAACAGTTACATACTTTAATATTGATGTTGATTTATTGTTTATTAGAAGCTTATTAGCCATAATTCTAATTGTAGTATATTTTATATTATCAAGCTTCAATATGTCCATAATTGTTTCTCTACATACATTATAGCTATAAACATCTATATAATATCCTTTATCATTTAAACCCTTATTCAAAGGATAGTCAATAACTTTTACTATAGTATCACTTCTTTTATAGTTATAGTTTATACCCAAATTGTAAGAGATGTGTAAATTTATTTCCATATAGAAAGGAGGTTAAACATTCTCTATAATATACTTCCTCTTATAAGCCTTTATTATAGACTCCTTATTCATTAACATGATATGATATTTTTCGTTAAAAGATTCTTCGTTAGTATAATCTAATAATATAATCATATGTGGTAATTCGTCATCATTCATACAGTCATTTTGTATTAAACAATTTAGGTATATACTTAAATAATTATTACAATTTCTATCATCAACATTATAATGACTAAACTCTATTTGATTCCATTGATTATCTAATATAACATATGCAAAAAAACGATTCATTTTTTCTATTTCTTGATTTAATATTTCTTCTAAATATTTAAATCCTTTCATTTTCTCTATAAGCTCTATACTAGTCATTATATTAAATCTTTTATTTTATGTTGTCTATACTCTGCTAATTTCCAGAAATAACTTAATTCTTTTTCTTGTATCATAGCTTTCATAGCACCATTATCAATATCAATTATACAACGATTAATTGTTGTTAAACATCTATAAATAGTAACCTTAGTATACTTAGGTATATCTAAAAACATATCACATTTAAGTATTAGTATATCACCTTCTATCATAATAGTTCTTCTATTTTAAATTTTCTGTATTCTATAGCAGTCCAAAAATTACATAATTCGCTATCACTAATTACCCTTGAATAATCATCACCATATTTAAGTATATAACTATTAATTCTATAGCTACTAATTATAGTTGTATGACGATTATGTATAATAACTTTACTATGTTTAGGTATACCTAAAAACATATCAGTTTTAACTATTAATATATCACCTTCATCCATAGACTAATTATAGAAAAAATATACCATAATGTTTCATTATTTTACATAAGATTATTTGCATTTGAATACAAAATTCACTATCTTTGTATTATGAAAAATACTATCATTTATCTAATAATTATATGTTTATTTTATTCATGTAATGGTCCGAAATGTTATGATTATAAAACAGTATTGGAAGTTCAACCATTTCATGCAACAAGAATCAACATAAAATACATAAGTCAATGTGGTGATACTATTGCTACATCAGAACATTGGTCTGCAACTATCAAAGCCGAAAATATCACATTTAATGTTTCTGATTATTTAAACGGTAAATTAAAATACGGTAAAATTAAGTAAATTTTATATTATGAATGAACTATTCAAATCAAAAGCCGAACTTGATAAAATAGAAACCGAAGATGACATTATAAAAAATGTTCGTTGGGTAATACTACGCAATGATGATGATTCTATTAAAGAAGATAAAAAAGCCTATATTAAAGAACTTGAATTTTATTGCGAAAGGAGATTCAATTCTTTCGATAATATGATAGAAAGATTCATTGAAGAATTGAAGGATCCTAAAAGTATGCATGAAGATACTTATAGATTAAAAAAAATCTCAGTGGATATTAAAGACTATACAAAAATGCTAAAAAATAGAGAAATTGAGAATCACGTATTTAAATACATTCTGTAATCAAGTCTTCTATTTTAATTTTTCTATATTCAGCTAATGTCCAAAAATTAAGTGCTATTTCATCATCTGTAAGTATCCTTGCAGTATCTTTAGTTTTAATTCCATAGGCTATATGTGAGTTATTTTTATAAAATTTATTCATATTACATTTACTCCAAATAATAACCTTAGTATACTTAGGTATAGCATAAAGATTACCGTCTTTAATTATTTTATTTTTAACTATTAATATATCTCCTATTTCCATTATAGTAAATCATTTATTATAGCATTCCTCTTTTTAAATTTATATTGTACCTCAGTTAAGAATTTCTTATCCAATCCTATATCATTAATTCCTATATGTGCAAGTGTTAAATTAAGACGTTCTCTACAATTTGCACTAAAATATAACTCACTATCAGGAACACTTTTTGTAACAAGCTCCATAGTAAATATATTATTTTGAATATATCCAATACACGTAGATACAGAAAATATTGTAAGCCATATTTCATACTTATGACTATACAACTTATCACCTGGTTTTAAATTGAAAAGTTCTTTATCCATATTATAATAAATCGCGTATTATAGAATTCCTTCTTTTTGCTTTATATTGAACTTTTGTTAAATACTCTACACCAATATCACTATATCTTATTCCTTTACCTATATGAATATGAATACCCTTTACTTTTTCATCACTTCTTATATGTAAATTCGTTGATGTTGTTATATCTTCAAAAATATAAATTATAGTAAACCACATATTGTGTTTATTACTGTATAATTTATCACCTGTTTTAAAATCATTCATAAACTTATATCTATAAAGAAAGGAGGTATAGAGAATTTATAATAAGTCTTCTATTATCTCCTTTCGTAATTCACTCACGCTTTTAGGAGCATTATCTTTTGCCAACTTTAATAATTCAGTATACGGTAAATAATATCCTTCTATAGGTGGAAAAATACATTCATGTCTTTTCACATTGTTATAAAAGTATTCTATTCTTATTGCACCACATAGATAACTTCTAACAGGATATTCTATCCAAGCAGATATTCGATAACCATTTGTATACTCTTGGTCAGATTCACTAATCATTTCTATCATAGAATACTTGCTATTAATTTTTTTCTATGTTCCTCAACTGTTTCAAAATAAAGGTGAACTCCTACTAAAGAAAAAGGAATACCGTAAGCGTAATCTTTAGCTTTACCAATAGTTATTCCACTAATCCATTTAGTTATAACTTTACACTTTTCACCAACGTAAAAATCAATCGTATCATTATCAAACTTATATCTTTTAATACAAAATAAATAATCACCGACTTTAATATATTTCATTTTCATTATAGTTTAATTTTAAGAAAGGAGGTTGTCTATGATAGCTTTTCTATGTTCTTGTAAATTATAGAAATATTCATCTAATGTTTCAGGGAAATACATTATAGGATATTCTATTGAATCTTCAGATTGTATAGAACAAATACAAATATTAAAATTGTCAACAGATATATCTACTATAGAAAACTTCTTTCCTAATAGTATATCTAAACCTACTTTCTTACAAATTAGAATATCATCCACACTATATTTCATATTTCATTATAGTTAATCTATCCCAAATAGTTTTACTATAGAGAATCTATTTCTAATTTTCGGGGCGCAGGAAAATCAATTTCCCCAAGTTCACTATTCAAACGGGGAATTTTGAATCTTAATTTCAAGTTTTCTATTTCAAACTTTTAGATTGAACATCGAAATTAAGATATATAAAAATAAAATCGCTATCAATGTTAAATTGGATCAAATCTTACTTTAAAGAGGAGAATAGTGCCTATTTAAGCCCCATTATAGACACGTGGAGCAATCGTTTTAACATAGTAATGAACTCGGAAGGGACAGATATGATAAAGGCTTATACGTACTTTATCCTTCATTACCTACTTACCAATCCTAATAAAAAAATTGTAGTGTCTTCTCCTATATGGGAAAACTGTGAAGAGCTTCTTATAGAATTGAACTATCGTTTTAAAAGAATCCTTAGATTCTTCCCTGAGATAGAAATAACTAATAACCAAAGTAAGGTAAAAGGTATTCAACTATCTAACGGTTCTGAAGTAAATATGTATAAGACTCATAGGTATTCTTATATCAATGATGATATAGATGTCGTAATATTTATGGACATGGGTTTCGGTTCACCTCATAATATTGAAACCTTTTTTAAATTATGTACAGTTGTTCAAAGTTCTAAATCTGATGCAAGATTTTTTATTAACTCTGCCCCTAATGGTCATAATTTATTCTATGATGTATTCAGACAAGCTGAGTTAAAGAAGAACATCTTTAATCCATTAAGACTTTACTATTGGTATGACCCAGCTAAGAGAGATACTAAATGGATTAGTGATACTATTAATACTATAGGTGAAGCTGAGTTTGAAAGAAAATATAACCTATCCTTTTCAACCAAGAAAAAATGATATGTGTATAAAATACATACATACTATCTTACTATTTTATTAAATTCATCAACTAATTTAGTATAGGTACTTTCATCGAATAAAATTTTATTCAGTTCTTTATTTCTATTCCATATCCTAAATAGAACTTCTTTTGATAAATACTTATGAGATTTTCTCGTATTACATTCTTCACAAGATGTTACCAAATTCATCAAATCATTACTACCGCCTTTATCAACTGGATATACATGATCTATATGTAATTTAATACTATCCTCTATAGAAGACTTTCCACAATAAATGCACTTAAAATCATCTCTTTTAAATATTAAAAAATGTGTAGCTTTTTTATTCTCTATATAATACTTCTTATGATGAATATTATTACATTCTTTACTACAAAACTTTTGATTATGTTTATTCTTAATAAATTTTATAGAACATTCAGGACAATCAAAATATTGTACTTCTTTAATAGTTTCTCTATTCTTTTTAGAGTTATATCTACCATTACATAAACTTGAACAAAACTTCTTACCAGCTTTCTTTTTAAAAGGTTTATCACATAGAAAACATTTACACATTCAATCAATCATTTTGTAAAAGTTATCATTTGTTTAATATAATCTCTTGAACTTTCTGATGTTGGTGTATCAAGATTATACACACCATTATATGAAGCATCTTCCTCACATTCTATAGAAAAATTAGAATAATTATTAGCATTTCTCAATATACTCATAATATCATTAGTAGACGACTGTAACTGTATTTTATTGCCATTTTCTAATAATGTATAATTACTATTATCATTATATTTATATTCATTACCATTCACTTTAATTATTATCATATTATATTATTTTATTTTTAAATATTCATTATATAATTCTATACCTATATCAAGATTTAAAGTATTAATTAGATTTCTAGTTTTTAACATTTCAATTAAAGTAAAAGCTCTATCATCTGATAACTGTAATTTTATTCCAAGTAATGGATGTAATAAAGAACCTACTGCATATTCATTTTCATCATCACCATCACTACCAGTACATACAATACCACATAAACATCCATCAATATCAAAAATAGGACCACCACTCATACCAGGTGTGAACTTAGTATTTATACAGAAACTAGGATAATTAATCCATTTAGAATCTCTACTGTATGGATATAATTCTAAAATTTTACCATTTGAGCCGACAAAATTTCTAAATAAAATATCATCCTCATTTTTAAATTTTTGATATGAATAAGTCATGCAATAATCATTCACATTAGGATAATTAAAATTTATTCTTGGTACAATATTTTTATAAGGCTCTACTGTTAACAAAAGAGCTAAATCCGAATTTTCCGAAATATTGCAGGTATGAACAGTATATTCATTTCCGATAGTAAGTATATCATCTTCACTAACTTCATTTAATTCTTGAATAGCTGTAATTATTTTATAGTTTTCTACTACATGTTTAGCAGTTAATATTGTATTACTGTTAATAAAAACACCACTTCCCATTGGCTCACCATCACAAAAAATAATTACAACAGATTTTACTGATGTTTTTAAATACTCAGCATCAAAAAACTTTTTCCCTATATTTTCTAAATATTCTTTCATTCTAAGTATTATAGAGATTTTTTTTAAATAGTTTTAAATCTCCTTACTCAACATATACCACAATACGAAAGCGTGTCCCATCTTTCTATCAGGGTTATTAACTACATCTTTAAAGTCTGTACCTTCTTTGATATGATTATAGCCATCGAAGTCTAATAGATAAACATCTTCATTTTGTTCTTTAGCTTTCCTACATATATCTTTTAGGGTATTATAAGCAGGGTATAGTTTAACAGCATTTGAATATAGAGGAGCATAGATTTTCTTTCTTGCTGTAATATAGTCATACCTATTTCCATCCCAATAAGAGAATTCAGGTTTTCTATCTTTCCCCATAGGATACCTTACTGCTGAATCTAAGTTCCAACCTTCTTTAGCCCAATAGAAGTATTCATCAGTGATATTACCTTTATCATCTAAATGTTCTTTATAGACTTTAGAATACTGCCACGCATTTTCTACGTTCTTAGCAGAGTGATTACCATATAGTTTACCTGGATTTAAGAAGAAAGGAGATAACCCTCTACTCCAATTAGTACACCTTGAAGTTGTATTAATTACTAAGCTTCCTTCAGGAACTTTATCTCTATATCCTATTACGTAAATCATACTTCTAATTATAGAATAACTTTCTAATAAGTTTAAATAAACTTTCTGTACAATTATCGTATAATAAAAAATGTAATCTCTTATGAAAGAAGAAATAGAAAAAATGCTATCCCCGTTTCCATTAAAATTGAATGCTCAATTATGTACGATGGATTACTTTGAATATAAGAATCGTGTTATGTATATTAGCTTTATTGATAATCAGAATCATAGAATGCCTAATATATCTAAACTAATATCAGATAAAATAAACTATGTTGGTTCTATAGGATATGGTAAAGGTTATATAAATATATCGGAAGATAATCATTTCATTACGATATTTGAGAAAGTATTTACTGTAGGTGATGCACCCGAAGATTTATCAATATTTAATACTATCGGTGAGTTTATTACTAATAGAAAAACTGATGAAAAAACTACAGAATATGCTGAGATTTACGATGTAGAAATTTCTAATATAGAAGACTTAGAAGAAGTTATTAGTAAATTAATAGAGATTCTATCAGGTAAAAAAGAACCTGTTTAACTTAGAATCTCTACGTTAAAGTTATTCTAAAGTATATTTAGGTGTAGCAGTCCTAGCTTCTTTGATTGCTTCCTTCATATCTTCCATTACTGATTCTGTAGATACTTCTTTATCGGGTGCAATGAATATTCTTATAGAGTCATAGCCATTTTCTTCGGCTAATTCTTTTAGTTCTTTTTCTGTGTTTGGTGTCATAGTTAATCTATTTTTATAGCAGTTAATAAATCACTTTCTTTAAGTTTTGAACTCATGAACTTAAAAGAAATTTCTTTGGATGTTCTCTCATTAACGTATTCTTCGTAGTCATAAAACTCAGATCTAATCTCAATAGTATTCTCTTTTAAAAAGAATAAAAAGTAGACTATGGTATCTTTATCATCTATATATACATTAGAGTAGTAGTCAGAAAACTTAGATTTAATACCATCTATAATTTCCTCAATTGTTAAAGTATTCTTATTTTTCATATTACAATAGATTCATATCAGCCATATAATCCATAGCTTTATTAAAGTCTCCAAAAATTGGATCAATGTTATTACCAAAGGATAATCCATTTAGGAAGAACTCAGTTTGAACATTTTCCTTTTCACCTAAGTATTTTATAGTACTTACGAAGTCTGGGCTATTACTATAGCAATCTACTGACTTCTTAGCCATAATGATTTTCTGTGCTTCTTTAACATCATTTAATGGATGTAATTGTTTACCGCACTTATCTTCTATAATAATTCCGCAGTATACTCTAATTAGGATTTTTTTCATGGTTATGTAGTTATCAAATTAAACAATATATTAGATATAAAATTTAATTTTTTTAAGCTATGTGTTCCTTTATACGATTTATTCTTATAATTATCACCATAGTATTTAATGGTATTTGAATCTTTTGGAACATTTATAAGTAGTCTATAATTAGAATTTTCCCATAGAATATCAATTGAACCCATAGGGCCATGTGAGACTGTTGGAGTATCCATTATTATAGAATGCTTAGATTTTATATGGTTATATAATTTGGTTATAAAATTAATAGCTTTCTCCCAAGTTTCAAAAGTATATCCAATAGAACCTTCATCGTCCCAATTATCATCTAAATCATAGATATATTTAGATCGTTCAATTTCGCTTAATAAAATTAGCATGACTATTTACAATTGGTATCCATAGAAGTTGTTCCTACTATCTTTTAAGGTTATTAACTACACCTTTAATTTCTTAAATCTTTATATCCTTTTTTAATAGCATTGTAATACACATTATCGAAATGTCTCATTATCATTTCATCTGTTTCTAAATCAAAAATAGCCACCATTCCTTTAATGTATTTTGTATCGGATGGTATCATATCTCTCAAATAACATATTCTACCGTTAGGTGCAAGTAATTTAAAATCTTTATTCATAGCCTATTTAATCTGAATTTTAGATATTCTATCTCCGCATTCGGTTTGTATCATACCAAACTCATTTCTAAATTCTACACATCTTTCTGTCTGTGATAATATAGAATCTGATATATGAGTAGCAGAATTGTTTCTATCATCTACAGTAATGATATAAGTATGTCCTGTGTCTTTTATACCTTTAGAAGACTTTACATATGAACCAAAGGTTAATACTACTGTATAGTGTAGAATAACAATAGCGAAGAATCCGATTACGATGTATCTTAATTTCATAAATTTATATTTATAATGTAATTAATCTATTAGTAGTTTCTTCAATGAATGATTTTGTTTTATTGAGGTTATTATCCCATCTTTGTTTAACAGCATCTTTATATGCGTTATCATCATTTATGTCAAAATCTGGTAGCCAATAATTCTTCAATACTGATTCTTTATTATTACCTGCTTTAACTTGTTTTCTAATAGCATCCAATACATTATTAAAACTTTTACCATCGTTACTAAATGGGTAGTGAGAATAAGTTTTGATTCTTTCTTCATCATTGAAGTATTCTCTCCAATAGTTTAAATGATTTATCCCTTCTTCTCTCCAATCATCTTGAATGTATTCTGAGCCTTTTTGCCAAAATTTACTATACTGTTTAGAAAAATTAGGATATGGAGAATCACCTCCTTCTAATACTCTACTACCAATTTCTTCCAAAAAGTATTCATGTTTATCTGTAAGTTTTTCTCCAGGTAATAAGGTATTTAGGGGCGACTACCTTCACGATAACTTTTTGATAGGATTCTTTTTGATAGTATTTCTATAAGATTAGAGTCAATTTCTTTACCCATCTCTTTAAACATATTGATATTGTTTTGAATATGTTCATTTGTACGTTGATGGTCAACAATTTGAAGTTGATACATTTTATCAGCTTTCAGGTACATATCAATATCCAAATCTATAGTTTTCTTACCATAGGGTTTATCTATGATTCTTACCCAATCACCGTTAACTTTTCTTGATTTTGGTTCAATTAGATAACCTGCTTTTTTTGTATCTTTAGTTTCAGCCCAATCATATTCATTACCCAATACAATAAACATATGATGGCACACAGAATGCTTAATTCTATCATAATCCTTATTATAGAATAAGGATGGATATTTAAAAAAGCTTTCTTTTACTGAATCTGTTAGCCTCATATAGAATAATTTGTACAAAGATACAAAGAATATTTAAACTATCCAAATAAATCTTAATTTTTTTTGACAACATATACCAAATTATCTTTTTGAAGCATATATTTTATTTCTATATGTGTATATAAGTGTTCTTTTTATATTAATATATATATGTAAATATTAAATTAGTATGAAGCATTTAAAAAAATTTAAAATAAATGAGACACTTAATGAAAAACAAGAAGTAATGTCTCATAGAGATGATATGAAAGAAAATATAGAAACACTAGATAATTTAATACTTGAAATAAGCCGAGTTAGAGATTTACTTAAAAATGTTAAAAAAGGTCCATTAAAAACAAACTATTTAAATATGATGATAAATTTTTACGCTAAATTAGCGAGCTTAGGATTTGATCATAAAGACGAAACTAAATAAAGTCAATATTTTGATGTAGTATGAATATAAATTATAAAATAACAAACTTCTTCAATACTTATAATAGTATCATAGATGCTAAGTTAAATAATGGTGATTATACAATAAAGTATAAATATATCACTATTAAAATAAATGATAAATTCGATATTAAGTTGTATCCATTTTTTGCTTATTTTAATAGTGATGAAATACCTATGCTAGAAATAACTATTATTAGATATGCTGATATTACTGGATATGCTAGAAAATATGATATTTATAATAATTATAGATTTTTATCTCAAAAAGATAATGACGAATTTAATTTATATTCACTGTATTATAGCAAATCTAAAGAGATATATTCCACACTTAATATACCTAAGAATATGAATAATACCCTATTCAGTATATTCGATAATATCTCTAATGATATTAGAATAGAGAAAATAGAAAATCTATTATAGTGATATTTCATTTTTCAATAACCATTAACTAATTCAGGAATAAAATCGTACATTTGATCATCATTAGTATATGGTTGAGGTACAGATATATTAACTCTTCATCTATCTTGAGTGCCATCTTGTTGTTGAAAGTTATATGGTCTACCATAGGTTTCACTAACTAATTTATCCCAATCACTAACTTCTATAACACTTTTAATTTTGAATTTAAGCATCTTTACGTCTTTTTGTTAATGTAATATAAATAATAGAGAAATTCAAAATAATACAAATTTATTTAGTCTCATTATAGAATTCTTCGAATAATTTCAATTTTTCTTTACAATCATCACTCACTGTTCTTTTTGATAGATAACTTGCGCCAGTTTCGGCGAAATCTTCTTTTATACTTGTGTGAGCATAATTAGATACATATTGATTTAATTCAATCCATCTATTTTTATATTTACTATCGAATAGTTCAGAATTATTAAAATATAGAGCATGACAACATTCATGTAATAGCGTGTATAAATGATCATCGTGTTTAGATGCTATTAGAATAGTAGAACTATATTCATCTCTTCTTTTATTTAGACATACACCTAATATATCACTAACGCCATCTATACTAAATGATTCTGTATTAGTTATAACTATTTCTTTAATTGTTTTAATTTGTTTGGGGGTGAATTTCTGTGCTATCAATACTTTATATAAATGTTCATATTCTGAGAATTCATCATTATCATGTAGAATCATAGATTCCTCAATATTTACTATTTTAGTATTTTTTACATAGAATATCTTATACGAGGAAATATCTATATTTTCAGATTGTTGTATATTTTCTTCTATACCAATATCTACGGTGTCAATGTTTACTATAGAAAAAATAAGCAGTGATATTAGTACAATAAAATAAAATTTCATGTTATTTGATGGTTTTTACTATTCATACAAATATATTAAAAAATAATGAGAAATACAAATTATTTATAAATTTGTTTTTTATTTCCATTTATTATGGCAATTATTACAGATATGTTCAATAGTGATAACCATAGCTCATTTTTTCATGAAATAAAAAGGAAGAATAATTCTCATGATATATATATTATGAATATAAATGATATAATAAATCTCGGTAAAACAGAAAAAGAAAATTTGTTAAAAGAAACAGAAGAAATTTTAGTTAAATCTAAAATCAACTTCGTTTTTAATAGTGTCGAAGGACATGGATATATAACAGGGATAGGTGTTCCTGGTGGGAATAATACAGGTTATAAAGAAACTGATTTATTACTTCAATATCTTTTACTAAAAAAATGGTAGCTTAAAACTAAGAGTCAATCAATTAAGAAGAATAAAGAGGTGTAATAGCCTCTTTTTTGTTTTATATAAAACTTTCCCTTATAATTTCCCTATAATAGTATATGAAAACGAATGGTGATGTTATAGCAAACTTCTTCGATACCTATAAGGGTATAATAGATAATAAGTTAGATAATGGTGATTATGAATTAAAGCAGAGGTATATTACCATTAAAATAAATGATAGATTCGATGTTAAATTTTATCCGTATATAGCTAATTGGAATGGTAATGGCGATATACCATTGTTGGAAGTAACTATTGTTAGATATAAGGATGTTACGGGATATGCTAGAAAATATAATATTCATAATATTCATGCATTTACTTGTAATGAAAATAATGATAAATTTAATTTATATTCATATTATGAAAAATTTAATGAGATATATTCTACACTTAATATCCCTTACATTATTCCATTTAGATCGGAAGAGATATTTAAGGATATTAACAATGATATTAGAATAGATAAAATAGAAAATCTATTATAGTGATATTTTATTTTTCAATAACCATTGTTCATAACTAAGATGATTTGTTATTAGCCATTTAGTAGCTTCCTTACGTCTTTTAGAAGTATATACATTTGCTTTGGATAAAGTGTGTGGATTTGTATCAAATGATAATTCCAAAAGGCTTTTAGTATTAGCTGTATAGAAAGTATAATATGTATTACTATCTATTCTAAGAGCATTACAATAATCCAGGTAATCATGTTTCATAGAGCATTTGTCTATAAATTCATCTACTATAGATTTTGAGTACTTTTGATATTGTTCGAATTTTGTCATTATAAGCTTGTTTCTTTTTTCCATGTATTCTGACAGTTATTACAAACATGTTCATTGTAACAATATCCATAGCTCATTTTTCTACCATGAACTAATTTACCACTTGTTCTTTTTCTTTTTTTTGTAATTGTTATATTTGTAGAATTGCAATTACTACATACAATATTCTTTATATCCATGTATTTATAGTTTACTTATTATACATAAATATTCTTAATAGTTTAAATAAAACTTTCCCATATAATTCCGCTATAATGATAATATGAATTATTAATATGTTAACGGGAGATAAAAAGATTGTAGCAAGCTTCTTCAATACTTATAATAGTATAATAAATGCTAAATTGGATAATGGTGATTATGAATTAAAGCAGATGGATATTACTATTAGAGTAAGTGATAGATTTGATATTAAGATGTATCCACATACAACAATTTGGTATGGTAATGGTGATACACCATTGATAGAAATAACTATTATTAGATATGCTGATATTACTGGGTATGCTAGGAAACATAATATTATTAGAAGTTATGGATTTAATTGTAGAGAAAATGATGATGAATATAATTTATATTCCTTATACTATAATAAATCTAATGAGATATATTCTACACTTAATATACCTAAAAGTGATGGGTTTAGTTTATTCAAAGAAATTTATAGTGATATTAGGGTAGAGAAAATAGATAGACTATTATAATAGGAATTGGGAATATGATAAAAAAGGATAGAAAGACTATAGCAGACTTCTTCGATACTTATAATGTTATAATAGATACTAAATTAGATAGTGGTGATTATGAGTTAAAATTGAGACATATCATTATTAAAATTAATGAGCGATTTGATGTTATGTTCTTTCCATTCTCATATAAAGCAAATAAGGGTATGGCATCTATGTTAGAAACAACTATTGTTAGGTATACTGATATTACAGGATATGCTAGATTACATGATATTCACAATAGTTATTCATTTTCGATCAATGATGGTGATGATGAATATAAATTATATTATAGTAAATCTAACGAGATATATTCCACACTTAATATACCATCTAATAATATTTTTAATGACCAATTTAAGTTTATGTTATTCGATGACATTAAGAATGATATTAGATTACAAAAAATAGATAACTTATTAGAGTAATGGGAGTTTTTTCTAAATATAGAGGTATTGATTACTTAATATGTGTTAACACTATTAACTATCCTTATTATAAATTATTTAATAAGGGAGAAAGATATACATGTTTATTATCTAATGATGAAATGATATTAACTTTAAATGATATGTATTTTTATAGTGTATTTAAAACTGATATGCAGATACTAAATAACTTTCAAACACCTGCTGAGTATAGAGTAACTAAAATTGAGAATTTAATGTAATGAGTGAAAAAGAGGAAAAAATTATAGCATCATTTTTTAGTGAGTATAATAATATTATACAGGACAAATTGAATAATGGTGATTATAAATTAAAAAATAGATATGTTACTATTATAATAAATGATAGATATGATGTTTTATTATATCCATTTAATTCATCTTCTACTAAGACATTAAGTGTTTCTATTATTAGATATACAGATATTACAGGTCATGCTAGGAAATATGATATTTACGATACTTATGGATTTTATAGCAATGAAATCAATAGTAAGTTTAAATTATTTACTTTATATTATGGGATATTAAATAAAATATATTCTACATTTAATGGACATGTTTCAATATCTATTAATTTTGATGATGTTAATACAGATTTAAGAAAAAGTAAAATTGAGAATTTAATATAATGAACGAAAAAGATAAAAAAGTTATAAGGAACTTCTTTAATGCTTATAATAGTATCATAAATGCTAAGTTAAATAATGGTGATTATAAATTAAATTTAGTTGGAATTTATATTAGAATAAATGATAGGTATGATGTTAGATTAATTCCATATTCATATATTGGAGATACTGGGACAATAGGAATATCTATTAATAGATATACTGATGTTACAGGATATGCTAGAAAATATGAAATTTATAGCAGTTATGTTTTATCATGTTCAGAAAATAATAACATGTGGAATTTATATTCATTATACTATAATAAATCTAATGATATATACACTACTATTAATATCCCCGAAAAGAATACATTTCTCGCAGCTACTTTATTCAATAATATTACTACTGATATTAGGATAGAGAAAATAAACGAATTATTATAATGGAAATTAAAGATAAAACTGTAATATTAAAAAGTTTTTTTGATACTTATAGCACAGTTATTGATAATAAATTAGATAATGGTGATTATACAATAATGTATAATGATGGGATTACAATTAAAATTAATGATAAAGTTGATATTATTTTATACCCACAATTATATATATGGAATAATGAAGTTAGGCATCAATTAGTTATAACAATTGTTAGATATAATATTCCTATTGATTATAATAGAAAATATAATATATGTGGTACATATAGATTAATATCTGAGAGTGATAAAAATGAATACAATTTATATTCATTATATTATGACAAATGCAATGAAATATACTCTACATTAAATGTACCCAAATTTTATAATATACTTATTGATATAGCTACTGATATTAGGGCAGAGAAAATTGAAAGACTATTATGAGCGCAATGAGACATATATTAGCTGATAAAAATATTATTGGTAATATAATTAATAAATGGACACCTTTAGCAAATACTACAAGTATAGAAGATATTACCAATTTCTCTATATGTATGGAGCAAGCATCTATGTATATAAGTTCTTTAGATAATTCAACGACTATATACAAAGATTCTTCTTTAACATACAAAACTTTTGATGGTACACATTTAACATGGTTAGTATTGAGTAAGCTAATTAAGCATGGTATTCAAATTAGACATAACTACGATAGAGGAATTGTTAGAAAGTTTACGATAGAGAACTTAGATAATGATTTGGACTATGAAGATTTTTTAGAATCTATTCAGGTGAATAATACATATAGAGAAACTATAAATAAAAATACTTTAGAAGAGAATGGTAAATTTTACGATAGATTATGTAATAATATTTTCAATGATATTGTAGAAAATGCTAATGGTAGGATTTTTATGCCTTTTAGTTTTATTAAAGCTGTGATGGATTATGATGGTACGATATTAGTTAAGTGTAAGTATGGTTTTGTATAGAATAATTCTAATATATAGTTCATGAAGCACATTAAGAGTTTTACTGAGCATTTAAATGAATCTTATTTAAAAGGTAGTAAACAACCATTGTATCATTGGACATCTAAATTGGAAGGTGTTATTACTTCTAATTTATTAAAGCTTAATACTCCTGCATATGGATATCTTGATGATAATGGTGAAACAATTAAATCTATATCATTCACTAGGTCCAGGTATTATTCTATGGATGGTATGCGTTCTGTTCGTCTTGTTTTTGATAGCGATAAACTAAAAAATGATGGATATACAAATAAACCATTTGATGAAGTTGCCTATGCTAAAAATCAAGAAAGTAAAAACAAAAATATTATATCCAAGACAATTGGAGATGTTTTAAATCCAAAGAAAAATAGTTATCATAAAGCAGATATTACTAATAGTAAAAGATTGGCAATAAATAATGTTGGTTTAGAAAGAGATCCGAATGGACTTGAAATTGAATACGAAGAGAGAATATACAAACCTATAAAAAATGTTGGTAAATATTTAATAGCTATAGAATTTTGCTATGAAACAACTTTAAATACATATTTGGGGAAAGAAGAATTTTTAAAATTTTTAAAAATCTATCCACAGATAGAAGTTAGATTAATTGATGAAGAAAATTTATGGAAGCCTGGTACTCTTATTAGTCTAAAAAGCTATCAATCTGCTTCTTTTTAAGAAACGTATATGAAGTTAAAATATTGCTATCTTCTTTAGTAATTACATCATCTAAGTCAGATTCATTATAAATGCCTAAATTGTATAATTCCAATGGTTGTATCAAAAATGCGTTATTTTCCACATTTTCCTTTAGATATTCTATCCAATCATTGAATTTTTTCATACCTACAAATATAGCAATAAAAAATGAAATATACAAATAAATTTAAAAGTTATCTATAAAATTCTTTCTTTTAAAAGTTTTATACTTACTTGACCATTTTTCATATGATTCATCAGTATAGAATCTTACATCTACTGATTCTAATATTAAAATTGATAATGTGTTATATTCGTGTATGTCTTTTGTGGTGGTTTGTTTAATTAGATAGCTCACACTACAATCACCGAAATATGCGCCAACTGGGTTATAATTTAGAATATTTAAAATATCCTTTTTTACTTGGTGATAATCATTGAAATTAAAATGAATGTATAAGTCGTGCGCTATTAATAGATTAGATGTATATAAGATTTTAAACTCATTAACTATTGTGTTATTAGCTACAACTTTTACGGGTAGTATTACTGTTTCCATTCATTATATAGTAGATTATCTATTCTTCAGATAAAAAAGAGGCTCTACCTTAGAACGATAAGTAAAAATATTTTAAGAATATAACAATCAACTAAATTAAAACTAATTTTATTTTTTAAATACAATATAAACAAGCGGAGATAGTTTAAAGTAAAATGTAATACAATCCTGTATTAATATATTGGTTCAAGTCCATTTCTCCTGCTCAAAAAACTTTACATACAATTTAGGTGTTATTTTATGAATATAATTTTTATAGTTAAAAAATTATATATAAGTTATGAAGCATTTGAAAAAATTTAACGATTCACACGAAGAGGTTTTAGCATTAAACTCACCATATTCATGGAATCCTATACCTAACAAATTTAAGAAGGCTGATAATATGAGCAATCTACTTTATTATAAAGAGATAGGAATTGGTTCTGCTAATGCTGTAGATGATTTTAAAACGTGGTGTGAAAATTCTGTAAAAGATAGTTAATATATATAATAAAATTTATATATTTTATGAAACATATTAAAAAATTTGAAAATAAAGCATTTGATAATCTCTTTGATAATGATAAATCTCACGAATTTAAAATTGAACAATTAAAAGAGAAATTATCGACTATGTCTTTAATAGAACAATTAACGTATATTTCAGATCAATATAGATTAACTATTAGTGTAGTTTCCACTTATAGCGATGGTAAAATAAATTATTTTTATGTTTTTAAAGATACAATGAGTAATGGTATCATTACAAAAAATGATCATAAAGGTGGATATCCTTCTTACACAGAAGCGGTAGAAGGAGGAATTAAACATGCAATATTCGATTTATCACATAGATCTTAATTCTTCATTAATTATATCAAATGTTGATGTTATTCCATTTTCATTAATAATATCATAATTATGAATATCTGTTCGTTTAAATATGTCAATATATAATTCAACATTTATATAATCGTCTAATATATAATAACCTATTTTATAGGTACTTTTACCAACTTCGTTATCTATGCCACATTTTGTATAATTTGGAATAAAATCTTCGAATAAATAACCCCCAATAAAAATATCTAAACACACTTTTATTGTTTCTGTATTATGTTCATCCTCTGATAGTATATCGGATATTTTATTACTTCTCGATTTACAATCTACTACATTCTTATTAAGTTTTAAACAAAACTCAGTAAATGTATCATTTTGTTTTTCCCTCATAATCTTATGATTATTGAGAATATCTTTGTAATTCTTTTTCATAATAATTCTTCAATAGTTTCTTTCCTTAGTTTAATTTTAATGATGTTTAATGTTTCATCTAAGCCTATAGAAGTTGTAGGGGAATAAGCATCTTTTGTAATATTATCTTCAATGAATGTATATGCTATATTTGCTTTTATTGTAAATCTATTAGAGAACTTATTATAATTCTCTACAGACATCTTATTTTTAATTTGTTCTGTCGCTATATTAATACGGTTTGATATATACCCCTTTTCCCATTCCGCCATTTCTTTAGAAGATAATGGTAAACTTGTTCTTCCATTATTCATATCTATATCTAATATTTCACAACCCTTAGTTATTGTAAAATATAATAAAAAAACCATAACTGCTATTAAAGCTAGCCAACCTAAAACTTCTATCATAATAATTCTTCAATAGTTTCTTTTCTTAGTTTAATTTTAATCTTATTTAATATAACATCTAAATCATCCATGGTATTATATGTTTCTTTTGTAATATTATCTTCAATATAGATATTAATAAAAACATCATCTGTTTTTATAGTAAACCTACTAAAGAACTTATTATAATCTTTTGAAGACAACTTATCTTTAATTTCGTTCATTAAATTATTATTAATAATTTGCTCCATTCTCTGTTCCCACTCTTTTTTTTCTTTAGGTGACATTCTATAACTAGGTAAACTTGTTCTTCTATTGTTCATACTTATATCTAATAATTCACACCACTTAGATATTACAATATATAATAAAGCAACCATAACAGCAATTAAACCGAACCAACCAAAAAATACTATCATATTAATCTATTTCGTTATAGTTTGAGAACTTATCTTTAATATATTCAAATCTTCTATTACTTCTACTATTTCCACCACCTCCACCTCCACCTATACTCATTACAATAAATAGGAATAAGTATATTAAAGATAGAAAACCTATCCCTGCTAATATGTAAATAAATATCATCATATCAAATCATTTATAATTTTATCTCTTCTATACTTATTAATATATGCATATAGATTATCTATTTTAGCTTCTATACCTTTTTTAGTATTTGTGTTATACACAAATCTTCCTGTTTTAACAGATGTTATATCAAAAAACGGGAATACTTTATTAGTCATATAAATAGATATGTTATTTTCATCGGTATAGATTCTACTAATATCTTTTACATCAACCGCAAAATGAATGCCTTTGTTATTAAAATTAGAATCATCTTCATAGAAATCAAATGATATATTAACTAAATCATCATATGATATAGACTGTAGATATTCTATACAATATTTAAATTTATTCATATCATTTAGTTTCATTATAGAATTCCTCAAATAATTTTAACTTCTCTTTGCATCCAACTATTTTATATTTGCATAGATATGTTTCACCAGTTTCGGCAAAATCTTCTTTTATAGAACACTTTGCATAATTGGATACGAATTGATTATTTAATTTTTCCCATCTATCTTTATATTTACTATTAAATAACTCTATATTGTCAAAATATAACGCATGACAACATTCGTGTAATAAATTAGATAAATGATCATCATCGTTAGAAGCTATTAGAATATATGAATTATTATAATTCATTGCTATACATAAACCAACAAAATTAGAACCTTCGTAATCAAATGATTCCGAGTTGGATATACATATTTCTTTAATACTTCTAATTTGGTTTGGTGTAAATTTTTGAATTATTATATTATTATATTCTTGTTTTAATTTATTAAATCTTACACTATCATTTAGAACCATATCATCAGTTATAGATATGTAAGTACATTTTTTTACATAGGATATTTTATAAAGAGATGTATCTGTTTGAATCTGTTTACTACATGATACTTCCACAGGGATAAATCCTTTAATTGAAATTAATATTAAAATAGCTGCTATGTACTTCATATAGATTTCATTTTACATTGTTTAAATTCTGTTTATATTATGTGTAATAGGCATGGTGTGAAAGTGTGTTAGCATAACTTTTTACAATAAATCTTCTATAATATCTATTCTTAATAGCTTTTTAATTTCTATTATTAATAATCCTATGTTATTAAAACAAAATGATACTTCATTTGTATTTCTATTTACAATAGTTATTGTAGTAGCTGAAAATAGATTTACTTCGATAGTAAATTTATCAAAGAATTTATTGTAAGTATCTTCTGATATACTATCTTTAAGTTGCATCATTACTAAATTAGTAGCATATTTTGTAAGTTCTTCATTACTTATGCTATCTGATTTATTAAATGGTTTAGGTTTCATATTATTTATAAGCTTTTCTTAAATATTCGATAACACATAGAAATAAAAAAGAATTTTATTCTTCTTATAAGATTCATTTTTTTAAGATATGTTTTATCTTTAATTATTAGTTCGAATTTTTCTTTTTCTTTATTTGTCAACATTATATTATATCATTTATTATGGAAATTCTTTTAACTTTTTTATATTCAGGCATTCCAATTATATTAAAAATTAAGTAATTAAATTTATTAGGCTCACCTTCTGCTTCAGCTATCATTTTTAGATATGGTATAGGATCTTTTAAATTCTTTAACATTTTAAATGCTACTCCTCGTTGATAGGAATGGGCAACTGTTTTTTCAAATCCAGAATCTTCATATTCACCATCTTTTTCCCAACCATAACAATATATTCCCATTCCCCTAGAACCAATACGAAGGTTCTTTCTTTTCGCATGTTCAATGGCTTTATTCCATATAATACTATTATTATATTTTTCACTATCTTCTACATCTATTGTAAAACAATCAGTCGTACCGCCAACTATAATAAATTTATATTCTATCATACTATTATATGAAAACGATTACAAAAAGTTTTAAATTATTATCCTTCATAATGTTTCATACCTTTAACCTTTACTCCCACACCATCTTTAGATAATACAAATTTCTTTTTAGCTAAGAACATACCACTATATCCATCTTCAACATTATATGTAAAATCATATTTAGAAGTTAATACTCTTATTATATCATTTACAACATTATGATAATTTCTCATGTATATTGTATCGATATCTATGTATATAACATAATGTCTAAAATCATCGAATATTGTTTGAGTGAACTTATTAAATTTAGCAATAATGTCTCCTGTATAGACATCACAGCGAATAATAGATTCTCTATTAGATAATGCACCATATAAGAAATTGATATAAGCTTTAATAGTAATTGCAATTTCTGGTCTCATTTGAGATAGTATACTTCTATTCTCTACTATGGTTTTAAATATTACTCCATAGTCTATATGATTAAAATATATTGTGTTTCTATCTATGTAATCTATCAATATAGTTTGTATAACTTGATTTAATTCTATTTTAATAATATTATCAAACCATGTATTAGTATAATCAGGATTAATATCCACGAAGAATCCTGTGTGTTGTCTTTCTAAGTGTTCTTCGTTTATTTTCTTTCTAGCTTCATTTATTTTCTTTCTAGCTTCTTTAACTGATAGATTCCCTACTGGTATAATGATAGTTTTAGATATACTTTCTATATAGGCAGGGTTTTCTTCGGGATAATTTGTTGACAATTTTGATAGTAGAATATCTGTTAAATAATTCCAATCATTAAGGCTAAATCTATTTGGATTTTTATCATTCAATTTATATCGGAATGATTCATCTGTAACATTGTACAGGGAAAAAACATCAGCTATAATAGCTAACGTGTCGTTAGGTAGTTTATTCATTTGAAGTTATCTTTAGTTTTTTTGAAGTTATCTCGTGTATTATACCCAAGACTTTCAAAATGTTTTAAATTATAAAGATAAATTTTGTATTCTTTCTTTTCTATTCAAAGTATTGAATACTTTTAAGTTAGTTAAATATGGTACTTTATCATATTTAACATCTGATATATGAATAATCCACGATCCATCATATCCTAATTTATCGGGAGAAGGCATACCACGAAAAGTATTTTGACATAGAAATATATGAGCACCAGTAATATAAATTTTACCTTCTACTTCCACATCACGTATTTTTGCAATAAATTTATCACCAGTTTTCCAATTATCTATAATCATATATTTCTAAATTTAATTAATATATTTATTGTTTTTAGACATATATTCAGAACATTTTGATTTTATTTTAATTTCTTCGCGTTCGGTTATTCTCTGTTCATAACTTACATTTGTTTTAAAATTATCCCATGTTCTGTAATATTCTTTATCTGAGCTAATAGCAATAAAATGAGTTTCTGACCACTTTTTTAATGTACCTTCTTTAATATTGACTATATTTACTATATGTCCATCATATTTATAATCACCAAATTTAATGGTATCTCCAATTTTATATTTGGATATTTTCAATATAAAAGCTTTTTGTTGATGTTTAGTAATATAAATAGCAATTGCTATTAATGATGTTATAACGACAAAGAAAGATAAAGTAATTATCATAGTTTAAATTATTATGGTTAATAATGCTTATATGTTTTTGAAAATAAATAGTTTTAAAAATGCCAATAAAATATCTAATATATAGAAAAATGATAATAACTATGAAAAATATGAAAACATTCGAAGGTTTCATTGATAACTTAAAAAATCAATGGAAAAGAGATATAACGGGTACTTTACAAGAGCCTATATGGATACATATTAATATTTTTGGTAATGATGTTTTTATGGAACAATCATTTGACAATAAGCCTAATTTTAAATTAAAAAGCATTATTTCCAATAAGTTTGGTATTGAATTTCATGGTAGCGGTACAGCAAGATTTACTTTAGAGAAAGTAGAACCTATAATAGATTTTTTAGAAAGTATTGGTTTAGAAAAACACTCATTTGATAAGAAGAAAGGTGCTAAAGAAATCATATTTAAAGGTAAATTATCATTAGAAGATTTAAACCATCTAAATGAGTCTAAAACAATTAACGAAGGTGGTTCAGTAATGGTAAACATGGAATCCGAAGTTGGAAAGATGAATTCTTCTGTAGAAAGCTTAGTCAATAAAGACATTACTTTTGATGTTATAGTTGCACCTGGTACAGAACATGAAGAAAAATTTACTATTCATGGTACAGGTAAAAAGTCATGATTATTGATGAAACACCAACATTCTATTTTCATGTATATGATATACCTCTTTAAATTTTCCCATACATTTATGGGAAACTATGGTTAAATGTTTTAAAATCAAACTTTTTTTTATATTAGTGTATAATTAAACATGAGATTAGAATCTTTAGGATTAGTAGTAAGTAAAGTAAAAACTAAACAACATGCAGCTATAGAAAGATATACTGTTGAATATATTTTTCGTGAATTTGTAATAGCTAAAGTTCACGAAGCTCATAAAAAATTATTCCATCTTAAAGAGTATTATGTTAAAGATACTACTAAATATGAAATAAAAGATATTAGTAAATTAGAATATTTAACACTTGATGAACTAAAAGTTTTTATTAGAAGTAAAAAATTAGAATCTTTTATATGAGTAATGTTAAGAAGCTTATGAATATTATTGGTTTCGTTTATTATAGAACCGAAAATACGGATGCTATATCGTATAGATATAAAGATTATCTTATTTTAATAATAAGTTCACCATTGTTTAGAGAGGATTCAGAAATAAAAGTAAATACCAGATTTCAGATATTTAAAGATGATAGATGTTTACTATGGAATAAAACTTCTTCAAAAGTATATGAATTCTTAAATGAAGAGTTTAAGGATATAATTAGACAACATAAAATTAAAGGTATAATAGAATGAGTAAGTTGGAATATTTAGAATTAGAACAGAAATCGTTTTTTGAACAGAGGTTAGATTTATTTCAATAGACTAAATTATACAGATAATTCATCACAAATTTTTCTACGATTTATGATTTTATACATTAAAGTCTTTAAACGTAAGGCTAAATCTTCATTATAATACCATATTACATATAGTGTTGTATAATTAATTATCACTTTATTTTTTTTGTGATATAATATGTGTTTGAATATAGTATCTACATCATTATTTTTAAAATAGTAAGTTGTAGTAGAATATTGTTCATTATCAAAACCATAAATAAATTCATCAATATAAGTTAACTTATTTTCTTTTAATAATGTATTAAATTCTTCTTTTATTTTTCTCTCCTTTTCGAGTCTATCAGAATTGGAATTACTTTTAGTTTCAAAATCCATATCATATAATATATGATTTTTACTAAATGTTTCATATTTTATATTTTAATTTTCCTCAACGAATATACCTTCTTTAAATTTAACAATAAAGAAGTACTTATTCCCATCAGTGATTTCTACAAAAGGCAATCTTCGAAAGTCATCTATTAATGATTGTTTTTGTGGGAGATAGTTTACTATATTATTAAATTCTATGGATATTTTAAGTTCATACTCACAATGAATACCATAATCATAATCTGTCATATCAAAAATAGAATATACGATATTAATACCCTTTTCTTCGAAATAAGCTTTTAGACTTTTTATATCTACACCAAGAGTCTTTTCATCATCATTATAGTTAAAACATGTTTCTACATCAGTATCATCTTCTTCTGGTTCATCATCCCATTCATCTGAAAAATCTTCGTATAATTTTAAATACTTCATTTTGTTTTTATTTTTTATAAGATGTTATAATTAATGGTATTTCATCTATATTAAAATTTATCATTTTTATATATTTGTTTAAATCATTACTAATTATTTTAACTGGTTGTTCATTACCTTTTACAATTGTAATATCAGAACTATTAGAAATATAATACTTTATATCAGAATTATTATTTCTATTAAAGTAGATACTATTATATGAATCGTTATTTTTAAAAACATAATTTATATTACCATTTAAATCATCATTATAAGTATCTAATTTACTATTATAAAGTGCTTTAAATAAATTATTGATATAATCCCAAGCTATTTTTTTATCAAAATTTAGTGACTTATCTTTTACAACACCTGACATAGAATATAATCCTTTATCATTAATACTTTCATCATAAATCATGTATAAAAAAGATTTATCAATATTAGATTTCATTAATGATAACATAGTTCTTGTTAACCATGATGCTTGAATAACTTCTTTATTATTCATTGTATTTGTGTTATCTGGCACTCTTTGAGATGAATTATTTGTATCATATCCATATTCAGAAAGCCACATTTCTTTGTCTGTATAATTAGTATTAATATAAGTTTTTAATTCTATCATTTTTCCACAAATATCATCTTCTTCTGGTGATATACCAAAAGAATTTGTATTATTATATTGTTGTATATCAATAGAATTAGAATAGTGATGAAAGTTAATTACATCTGATGCGAATATCTTATCTGTTCTATATGTTTTAAACCATAAGTCCATTGCTTTAATATAATCAATAGATAATCTAGCTAAACCACCCATCACTACTTTCATATTAGGATTGGCCGTTTTAATCCCCACATTGGGACCTAATGTACCACAGTGTCCATCATAGCAAGCAGACATCATAGCAGCAAATTCAAATGGTGAGAAGTATGCTTGAGCACCCTTCCATGTTTTATCGGGTTCATTCCAAACTTCTATATATTGTAATAAATTTAGACCAGTTTTTTTGGTATTTTTAGGTGATCCAGTCCAAAAAGGAATACTATCAATATCAAGTAAACTATCACTAACAATTTCAGTACCATATCTAGCACTTAATTGAAATAAAAATTTAGCAAAGTCAATATATGATGATGGGCTTAATGAATCCGAACCAGGTAAAATGGGTTTCCAATCTTTATTAAAAGAAGCATCATTATTAACATTAAACCACTTTGGAGATTGATTAATACACGGTACAACTACAAAACCATCATCTTTCATTTTTTGATAATGCGTATCAAAATTACCAGCACCCGACCTAGTAGGCTCAAAAGTATATTTACCTTTAGTATTTTCCATCCATTCCCAATACTGATATTCTCTTATATACTTAAAGGGTTCTAATAAACTACTATCAACCCAGTGAAATGAATTAACACCAAAAATACCATTAACATTATCTTGTAATTTAAATTTTGACTCTATTATATCATTTAAAACACCACTATCACTATAGAACTCTATCTCATTTGCCGAAAATGTTTTAGTTTTTGGAAGCTGAATTATTAAATATTTTACAATAACATCTACATTAAATTCTCTCCATTGATTATATTTATCTAAATTTATATTTAGAAGCTCTTTTGTATTAAAAACATCATCTATACCAGCTAATATTTTTAATTGTGGTGTAGCTTCACCATCAAATAATCTTATTTTTTTTATAGAAAAACTACCTTTTAAATCAATAATTATTGATGCTGGATAATATATATCATTCCAACCAGGAAACCAATTGGTACTAATATTATTATCAAACATTTTCATAGCATCACCATCACTATTTACCAATGATATGATCATATCTTTTGTAATTGTTATCTTCTTTAATTCCATGTTGTATATATTTAGAATTATTTTCAAACTTAGTAAAAATAGAGAATATAATTAATGTGAGCGAATTAGATTCTCTAGGTATTGATAAACAAACTGCTAAATTTTATGGTAGTGATAGAGAATATACATACCATTCTTTCCACGAGTTTATTATAACAAAAACTTATGATGGTGAATACAAAATTACTAACGTTAGAACTTTTATTACAAAAAATGCTAATTTTAAAGAAATTAGAACATTTATTAGAATTAAAAAATTAGACACCTTAATTAAAGAATTATGTGTACTATAGAATAGAATACATATTAAAGTAGTTCTTCTATTCTACTTTTTCTTAATTCTACTTTAAATTCGCTTAATAATATTTTTAATAGACTATTTCTATTATCTCCAAATAATATAGTATTATTATCATCAATAAAATAAAGATGTTCATCAATATAAAAGTTATAATAAATTTCACTGTTGCTATAAACATATACACTAAGACAATAGAGTTTGTATTTATAAACAGTATTTACAAAATTTTCTGAATATGTATAAACTTTTTCGAATCCAATTCTATTTAAAATATTATGTAAATTAGAATCCATAATGTTCAATTTATAATCCTGACCATATTTTTTTGAACCATGTCACCTCTTTATTGTGGATGTCAAATACTCTATCTTTGGAAATTAATGTTGTTTGATTTTTGTGTATTTCTAAAACCGCATCTTGTTCACCATAAATACGTATTAATGATAAATACTCAATTTCATAATTTTTTTCGAATTCATTCTTAATAAGAATTTTATATATGAATGTATTTCCTTGTATTGATTTAATCTGTGTAAATCCTAATCTGTATATAGCCATTTTTTATTATTTATAGAATGTTTTTGTAATCATATACTATTATATGATCTAAAAAGCAAAAAGTTTATTTTTAAATAAAATCTTTAATAGCACAGTTAATTAACTTTTTCATATTATAATATCATTTTTATTTTTAATGTAGAAATTAACTTCTTCTTTAGTTATTCTACCTTCACTTAATAATTTTCTAATCAAAAGATTAAATTGAGTTATCTGATACTTACGTAATAGATTTACTCTATACATATTAGTACATTTACTTTTGATTCTATTTAATTTCTTTTGAGATTTTGAATTTTCCATATTTAAATATTTAAACAAATCCATAAGTACATTTCATTTCAACTGTGTTAAATCCATCTATTTCAGAAATTTCTATAGAATCAATTAGATTAAATGTTAACATATTTCTACCATTAGCTTTAACTTTAATATCATTTATAAATTCATTAGCTAAGTGTGAATATGCATTTTCAATTTTATATATTTGTTCTACTTCAATATCTTTTTCTATTTTATAGCTATAATAATGCGTTTCTTTAATGGATAATAAATATTCCTCATATGTAATATTAGTATTAATATTATTGATAGTAAAATTTCTCTTTACGATTGTATCATAATTATGTCTAATCTGAATATCATTCTTAATTAGTTTGCTTAATATAGAAGCAACTAATGGAATGTTATTAGTTCTCGTAACATTGGCTTGAATATAATTTGTATAATATATACACGATTGTTCTAAACATAGACACCAGTTAGGAATATCTATTGCTCCTAATTGAACTGCAACAGAAGTCCAGTTGCGAATTATTCCATCTATTTGGTAAGATTTAATCTCAATCATTTATTTTAAGACTTTTGTATTATAGAATCTAAAAAGTAAAAAGTTTAGTATCTACCAATCTAATATATAGATTATGATATTACATTTTGCATTATTTAGTTTATTGGAATCTGCTAAGGATGGTATTAAGTTTGAGAAACAACCTAAAAAGGAATCTGCTAAGACAGATACTTATAATGTAATCAAAGATGGCTCTGTTATTGGTTTAGTTAAATGGTCAAGTCGTGTAAGAGGTTATGCCTTTTTACCCACCACAGATTGTCAGGATGATGTTAAAGAGTTCATTAAGGGCTTAATGAATAAAAGGAAATCTAAGTCTTAATTCCAATATGTTCTGTCATCTGTTATTGCATCCACAACGGTATAACCAGCATTATAATAGTCTTCCAACGAATCAATGGATGCCATAATATCTTCAGCATCCCATTCATATTTAGATACTAATATTAATTTTGCTTTAGCAAACCATTGAGCAAACGTAAGTGTCTGTGTCATTTTTTCTTCGCTCTTAATTCTTTAATTTTTTTCTTCAAATTGTCAAATTCTTCTTGTGTTGTAAATTTAGAATAAACTACATATCTATCACCACGAAATTCTCTGCGAACATGTGATTCATTTGATACAATCTTTATGTTTTGTATTTTAAACATACATCTATAATATATGTTAAATAAAAATAAAGATAATTCAGCCTGTGTTAATGTTTTATAATTTCTAAATTTAGCTACCATATTTTTTAATTAGGCATAAATATAATTAAAAAAAATTAAAATAAGAAATATTCTAAGGTAATTATTACATTACATAACTGTCTGATTTACAATAAGTTAATGGTTTATTGTAAAAAATTCTCTATCATTTTGTAATACTTCTTCGTGGATTTCCTTAGAATTTGTATAATCACCACCCTCCCATGGAACATATATTACTAATTCAGAGCCATCAGTAAGATGTAAATGGTAATTAGTTATATCCTTAATTTTTATTCTATTTTCTAATGTTTTAGAATCATCGACAAACTGCATAAAAAAGTTTTTAACATTATCCCATTTCAATGTTAGATGACATGTACCTGCTTTTTTATATACCAGTAAAGCATTTGATACCAATGATATTCTCTCTGTAATGTCTGTAATAAAGAAATTGTGTATATTATCTTTCTCTATTGTAATAAAATCACAGTTTTCAAATACTATATCTAATTTTACCAAATCCTTCATATTTATTATATAGTTTCAAAATCAATAAGTTTCAAATTAATATATAATAAAAATTGACTAATTCACTTTTTATGAAATATATCAAAAAATTGATTTTAGAGAGAGAATTTAAATCATCTGATAATATAACATTAGGTAAATTTAATAACTATAATACACAAAAAAATGCTTTTTATAGCAATTTGAATAAGTTTAAAGAAAAACTTCAAAAGCTTATGCAAAGTAATAAGTTAGAATTTGAGTATAATGATAGAAAGGAGATATTATTTTTTACTGGTGATATTATGACACAGTATAAAGAATTAATAAAAATGTATAAAAAATTGTATTACGTTCGTGATGATCGTGATGAAAATTCAGACGACCCATATTTTTATATTACAATAGAATGGATTAACTTTAATAGAATTCATTTTGCAGGCATTCCTACTTTTTTAAAGGGTATTAATTTAGGTAATTATATTTACAAATATGTAGCAAAGAAATTCCATTATATTTCATCTGAAGGTGATGCCTCAAATGAGGTTAAAAGTATATGGAATAATTTAATACATGATAAGGATTTCTATTCATTTTATGTTAAATTTAGAGCAGATGATTATAAAGTTGGAATTATCTACAAACCATATCTAAATGAAGTTAAAAAAGAATTTATAACATATTTAATTGAAAATGATTATAGTAGAAATGCTATTACTTTAGATAGTAAACTTATAAAAGATTTATCATTTGTTGATGAATTAAAATATTCAACCGAATATTTGAATCATGATGATAAATATTCTTTTTCTGATGGGAGATACATATATTTAAACCTATATGATTCTACTGTTGCTGTTTATAATAAAAAATTAAAAACGTGGAAAAATGATTTTATATTTAAAAAAGGACCAATATATGATGTTGTTATGAGAGATGTTAATAGGTTTATAAAGAAAAATAAAATTACAACAACTTTTTAATTCTTCTCTTTCTAATATTTATAGTGGAATACTTTTCTTTAAATTTATCTATACATTGATAACACATGTTCATTTCATTATAAGTGGATGTAAATAATCCAAAGAATGATTTCTCTTCCCATATTCTATACTTTTTACTAAAGTCTATGCCTTTAGTAAAAGCTAAACTACAATAACAACAGCCACCTTGTAAAGCCACACACATTAGTCTTTTAATAAGTTATCAATTTTATAACTACGACTATCCCAAGTGAAATGTCTTTTATAATTTATCATAATTTTTAAATTTTCCTTTGATTCTATACCTATATGCTCACCATCACCAATATACAAAAATCCACCATTACCATCAACATTATATTGTAGTACTTCTATTATTTCGGCATTTTTACAAACACCTACCATTTCACCAACTCTTTTAAATATTAAATTTCCCATATTAAATTTCTTCAATAATTTTTTTTCTGAACAACACTTTAAAATGCTTTCTTAATTCTTTATAAAATACATTATAATCATCATCAATTAAGTTCACAATAGAAAAAACTAATTTACCAGTCTCATAATTAGTTAAATTTATACCAGTATTAAATATTTTTATTTCATATTCAACATCATCATATTTCAAAACCCATGAATCACCTGCAAATGTAGATAAAAAACTCTTTTTTGAAACGGGTGAGGTTATCATAGAATATCGACTTTTAATAAACCCTAAGCACTCAATGAGTCTAATCACATTTTCTCTATTTGTATCCATTATAATTCATTTATTATAGAAAGTCTTCTTTCGCGTTTAAATACCATATTCAATTCTTCATCAACAAATATTTGTTTGTTTGTTGGTGATTGATATAGAAACCCACCCAACCCAATATTTTTATAATTTGATACCTCGCTATCAGATATAAAATACGCTTTTGGTGGCATTGGTTCATTAACACTACTAACTTTTACATATTTAAGTCTTTGTAATACACACTTGTAGAAGTATTGCTTTCTATGTATCAAATGTTTTTTATAACTACCTATTTTAGTAACATTACATAAATCTTTTCTATCTTCTATAAATTTAGACTTCTCACTATAGTCAGTAGATAATCTATCTACTGTTATTTTATTTCCACTTTCTATTTCAGTATATAATCTATTAATTAAGTGGAAATTACTATTACTAAACCTCTGAATAGAGTTAACAATATTTATAATTGATTTGTACCCATTTTTTTTAGAATATGCAATGAATAAATTATTAATTATGAATACACCCCCAATTTTCTCATTGGTATCAAAGTTAAATTGTATAAACTTCTCTACTTTATCAAGTTGAATTTTACCATTATTGTTTACGACGGGTTCTTTTAAGAAATCTCTTAGCATATTTTTATGGCATTTTTGGCATAAATCCTAATCCAACATACCAATCTAAAATACGTTCCATATAACCACAGGCTTTTTTACTTAGTAGAAGCCATGGAAATAATGGTGATGCTAATATAGATATACTATAAATGAATAATATAAATAATATCCATTTTAAAACTTCAATTGTAATTTGTTTAATTTTTTTCATTATACTAAATTATTAATACGTTTCTTTCTTCTTTCTGATAAAGTTTCTACTTTAAAGCTTGGTATTGATTTATCATATACTATTTCTACACCATTAATATTAGATGATATAGTAATGTTTGTTTCTTTCAACACATTTGGATTTATGTATACAGTATCACCTTTTTTAATTTTATATTCATTTATAAAATTTATTAATTTGTGTTGCCTTTTAGTTTTTACATAATTTTTAATAGTAATAATTAAAAAATATACTGCTAATACAATTTGAATTGGTAATGCAATGGTAATAATATAAGATAATACATTATTTTCTACAAATATGTTTGTTATTGATATTATTGTCATAGCAACATTAAAAACAATAGTGCTATATGATAGTAATTTTATCATTCTATATTAAATTTTGTATTTTCTTTTTTCTTAATTTTATTTTCTCTTCCATTTGTTGTTCTTCAATTACTGCTTCTTCTTTTTCACTATAAACAAATCCTCCTTCAGGAAATAATAATTTCAGTGTTATAAAAATAACCAATGCTAATACAGCACTTGTACATATTAAAAAACGTTCTAAATTATTATAATTACTCGACAAGTTAATTAGTTCTATTATTAGAAAAATAGATATAATTTTTATACGAGAAACTCTTTTATTGATAATAAACAATCTGTTTTTAAATGATGGTTTCATAATAATTCTTGTATTTTATTTTTTCTTATGTCTATTTGCAAATTTGTAATATAATCATCAATTTCTTTTAATGAATATAGAATATTTTCTGTACCATTTACAAATTTAATATAATATAAAAATATAGATGGTTTATTACTATAAATTATGTGACTCGTTTCTATACCGTTTATTCCTAATAATAAAAGTTCTTCTTTAGTTAAAATGTACCATTGTTTCATAATAGTTCATCTATTTTATTTTTTCTTAGCTCTACTATTAACATAGTTTTTATGAATTCATTCACATGTTCAATAGATTTTAATTTCTTCTTCTCACCTTCAAATACAATGTAGAAATTTCGTTTTAAATATTGATCAGTCGTGGTATAATATAATATTCCTAATTTTTTAATATTCTCCTTTGTGATATACTCATACTTATATTTATACTTATTCATTATAATAATTGATTTATCTTAATTTTTCTACACATGCTTATAATATTACTATTAAATTCTTCTATAGAATTACAATAAATTACATTTTTTACTTTATCTAAAAATTCAATGTAATATACAGGATTAGAATTTTTAAATACTGTTCCTATTGATTTTATTTGCAATTCTTTAAAATACTTGTCTTTGAAAATACCAATTGATTCTATCATTCTAATATATCATCTATTTTAATTTTTCTTATTAAAGCATATAACTCCCTAATATATTCATTAAAATCTTCCACCGAATTAAACCTAACCATGTCTTTCTCATCATCTAAGAATTTAATATAAAATAAAGGAGCAAGACTCTTTTCTGAGATAACACCTATTGATTTTATCCCTAATTCTTTTAATTCATTGTTTGACAATTTCATTAGTTTACGCTTTTGGTAATTACACTGGATAGTGTGGTAGCATTATTCTTCAATTAAACCTGCAATTTTATCAATTCTTTTTTCAAATTTATCCTTTATGATAGAAAACCTATCTGTTGTAACTAAGCAAGAAAGACAACCATTATCTATTATATGTGCTACATTTTTATTATCAATGAGAGCTAATCTAAATACTGTATACACTCTTCCTACAGTAAGACATACATATTTTGAAGCAATGGTATTATCTATACATAGTAGTTTATCACCAACATTTAAACCTATCCAACATTCTGTATAGGTGCTACCATCTCTACTATAGACTATTTCTTTTGAGATTTTTCTCATTTGTTATTATAGAAAATAAGAAAGTAAAAGTTTAAAAAAATTGGGAAAAGAGCACATACTTTCTCACGATTTTCAAATTTTCTTATTAAATATTTCACAATAATTAGAATTTGTAATTATACAAAAAATATACAATAAGTTTAAAACATTTAAAAGGCATTATCTATAATATGAAATAATAGAATTATGCTAAAAGTAAAAACATATCTCAGTGAAAGTCCAATAGAAAGTGCTGGTATAGGGTTATTCGCCGCCGAATTTATACCTAAAGGAACTATTGTATGGCGTATCGATACATTTATCGATAAATTATATACAGAAGAAGAATATCAATCTGTTTCCAATCCATTATATAAGGAATTTCTCATTAAATATTGCTTCATGTATAAAGGTTTATATGTGATGTGTGTGGATAACGCAAGATTTTTTAATCATTCGGATGATCCTAATTGTGAAAGTGTTAACTTAAATGATGATGAAATGGGAGTTACTGTAGCTAAAGTAGATATAAATATTGGTGATGAATTAACCGATGATTATAATAAATTTGGTTCTATTGATTCTGATTACGAATTTAATAAAATGATATTATAATGGGGATAAATATTATAACTACAGAAACCATTGGTAAAAGGACTAACATTCTTATTAATGATGTTGTACATATATCATTAAATAATAATGATTTAAAAGGATTACAGGCATGGAAAATGGGAACTAAGGGTGGTAGATATTGTGCAGAACTTTATTTTATTAGTGATGGTGTTTTTTGGTCAATGGAATTAGAATATGATGAATCAGGTTTATCAAAAGAAATTTTAAATATTATAAAAGATTATGTTTAACTAATCACTAAACATCTCTAAATTAGAGGTGTTTTTTTAATATATAAACCAAATTATAATACTGTTATGATTGAAATTTTTTCGTGGTATGATTTTCTCAATGAGGCTAAGAAAGCTAAAAAAAGGAATAGAAAGAAATATTATCCCAAATCAGATAACAATAAAGTAATTAACAATTTCTATAGTAATCCATATACTAATTTATATCCAAAAAACACTAATAATACTAACATTAGTGATGATGAAGTTATTCAATCTTACAATTATATCAAACCTTTTAATTCATTCGAAAGGTAAAATTTGTTGAGAATTTTCATTTTTACTTCCCTAACCATTTTATTTTATTATTCCATAGTTCATCCATAGTAACCAACTTATGTTCTTCTACACCATGTAAATAGAAATTTTCACATTCTGCTTTAATTGAATATCTTAAACCTTCTTTATATGATTTAATTCCTATTACTAAGTAATCAATATCAGAATAATTCTTTGGAACTTCATCCATATAAGGCAAATCGATAAATACGGTATCCCCAACTTTATATTTTAATTCTTTATGATTAGTAATATAATTAAAGCTCATGGTAATTATACCAACATTAAAAATAAAGTTTAATATATACTCGTATGAAATATTTAAAGCTATTTGAAGACTTTGATGATGAAAATGAAGAAGATGATGAATTTTATATAGAAATTGATAACTTTTTCAATTCAATTAGAAAATCACCAGTTGTTTATATTCAAGGAAATACTTTTCGTATTAGGTATATTTCTTTTTCAGAAAATGATGGTAATATAACAGCTAGAATTAATGGATGTGAATCTACTGTTTTAAATTTAGAACACAATCATTTCAAAAATATTGATGAATTTTACGATAATGTTAATAAATATGATTTACAATTAAATATAAGTACATATTTTGGAGCAAAGCTCAATTTAAATGATATTCAATTTAAAGAAGATGAATGGTATGATTTTATATCTAAATTAAAAGAAGCATTCCCATTATATAGCGAGAATATAAAAAAATTACCAAAATGTTATACCATACCAGAAGAATATGCTATGTCTTTAATTGGTAAGAAAATTCAATTCTATAAATACAATAGTGAAAATACTTATATAGTTAATAACGTTAATATCACATTAAATGATTCTCAAGGTTATGAATATGATATCGCGGTACAAAATATAAATTCTAATGCTTATGGAAGATCGAAACTTAATTATGTCGAACTTTGGAAATTATTAGATACAGGTGATTGTGATTTAGATACAAAAGTAAAAATAATAAATTGAAAAAACATGAAATACATAAAAATATTTGAAAATTTTAATAGTAATATTGTTTATCATTTTACAGAAATGATAAATTTATATTACATTTTAGAAGAAAATAAATTAAAAGCATACAGATATTTTTATAACGACTTTCCTAATTTGTATAAAAAAGAACACATTTCAAAAAGAATGAAATTCATATCATTAACAAGAAACAAATTTTTAAATACACCAAATAATATAAAAAATATGGGACTTGAGGATCAAGAATTATTAGTAAGAATGGATTTAGATTTAAATAAAATATCACAAAAATATAAAGTTATATCAGTTGATTATTTTGATGATAAAATAGGGAAAAGAATATTGAAAAAAACTGGGAAAAAAGCAGATGAACAAGAAGAGGCAGTTTTAACCAATGAGATAGATAATATAAAACAATATATTGTTTCTGTATCATTACCGAATATTAATGAATTTGTAAAATCTTATAAAAATAGTGAATTTCCTGATTACTTTTACAATAATAATTTAAACTTTACCGATTTTGGTGATATAGATTTTTATAAAAAATTATACATTAATATAATAGAAAATATTAATGCGTTAATTAAAAATACTGCTATAGAAATAAATATTAATGATTAAATTTTTTTAAAACAAAAGAATAAATAGAAACTAAAATACCATTTATTTTTCTAATAGGATTCCATAAAGAGTGTTTGAAATACATATCTTCTATGTGTGAAAATGATTTCTCGTAACAATCAACATTTTTTACATCCAATTTAAAAATAGCAGTTAAATATAGTTTTAAAAAATATTTTAGACTATTATCTGTAAATTTATAATCTCGCATAAATATATAATAAAATATTACATTAAATTTTACATCATTTGTTTTAGGATTGAACATAAATATACAATGATTATGCATAAAATAATATTGAATATCATTTTCAGTAAACATTTTTATTTTTAGAAATAAATTATAAAATATATTCAACGTATTTAACTCTTCCTCTGAAAAATTTGTAGGTGGTAATTGTAAAACTTCTGAAATTATAAATTTTCTGGCAATGTTCATAATAATTCATCAATTTTTCTTCTTCTCAATGATATACGATATGCTAATTTAATAGCATCATATGTAATATAATTACGTCCTATGGTTTGTTTTATATTATTCATCATATTTGAATAATTTTCTGTAAAATTAATGTGCTTTGTAATTAAATGTAAAATTTTATTCAACATATAAAGATTTTCACTATGTGTCATACTTAGTTTTTTGTCATAAAATTTAATAATAACACTTGGAACTACTAATACTAATAAATTATCATATATAAAATAATCTTTAAATCCAACATTTGAAATGTTATGCTCAATTTCCGATCCTATATATTCAAATTGTGATAAATCTAATTCATTTATGTTCATTTTCATAAAAATATTTTATACTGTTGTATATAATGATTCAAAAATACTCCTAAAAATTGTTCTGTTTGTTTTAACAATATATTGATCGGAATCTACTCTTGAAAGAATTTCTTTTAAATCACCCACATCTTTATATCTCATTGCTAATGTCTTTTCATTTATAATATCATTCAAAGATTGTAATTTAATTCCATCAATTTCTATGTAATTGATATTTTCTTTTATAAATATATCAGTTTTCATACATAATAAGTTATGTTTACTAACAGCCAAACAATCTACATGGTGTTTGGATAATGGCGAGAATGAACTATATACATTATATCTACGTTTTCTATGATTGGTTTTTAAATATGTATATCCTGAGTCATTACATAACAAATCAATATCATATACACATCTTTGTAATACACCATAAAGTTTTAATGCCATGCTACCACCGATTACACCATAATTAGAAAGATATTGTAATAGCTTTCTTTTTCTTCTCGGTACATTTTTTAAATATATTTTATTTGGACTATCGTCTTCTATAGAAGATATAATGCTTTTTCTTTTATAGGTTTTAACGTAATCCCTTAACTCATTTTCATTAAGCTCGTAAATCATTGATATTATTCTTTTTATATATGTTTATATGCTTTATTTTTTATAAAGTTTGAATATTAATATATAAATTGTGAAATATTACCATAAATATGAAAATTTCTTCAAAGAATCTATTGAAAATCAAGAAAATAGAGGATTCGACTTTAAAAAAACATTTTTAAATCTAACCGATTACACAATCCCTTTCGGAAAAGAGGATACTTTAGAACACTTATTACCTAATGGTTGGAAAAAGGATGCAATAGGTAATTATTATTATGAAATTGATAATAGTGAAACTTTATTTACATCACATTTAGATACTGCTTCAAAGAATTACGAAAAGGTAAATCATATAATTAATGGTAATATTATATCAACCGATAAAACTACAATATTAGGTGGTGATAATAAAGCGGGTTGTACTGTACTATTTTATTTAATATCTAAAGGAATACCAGGTACTTATTATTTCTTCTTAGGTGAGGAATCAACAGTTCATGGAGATTATCCATATGGTTCTATACACGCAATAGAAGAGAAACCTGAATATTTTAAAAAATTTAAAAGGATAATTACTTTTGATAGAAAAGAAAAAGGCTCTATTGTGAATAGACAACTTGGAAGAGTATGTTGTTCTAATATATTTGTAGATAATCTAATTAAAGAATTTTACAATGTGGGTATGAAATTCCATAAAGATAGTACGGGATATTATACAGATAGTGCATTTTTTGTAGATTTAATTCCAGAATGTGTTAATATTTCTGTTGGTGTTTGGAATGAGCATACAGTAAATGAATATGTAGATATTTCTTATATTAAAGATGTTGCTTTAGCGGCATCTAAAATAAATTGGGAAGGGTTATCAACCGATAGAAAACTCGAAAATAATTATTCTATTGACAGTAGAAAATATGTTGAAGGTAGTGAATTAAGTAATGATCAACTATTATTCCAAGAAATATTTACTATGTTTGACGATTTATATTTCGTCTGTCATGAAATAAGGAGCTATAATAACTATTTACAACTATTTAAGGTTAATAGGAAGTATCACTTCGTTAAGTGGCATGAAGATGAAGAATATGAAGTTTCTATTTACAACGGGTTAATATCATGTAATGGTAAAGAATTTAATACTATAGAAGATTTCTTCACATTTATTGGTGTTAGTAAAATGGATGTTAAAACGTTCTGTGATCTGCTATTAAAAGAATTCGAAATAAATGGTGGTGTTCTATCTGATGCCAAATTTAATTATTTAATTACATTGAAAACACAAAATATGGAAGATGTTAAAAAGGAATTGGAAAATAGAGGAATTCGTTTAGAAAAAATAGGCAAAGGCTATTCTATAAAAGACATTTAATTTTTGAACCTCTTATTTGCTTTAATGTTGGAAATTTATATAGTATGTTTGGATAATCCTGTTCTATCAATTCATATAAATTCGCAGTAAATTCTTTTTCTTTAGTATGAATATAATTAAAAAAATTATCAAACTCTTTCTTAGTTGGTTTATCTAAATTCATATCATGTGTATTGAACCATATAATTTTTCCTGATGCATTACGCACATCAAAAGTATTTTCATCTATTATTTCACCCAAAACAATAAAATTGTATCCCATATGTGCATTATTTTTAGTCCAAACAGATGATCGCTCACATATAATGTAGATTAAATGCATATTCATTATATAAAATTTATTAAGCTCTATCACAATTTCTTACTATTAATATTTAAAGTGTCAATATTAAAATTATCTATTTGATTTTCACTTAATTTTTTATCGTCTTCTATAAAATCGTATTCTAAAAATAATTCATCTATATTTAATTTTCTTACTACTCCTTTATCTCTAACAGATATCACAGATTTACCTATTAGAGTATAAATAATAAAGCTATCTAATTGAGTTGTGAATTCAACTATATTTACAACATTACATAATTTATAAATGTACCATTCCGCATCAAATAACATTGATGTTAATTTACAACCTCTAATAGCAATATCTCTGTCTAATATTTCCTGTTCTAATGCTGGGTGATCATTTTTGAAGTAAGTTATTCTTAAAGAAGCTTGTCCCGATGTATCAATGTCTATATAGTTTTCTAAATAGTAAATATTGCTCATACTATTTATTTCTTCTCTATTCATAACAATTATATTTAAAATACGTTAAAAGTTTGATATATACAGACATGAATAAAAATTACACATCTAAGAAAATTGTAGAAAATGAGATAAAAGAGGATTATTGGAGTTATGGTTATTACGACGAATCATATGAACATTGGTGTAATTCTTATTGTAAATGTGATGATTGTTATTATGACGATTGTTATTATGATTGGATGGACAGTAGAAAGAGAAAAATAGAATTATTTTTTGAAGATAACTCTTTAATGAACACCGCCAAAATTATTAATAAAGAAGAGGAAAAATTATAATGTTATTTCCTCTTCTTTAGCTACCACAAATCCTAATTTAGAAAATTCTTCAATAAAATGTTTCAAATGTAAATTACCATATAATATAGTAATATTATTGTGATGTTTCCCAAGCAATCTTATACTATATAAAACAGTCTTATTATTTCTTAAAATTATTACTGCATTATATATTTTAGGATCATAAAGGCTGTTCTTCATAACATCTAAATACCAACTCTTACTATTAAAAATTGCTACCATATCATCAGAATTTAAATCAGATAAATACCAATCATCAGAATATTCTATATAATCTGCTTGATATACAATAGTAGAATCATCTATTTTTTCATAGCTTTCTTTTAATGTTTTTGATGCTTCTTCATATTCAACACTCTTTTCATCACCCAAATCAATTCCTTCATATAACACTGTGCTACATGTATCTAAAATACTTTGTATTTGTTTATAATATTTAATACTTCCAACATGTTTTACACCAACCAATAAAATTTGTTGATTACCTCTTTTTAAAGTGATAACATCAGTAACATCATTTTTTTTAATGTGAACATGTTCTTGTATGATAGGTTTAGTACTACTACACCCTAATACGATAAAAAGTAAGATTATAATTGCATATTTCATATTTTTCTAAATTTAGATGTGTATTTTAAACTTATTTACAAAATTCTTCAATTGTTGATTTTCTTTTTTGAATTTTAAATCTTTCTACAATTTCTTCTTTGTCTTTAAATATAAAAGTGATATTTTTAACCATTTTTTCATATTTTTCTTTAAAATTTAAAAATTCTGATTTATCTTCTTTATTAAAATAATTAAAACTATAGACACATTCAAAATCATAAATACCGCTCGAACGCGAACCTGTATTTTTCCACACAACTATCACAGAAGCATTTTCTTGAATCACTAATAAATAATCCTTATAATAAAATGCGAGTGTGTGTCTATCACCTAAATCATCATCAAATGATGCAAGATAAATCATTTCATTTACATCAATATTATCTACCCACTCAGAATTCATGTACTTTATTTTGTTATATAATAAACAAAAGTGAAAGTTTGAATATAATTAATAAATTATAATTTTTATATGAATAAAATTGTAAATAAAGGACTAAAATGAGATGGAAATATGAAACTAAATTACCTGGTTTACTTAAAGTAATGATAAATGATGTGTTATGCAACGAATAATGATAACTGGATCAAAAGGACTATTAGGTAGTTCTTTGGCAAATAATATTAGTAATGCTATTGAACATACAAGAGAGAAGGCTAATTTATTAGACTTAACTCAAACTAATAATTATATTGAAGCCGAAGCACCTGATACAATCATACATTGTGCTGCAAAAGTCGGAGGTGTATTTTCAAATATGAAAGATAACAATGGATTTTTTAGCGAGAACGTTAAAATCAATTCAAACATTTTAGAATCCGCTTTGAATAATAATGTAGAGAACTTTATTTCTATTTTATCTACTTGTATATTTCCAAATGACAATGTTTCATATCCATTAACTGCAAATCAATTAGATTTAGGAAGTCCACATTCATCCAACAGTGGATATTCATATGCTAAAAGACTATTATATTATCAAACTAAGATGTATAGAAATTTCACAGGTAAGAATTGGATAAGCGTAATACCTACAAATGTCTACGGTAAGAATGATTACTATCATTTAGAAAATTCACATTTGATTCCTGCACTAATTAGAAAGGCATATGAAGCTAGCCTTACAGGGAATGATTTTATTGTATGGAGTGATGGTACACCATTAAGACAGTTTATCTATTCGGATGATTTATCTAAACTTATATTATGGAGTATTGATAATTGGAAAAGAGAAGAACCTTTTATGGCAATCAATGAAAATGAGTATTCAATAAAAGATATTGCCGTTATAATAGCCGATAGATTTAATGTATTAAGTAAGATGAAGTTTGATACATCAAAACCAAATGGTCAATTTAAAAAAACAGCTAAGAGTGATTTTAAGGATTTTGAATTTACATCCTTAGAAGAAGGGTTGAACAATACGATTGATTGGTTTATCAAGAACTATGCAATAATAAGAAAATAGTTATTTATTTTTTCTTCCACTTTTAGTTTCTACTAAGTAAGCAGATTCTAGTAATTTTAAATAAGAAATTGGCTTATCATTTTCTCTATCAGTATTAAATCCCATTCTCCCTATTTTATATTCATATACATCAGATGTCAATCTAAAATCTTTGCAGTTTGGCATTCTCACTAAGTCACCATTTCTAAATGCAGTTAAACACATACTAATATCTCTTTTTAGCTAAATATTTTTTTCTTTGACTCAATGCTTCACCTATTTTATTTTCTGCCCATATTACTTTTTTTACATCCGTAATATTTGCTTTAATATATTCCTGCATTCTTAACACTGCTTTATCCCAACCATTAAGAGTTTTATTTTTTACTACTTTTTCAGCTAAAATTTCATAGAAACGAGAAGCTTCGCCTTTCTCTAATTTACCAGTTAATGCTTTGTAGCATCCTGCCATAGCAGAATATACCTTACCATCCTGTTCCCAAGTATAGATATACCTGCCTTCCGAACCACAATGTGGACAATTGGTAGAACCACAATCTCTCATTTCTATAAATTTGAAACTTGACATTATACTTTAGTTTTTAAGAAATGTTGGAATAGATATGTTTTGAATAAAGGAGAGTCCTCCAATTTAAAATCACTTGGCGATACATAAATATCTTCCAAATCTTTTACAATTTCACCCACACGATACATTGCGTAGGTATCATCTTCATCAATACCATGTGTTGCTATACACAAATAATCATCACCTTCCAATTTTATTAAGAATGCTGCTTGCCCATATCCAAGTCCACCATCTGATATAAATACTTTTAGCATAGTTTTATTATTTAGTAATACAAAGGTACTAAAATTTGTAAACAAATACAAATTTAAACTGTAATCATTTTATTTAATAGCACATTATCAATGCTTATACTATCCAATCCACAGATAACAAAATTCAACTTCTTATCATTTTCGAACATATACATTAGAATTTTATTTTTATTTGATTCTGATAATTTATGGAAATCAGCTAATACAAAAACCGAATGTTCTGAGCTACTTTTAATATGATTCAAATAAATATCCACATGTAAGTCACACATATCCAACATATAATGTCTAATATTTTCATTTCTTAAAGCTTTCTGTAAAGAATACATCATACCCTTACCCAATTCTATAGCATATAAAATTATTTTATGCGAAGGATAATTTTTAAGAGTTTTAGCTATTAATGTAGTTCTTATACTTTCCATAATTTGAATTATAATACAAATTTACACAAAAAACCTTGAATTCACAAATTAATCTCTATGAAATATGTAAGTTCTTACTAAAAATGTTATAAATGATAAAAAATAGCTCAAAACAACGCCTTGAATCTTAAAATCTCCAAGAATTTCAGTATAACCAAATGCTTTATTGATAATTAAGACAGTTGGAACTAACATGAAGGTAAATCCAACGATGTTAATTATTCTATCAATAAAACATGGTATTACTTTCCCAATAGAGTTCTTTTCTTGGATAACTTCATAGATAGACTGTAATAGGATACAACAAGATGTAAGTATTAAATAAATTAATGCGTGGTTAGTAAAATGTGGTTTATAATCATTAATTATTCCTAAGACAACATGATAGAATGCAGTAACTCCTGTACTAAAAGTAACCATAAGGGAAAACTCAAAAGCCATCTCCTTAAACGTTTTATTCAATAGTTTCTTCACCCTATACTAAAAGTTTTCTAAATCTATATATTAATCAAAGCTGTAATATTAATATATAAACTATGAAATTTTTAAAGAAATTCTATTTATTTGAAAAAGAGATGTCTAAACAATGGATAGACTCTAATAAGGACTTTTATCTAATACAAAATAAAGAACTTACAAAAAATAAACCAGAATCCCAAACTGATGATAAAGGTGAATTATTATTAACCGAAATTAGAACAATTTTAAAATACATTTCTGTAGATGATTTATATGCTGTATTAGATAGAAAAGTTTACAAAACTGATGAATGGTCAGTATCAGTAAAAGAGAACATACATTTACTTAAATTAGTAAATGAATATAAAGAAATTACACAAAATAGACTTAAATTAAAATTAGCTTTTCAAGTTGAACATCCATTAAATAGAATACATGCAATAGGATTATCCGATAAATTATTTGGAATTGGTTTAGGGTATAAGATGTACAAAGCTCTTATAAATGAAATTGGATATGCTAGAAGTTCTTCTTATGCCACTAATGATAATAGTAGAAAGATATGGTATCATTTAATTCAAGATAGTGATTATTACACAATTGTTCTTAATAAAGATATAAAAGAAATTGAAACTTTATCTGTTGATGGACCATCTATAGAATTAGAAGGTATTATGGTTATATCTAAAAAATACAATAATATTAAAGAGTTAGTAAAAGAATGCGAAAAGACATTTAAGACTATTGAACTTGATGATGAATTGAAAAAAATTATGACATTAAATGAATATTTAGATTACGATGATGATGGCGAGGAAGAAGAAGACGAAATATTTTTCGAAGACTTAGAAAAAAGTAAAGAAAAATATGGAATTATACATACATGGAATAAAAAAACAGGTAATTGTAGATGTATTATTGAACCACATAGTCTAAAATATAATAAAACGAGTACTTGGGGAACTCCGTCAAGCATTAAATTTACTATGATTAGAGAAGAATTTTTAGATATTGCAAAGAATAATGATTATGTTAGATTGGGTAAATACCAAAGGAAAAAATCTAAATATAGAATATACGTTAATATAACATCTGATGTAATCTATAGAAAATTTACCGATACCAATAGTATAAAAAATGTTATAACATTCTTAACTGAAAATAATATCCCTCTAAATGCATTTCGTTTTGATAAACCATTAGATATTAGAGAAAATGTTGACTTTGATGATGAAGACGAAGAAGAGGATGATGTGTATTCAGAAGCAAATAATTTTATTTATTATCTCAATAAAAGTAAAGAAAAATGGGGAGTTTTTAATTTACTAGTAGGTAAATACGAGAATCCTATAACATGCGTAATTGATACTTCTGGTGTTAGTACCTATGTAGCATCAGCAGGATTCTTAAATATAATTTTTATAAACAGTAAACTATTTGATGATTATAATACATTGGTATATAATTCAATAAATGATTTTTTTGAAACTGTTGATAATAATTATACTACAACATTTAGAGTTTATGATAATGGTTCTATTGGAAATCAACATATTAAATTTACAAGTGATGATGATAAAAAAAGATTTATAAATTTTGTAAAACAAATTGATGGTATAGAAAATAAACAAGAAATACTTTCTTCGTTAATTGACTATTTGAAATAATAATAGATATTAGTCAAAATTTAATTTATTTATTCTTTCTTTTCTTTTATCAGCTACTCTATTTATTATTTTAAAATCTTTAACATCATTTAAATCCAATGCTTCTTCTAATGGAGTATCGTCCAAACTTTCTACAATCACCCAACTGTAATCATAACCATGTCTTCTATCAACACCACAGTCAGAACCTTCTGTTTTATCTTGACATAAATAAACACTGTTATCAAACATAGAAACTTTACCTACACAAGGTATTCCAACAATGTTAGCAGAATATTCTATACCATCATATAACAATTCGAAAGATAAATCCATTTTAATGTTGATTATAAAATTCAGTTATTCTATCTTTTCTTTTATTCAGAATTTTAAATTCAGTTACTCTGTTTTCAGCGAACGATACCGATAGTGATGGAACATGTTTAGCAGGATTTCTAATTATCCAACTACTATTATAACCATGTCTTTTATCGTATCCACAAAGTGCGCCAGATTTTTTATTTTGACATAAATATACAAAACCACTAAATACAGCAATTTTACCAACACATGGTATTCCATCTATGTTAGCAGAAAATTCCATACCATCTGTTAATGATTCAAAAGATAATTCCATTTCAATTAGTTTTGATTATAAAAGTCAGTTATTCTATCTTTTCTTTTATTCAGAATTTTAAATCCAGTTACACCATGTATCTTCAATGCTTGATCAAGTGTTGTAGTTTTTTTATATGGATCTTTAATTATCCAACTAAATTGATAACCATGTCTTCTGTCACGTCTACAATCAATACCATCTTTCTTGTCTTGACATAAAAAGACATGGTTATCATACATACAAAGTTTACCTTCACATGGTGTCCCATCTATATGTGCGGAAAATTCCATACCATCTTGCAATGACTCAAATGTTAAATTCATTCTATTTTTTATTATAAAATTCAGTTATTCTATTCTTTCTTCTATTTAAAATTTTAAACTCAGATACATGATTTTGTTTTAATGCACGTTCTATTGTTTTCTTATAACAATTCTTTGTTAATATTGCCCAACTAAAATCATATCCATGTCTTTTATTACGAACACAATATGCCCCCGATTTTACATTTTGACACAAATATACACCACCATCGAACAATGCTATTTTACCAACACAAGGTATTTCATTTATTCGAGCAGAGAACTCCATACCATCATATAACATTTCGAAAGATAAATCCATTCTAATTTATATTTTTTACTACAGGTGGAATATATTTCCCAATAATATCAATTTCATTTAATTTATAGTTAAAAAATCTTTTACTACGGTTATAACCATATATAAGAACTTTTACAACTATATCATTTCTTTTTAAAAAAGCATCTTGAATAATGCCTTTATCTACAATACCTTTTACTTTTACAAGTCTGTTTTTATTTTCTTTAAGAAAATCTTCAATAACTTCTTTATTGTTAATATTTTTCATTACAGTAATTTGTTTCTGTAATTCAAGTATTTTTATATACAATGTATCAGATTTTAACTCGGCGAGTTCTGCTTCTAATTCTATGAGAGATAAATGATTAATCTTTTTCATTATATTTTATATCTAAGGACTCCAAAATTAGATTTTTTAATTTTACACATTCTACCATCAGTCTTATGGTGGAATACAATACCTTCAACATCATTATCAGGATTGCATATAAACGCTTTTATAGCTTCAAAGCTTAAATCATTCAATTCAAATGATTCAACACCATGTTTAATAAGCTTATGTCCTGTAATGTTCTCAGGATTCTTTTTAGAATGTCTACCTTGAAAATTATCAGAAATTAATTCATATGTTCCCTCAGATTTATCTTCTAAACTATCAAATGCCATAAAGAAATATTTATCGGCAGGATTTGTTCTTTCACATTTTACCCAATGTGGATGATGTCCTGTTATTTCATCAGGTTCTTGACAAGGAATAGCACCAATAGGAGCAGTTCTTCCTTTTTTTACATCATACCTTTTAAATAAACAACCGTCCATAATAGCAGTAGCAATACCATCCCATTTACGAGTTGCTATACCTTCTCCTTTTATAACCCAATCATTTTCAGGACTAACTTCAGTAGTTACTAAACCCAAATCTTTAGGATCCTTTTTAAATAATGTGCTTATTTTTTTCATATACACAAATATAGCAAAATATATACACAAATACAAACATTTTAAAACTTTTTGATTCTCATTTAGTAGAAATAGGAATAAATGTCCCAAAATTATGAATAACGATATAGAAAAACTAAGAGAACAATACTTAAATCTATTTGAAGAAGGTTTTTCAAAATTTCCTATGTCATATAGAAAAATATCACTTCTTAGCTATTTAAAAAAGAAAGTAATGTCATACCCTGGTTTGCGTAATCCTATTGGAACTCCTTTTATGTATAATGATAGCGATAGACGTAAAAAATACCGCTCAGATTTTGATAAACTATTAAATTTTATAACCAATAATGAATATAGTTCTAATACAGAAGAATTAGTATCCATTTATATGAATCCTGATGACTCTATGTTAGCACAATATATAATTACATTCATGAATACTTTGAATGATAGAGGACTTAAAATACAATTGCAAATTATTTAGCCAACAAGCTAAAATTGTAATATTTTAACTTGTTTATTTATATTAAGCATGTTACCATATATTTCCGAAATCTCATAAGAATTAATATCATCATACGATTCAAAATTAATAATTGATTTATTATTACAATCTAAGTATTCAAATACAAATCCATCATCATCATCTTTTTCACGAATATTTAGTTGTAGAACTTCTTTAGTAGAATTAAATTCTATTATTTCTGGTAAATTTTGTTTAAATATATTAATTTTCTGTCTAATTGCTTTATCGTAAATTTTTTGACAATAGATTATATAATCAATTATTGAATATTCAATATTATCAAATTCAATAGTTAAATGCTCTGTTGTAAAATCACGCTTTCTTCTATGAACTATATACATTTCTTCTTCAATATATTTATCACTACCGTTTAGAAATTTAAAAAATTCTCTTCTATTATCATTATCTGATATAGGTTCTTCTAAAAGAAAATAATAAATAATTGGTTTTACATTCATATCATTAATTGTAATAACCATATCATTAAATAACATATATCCTTTATCCTCAGATTCCAATTTTTTAAATGTTGGATAATCAATTAAAATTTCAATTCTATAATTTTTAATTCTTATATTAAAAGTACCATTTAATAGAATATTATTTGCTATATCTGTTATTTTAACCTTTACATTTTGTTTTTTTATCACATAAATATATATTTTTTAGTACCATTGACAGGAGTCGAACCTGCAATTCCTAGTTTCTTAGACTAGTGTGTATAACCAATTCCACCACAATGGCATTTATTATTGTAGCTTAGATAGGACTCGAACCTATAAAATTTCGGGTTTGAACCGAACACGTTTACCAATTACATCACTAAGCCATTTGTGGAAGAAGTGAGATTCAAACTCACGCACCAGGTTAATCCCGATCTAATACATTTCCAATGTATCCTCTTAAATCACTTGAGTATTCTTCCCTTTAAAATATTTTGAAACTAATTCTGAGATTCTACTTTTTGAACAATTTAACAGTTTTGATATTTCAACTTGTTTATACCCACCATTATATAATTCAAAAAATTTATCTAAATCAATTTTATTTAAATCAATATAATCATTTTTCTTTTTTATTATTTCATCTTTATTATCATCATAGAAACTATCTTTATGTAAATGAATATGGCAATTTTTACATAATAAAGTACACTTGTTTATTTCTTCTATAAATAATAATAAATTATTTTTAGTTAATCTTTTTTTCCCTATAGAGAAATTTTTATTATCATTATGATGATGAAATTCTAATGTTGCATCACACTTATTATAATTACAATATTCACATGAATCACCCTTTATTGAAATAAATAGTTTTTTTTCACTCCTTCTTTTTATATCTTTTTTATCAGAAATTTCATTATAATGTTTTTCTGTATGACAATTTAAACATAATAACTCACATTTTATAACTTCATCTTTTATTTTGTTCCACTTTAATCCTAATTTATCCGAAATATCAAATTTTTTATCATTTCTATTTATATGGTGAAAACATAATTTATGTATATTATCAACACCACATTCAATGCAACAACCACCTAATAATTCAATCGCTCTAATTTTTTTAGCATACTTTAATATTTTCTCACTTTTTAAACTCATAGCTTTTTTTTGATATTATATATCAAAAAGTTCGGCTACGTTTAAGTGTGATAATATTTACACAATAGAACTTTATTTGAGGAGAGCAAGGGAATTGAACCCTCACCGCTTTTATACGGAACATCTTAGCAGGATGCCGCAACAAACCAATATTTGCCTACTCTCCATTTTTGAGGTACTAATCAGGTTCGAACTGATGTATCACGTTTTGCAGACGTGCGCCTATATCCACTCGGCCATAGTACCATTTTGAGGAGGAAGTGGGACTCGAACCCACAAACCAGTTCATCACCGATTTACCAATTTTCAAGATTGGCTCTTCATCCAGCCAGATTCCCTCCATTATTGTGTACCCTTGGTAGGACTCGAACCTACACGCTACTATTACTTCGCAAACGCTTCTAAGGCGTTCATGGCTGCATTACATCACAAGGGCATGTGATAATTAGTACTCCCAACAGGACTTGAACCTGTATGCACAAGGCACTCGATTTTAAGCCGAGCGTGTCTGCCATTCCACCATGGGAGCATTAAAAACTACATCACTTTATATCCATCCAATATAGCCTTCGTTTCATTATTTTTTTCATCTTCATTTTCTAATTGTCTTTTATAATCTTCATTAATGTTTTTAAAATTATTTGAAACTGTTATCATTGCATTTGCTTTTTTAATTATAGCATCATTACCATGTTCTGTTTTTGTAGCAAAATACATATCATATTTAGGAATATAACAATTACTAAACATACCCACAACTTTAATCATTATCTTTTCCATAATTTCATTAATTTTTTTAATATAAAACAAAAAACCCTAAGTCTTTTGAACTTAGGGTTTAAGATATTTAAAGTCTTTTATATTAACTAATGACTTTACATACGCCTACCACCCCAAGTTTTTGCAAACTTAGCGATAACGATAGACATAAACTTAAAATCATTGCTTTCATAATAGTATATATTTAAACTTATTTGTTCCCTTAATGGGTTATATTATAGTAAACGTTTATTTTTTGAAATTGTTTTCTTATTTTGAATTTATTTTTCTCTATTGTACATTTACCAGCTTGAATCGCAATTACAAATATTACCATTTTATTTTTGGTTTCTTTTCTTCACACTTACCACCTTCAAAAACCCAACGCCATGTTTCACCATCCTCACCCACAATTTCAATAAAGCTACCTTCTTCAACAAATGGTGCAATAACATTAAAGATTATTCTTTCTTCGCCTAAATATTCGACTTGTTGTGTGATACCTATAACATCTTTATCTTTAGGAAATTTAGAAATAATTTCATCTAAGCAAGACAACGCATATTGTTCACTAGCACCTTCATTTTTTATTTTTCCATAAAGAGACTCTAACATAACTTTTGCTTTATCAAGCGTTAAAACATCTTCTTGTACTTCGGTGTACTTAAATTTCCAACAAAGTTCTTTAAACGCTTCGTCTAATGTTTTAGCATTTGCAATTTTTTTAGCATCAAAATATCCTAATTTTGTTCGCTTCGATGCAAAATCCTTAATAGCTTTTAATGCTCCTTGAATATTTTCACCTTTAATTTTAAAAGATGTTTTACCTTGTGAAATTGAATATCCCATAAATTTAATTTTAACACAAATATATACAAAAATAATTAAACTTCCAAATTTTATATCAATTATTTCCTATCAAACATTATTATATTACCAATTATAACTGAAACTATACCAACCGATAAACAAACAGGTAATGAATATTGTATACCAACATCAAATATTAAATAACTAAGATGGGGTAGAGTTAAAATTACGTAAATTAATAATGATAATAATTCTACTTTTAATAATTTCATATTTTTAATTTATTAAATAAAATCCTGTGCATATGGTAATTTAACATCATAAACTGTTTGATTATTTTCTAAAAGAGATGCATAATTATAGAAAGTGTTAATGCGCTCCCGTTCAATGTATGTCAGGAACATCGGTGTGCGGTATATTAGGAAGCTTAACTAATTTATCATTAAGTTTTTCTTCAACATCTTTCAATTCTTTAATTAATTCTTTAATCTTCTTTCCTAATATATTAGATTTATTTTTAATGTCCTCTGCTGCCTCTATTTCACCATTACTTAAATAAACTTCAATTTCATTTGATTTCATGTTAATTCTTAATATAGATTCGTCCAATTCTTTTTGAATTGACATTCTCTTAGCATCGGTTTCTAAAATTATTTCCACATATTTTTTTGCATTACGAAAATGTTTTTTATTTAATTCTTCGATTATCATATCTTTATTTTCTCGGATAAAATCAATTTGTATCATAATCTACCCCCTACTAATTTTTGAATTTTTAAATTTCTTGGTAACTTTTTATAAAAAGCTTTTTGAAATGCTTTCTTCTGTATTTTTTCACCTCTATATAATGAAAACTTAAATGGTTTACTTAAATTAATCATAATATAATAATCAAGTGATGAATTTGTATTTTCAAAATAAAGTTCTACCGAATGTTCACTAACAATGCAATTTTTCTGGCAATAATACCAACCATCAACATTGACTATGCGATTATTGACTATGTAATTCAATATAGTTTCCATATTAGCATTAATATTTTTATTAAACCGTCACACTAAACTTCTAATTAAATTTTCAATTTCTTGTTCGTTTTTACAATATTTAATAAAACTTTTAATGAGCGGTATATTTGTGATAATTTCTTTATTATCAGAATTATATATATGCCACAATTCATCTGAAGTAATTCCTTTCCAACCAAAAAAGAATTTAGTTAGATTTTTTAATTGTTCTAAAGATAAATTCTGTTCTATGTAGTCATTATAATCAGAATGAGCTAATTCATCAATACAGATTGTCAACATATCCATAATTCTATTTTTTAATTTCTTCTCTAACTCGCATTAATATTTTTCCTAAATTGTTCTCACCTTTTCTATCATACACACCCCAAAAAACATCTTTCCAATAATTAGTTTCCTCTAAATATTTATCACCCGTCTGAAGTAATTTAGTTTTCAATTCTTCGTGTCGTGTAAATTTATCTTTAATAACCGCATACATCACATCAAGTCTTATATCATACCAATCTTCTCTTATAGGTAATTTGTATGCTATTTTTTTTGACTCCGATGGACCCATTCTTGTATATTCAATTTGAGTTTCTCTATCTAATGATTTAGCAGCCTGATAAGCAGCCTCAGTAGATGAATACACTAATCCATCATAATGTATTTCGCACCAATCATAATTAGATAAGAAGCGATATTCACCAAAGAATCCACATACTTTGTTTTCATCATGAATTATACAATTTCTTTCTTTTCCGAATACTTTCATATATCTTATATAAATAGATTTTCAATTAGTTTTGATTTTACATTAAAATTAAAGCTAAATATAGCTAAACTACTTTAATTTTCAAAACTTTCCTACTTATATTTCGTTAATAATTAGTGATGATAGTTCTATTTTTAGATATCGATGATGTGATAACAACTAGCTGGTCATTTAGACAAAGCAGGAGTAAAAAGAATTGGTTCAATGGAACTACATATCCATTTGATCCTAAGTGTGTTAATATATTAAATGAGGCGTTAAAATTAACTCCTACCAATATTGTATTAACTTCTGATTGGAGAAGCCACTTTTCTCTTCCCGAAATTCAAGAAATATTTTTATGGAATAAGGTAAGTCATATTCCAACAGAATATACTCCTTTCATATTTCATAAAAAGCTTGATTCAGGAAAACTTGAATTATTTGAAGATATGGCTGAGAAGAGAGACACTGAAATTACTAAATACATTAATGATAATAATATAGAAAACTTCTATATTTTAGATGATATGCCTTTAAAATGTTATCCTGAAAGGTTTATTAGATGTAAAATAGACGAAGGTTTAAAGCAGTGTGGTATGCTCGGTAAGATTACCAAATTGTTAAAAAAATTAGAAAATCTCGAATAATGAGATTTAAGAGGATTATATAAATGATTAAAAATGTTAATAAACCTAAACTTAAAAATACAAAAAACTTAACAACTCCATTAAGAGTTCCATCATTATTTTATGATATTGTAAAAAGAAAGGCAATTACTTTTAAGTATATAAACAATGTAGAAACTTTCTCCGAATACTTCATATATGAAAAAATTCCATATAAAGTACAGACTAAATATTCATATCTAACTGATAGTATAAATCAAGATATAATGATTTTCTTTATTTATGATAGAAGAGATCATGCACAAGTCCCATCACAGATACATATACTTCTTGAAAATATTTTTCTACATATTGATGAAGACTTGAAACCTCTTTTAAGAGAAATAAAAATAGAAGACTTAACTAAGTAGTTTTATTTTATTTTTTCTCTCTTGAATTTTATTAGGTTTTGAATAAATATCACCATAAGAGTACCAATATTTTTTATTACATTTTGTACATTCAACAATTCTGAGTTGAATATCTGATACAAAGCTATGTTCACAACTAAAGCTAAAACTTTTAAATAACGTTTTTATCTTGTTTATCATTTGTTAGTTCATCAATTAAGTAAATTCTTTTGTAATCGAATATTTTTTTGAATAATTCAGTTCGTCTTGCACCCACGACATTACCATCCGCTGATACACATTGTGGTGAATTATTATTATTCCACATTTGTTCAATAACAAGAAACATAAAATCTTCTTGTTCGAATTTATCGGGTAAGTAAGGAATTTTTTCATTAATCATTTCCTGTACAAACAGTTTTATTTGCGGATGTTCTCTATTAATCTTCATACTTAGTCAGGTAGTTTGTCCCACAAATATTTAAATGCTTTTTTTATTTTATCTGAATGTGTTTCAATAACTATTATATAAACTACAACAATTACTATCATACCAAGAAATGATAGAAATAATTTACCATCATTAATATGTTTTTCAAAACACATTCTTTCACCAGCAACAGCTTTATAAAAAGTTTTATCGCTTACATTTTTCTCTTCATATCCATCTGCATATTTCATCACTATTATTTTTTCAACACCATTTTGATCACCCGTGTTCGAATTATGCATAGGTCTTTCAAAAACTTTATGAATTGTTCCATATACAAGTTCAGTAGATTTTATATCTTTGAAAAATAAATTACCTATTGACCAATAATGAAGCCATGCAAAAGAAATTAATAATATTGTGTTAAATAGAAAATTACCTATCTTAATTATTGTTTTCTTTGAAGGTAAAGGTGACATTAAAGAATGTATTCTTTTTTTACGATTTGTTGTATTATGATTTCCTCGCTGAAAATCTCCACTACTACGGAACATTGGTGCTTTCATATAATTATTTTAACTATGAACAACAAAAATAACATAAAATTTGCAGAAATGCAAAAAAATTAGTAAATTTGTATATATAGTTTATGAAATATTTTATGACATTTGAATCATTTAAAGAGGAAACTAAGATTTTTTTGAACATTTTACATTCAAATACTCCTGCGGAAGATTTAGAAAAACTAAATGAAATGGGGGTATTAGATTATCTATTACCCGAATTAACTGCTTTAAAGGGAGTTGAAAGGGTGGGTAATAATGGCCATAAAGACAATTTTTGGCATACTATAAAAGTTGTTAGAAATACAAGAAATATGACAGATAACCCTTGGTTAATCTGTGTTTCTATATTACATGATATTGGAAAAGCTAAATCCAAAAGATATGATAAATCTTTAGGTTGGACATTCCATTTACACGAAGAAATTGGTGCTAGAATGATTGATAACATTTTCAAACGTTTAAGTTTACCAATGGATAAGATAGACTATGTAAAGAAATTAATTAATTTACATGGTCAAGTTAAAGTATTATGTATCCCTAATGTATCTGATTCTGCTCTTAGGAGATTTAAATTAGATATTGGTGATGATTTGGATGATTTACTACTCTTCGCTAAATGTGATATGACAACAAAGAATGAAGAGAGGAAACAAAGTAATATTAAAAGTATTGATGTACTAAAATCTAAAATGATAGCTTTAGAAGAAGCCGATAAAGTTCGTACATTTGAGCCACCTGTTTCTGGTCAAGAGATAATGGACTATTTTAATCTAAAACCAGGTAGAGAAATCGGAATTATCAAGAAAAAGTTGAAAGATGAAATTGTAAATGGTACTTTACCAAATGATAAGGATGCAGTTTTTAAAAGAATGATAGAATTAGGAAAAGACGTAATTAAATAACCTAAACCCCTGTGAGCTATGGGATGCCTCAAAAGAAAATACTTTACTAAACATGAAGCTGATAGAGTCCTTTTAAACATTAAAAATAATAAGGTGTATAAATCCAAGGAAAAGCAAGAATCACGCTCTTATCTTTGCACCAAATGCGGTTCATATCACTTAACAAGTATTAATACTAGAGCATGGGACAAAATGCAAAAAGTCAACGAAATTAAAAAATGGCGAAATTTATAATCGTTTTTAAAGGTATAGAAAAATAATATATACCTAAAATAGATTAATAATTAATGTCTTTTAAATCAGCTTTTGGTAATTATAACGTTAATGAAGAATTAATTTCAAAAACCATTAATGGTACTTCGGGTACTATTCCAGTTTTTGGTACAAATGGTAAAATATCATCCATTCTTAACTCAAATGATTTAATTAATACTGAAGCTATAACGTATGCAAATTTAGCGACTTTAGTATCAAACAGCAATCTATCAGTGGGTAAATTCTATTCAATAAGTGATTATGTAACAAAATATCAACAACCTATCACAACCACAATAAAAACTGGTACTACAGAGCCTTTACTTGTACTATCTGTTTCTACAAATACTTTTCATAAACAAGCATATTCAACATTATTCCCCACTGATTTAATTCATTATGATTTTCAGGATATTCTTTGTGAAGATTCGTCAACACCAAGAAATGGTAAAATAACATTTAGACACGATACTGTTAATAATAACTTTGCTTATTATGATATTAGAACTGTTAAGTTTGTTAGATACCCTATAACTATAGGTTTATTTACTGCATGGGTAACATCAACTCCTTACGGTATAGGTACAATAGTTAACCAAAGTAGTGTTCTTTATAGATGTAGGACAGCACATACAAGTGGAACATTTTCAGATGATTTACTTTCTAAATATTGGGAACAACTCGATTTAGCAAACATGTTATCATGGGATCAAGTAATTACTTTTTTGGGGGGTACTGTTTATGCTGCAAATACTCCAACTGAATATTTTACATTTGAAAATAATGTTAAAAATAGTTATGTTAAAAAGAATATATCAATAGCATATAATAATATTGTAATTAAAAGGGGTGTTAATATACAAATTGAACAAAATTGTTTTAATGGAACAATATCTGATGAAGTTGATAATATATCACCAGATTTATCAACAGTAAATTATGGATGTAATAATTTTATTATCAACTCATCAAACAACACATACGTAGATAGTAATAACACATATTTCTTTATTGGTGGTATGGCACACGGTAATACAATAGGTAAAACTGGTATTAATAATTACATTGGTTATATGGCAAGATATAATACATTAAAATCAAATTGCTCTAATAATTATTTAAATATGATTTCATCTTATAACACCATCGGCGATTTCTCTACATCTAATCATATTAATCAATATGGAAAAAATAATACACTTGGCGCAAGTAATAGCAATAATGTTATTTACAATTCATCTAATAATTCACTTGGTAATAATTGCACCGACAACTTTATGTTATGGGCAATAAGTAATAGAATATCTAATAACTGTTCACAGATTAAGAATTCTAAAAGTGTTGTTTCTTATGGTACATTATTTAACAATGAATTTAATATAGGGTGTAATGATATTATAATTGATGGTATTATTTCATCTACTGAATTTGCAACAGGTTGTAATAATATTTCAGTATCTACATCAGGTTCAGTAACGGTTGGTAAATTCGCAATAAATTGCACAAATTTAATAATAAATAATACTTGTACTAATATCGCATTTAATAATACTGTAAAAAATATAACTTTTAATAGTACAATTTCTAACTCCACATTTAATGTATATTCAGATGCTACACAAACATATAATAACCCAATAGCTGATAGTGTAATTAGTGGTAGAAGTCCAGATAATACGTTATGGTATATTTCAATTGACAATGCTGGGGCAATAACTACTATTTCTATTTCATAAAAAATAAATATTAATATGATAAATACATACTTTGATCACACATATGTTATAAATATACCGTTGATTTGTCAAGACAGATTAAATTTAATAACATATCAATGCTCTCAAATTAATTTAGAATTTGAAGTGTTTCCAGGTGTAGATGGTTATAGAACTGATTTTACTTGGGATGAAACTAATACTGCTACAATGCCTGGATGGACAAAAGGTGCTGCTGGGCTTGTCTATACAACAATTAATATAATCAATGATGCTAAATCAAAAGGATATAAGAATATTCTTATTTTAGAAGATGACTTATTATTTAAACCTAATACAAATAAAAAGGTTGATGAAGCAATGCTTAGTTTACCTTCTGATTGGGAACTATTTCATTTTGCATCAACACACCATATACAGCCCGATTGGAGTGGTAATAGATTGATAAAATTAAATGGTTCTTGGAGTTGTCAAATGTATGCTATAAATAATTCTATATATGATTTATATTTAGAAGAACTACAAAAAGTCGATAGACCAATAGATGTAATCACATCAGAAATTTTTCACACAAGAGGAAAATCATACGCAATTAATCCATCTATAATTGAAACAGTACCAAACTTCTCAACTATTAGAAATAGATTCATAAATCATTCTGCTGAATAATTATATAGTTTTGCTTTTATTATAGGCTTTTACGTATCTATGAAAATTGAAATCATTAATTTCTAATTGATCTTGTGAGAATGATATTAAATATCTATACTTAGAATTTAAATTCCAAATTTGCCCGTAATTATTTGTTTGATACTTACCACTAGATCTACCATAAAAATGTATTTTAGTAAAGCAACTTCTTTTATTAGTATCTGTTGTTTTTATTTCAAAACTAAAAATTCCAGCACCTAAATATAAATATAAATTACTTTCAACAATACCATAATTTCTTACTTTAACATCAGGATAAAAAATATCTAGTAGTTTTTCTATTTTTTCAACATCTGCTCTATCTTTTAAGATTTCTTTTATTTCATCTTTTTCATAAAACTTTGCTTGGTAATATTCATTAATAATATTAACAGTATTATCAACATCATCCATGTAGTTATCAATTCTAACTAAAGTATTATTCAAATCATCATTTAAAACAAGGTGACTATTAAAGAAAACTATTTTTATTTTCTTATTTCCTTTTAAATATGGTGAATAGGCTTCTCCGATTTCACAATCCTCATCCAATAAAGAATTTATTATTAAATTTCTTTTATTAATATATTTTGCTAAATCAAATGCACAACCATTTTTTCTAAGAGCAGGTATTAAAATTTGTGAAATATTCTTTTTTAGTGCAAACACATTGTGATATTATTTTTTAGATAAATAATCTTTTTCTATCTATCTTATCGTATTTATTATGATTGGTGAAGTCCCATTGTAATTTATTTACTTTTTCGCATTTAATAATCATAATACTACCCAAAACACCATCTTTAAAGTTAGTACCAATACAGATTCCGAACATTCTTAGTATCGGATTTAATAAAACTTTCAATAGAGGACGGTGATTTACTATCTTTCCATCATGGTATAAAACACCAAGTTTCATTTTATTTATCATAACAAGTTATCATATGAATACACACATCAAGCAACCACCCTTCTTTATAAGATTTGGAATAAGCAAATTTAGATCCATTACAAAAATTTATTTTGGATTTATATTTCAAAGCTTCTTCATGACATTTTTCTTTTGTCCAATAACCATTTGGTTTCTTGAGTTCTATCATATGTGAGGTTATTTTTTTATACCAATTATTTTTAACAGAAGAACTATAAGCACCATTTGATTTATTTTTAAATTCACTTTTAGTTTTATATTTTAGAGATTCTTCTTTACATTTTTCATATGTCCATTTTATAGTATTACCACCAAGAGAGCCAAATCCTTTACCTGTTTTAGCTTTATTAAGAATTATCCAACCTTCTTTAATGTAATTTAATTTTGTCTCATGTTCTAATATTTGTGCTTTTTCTTTAATAATAGGTTTATCATTTACTATTTTTAAAATATATTTAGAATTTGTTTTTTCTATATGTTTATATACCTGACTTTTTTTATTACTTAAATGTTCATTCAATCTTATTTTAACATTATATGATAATCCTATATATACTGCATTATTTTCAAACTCAAACACATAAATAAATCTCAAATATTTACTACCCTGAATTTCCATATGTGAACAAACTTCATTTAACCAACCATTTCTAAGTGATGCTTTATAACCACCAGAATTATTTTTAAAATCTTGTCTGTTTTTATATTTTAGAGCATCTTCTTTACATTTTTCAAATACCCAGTATCCATGTTTAACCAAATTTTTCATGTGTGAACATATTTCATTAATCCATTTATTTTTTATAGACGTAACATACGCTGAACCAGATTTATTTTCAAATTCTCTTTTTGTGTCATATTTTAAGGCTTCTATATGACACAATTCTTTTGTCCAATATTTATTAGGTTTTTTACTATCTTTCATATATCATTATTATTTTTATGACAGTAAATCTAAAGTAAATAACATTGTACTTTCTTTCTCTTTAACTGAAATATAACTTTCGAATACACCGAACACTACACCATCTTCATTTAATGTAATTCTTTCTAAATGTTCTTTCTTAAATAGCCAATTATTTGATGGTACTGTTCCATTTGGTGTAATCTTTAAATCCCATAATGCTTCTTCTCTAATCACTACTTCACCATCAATTGATGTTAATGATATAATATCATTATAAGGATCTAACTTATTAAGTTTTTTAACTCTCTTAATTAAATCTTCGGATGCGTTGAATGTCCAATCGGCATACTTAGGATTCATTCTCTCCTTAACAAATGACATTGGAACATCTTTGATTACATCATCACCAGCGATAGTATTAATCTGTAGAATAGAAGTTTTCAATTGAACTGAATATACTTTATTATCTATGACATTAATGCAAATGTCAACATCTTCATCATCATCACGAAGAAATTTAACTTGCTTCAACCAACTCTTAGTTTTTATTATTATCCAGGTAATGTTATCGTCAAGAAATTCTGCAAATACTACATCACGTTTTAAAATAAATATCTTTAGAACATCTATTTTCTGATTTGTACCATCATCACCCATAAGAGAATAAATGAAAACATTATCACCTTCCCATTTTATTTTATGAGTGTCTGATATTTTATTTAATTCTTCTATAATATATAAGAATTTATGAAATTCTTCTTTACTTGCTTTAAAATTAATGCTTTTCATATGTCAAGATTTACTATTCTACTTAAAAAGTAATTTTTGTTTTATATATAGTTTAAATATTTAAATATGAAATATATCAAATTATTTGAAAATTACGATTCTTCCAATAAAAATGTGTTTTATATAGGAGAATATAAAATAATTTTAGAAGAAAGGGATAAGAAAACAGTAGATTTAGATATTGCATATTATGATATTGATACAGACACCTATTCATTTAATAAAATTGGAAAACCTGAACCAAATTTTTATAAAAAAATAAAAAATATAATTAAAAGTGTAAACTATACCGAAATTCGTTTATATGTTTTATGTGATATAAGATTAAGATTATTTAAAATGAAATTATCGGATAATAATTGGACAATAAAAGAAAATATATCTCCTATTACAAATAGAAAATATTTAATTATATTAAAGGATAATTAAAATTTATTTCTTTTCTGATAAAGCCTTAAGCTTACGATATTTCATTTCAAATTGATAGTTATCCCAAATTTCATTAATTTTTCTCAACATTGATTCTTTGTCTATATGAATATGTCCTTTATAAAAATCTTCTTTCAATTCATCTAAATTATCTATTAATGTTTTTATTAAGATTTCTCTTTCTTCTCTTAACATTTCTGTACAATTATCTTTAATATCCATCATTGTAGTTGTATTTTTCTATATATTTTTATTCATTAACGATTTCTGAAATAATATTATTCCTATCTATTTTACATATAGCTTTATAAATTCTTTCAATATAAATATCATCCCACGCAAATATACACTTACGTGTTATTTTACCACTATTCGTTTTCTTAATACTTAGAAATATTGTTCCATTATATTCATAATAAAAAGATACACTTGTACATTTATTATTATAATCTCTATATGATTTCATATTACCATCAACATAATATTCATTAAAACAATATGTTATTGATTCATCAAGTAAAACATCCTTTAATGAATTTGGGATAATCCTTTTCTTAGAAATAAAATCTTCATTTATATTTTCTATTTCTTTTTTTATAATGGATACATTTTTATAATAAACACCACTACCACCATTATCAATCAAATCTTTAAATTGCATAATTTATAATTATAGATAATTCAATTATTAAATCACCTCTTGTTTTTTTATCTCTTTGTAATAATCCTTTTCCTGTCATTTTTAGTTTAGTTCCTTTATTAGATTTTTCAGAAATTCTTATTTTATAAATTTTGTCATCAAGATGCGTATACTCAATTTCACCACCTTCAATTGCTGTTCTATAATCTATATCCAATTGGTGTAATAAATTAACACCTTGTCTTAAATATTTTCCATCTACTATAGGGTTTAATAAAATTATTAAATCACCTCTTCTACCAGGATAATATCTAGAAAAGTGTCCACTACCTCTATATGCCATCCTTTGTGGTTCTTCACCTAATATAAATACATTGTCCATTGTAATAGTTTCTAATTTAGATTCTACTTTATTACCATCACATTGAGAACATGCCTTTGTATGAATTTTACCTGAACCATGACAATAATTACAAGTTGTTTTATTTCCTCCAAATTTTGTACTATGTCCTTTACCATCACAATGTAAACAATCAGCAGAATCATCACTTTCTTCAACACCTGTATAATTACATTTAGAACATGGTGTATTTTTATAGTATTTTATTTCTAATGGTTTATCTTGGTAAATAGTTTTAAACGGTATATCTACAGTTAATCTTATATCTAAATCTTCTCTAAATTCTTGTTTTCTATGTCCACCAAAATTAAATTGATTAAATATTGAATCGAAATCGAAATTAAACTCTTGACCGAAAGGAGAACCTTGGAAATTTGAAAATTGATTCGGGTTATCATATTCTCTCCTTTTTTGTGGATCAGAGAGAGTTTCATATGCAGAATTGATAATTTTAAATTGTTCCGCATCACCACCTTTGTCTGGATGATGTTCTTTTGCTTTTTTTCTATAAGCTGCTTTTAATTCTTCTGGCGAAGTGTTTTTATCAACACCTAAAATGTTGTAATAATCTTGTTTCATAAATGACATTAAAACTTTTTTAATTTATCATAATCCTGTTTAATACTTAAAAGAAAATAATAACAATCTTTATCCATAGAGATTACATAGTGGTTTTCTAAGAAATCAATAAATTGAATATCTCCCATTTTATTATAAATATGGATAGCCATATCATAATCTAAGTAAAGTCTTGATGGTATTGAACCTATTGCCATAAATGTATATATTAAATTCACAATTTACCACAGACTTTATAATATATGGAAAATGTGTAAAAAAGTTTTAAAAATTTCGGAAATAAAAAAGGGAGAATTAATCTCCCTTTTCATTATATCTTGTTTAATTCATAGATACTTACATAATCCGATTTACCATCGGTAAATTTCACTTTTACCATTTCACCTTGTTTTTCTTTTACTTCATGTAAATCAGTAGGTACTACAATGACACCTTCTTTACCAGCATGTTTTTCGTTAATGTCATCTACTATAACATTATCACCAACTTTATACATATGTGATGTCTGTGTACCATTGGAATCTTTCCCATAAGGTGATTCAAATTGTTTAAAATTTGTTAAATATTTATATTTACTCATAACATTTATCTTTTATTTTTTAGTACAAATCAGAATCATTAAAATCGGAATCTTCTTTATGACTTGGCTTTATTTCATTACCATCATCATCAATTCCAATTGTATATTCTTTTGATATTTCATTATAAATATCTACAACATCTTTGGCTGTACAATCAGTACAATCTATTCCATGATGTTTAAGATAGAATAACATATCTTTAGTAGCCATAGTAACACTATTCAATACACCTGTTGTATCACCAATAGTATCAACATCAAGATTTATTTCTTCATATTCTTCTTCTTGTTCTTCTATTTTATTTGCTTCAATCTCTCTTTCTTCACCAAGATTTACTTCATCACTTTTTAAGTTAATTTCTTTTTCATCTTGATCTTCTTTTGTTTCGGATTCAGGTTCTTCAGAAGTTTCATCTTCTAATGGAATGTCTTCACCAACCTCTTCTTTATTATCATCTTCTAATGATATATCTTCTCCATCTTCTTCTTTATCAATATTTAAATCAGAATCATTAATATCAATATTAGATGGTGTATCTGTTGATGGTGTTTCTTCAATACCTGGTTCTGCTGTTTCACCCGATGGCGTATCACCAAATTCAGCACCTAAATCAGTAGCATCATTTTCTTCTTGCGCTTCTGTAGATTCAGAACTATTAGGATCTTCACCAACTGATAATGCTGACGGTATTTGATCAATATTTAAATGTTGTTTTAGTATGTATTGAGCCATTTGTTCAGCCAACTCAGTTTCATTAAAATGTTCTAAAGCATTTTTACCTGTTTCAGATTGTACTTTTTCAATATAAGCAGATATTAATGATACAGGAATATCAAAAGTAACCTTTACTTTATAATCATCACCCACTTTAAAAGCAGATTCTTTCACCATTCTTTGTTTAGTAACTACACTTTTATGTAAATTTCTTTCCGAAACCAATGGTACAGGAGTAGATTTTGGTGTATTTCCCATATCCTGTTTATAATCACTAAAAGATTTCAATCTTTTTAACTTACTCATTTAAAATTTTATTTACTTTTTAGTATATATTTACTTTCTATTCTCCTAAATTATACTAATAAAAAAGGGTGAATTAATTCACCCTTTTTTATTTTAAACAATTCAAATATTCGTATAAATAAGATTGTTGATAGTTGTAATCTTCCCATACAAAAGTTATATTTTTACCTTTTACTTTAAATCTTGTTATAATATGTCCTGAATAGCGTATCATTTTTTTATATGGTGTTAACCCTTTCCAATCAACATATTCATACTCACCAGTTTCTCTATAACCACCAACGACTTCCGATACTTCCCACTCACCATCTTCTAACCATACTTTAGAACCAACTTCAATGTCTCTATAGTCAAGTAAATAATAAAAGTCTTCATTTGATGGAAACGAGTTATCAATATCCGAAAATTCATTTTCTCGCATATCTACTACATCATAATCAATGTTACCTGGTGTGAATATAGGTAGAGCTTTCTCTATATCGATTTCAAAGTTTTCTAATACTTTTTTACCATCAACATACAATGCTTGCCACTGTATTTTGTCGTTATCATCTATCGCTGTTTTAAGGACACATTGAAACATATATTATTCAGTTACATTATCTTTTAAAGTTTCTAAAGTAGGTTGTAAAATTTTTTCAATATCATCGAGAATTGTTTTTTTAGCACCTTTTCTTTTTATTGATTTATATTCTATATTATGTTCTTTTAGTAAATTTAATACTGTTGTATCAATTTCTTTTGCTTGTTCTTCTGTTTGGAATCTACCATGAGGTTGATATACTAAATCTTCTCTTTCTAAAAAATATGTCATATTTTGATATTGATTATACTCCCATATTGTCATAGGTATAAAATGTGGATTCTCTTCTCTTGAGTATATTAATCCTAATAATAAAGATGTATCAGTTACAATAATATCAACTTTACTTTCTTTTGATCTCAATTTCCAAAGCTGTTCTGAAAAAACTTGCATTTGATATTTTATAGCACTATTTTCTTCGAAAAGCATTTCTTTTGCTATTTCAAAGACGAATTCTACATTAAATCCTTTTTTCTTTAATTTTGAAAATAAAGAATGTGCTAATGTTGATTTTCCTGTCCCTGGACCCGCAATAAGCTGTATAACTATCATATTTTGTATTTCTTTTCTATTATAAAGTAAAGCTCAAATAAGTTTTTAATATAAAGAAAAATATTTGGCATATAATTTAGTCATATTTATTTTTTAAAACATCTAATAAAAAATCCTCTGTTGTTTTTTTTACCATATTAAAACTTTTTCATTTTTTATTATATAAAGTATAAATTAATTTATCGATAAAATATGAAAGGTTTAGCTATATCAGGAGGATCAACTAAGATCAGTTTTTTGAGCTCTGTAGCTACAGAGCTCATGAAACGAAATGATTACGAAGTCATTACTGGTATTTCAGCAGGATCAATAATAGCATTACTAATCGCAATTAAAGATTATGATATTTTAGAAAATGCTATTATGAATACAACCGAGGACGACTTCTTTGAAGTTAAACCAACAAAAGATAATGGTAAAATATCACTTAAAGCGGTATTCAGAGTTATTTCAGGAAAACAATCTTTAGGTAAATATTCTTTAGATAAACTATTAAAAAAATATTACACACCAGAGCAACACGAAAGAATGAAAAATTCTGGTAAAATTGTAAAAATAGGTGCAGTAAATCTTAATTTAGTTAGAATTGAATATTGTGATATTACTAAAGTAGACTATGAGACGGCAATCAAATGGGTTGTTGCATCGTCATCAATTCCTATTGCAACTGAAACTGTAAAAATAGGTGAATATTATTATATTGATGGTGGATCACTAGAACATGTCGGTGGTATTGCGGCATTAGAAGCTGGATCAAAATCACTAGATGTTATATTCTCACGACCAGAGAAAATAGAATTAACGGAGAGTGATGTTGAATGGACACCAAAGAGTGTTTTAGGTGTGATGTTAAGAACTATTACAGTGATGTCAAGAAATACAACGATTGAAAATGAAAGTGAAATAAAATTAGCATGTTTCCAGAAAAATATTCCATTAAATATATATTATACGCCATTCGCACTCACAACATCTTTATATAAAATGGATAAAGATTTATCACGAGCATGGTTTGAATTAGGGAAACAAATGATTCTTAATCCTGATGCGGAACATGAATATCATAACAATTTAGAAGAACCTAAAGCAGGAATGGATAAATAATAAAAGTAGGTAACTTGATTAGAGTCGATACTAAACCAAAAAAAGCTTCTAAATTTTAGAAGCTTTTTTAATTTTTTGTTTTCTTATTTTTGCTAATGTTGGATAATTTATTTTCATTAACAAATATGATATTAATGCGAATATCAACATCCATATAATAAGTGGTAATATAATAATTGTATTACTATTATTAAAATTTAAAGAAAATATACCCAAAAATGACCAAAATAATAAAATTATGCCGATTATTGGACTTATCTTAAATAATGCAATAATTGTAAAAAACCATAATATTGCACCAAAAAATGATAATATGCTATTCACACTATCCCATTTCTTTTTATGTTCGACAATGGCTTTTTCTAAAATTTTAGAGTTACTTATAGAAGCTTCTGATAATATTCGCTTTACTACTTTACTTCTCATAATTAACCTAAATCTAACATATCAGTATTCAAGATTGATTTGAGATTATCAATCTCTAATTTAATTTTTTCTTTCTTACCATCCATGTTAGTATAATATTCACCAATCTTTATTTTAAATTCAACCAACAAATCGTATTGCTCTTGTGTTAAACTAAAAAATTCAACTTTGCATATTTTTTGCTTAGTTAATATAATATTAGCAAAATTATCATCATTATTATATTTAGCATCTTCTATTCTAATATTAAAGCCTTCATTTATAACAAGTTTTTTGGTTACATACTCATTATTTTCACCACCAATAAACACTTTATATAAATGTCCCATTGAATAAAATATAGGACAGCGTTCAACATCTTTACTGTTTTTAATGTAGAATATTCGTCTGTCTAATGTTGCAAGAAAAGCTTCTCTCTCCGCTTTGATCATTCTCTTACCAATTACATCACCATATCTTTCGTTAATAACAGCATCATTATTTTTTAATGCTTGATTTATAAGAGCTTCACGATAACTAATTGCTTTTGCTACATATGGCTCTGAATTTATATGAACCTCTCTAATATCTTCTCTCATATTTTTTAATTGAGCGAGAAGAGTTATTAAGTTATCTGTATAATACATGTGAAATTGTTCTAACTTCTCAGGTATTATATTAATATCACTTTCAATTCTTGAATGAACACTATTAACAATTTTTAATATATCATTGAACAATAACTGTGGTTGTTCTATTGTTACAGTTTCACCTATAACAAATTCATCACACTTCAACACGTTAGAAAGTGTACGGATTTTTTTCGTACTACTTTTAACATATTCTTTTCTCATGTCCACAGGTTCTATTACAACAGTTTGAATTTCATCGGAAGAAATACCAAAAACTTGTAAAAAGAAATTAGTAAAGCGATTCCACAATGAAGCATTTCTGTTATTATTTACTTTTACAAGATTAGACATTTTCTGGCTCGTCTATATTGATAATTTTAACATTTGGTTCAACATCTGTTGCTGATGTACCTTGTTTGATTGTAAGGATTTTATTTTTCAATTCACTTTCAATCATTGAAAGTTCTACCTCAGCTTGTTGTCTTGCTTTCTTTCCATCTTCTTTAATTTTAACTAGTTCATCAAGAGTGGACATTATATCTTCATTCACTTTCTTCAAAGAAGCCACGTCAATAATTCCACGCTCGTTAGCTTTAGCAGCTTCAATTGTGTTAAATTTAAGATTCTCGGAATTTTTAACAATCATTATATTTGTTGCATCATCCATATTTTTAGCAACTTCTAACACATTTTTTTGTCTTTGAATACCAAGTCCAATAACCATTTGTTGTTGCCAAATTGGAATGGTATTGTTAATTGAACTTAAAATTTTATCTTCGAGCAATTGATTGTTTGATTGAATCAATCTAATTTGAGGCAATGATTGAATAGTAATATGTCTTGTTAATTGCAAGTCATATACTTTCTTTTCAAGTCTATCCAAAAAGTTAACGGTATCTTTTTTCTCATAATCCTCAATACCATCTTCAGGACTGAATGATGCTACGACACCACTCAATTCTTCAACTTTCATTTTACCTGCAACAATAGCAGCATCCAAATCAGAAATGTTTATAACATTCTTTTCAAACATAGTTTGAAAATTATTATTGTCTTTTCTTAATCCTAAGCGACTTTTATCAAGCTTTAAAACTATACCATTGATATTAGTTTTAACTGATTCATATTTAGAAACAATTTCTTTTCCTTTATCAAACATTTTAGCAAGAAAACTTCCAATAATTGGAATGCTTGCAAGTGGGCTTGGTTTTAAATCAACATCAATGGCATTGATTTGAGTAAGTAATTCATTAATAGTTTTACCTACTTCACCCGAATCTTTTGTTCGAACTTCATCAAGAATTGCATTATTCATAGAACTCAACTTTTGCTGAGTTTCTAATCCAAGGTTAGTAATACTATCCTGTTTAGAAATATCAATAGTTTTGACAAGACTTTGAGCTTTCGCTAAAACTTCTGGCTTTACTTTATTAATTTCTACTGTTTTTAATGATTTTTCTGAGTTCATATATGATGTCGGTTTATTTCTTTTTTACAAATATAATAGGTATTTTCTAATTAAGCAAATATTTTTAAACATTTTTGATAAATCTTTAATTTTCATTGTTTTGAAAGAAATTAAGCAATATCTTATTTAAGAAGTTCGATTCTACCTTTAAGAATATCTTTTAATTGAATTTTCTTATTAGTATCATGATCAATAACTAAGTTGTCTTTTACTTTATAACTCCTTTTTTTATTACCTCTTTTACCATATCCAATTTGATCAAACCTATTAGTGTTTTCAATACTATCTTCTATATTGTTATGAACTTTTTTTAATCTATCTTCTAATATTCTCCAAGCTTCTTTTTCATTATGAACTCTACTTCTACCATCAATTCTAACAGATATATTAGTAGGAATGTGCATTAATACCACACAAGTTTCTAATTTATTCTTTGCTTGTCCCCCAGGACCAGAGCCTTTTGTATAAAGAACTCTCACATCATCACAATTCATATTAAACGTTTTTTTATATTGAGATAAAATGGATACTGATACATAACTAGTTTGCATTCTTCCTCTTTTTTCTGTAGGAGGAACTCTATTCCAACAATGAATACCGCTTTCATTTGAAAAATATTGCTTCACGCCTTCACCTTCAACAGAAAGTGTTATGAAGCCATCTCTTCACTCAATAGGTTTAACTTTGAAGTTTTGAATATTGGATGCTTTGATATAAATATTAGCCATATCTTCTGTAAGTAGTTTCGCATCATCACCACCTTCGGCTTGACGAATTTCTAAAATTATCTTTTCCATTTTTGTAAATTATTTTTTGATTATACAATATATTAGCATTACTGAATTGGGTATTCAGTTAAAAATTGAAAAAGGCTAATATTTTGTTATTTGTTTCATACAGTATATATAACGATTAAAATTGTTCTTTGTTATAGTTCATCAATAATTCTTTTTCTTTTATCCCATTTATTTTCAAAATTATTATTTAAAGTTGATTCATAAATATTACGTAAACTTCCTAAATATCGTTCTCCACCTTTTATCGAAATAGTAAGTACTCGCTTTCCACCAATAATACCATCACCTTTAATAATATATTTTTGATTAAGTATAAAATTATGACCAGCTAATGTAAATTCTTTTTTACATATTATAGTATCCCCTTTTTTAACATCCATCACACAAGTATAGTTCTAATTATTAATCTACCTTTTTCTCATATACTTGACATACATATTTTATTTGCTTATTTTTAAAGATATAACTTTGTCAAATCCTTCAATATCTTTTATAGGTACAAAAGAATTTATCATATCTTCAAATACTTTATCAGATATAAATTTACCTTCTTCTATATTTCTCTTAATATTTCGTTCTAACAATATTTTCTTATCCCAATCAAATAGTATCGCTATTTTAGTATAATCAACAGAGACTTTAGCTAATAGTTTTTTTCTTGTTTTAGAAGTTAAATTAGTTTTGTCTATGATAATAGATACCCCATTAGCTACACATTCGTCAAATCTTTCTTTAAATATTCTATTAACATCTTTCTGATTACATACTCTATATGCTTCTGTATAATTTAAATCGGGATGTAATTCCATTATAATAGCATCTCTTGATATTACTACTTCGTTAGATAAAGCATTTTTATTTACGTAAAAAGTTTTACCGCTGCATGGCGGACCAATCAAAATTTTAATCGTTGGATTTAATTTTATCATAATGCTTATATCCTTTTATAAAGGAAATGTTTACAAATATAACAAAAAATATAGAGAAAACAAAAAAAGTGGGAATAAAGTCTCACTTTTTTTGTTTTTAGATTAATTCGTCAACTTGTTTCTTAAAAATATTAAATATTATATGGACAGGTTTGTCTTTTTCTAAATCTTCTGCTTTAACAAAGTTTAGAATAACATTTAGGGTTATATTTAAAGATTTTGGTGATAAATGTTTCATTTCATCAATAAATTCTTCTAAGCTACTACCTTTTAATGCATTAATGAAGTCTCTTCTATTTTCAGCCTTTATGAAATTTTCATAAACATTTTCTCTATTAGTAGACTTCTTATTACCTCTACGAGTTTTCTTTTTATCCATTGCAACTTTTTCACCGTGCTTTAGGATATATTTTTTAATTTCATCTATTGCTTCTTCAACCATATTTTCACCACCTACTTTAGATGAAAGTTCATTTAAACAATATCTCCATCTACCCAATCCATCATCCGATTTATGGAATTCAGAATTTTCTTTTGATAATTTATCATTTACTGCTGCCTGAATCATATGTTGAATTATTAAATTTGAAATATCTAATTCGTCATTTAAAAATTCTTGTGCTTCTTCATCAAGTAGATTAAATTTTTCAAAATTTGAAGTTTTTTCATTAAATACACCAAATAAACCATTTGGTTGTCTAACAACCATTAGATTTTCAGAATATAGTGATGTATGCCCATCATTTTTATTACTTCTATTTAAAAATGAATCAAATTTTTCAATTCCATTTTTAGTATTTTTATCATTATTATTCCATCTTCTCCAATTATAATCATTTGGATCTTCGTTTAGAAAACTACCACCTCTACTTGAATAATCACTAGAATCATCGTCATCGTCATACCCAGCTACTTCATCATCCTCTTCATCATTAAATAATTCTATACCAGTGCCATTACAAAAAACACAATCAACATCTCCTGTACTATCACACATTTCACACTCACCTAAATTACCAACACCTTTACATTTCTTACAATCTGTAAATTCATATCCTTCTCCATCACACACAGGACAAACTTCATTGAAAACTGTACCTTCACCTTTACATTTTTTACAATTTTTATCTGTATATTTTCTACCTACACCATCACAATTATCACATTCGATAACACCCATACCATCACAGTTTTCACATGAATGTATACCATCACCATCACAATGTTCACAATCATGTTCTTCTTCATTATTTGCAAGATGAAAGTGTTTATTAACAATATTATTTCTTCTACCTGTTGCTTGATAATGATCATCATTAGCTAATATCGAATCATCATCCTCTTCTTCCTCCTCTTCTGGATCTCTTGATTTTTTCCATTTACTATTACCAAGTAATCCATTCCTCTTTCTGTAATCATATACAGTATAACCACCTCTGAATTGTGAATTACCTCTATTATAATAATTACTATAATCTTCCTCTTTTGCTTCTCTAATAGCAGGTAAATTTTCCCAATCTATTTTAACAGAAGCTTTAGCTACTCTTTCACAATATTCAATATCTACATGTTCGCTATTAGTATGCTCACCAACAACACCAGCAGACAAATTAGTACACTCTGGTATTACATTCACAAATACAGCAGTATCCGTATAAACTCCATTGGGATCTATATGATATTCCATTCTATTTTTTGCAAAATCCATTGATAAAGCATTAGCAAAATCATCAGAACAACATCTTCTACCTCTTTGATATGTAATAATTGAACCTTGCTCTCTTCTATCATATGCAACGGCTCTCTTAAATCCTTTAAAAAATTCAGTATTATTTTGTAATGCCCATCTTGAACCTATTGTTCCACACTCTTCGCCAACAAAGAAGTAATATGTACCAGGAACATTTTGTTCAATTAGATACATCAAAATACATACACCAGCTTTATTGTCACCACCTAAAATAGTTTTACCATTAGTTTTAATAATATTACCACTAATAACATGATGAATTTTCTCTCTTTTAGAAACAGTATCTAAATGACAAGTAAACAATGTTTTACTATTTTCACCAATGGTAATATGATAATTACCAATACCGTCTTTTTGTACTCCTTTAGGTAGCAAATGTGCAATACTTTCCTCATATCCATGAGGTATTGTCCACTGCGTAAGACTAATAAATGTCTTTTTAAAATCCATTTGCGATTCTATTTTTATTATATATTAAAACTACCTCTTTAATTTCTCATCGGACTAAAAGTCTGTATTCGGAGTATCAAATATGGTTTTATTTAACACAAAGGTATAAATTTTTTATATAAAAAACAATTATTTTAAGAAATATTAATATATATCTTGATTTTATGAAGAATTTCTACTGGTGTGATGAAAAACAAAGATTTAAACATTATTTGTAAAAAATATGGGTGCTATATAGACTCGTTTGAATATATTTACATTTTTAAAGATGAAAAATGGCTTAAAATTGGTAAAATCTACTTTAAATCTAAAAATAATTTTTATTATCCACAAACACTACAAGAAAAAAATATAGGTGGTGAAAAAGATTTCGAGTCTTGTCTAGTAAGACTATTACAACATATTGGTTATATTGTTCAATAAAAGAACCACACCTTTATCAGATGTGGTTCTTTTATTACTAAACCCAAATATATTAGCTCATTGATGAAATCTTTTTCAAGATTACCTTAAATGATTGTAGAATGTTTTTATATGGATATTTCTTCAATTCATCATCCATTCCACCATCAATTAGGTACGTTAAATAACCGATTAATTCATCTTCATCAAGAATATTTAAGAAGCTAATTAAATTAGAAACTTCATTTTCAGTTAAGCTATTTAACTTCATTTCACGTAAGTTATTCAACAACTCAGATTTTTTATCTCTATTAGATTTTTCTAATGCTGATTTTACTTTATCGAATGATTTAAGTACATCATTAATAGATAATCTCATTGTTTCTTCAAGATACTTGTTAAACTTCACTTGCGAATTACCAATATAAGAGAATCCATTTTTTTGTACCAATTCTTTAACAGCTTCAATATTATTTGAATTTTCACCCAATGTGGTATTTATAAAGCTACTCAAGAATGTCCATGTACGTGGTGTTGCATATGCGCGAACATCTTCTTTTCCTCTTCTATAGAATTCTTCTGGATAATTCTTAACGAAGTTTACTATTAATGGATGAACATTATCTTTGGCATATGAATCTATCCATTCTTGTGCAGTTAATTCATGTTTTACGTGAATTAGACGATTATTTAGTGCCGAATCAAATTCTTCTACGTCAGTACCATCTTCTTCACCTAAATTACCAGAAGATAACATAAGTACATTATCATTGAACTTAAATTTAGTGCCTATACATCTTTCTAGTAAGAGTTGTAGTGCGGCATTTCTTACTTGTAAAGAGGCTCTATTTAATTCTTCAAAGTGAATGATACATGGTGCTTCATTCGCTCTAATAGCCCACTCAGGCACTACGAATTCTAACACCTTTGTTTTCGTACCATTAACTTCAATATCACTTACTGTAGGGTACAATCCAACATCGGTTTCATCTACCATACTTAAACGAATATCATAATAATTTAATTCTAATTTTCTGGCTATACTTCTCGCAATAGCAGACTTAGCTAATCCTGGTTTAGACGTAATATATAATACTCCATATTGAGGGGCCATCATATTTAAATATGAACGTTCTTTCTCATTCAATCTACTCAATTGTTCTTCTGTAAATTTCATATCCTGTTATTTAATTGTTTTAATTTTTAACATATAGTATTTAATAAATCAAAAGTTTTGTTTTTTTCATGTTTTTTAAAAAAAAGTTAAAATATTTTTATTTCTACACAATCATAAACTTTTATCATATTTTAACTAAAAATACAAAATAATAACCAAATGATAGATTTTAGCTCTCTTACTAAAGCAATTTTTGAAAAAAAACATTTATATTACAATATAGACGAAAAAGATAAAGAAATGTTATTTTTTCCTTTAAATAGATATATGGGTAGAGCTTTACCACATAATGCTGAGGCTTTAAATAAAAATGGTATTGATGGTGCATTGGCTATGGATATATGGTTTAATTATGCACAAAGAACCACTTTAACACCCGATTGGTATTATCCAAGAGTAAAAAAATCTAAGCAAGAAAAAAGTTATTTAGATTCTATGAAAGATATTGATGATATAGATAAATATATTTTAGAGAATTTTTATCAAAAAGAAATCGATTATAAAATAGAAAGAGAAAAGGAAATTGAAAAAAACATAGTTACAAAGAAGCTAAAAAGAAAAAAGAAGTAATTTCTACTTCTTTTTTAAATTATTCTCTAATACCATCTTCTTTTTTAAATTTCTCAGGTTTCTTAATTTTTACCTTCTTTTCAATTAAATCGAGATTTTTTGGTGCGCTAAATACTTCATTAACATTATCTTCTTTCTGTTTAATTTCTTTTTTACCATATTCAACTTTTTCATTCATTTCATCATTTTCCATAAAATATATCTTATTTTTATTATATATCAAAAATTAAGCTGTTTTTATTTGTTGAAGCTTACTTTTCAATTGATTTAATTTATCTTCAAATACATTAGCAAATGGTATCTCTTTACCAAATTTAGGAATAGGTATTTGTGGATCCAATCCTAATATAGATATAGGCATACTTATTAAAGAATTTAATAATTCTTGTATTAGTTTTAATGTACCTAAAATCAATTCTAATGGTTTTAAAAATATCTGTGGTAATTCACACATATTAAAAGATGGCATTGCTGACCAGAACGGTATTGGAACTAAATCATTAATATTAAAAAATCTTGGTCCACATAAAGCAAGTGGATTGAAATTTAAATTACCTATTGCACCATCACCATCACCTTCTTTATTACTTGCCGACTGTAATGGTGGATTATTAGCATTATTCAAATTGTTATTTCTATTTTTATCAGAAGTATTACCACTCAAATTAGGATCATTAATAGAGCCATTATATGGTCGCACTACTGTTTCTTCTTTTAAAAATACACCATTTTTAAATAAATGATATATTAATATTTCACTATATTCAGGTGTACCACCAGCCATTGCTTTAATAAGATTATTAAATAATCCTTGTGCATTTTTTCCGTTTGCATTTATTACATCATCCATACCCTTAGCAACTTTACTACTCTCTAAAGGATCTTCTATTCCTAATATTTGGAATAAACTATTTTTACCAATTATATCTATTAGCCATTTAAAAGATAATAGCTCCGATACTGCTGATGGAATTTTCGTTGGATTAAGTAATTTCTTAACCCATTTCATAACCCATTTAAATATCATGAATATAATTTCGAATGGCATTTTTATAAAATTCATTATTAATTCAAATAAAGGTTGTGTTTTATCTATTGCAGGTTTTGTGAAATCTGTTTGCTTGGCTTTTTTAGTAATGAGTTTAAATGGTGGTGATCCAGCAAAATTTGTATCAATACCAAAACTAAATAATGGTTTCTTACTAGCACTTAATCCTTTTCCAAAATCAGCAACAGCTTTACCATCCATCATAGAAACCAATTTAGGGTTATCAACACCTACTTGTGGACCTGCATAATAATAAGGATTGTCTGATATAGGTTTTCCATCATCAAATGTCTTTGGAAGTTTTGTTGATTTATATTTAATTACTTTACTCAAAGTACCTTTATCTTTATCGAAAACTGGAAAATTAATTGGAACTTTACTAATACTTTTATCCGTAATTAAATCAGTTAATAATTCTGTTATCTTACTTGGATTAGAAATCAATTGTATTATTTTAACTATTAAAGGAATTAATTTACCCGCTATTATAGGAACAAGTTTCGATATAAGTATTGGAATAGCAGTAAATTTATCTATAAGTGTATACCATTCTTTACCACGTGACGCACCTCCGCCACCAGTTTTTTTAGCTGTATCTTGTGCCGATGCTAAATCCTTTGGATTATATTTTTTATTAATTGCTGCAATACCACTATTATCTTTCTTCAAAGCTTCTACTAACCAAAAAACTTTATATTTAGTTCTATGTACAAATCTTGGATCAAGCCCATGGAAAATCGTACCCTCTTTAAGATAATTACTTTCATTAATATCAGGTGTAGAATGTAAATTACCAATGGGTGATGTACCATCTTCTTGCTGAATTAAATCATCTGGTATATTATTGTTATATGTATATAATGTACCTGTTTTAGTTAATGGATTATCAGCATTCTTTATACCAATATCATTTAAGTCATTCGATATACCTACAATTCTTAATGGAAAATAAAATTTATCATTTCTATTACCAGAATAAGCTCTATTCAAAAATTTATTTTCTATAGTCTCATTTACTTGCAATACTTTAACGAGAACCCCCTTTTTAGTTTTTACTGTTTTAACAGATGAAATATTAAATATACCGTCTACTTGTAAATCGGGTTTATTAAATTTTTTCAAATCAACACCAGTTCTTTTAACTTTATCTGTCAATGATGCTAAAATACTACTATCATTCATACCTTGAATTACAATGGCACGCGGTGTTTGTTTCAATATTGCTGGTACGTAATTAATGTCTCTAATTGGATATATTATAGCATTGAATGTTCTTTCGTGTGTAAATGTTTGATATGTTTCAACATGTGAAAATTCTGCATATTGATAATTCCATACAGTTGTATCAAATTTAGTTAATAAACCCGAATTATCATACTGCGCAGAAGTACTAAATATTTCATCTATAAGTTCACCTTCATATTTAAAGATAGCATATTCAGTTGTACTATCCCAATTAGTTATTCTAATTTCTCTATTTGCATTTTTACCCGAAAGTATTTTAAATTGATTACTTTTAGATTCTAATATAAATTTTGGTAAATCTGATACTTTAGATGAGTGTATCTGTATTGTTTTATTGGAATTATTTATAATAATATGTTGCGAAAAATCAGTACCATTTTCAACCATTCTTTGACTACCTACTACACCCAATCTAGGATTATATGTGAATGTAATTGATTTGGATGCCCATTGCTTATTTATTGATTTAACTTGATATATTTCAGAATCATCAACATCTTTATTTTTTACTTCATCACCCCATTTCGAATTCTCTTTTCTTAAATAAAAGAATGAATCTTTCGTATAATATGCTTCATCTACATAACGATTACTAGTTTTAAATCTTGTAGCATTAATATTTGTTATTGTTGAACCACTTGTTGTCGATGTCACAGTATTAGTTACATCTAAAAGTTCAACTGATTCTATGATAGGATTTTCACTTACATTCAAAAATTGTATTTGATTTTGACTTCTCATTATAAGTAAATCATTATTACTTGGAAAGAATTCTAATAAGCCTGCTTGTCCAGCAGGCGGTAATAATGGTAAATTAACTACTTTTATTACACGAAGCTCATAATCATTTTCTATATCAATTTTATGTAATATTACTTCAGTTTCAGTTCTAATAACTTTAGAAGGATCGTTTTTATATCTAACTTCAAACTCTCTTATTTCTTCCCATTCAATAGGTAAATAAAAAGTTTTTAATTTATCTGGTATGTAATAATCAGTTTTATTATCATGTCTAAAATATGTAATATTATTTTCACGATATGGTTCATTGGCATCCGTATTATAAAATAAATCAATATTATCAATAACATTTCTCATAGAATATCTATACCCCCCTTTATTAAGAGGTTTTCTTTCACGCGAATCAAAAAATTCACTACTACTTCTCACTTCTTCTTGTCTAATTTGATTACTATAAATCAACGGTACTTCTAATTGAACTGACCTACCTCTATAATCTGCTGCAAATTTAGGAATAAATACATATGGTTCTTTACCTTCGCCATTACTTTTAATAATCGTTTGTGCGGTAGATACTGTTTCAGGAAAATATTTTTGTCTTAATTGAGACCCTCTTGTTTTAGCAATCCATTCAGATATTACGCTTGGTGGATTAACACCTTTAGATTTATCATTATCATCTTCCCAATTATTACCTGCTACATTTGTACCATCTATCACATCTATTAATGTTTGTATTAAATCATCAAATTCACTAGCTGATTGTTTTTTTTCTTCTTCTAATACTTTTATATCTTCTACTTTTTTATTCGCTATGGTTTTAAGCTCAGATGCTTTTACTTCTGTAGTATATGATGTATTTTCATTAGTCGCTTTTATAAGTGCATCATATTTAGAATTTATATCAGTAGCTCTTTTAGTAATCTCTTCAAGCATTAAAACTTTTTGTGTTTTAATTCTCTCAATTGCTTTTTCGTGATAACTTCTTACTTGTTCAGCACCATCATGTAAATTAGTAGATAATTGATCAAATGGCGCACCAATCCTATTATTATTTCTATCGAGTATTTCCAACCATTTGTTACTATTCTTAACCCATTGTGGAGGATCTATATAATTTCCTGTTTCATCAAAATAACCAACATATAAAGCCTCTTTTTCATCTGATACAATATCACCTGGTGTGGAATCACCATTTTTAAGATTTTCCTTTATTGGATTGTTTTTAGCCATTGATTTATTAAATTCTGCTAAACCACCAGCAATAGCATCATCAAATTCTTTTTTAGAATAAGTCATAGTTTTGGCATATCCTAAATCCTGACTCCAATATGCAGGATTCTTTGATGGTGAACCTATTTCTTTACCTAATATTTTAATAGAGCTTCCTAAAAATCTACATACAACATCTTCACCAACGCTTAATAATTCTATTAATATTTTAGCAAAATCCATTAATGGCTTATATGATTCCATCATAGATGTTATAATAGTTTTTTCTAAAGATTTAAGTCCTGTTGGCTCACCACCCGATTGTAAATATACAGAACCAGGTATAGCACTTGCTAATAATTTCTTTTTAGCTTTATTAAATGCATCAGACCCCTTTAATTGTGTTGGTACAGCATTAGGATTAGCTTTTTCTAAAGGATCTGGTTGATTTGCTAAAAATTCAGAAAGGAGAGTATTAATTTTTAATGAAGCAAATACTGGCTCCATAATTTTAGACATTAATAATTCGGTAATACCTAAATCACCTTCTATCAATTCTTTAATACCAGGTGGACCTGTTACTTTAAATGTTTTAGTATCAATAAAATTAGGATTAGTTACTAATGGTACTAAAAGAGGGTGTTTACCATTTGGATCATTTAATATACTAAAATAAAACTTATTACCACTGAATTTAAAATCTGGCATGAGTTGCTTTAAACCTATTTGGGTTTATATATTACAATATTATCACTTCACGGAACTATATTTTATATAGTAGAAATATCTATTAAAAATCTTCCAGATAACGCATCACGACCAATTAATATAGGAAATTCTAATTCTCTACGACTAGCTAATGAAAAAAATGTTTCGTATGTTTTACCCTTAATTATAATATCTAATTTAATTAATGGTCTTAATTCTTGTTTACCACTAGAGTTTTGAACACTAACTTCTTCAATCAAAGGTAAAGTAAATTTTTTATTTACATATTGTGGATATGTTTTATCCAATGGTAAAAAACTAACTTTTTTATTTTTTTTATCTACATGTAACCAAGACACACCCATACTAGAACAGGTCGCTCCGCTATCAATTTTTACCGAAATTCCTTTTAAATTTAATGTTGGAATATCAATTTTCTCTGTAGGACCAATTATAAGCTTACCGTTAAATTCTTCAAAAGAATCAACTAGTTTTTTAGAAATAACTTTAATTTTTACTGGAAATTCATTTTTAACTTCAATTTTGAAAGGATCTAAAATACCTTTAACGTATTTTAATGAAACATCTTTATTAAATGTTAATACTATACCATTATCTTCATCCTTTATAGTATAACTTAAGTAAGGAAATTGAGATAAATGATCCTTTACATCATTATTCAAATCCATAAGAGGATTATACTCTTCAAATAGTAAAATCATTTAAATATCCCTTTTTTCTATATATTAAATTTCATTTTTTAAAACTATTTAATTTTTCATTAATATAAGTATTAAATAAAAAATGATTGATTTGGATAATTTAGGGAATTTTAAAACATTTACACTATCTAGTAGGGATATTAGAGTAAAATTGTTATACAGAGGTTTGGATGTAAATTATCTATGGAAAGAGTATGATATTGAATTTCCTAAAATGTCGTGTTGTTTAACAGAATATGGTGAAATATATTTAAATGATGCTAAACAAAGTATAAAAATAATTAAAGATTTCCTTATCAATGAAGAAATGCAAAATGTTAATACTGTTGTATTACAGTCAAAATATATTGGTGTAAGAAATGATATAAAAATAATAGCTGATGTTATTACATCTAAAAGTAGTATAAGACAATTAAGAATTGATGAACTTTAAACAATATGAAAAATTTTATAAAAAGCATAGGACTTAATAATTCCAAAATTTATTATAATTTATCACCATCCAAACTAATTGATAAAACTGTTAGTATTGGAGAAGGTGTTATAACTTCTACTGATAGTTTAGCAATAGATACTGGTGAATTTACTGGCCGCTCACCAAAAGATAAATATGTTGTTTATGATGATATTACAAAAGATACTATATGGTGGGGTGATGTAAATAATAAATTTGAAGCCGATAACTTCAACAAAATTTACAACAAAATGATTAGCTATCTTAAACATAAAGAAATTTATATTAGAGATAGCTATGTATGTGCTGATGAAAAATATAAACTTAATATTAAAGTAATTACTGAGAAACCTTGGTCAAATCTTTTTGCTTACAATATGTTTTTAAGGCCTACCGAAGATGAATTGAAGACATTTAAACATGATTGGATAATATTATGCGTACCATCATTCAAAGCAAACCCACTGAAAGATGGTACAAGACAGCATAATTTCACCATCATCAATTTTAGTAAAAAAATATTATTAATTGGTGGTAGTGGTTATACAGGAGAAATTAAAAAAGGTATATTTACTATTTTAAATTACATACTACCAAATGAACACAATGTATTACCCATGCACTGTTCAGCTAATATTGGGGAGAGTGGTGATACTGCTTTATATTACGGGCTTTCTGGGACGGGAAAATCTACAATTTCAAATGTTCCAAATAGAAAACTCATTGGTGATGATGAACATGGTTGGTCAGATAAAAGTGTTTTTAACTTTGAAGGTGGTTGTTATGCTAAAACAGCAAATTTATCCGAAGAAAAAGAACCAGCGGTATTCAAAGCAATTAAATATGGATCTATATTAGAGAATATTAAATTCTTTGAAAATTCAAATAAAGTTAATTTCTCAGATGTATCAATAACAGAAAATACAAGAGTATCATACCCTTTATCATTTATTGATAATGCTATATCACCATCTATTGGAAATATACCTAATAACATTTTCTTTTTGACTTGTGATGCAACTGGTGTATTACCACCAATTTCAAAATTAACTACAGAACAAGCAATGTATCATTTTATTTCAGGATATACATCAAAAGTTGCGGGTACTGAGATGAATATTACCGAACCACAATTAACATTTTCTGCATGTTTTGGTAAAGCATTTTTACCATTACACCCATCGAAATATGCCGAAATGTTTGGTAAAAAAATTCACGAACATAAAGTAAACGTTTGGTTAGTAAATACTGGATGGATAGGTGGTGGATACGGTATTGGTAATAGAATTGAATTAAAGTATACAAGATTATTAATTAACGCTGCACTGAATGGTGATTTTGATAATATAGAATTTGATAATTTACCAATATTTAATTTAAGCTATCCAACATCATGTGAGGATGTCCCATTTAAAGTATTAAATCAAAAATATTTATGGAGTAGTGAAAATGAATATAATGAACAATTAGCTAAATTAGCTACATCATTTATAAATAATTTTAATCAATATAGAGAAAATACATCAGAAGATATATTATCCGCTGAACCTAAGATATAATATTATACTATTGGTCTTACATATGTTAATGATAAATTATCAGGATCTAAACCACTTTCAATATCAAAACCTAAGTTATATTTCACTAAAATATAATCACCTGTGTGTGGGTATAAACTAACAGTATCTTTAGAATATACTTGTGCTCCAGTTATACTTAAAATTGGTGTTCCTGTAAATGTTATAGTATTTGTGTTTATAGCTTTAACGACTCTCCATATAATTTCAGTTGAAGTTAAAATTCTAATTGGATCACCTAATGATGCTGAACCTATAGAAGAAAAAGTAATATCAACAATAGTAGATGAACTGTAAGATAGTGCTCTATTTATTAAAGGTCGAATATCAAAGCTATTATCAGTTGTTTTAATACCATTAATACTCAAATTATAATCACTATCAGGTGTTCCTTCTTGAACTACAGTTGTATCAGAAATTACATGATCATAATTATCCACTTCTTGTGTAAATGTATCTTGTGCTATTAAAACTAATTCCGTTGGATATGTTTTTTCACCTTCATATTTAGACCATTTATTTGTGGTATTATAAAAATAAATCGCATTAGATAAACTATCAATTGATGTAAACATTCCAGTTGTGGCAGGTATATTTACCCATCCTGCCGTACCACTCGAAGTTGCATACCAATCAATAATATCATAAGGATTTATAGTTCCTAATGTTACAACTTCTGTTGAAGGATTTATTATATTAGCATTAGTTCCAGATGTAGAATTCCAAATATATCTATCACCATTAACAGAAGAACCAGGTAATGATGTAATTAAACTATAAACTGAATTTTGCCATTCACCCATTGAAATATTAGCCGAACCGCTCCCACCAGACAAACCAGTATCTAATGCAGTTTTACCAACATATTTATAACATGTTATATATGGACCTGATACCGTTGATACACCTGTTGGTAATGTACCTGGTAAGCCAGGTGTAGCAGTATCACCAAAAAAGAATGTAAGAACACCTGTTTCTGTATCCAAATACCAATCATTGACACCTGGTGGTATAACAGTTGCACCATCATTTCTTTTAAGTGTATAAGTATATGATAAACCATCACCATAATTGAATGGTATGACATTCTTCAATGATGCATGTGTAAACGATGATGAACCTGGTATATTTGTTAATTGTATATTATTAATTTTAACTACAATATTTGCAACTTCAGAAGCTACAGAAGGAATTAAATTTGATTCAACCCATATTTGACTTAAATCAACAAAAGATCTTCCTGAATATGGTTCTTCACCATTACCATAAAATCTACCAAATTCAGTAGTTGCTTTACCAGCGGCTATTTTTTTAAATAATATGTCTGCTATTTGGTTTACATTTAATGCCATTTTTAATATTTTATTTTTTACGCTATTGTTATTCCACTAAATGTAATTGCCGAACCACTATTAATTCCAACTCTCACACTAATATTACCTGTACGGTTAGCACCAAATGTAATACGTCTCACTGTAGCAGATGTAGAGTTTCCAACATCAACAGACGCATCACCATCACTAATAGGCGTTCCTGCTGCCCATGCAGCATTAGCATCCAACCAGCCTGTCACACCCTCAATTTTAACATACAATCTAAAATTAGCAGTACCATAAGGATTTACAGTAATACCTGTTGCACCTACTATTGTTAAATCTATATTTGTTTTATTTGAAATAGAAGTTACCGAAAAATCTGAGTATCTCCATGAATTTTGTGTTAATGATGTATAATTTGGTCCACCAAATGCTGTAAAATTTCCCGATGGGTATCTATAATTATTACCATAAACTTGTAATTGATATGAATAAGCATCAGATACAGAATTTAATGTATTATCATGTTGAACTAACCCATAAGTACCCGAAATAGTTTCATATTGACCACCTGTCACAGGTGATAATTTTCTGATAGATGTGTCAGTAGTTATTTTAGCAACACCTACAGTATCAATACGCTTACTTGTATCCGTAGATAGTATTGCTGAACCACTACCAAAAATATCATTTGGAGTTACAGATGATGTAATAGATTCCACAGTCACAGAACCAGATATTGTATGATTTCTTACATAATTATATGTACTATTTGGTGTTTGACTACCTGATATTGTAACACTTAATGTACTAGCCGATGTTACAGTTGAAGAAGCTATAATAGATGGATAATAATATTTAATACCATTACTAATATTAGCACTAATTGAAATAATTTGTCCATTATTTAATGTAGGAACACCAGAAACTTTTTGTCCTGACATAGAGGGAATAGTAACAGAATTAATAGATGCTGTTGGTGTTGATGCACTTTCAATTCTATAAGTTCCTGTTAAATAAATAGTATCAGAAAATGATCCATTTTCTGAATACTCAATCATAATTGTTCTTTCTAAAATATCGGAATCATTTTGTGTTGTAGCCATTGTAGCAAGTATAGCACCTTTAATTGATTTATAAAAATTAGATTTAGTTGCTGAAGAAACATCATCAGAATAATAATCTTTTTTTTCTATAATATCAACTCTGACATTATAATTAATATTATCGGATGCTGAGGAAGTACCATCTATAGCAATAGTATCAATATTGCTAATAGTTGCTTGTTTAACTATTGAATTATATAAATGTGTAATTCTTAATTTAGCTGTAGTTGAATCACCATTTCTAAAATGTCCATTTCTTGTTGAAACACTATTAAATATTCCTGTTGTAGTCCATGTTAAAGTTGAATTGTTAACAAATTTATGAACATTCGTTTTAGTAGTTCCATCAGATGTTAATAACCCAGTAGTTGGTGTTGTAGTACCACCAGCAACAGATATTGATAATGTAAGCTGATTTAATAATGGTGGCATTACAGGTGATAATTTATCTAATACCGAAACAATTTTATCAATAGCAGATTCTAAATCATCTCCTTGTAAAACATTTGGTATATTAGACGAAAACCCATAAGAACCATCGGGTGCAGCTTTTAATTTTAAATCTATCTGTTTTCTTTTTATTAATTTTGACATATTCTATCTAAATTTTTAATATAGTGTATATATTAATCAAGTAAAATAGAAATAAAAATAAACAATTTAATAATATTTTATAAAGATTTCATCGGTATCTTCAATATCATATCCAATATTAACAACATCCAATGTGATGTTTTTATCAATAATATTAAAAGAATAGTCATTTATTACAATACCATTAAATATAACAGAATCTATTGCTACAGAATTCGGAATATTAAAAACTGTCTGTCCATTTGTAATAGGATTTGCACCTGATTCACTACTAAAAATAATTTCTTTTATGTCAGGTGTTATACCTTCACCAATATTTTCTATTATTGTCGATATTTTCTTATCTTCATAATTTTTTTTTATTTTACTATATTCTGTATTTAATATAGCCAACGACTGTATAGCTTCTGGTTTAGATGAGAAATCTAACATAATATCAGTTGCATCACCTTCAGTTCTAATAACAATCAAATTATTATTATTAAAAAATAATGTCTCATTACTATTATAAATAGTATATTTAATATTACCTTTAGAATCTCTAATTCTAAGAGATGTCGAATCTCCTGCGGGAACACAAAAATTTAATTTGCTATAATTAGCCATTTCAACTTTAATCTCATTTACGTTATATATTTTTATTGAAAATCTATATTGTGCTTTTTGATTAAATATTTTTGTAGAGTAGAAAAAAGTTTAGGATGTTTTTTATCAATATTTATTTTAATAGATTTAATATCAATATTAAACTTGAATTTATCATCATTCACCATATCATTTGTTATAAACTCATGAATACTCGGAATTTTACTAAAATCACCATATTTATGTATTAATTTTGATACCGAGTCTGTATCATGTGGAATAATACCATATTTAACCAATATCAATAAAACCCACACAGACTTTACTAATATATCATGTTCGGCTAATTTATTATTAATAAAAATGGATGTTCCGATAATATCGGAAAATACTCTAATTTTCATACCATTATAGTATAAAAATATAAAAAGTTTATTCACTAAAAAGATTTTCTATTCTATTTTTTCTATTTGTAACTAAGGTAAAACAATCTTCAGATATTCCATAAAAAAAATCCTTATCTTCGAATTTTAAGTAAAATTTATTTGTTTCTATATCATAAGTAGATTTTCTAACAATAAGAATTTCTTCAGCACCAATACGTAATATTGTATGAATATCAGACGAATTACATTTTACTTTATCTCCTATCGCAAACATCATATTTAACCTTGTTCAGTTTCTTCAACTTTGAAAACCTTCTTAATTTCGTCTTTGAAGCCTTTTTTAGTAAAGAAATCCCATTTATCATTTTTATAATTCTTTTTTATAAATTTCATTTCTTCCTCAAACAAACCTAAAAAATCATCAGGAAATTTGCTTTTCTTCATAACATTTAAAAGAAGAACTTTATCCTGCGGTTGCAATACACTAATATATCCCATAATACGATTAAGTTCCGCATCGGTATATTGAATATCATCACCACTCTCAATTGATTTACAATATAAACCATTAAGTACAGTTTTCCTTAAAAATCTGAATAAATTTTCTCCTTTTACATCAAGCATATTACAAATATAATAATTTATATTAGAATTTCAATTATTTTTAAACTTTTTTAATTCATCCCTCACTTTTGAGGCTATTTCATAGTTTTCTTTCTCTACACAAATAGATAATAGTTCGTTTAATCTACCTTCAGATAAAGTATATAATTTCTCACCTTTTTCGAAAACATTAATAGGTGAACTATCATTTATACTAACTTTTGTATTTTTCTTTACTAATTCTCTGATTATATAGAAACATGAAACTATGTTTAAAAAAATAGAAACATATATCTGATTCGTTGTTACTCCTATAAAAGAATTGAATATTAAACCAGCAGTAACAACACCAATAACTATAGCTAAAATTCTGTAAATTTGAGCTTCTTTAAGCCTTAATGAATGTCTTTCTTCTTGTAATTTTTCAATTTCTTTAAGTAATTGGGTTCTATCTTTATACATAATTTTCCAATTTTATATACAAATATAAACCAAATTATTCAAAAATACAAGAAATTAAGTGAGAATATTTACAGAAACTTCTTCTAATGCTAATCCACCATCACTATCTACTACAAGAACTTTTACTATATAAATACCCTCAGTTGTTGTTGCAATCATCTCAACAGCAGGTATAGGCTCAAAAACATATGTATTAAAACCATCTACAACTACAACACCAGCCGTACCAGCTCCCGCTGTACCAGCCGTGCTATCCCAAAAATATGTTTTAAATAAGCTGATATTCAATATATTAGATGTGATAATACCATCTCTATCATCAGTAATATTATCAATTAATAGATTTTGTAATACAGATTTTGATACTATACCCCCTTGAGCCATTAAACTAATATTTGGTATCGTACTAAAGAAATTAACAACTGGTGGTTGATTTGCTCTAATTTCAATTGAAAGATTAGTGAATGGTGCATTAGATAAATCTAATAACTCAGTATCAATATCTTTCCATAAAGATGTTGAAACATTATTATTTAAATCTACTGCTTGAAAGTAAATATCATAATATCCAGGTGAATCTATTTCACTAACAATAGTAACCCCTTGGAAATCAGTTATAGTTATTTCAATATTATTAGTGTTTGCAGTAATAACACCATCAGCAGTATCAAGTACCATAGATATTAACAAATCTATTAAATCTTGTTTATCTATAATATTAGAACTAAAATCTTCTAAATAAATATGTGGCTGTAATACAAATCCTGATGTACCACCAGTACCAGATGTACTATTTTGATATAATTCGTAACCCAAGGTATTTAAAATGATTTGTGGTGGGTTATTATCAGTAATATTCAATATAAATGAATCCGATGTTAAATTACCAGCCGTATCAAAAACATCTAATGTATAATTATATTTACCTATTTCTGAAATACTTTCTCTCTTTAAATTTTGATTTACTTTCGTAATAGTAACATTTGATGAATCAACATATACTAATCCATCTCTATTATCTTCTATATTATCAATAAACAAATTAATTAAATTTTGTTTAGTAATCAAATAACCTGCTGTTCCACTTGTTCCAACTGGATAATCCAATAATGAAATACTGGTTGTAAAAGTTGATGCATAAGTAATAACAGGTGCAATTAAATCAGGACCAGTTGATATTGTAATAATATTATTCTGAGGATCTTTAATAGCCCAGTTAATTAACGAAAACGCTTGTAAACAATGAAAATCATTTATAAAAAATAAATTAATTTTACCTATTGCTGTATCATCTATAATTAATAACCTTCCACTAATTTCAATATTAGAAATTCTATCAATTGCAATATTAGCTAATGGCGTATTACTATCAGTTTGAACTATTATAGATACTCCATTCGCATCAGAAACTATATTAGTATATTCTAAATCCTGAATACTAAATACCGATTCATTAATAGGAACAAATGTTACACCAGTACCAAATACAACTTCTTGTGTAGCAGTAAATATTTCAACTTTAGCTCTATATTTCTTATTAGGATTGTTTAAATATATTTTAGGTAATTTCTTATCTTTAGTTCCAGATAAAATCAAAAGACTATCAATATTTCTTATTTCTTCTTCATTATTTCTAAAAAAATATTGTACATATGGAACTTCTGGATCAGGAGTTAATGTTTTTACTACAGGAACATATGTAATTTTAACAATTAAAATAGTTACTTCATCACCCAAAGCTCCATAAGGAATTTCATGATGATAAGAATCTTCTTTAAGCATTACTTCTGTATATAAATACTGCTCATACGGTATTTTTAAATCCGATAAAGACAATTTATTTTTAGTATTTGAACCTTCAATTGCAACAAAATCTTCTTTATATAATTTAATATACTTACTAAAAGGTTTAACTAAACTATTATTACACATTATAATAACCTATTTTCTCTATATATTAAATTATATAATTAATATTATAATATATATCATGATCTTGTATAAACTCATTAATATCAAAATTTAATATTGCGACTTGTCAAAAGGAATATTTTCATCTTAATTGTCATTTTATTTTATTACCACCAAAATTAATATATAACAAAAATGATAGAATAACTTTGAGTATCATACTTAATCCTATAGTAAACAACGACTTGAATGAAAATGTATCACTATCTTTTATATTTTCACCATCATTAGTTCAAATTCCTTATTTATGGGATGATGATGGTACTAATGGTATTCCTATATTTCCTAGTTTGGAAGGTACATCAGGTACAAATTTAGTATCGCTCGCATATGAAAATGAAGTAATTCAATGGAGAACAACGGAAAAAATTGAAAATATTTTAGAATGGAAAGATTTCATCGATAATGTTATTGGTGATACCGATTTTTTATATTTTGAAAAACAATTTAGATACTCATTCGATAACATAACTTGGTCAGATTGGCTTATTATAGATTTAGAAAATTTTAATACTATTAAAGGATATGATGCATGGTTTGAGTTTAAATATAGCTGTATACCAGTAGATAGAAATTTTACATTTTCTATAGTAGTGGATAAACCTAAAACATTAGGATGGACAAATGTATTTGATGGTAGTAGTTTCTTTCAATTCGATAGAGATTATCCCACACAAGGTAGTTATGGATTCGTTCTTGATAGCGTATTATTGGATAGTAACTCTATATTATTCGGAACAAGTTTATTAACTGCTGATAGTATAATTAATAAAGGTGATTTTATATACATTAATCCACTTTTTGCTGGAATTACTCTTATAGGTGGTGAAATTCTTCAAATAATTTATACAGAAAGAAGTTTAGATAATAATTATAAAAAAAGAATTTATCTAAATGAAGTTAAATTTTTAGCAGAACAATCTAACATATTTACTGATACCATATTTGACTTATATAAAATAGGAGATAGAATAATTTTACAACCTCCTTTTGTTTTTAAAGCATTCAAATTTACTGGTTATCAAATATCAATTATTGGTGAAACTTCTACAAGAATGATGGATATTCAATACAGGTATTCTAAAAATAAAAAACAATGGAGTCAATGGACTCCATTCACACAAGCAAATTTTTCAACAATTAAAACAGATATGCTATCTTTCTTTTATATAGAAATAGCATTTACGAGAAATGGTACAGATAATACAGGATCAATTGGATTAAGAGATATTATATTCGAAGGAGATTTTCAAAATATCACAAATGATTATGCGAAAATGAATAAATTAGGATTGAGAATGGATTGTTTATATAATGTTGACTGTGAATGTCCAAGTTGTGGTTCAACTAATAATGTTGATACACCTGATAGCATAGCTACATTTGATGAAATTAAAAATGAGTGGGCTAATTCATGCGCACCTACATATAACCCATATAATTTTAGTCAACCAATTGATTTGTATAATAAATTAGCAAATGATGTAACTAATGTTTATGGTTGGGAAGTTGATTATTATAAAGCAACACCTGATGGTTCTGGTGTCGATAATATATTACATGAATATGGTACGATGAACCTTAGTAATAAAAAGAGAATAAAAATATTATTTCCTGAAAATAAAATACCAGAAAATACTGTAAATTTTACAAGTTTTGATTTAGCTTTATTCGAATCATCTGAAATTAATATCACTAAAGATGAATTTCATAATGCGTTTGGTATTACAGAAAGACCTGCTAAAAAAGATATTATTTTCTTTTGTTTGACAAATAGATGGTATAGAGTGGAACATGCACAAATGTCAAAAAATTTCATGAATTCATCAGTATACTATAAAGTTATTCTCACTAAACACGAAACAGATACTTCTATTGATAGACGAGAATTCGATCAAGAAATTCATGATGCTACAACAGATAATGCTTTAGAAACTCTTATTGGTGAACAAGTACAAGAAGAGAAGAATAAAATTTCAGATAAAATAACACAACAAAATTTAACAGAAGAAATAGTGAGATTAAGTATAAAAGCACCTATTATTGATTTTGAATTGGAAAATGGCCCTAATATTATATCCCTCAATTTTTATGATTTAAGCAATTTTGTTGGTATACCAGCTATTACTTATGCGAAGCTAGATAATTATCTAATAGAAGGTGAAAATAGATGTTTTATGAATTGGTTTAATATAGTTGATTTAGTTTCAGGTCAATATTATAATTTCATACACAATTTTAAAAATGATAATGGGTATAAAATTGGATACAAAGACGGTAAATTACAAATAGTTGTTAATGCTACATTATATGAATATGATATGAGCGTAGTTCAAAATAAATGGTATGGTATAATAATTAATTTAAATCAAAGACAACATAAAATTGATTGGGCTTTATATGAGCGTTATGGTGATACTCAACCAGGTTCATCCTCATCATCAGAATTGAAATTAGTATCAGAAGGAGGTTCAGCATACATTCCACAAACATGGGATAATACGAATTTAGTAGTGGAATTGTTAGGATCTAATATGTACTATACCAATCTTAGAATATTTAGTGATGTAGTTGAGAAGGATAAATTTTCAAAATCGCTAAACCAATACATCCTGCGTGATACAAGAATGGCGTTACTAATTGACAATTCTAATAGAAAAATTATATCGAATGCTTACAAATTTTAAAAATTTAAGCTAAAACATTATATAAAACGGTTATATATTTTTTCCTTTTCTATATAAATGGACTATATGATACAATTTTACGGAATATAATAAACACAGTAAAAAAGAACTTATAATATAATATATACATTATGAAATATTTCAAAACTGTAAATGAATTCCTTTTTTGGGGAAATGATAAAATAGAAGCTGAAAAGGATGCTAAAGAATTATATAAATCTATTACATGGATGCAAAATTCAGAAGGTGTTAAAAATTTACAAACATCACTTGAAATATTAGGATTTCATTTAACACGCTTTTATATAGATAGTATTTTTGGCGCAGAAACGATGGGACAGGTTAAATCACTATTACATTTAATTAAAACCAATAAAGATTTATCTAATCTTGTTAAAGGTGATTTAGAAATAAAAAATAATACAGTAACACCAGAACAACAATCAATTATTTATCAGTTGGCTCAAAATGATAAGGCTAAAGAAATAATTAAAAAACATTTTGAAGAATTGTCTAAACAATTAGAAAATGATAGTGAGTTAATTTACCAAGATTTAATTGTTAAAAATATAGAAAACCCAGAAGAATTTATAGCTAAATTGTATGAGATAAGTAAGAAATTACAAATTAAAGCTAATTGGTTATCCTATGTAATTAAAAAAGAATCAAGTTTTTCACCAACTATAGTGAACAAATACTCAGGTGCTAGTGGCTTGTTACAATTTATACCATCAACAGCACGAGGGTTAAATACATCTGTAGAAGAAATTCGTAAAATGCCAGCCTTAAATCAGCTAGATTTAATTTTTAAATATTTTGAAAAATATACAGGTAAAATTCATTCAGTAGAAGACCTCTATATGATAACTTTTTATCCTATTGGATTAGGTAAAGATGATGATGATGCATTAGGTGGTAAGAAGGTAGCTCAACAAAATCCAGGTGTAGATTTAAATAAAGATGGGCAAATTACTGTTGGAGAATTTAAAGATTATGTTAAAAAGGATATTCCAAAAAATGTTGCTTAATTAAATGGATAAGTTCTCTAAATTATTTCAATCAAATAAAAAACTTAAAGATGATGATAACTACCTTTGGAAGGGAAGTTACATTAAAATTAAAGAATTAGATGGTTGGGAAGGTGTGTGCGAAAAAGATTGCATTGTCGCTATAGTATATCTATTAGAACATGATGAATTAGTATTAAGAAAGGAATATGTACCTACATATAATTGGGTTAATAAGAAAGAATTCTACTTAACTATTTTATCAGGTGCTATAGAAGAAGGTGAAACTGCGGAAAGAACATTAATTAGAGAACTTGAAGAAGAAGCTGGAATAAAACTACACACCCATTACAGAGGATTTAAAAAGTTAAATCAACTATTTTTTAATAAAGGATGTACAGCGCAATATCATATTTATTATGTTCCTTTAAATGATACTGATTATGAAAAAGTATTAGCTAAAGGGGATGGTTCTGAAATAGAAGATAAAAGTATTTCTGTCAGAATTGATGTTAAATTTGTTAAAAATTTAAATCCATCTGATACTATTACAGCACTTTGTTTAGAATATTTTAAGAATATTTAAATTAAATATTTCAATTTTTTTATATATACATTAAATCCTAAAGAATTTAATGGGACAAATTAAAGGGAAGCAGATTAAGAATGATTCATTAGATTTAGAAAAAATACGCAGTGGTAGTAAAATTTTACCTGATACTGCTACTTTAGGTTCTGATAAAACAATCAGCGAAATTGTAGATGTAAGAGAATTTACTACAAAAGATTATGTAGATAGCAAAATTAATACCGCAACGTCAAACACTACAACTCTTGCTGGCGCAGGACTATCTGGTGATTCTACATCTGGTATAATTAATGTAAATGTTGGTTCTGGTATTGCAATAGAATCCGATAGTGTAGTACTTAATATTCAAAATTATTCCGATTCTGATAAAATTAGTTTAACTACTACAAACACTGATGGTATATCATTAATAGCTTCAAATGGTTATAATAATATTACAGCAAATAGCATAAATTTATACAGTAATGGTACAAGTGCAACAAATGGTATCGTTAATATAGTATCGACATTTAATACTAATATAACATCAAGTAGTGGTAATGTAAATATCATTGCATCTGCTATAGCATTATCTTCACCATTAGCAACATTACATTTAAATGGTGGAGGTTTATATACGGATGTATCTGGTACTAATGGCGGATTTAAATATGCTGCTGATTATTCTTCTACTTATACTAATCGCTCACTTGTTGATAAAGCTTATGTTGATAATGCTGTAAGTGGTTCAGCATTAAATCAAAATATTTGGTTAGAGCAAACAGGCTTTTCTTTATCTGGAACATCTGGAGCAGTTACTTACGGTGGAACGTTTACATATCCTATAAATGCTGTAACTGATGCCGATATATTCATTAATGGTGTTAAATTAAAAAAACAAGATTATTATTTCGATTCGGTAAGTAATTACAAACCAACAACAACATCTACACTTTATTTTGATTTAACGTATTTACCATACATAATTGATGTAGATGATTATGTGGAAATTAAATACTTATCATAATATTTTTACTTTACTGAATGTTTCACAAACTTAAATATTAGTTCTTGTTTAATTATTTCATCAACATGATACCATTGCCATGTATATGTTTTTTCTAAAAAAATAGATTCCATTTTACATCTTTGTAAAGAATCTTTTAAAGATTCCACATAATCTTTATTTATTTCAAATGGAATTTTAAGTATGTATGCACAATATAAAATATCAGCTAAACTTTTTATCTCATATGCAACTGTAGCATCCAAGTATAATTTATCCCTCACATTTCTTTCTTCTTCTGAAAGATGTGTAGTTTTATCAGGATGGGTTTTCTTTACAATTTCTCTATAAACGTGTCTTAAAAAATTATCTAATTCGCTTTCTATTGTTTCTTCTATTTCAAATACTTCTTGTATAGATTCATTATTATCTTCAATTTTATATACATCACCTTCAAATTTCTGTAAATCCAATATTTTAGATATATTATCATCAGACTTTTTAAGGTACAAATCCCATTGAGTTTTCAATTCAATGTCATTTTGAAGATATTCAGAAACCGCTTTATTAAAGAGTCCATTCATTTCTTCAATCATCTCTTTCTTTATGTTTAGTTCCTCTTTTGCATATCGAAAATCGAGAAGAATTTTTTTAGACTCTAAATTAAATAAAGACATTCAGTACCTATTATTTAATTTATTTATAAAAAGAAAGCATCTACATTACATTAGTTCATCAATTAAATTCTTACGCTTTGAAATCCTTTTAAATTCTATATAAGAATTCATAATAGATGCCTCCTTTCTAATGTCATCCGTATTACTTCCTCCACTCAATGGAATTATAATTTTATCCAGCTTGTTTGTTATGATATGAAACATAATACCTGAAATGGGTTGTCCTAATTGACAGTAAAAATGTTTGTTGTCTAAACTGTTATCTTCCCATTTATATAACCTAAATATTTTAGGACTTCTTGGTGAATATTGTAAAATCCAGAAATGTTTATCATCAGTATAATAGAAGTTATAGTAAAAACAATTACCAACATATACCAAATTGTTTATATTTTTTAATAAATTATAAACTTTATTTATACATGATACAGATTTACTAAATAATAGAAAAAAAATTTCCAATATTAATAGAAAAACTAAAACTGCTAATAGTAATGATGCACCAAAGATTATACTCGACATGTATATTATATGTAAAATGACTTATAAAAGTTTTAAAATTTTATTTATGATTATCAATAGTAATAATAGCCTTTTCATTCATTATTTTACAAATATCTAAATAAGATATAGGTGTATAATTAATATTATTACATCCAACATCTATTACTTTTCTTTTATAATAAGTTTTACCAAATTCGGTTGGAATTAAACTACCGTGAGAATGTCCGTGCAGATGGATAGAACCTCTGTGATGTGAATTCCATACTATCATAGGGTAGTGAGACATACATATCAAAGTACCTTCTATCCATATCTCTTTATATCCTTCTATAGATACAAATCTACCAGTTTTAGCTAATAATTTTGTATTATCATGATTTCCTGTAATTACATGTATAATCCCATTAAGTCTATCCGCAATCTCTTTTGTTTTTGTTATTCCTGCAAATGCAAAATCACCCAAAAAGAATACTATATTATCCTTTTTAACAACATTATTCCAATTTAATATCAAAGCTTCATTCATTTCTTCGACAGATTTGAATGGTCGATTATCGAATTTTATTACATTTTTATGCCAAAAATGAGTATCCGATATGAAAAATATATTATCTTTATTTAAGTGCATATTATAAATATAAATAAATTATCACAATTTTACAAATTATTCTCCTAAAAAAGTATAATAATTAGGTTTAACAAACCATCTACTACCTAAAACTATAGAAATTCTATATTTAGATATTAATATATGGTAATTTTCTAAATATTCTCTTTCAATTATAGCTTTACCAATATCTCTAAACCAATATCTTGCATCAATATTCTCTTCTTCTGCGAAGATAATTTCTAATACAGTATTATCGGATGCATAACATGATTTTGAATTATTAATGTATATTTCTTCACCTGAATAAGGAATAATAAGTTTAATATCAATATGGAGTAATTTTTCGTTATCCATATTAGTCAATATTTCTATTACACGAGGCAATACATTGTCTTGAAAAATTTCAAAATCTATCTTAGTATCATACGATACAAATATAGCACCACGTAATGCCATTGGTGAATATTCACGAACTTCTTTTAATGATAATGGATGTAAATCAAACGTATAACCTTCACTTTGTTTATTCACCATAATCGTAATTTCTCTAATTCTTTTTATCTCTTTCATTATCTTATGTCTTTAAATGCTGTGTACCATCTAAATGAGTTTAATTTCTTAAAAGATTTCATATCGACTCTCCAAGATTTCAAAAATTTATGTATTGTTATAGAATTTCTTTTTGAAAAAGCTGGATCACGAAGAAATATATGTTGACCATTACTATTTCCATATAATGCATAGTGTGGCATAGTACCTAACGTATAACAAACAATTACGCTCCATCCAGTCTTTGCTAAATATTCCAATAATTCGAGAGAGCCGTCTTCACCACTTTTACAATATAAATTATATTTATCAATACCACAAGTAATTATATTTTCGTATGTTGTACCAGTTTTTTCGTTGGTATCCATCATCTTCTTCAATTCAATCTCAGTTGATTCAATATCAAAATCTGATAAAACCATTCTCATACAAGCAGGCCCACATGTATACTCAGTTTTTTGTAAAAAGTGTTTACCTTTTTCCATTATAAATTTCTATCTAAATCCCTTTTAATATCTTTAGCTTTTATAGATTCTTTTTTATTATATTGTTTTTTACCCTTAGCAAGAGCGATTTCTAATTTGAATATACCTTTCTTATTAAAAAATCCTTTAACTGGAATAATAGTTAAATTTGATGTCTGAACCTCTTTATCCCATTTTTGAATCTGCTTCTTAGTCATTAGAAGTTTTCTATCTCTAACAGGCTCGTGGTTTGCATATCCACCATTTTCGTATGGTGCAATATACATTTTTTTCAACCACATTTCATTATCATCGTCAATGAATATAAAGCCTTCTACTAAACTAGCTTTACCCTCACGTAATGATTTTATTTCAGAACCAGTTAACACAATCCCAGCAATTTCAGTATCTTCGAAATGATAATCAAAACTAGCTTTTCTATTCTTTAATTCCATTTTATTTTAATATTTTTATTAAGCCTATAATTTTTTCCATAGTTAAATAGCCATCATAATCATAATTATGTAAGCATATTAAATCCGTAATTTTCTTAGAATCTTTATCATCCGTACTACAAATATATAGAAATTCATTGGGAGTTCCTATATTACTTGCCGATAAATGTCTATCTCTTCCCAATGGAAATATAAGAGTATTACCAATAGTAAAATGAGATATCTCTTGAAAACCTACATTGATTAAATCTTTATTTTCCATATTTTAGTTTGTTCATTATCAATTGTTTGATACATATTTTTAACATCTTCATATGTAAGACTTTTAATATTTATGCTCATAATTTATAAATATACTATTAATTTTACATTTTTCCAAAAAATTTGACAATATATAAATAAAATTGTATATTTACATGATTAAAAATTTTGAAGAATTTCATAAAAATAATGAAAATATGAACGAATCAGTTTCTATAAATAAAGAAGAAAGAGAATACCTTTGGAGCAAAGTCGAATATTCTAAGAAAAAAACTGCCGAAAACTCTAAAAATGCACTATTTAAACTATTAAATGGAAATAAAGCAACTTTTAACGAAGATGAAATTAACACAATTTTAAATTCAATGGAATATTCTTTTAAAAAGAGACTTAAAGATATGGATAAGCCAATTAATAAAGATGTTTTTAAAAGTATTCAGAATAAATTACCTACCGATTGGGTTGGTGTGAAATATTCATCTATAGATGCTAAAAATAAAAGAGATGATAAAGAAGAATAGTTAATTAGTTTTATTTGTCTACATTAGAGATAATTTGTTCATATTGTTTTTAAACTTATATCATTTTTGTCATATATAGTAGATATAATTAAAATATGGAAATTACAAAAGCAGAAAGAAAAAAGCAATTAAAAGTCTTAATTGAAGAAAAGAAAAATCAGATAGAAATCTTAAAAAAACAAGCAGATTCATTCAATTCTATGCAACTTGCATTAAAATTGTCACTTAATGGATCTTACGGTGCGTTCGCAAACCGTCATTTTGTTTGTTTTTGTAACGGAGTTGCATCGACAATTACTGCACATGGTAGAGATTTAATTAAAATCATGGATAGAGCAGGCAATCATTATTTTAAGAAAAAATGGCATTTAGATACAGAACTTCATAAAATTCTTGGAGTAACTGACGTGAAACCAATTCCTACTGATGTTGAATGTTGTGTTTATGTAGACACTGATTCAAATTTCTTTACAATGAAACCTGCAATGGAAAGCTGTGGTTGGGAAGGTGATCCATTAGAGTTCCTACATACAGTTTGTAGTCATAGATTATCTGGATATTTTAAAAATGTATTAGATTTGTATGCACAAAAATACAAAGTTAAGAATGTACAAGATTTTGAATTGGAGCAAGTATGTAAATCTATTATTTTCTTAGAGAAAAAAATGTATGTTAAAAATGCTGTATGGGAGGATGGTTCACCAAATGATGCAAATCCAGAATGGCAGAAAAAAGGTACTTTCTTTGAACATGAAAGTAATATACAATCAAAGGGCATTGACTTAGTACGTTCAAGTTCTCCATTATTCGCTAGACAAAAAGTGTATGACATTATAAAATATTATTTTAAAAATCCTAATACTTATAACGATAGAGACTTAGTAAAAATTATAAGAGAATTAAAAAGCCAATTTAAAATTGCTAGTATAGAAGACATTAGTATGAGTACTTCATGTAATAAATATGGTCAAATGGTTTTGAATGATCAAACTTCTTTACTGCTTGCTAAAGGAGCACATCATGGTGTTAAAGCATCAGCATTACATAATTACCTATTGAATCAAAATCCTAAATATAAGAGTAAATATAATTTGATTAAATCTGGTTCTAAAATCAAATATTATTATACAAGCAATCCTATATGTAATGAGTTTGCATATATGGCAGGACAATACCCAAAAGAAATTGCTATGCTACATGCACCGATTGATTATGACACACAGTTTGAGAAATGTATATTAGCACTTATAAATAGATTCAATGTAGTTCTAGGTCTATCAGAACTTGATTCTAAGTTAACATTTACATTATCATTATTTTAATAATGTAGATTAAAAAAATAATATTTAAATGAATAAGAATAAAGAAGGAATTTTAGATTTTCTATTAACGGCAGATTTTAAAAGTCATTATGGTTATTCATATCCAGAATTGATAGAATTCTTGAATTATTATCAATTTTATTATAGACAAATTCAAGAAAACAATAGTTGGATAAAACACGAACTTCATCATAGAGATAAGATATTAAAAGAATTAAATATTAAGATAGAATCTTTAGAAAAAAAAATAGATTTTCAAAATACACAAATAAGTTTTTTAAAATCACATTTAACTAAAAAATTGTCTATATGGGAAAGAATAACAGGAAGAGCAAAAATTTAATTTATGAGTAAGAAAGTAGCAGTAATTGGTTCTGGTCCTGCTGGATTAACAGCATCAATTTATTTATCGAGAGCAAATATAAAAGTGAAAAATTTCTTAGGACAATTGGCTGGTGGTCAATTAACTCAAACAACAGAAATTGAAAACTTTCCAGGATTTATTGACGGAATAAACGGTAGTGAATTAATGTCTAATATGATGAAGCAAGCACAACGATTTGGTTCTGAATTAATACACACTATAGTTCAATCAATAAAAATAGAAAATAATTCATTCATAGTTAGTTATGATAAAATAGAAGAATCTTTTGATGCTGTTATAATAGCAACTGGATCTACTCCAAAAATGCTAAACATAGAAGGTGAGAAAGAATTACTTGGTTATGGTTTACATACATGTGCGACATGCGATGGATTTTTTTATAAAGGGAAAGATGTTGCAGTAGTTGGTGGTGGTGATACCGCAATGGAAGAAGCATCGTATTTAAGTAATATTGCTAATAAAGTTTATATCATACACCGATCAGATAATTTTAAAGCATCTAAAATTATGGTAGATAGGTGTAAAACAATTAGTAATATAGAATTCTTAACTGATTATCAAATCTGTAGTTTTGCAATACTAAATAATAATTTAGGTGGTATATACTTACTCCCTACTAAAGACGGTATTAGTAAAAGACGTTTAATTATAGATGCACTATTTGTAGCAATTGGCCATACACCTAATTCTGAGCTACTTAAAGATATTATTACATCAGATGACTTTGGTTATTTAGTACCTAAACATAGAACTATGTCTGAAATACCAGGTATTTTTATTGCTGGTGATGTCGGAGATAATTATTATAGACAAGCTATAACTGCATCGGGTGATGGTTGTAAAGCTGCTATTGATTGCGAAAGATGGTTTAATATTAAATAATAATAATAATTATTTCATTTTTTCTATATTCCCACAATCTAAACACCTTATAGTTTCATTCTCCCAATTAGCACCCATAATTTTTGTAGACTTTTCTCTAAGAGTGAGCTTAGTGATTCTCCTATAATGTTTTATGGGCATTTCGAGATATACAGGGACCATAAAGGTTAAATTTTCAGATTTACATTTAGCACATTTCATATAACTATATATTATATTTTTTCTAAAAAAAGTTAGAAAAAACAAAACTAAACGGTTTTATTTACATATATAAAGTAATTATGGAGAAAACTATAGAAAATCCTCTATTGAATTACGGTGTTAATTTAACTGAGAAAGCTAAGGCTGGTAAACTAGATAAAGTGTATGGTAGAGAAGAAGAAATCGAACGCTCTGTTCAAATTTTAAGCAGAAGAAAAAAGAATAATTTGCTTTTTATAGGAAATCCTGGTTCTGGTAAAACAGCAATGGTTGAGCTTATAGCACAACGTATTGCATCCAAAGATGTGCCACACGTCTTACAAGATAAAATAATTTTTAGTTTAGATATTGGATCAATAATGGCTGGTACTCAATATAGAGGACAGATGGAAGAGAGATTAAAATCTATTTCTGATTATTGTGCTAAAAATAAACAAATAATTCTATTCATTGATGAAATTCATATTATTATGGATAGCAGTAGTAATAACTCAATGAATATTGCAAATATACTCAAACCACATTTGAGTAATGGTACTATTCAATGTATAGGTGCTACTACACACGATGAATGTAAAAAATATTTTGAAAAGGATGGTGCAATGGCGAGAAGATTTCAAAAACTTAGCGTCGAAGATCCAACACCCGAAACAACTGTAAAAATTTTACAAAATTGTAAAGAAAGCTATGAACAATATCATTCTGTTGTTTATCCCGACGATGTTTTAGCCGAAATTCCATTTCTTGCAAAAAGATTTTTACCTGACAGACATTTACCAGATTCAGCTATAGACTTAGTTGATGAAGCTGGTGCAAAAGCTAATATAGAATCAATGTCTTTCCCTGATAAAGTATCAAAACTTGAACAAGAACTTGCTGATTTAAATGAAGAAAAGAAATCTATAATAGTAGAAGAGAGATGGCAAGATATTATGCTATTAAAGAAGTCTATTAAAAAGACTCAAACATCTTTAACTAAAGAAATTAATAAATGGGAAACCAAAAGAGAGGAGAATAAAAGAGTTATTAATAGAGAGGATATTCTTAAAGTTATATCTTTACAATCAAAAATCCCTCTTGATGATATGACACTTAATGGTGGTGATAAAATAAAAACACTTATTAAAAATTTTGATGAACGTATCATTGGTCAACAAGAAGCAAAAGATAAAATCGTTAAGGCATTAAGAAGGAGTGTTCTTGGGATTAACTCACCAAACAAACCCGTTGCTAGTTTTTTGTTCCTTGGTATGACAGGCACGGGTAAAACAGAACTTGCAAAAGTTTTAGCAGAATCTTGGTATAACGGTGCATTGTTAAGACTTGATATGTCAGAATTCATGGAAAAGATTAGTTCATCAGCTTTAATTGGTGCGCCTCCAGGATATGTTGGGCATGATAAAGGTGGTAAGTTTGAACAATTAAGAAGGAATCCGTATAGTTTAGTTTTATTAGATGAAGTAGAAAAAGCAAATCCAGAAGTATTAAACACTCTTCTTCAAATGTTAGATGTTGGTGAATTGACGGATGGTAGTGGTAAAAAAATTAACTTTAGAAATTGTATTGTCATTATGACTTCTAATCTTGGTGCAAGAGAAACTGCTATTAAATCTGTTGGATTTGCTAAAGACGATAATAAACTTCGTGATAAAAGTATCGAAACTGCTAAGAAATTCTTTACCCCAGAAATATGGAATAGGATTGATGATATAATAGTATTCGAACAATTGAAAAAAGATCAGATGGCTGAAATTATGGAGATTGAGATTGATAGCGTTAGAAAAATGCTTAAAGATAATAGAGGATATAATCTTAAAATCACTAAAAAGGCTAAAACATATTTGGTTGATAAGGGATATAGTGAAGAATATGGTGCAAGATTCTTAAAAAGAACTATTCAGAATGAAATTACCGATGCTCTTTGTGAATTCTTACTTGTAAACGCTCCTGAAAATGATTCTACACTTGTTATTAATATAGAAAATGATGCAATATCTGTAGGATTGAAAGAAGAGAAAGAAGCTTGATTATCAGATATATAATAGATAATTACGAATATTGTATCCCTATTTTAAAACAAATCTAAAATTAGGAATACAATATTCGTAAAACTATATTTAATATGAACTTTAATGACTATAAAAAATTAAAAGAAGAAGTAAAAAATAAAGATTTCTTTTCCAATTACAGAGGATTGACTAAAATTTTATTTTATGCTAGCTTTGTTGCTAATATTTTTAGTATTGTATTTGCTTATTTTCATGCAGATAAAATATTAAAACAAGCTATTACTACACAATCACCATCTACTTTAGCAATAGCATTAATTATTTGTGTTTTAATTTTATCAGGATTAGAATTTTTTAAAAGATATTTATTCGATAAATTTAGTTTAGCATTCATAAGAGAGAAATTTAAATTTAATGGCACTGAAATTAAAGTATTAGCTCTAAGTGCAATGGTATGTATAAGTATAAGTTTTTATTTATCTTTAAATGGTGCAAGATCATATGCAGCGAAAACCGATGAAATAAAAGAAACTACTGAAATAACAGTTAAAACATACCAAGATTCTACAACAACACTATACGATAATAAAATTAGTAAATTAGACTCTGCTTCAGAATTTTTATCAAAAAAGAAATTAGATTATGAAGAGAAATCAGATGATGCTACAACTCAAAGAGATAAAAAATATTATAGAGAGCAAATAAAAGAGAATCAAGCTCTTATAGAAAAAAATGATGCTAAGATAAAAGAATTAAAAAAAGAACGTAATGACTTATTAACAAATCATAAAGAAAGTACAGAAAATAAAGCAAATGAATCTATTTCTTCGAATGCTGATAATTCTATTAGATTTTTAATTTTCTCTACAATTATAGAAGTATTTATAATTATTGGTATTTGGTTTAAAAATTACTATAATCATAGAGGAGTAACTGATTTTGAAACCAAAATACAAAAAGATACTAAATATAAAACATTCTCACAATACAATACACTTATCGATATTATTTTTTCAAGTGATACTAAAATAGGTGATTCTATACCATATATGGCGCAGCTAAATAAGATTATGAAAATGTCTAATGCTGATTTAACAGGTAAAGAATTGGAGGATGCTAGTAAAATTTTAACACATTTAAATATACTACAAAAAAAGGGTAACAAGAAAATAATAAAAGTCGATAAAGAAACTGCCCAAGAAAAAATTAAAGATTATCTTAAAATAGATTAAAAGGAGTTGAAAAACTCCTTTTTTTATTTGTATAGTTGATAACATTTCTCTATATTTGTATTTAAACTCAAAAAACTATGGGAAAATAGCTTGAAATTAAATATTTTTATTAATTTCTTTGTTTTTTGAAAAAAGGTTTGTATATTTGTAAGGAATTTAAATTATAACTCAATTGGAAAAGAGAATCATACTAAGTAGCAAATTGATTTCCGTGTTATCACAAATGACACACCCATATGCTAAAATTCTTGTTGATGCACACAATAACAAAGAGAATCTTTTAGAGAACTCTTATATTGACTTCGATAAAGCAGATGGGATGATTTCATGGCTTCCTGCTGGGAAAGAGTTTTGCCATAAAACTAAAGAGGAATTGCCCGATAAAGACAAGTGGACTAAAGGTAGACAACAGGTTGCTATTGGTAAAGTTATTAGAGCATTTCTTCAAAATAAAGGACTTAATTTTATTGACAAAGAAATTGAACAATTTGTCAATGAATATAAAACCACACAAAACCCACACAATTTTAAATTAGTTAAAGGTAAAGACATCACTAAATATTACAATCAAGAAACATACGATTTAAGTCAATATAGCGGGGAAGGACAAAATCCAGGAAGAAGTTTGTATGGTTCTTGTATGAGACACGAAAAATGTAATACATTTTTTAGTGTTTATGAAAATAATGATGACATTTCAATGCTTTGTCTTTTCAATGAAAAAGGACTTTTAATTGGTAGAGCTTTGATTTGGGAAAATGTTGGAATTGAGAATATAGGTAAAGTAACATTCATGGATAGAATTTATACTATGGATGCACCATTGGAAGAAACATTTAAAAACTATGCTATTCAAAAAGGTTGGTGGTTTAAAATGAGACAAGGTACAAATCAAGAAACACATGTCCCATTTAGAGAAATTAGTGATGGTGTAAAAGTACACAATGATCCTAAAATGTTAGTTTATATTCCTCCTATTCTAGATTATTCTAGAATAAGAAAACCTTATGCTGATACAATGAGATTCTTTGGTTATAAATTAGAAGGTGAAAATCTTGTACCAGTTCTTATCTCACATAGAAATGATAAAGATAGAAGTCCTAAAGATTTGAATTGGCTCGAAAGATGGGATAGACTTGACGGTACACCACAAGGTAATAGTCACTATCATAAGAAAAGAGATATTCTTAACAAGATGTTGCCCAAGAAGCCATTTATTAAATATGATAATGGTTTCTATTGGTCAGATATTGAAACACCCGAAAATATTTTCAATGCTGGAAGTGGACATCTTACGGATAACTGCAATACTGTATTAGTTCTTTTTGATAAAAATGATGTTCCGCTCACTTTCATTGCAATGAATTATGACAGCAATGACTTTACACGTTTTCAACTTGGTGATAAAATTAAAAATATCAGTAAGAAAAAATATAACAAAGAATATCACGAACAATTAGTTGATGTTCTTACACATCCATATGTTAGAGTTAATAATGTTAATGGTTGGATTAGAAATATCAAAGGTGATTCTCAAAACTTTTTAATGACTGATATTACATCAGATACACTTAATGAAAAAATTGTTAAAGAAAAACCAGAATTATTCAAATCGTCAATTGATAATTACAATGATTCTCAATTAAAAATGATGGCTAAATTTGATGATTCTTTTACTGATAGAATCACTCTTAAGAATGTTGTTGACTTTGCCAAGACTAAACTTATTGATGGTGCTGTTCTTGCTAAGATAGCATCAAAATTTAATATATTTTATAGCGAAGATAAGCTGTGGCTAAATCTTTCACATGCTCAAGTAGAAGAACTAATCGCGTATGGGTTAGAGCCAGGTGTTGAAAATTTATTAATGAAAAATGATGGTTCAGCGATTTTGGAATTGAGCTATGATTGGGATTACTCATCAGGAGACTTCACATCAGTTAAAGAAATAAAGAAAGGTGATGTAGTTAAACTAAAACCAGGAAGTCAATATTTAAATCAATCACAAGGTACAAATGGTGTAGTTGATAATACTAAATCAAATGGTAGTATTTCAATTACTTGGAAAAATGGAAATACTAACACATATACTTTAAATGATTTACTTGTTCAAAAAACAGGCAATACTTATGAAACTGTGAGAACGTTCATTAAGAAGTTGAAAAAGAAAATGGTTTGGGTTGACATTGTTGATACCAATTTAGTAGGTGTAGAAACTCGTGTAAAACTTAAAACCAATTCTAAGTTTTATGAACAAGCACCAGAAAATATTGGAACAATCACACAAGTGTTTAATCGCGAACCATGGGAAGACGATTATTATCCATACAACGTTGTATGGAGCAACGGAGAAGAAAATGGTTATAGAAGTAATGATTTAATAGCTGAAATTTAATATCAAAAAAAGGGGGAGTTAAAAACTTCCCCTTTTTTATAACCCTTTAGTATTAATATATAATACAATGGGAAGTAAACACATTAAAACATTTGAAAATTTTTCTGCTGAAAATGCATCGCATAAAATAGAAGAACTCTATATTTTTGACTTCGATGATACCCTTGTAAGGTCTCCATACTTTAATGATTTGATTATTCAAACTTTAAATGAAGGACACACTCTTTCATCATTATTAAATATTTGTTTAAATGAAATAGGAGCTTCTGTAAACGATTTAAAACATGAAAATGGTAGAATATACGTACTCAATGAACAACGCTTCCAAATAACACCTAATGTAAAAAATTGGGTGGTTAAAGGTAGTAGAATCTATATGACAAGTCCTACACAATTTAGCTTATCCGATATTAGTTTACCAACTGAAGTAAATCCCGAAATTGCACATATATACAAAATGGCTAAAAATAAAGCTATAATTACAGCAAGAAGTTTTAGAATGGAAGATAAAGTTAAAGATTGTTTGACTAAATTTAATTTAGAATTACCAAATAGAGGCTTATTTACATATCCAGGTAATTCAGGAACAACACCTAAATGGAAATCGGATGTTATATCGCAATTAATATTTGAATATAATCCAACTAAAGTATATTTTTATGATGATAATAGAAAAACTATAAAAGCCGTAGATAAAATGATGGCTTCCAAATTTCCTAATGTAGAATACGAATCAATTAAAGTTGAAAATGCTATAGAAGAGATTCTATAATAATATCTCTATGACTTTTTAAAGTCCTTTCTAATATAATGAAGTTTGGATAATCTTCTAAATTAATACCCGACTCCAAAGTAAAGCAAGTAGAACAATTAATGTTTATTTTTTGATTATGTGAATCCGAAAAAAATACACCCAATTTAGAAATTAAATCATCTTTATTCAATTTAAAATTGTTATATTTTCTTTTAATAAAAGTACATTCAATATCAATATTTTTATAATAATTAACTCCTTTAGGAATAATATTAATATAAACAGGTATAGATAATATTATTTTCATTTAATTTTTATATTAAAAAAATAAAGGGAGATTAAATCTCCCTTTATTTTATACATTATACATTGCTAATTCTTTGGCCAAATACGCTTTAACATTATGTAACCTACCTTTGATAGTACCCATAGGTACTTTTAATTCATCTACCATCTCTTCGTATTTAAAGCCATCGTAGTACATTTCAGCTAATCGTTTATCTCTTGGATTCTTAATAGCGGCAATAGCTTTCTTAATATCCTGTATTAAGAATAACGAATCGCTCCCATTTCTATCAGATTTTAACATTAATTCTAATGTATCATCTTCCACGTCAACACATTGGTTTTTTTTGCTAACTCTATACTTATCAATAAACAATCTTGACGTAATTGTATAAGCCCATGCTTTGAAATTTGTATCAGATTTGAATTTGTGTATATTATTTAACATTTTATAATATACATCTTGAAGTAAATCATCAGCATCATCTCTATTAAGATAGAATTTAAACATAATATGTCTAAAAAGCACACCTCTTACGCCCATGAACTTATCAGTCATTTCTTTAACAGATAAAGTTACTACACTCTCGTTATTTTTGTCCGCCTCTTTCATAATTATTTATTAACTATAATACAAAGTTAAGTATTTAATAGCATAATTCCAACTTATTATAATAATAATTATTTTATAAGCAAAGTTTAGAAATATGAGTATAATTTTTAATATATACAGAAAAACATAGACTTTTTCATATGAAAAGTAAATATTTAAAAACATACGAGAATTATAAAAATGGTTATCTAAATGAAAATGAAGAAGAAACCATTAAAGATATTGAAGATAAATTGGAATATGGTGTAGAAAATGATGTCGAAGCTGAAAATGTTGAAGATTCATTGGAAATTGAAGTAAAAGTTAAAACAGGTGATGCATCTAAAGAAGAAGAAATTGATGCTATGGAAGATGGCGTAATAGCAATTTGTCCAAAACCAGAAGTCGACTTACCAGTTTCTACTGGATTTAATCCAAATGACAATTTCTCTACTACACCTAAAGCTGATTGGTGTATTATTAAATGTATGACAAATAATGGTGAAAGATTAGGTATTGATAAACAAAGTGATACTGATTGCGAAGTTGTATGTAGTGGACTTCATTATGATGATGCTGTTGCTAAAGTAGAAGAATTTTCAAGAAAATGCAATTGTCAAGCATTTGATAATGATTGTGATGTATATTTAGGTAAAATGTCTAAACATTTTATCAAAAAGCCTGTTAAATCATCTGGTGGATTTGATGGAATAGGTTCATACAAATAATAGTTTCCCTATAAGGGAAAAATAACATTTTACTATATAATAAAAAATATATAAGTTTTATGTTGAAGTTATTTAAACAATTATGGACAAAAGTTAAATATGTTTTTGTTAAAGATGCTAAAACTGATACAAAAACAGAAAAATTCGTTAAATTAGTAAAAGAAAAAGAAGCACAAGTTGTTGAAAAAATTAAAGATACAACTAAAAAAGTAGAAGAAACTGTTAAAAAACAGCACTCTAAACTTAAGCCTAAAGCTCCAAAAAAGAAGTAAATTTTAATAAGATTTTTTTTAACCGCCTAGTGCGGTTTTTTCCATTTTAATCAATCAGAACATAATTTTTTTATATATAACTAAAAATATTTAATACCATAATGGTAAGAAATTCTTTTATATCATTAAGTCAACAGATAATTGATCTTCAAAATAATTCATTAACAGTAATAGCATCTTTAAATCAAGCTATTAGTAGTACAGAAAATAATATTCAAGTTCAAATAGTTGACGAAAATCAACAAGTTCAAACAGTCAATCTTCCATCATTGGGATATATAAAATCCGAATTAGAAAGATTAAATCAAAACTTACGCACATTATCAAGTGTAGATCAAAGAGGTGCAACAATACAACCAGCAAGAAATGAATATTCAAAAATAATTAAAGTTGATTTAAATAGAGAACCTAATTCTTTGGGAGAACTAAGTAATATTTCAAATTTTTTAACTGAAAAAAACTGGTTTTTTGATGCCTTACTAAATCCTTTATTGATAATTAGAATTGATTTAAGTGGTAAAGTTGAAAATAATGTTAGAAAAGTCTTATCAAGAAGATACATTATAGATTTTGAATTAAATTCTAATGGAGATTTTACAACAAGAGGTCAACAAGCTATTGATTTATTCAATAAAAATTTCAAAAATAGAACAAATGTTACTATAATTGAGCTTGAAACATGGATTGGTAATACTCCTGGCGTTGTTGCAAATTCAGTTGGTAATTATGATGAACAAGAATTTACATTAGATGCTAATGAATTACAATTTGAAGGCTTCTTTACTATTTTAGGCATATTTGATGATAAAGTAAATAGAAAAGAATGGTATTTACTTGATACTTTAGATTATTATGAAATTAAAACTCGAACTAAAAAAACTTTACAGTTAAATGATGAACTTATCATAAATACTGCTTTTTCAACTACAAGATATAGAATTATAGAAATTAATAAAGATGCTTCTGAAATAAGAGTTAGATTCGAAAGAGTTGAAGGTGAAGAACCTATTCCTGTTGCAATTGTCGGTGGTATGAAATATTATAGCCCTATTATTATCAATAAGAAAGTTGATATTTCAATTGGATTTAATGAATATAATGTTCTTTTTGTTAAACCTATTAACACCGAGAATTATTTAATAGCAAGAAATTGGAGTCCAGGAACAGCTTATTATACAAATGATTTAATTTTACAATCTGATAGTGGAATTGGTGATAATGGTAAATCTATGACAGAATTCTATATTAACCAAGTTAAAGATTTTGGCGAAATATTAAAAGATTTAGTAAACAGATATATCCCAAGACACTTAGGATTAAAACCAACAGTACCAACTCTTGATATTAATAATTTTAGAATTAGGCAAATTAACAAACATGCTACTGATACGCCAGAACTTGAGAAAAATAGAAAACAGCATTCACAAGCAAATAGCTTACGTTCTAACTTAGATGAATTAAATAAAACTCTTACTGAAAAGAGAAAAGAATTATTTGGTAAAACATTTAAAAATCAAAAAGATAAACAAAATTTAGATACTCAAATTACTAAAATTACACAAGATATACAGAGTAAAACTGAGTTATTATCTTCTACTGTTAGTGAAATATTAGCTGCGAATCAATCTAATAATGCTGTTGATCCGATATTTGCTGTAGAAGGATTTTGGCAAATACCTTTACCTATAGAAAATGGTAAAACAAGACCACAAGAAATTGTTAAATTTCATCTCGAATATAAAAAAGCTTCTAAATCGGGACAAGAAAGTGAAAATGGAGTATTTAAAGTTACCAACTCGGATGGAACTATAACTAATGCAGTATTTTCTCCATGGAAACCAATTATATCAACTCTTAGAGATAGAAGTTTTAATGTTACCACACAATCATATGTTTGGGAACAAGAAGATTTATCTAATATTGACTCACCAAATATTAACTCTATCCAAATACCAATTTCACCTAATGAGCAAATTGAAATAAGAGTCAAATCTATTAGCGAAGTTGGTATTGATAATGCGCCAATCGAAAGTGATTGGTCAAATTCAATTGTTCTAACATTCCCAGATGAATTATTAACTGGTAGAAAGCCAGAAGATTTAATTATTAAAAATGCTGAACTTGAATCTGTAAGAAATAGAATTATGACAGAATTAAATGGTAAGACACTTGATCAACATTTAGGCGATTTCACTGTTGTTGAAAATAAATATTTCCCACACTTTGCAGATAATATAGCTATTCGCGATGCTTCAGGTAGAATTATAAATTTAACTGATAAAATAAGACAAATTGAAACTGCCGAAAATGTAGAAACTACACAAGATATGGTTTTAGAACAACCATGGGAAAATTACGTAAATGGTTTCGGAACTGCAAAATTCTATAAGCATGAAGCTAGAGTTTATTTATCAGGATTAATTAGAGTTATATTAAATAATGATGATAACGATGATGCTAATGATAAATATCCAAATGAGGCTATTAGAGTTTACAGAACACCTATTAACACAACATGGTCAAGAATTGCTATATTACCTGTTGGATACAGACCAGCACAAAAAGAAATATATCAAATAGTTTGTTCAGATAATCCACAATCATTATTAGATGTAACATATGGTAGAATTGATGTTTTTCCTAATGGTTTAGTTATGATTTTACAAGGTAATTCTGGGTGGGTAAGTTTAAGTGGAATAAGTTTTAGAATAGCATAACGAAAACGTCATAATTTTTCTTTAAATTAAAAAATAAACATCAAAGATACTATTCTTTTTTATATATAACGATAATAATAAATTAGTTATTAATGATAGATAGGAGCTTCTTTTTAGTACGTACTAATCCAGCTTTAACAGGTAACATCAAATTAGTAGTGAGTTCTGATTACAAATTGTTTTTAGAAAGCTTTGCTATTAATAAGACTTTAGGACAACAAAGACTACAACATGTTGAAATAAAAAAAGAAGAATATTGGAAAGAAGTAATACCATATTTTTTTCAAGATATTGAAAGTAAAACTGTTTTTGATGTTAAATTTGATAATGATACATCGGAAGTATATGATGATTATAGACATCAATTTGATGATACTTATCATTCGGGTGCTTTCTTTACAGAAGATACTTATTATAATGAAGAGTATGAATATTTAGCTCCTCTATACATAAAAAATAATGCTTTACCTAAGAATTTTATAATATTACGTGTTGATGGATCAGGTTCATTAAATCAAGACTCGGATGCATCTAATTTTAGAAGTCAGATTATTGATAATTGGAAATTTGTTTCCATGTATGATTTAACTGAGAATACTGATTTAGGCGTGTGGATTAAAAGAAATTTTATATCTGATGAAGATTATCCTAAATTCCCTTTATTTGTAAATCATGGTGACGATTTATCAGAAATTTCTGGCATAGACACCATTAATGGTGGATGGGTAAAAAAGTATTTAAGTTTAAAAGATGTTCAAAGTAAAAACACACCAATATTCAAGACAGAAGAATATTTCACACAGTTATGGCAGGACAATAATTTAGTATATCCACACATAATTAATATGAAATTTTTATTCGATGATACTCCTGCTACACCTACATCTTTAAGAAAGTGGTCGATAAATCGCTATATTGGATTTTATGTAGATGATAAACCAACTGTTAAAACAGTATCACCATATCAAGCATCAGAATTAAGTAAAGTTACTGAAGAGACTCTTAAAGATTTATCAGCCATTGAAGTTAGTGAAATACCATTTTTGAAAGATAATAAATTTGTAAGAGAAGCTAAAGGTAGATTATATTCATTTAATCCTATTAAAAAAGGATGGAAAGATACTCTTACTTATTGGGTAGAATGGAAAGGTAAATTTTATAGAATTGAAAGAATTGAAAATCCAGATAAGGATGTTTTTAAACTTGATGGTATTATAGGTGATTTCATTTATAGAGTGGTATCTGATATTATCATTGAACATAAATTAAAAATTACCAAAACTACAACTTCTACAATCGTTCAAAGAATTGTTGACGGCGAATTAATGTCAGATGAAAATAATGAATTCTTTACAACAAATACAATAGATGATAAAACATTATCACAATTTAAGAAAATTTTAATAAATGAACTTACAACAGGTAAACATAAAATAGTAGTAAATTCACAAAAAATTAATAATACTTTAGGAACTAATATTATTCAAAGTGTAAATCCATTATTTACATCATATCAAAGATTATTTGATACTGTTTTAGTTGATGGAATTCCTACATTATTATTTAGAATAAATACGTTAAGTTTTTCAAATGATTTCACAATTCCCAACTTTAATAATGCTGACTTATTTTTAATTAATATTGATAATAATTATCATGTTGTTAAACAATACCCAAATACAAATCCAAATTTAAAAGGTAAATATTACATACAAACAGACTGGTCAATAAATGTTAATGATAGAGATATTGTATCTTGGATAAATAATGGTTATATAAATAAAAATCCTGCTTATTACAAAAGAGTAAATATAGAATCAACTAAATCCGATTCAATACCCCCATATTTTGATATTTTAAGAATAAATTTCACAGACATAAAAGATTTTGATTTTGATAGAGTTGAAACTGATTATGCTAATTTTGAATATGAAAAGAAGTTTGAATTAAATAATTCATTAGAACCTAAATTATATGCAACAGAATATAGAGATATTATAGTAAAAGTTCGTTCTTTAATTGGTACTAATGACAGAGCGAGAAGAATTCCTATCACAGATTTAAATAATAGACCATATACCATAAGAGATCAAATAGGTGAAATAAATCCATTTACACAAAAACCATATGAGGATTTTGAATTATTTAGAAGAGAGTATGATTCGAGTTGGTCATTATTTTCTGGAACTATTGATGGTACTAATTGGGGTGGTGTTACAGATAGACAAGTATCATTAAAAAGAAGATATTATAGAGAAGAACAATATGTTTGGAGAGTTGATGATAACTTGAAAACTTACGAATTCGATTTTAAATCAAATTCAGATCCAGCAAATTTAGAAGATGTTCTTACTTGGGGATTAGATGGTAAAGGAGAAATAAGTGACGCTAAAATTAAATCTTCATTAATTAAATCTAAACAAGATCCTAATAAATCGGTTGATACTAATTATATTCCAGTTTCTTCTGAATATATTTCTTCTGATGAATTATGGGAAATAAATCAAAATGATCTGACAGAAATTTGGAGAAAAAATCAATCAATATGTAAATGGGGATTTTTAAATAGTCAAGGTTTACATGACTATCCATATAGATTGAATTATAGTTTAGATATGGCTGGTATCTTTAATAGAGAACCCAGTATATTTACTGGAAATAATTTTCCTATAAGAAGTAATTTAGATTTAGATTATTTTTATCGTTTTGGTTTAAATAATGCTAAAGATTATAAATTTTATTCTTTACATTTAAAAGAACCTTTTTTCGATTTATCAAAATACGTTTCAACTGATTACGATTATTTCGAATACATATTCAAATCAGATCAAGAAACAATTGATGGTTTAGAACTAACAACTAAATATTCAACATTTATATCAGCAAATGAATTTAATGATCCTTATACAATATTTAGAGGTGTTAAGTATACAATATTCGATGTAGATAAAATTAAATTTAGTGATGAGGAAAGTAATTCAACACTCATTGATGATATTATAACTAAAGTGAATATAAATTATGAAGATTATAAATTCGCTATAGTTTTTGGAAGAAAGCTAAATGGTAGTGGTAATAATAATAGTGGAGTTGATATTTATGTAAATGATTATTGGAAAAATGTTCTGATACATCTTTATGTTGACACTGAAGAAACTATTCAAATTAGTCAATTAACTGATGGAACGAGCGGTACTGCTATAAACGCTGAAACATGTGAAATAGATGTTTGGTATAATGATAACATAGAAAGAGAAGAAGTAAGTCCTATTAAATGGGATAATACTGGATTTAAGGTAAATAGTTCTGTTGTATCAAGACCTCGTGATTTTATGCTACAAACATTTTTATTTAATTTAAATAATTTTAACTATAATCCACCAGAAGGTAAAGACGATACAAAATATATTCATATTTATAACGATGGCACAATTTCAAATCCAATGACATACGAAACAACAGATGTTATAATTAAGTATAAATTACCAGAAGAAACAATTATAAAGCAAAATGCATTTAGTGTAAATCCCATTAATGTTGACATAGATATAAATAATACATTTAAAAATAGAATTGTATTAGACGACGATACCGATAGTCCTACTAATAATGTGAATTTTACATCCGATGGATTCAGAGTGGGAAGTTTATTGGATGTAAACTCATATAACTATTATCCTATTGCTAAAGAAATTGTGGATGGTAAAGATAATAGACAAACATGGGAATTGGATAATGATTTAGATCCATCAGTATTTAGATATTCAGGTCCTTATGTTCCTATATTTAGAACAGTTCCATTATTTAGACCGATGGGTTATATCGAATTAACGAAATTAACTAATGGTGTACCAAGTATTAAAGAAAGTGGTAATTGGAAATTCTATGATCCATCAAGTTCAACAGAATCTCCAAATGTAGTTAATTTTGGTTCTATTAATGAATTGATTTTTTCTAAATGTAATACTGAAAGTAATATTCTTAAAATAGATAGCGGTAACGGAAAAAGTATTTATCCGATGGTTGATGAATATGGTTATGAATTTGACTCAAGATATTTATTTTCTTCTAACTGGGAACCAGGCTTCTATTACCAATCAAGAAAAGTTGAAGTTGAATCTAATGTATATCCTGGTATTGCTGGCTATACAGTTCTTTATGATGGTATAAAAGATTATTTAAGAATTCAAGATGCGCCTAAATTTAATTTAGAAAGACATTACACAGATAATCTAAATTATGAAAATTTCATTTTAAATGAACCAGAAGGTGAAAGAAGCTTTTTTAGACAAACTATAATCGGTGTTCCATCATCTGATATTAAATCAATTAATGTTAAATTATTAGCTAATCAAGATTATACATTAACATTAGATTTCTTTAATAAAGTTGGTTCAGCAACAGCACTGAATGTATGGATTGAATTAATAAATGATCCACAAGATGTTAATCAATCTAGTACTAAATATATTTTGGCTGCTAATTATCAAACAATTACACCTAATGGTACATCAACTACAAATTCATTTAAAACATATAAATATACACCAACACTTACATATAGTGGTAATAATTTATTATCATATAATGGGTCATCAGGCTCGAATTTAGAAAATTATTATGTATATGGTAATATAATAAATGCTAAAATAAATTTCAAATTAGTAAATGGTACAGGGACTATAGATATTTATCCTATGAAATTACAATTGAGTTCTGTTGTTGATAATTTCTTAGACATTAATGTGGGTGCAACAAATGGTACTGGTGGAATAATTTATGAAAATGATTTAATCGGAACATGGGGTGGTTATATTAAAAAAGATACTGAAGTTGGTGATGTACATACATTCCCATTCCGTCTGATAGGAAGAGAAAAATATTCAACATTCCCAACATTAGTTAGTAATATAAAATCTTCTTCGGCTATAATAGGTGGTATTACTAAAACAACTTCTGATTTATTATCAAGAGGTTTTATTGTTGATGCTGGTAGTAATGGAACTTATTTAACAAATAAAACTGGTCCTTATTTAAGAATTTCACACACTGAACCATTCTCATTTGAACCAGAAAGATGGACAAATATTTTAGATGGGAATTCTATTGTATATGTTGGACAAACAATAAATTTAGGAGATTCTAATTTAAATCCTGAATGGACATTGAAGTGGTTTACTAATATTAAAAGTCCTAAAACTTATATAAATACTATAAAATTACATGCTTTCGAACCTGAAATTAATAGAAGAAAAAATGGATTATTTAAAAATATATCACAAAGAGTTAAATTACCTTTCATACCAGGTGTTATTAATACAAAAATTAAACAGAAATATTTCTTTGAACCAAAACCATTTATACCACCACAAAGTAATATTCTACAGTTATTAGAAAAGGAAAGACAATTAAAAGAACAACTAAGAAGAGATCCGTTCTTTAAGAGACCTAGTGATATAAAAGCATTAACTGATTTAGAAGCTAAAATAGCAGCAGAAAATGCTAAGAATAAGTTGTTAACTAATCCTACCCATATACAACCATTAGGTAAAGTATTATTTGTACCTGGTTTAAATTTCCAACCAATACCTATTCCATCACCTCAACAACTTATTTCAAATATACACGAAAGTTTAATTAATAGTAAATCTATAAATGAAACAATAGAATTTAATATTGTTCCAGACAATGGTGATAAAATTTCAGTTATTGTAAATTCGAGACACCCCGATGATAATAGTGCATTAGATATGACACAGATTATAGGATTAATTAATAATGTAATTACACCTAATTATGAAGCTATAGAAGTTGATACATCTTCTCCTATATTTGGAAATATTTTTAAAGGAAACTTTAAATCATTTAAAATTATATCAAGAAATCCAGGATCATATTATAACTTCATAATTGAAATTAAAAGTAGCCATTTATCAACAGTTGGAATTCCTGTTATAGCTAATATCGAAAGTACTATAAGTGAAAAACATAATAAAACTTCACTTAAAAACGCTGATATAAGAACAACTGGATATATGGCTGACATTACAATTGAATTTTGGGTTAGAATTGATGGTTGGACAAAAGATTACGAAACTATTTTATATAAAGGTGAGGATACATCCGATGATCCATGGACTAATAATACATTTAATAATTTCACTTTTATTATTGGTAAAAATGGAAAAGATGATAAATTAGCATTTAGAACATGTCATAGAAAATTAAATGGTCAATATGAAAAACATAATTTAATATCTACAACAGATATTAGTGATGGTGCATGGCATCATGTAGCGTGTGTAGTGGATACATTCACATCATTAAAAAGTATTTACATCGATGGTTCTTTAGATGCTAAAATTAATGATTTCTTATCCGAAAGTTATACAAAACCATCAGAAAAAGAATTAGTAGCTTTATTTATTGAAAATAGAAAAAGATTCTACCCTAAATCAGAAAATATTTCAAAATTCCCTGATTTTCAAACATTAGCTTCTAAAATAAGAAACGATTTACAAGATAATAAAACGTTATACTGGCTTGATTCTATAAGAGGTTATAGAGAACTTGATTATTGGGATAAACAATTACAAGAAAAAGAATTAGGCATTACTATAGACGATGCTTATAGAGAATTTCAAGATAATTTTACATCATTGGATTATTATTTAAATGTTGATATTAATAATAGTTGGTCATTACTCATTGGAACAGATAGTACAATAGCATTAGGCAGAAGAACATTTAAAGGTGGTTTAGATGAATTAAGATATTGGAATTATGTAAGAAGTGGTGAACAAATAAATACTAACTATACATTTATTTTGAGACCAGAATCATATTTAGACCCACTTAAATCACTTGTTGCATATTATAGATTTGATGAAGGAAAAGGTTCAAGTACTTTAAAAGATTTAATGGGTGGTAAAATGATTGCTGATATGTCAAGATGGGCAAGAATAAAAACATCTTTTTCAAATGACGGATTTAAAGAAAATGAAAAAGATGAAGTTGCATACTTCCATTTCGAATCAGCATACTTCCCTGCTTCTGATATACAAGTGAATGTAGATAGTTTAAATTGGATAGTTTCGGATGCCAATATTGTAGGATTTAGTGATGAGCGTTATGTATCGACACCACCACCACCAAGCACAAAAGAATCTATTGTAATTGAACAGAAGCCTACATTTAAGAAGAATGAATTTATGCTTGCTAAAAAAAGTAAACCAGTTACTAATCTTCAAACATTAGTACTTAATACGAAATTACCCACAGCACAATATCATAGTCAAACATGGCTTCAAAAAGTTATAGAACAAGGAAAAACATCAGCATTTAGTGCAGTTCAATATATAGGAAATGTTAAAATAGTAGAACCAACTAAAATTATACAAACAATTGCTAAAGCACCATCTAAATTTGCAGATGTAATTAAATCATTATTCAATAAAAGGAGGAAATAATTTATGAAAAAGAATTTTATATCAAAAGAATTTTCTGTTGAGCTTGTCGCTGGAACACATAATATGAAAGAAGTAAGAACTTTTTTTACTTCTAAAATTCTTGAATTAGAAGATGTTATATCTGTTGATGAAAATGATATTATATGGAACGAATCTATAGACAAAACACAAGGACTTGGTGTTGATAGTGAAAATAGAATATTAGATACATTCAATTTAAAATCTGAATCACATAGCCTTAGAATTTATCCTAATCAAAGTGATCAAGACAAAGTTGAATTTACTCGATGGGAATTTACATTTGATTTAAGTAATTGTATTAGACAATATTTATTCGCACAACTAAAAAAGAATAAAACATTTTCAGGTATATCAAATGATAAAACAAGATTTAATGATATTGATAGAAGTATTTATGACTACATAGACTATAATGTTATACCAAGAATAAAATTTGATACAATTGAATTATTTGTAAGATATTATAAAATAGGAACTAAACAAGAAAATGGTGAAATAGCATTACAATATCAAAATAAATTTAGAGAAGATTTAATAACACCTATACCGCTTGCTGGTGAAAATACTACGCAGTATCAAAATAGAGTTATAGCATTTAAAAAACAAATTAAGGCAACTAGCTTTCAAATGACTACAAATTCTTCACAAACTACTGCTACAGTATTATATAAAGCTACTGAGTCGTCATTAAATTCTAAATTTGATTATTATTTCAACATAGTATATAAAAAGGCTTAATTGTATATTAAACTTTATAAGAAAAAAAGATATAATATCATATGGATTATTCAAAAGCAGATAGACCCTCAGTAGATCAACAGAACGATAAAGTTTTAGGAGCAAACGATAAAATACAAGATTTTTTAGATCAACAAAGACAAAAATGGTCAAATGAAATACACCCTTTATTTGATGCATTAAGATCAAGTGATGCTAAAATGTTTCTTGATATACAAGCAAATTCATTGTCACTAAGACAAAAATTAACAGAAGAAATAACTAATTATTTAAGTAAAATTTCTAAAGATAAAACTAAATTAAATAAATGTCTTGCAGATAGAACTGAATATTATATGCATGGGTTTGGTATGAAAACTACTGATAGACAACAAAGGGAAATGATAAATCGTGATTTAGCACAAACACAAAGAAGTATGGAAATGCTCGAACTACATGTTGAATTTTTAAGAGAAACTCGTGTAGCATGTGATAATATAGGCTATGCAGTTAAGAACAAACTTGGATTTATGACATACTTGCAATAACTATTCTATTATAGAATCTATTATATTTTTCCTATTCATACTTTTTACTAAATTAACTATATTAGTTTCCATCTGATCTCGATTATCAGATTGTATAGAATTATAATTTTCAATAAATAATGGTATAAATTTAACAAGATATTCTAATGCTTCATATGGAGTAAAATTATCACCAAATGTGTATATTTCAGAATAATATCCTTTATTAGAATATTTTAATAAGGATGCTATATGAAAAAATATTACAGCATCTTCTTCTTTTGGAATCCAAAAAGATAATATCGGAGAATCTTTTAAATTAAATCTAAATGTAAAATTAGCAGTATAATTTTCTATTCTAAATTTAATAGAAAAAATAGTATACTTCCTAAAGTGTTTCCACAATAAGAAGTATAACCATAGCCACTTAAAATATGTTTTTATATTACTCAGCAATTTCTAATAATTCAATTTCGAAAATTAATGTTGAATGTGGTGCAATAGCTTTACCTGCACCTCTTTCACCATAAGCTAATTCTGATGGAATGAAAATTCTCCATTTAGAACCAACAGGCATTAATTGTAATACTTCAACCCATCCTTTAATAACCTGATTGACCGCAAATGTTGCAGGTTCATTTCTATTAACAGACGAATCAAATACTGTACCATCAATCAATGTACCATGATAATGTGTTGTTACTGTATTATCAGCAGTTGGAATAGCACCATTACCTTCTGTAATAACTTCGTATTGCAATCCACTTGGAAGTACTGTTACACCATCTCTTGTAGCATTAGTAGCTAAAAAATCTACACCATCTTTAGCATTGTTTTCAAATTTTTCTTTTTGTAAAGTTGCAAAGAATGTATTGATAATTTCATCCGTTTTTTCTACAGGAATTTCCAAATCTCTTGCAGCAAAAACATCTTCAATTGCCTTAGCAAATTTTTCAATATTTAATTCACCAAATCCTTCTTTCTTTAGATTAGTTCCTACATTTACACCTAAACTGTAGCTTACATTTTCAATTTTTTCACTCATATTAATATTTTATTTTTTAAATTGTTTGGTGGATAACGGTAAATATTCTATCCGCAATTTCTTGGATAGTTCCAACTCCATTTATCACGTTGAGTTTGTTTTGCGCTTTATAAAATTCAGCAACAGGTAAAGTATTTTTACTATAAACTTGTAATCTTTTTTCAATTATAACAGTATCTTTATCATCATGTCTATTTGATGTTTTTCCTCTTTCTATTAATCTCTCTGTTAATAATTCATTATTAACATCTAATAAAATCATATGATGTATTTTAGTATTAAATTTATCTAATAGATTATCTAATGATATTGCTTGTTCTATTGTTCTTGGAAATCCATCAAATATAAATCCTGTACAATTATCATCATATTTTTTTAAGTTTGCATCGAAAATATTTATTACAATATCATTAGGCGATAAGTTTCCTTTTAACCAATAGGATGCTGCCACTATTCCTAATTCTGTACCATCTTCATACTCTTTTCTTAAAATCTCACCCATATTAAAATGTACCAAACCATAAGTATTAGTTAATATTTGGCTTTGTGTACCTTTACCACTACCTGGTGATCCGAATAAAACAATATTTTTCATTGTGTATTATACATTAACATTTATAAAAAGTTTAAAAATAATATAATAATATTATAAAAATACTGAAATAACTACAAAATTTATAAAACCGAACAATGATTTGGTATATAATATATACCTAAAATAGGACAATTGATGAAATTTAGATTAGACTTAGAAAAAGAAAAGCTTATAATTGTAGATTCTACTAGGACCGAATATCATCAGTTAAAATTACATTTGACTAGACATGTAAAAAATTATAAATATCAACCTCGATTTCGTTTAGGTGTGTGGGATGGTACTATATCACATTTTAATAATGGTCAAATAAATTTAGGTCTTTGGAGAGAATGTTTTGATTTATGTAAAATGAATAGTTGGAAATTTGAAATCGAAAACAAAGAAGATTTCCCAATTAATAAAAATATCACATTAGAAAATGTTGAAGATTTTTGTAAAGACTTTTTTAAAAATCATATTACAAGAAAGGGTGAAATATTTACTCCATATGAACATCAAATACAAACAGCATATAAAATTCTAAAAAATAGATATTGTATAACCGAAGTAGCTACAGGTGGTGGAAAATCATTAATATTTGCTATAATTGCTTTTTATACAATAAAATATATTAATCCAAATGCTAAATTTTTATTAATAGTACCAAATATAAGCTTAGTAACTCAATTCTATGATGATATATTGGATTATAACTTCGGTTTCGATAATACAAATACTGAACCACTTATTATTAAAATGGATGAAATAATGTCGGATAAACCAAGACGTAGCGAGGGCGAAGCTAATATTGTTATAGGAACATACCAAAGCTTGGAAAAAAGAGATAAAGAATGGTTTAATCAATTTTATGGCATAGCAGGAGACGAAGCACATAAATCAGGTTCAGGGAATTCTACTGATATTAAAATGGTTGCTAAAGTTTTAGGTAATACTTTCGGCTCTGCGCATATAAGATTTGGTATGAGTGGCACATTTCCAAATAAGGAAACTATAGATCACCTTACTATTCAATCTTTGATGGGCCCTAAAATATCAGAAGTTAGAGCAGATGAATTAATGAAAAAAGGTGTTATTACACCAGTAAAAATAAAAGCATTAATTTTAAATCATCAAGATTCTGAATTCAATGATAATATTAGTTTGATTAGAAGAGGTGGTAATGGTAAAGCATGTTTTGAACTTGAACGAAAATATGTACAAGCGTCTGCTAAAAGAACAAATTTTATTATCGAAAAACTTTTATCTAAGATAACTAAAAATACACTAGTTCTCTTTAATATTAAAGATTATGGAACATCATTTTATCATACATGTAGAGAAAAATTAGAAAATATAGATGTTCATTATATTGATGGTGATGTTAAATCAGAAAATAGAAAGTATATTAAAACTGAGATGGAAATTACCACAGGTAATCCAAAGATATTAGTTGCATCGTTTGGTATATTGGCAGTTGGTATATCAATAAAATCATTATCTAATGTAATATTTTTAGAATCTTATAAATCAGAACAGATAATAATTCAAAGTGTGGGTAGAATTTTAAGGTTACACGATGATAAAGAATGTGCGAATGTTTTTGATATAGTTGACACATTCGATAAAACACCTTCCAATATTTTATATAAACATTATATTGAAAGGAAAAGATTTTATGGAGAAAGAAATTATCCATATGAAGAATTAAAAATAAATTTAAATTAAATACATTCTATGTTAAATAAAAAAGGAGTTTTTAAACTCCTTTTTTATTATTTTTTTTTAGCATACAATTTTAATATTTGTTCTTCTTGTATAGATAAAGATTCTCTACCATTTTTAGAAATTTTATCTAATATTTTATCAATTTTCTTTTCATCAATAACAATTTCTTTTTTCTTAGGTTTATTCAATTTATTTATATTATTAAATTCTTTATCAAGATATTTCATATCATCTATTTTTTCAAAACCATTCTCGTCAAGTTTATCTGGTGTTGGTACTAAATCAATATAAAACTTAGACAAAGCCCATGTTCCATCTGGTAAAAAAGCTTGAATTACTTCACCAGAATCCAAATCTAATATTACTTGGAAATATCTTTCAGACATTTCCATATAAAACTGTTTTATCCAATCAACGTGTGATTCTTCTACTGATGGAAAATATTTTAACATCATATATAAAAATTTATCTTCTGTTATTTCTGTTAAATTAATTCTTACTGGTCTCATAATTATTTATATCTTTTCATTATTTCAATTAAAAATTTATCTCTTACAATATCTTCTTCATTAAATTCTATAAATGCTATACCATCTATATCTTTAAATCTTTCAAATGCATCATCTAAGCCACTAATTTCATTTCTACCAAGCTTAATATCAATTTGGTCAGAATCACCCAAAATTATAAGTTTAGTATCTTCTCCCATTCTTGAAATATACGTCTTCATTTCACTAACTGTGGTATTTTGACCTTCATCTAATATAGCTACACAACCTAATGGATTACCATTAGAATCGTGCTCACCAAAAGTTTCACCTCTAACAAAATTTAAAAGTTTATCTTCTATAAATCCAGCTTCTTTTAAACTATTTGTCCACGTGCCACCAATTAATTTATTTAAATTACTATAAAATGAAGTAAAATATGGTTGAATCTTTTCCTCCAGAGTACCTTTCAAATAACCAGTACTATTATTATTATTACCAACTTGTAAATATGGTTTTGTTAATATAATCTTCTTTATATTAAAAGATTTAGTTTTTAAACAGTTTAATGCTGCAAACAAAGCAACAAAAGTTTTACCTGTTCCAGCACTACCTTTTACAAAAATAATTCTATTATCTAATATAGCATTGTATAATTCTTTTTGTTTAACATTTTTAAATTTTGTATTTAGATTATAAGTCAAGTCTTGTGATTTTTTATTAGTATTAATTCTAATATCTTCCATCATTTCCATTTCCATTTCCATTTTATTAGTTTTTCTAGATGATGTTCTAGTAGTTCTTTTTGTAGAAGCTTTCTTTGACATATATCAATTACTTTTTTTAATTATATATCTATAAATATACTATTCCACAAAATAATAATAATAATAAAACATATAATATTATTAATATATATCATGATCTTGTATAAAGTTGATAAAAATCTTTTATTAAAATGAGTAATGAATTAACCAAGGAACAGAAATTATTATATGATTTGATATTTCTTAACGAAGAGGAGTATGAAATTAAGTTAATGGAATATATGGAGGAAATTTACCTTTTAGAAGATTTTACAAATAAGATCCTTTCTAACTTATTAGATTCTGGAATTAAAATTAAAGAGCAAATATATGTTCTTACTAAAGAGAAAAAGTCTTGGATATTAAAAATAAAACGATAATTATGAAATATTTAAAAACATATGAAGGATTTTGGGGAAATTTAGCTAGATTAAGTCCTGAAAGAAAAGAAAATGATGAAAAAGCTGTGCAACTTTTTCATGATATTTCAAATGACTTTGAAAAGTATGGTAGTGACTTAAAAAAAATCAAAATTGTTGATAGGGGCGGGACTAATATATCATTGAATAATCTCACTATCGGTAAAAATTATACAATAAATTACGTTTTTGGAAAGTATCACCCAATTAAAAGAGATGTATTTTCAAGTAATATTGAACATGGTGATAGAAGAGTTATAATAGATAATATTCCATTTTTTATTGTTCTTAAAAAAAATGAGTTAGAAAAGGCTTTTAATACATCAAGAATTAAATTAACAAATGTTACAGTTAATGATATAAAGAATTTTGAAAATTTGGATGGTACACAAAAACAACGATTTAACGAAAAAGTAGATAAATATAATATTTCATCAGATATAGCAAATCAATTATTTGATTATTTTATAGAAGAATTTAATATTCAATATCCTGATTTAAAATCATCTAAATATAAGAATTCTATGAGTATAAAAAATATAGAAAAAGGTATTAAGCCTATAATTAAACATATCGAAGTTAAAGGTAAAGATGGTAGATTACTAACATTTGATTTAAGATTAGGTGATAATGAACAAGAAATTAGAAAAATGCTTTCTAATATGACTGAATCCGAGTATGATGTATTTTGGAAAAAAAGAAGAAAAGAATTACATGAACCATCGGACAAGAAAGAAGAAGAATATAAAAAAGAAATTTGTGGTAAAATAAGTGAAATTTTAAAGAATTGTGATATTAATTTAGAACCTGTAAAATTTAATGAATTTGGTTTTGGTAGAGCTACAGTTAATGAATATGAGATTGTTGTAGAATTTACGAGTAATGATCCAGAAATTGAGTTTAAACTCCATAATGCTATTAAAATAATGCAAAACATTGATGGTTATGAGTTTAAAAGTAAAAGAATTATGGATGGATATTCTGATAAAAATATGAAATTTATAATATTACATTTTGAGAAAAAATAAAATAATTATAGATAATTTTTAAAACAAAATTCTTATTAAATCTTTTAGTCAGGGATAACTATTCTTTATATATATTTCAAAATATCAAATTTTGATGCTTTGGAATAAAGAGAACTATACTTATTCTAAAAAGGATAATCTGCGTGATACCGACTTTTTTGTAAATATTTTAGATAAACTTAAAACTTACTCTAAATGTATTAATGCTTCTGGATATTCAGTTACTAATACATTAGAAGACGTATATAATGTTTTGAAATATCAGCACGCATTTTGGGTATCTTTAACAAATGTTGCACCAGAAATCATCCTTTTAGAAGGTTTAGAATTAAAGAAGGGATTCTATTATAATTTATCTAAAGATTTATCAGATGATACAATCTTGAATTCACAAGATTTGAAAAATTACATGGATAGCGGATATATCAAAGCTGCTAATTCTTTGTTGTTTGAAGAAGATGGTGCAGATACCTTTTTTACCGTCTATCAGCCTATTATAACAACTTATTATGGTACTAATGGTACTAATGCTCCCGTATTGAATACATCATCTTCGGGAGGGTTAATACAAGGCACTAACTTCATTGACAATACGATTACAACTGTTGTTACATGGGATTTTGGTACTTATGGGACAAGTTTCAATCATATTCTAATTAATAGTTCTTATACACTAAGTTCATGGAAAAATTATTACCAAGATTCGTGGGTTGAAGGTGAGTGGGGATATTCCCAAAGAAATTTGTTTACTTCAGAAAAGATTTTAACTAAATTATTGAAGAATTTCACTTTAATTGATTTAGCTACGACTGAAAATATCGATATTAATAAAATTTATCCAATTTTGAATGTTGATGGTACATTAGCAGTATCTAAACATAAAATATTGCTTAAAAACCAGATAAATACAACAGAAAATGGTGTTTATGAATATTTAAATCAAAAATTGACATTAGATATATCTTTCGATACAATAGAAGATTATTATTTATATTCGGTATATGTTAAAGAAGGAATTTTCAATAGAGAAAAACAGTTCTTTTTAGATAGAGAACAAAATGGCGAATATCCATCTCTTGACGAACCTAAAATATTTATAGAGTCTACTAATTATATCGTAAGAAATAGATTAAGTTATAGATTACTTCAAAATCATAGTTTTTCTGATTTGGTTTATTTTACTAAAAATGAACCATTAACTAATTTTGATTTTACTGAAAATATTTATGGTACAAATGGTACAGATTTCTATTCAGTTAATGCTAATTATAGAACATTAGACTATAGTAATGGTACTAATTTTGTTCAATATAAAAATTATTATGATAATACACAATTTATTTCTAAAATTGAAAATATCGGTAGTGATATTTATTTGGTAGGTAAAAAAGATAACAATTTCTTTTTATTTAAAGATAATATTGAAACACCTACAATAGCAGGTACAGAAGGAACTAGTTTAGTATATAATTATTTTAATATTGCTAGTACATTACCATCAAATGTAGTTGATTTTAAATTATTAAGCGGTTCATCTGGAATTTTCCTTACTAATGATATTGTTGGTTCTTATACACATGCTATAATACAAGGTATTATTTTTAATTCCACATCATTTATGACACCAATTACTTTAAATGGTGCTATAGAATTTGAATATTTAAATAATGGAAATGAATACTATTTCTTTATAAATTCCACATCAGTTAATTTGTTTTATAATGGAAGTACTTATACAATTAAAAATGTTATAGGTAATATTAAAAAATTAAGAGTAGATATTGACGGTTCTACTATACATATTTCATATTTAGTAAATGGTAAACCAGAAGAATTTTGTATAGATGAAACTAATTTAATTAATTTATTGGGTTGGCAAAAAGATAAAGATTATGAATTAAATTTCTTCAGTAAAGAAAAAATAAATGATTGGGAAATAAAAGATCCAATTACAACTCTAATTACAAGCATAAAAACTAGTTTTGATGGTGGTGATTATGAATTATTTCATAATGATAATTATTCATCAAAAATAGATAATACACATGTAAATTATTCAATAAATCCTAATTCTTCAAATGCTATTAAATTGGGTAGTGATCAATATGGACCAGGTGTTAATCGTCATGTTAAAAGTGGTGATGTGATTCAATCAACCATATGGGCAAGTAGCAATACTGCTGCTGGACTTTTAGTTAATTCATTAACTAATGTTAACGGGAATTTTCATTATGCCAGCACTACTGGTATCGCTGGTGGTACGCAAACGTGGTTTCCTGCACAATATACAGGAACAGGATTTAATTACCAAAAACTAACTGTAACTGTTACAGTACCTAATATTCTTTATAATGAAGATGGTACACCTGCTGATATGAGTGATATTTATGTTAATACTTATGCATGGAATCCACCAAGTTCTCCAAATACATGGTACGATGATTTTGAAGTTAACATATACAGAAATAGCACCAATTTATATTTGAAAAATTCTCGTATAACTAATTTACTTGATGGTATAAGTGGATCAAATTTTAATTTATTAGTCCCTAAAATTTCAAATGGTGATTATAGAACATATGATGGTATTAATGATTATTCCGATATGTCAAAAGTTCCTATGTCTACTATTATAAACGGAAATGGTTCATTTACCGTAGAATTTAAGATTAAACCAAATGGTATAAGAAATCAAATGCCTGTATTTTATTTTGGTGAAAAATCAAAAACATTCACATATTCGTTTTTTGGATTTAGTTTTTCTTTTCAATTACCAGTACTAAGTTATATGTCATTTATTTTAAAAGATGGTGATGGATTTCCATATTTAGTAATGTCTGAAAATTATACTAATTTTATTAAATTAAAAGCGAATAGAGTAATTAGAGAAAATGTATCATTAAGTGTTGCATTTACTTGGCAATATACAGCCAATAAAGCAACAGGTAAATTATATTTTAAAGAAGAAAATGAAATTTCACCAGTTTTAGTTGGTACTATAGTAGATCAAAAAAATTCATTTAAAACACCATTATCAATTAAAAATTTAATACTTGATACTTGTCTTATAGGCAAATCTGATTTTAAATTCCCTAATTATAGAGGTGATATATCTCAATTTAGAATATGGGATAAAGAATTAAATCCATCACAGTTAAATTCGAGAATGGGTAAAACTATAAATCCAACGGATGTTATTTATTCTAATTTAAAGGGATATTGGAAATTAGATGATAAAAATTCATATCATCTTGAAACAATATCTAATACTACCACAAACAATATTTTTTTTGGTGGTTTAAATAGGGATGCCATATTACCTACTATACAAAGCGTATCACAAATACAAGAATTTTCTAATAATTTATTTGTATTAGAAAATGATTCTGCTAGTGGTACTAATGGTATAAAAGATGTTATTTATAGAATTGATTTAAATGATGAAAAAATTTATAAAATTTATAGCACATCTAATAATATAAAATCAATTTATTTAGAGAATTATGATTTATATTTTCTAGAAAACAATAAAATATTTAAATTTAATACTACATATTCATCAACAAATATTTTCCATAATGGAACTGGCACTATAGAAGATTTTACTGTAGTTAATAGTCTTCCATATTTATATAATAGTGATGATAATATTTACAATAATGGTAGTAATTCAACATCGTCATTATTTAATAACAATATAGCACAAATAAAAACTATTTACGGTAAAAGTCAAGGAACAATTTCCGATATTTCAAATTATTTACTAAATATTTACTTATTGGATATTAATGGTAATATACATTTATTATCAGATGAATATTTAAATACTACATCGGGATTACAAACTCTTGATTACATAGGTACTTATCCATTAAAAAGTAATAAATACTTAGTTAATGGTACAAATAGCTTTATTATAGATGGATTAAATATTTACAGAGATAACTTAAATTTAGATTTAAATAATAGTTTATGGACAAAAAATTTAAAAACTATACACGGAATTTATAATAGACAGAATAAAGTTTTAATATTAGTTTCTACTATTTACGATGAAATTCAATTATGGCAATATAATAATACTACAGGAGCAAGTAAAAGATTTATTGATAATAAAGGTAATGCAACTATGCTTAAGTTAGCATATAATGTTGATTTAACATACCATACTGTTAATAATGAAGAGTTTATCACAATATTAAACCCATTAAATAAATCAATAACATGGTTTAAATTACAAAGAGATAATAAATTTTCTTGGACTTGTTTACCGTGGACTAAAAAATGGACGAGTAATAAAACTCCTATAGCGATAGATTCATTTACAGGATCAGATGCAAATACTAAAATTAGTATTCTTTCACAAAGTGGAAGTAATAAATTATATTTATCATCTATGAAAAATACATCAGACGATTACAATTTATGGGAAGATTGTTTGACATATGAACAAGATACTGATGGATTAATTATTGGAGATTCTGGAATACTATTTAAAGATAATAGTTCAACTTCTTGGTCAATAGAATTACAAAATTTATTATATAAAAATGATTTTTCTGATATTGAAGTTTTTATAGAAGACTCACTAAGAGATAAAGGCTATGTAGTTCCATCTTGGTCAGGTGTTATATGGATGATTGGAAAGAATGGTATTTTAATAAAAAGTATTGATAATGGTATTTCATGGGCAGTTCAAGAAACTGGTGTAAGTCAAAATTTAAATTCTATATCATTTTTTGGAAATAAAAATGGATTACTATCAGGTGATAGTGGTGTTATTCTTGCTACTTTTACAGGCGGTGAATCATTCGAATCAATTGTTTTACCAGAAGAAATAAAAAATAGAGATTGGCAAAAAGTATTAATATATTCATCTAATAGTGCTATACTATTAGGTAATGGTGGAACTTTGGTACATTTAACAAGGAAAGATTTTATTTGGAGTGTTGATAAAATTTTAAATAAATTGGAGTTAAATACAATAGATAAACAAATACTCGATTCCGATTTGAATAATTCTATTCATTTAGATATGAAAACATCAATGGATGCTGATCAATATCAACAAACATTAAATGATGTTAAATATTTAGGGGATAATAAATTCTTAATTTGCGGCGATAGAGATTTGTTATTACAGTTAGAATTGGTTACTAAATTAAATTACAAAGAACCTACATTAAATTTCTTTAAAACAAACAATTTAACAGATTGGAGAGAAATAAAACCATATATAAATTTTGAAACAAATGAGAAGCGAGCATTTATTTTAAGTAATAAAAATATATATTCTTTTGAATATGATAGGATTGTTGTTGATACTAATAGTAATATACATGATATAGAAATTGATTTATTCTTTACAAATGACTCACCTTTAAATAAAATTGATATTAATAATAATTATTTATTTACGGTTGGTGATAGAGTAAATGCAATAAGAAAAAGTTTATTCAAAGTAGATAGTAGTACATCTGGATATGGCGATTTATTATATTATGTTGAAGATAATTCTGCATTTGAAGAACAAAATTTAAATAAAATATTCCAACCAAAGTTATTATTCCTTGATTATTATTTAGGAAGAAAGATCAATCTTCATTTAGAAGAAGGTGGTTTTGAAGTACCTAAAACATATTTTCCTAAGAGTTTGCTTGCATGTTATTATTTCTTACCTGATGATTATATTGAATTTACTGATTATGGTACAGTCAATAATCAAAATAACTTCTTAGCATTTCAAGATTACTTCTATTTGAATCGTAGGGTATTGGACGGTGGATTAGATAAATTCGCTAAAATAGAACCTTGGATAAAATATAACAAGAGAATTTCAGCAGCTTCAACATCAGGATACTTAGATAATTATTTATGGAATGGTGAATTTAATGAAGGATTATTTACTGAAAGTACTAGTGGAACTAACTTCTTAACTAATACTATTAATGGAACTAATTTCTTTAGAATTGTAAATGATTTAGTTAATAGTACAAGTGGTGAAACATTTGTTTCAGGTTCTTATAATGGTTCTGCCTTACACGAAAGAAGTTATTCAACTAAAATTCAACTTGATTCATTTACATTTGCTACAACACAAGGGGATGTTATTAAACTAACATTAACAAAAAGTGATAAATCTTTATCAATTCAAAATGGTTATGATATACAATTAAACATAAATACACCATATAATGAATTTAATATGGATAGTCACGTTAAGATAAATGATATTGGATTCTTAAAAGTAGGATATTTAAATATTAATACAAATAGCTTATCAACAAGAAATGTTTTAACACTTATAGATTATATTAAGAATGTTGTTTTGTTAACTATTAATAATTACGAAGCTGAAAATGTATTACCAACATCAACATTAAATGATATACAAGTTGAATGTGGTATATTAATATTGAGTGATAATTTTATTGTTAGAGATTACAATGTAGTTAATCAAACGATAACTTTATGGACATTATTTGAACAAGATATTATAGAAGATGCTCGTTATGGCTCTAAATTATTATTAAAAAACTTAAATTATTTTAATGGTAATTTACTTCATTTAGAAGAAGTATTTTCTGAACATTTGTTAGCACAGTCATATATACTCGATGTTAATAAATCTGATAATATTTATGTCGAAGGATTTGTAAATGATTTAACTAAATATTACAATTTAGAATCTTATTTAAAAGTTGGTATTAATGGTTCAGAAACTATCTATCCTATAGCTTATAGTGAAGATGTCGTGTATGGTCCTAAGTATGATTTAATATCATTCTTGAATAATATTAATCCAATATTCGATGAAAATTACTCGTTTAATTTGCCATCACATAATTTCACATATAATAATTTATTAAGAAATAATCTAAATGAATTCAAAGAATTTACTATTGTAGGTAATAAAATTTATATAGGTAATGATTTAATAGATGCATTAAATTTTGTACCAGGTACATTCATTGATATTGTAAGAGGTGCTAAATCAGTTAGAAGAACATATTTATCTAAAATAGAAATAATATCTTATTCTAAGTATCCTGATAAAAAGAGATATGTATTACATTTTAATTATGAATTAGAAAATAAATTACATGATTCATCTACGACAGTTTCTTTAAGAACTAGAAATACACTAAAAGAAATAAGTCAAGACTTAGAATTTACAGATGATTTAATGTTCCCATTACCAAATGGTGGAACAAATGGTGTAGAATTCTTTAATAATTCATATTTTAATCAAACTAAGACTGCTACAGCATACGCACCATATATTTTAAATGATGTTAACATTAGAAATAATATATCTGCTGTTGTGTATTTAGATAATGATAGCGATTGGAATATAAATATTATAGATTGGAAAACTGATCCTAATTTATATTATCGCCCAGTTGATTTACACGAATTAGGTATTGATAAAATATTTAAGAAAGCAATATCAGTAGAGCCTAAAAATTTAGGTGTTGATTCGAATAGATTAATATTAAAAAATATTGACATTGAAAAGTATAATTATCGTTTAGTCGATGGTTTAACATTACAACAACTAGAGAAGAAATATTACTGGATATTAAATGCTGATATGCGCAATGCTATTATTGGAGAAAATGATAAAGGACTTGTTTGGTATCAAGGTGATTGGTTATGTGGAATTTGGGAAGATGGTACATGGTATTCAGGTAGAGCATTTAATATTGAATGGATAAAAGGTGATTTTTATTCATATAGAACAATTAATAATTTTAACTTAATTGAAGTTATACCAGGTGATGATGCATCAAATTCAATTTGGTATAAAGGATTATTTGGTTCAGGTAATTTTTATAATGGCACGTGGTACAATGGTACATTTAATAAAGGAAATAGATATGATGGATTATGGTACAATGGTCAATTTCTTGATGGTACATGGTACAATGGTACATTTATGGGGGGTGAATTTTTTGGAGGAACATGGTTATCAGGAACTTTCTCAGAATCAATGTTCCCGTCTATATGGCATTATGGAACATGGCTTGGTGGAGATTTTGAAAATGGTGTTTGGGAAAATGGTATTTGGGATCAAACAGTTAGAGTTAAATCAAGATTTGGTACTAAAGCATCTTTATTACATAAAGCAATATGGGAATATGGTTGGTGGAAAGGTGGTGAATTCCATTCAGGATTAACTATTGATGTAAATGGTAAAACTATAGCATCCATTAATTATGCAAATTCTACATGGTATAACGGTGTGTGGGATAAAGGTGATTTCTATGGTGGTATTTGGAAAATGGGACGTTTTAATAATGGCGTATGGTATAATGGTTATTGGTTATCTGATATGGAAATAGAATCTTTCTATTTAGTATATGGTGGAACAATTGAAATAAAATTCAAGAAACCACACTACTTTAAAACAATAAATGGATTAAAGAATAGTTTTACGATAATAGGTAATCCAATTATTACAGATGTTGTTGATTCTAAAGCAGAAGATTTGGGGTATAATACTAAACCAGTAAAACATGAAGTTATAGATATAATTGATGATTATACAATTCTAATCACAACAAATTTAGTGCCATCGGTTTCACCACCATCACCAACACCTCTTCCTTCTTGTTATGATTATACATTAGTAAATGAAATTTCGTTTACTAAAGAATCAATAGCATTAACTAACTTAGGTTATGTAGAAGGCCCATTTGTGGTTTCACATTGGTCAAATGGAACATGGTTGGGTGGTATATTTGATATGGGATTATTTTCAAATGGATTATGGAAAGGTGGTATATTCTTAAATGGTGTTGTAGATAATGGTATCTATGGTGAATAAGAGAATAGATGATATAAGACATTTTTTTCTATTAATAATTATTTTTTTAATATATACTCTAAATAACAAATTTTAAATGTGGAGTATAGAAAATTCTAATATTTATTATGGTGTAAATCATATATGTTTGTTAAAGGACAGCCCCTTATTAGAAAATATTAAAATCTTTTTGATAATTAATAATTCTAAGACTGAGATATCTTTTGTAAGATTAAATCAGCAAATAGAATTTGATATTAATGTGATAGATGATAATACAGATTATAAAATATTTGTTAAAGAAAAAAATGAATCTATTATATTTAATCTATCGTTAACAACAGAATTAAAACAAAAAGAATTTGTAGAAATATACCCGATATTGTCTTATTTAAAGGGTGTAATAACATTACAATTAAATATAAACAATATTAAATCTACACATAAAATTGTTATAGACGGTGATATTAATAAAGTTGTAGAAGTAAACCGTTCAGTATCATCTCATATTTTTCATTATTTAATTAATGATTATAAAGTTATTAATTTTAGAATAAATGGCGTTTTATATTCTAATATGGTTATTGATTATGAAAAATTCCCTAATAGATTGACTAAAATGACATATGGTGTGAGACTTAATAAACCATGTAATTATGATTTGGTTATATCCGTAAATAGCAATGATTTTTTAATATCAAAGGGACAAACAGAATTGCCTTATATTTGGGAAAATACTAAAACTTTCAATGTTTGTGTTGAAGGGCATATTTTATTTACACAATCTTTAACTAGAGCTAATTATGCACCAGAGTTAATTTTATTACCTGATCCATTACGGGTTAAGATAGGAAGTCCATCATTAAAGAATATCGAAATACGTATAAAAGGGCAGAATAAAATATTTACTTTAGAAGCTGGTAAAACAGAATTGCCTTTAGATTTAGGTTTTGAAGAGGGATACAGAACAATAGAAATAGAAAAAGTATCTAATGCAATACCAGTAAAAAACACATTTACATTTTTAATAAAATAGTCAGAGACGCAATAATTGCGGATATATAACATATGTTAAAATTACAAAATTGTGTACTATCTTTCCAATTTGGTTATAAAAAAAATCTTGGAGAAATAGCTACGAAGGACAGAATTAAAGATAAATACGGTATGAAAATTAATTATAATATTGATATTACTTCTGTATTTAAAAAAATAATTACAAAGTAATATATGTCGTCTTTTTATTTATGCTTTGTTAAAACAAGGAAGAAAATTGATAAGTATTTTAAAGTAAATAAAATAAGAAATAAGTATGTTATTGACATTAAGAAAATTTTAGAAGAAGAAAAAATTAATGTTGATGATTCTGACGCGATTGCTTTTTTTAAAGTTTTAATATGGAAGAAAATTCAACTCGCCAAAGAAAAAAAGAAAGATGTTTATTATATTCCAAATTTTTATAACCCTCAATTAGATGTTATAAAACTTTTAGAGTTAAAGAATGTTTTGTCAGAAGAACAAAATTTTAATTTACTTTTATTTTTTGAAGAATTTGTAGGGACCAATTGGTTAAATACGGTATTAGAAGAATTGGATTCTTTTTCTCACTCTCAAATTATAAAGAATTATTGATTTTTTTTATTTTACCATTACAACTCATCCAACATTTCTCTCAATAATGACACAATCTCTTCATTTTGAAGGAATGTATAATAAGTTTTATTTTTTAATTCTGTTTCTGATATGTTATCTATAATCATTTCAAGTAAAAGCATTTTCTCACCTTTTTCTAAGATTGTAAAGTTGTTAATGAACTCATTTAATTCATCTATAGTTAAATCCGATAGAGATTTACTATATTCACATAATTCCCCTATATAGGAGTTCATTTCATCGTATGTTTTCATGATATTCTATTTTTCTGTTATTATAGCTAAAATTAACATCAATGTTTTATTTAATATATAAAAAAAAGTATTTAAACAAATGGCTGATAGTTTATCTGATTTAGGCAAATTTGACTTTAATGATAATTTAAGTGGTGACCAAATTAAAAAGAATTTATCTAGAAATGGTAATTCATCATCAGGCACTATAAATTTAAGTGGTAATAAATCATTATTCCAAAGAAATGCTATTATAGATTATGCGAGATATGTAAGAAATGAACCATGGGAAGATTTTAAAAGAGATGCTAGTGGTAAATTTATACCTAATAAGATAACACAATTAAATGTACCAGTAGAAGGTGATACGGAAATTGATGAAACTGATGGGTTGTCTATTCAACATTTAGTAAAATGGAGTGAAAAATATCCATCACTTCAATTAAGGTATCAAGATTTTGTGTATTGTAGAAATATAGGCTATTTTCCTAATAATAGATTAATTATACTAAGAAGATTTAAAAATGGTGTACCAGATAATTTATTTGATTTTCAAGTTAAGAATAGTAATACAAATTCAAATGCTTATTTATATACTCAACCTTTAGCTACAATGATAACATGGTTAAAACCAGATGAAACACCGTTATCATTAACATTTAATGAAGGATGGGAAGATAGTGGTCCAATATCAGATGCATTCTCTCAAATTGAAAAAGATGTAAAAGGTGGAAATTCTATAAAAACTGGCAGTAATAACTTCGACAGTTCTATTTTAGGTGCATTATTAGATACATTGGGTGGTGATTTTGTTAGAATAGATGGTGTTGAATTTTTAGGAAGATCAATAGAAGGTAATCCAAATTTAGTTACAGGTTCTAAAAAAAGAAGTACTGGTCCAGGTAAAGCTAATATTGTAAGTAGCATATCTTTTCCAAGTTTAAGCTTTGAATATGAAATGAGATATATCAATAATGTTGATCCAGGTATTGCTATAATAGATTTAATTTCAAATTCTTTAAGAATGGGCACATCTGTGTCAGAGTTTAAATACCCTATTAAATTTTTAACTAATAACGAATTAATTACAAATTTAATTAATGGTGAATTTCAAATAAATTTTGAAAATTTTGAAAAAGCTATGAAGGAATTTTTTAGTAAGGTAAAAGATACTTATACAAAAACATCAAATGAAATTATAGCTAATGTTTCTAATATAGCAAAAAATCCATCGGGTACTTTATCTAAAGTTACTGATAAAGCAATAAAACAATTTATAAGTACATATAGAGAATCGTTAAAAGGTGCATTAGCATATGATACTGGTATGCCTTCTGGTACATGGCATGTTACTATAGGTAATCCAAAAAACCCTATTGTATCATGTGGTGATTTAATTGTAGAGTCATCTAAACTTGAATTGGGAAAAGAATTGGGATATAATGATTTTCCAAATACATTTACTTGTACATACACGCTCAAATCTGCAAGACATAGAGGTAGGAACGAATTAGAAAGAATATTTAATGCGGGTAGAGGCCGCGTCTATATTTATGAAGATTGGCGAATGAATCCTGATTATGATCAGTATATTTCTGATACTAATACACCATCATCACCAACACCCACAATACCAAAAAAGTAATTTTAAAAATGACCATAGGTTATGAATATTTAGCAGAATTAGAATTAGATACTACAACAGGTTTATATAATTTATTTATTACAACTTATAATGGCAATCAAGTAAATTTAAGTGTTTTTGTTTGTGATAGAAAACATAATATGAGATTAGACTTAGTATCTAATGATATTTATAATACTACAAAATTTGTTGGTACATTATGCCAATTGAATAATATTATGAATCCATTTTCTATAAGAGAAGGTGATGTATTATTTTTCTGTACTGATTCTGATGCGGAAGGATTATTAAAAGTTTCTGAAGTTATAAGACAAAGCGGAATAGAAGAACTATTAAGTAAAGTTAAATCTGATTTATTAAATGTTTTAAAGAAGAGAAAGAAAGACCCCAATGCTAGGGGAATTGTTAATAGAACTGATGCTTTACCACCTTCTGTTTTACCATCAAATTCACCTCAAATAGTTATTGATAATAATAAAATAAAGATAGCACCAAATTTATTTAAAAATCCAAATATTGCACCTGAGACACCTATAGCATTACCAGGACCATTAACAGATATACAACCAGATACTATTGAAAGAGTTTTAGTTAACAGATATATAAAGAAAATTAATCAATAAAAGTGATTAAAAATACAGCAAGTCCTAATATTGGAGTATATACTATTGAAATAGATGCTGCAAATGGTTCACAAGAACTTTTACAAGGGGATTTAATTAGTCTTGGTAAAGTACCTTTAGTGTGGTATAATGGTATTTTAATAAATCCAAAACTTATAAATAGTTTTTACTTAGATACTGATGGATTTTTTCCTCGTCTTAGAATATATTTTAAAGATACATTTAATATTATGTATAAAGATGCATTCGCAATGGATAATACTATAATATCAATATATTTAGATTCAAGAACAAAAGATAGTAATTCATCACCAGCATTAAGACCTATCAGAATGGATTTTAAAATTGTTGATTTCTCTTTTTTAGAAGCAGAAAAATTATTTTATATACAAGGACTTCCTAATGTTGATGGTTTATATTTACAAAATGTACAATCATTTAGTAGAAAAAGTAGTTTTAATACTTTGAAAGAGTTATCATCTAAAATTAAACTAGGATTTAATACTAATATATCTTCTACTGATGATGTAATGAATTGGATCAATCCAGGTATAGAAAATTATAAATTCATACAAGATGTTACTGAAAAATCTTTTAAAGATGAATCTTCATTTTTTACAACATTTATAGATTATTATTATAATTTGAATTTTATAGAAGTTGAGACTGAGCTTAAAGAAAATGCTAAGGAATTAAAAGGTATTTTAACATCAATGATATCTAGTAATGAAGAAAATATGCAAAGAGTTGATGATTTATATTTAGTTAATGATTCATTTGCTAAAAGTGATTGGAATATAGTATTTGAAGATTATAAAGTATCTAATAAATCTACAAAAATAAGTTTAAAGAATGGCTATAGAACAGAATTATTCTATTATGATAAAACTGGAAACTGGGGCGAAAAGGCTGGTACGGATTTAAAATTTACATTAGAAACAAACACCGATGGAAAAGGAATAATATTAAAGAGTTTTCCCAAAGATAATAAAACTGATGGATTTTTTCAAACTAATATAAAAAAAGAATATTTACCACCTTTAGATATTGATAATACACATGTACATTATAATTATGCTTCATTATTAAATAAATCCAATTTAGAAGAATTGGGTAAAGTTTCAATGACAATTACTATGAAATATCCCAATTTTAATTTTATTAAATTTCAAAAGATAATAGTGTCTATTTTCGAAAACACTGTTGGACAGGAATCATTAAATAATAGATTATCTGGTGGTTGGCTTATCACAGCTATAAATTTCAGGTATTCGCCAGAAATAGGATTAAAACAAGAAATTAAAATGGTTAAAAGGGAATTATCAGTTAATAATTTTGAAGTTTAATAAATATTTTTTGTTTTTTAATATTTTTTGGTTATATTTGTATTATAATTCAAAAATACTATTTTCTAAATATTAGATTGATTGCATATTTTATTGAATTACTACCAATTAAATAAAATCACATGAACGAAGGAAAAATGATTTTCGATGTAGAAAAAACCGAGCCTGTTGGTACACAATTGAGAAATATTCGAAAAAAGAATGGTATGACATTGGTTTCATTAGCTAAAATAATGGGTACTGATGCTCCACATTTAAGTAGAATTGAAAGAAACAATCCAAGCTACCAACCTACATTGCCAACAATTATGTCATATTTAAAAGTGTTTGGATACAAAGAAGTTTGTATTAAAATCTGATAGTTAAATGAAAACATATAAAATTATTACCGAAAGACTCGTAATTAGGTGCTATGATTTAATGGACGTTTCTAAGTATATGGATGCAGTCAAACATAGTATAAATGAATTTGAACCTTGGATGCTATGGGTTAAAAGTCACCCTACGGATATTGATGGGAATATAGAAGTTGTGAGACGATTCAGAGGTAATTTTGATTTGGATTCAGATAATAAATATGCTATTTTTGATAAAGATAATAATTTTATTGGTAATATTGGAGTGCATCATTGGAATGCTGGAAAGAGTAAGGGAAAAGAGATTGGTTATTGGATTGATACTAGATATGCTGGGAAAGGGTATGCAACCGAAGCTGTAAAAGCTTTGTGTAAAGTTCTTTTTGAAATAGAAAAATTTGATAAAATAATAATCAAATGTAAGTTAGAAAATCTTTCAAGCATTAGAATTCCAGAAAAATTAGAATTTAAAGTAGTTCCTTTTTCGGATTCTACAAAAGTATTATTTAGAATGATGAAAGGTGAATACATTGAAACTAAATTACCAAATTTTAATATTACAGCATTTGATGCAATTGATAGAAAATTAGAACCATCAGGAATTAAAATTGATACAGAAGAGCCTAAAAAAGAACATAGAAAAGATTCTGATTTATTGAAAATGAGGCATTACACACTTGATAAAAGTAGAACATATAAAAAAGACAAATAAAATTTGCATAATGATACAATTCTTTATATCTTTGTATTATGAAAATGAGTCTATTAATATTAATTTTAACCTCCTGTTTTTTAGTAAGTTTTTCTCAGACTTCTAATTATGGGGATAAATATGAATTTTTAAGACTTTTGAATGATTATAGATCATCTAAAGGGTTAAATCAATTGAAATATGATGAAACATTAGAAAAAGCTGCTAAACTACAATGCGATTACAATTATTTACAACACAATGAAGGGGGGCATAATAATTCCAATCCTAATTATACAACACCATATAATAGAGTATATAAAGTAGGGTATATACCGAATAATGCTTATCCCAATTACGTATGTAAAGAAAATTGTGTAGTATATTTAAATGTTGCAAATCATAGATTAAATTCTATTGAAAAAAATATATTAGAATCTTACAAAAGTTCAAATAGTCATAATCTCGCAATGCTTAGAGAAAATATAGAAAATTTTGGATATTTTACTATTTATGATGGAAAAGATGTTTATAATGTTATATTAATGGCAAATTAAAATTATCTCTTTATGTAGACAAAATCTTCTACCGAGTATTTATTTTTACCATATTTAGATACAGTATTTTCCAACTCTTTCTTATATGCCTTTAAATTATCTTCATTAGTACCATATTCATCATACCATAATTCTAAAGGTATCCATTTTTCTTTTACACCTTCTTTCATACAAGCAATTATATTAGTGATGATATCTTTTCTTAAAACTTTATTGGTAAGTATTCTATCAGCATCATATTCACCATTATTATTTTCAATACCATATTTTTTAGATAATTGATTAAATGCATTTTTAGCTTTTTTAACATCATTATTTTCGTTGAAATATATTTCAACTCTTTTATTTTCGTCTGCGCTATTTCCTTTAGGTATTAAATATGAACATGGAATTAAGTGATATTTGATTTTTATTCCCCTGTTTTGTAAAAAGTTTTTAACCGATACCGCTCTATTTAAACTTATGTAGAATATTTTATTTTCTTGATCTATTATATCATTAGGATCTTCTTCTTTAGCTTTATGTGAATGCGAACAAATATATATGTCAGTTAAATTACTATTATTTTTAATAGCTTCTAAAATTTCATTCGCAAAATTAGTTAAAATAGAATCGCTTTTTGATGTTAAGATATAACTATCGGTATTAAATTTAACATCCGTAGGATTTATAATAGGTATATCAGTACTGCTAGAAATAATTTCTTTCTCTGGTTGATTATACCTAATAGGAAACTTATCTAAGCCTATTACAACCCTTCTATTCAATCCCTGCTTTTGTTCTGGTGTTTGGTATTGTTTAACATCAATGCTACCCTCAATCTCTTTATTATTAGTATTTAATATAGCATCACCACTTTGTGTATCATTTCTGATAATTAATTCTGTTTCTCCTTTAGGTGCAGAAACAAATGATACAATATCTTCTGGTTTCGCTGAATTTTTTAATATCGTATTCATTGCACTTTTTATAGCATTAATAACAAAATCAGATCTTCTTTTTGCCAAAATTATATTATATTCTGGTTTAGCTGGTGAACTTGTGTGTCCAACTATATTTATTGTCCTACCTTTAAACATAAAGCTGTCACCATTTTTACTTGTAAGTAATTCTGCTATTTTAATTATACCATCCCTTACTTTAGCTAATAAACTATTATTATAATCTGTTATTTGAGTGTCATTATTAGGGTTCTTTTGTCCTATATTAGTTAAATCAACTTTAGAGTTAACGTCTTTGGGCATATCGTTTTGGAATTTAAATGCTTGTGAATATAATGTATTCCATTCTTGAATTTTATTATTTAAAGATGTCTCATCAGTACTTTCAATTATATTAGTACCCGATGTACCATCTGTACCAGCAGTATTTATTGGCGCATCAGCTATTTTTGTATTATCTACATTAGATACATTATTTCCAATATTATTATTAAGACTTGCTTTAAGCCCTTTATTATCATCAGCTTCATTTATTCTAAAATAGTCATAATTAAAGAAGTATTCCATCATTTAAAGTTGAAACATTTTAATATATATATTAAAATATTAAGGTTAAAACTTAATGGCCACTAACGATACACCTAAAAAAAATTTATACACCCAAGACGAAAACAGTTTACCACTAAAAAAGGATATTGGGAAAAATAATGAGAAAAATTTATTTGGCCAAGGTAGTAAAACGTTTGGTGGATTGGCTGATGCTGCTAATAATATTTTTAATAGCGGTGTCAATTTTGCAAATGGTGCTATTCAATCAATAGCAGATAAATTAAAACCTAAATCTGAAAGAAATAAGTACAACAACTCAGAGTTTCTTACAACAGATGTAAGTATAGACAATATAAATAAAGATTCCATATCAAGAATTTTACAAGACACATATAATGGTAATCTATGGGATGCTGGTATTAGTGCTATTAATTTATATAACGTTGGTACTAAATGGAAAATAAATCTAGATCAGTTAGTAGATAAAAACGCATATTCATTTAAATATTGGTATTATTTGGATAATGATTTAAGTTCTGATGTAGAGGGGACTACTAAATTATTATCAATTTTAGATACTATAGAAGATCCTACTATACTAAGTGTTAGCTTTAGATTGGATATGACATCACCATTATTTATAGGTGATGTGGAGACAAGTAGTGGTAGGAAGGCTGGTGAATCACCAGACAATAGTCAAACAGTTACAGCACCATCAAATCTAACAGACTTTATAACTAATTATAAACCAATACATAGAGAATTGTCGTATGCTTTGGATTATTACAATGAATTTAAAAACTCAATTACTAACATTTTTGAAAGTCCAGAAACACTTGATGGTAATGAATATAAAACAAGAATATTTAAAAACCATTATGTTTTTAAAGTTGATGGGTTAGATAAACTTGATAATTTATTTGTTGATTATAAATCAAGCGAAGATAGAATGTTTGGTACTGAACAAGAATCATTAACATTCACTTTAAATGAAGATGTAAGAATGTATTCAAATAGAATGGCATTTCTTTATAGAAATTTAACATATTCTTATAATATGGGTAAAAAGTTAATACCAGAAAATTTATTAAGATTTAATTTGTATATTAAAATTTCAGATATTAGAAATTTTACAAGACATACAAGTGTCGATGATAATTTAAGAGATGCTATCAGAAATAATTATTCAAGAGTAATTTATGAATTGAAAGACTGTGAATTCTTTTTCCCACAAAGTTTAAATCCATCAAGCTTAACAATTGGTGGATTTAATGGAATAAATACTGATTATTCTTCATTACAAATGAAGATAAAATATAGAAAGGTAAATAGAATTTTTTATTCCGCATTATATGATTCAAATTATAATAAATTTATATTAGGCGATAAATACTTCTCACCAAATTTAACTAATAATGAAGTGTTTTTAAGTAAAACTAGATATGGCGGCAAAAACACACAAAAAAGAGAATATTCAACTAATAATATAGGAAAAGAACCTGGTTTGGGTGAAAAATTAGATGTTCTTAAAAATAGAGGGTTACTTATAAATGATAATAATGATACAGCTTTGGGCAGATTTGCCAAGACAATAGGAAATAATGCTGTTAAAGCTGGTGCTCAAGTGGTTAGTGATGGTGTTCAATCTCTAAAGAATCAAATAAATACTAACATTGGTGGATCAGTAAGGAGTTTTTTACAAAATAAAGTTTTTAAAAAAACAATTGACTTAGGATATGTAAATAATAAACCTAAGAATGTGAGAGAAGTTAAAACTAATATGAGTATTCAAACACCTCTAACTGATACTCCAGAATTTAGTTATAATGTTAATGATAGCGGTATTATAGCCAATGTAGCAGGCATACCAAGTAGTGCAACATACATTTATAATTCAAATAAGAATCCTAAATCATCTATAATTTTAGATATTAATAATCCTTTATTTGTTAATAAAAACAATGATGAAGGCAAAGTATTAGTAAGTGGTACAACAGATGCTTATACAAATACGAAATATAAATATACATCAGTTCAACCAAATGAAGACTTACACCCAGATAAAAATTATAAATTTGTAAATCCTAATGAAAATTTACAACCTTCTACTGGACATAATATTACAACTCCTGTAGAAGATGTAAATCCAGTTAAAAACTTTAAATATGTAAATCCTAATGAAGATGTAAATCCAGTTAAAAACTTTAAATATGTAAATCCTAATGAAGATGTAAATCCAGTTAAAAACTTTAAATATGTAAATCCTAATGAAGATGTAAACCTTGATATTATACATGATATTAAATCACCAAACGAAAATTTACAAAATCCAAAAGGAGATGTAATTACTAATCCTGATAATAATGGTAAAGTAGTTGATTTGAATGATAAAATAAATCATAAGTTTATCGCACCAAAAGAAGATTTAAATGGTGTTGTAAAACATGATATTAAATCACCGAAAGAAGATTTAATGGAAGGTAAAGGCGAAATAAAAAAGCCGTCTGAAAATGTTAACCAATCCATAAATACTAAAATTAATGATCCTAACGAAGATATAAATTCTAATACAAAAAAATCAATAACATATCCTAATGAAGATGTAAATCCAACGGTTGATCATAAATATATTCAACCAGATAAATTTTCAGATTTGAAATCTTTTAAAGATTATTTGAAGAAGAATAAGGGTGGTGATAATATATAGTATATGATAAATAAGGATGATCTACTAAGTAAAAGTTTTTTAGCAATAGTAGAAGCTATTGATATTAATGGAAGCGGTATTACTGGTAAAAAAAAGGGTAGAATTAAAGCCAGAATTGAAAGATTTCATGGTAAAAATGGTGAACCAAATAGTATATCGACACAGGATATTCCGTGGGCAAGTCCAACTTTAGATGGTAGAGGAAATACATTTTTTACACCTGCTTTAGAAAAAGTAGTTAGAATTACATTTTTAGAGGGTGATTATTATAAACCTATTTATGATAGTACAGAACACTATAATTTTAATTTACAAGAAAAATTAAATTCATTGAGTGATGATTCTTATAAAAACTTCTATGCTGTTACATATGATGATAAACATCAATATTTTCATGATATAGAAATGGGTGTAATGTTTGATTATGTAAAATCAAACATTAATATTGATCCAGATGGAAATATGGCTCTAAATTTAAGAGATAATAATGCTAAATTATATTTAGGGACAGATGAAGCATATGAAAGAATTATGCTTGGTGAAAAATGGCTTAAATGGTTTGATTCATTAGTTGAGAATTTAATGGGTAGTAAAGGTGGTCCATATCTCGGCAATTTGGGTGCTCCAGTAATACCTAATCCAGGTTTATTGCAATGTTTAAATGAATACTTAACACATAGAAAATTAAAAGATACTTTTTTATCAGATCATGTATATGTAGTGGATGATAAACAAGTAAAAGCTCAAACAAGACAATTTGATAAAGCTCAATTAGGAGATACTTGGAATTCTAGATATCAAGAAAATAAAAAAACACCAGAATCAAGAGGATATACAGCAGAAGAAAGACCACCATCTGCTGAAACAGGTAAAGGTGTACCAGGTACAAACATATCTAAAAATTTAGCAAATTCCAATTTACCACCAAATCCTACAAATGAAGAACTACAAAAAGTTGTAAAACCATTTGATGGTAATGAAAATGGTAGATTGGATGTTAATAAATTAACTATAAGTAAATATGGACAGAAAGCTTTTCCTGATGGTGAACAGAAATATTTAATTGATGAAGTTGCTACATCACTCGATAAATGGTTAGATGCCTATCATTCGACTAAACAATCAACATGGAGTAATATTACTGTTAGTAAAGGCTATCAAAATTTTGAAAGACAACAAAATATTAGAGAACAGTTTGGGCCTCGCTCACCAGAACCAGGTAAAGATCCATTTGGTTTTGCAAATCAAATAGAATTATATTGGGGCGTTGATTTAATTAAAAATTCTGCAACAGAACCATTAATAAATTATTTAAATGGTAATAAATTACTTGATAATGTTAATGTTCAAATTTTAGATTGGCTTGTTAAAAATGGTAGAACATATAAATGGAGATTAGCAGGTAGAGATGGTGATGGAAATCAACAATTTTCACACTGGATTTATGATGCTACTATAATAGTTACTGCACCTGTTGCAATTTAAAAACAGATTATAAAAATAATAAATACATAAATAAAAGGAATTATATGTACTATTCAAAAAAATTAGATACCTATGTTTTTGACTCAGTTGAGGACATTAATAAAGCTTTAACTGATGATGTTTCAACAATTAATAATTATGTTTATAATAAAATAAAAAATCATATAGAAACTGATATGGAGACTCTGACACTTTTTTATGTTCACTTGGAAGGTATTCTTTATAATGTTAAAGTAAGTAGAACTAAGTTAATATCACCTTTAAAAAAATGCCTAAATAAATTCATAGAAGTTGAAGATTATGAAAAATGTATAGAATGTCGCGATTTAATAGAAAAAATGGAGAAATAATTTTTTATACTTTTATTTGTATTATTTATTATTTTTACATATATTTAAAGAAATGAGAAAATTATGGCTAAATCGTATAAAGAAGAATTATATGCTATTATAACAAAACTTGAAAATTCAATCTACTCAAAAGATGTTATTCTGAGAAATGAAGAAAATCTATTTAAACAAGAGTTTATTTTAACTGAAATTAAGATTTATAGTCAAAAAATGAAGAAAGCATATGAATATTTAGAGGCTCTATCAAGAACTATGTGTGCAGATTCAATACATTTTATTGATGATATCAATATTTTTATAATAGTTGAAAGTTAATAAAAAAGCCCTAGATGGGCTTTTTTTTATTTTAATAATTTAATTAAGTCTTTAGTTATTTTACTTATTAATTTTTCACCATCAATTTCAAGTGTTGGAATATTTTGAATAATGGAAAATTTTTCATTACCTTTAACTGTAATTTTTTCTATCACAGCCGTCATTTTTTTATCATCTTTGAATTTAGTCAAATAATATGATTTTAATTCTGCAACAAATTGATTAAGATTGACACCATCTTGGTTATATTTAATCATGTGTAATTCTTCTGTTGGATCTGATGCTTGCTGTTTTTCTACAAGAACATACCATAATTTATTTCTTGGAATTTTAACATTTTCCATGAATTTTACAGCATCGTAATTTTTAGGTAGTTTAACTACACGTCCAAATTTTTTAGCAACACTTTTTTCTGACATTTAATATAAAAAGACTTTTACTATATATAAAAAAATAATTCTTTGTTTTATAATGTTGATAAAAATATTGATAGTTCGGGATTAAAATTGATGTATAAAATCTCAACTTGATATAAATAAAAAACAAAGGGGACACAAAAGTCCCCAAAGTCATTTATAGTCCTTTAGTAGAATTCATCAAGTCTTTTACATTCTCTTTACAGAAACCGTGCGACTCTCTTTCAATAAATTCATATATAATACCTGTAAGTTCGGATGGTTTAGTAAATACTTGAGTAAGACCTGGGCATGTTAAAGGTTTTTCTGTAGTAAATTCAGCATATCCTTTTTCTTGCCATTCTTTCATTTTTAGTTCAACCGAATCAACTTGATATGCGATATGGTGTAAAAGTGCTCCACCATACACTTGTCTTTTTTTAACCCATTCATCAACTACAGAACCAGGCGAACCTTGCGATATAAATATTTCAGGAGCTAAATGATATTCTTGTCCTAACTTCTTATCAAAATCTGTCATATATGTTAACCATGGTAAATTAGCACCACCTATAGCTTTTTCTGGTGGTAATAATACTAAACATTTAGCTGTAGTATTATCTTCAAATGTAATATCAAATCCATCTGGTAAATCTTCGGCTAATCTATAGCCAAAACATTCTATGAAAAATTTAGCAGTTTTTTCTTTATCTGCTACCCTAAAAGCCATGTGATCAACTCTCATATTATAATTCTTTTTTAATTATAGTAAATTCTATAGAATTTGTTTTAAAAGAGTGTAAATATTTTTAACCCCAATGGTCATTATAATATTTATCTACGGTATAGTTAAAAAAGTTTCTCGCAACATTCATTTTTTCAACCATTAATACTAATATCTTCTCAATTTTTGTTAAAAATGTATTCATTATAGGATTTTTCCATATATAAGTTGAGGTAGTATTCTTTAAAAGACTATCTTCCCAAGGAAAGTGTCTATGAAGAGGATTATCTTTTCTATGCTTTAAAAAGTATAGCTCTTGTAATTCTTTATCTTTATGTAATCCCATAAAACTATATATAAATTTTTTTATACATTTCTTGTTTTATATAAACATATTAACTATCTTTGTTAAAATTAAAGGTATTAATGGGTATTTTAAATTATCAAAAAGGCTCATTTAATATTGTCAATAATATATATTGTTGATATTCAATAGTATATATGAAATATTCTATCAAATATTAATTCAATTTAAATCAAACATGAGTAAGAAAATTATTTTAGGAAATTCATTAATTTCTACTTTGAGACGTATTAATGATAAAATTTCTATTATTTTATTGGATTTGAATTCCAAAGAAGATGTATTGGATTTAAAATTTAGCTACATTGATTCCGAAACAGATACTACAATATTCAGCTATCTTCCCATAAATAAAGAAGATGGATTATCAGAGGAAGAAAAATGGAAAGTTAAAGTTAGAACAAGTGTTAAAATCGGTAGAGTCGTAAGATCAATATTACAAAGTAAAAATATTGAATTTACAGATGCCGAAATTGAAATATTTGTAAATAAATATAGATGTGCTAGAGATAATGGTAATTTTATATTATCTCACGGTAAAGACTTTGGTAAATATTACAATGAAAGTACATATAATAAAAACTCATCATATTCATCATCTGGGTGTTCTCTATTGAATTCTTGTATGAGATTTGATAAATGTCAAGAATGGTTCACTTTATATACGGAAAATTCACAAGTTGTTGGTGTTCTTGCATTATTAAATGATGATGGAAAAGTTGAAGGAAGAGCGTTAATTTGGAATGGCATTCTAATTAATGGTGCTGTTGGAACTTATATGGATAGAATTTATTCTATCAATGATTCAATTGTTGAAAAATTCAAACAGTATGCTACAGCAAGAGGATGGTGGTTTAAAATAAGACAAGGTAATGAAAATCCAGAAATAACCAATGGTATAACACAACAATTAAAACCACTTTTAATAGCCGAAATTAGAACAGATGTTAACTATAATTATAATGTTAAAAGTCCTTATGTTGATTCACTAAGACTAATGAAATTTTTACCTAAGAGTGATGGTACATATGGATTATTTTTAACAAATAATAACGATACTCTTGCACATAGACAAAGCTTTGGTGATCACCAAAGTAATGTTGTTATTAATCATAGTTATTCACATCCATTGGATAAACCATTTTCTCTTGCACAAGTACTTAACAAAAATATTAATGATTTTATAAAAATTGATAATAATACATATTCAATTGGTGAAGAATCATACCAAATTTTTAATAGCGGTGATGAATTAAATTATTCTGTAAAAAGTATATTTTTAAAAAATCCATTTGAAAATATTGTAAAATTTCAGTTAAAGTTTCCAAATTTAAGTAGTGACTTTTACAGAAATTATAAAAATGAATTAATTAAATATGTTCGTGAAAATAAGGATAAATTTTGGTCAACTTTAAAGAAAGATAAAAATAACTACGTAAGAATTTTCACAAAATTAAGCAGAGAAGAATTTTTAAATTTAGTCAGACCATTTATAACAAATAGAGATTATTATAGAAGACTTACTGATAAATTTCAACATTCACAATTTGGTTTTTCACAAGTTGTAACATCTGCACCATACCTATTTAGTAGTTGGACTCAGCTTAATGAGTTTAATGAATTAAATTGTAAAATTATTGAATATGGTTATGATAATGATAATACTAATTCAAGAAAAGCTTTATATGAAGTAGTTGGAATGTTTTTAGAAGAATATGGTACTACCGAAATAAAACAAAGATTTTTTAGTGAAATATCTTTAGATGATTATACTGATTCTAATATTATTGATATGTTGGTAAATTCATCATTATGTATTGATGTATTAGATTTTATTGAAAAATCATTTACAACAGATAAATATAAAAAAATAGAGAGATATATTAATTTAGTAGATTTGATTGAAAATCAAATTAAAGATGTGCAAAGAAAAAAATTACTATCAATTGATGAGCGAGAACACAATATTCTCAGACATTACATATACAAAATAAAGTAATAAAAAAGCCCTTTAAAATTTTAAAGGGCTTTTTTATTACTTTATTTTTTTCTGGGTCTGCCTGGTCCTCGTTTCTTAATTTCCACATCACCTTCCTTTTTATCATCATCTTTAACTTTATAGATATAGTAATTACCACTTCTCAATTCTCTATTATCGATAGATAATAGTTCTTTTCTAACGTCAGGATTATTTTGAAGAGTGTTCATTGCAACTCTTTCAATAATATTTCTATTTAAATTTTCACTAATTATTTTGAAGAATTCTTTATTAGAAATTTTAAGATAATTTTTTACAAACTCTAATGGTTGCATACTGTTTGATAATGCTGGTATAACTTGTTCTATAACCAAACGTTTTCTTTTATCATCATCTTTACCAAATTTCTTCAAGAAAAATCTTATTTTTAAACGAGCAATTTTATGTTTTAAAAATGATATACATACATCTTTGTTAGCTTTACTTTTTTCATAAAAGTCCACCATATGTTGAATATTAACTTCTGTTTGTTTTAATAAGTTATCTAATGATACTGGCTCATTTATATCACCTTTTTGTATCACACCTTTAGTATCATTTTTAACATCATCTTCATCGTTATCATCATCTATACTTTCTTTAACTATTTTTTTCTTATTTACTTTTGATTTCGATGCAGATTCTACAAATCTTTCTAAATTTGGTTTAGCATTTTTCATTAAATAATGAAGTACATCATCATATCTTTTATTTAAATAATATTTGAATTGTCTAAGAATTTCTTCATCTGTACTAATATCAATTAATAAATTAACACCATTTTGTTTATTAATATATTTTTCAAATTCTACTAATTTATCTACTATAACATCAACCGACATTTCACTAAGTTTTTCCCAAATTTCACGATTAGGAATAATGTTTATATAATTGGCAGGATCGATGTCTCTTATTTTATCTTTTTCTATAAATTTTATAGCACCAACTAATTGCAATTCTTGCATAGAATATGATGCAAAATCAACACCATCATCACGCACTATTATTTTTTCATCATTATCGGATACTTTTAATGATGCTTGATCAATACCTAAAGCTCTAGCTACTGATAGTAGTCTTTCGTGCTCACTGACATAATTATTATTTGTTGTACCCGAACCTGATGTTGATTGCCACAATTCTTTATAGTTATTTGAATTATTTGTCATTACAGGAACATATCTTCCATTCTTTCTCATATATGTCATATATTTTAATGAATCCATATAAGGTTTATTATAACGCGACCAATCTAAATCCGCAATTTGACAATCAATTATCCAGTTTGATTTTTTTTCAGTACCATTTGTAATTGTCATATCTTGATTTGTTTGAACTACTCTAAACCACCAACCTTTAGATTTAGCATAATCTTTAAATAAATTTTCATATGCTTGTTTAGCGGTATAAACTCTATCCATATAAGTTACTTCACCAACACCATCCATATGTGCATTTTTCCATACAATAGCTCTACCCATTAATTTATTTGTGTCATTATCAATCAATGCTAATAATCTAACATTGGGGCTTTCCATATAAACAGTAAAGTAGCTTTGTGTCTCTGCTAATCTCATACAAGAATTGTGTAGAGACGGATTCCCATCCCTATCATTAGTATAATTTCTTTCATTATACCATTCTTTTATTTCTCTACCTTCTATTTCTCTAAATTCAAATTTCTTTTGTGAAGATTTATATTGATTAACAAATTCTTCAATTTCTTTTTCTGGAAATTTAATACCTTTCTTAACAGTTAAAGCCATAATTAAACGGCTTATTTTCATCTTTTCTCTTCTTTTTGAAGTGAATATATCTTTGCCGACTTCATCCTCCCATCTATTTTTAAGAAGAGATACCATTGCATCTTGTTCATCAAATTCAACAAATGAATAATCGACGTCTAAGTCAAGTTTTTCAACAGCACAATCTAAAATGAATTTTGCAATAGGGCTATCCATAGCCTTTAATTTTTTGATAAGAGTTGGACCAAGAACGATTTCTTTTTCTTCTACAAGTCCATTTAAAATGTTAATTAATTGAATTAATTCGTTCATAATCTTTTAAGTTTTACTCACTATATATTAGTTATTTTATTCTGTAAATACATTTTCCTGAAATAATAATCTCAACACCATCAGTAGATATAACATTTGCTCTAATTTCTTCAAATCTTGCTAAAAGTTCACATGTCCATTTTAAACTATATTTAGAATTTTTAACATCTTTATAAACATCTTGCATAAATTTCTCTTCATCAAAAAATTCAGAATTTATTTTAGCAATTTGAATATAATTATATTCAATGAAAAGAGTATCATCTAATTCAGCTATTAATTGCTCTCTCGGTAAAGTTTCAACAACAAATTTATTAAATTTATTATCTGGCTTATTTTTGTTCTCAAATTTATCAATTATAAATTGTCTCAATCTTTTTGTATCATGTCCATTATATAAGTCTACAATTTTAGTTACATTTTCTTTTGAAAATTCTTTTAAATTATCAATGATTTCACCAAAATTATAAAATGTATATAATTCAGAATGCATTAAATTTATAAATTTATTATAAATAGTTTTATTTACTAATAAACCTTCTAATATAATAGAAAGGAATTCCTTTTTATCACCATCTACAATATTTGATGTTAAACTACTCACCCAATAAAAAGGAGTTAAAGTATCATATAATAATTTAATATATTTTTCTGGTGACTCTTTTATATCATCCTTAACTTTTTCACTAACTTGATTTCTTATTAAATAGTCATATCTTTTTGATAAAGTTTTAACAGTAGCAAATCTTTTCCAATTATCATCTTTCATTAATTTAGTTACACATCTTTTCTTAGCATTTTCTAAAGGAGTTATCCAATATTTAGCATTTCCGTATTGATACACACCTTTTGATTTTTGTGGCACTAATTTAGAAATATCTAATTCTAATTCAGATGAAATTAGATTCATTTCCATTTCAGAACTTTCATAATTAGTACTTTTTGTACAAGCACCGTCTTGATTTGTCCACATTTCTTTCCAATCAGTATTTCCTGCAAAATTACTTAATGTATATGCAAATTTATTATTTACAAACTCCTCTTTTAAATATGGAAGTGTGTCCATATATGGTTTTTTAATATGATTCCAATCATCATTTGGTATAACAACTCTAATTTTTGCATTAATTATCGAATCTTTACCATTAGTTATATCATCATCAGATGCTCTTTGATAAACTTTAAACCACCAATTATTACTTATAGCATAATTTTTAAATGATTCTTCATATGCTTGTTTAGCGGTATAGATTCTATCCATAAAAATACACGGTTTGTCATTTGCTGTTGCATTTAACCACAATACTGCTCTACCAGAAACTTTATTATATTCATCAAGCATTACAACTAATTTTACATTTGGATTATTTACGTATACTGAAAGATATTTTCCAGCATCATCATATCTCATACAACTATGTGTTAAACTCGAACTTTCTTCATTATCATGTGAATAGTTTCTTTCTGAATAATATTTAATTATATCTTTACCTTCGGCTAAAATAAATTTAGATGGTTTCTGTAATGACTTATATTCATTTACAAATTTTTCAATATCTGATTCGTTGAATATTATATTCAACTTTGATAATATTGGTTTAATAACTCTAGCTATAGGCTGTTTAGTTCTACTTTTAATCCACTTATCAGGCTCAGTTAACTCTTTCTTAGTATGGAAGTCAATTTCTTTATTATAAGGAATATAATTAATCATACCAGGTTCTTTGTCAATATCTATATATGAACTATCAACTAAATCTTCACCAAGCTTAGATAATATTAATGATGCAAATGGATGCCTCATTTTCTTAAGAATATCTTTTAATTTATCACTTATGATAAGTTCTTTTTCTAAAATAAGATTCTCAAAAAGTTTATCACTAAAATTCTTAATATACTTCATCGTTAAAACATCGTTCTTTTACTAATGCCAAGTATTTCTATGTTAATTGAGCTTAGTCCTTTACTGTTTGGTGTTTCATTATAATAAATATCATTTCTAGTTCTAAATCCACCTCTTATGATAGGTAATTCATTCTTATTATAAAGAATATCACCAAGTTTAGGATCTAATCCAATTACTCTATTTGGATCATAACCAGTCATTTTGATAGTTAATGGATTAGCTTTTGGATTGTTTCTCATTATACTTTGTTTATATTTTTCAAAGCTTAAATGATATGATTCATTTGATTCCGATATAAAACTACAATCTATTGAGTCAACACCATCAATCTCTTCTATAATTCTAATAATGTCTGATTTAGGAATAATACCTCTCCTTACTAAAGTTCCAAAGTATGAGCTAAGGTTACTACTAATTTCACTTCTAATATTATCTTCATTAGCATCTTCAAAAATTCTTAAATGAATATTAATAATATATTTCCTAATTATAGGATCAATAATTTTAACAGCATTACCTAAACCTATAGTACCTTGTGTTCTTAAATATCTCTCAACTTTATCTTTTTCAAATTGTTCTAAAATAAAAGCATTTAAATCTAAATCAAAATATGATGTACCACCTTGTAGAAATAATGCAATATCAGGAATTAAAAATAAATATACTACAGAATCATCTTTATCATTCCCATCATCATTATCAGTTCCTTTTTCTGTTGTATAAGCATCAATTTGAGAAAATACATTTAATCTCTTTAAATGGAAAATATATTGTTCAGGTCTTGCTAAAACAAAGTTTCTTGAAACATGTGGTAATATAGCTTTTGTAAATAATGGATTTTCTGAATCGCCACCCATACTCACTTCATTTTCTATAAATACATTAAAGTTTTTTTCAATATCAACAGGTGTTCCAAATTTATCAAAAAGTTCGTCAGTAAATGTCCAATCATTAACTAATTTATGTGGAATATTACCTAATGAACCATCTGACACAACATATCTAACTTCTATTTCATCACTTATACCTGGTATTTTTCCAAAAAACCCTGTTCCAAAATAAATATCTAATCCACCATTAATACCAGTTCGTACAACACAAGCTTCTTCATCTGTAAGTATATCATATAAATGGTCTTTTATACTCCATATTTGTCCATCAACCTTAACAGTTATTCTAAATTGTTCAGGTGATTGCCCATTAGGCAAATCTACCGAAAATGACTGTAGTTGTTCACCAGTTCCAGTAAATGGAAATGTCTCTACTTTACCTTGAACCACAGGTAAAAAATATTTAGTATTATGACTCAATAAGTAAGACGCTTTTTCTATACCTAAATCAATATAATAATCTAAATTATTACTTTTGTTAGTTATTTTAGATCCATGTAAAATAGTGATTTCACCACCAGGAATTTCTTCTAAAATATCTATGCCAGGTTTTAATTGTAATGTGAGAGTACCAGTAGCACTTATAGCTCTCCCAGGATTATACCCACCAACTCTCGCTAAGGCTTTTATCATTTTACCATTAGTATTCTTTGGGTTGTTAATATCAAATTGAGCAGTTACATTCTTTAAATAAAGTAAAGATGAACTAAAAATCATCTCAATTGCACCTAAAATATGTCCGTAAGGATCGCTTGCTGATAATAAAACATCGGATTTATTGTATGTTTTCTTGATAAAGTCATTAATTTCAGTCTTTAATGTTTGAAATTTAACCTCAATAAATTTAAGATTCATTTAATCGCAAAGATTTTAGTTATATATTATATTTTTTGTCTTACAAAATTAAAATGTTTTTTCTTTTAAAAGTTTGGAAAATTATATAAAATATCTTATATTTGTACATGTTTAAGAATTTAAAGATATAGTATGAGATATTTTATGTTTTCTTACGCATATAAAAATGCTTTAGGTGGTGGTTTTGGAACATATTTCAAAGCATCCGAAAAATTCCCATCACTTAAAAGTTTAGTAGAAGAAATGCAACAACCAATTATAATTATATCAACATTTGAATTCAAAAATCAGGAAGACTTTTTAAACGCACAAAACATTGATTAAATATGAGTTTTGAAAAAAAATTGCAAAAATTTATTAATTATCTTATATCTGAACATAATGATTCAGAAGGAGTTGGCTTCATGAAAAATGAATATATTGACGATGTTGTAAGTTTTATTGGGAAGAATAATGTTTCTATGGAAGAACTCATAGAGCTTACAGCATCTAATGAAAATTTAGTATCTTTTTATGCAGAAGTGGCATACGATATTTTAAATAAGAATAAGAATCTATCTGCTATTCAGATAGAAATCAATAAATTAGAATCTCTTGAATTAGCTGTGGTTTTAGCAGAAACTTATCACAAAAAAGCAGTTAAAGAATGGATAAGTGATAATAGATATTCCGAAGTTGGTGAAATGTCCGTTCAGAATTTATTATTTATTACTTCTGTAAAAATACTAGGAATGTTAAAATCTTAAATTATAAAATAATGGAAAAAATTAAAGAGTTTTTTGTGTTAATGCTAATTTCTTCAATATTATTTGCGTTGTTCGGTGTTGCCTTTTGTGGAGGCATAGGAAATTTCATGTTTGGTATTATAGTAGGTGTAATATTTTTCTGTGTATTATATTTTCTCAATGAATTGTTGATATTATTACTTAAATAACTGTTTCATTTTTTAAAACAAAATACTTTTTTATATTAATAAGTAAGAAACTAAGAAGGGTATGATAAGAGTAAAGGAATGTAAGCCAAAATATTTATTTGTTGATTTAGAAAATATACATCAACTAAATGTAGATAAAATTAAACTGGACAATGTTAAAATATTCATGTTGGTAGGAAGTTTTCAAAATAGAATACCTTTTGAACTAGTTAAAAGAACACAAGAACTAGGAACTAATCTAACGTGGATAAAAATAGCATCAGAAGGTAGAAATAACTTAGACTTCCATTTGTGTTATCTTCTTGGAGAATTTAATAAAATTACAGACAAAGATACAATTTTCTATGTTTTATCTAAAGATAAAGGATATGATGGTGTAATTAAATACATAAATCAACATGGTAGAAAGTGTTATAGAATAGAAAAAACATAAGAAATTATTATATTTTATTATAAAACAGAATAAAATATAATAATTTCTTATGTTTTTTCTATATTAATAATTTCCCAATATGGTATCCTTAATAAATTTACATCATTTAATATACAATACTTATCTTTTTGAAAATCGTTATTAATTCTTTGTAAAAATTTATTTAATCCGCCAAAATATTTAACTGGTTTAAAATGTTGTTCGCCATCATATTCAATATATAAATTATGCTCAGGTAAATGGAAATCATATAAATATTTTTTATTATTGAAATTTATTATATATTGATAATTATATTCTATTTCATTATCATCTAAAAATTTTTGTATTTGTTTTTCTCCTTTAGAAGATTTACATTTTGGACAACCGTGTCCCATTAAATGGGATACTGGTTGTTGATCAAAAATACCATGTTTTGTACATATAATTTTAACTTTAATTGTATTATTTTTATACTCAACCAATGAATAATCATATATATTATTGTGTATTTTAATAGCCTTTTCTATAAAGTTGTAACCTTCATATTTGATACTAATTCCACATTTAGTACATCCATGTCCTTGTTTATGAGAATGTAATGCTTGTTTAAAAATACCATGTTCTGAGCATATAATATCAACTTTATTATAACAATTAGTATATTTTACTAAAGAGTAATCGTATTTGTTGTTGTGTATTTCTTGACATTCTTCGATGTATCTATTAAGAACAATTATTTTTTTACAACCTATGCAAGTATTTCTTTTTAAATGAATATAAGGTTTTTCTTTAAATTCACCATGTTTAGAACAAATTATTTTAATGTAATCATGCGAATGTTTAAAATTTAAATTAGTATATTTAAATAAATTATCATATTTTTTTTTAGTTTCTGATAAAAAGTACTCATGTGTTATTTTTTTTGTTGGGCTACAATTAGGACATCCTTGTTTTCTGTTTGTGTGTTTATCTGGAATTTGTTCAAATTCTCCGTGTATAGAGCAAATTATTTTAATATTTGTTCTGTTATTAACATAATTAATTAATGAATAATCATATTTGTTATTATGTATTTTATTAGCTTTTTCTATAAATTCTTTGTTTTTAATATTCATTTGAAATGTATTGGATTTTATATATACTATAAATAATATATAAAATATGGCAACTCCTCTTTACAAATTTCTTAAAAATCAGGGGTATACTACTTATGTTGTTCCAGGTGCATCAGAAGACATTTCAGCATCTCATCAAAATGAGAATTATCACATGAATTTTTCTAAATTTATGTTATTAAATTTAGATTTATCAAAAATGGATTTTACAAATCCTGAACAGTTCAATACAGAGTCTTTTAATGTTATTACAGATATGGGTGATTTATTAGTAAATTCATTGAGAAATTATGTTGCTAATCAAGAATCAGTAATACGTGAATCTAAAATAAATAATAATACTTATTTTTATGATCCTAATGAAATACAAACTACATCAGAAAAGATTTTTTGGAAATGGTTAAGAAAAACTGGTGCTATGCAATTTGAACCTGCTATACCAAATGATGAATATGTTGATTCTACAGAATTTGCAATAAATGATAATGCACCAGATGATTATTTTAAAGAATATTTATGGAAAGAAAGAAGTGTTATTAAATATAATGTATCTAATATTGTAGATACTGGTGATTTAGTACCAGATCCAGAAACATTAGGAAATTTCTTAAAGGTATATGAAATTACGATTGCTTCAAGTACTACTATAAAACCATCGGATACTATTATTTTAACAAGTGAAGGAACATTTCAAATATTCGATGGTGGTATTTCAAGAGAATTCTTAGTTAATACAGTAGATACTTCAGCAAATGAAAATAATAAAAATGATGTTATTAGAATAGTAGTTAGTCAAACTGAACCTATATTTTGGAATAATTTCGCTGTTGTATCATTACAATTAAAATATCAACAAGTAGTTCAATACATTGGTGAAATTAGCTCTGTAAACAATGTTCAAATGGCAAATCGATCATATACTGAAGTGGTTGCTTATATACCCGATCAAAATGGTCAGACACCTGATATTCTATTCAGAATTAGTTCTGATAAAAATTATGGACCAGGTAATCAATATCCAATTCTTCCGAGTCAAGATCAACCTGAAATTATAGGTGGTGAATTATCAGAATCTCCAATTGTATTAAATCCAGAATTATTTCCAGGTGATCAATACGCATATTTCGATGTTGATCAGAAGTATATAAATTCTGCTGGCGCAGCTGATAGAAAAAGAGGAGACTATTTTGGTATTACTGAAACCAATAGAAAAAAAACAAGAGTTGCTGAAGCTCCTTTTGTATATCCAGAGTTTGATGGTTCTAATATAGATGGTTTGGGCGTTGATTTTGATTATTCACATTATATCAAAATGAACTTACCAGGTAAAGTTTCTAAAAATTTTGACGAATTAAACGCCCAAAGTTTTAATAATTTACCACCTAAAGATTTCGAATTCAACGTTATATTATGGTATTATCAAGTAGAAGATAAAACTAAATCTAATGGCACTAATTTTGGAATTAATTTATACGGACTCACATTTGTTAATCCAGCAGTAGATAATAAAATAGAAACTTATAAAAAATTGGTATCTAATGGTAAACAAGATGGTTTATCATATCAATTTAATATTAACTTAAACTTTAATATCAATAATGATAATATAATTGAAGCATTCGATCCACAAAAAGTATATTCAATTTTTGGTTTTGACTTATTTAATGAAGTAATGTTAAGGATTGCTAAAACAAATGATATTTTCTTATCCTTAGCAGTTAATTTATCTACATTTCAGGAAGAATTAGCTAATTTAAAATCTCTTCTTTATACCCAAACTGATGTTAGAGATATTAATTTCAGAATTGATTCACTATACACTTTACTAAATTTATATAAAAGACATCAAATAAAAGATTCTGAAACTATCAAAGTTACTGTCGATGAAACGGTAAATCCACCATTACTTATATTAGATAGTAAGGATTCGAGATTTGGCTTAATTCAACAATTACCAGTGAGTACGCTTTATAATAATCAAAATAATACAATTATTAATTACAAGTTAATAGTCCCATCAGGAAAAGATTTTATGATTAATATTATAAATGATGATACATCGGATGTAAATTTAGGTAAGCCTCTTAATATAGTTTTAGATAGAGATTTAGATTATAGACAATCTGCGGTATTTAAAATTTATCCAAAAGATGCTCAATTTAATAAACAGCTTAATATAAGTATGCTTACTAAATTAGTTGATAACGTTGATAATATAGCTGGTTATAAATTAACAAAAACTATTGATTTACCAATTGATAAAAATTTAAATGCCAATATAATAACGGATGGTATTTCGAAAAGATGGAATTCTATACCATCAACATTTACACCAGAAGTGATATCAATTAAAAAAATAACAGATAATTATTTTATTTCGATTGGAATAAAACCTCTTCAAACAAATGCATTTAAAGTTGGTGATGTTATTACACTCGAAAATTTTAATATAATTTATAAAACAACAAAAGTTGATATTTCTGGACAATATCCTATAGTTGGAGAAATTGTAAACAATACATTCAATTTACAAATAACATCAGATTCAACATTACCAGATTTTGCAGAAATATTCAGATTGGTAAATGATGATCAAGCTGGTATTAGTAATGAATATCAATTAGATGGTTCATATTTCACTCAACCAATGTCATTTAGAATAAATACGGGATATACTATTACTATTACTAATATTGATAGAGTATCTACAACAATAAGCGAAAAATATTTGATAGAAATAGAACATTTTAAAACAGAAAGATTTTAATATAAAAAATAAATACAATCATGCTAATTATAGAAATAAAAGATGGTAATATAGATAAAGCTCTTAAAAAATTCAAAAGAAAATTTGAAAAAGTTGGAGTTATAAAAGAATTAAGAGCAAGACAGGCTTTTGAAAAATCATCTGTTAAAAAAAGAACTAAGAAGCTTAAAGCTATTTATGTTCAACAAAAATTTAAAGACAACGATTAATGACTTGGGTAGAATTACAAGAGAGAATAAAAATAATTTTTGAAGATACACATCTTTATAGATTTAAAGCCGTTATCGAAAAGGATAAAAATGGTTGGAACTGGATTTTGAATTTTCATAAGCTAACTAATGATACTACTCTTATTATACACACTCGCTTTATTTTTAAGCTTGATGAAAATAAAGAAAATTTACGTTCGCTTGAATTCTTATATCTTTATGATTTAAATTGTAAATATAGATTATTAAAATTTGCAAATTTAGATGAACTTGAATCCAAAATAAACAGAATTTTTTCTGAGAATAAATTTGGAGAAAATATATTAGCATTAAGTGAACTTATGGTATCACCAGAACAAACTATTAATAATTATTTTTTCGAAAATAAAATAGAAGGATACTCAGTGTATGAATTTGATTATCATCCAGAATTCGTTGTAATACCTTGTCAAAAGTTAAGCATGGATTTTAAATTCAATGTTAATAACAAAAGTGATATTATACTTGATTTGAGAAAAGAAAATGATGAAAAATTTAAATTAACATTTAAATATTTAGATAAACCAACTACTGTGGAATTAGACGATTTAAGTAGTTTAGTGAAAACTATAGGACTTTACATCGAAAGAAATGTAGAGAAATAATCAATCTTCTAATAAATTTTCTATTCTATCACTTCTATTTTTTAGATTAAAAGTATCATTAGGATAATCAGATTCAAGTAAACTAGCAAGTAATACTTTAACGTTGTTTAAATTTCCTATTTGATAATTACTGTCTATAATTTTATTAGACTCTAATTTTGAACTAAAACCAATTATAATATTTTCTGTTAGCCCTAAAGTATTATTATTCACATCCATATTAGGTTGTATTCCCGAAAAATCTACGGGTGTTTGATATGCAAAAAATAGAGGCAATCCATCAATTTTAGAAAAATGCAAAAATTGAACAATACCTGTTAATTGATTAATAGATGGTGCTTCAAATGGATTTTTTACATATCCGCTAATATTTCTATGTTTATTAATAGGTAAATTAAACCATGTTCTAAAATAGTAAGATGATGATATATTATTTATTTTAAATATATTCAATATTTCATTTTTTAAATCATTAATATTATCAGCATCAATTTTGAAAAAAATCTCTCTAAAGTTTTTATTATTTAATCTCATCATATGAAGTATGTTATTCTATGCTTTCTAATGATTGATGTCATATCAATGAAAAATATTTCTAAGTTTTCAACTATATTAGAACTTAATTCACCATTTACATCTATATTAAATAAACAATAAGTATAATTGGATTTTTTATTATCTCCTATTTTAAATACTTCAATGATAGCTGTTAGAGATTCTCTATGATTTTCATTTACTATAGTAAAATTACACTCTTTAACTATGATTTTATCATTTATTTCATAGTTTTCGAGTGATGATTTCCAATTTTCTTGTTCATTTAAATAAATAACAAAATCGGAAATAAATTCTTGATTATCCTTTAGTATTTTTAATCTATCATATAGTTTTCTCATAATTTAAGTACCACTGTATCCAATCCTTTTGGTATGAATATATCTTTTTCTTTGAATCCTAAAGTAATATGTAAATCTTTATATTCGAAATCATTTTCAATTCTAATATTATTTAAATCAAAAGAATCAACAATTAAATAGAATGCTTCATTATCATCTTCTTCGACACGCCCTATTCCAATTATATTAATATCAACTTCAATATTTATATAATCATCTAATACTTCTTTCTTAAAATTATATTCAGGAACAATAAATAAAGTTATATGAAAATTTTCACCATCTCTATTTATTCTATTTAAAGAATAAAAATCGTGTATTTTATCATCATTAAGAAATTTTTTAAATAATGTTAAATATGCACCAAGCTCATACGGATAATATTTAACACCTATATAAGGATTTTTTAATGTATCATACAATATTTCGATTCTCTTTTTCATTAAATATTAATTTTGTATAAATATACAAAAAAATGCTCAATTTTGCAAACTTTAAAGAATTTCTGTATATTTCTCCCAGTAATAATACCAATAAATTCCTTTGGAACTCATTAAAATCCAATATTTACCATTCCAAATATGAACATCTTTTTCACCAGATTTACTAACCCATACAGCTTTTTTACAATGTTTAGTGTAACGTTTTTCAACACAAGTATGTTCTATAAACGGTTGAATTGGTGCAAATGGATCTTTATTATTGGCGTTTTGTTCGTGCTCACAGTTACAATTTTTTAGTGGAATTAATTCAACTGAAACGGAATCACAATGCTTCATTTCACCACCTTTTGTGTGATAAAAATGATTTTGATCCCAATATTTTTGACCAAAGCATGTAATAGATGTTAACAATAGTATTAATAATATGTACAGTTTCATAACAATAGTGATTTATATTGGTTTTTAATTATTAGGAAAAAAATGATAAAAGTTTTAAAAATATCAAACTTTAATAATCAATTTATCTATAATTAAAAATCTTACGGTATATGGTAATAAAAGAAGTTTTAAATCAATTAGAAATAGCTAAAGTAAATCCATGTTCAAGTACAGGTTTAATACATGAGTATTCGGATAACGAAAAAGTTATTAAATCTCCCATTAATAATGAAGTTATAGCATCTGTATGTATGGCAAATGAAAGTCATTACGAAAGAGTTATACAAGAAGCTGAGAAAGCATTCAAAATATGGAGAACTATACCAGCACCTAAGAGAGGTGAAATTGTTCGCCAAATTGGTGATGAATTAAGGAAGAATAAGGAAGCTTTGGGTATGTTAGTTTCTTTAGAAATGGGCAAAATTCTTCAAGAGGGTTTAGGTGAAGTACAAGAGATGATTGACTTATGTGATTTTGCTGTCGGTTTATCTAGACAATTATATGGATTGACTATGCATTCCGAACGTCCTGAGCATAGAATATATGAACAGTGGCATCCACTTGGTATAGTTGGTATTATTTCAGCATTTAATTTCCCTGTTGCTGTATGGGCTTGGAATGCTATGATAGCTGCCGTTTGTGGTAATGTATGTGTATGGAAGCCAAGTGAAAAAACTCCTTTAACCGCCATTGCTTGTCAAAATATTATAAAACAAGTATTGGTAAAAAATAAATTACCAGAAGGTATATTTTCATTAGTTAATGGTGATGCTACAATAGGTTCTTTAATTGCTAATGATAGAAGAATTGCGTTAGTGTCTGCTACAGGTTCTACGAGAATGGGTGGAATTGTTAGTAAAGCTGTTGCTGATAGATTTGGTAAAACAATTTTAGAATTGGGTGGTAATAATGCTATTATTATCTCTAATAAAGCTGATTTAGATTTAGCAATTAGAGCGGTGGCTTTTAGCGCAGTTGGCACTGCTGGGCAAAGATGCACAACAACAAGAAGGTTGATTGTACACGAAGATGTGTATTCAGAAGTTAAATCGAAGTTAGTAGAAGTATATAAAAATATAAGAATTGGTAATCCTCTAAAAGAAGATACATTAGTAGGACCATTAATTGATATGGATGCTGTCAATTCTTTTAAAGATGCTATATTTAAAGTTGAACACGAAGGTGGTAGATTAATTGTTGGTGGAAGACATCTTTATGAGAATTATGTTTATCCAGCAATAGTTGAAGCAGAAAATCGTTATGATATTGTACAAAAAGAAACATTTGTGCCAATACTATATTTAATGAAATATAAAGGTGATATTACTAATGCTATTGAAATTCAAAATGATGTAAAACAAGGATTATCATCATCATTATTTACAACAGATATTAGAGAATCTGAAATGTTTCTATCTGCTTGGGGTTCTGATTGTGGTATAGCAAATATTAATATTGGAACATCTGGTGCAGAAATTGGTGGCGCATTTGGTGGACATAAGGAAACTGGTGGTGGATTTGAATCTGGTTCGGATGCTTGGAGAGTATATATGAGAAGACAAACAAATACTATAAATTACAGTAAAGAATTACCATTATCTCAAGGAATAAAATTTGATATATGATAACACTTATAATAATAAGCTGTATTATAGCTTATAGACGATACAAAAATAAAAAATATGGAGACAAATAGAACATTTTCAATGATTAAGCCAGATGCAGTAAAAGATGGACACGTTGATGCAATACTAAAAATGATAGAGAATGAAGGTTTTAAAATAGTAGATTTGAAAATGACAAATCTTACTATTGAAGATGCTGGTAAATTCTACGAAGTTCACAAAGAAAGACCATTTTACAATGATTTAACTAATTATATGTCAAGTGGAAATATTGTAGTATTTGTACTCGAAAAAGAAAATGCTGTCGCTGATTATCGTAAATTAGTTGGTGCAACAAATCCAGCTAATGCTGAACCAGGTACTATTAGAAATCTATTTGCAAAAAGTATGGAAGCTAATGCTGTACACGGATCTGATTCTGATGAAAATGCTAGTATCGAGAGTAAATTCTTCTTTCCTTATATGAACTAATAATTGATTTTTAAGGAAATTTATAAAAATATATATAACTAAAATAAATAACCTTAAAATGAAAAAATTTAGTCAAATTAATGAATCAACACACGATTCTCTATCATTTGAAGAGAAAATAGATAAATTGATAGAATCATTGGATATTATAGTTGATAATGATCCACAAGCCGCAAGCAAAAATATTATTATTAAATCTAATGTTGAATTTGTAAATAGCATCAAAAATCTTATGTTAGAAACATATTTAAAAGAAAAGCTTACTTTATTAGATAAACTTAAATCCACTTTATATTCAGGAAATAATTCTTGGGTAGATGATGAAGTTAACTATATAAAGGAAAATTTAAAGAAATAATATGTTATTTTTAACAAATTTTATAAAGAAGTATTGGAAATATATGGTATGTTTCTTTTTTGGTGTGTTTCTAACATGTTTAGTTCCATCATTACCAATTAATGGTTTTCTTAAAAAGGGATATAAGTATATTAATAAAAAAGAAACTGAAATTCAAGTATTAAAAGATGCTAATAATAAATTTGAAGGACAAAATCAAATCCTTAAAAGAGATAAAGAAGCTATAGAAAAAAGAATTCCAATAATGCAACAAAAAATGGATAGTCTCAATGAAGAAATTAAAAAGCAAAATGATATTTTAGAAAAAATAAATAATGAATATGAAAAAATTGATAATATTACTAATTTTAATGACAAGCAGCTACATCAGTTTTTCGCAGACTACGAACAGCGTAGAAAACACAACAAATAATATTGTCCAAGACACACAAACACCAATCGTTGAAGATATTACACCAGATAAAGTAGTTAAAGATTCTATAACAGGTAAAACTTATTGGATTTGGGAAACTGGTAAAGCTAAAGAAATAGCAAAATGTCTTGAAAAAGGTTTGATTGATGCGGAAAAAGTTGATGCACTTAGCACAAAAATTATAATAATGGAAGAAAAAGATAAACAATGTAAAAATATTACCGATTCTTTAATATTAGAAAATGCTAAAGCTAATGAAATTATAAAGAATGATGAACAGATTTTATCAAATGATAAAAAAACTATTGCTAAATACGAAGAAATAAGTACAAAAAAAGATGAAATTATTCAAAAACAAGAAGGAAAGATAAAAAGAAAAAATGGTACAGTAAAAACTCTAATTGGTACTAATGTTGTTACATTAGCCATAGTACTTTTTTTTATATTATTGTAAAAAATTTATTAAACACACATGGATAAAAATTATGAGTTAGAATATTTAAAGTTAGAAAATGCAAGACTTCATAAAGAACTTAAAGAATCTTCTGCTGGTATTAATCCAAATGAATTAATAGAATTACTAGGTGTTGCTTCTGATATGAGACATTTATTAGAACGCTGTAGAGGACATCAAATACCCGTAGATTTAGCAAAGTCTATTGATGGTGTATTGAGTAGGGCAAGAGATTTTGATGAATAAAAAAAAGGGCTTTAAGCCCTTTTTTTTATTCTAATTCATTTGGATTAATACCAGCAGAAGATTCTTTTTCTTTTAAAATTTTCATACTATTTTTCAGGATTAAATATTTCTTCTAAGTCTGCTTCTGGATCTAACATCAAAATAAAATCTTTTACTGGTATTTCTTGATCTTCGTAAATAACAGAATCGTCTTTAAATTTTATTATAATTTCAGATTCATTATGCCATTGTGAGAAAACCATTTCGTGTTCAGGTTCATAATCTTCTACATTAATACATAAATATCCATACATTTCAAGAAAATTATTTATAATGTTGAATGTTTTCTTTGTTTTTTTAACATCTACAAATTTTGTTACAAAGTTTCCTTTTTTAATTGGTACATTTTTAAATGCTTTTCTAACAACAGGTAATGATTCCCAATTAACATGTAAAGCCGCCTCGGCTACTTTTTCGAGATATTTTATAGAGCAAAATTCTTTGGGTGAGTGTTCATTCCACACACCTGCTGATAGATTTGTTACTTCTGGTATTACATCCATAAAAACACCACTGTCAGTATAATATCCCGTTGGATCCTTTTTAAATGACAATCCTTGTCCAGCTAATTCTTTTATAATTGCATCTGTAAATTCTGTAGAACAACAGTTTCTAGCCATTTGACGAGTAATAACTGATCCCATTTCTCTTCTATCAAATGCAATAGCTCTTTTAAATCTTTTAAAGTATTCTGGATTTGCTTTTAATGCTTGTGTACTTCCCCAAACGCCCCCCGATAAAATCGGTTCTTCTCCTAAAAAAAAATAGTAAACGCCTGGAATTTTATTATTAATCATATTGATTAAAATAGTACAACCCGCTTTATTATCGCCACCTAAAATAGTTTTTCCATCAGTGGCAATAATATCAGCTTCGTCTTTTTCGCAAGGTGTACCATCCTTTTTATAAAATTTATGAACAACTTTTTCATACTTATCTGAATAAGTATCTAAATGTGTTGTAAAAAGAGTTTCAGATTCGCCTATTTCATAATAATAGTTTCCTATTTTATCTCTTTTAAATCCAGTTGGTAAAATAGGCTCTAATGATTCTTCTTTTCCGAATGGTATAGTATATTCCGTAAGTTTTAAAAACAATTCTTTAATCTCGCTCATTATTTTTTGAAGTTTTTGTTAATTATATTTTTAATTGAATTTTCTGATTTTTCACTATACATTGAAACGTATTTAATACCTTTACCTGTTTTTTTAATTTTTAATTTAGTAATTGAATCAAATATTTTTCCTATTTCTATATTTTTTGTTAATAAATGAACATACAATACACCTAATAACATTCCAAATAAATGTCCAATACCACCAACCATATTAGGTGAGAATAACATGAATATTGATTGTATTACATAAATAGCAATTAACCATTTAAGTGTTGTGTTAATAAAAAATATATTCACTGGCATTTGTGGAAATTTAAAACATACACCAGCTACTAATGCTGACACACCACACGATGCACCTAAAGCCATCCCGTGATCATCAAATATAAGAATATTAATTCCTATTGAAAAGAATATCCCTACAAAATGTCCCAATAAATATAAATTCCATATTTGTTTATCTATGAATGCCATTTTGAAATAAGGTGCTATGAAAAATATAGCTAACATATTTCCTAATATATGACCAAAAGATAAATGCGTAAATGCTGATGTTATTACAGTCCAAGGTTTATATAATATTTCTATATCTGTAGGAACAGCAAGCATTTTAACAATCATTTGATACCATGTCATAGGTAAAGCAATTTCACAAATCCATAATAGTAAAAATACTGCTACGTTTATTCCTATAATTTGAAGCACTGATTTAGGTATGCTATTTGAATAAGAATTTGCACTATTTTTATTCTTTTTAGAGAATGGATTATCAGCAATTAAATCATCCCATTTAGTTTTCTTAAATCTATTTGGATTTCTTTTGAATAAGTTTTTTAAAAATCTCATGCGTTTATTATTTCTTTAACTATTTTATTATAATAATCTTTAAGCTCAACTTCTTTAAGACTTGCACTGAATTGAATTACTTCTTCTTCATCATCTTCATCTTCTGTTATAATTGTAAGATTTAAAACATCATCAATAACTTCAAAGGACTCTATCAACGTTATAGAAGAAACCATCTCTTTAAACTTGTTAATACAAGTTATTTCTTCTTTGATGAATAAATTTTCGATTTCATCAAATTCTTCTTTTATGTTTCCGAAGAAATTCTTAAATACTGAGAAAATTTTCATATGATATTTATTTTAAAGTTTTTACCATAATTTATTTCTCCCCATTCTACGAATGATGGAATATGCTCTACTCTATCTTCCCACATTTCAAATTCTATGACAGATGGGAATTCATTTTTTAATTGTTCTATTACTTTTAATTTAAAATCTAATGTTCTATGAGAATCATTAAAATAATATGCATTAAAGTATGGTATGCCATTTTTTCTTAAAATTTCTTTTATCATTTTCTGAAATTTTGGCATCCTACCAGTTAAAAGAACTGTATATGCATTTACATCATTTATTCTATCTAAAGCATCATATTTAACATGTTCTATTGTTTTAATATCGAATGTTTTTAAACATAATGATTCTTCTTTTGTCCACCAACCATTACCTTTATGTGGCCATTTCCTTTCGTGTACGGTTTCCCATAATTTTTTATTTTCTTCAGTTGGTTCTGGACTCGATATTAATGTACCATCAAAATCAAAAATACATAACCTAACTATACCACTCATGATACAAAAATACTAAATTTTTACAACATATACTAATAAAAATGTCTAAAGTTTTACTTTTGCTTAATTATTTTAAAAAATAGTCTTAAAATGACGAAATTAACGTTTTTTGGATTGAAAATATGTATTTTCTTCATGCATTATTTTTAAATTACTCTCTATTTTATAACAGGTATTCAGAAAATTTTTCAATTCATCATCAGTTAAGGAAAACCATTCACCATGAATATTTCCCATGTTAAATCGATTGTGTAAAGTAGATTCTAAAAGATTACCATATTTAGATTCGAATGTACATATAATATGTAAATTATCTGGAGTACCTATCTGTAATTCGGAAAGTCTTTTTTGTGGATTTCTACCAGTAATACCAATTTTGAATGATATATCACCTGATGGTGATTCCGATTTTATAAGATAAATAGTTTTCATAAAAGTATCTATACTATAAATATCTCTCTCTTTAGATATTTTTTGTTTTAAAAAATGTGTAAATATTTTTTATTAAAAATAAAACATTTAATACTTAAAAATTTATAATGATAATTTATAAATAGTATCTTTAAGATTACTTAAAGATTATGAGAATATACCAAGAATTAAAAGAAACTATAAATTCATATGTTTTTAATAAACTCTATAAAAAGAATTTAGAGCATATAAAAGAAATTTCTTGTAGTCATTGTTGTTATCATTGTGGTGAAAATAATGATACTAAATGGTATGGTGAAACATACGAGGGTGATATAAGATACCCAAATTGGAAATTAACTTCTAAAAATAAAAAGCAATGGATGCTTAAAAAATTAAAATTAAAATTTATACGAAGATATTTTTTAAGAAGATTTTTAGAAATAGAAATATAAAAAAAGCCTCAATTGAGAGGCTTTTTTTATATTTTATTGTAATTTCATAATAAAATATGATTTAAACTTAAAAATGTTTCTATCTGACATATTTTCAAAATATATCGTTTTATCATTATGATTAAATATAAGAATATCTTCTTTTCTATTTAATGGATGAATTTTAGCACCATCGGATGTATGAATACATTCTAATTCTTCTTTAGTAGAAAGAATTTTATTATACATTTCTAACACAGCTTTGTAATCTTCAAGAATTGTTGCGTATTTATTTTTTAGTGGTATTTTATCATCGTTAAATTCCGTACTAACCATTGCTTTTTCTTCCATAAAAATATTATTAAAATAAATTATATTACTTTTTCTACTTGTGAAAATAATACTTCAACTGGTGTTTGTCTTTGGAAGATAGCTACCATAATATTAAGTTTATTTTTAGCAGAATCTATATTTTCAATAACTCCTTGAAATGAACTAAAAGGACCTTCTAGAATTTTAACTTTTTCACCAACTTGAAATTTATCCCATACAACATCAATATCTTCTTTAATATCTAAGAATCTTTCAACTTCTCTATCTTTAATAGGCTGTGGTATTTTAGATAATTTGCCTTCTTTCATTGATAAGAAACCATACACACCTGGTACATTTTCTAAAATTGGTCCTATCTCACCATTATTTAAATCAGCATTAACAAATAAATATCCTGGCATAACAAGTTTTTCTCTAACTATCTTTTTACCAGTTTGTTTATTAAGAGTTAATATTTTTTCTGTTGGCACAACTACTTGTATTATCCAATCAGACAGATTGTAAATTTTAATTTCTTTATCTAAATATTCTTTTACTTTTCTTTCTTGGTTTGCAGTAACTTTTAATGCATACCACTTTGTTGTTTTAACCTTTTCCATTTAGTATTATTATTTTTTAAAACTCGTCAGCAATTTTAATTCTACTGTCAAGATAATCTTTAGTGAAAACTTCGGTTTCACTCTTTACTATTTCACTTATCATATGATACATACCAGCCTCCGACCATTCGTTTGAGTTGGATCCATTATCACACAAATATTCAATAGCTTCTAATTTCGTAAATTCTGTTTTTGTTCCCATTTTATAAATAATTTTTAATTAATGATTTAGCTTTTTCTATATCGTTATCTTGTAAAGCTAAAAAAATTGGAAGAATATCTTTTTTATTTATCACTATACTATCCTCCCCATCTATTAATTTAGCAAATTGTATTTGATACCATTTGGCTTCATTTTCATCTCTGAAAGCATTTCCCCAATAAATTAACGGTATATGCCTAGTTGAATCAAAATTTTCATCTATTATCTCACCAGACACAGATAGAAAATAAATCTTATCTCCCATTTTCCAATTATTAATTACTTCTTCAAAGAATTCTGAGTGATTTTCTACAATTTCAATTGGAACTTTTGTAAATGGTTCTACATCCCAATCATAATATGTCGAATCATCCGATGGTTTATATAACATATCTCCTATATTATGTCCTGGATATTCTTTTTTTAATCTATATGTTTTAATCATAAAAATTCATTTTTTATACACTTTTAATTTAGTATATCATTTATAATCATGTTTCTATAGATTGGTTTCCATTCCATGTTTACAAATGATGGAATATTTATTCCATATTCTGTAGCAAAATCTTGTATAATTTCACCATATTCAATAATGTATCTCTTTGATTTTATTCTAGATATATCAGGAATAACATCATTATTCATATCCCCTATTATAGTGTCAATCTTAACTTTTGTTTCATTATTTGACATACTTTTCTTATATTCTAATTGTAGAATAAAAAATTTAGCATAACATATTAATTCATTATTGTTCATAAAATAGGCTTTTCACCATTAAATAATATATAATTTATGACTGTCTCTCTTATTGCTTGTAAATACTCCGTTGGATTAATTGCTCTATCTTTATCCATACCAGCTCTTCCTTCATATGAATGTAAGCCATTTGCCCCGAAGTGTTCTAAATATGATGTATTGCTTGTTATATAAGGAATTTTTAAAAATTGATTTGGAAAATAATCCCAACCATAATCTGGATCTTTACCTAAATTGTCTAAACTATTAACAATTTGCTTAACCATTTCTTTATTAAAGAACATCGACACACCAGGCGCAGTTTTTCTTAATAGGATAATGCCATTCTCACTTAATGTGTTCCCTTGATTCATATGATATATAGTATTATATAAACATACAGGCATTTTCTTACCATCATTTAACATATATTTACCATAGTACTCTTTTAGTTTTGTTATGTATTGAGGGTCATGTATAACATCACTATCAGTTAAATATAAGTATTGGTATTCATCTTGATTTAAAAAGCTTCTTAAATGATGCCATCTTAAATGTTGAACACCCATTTTTTTAGGCATTGTTATTACTTCATCGCAATATTCCGATAGAAATTCATTATCATATTCAGTAGAGTGATCATTATATACTACAAGTTTATTTCCATCACCTTTATATCTATTAGTTTGATATAAACTTAACTCGGTGATTTTCTTTCTGTTAAAAACAGGGACTACTATTAAAATAGACATAGTTATAGAATGTGTTTTTATTTGTAGTTTTTTTTTATGAAATGTTTTGTTATTTCAAGTAAATTTCTTAACTTTGTATTGTATTTCAGACGGAAATATAAAAGAATAAAAAGTTGAAAATAAATCTTCAAAAAAACTTGATAAATTGAAAAAAAAGTATTAACTTTGTAAGGAAGTTTAAAGTTAGGTAAGGAAGTGAAACTAAGTAGCTGAACCCCCTGAATCTGAAAACTTCAAATAAATTAAATGGCGTGTTCGTCTAGAGGCTCAGGACGATTATCTATTCAGGTAAAAAACGTGTGGTTCGAATCCCGCACACGCTACAAGGAGGGGAGTTTATATATTATATTTCATGTCTAAGGATGTACGCATCCGACTCCCTGACCTTCCATTTGGCCCATTCGTCTAGTGGCTTAGGACGACTTTCTATTCAGATTGTAAACGTAGGTTCGAATCCTGCATGGGCTACCACATTTTTGTGTTTGAATAAGAATCCCTATACGATTAGATTGTATAGGGATTTCTTTATATTATACTTTTTCTAATTCAATTTTATTTTTTATTTTACTGGCAATAAATTTCGTCTGTTTTCCATAAAATGATTTATTCATTACCCATTCAACATAATCTTTATGTTCTTTAACATTTTTATTTATATGTTTACCTTTATTAAAATATATTTCTTTTGTATTACTATCATATTTAAATATGCTATCAAAATCTAAAATTAAGAAACCATTCATATCATGTTTAACAAATTCTGATACTTCTTTAATTGATATGGGTAAATCATAGATAACTATTTGTTTATCAAATATTCTAAGAGCTGCTAAAATATCAGAAGTTGCTGTATGAGCATCTTCTAATTCTTCTCCAAATAATTTTTTATAGACTCCACTTAAATTTCGAGGCTCTTTCTTATACATTATATTATACGGATCAATAATATTATATTTCATTGGGTTGTATGGTTTACCACATCTGAGAAATTCTTCCACTAATAATTGTACATCAAATTTATACCCATTGAATGCAAATAAATCACAATCTATAAAAAAATTATATAACTCGTCAATTTTATCTTTTATTACAGGTTGACCAATAAGTTTGTCTTTTGTATAACCATGTACATTGCTAGCCTCCAATGGTATATCATTTTTTGGATTGAATAATGAATAATATTCATCGACACTACCATCAGGAAATATTTTTATAGCTTTTATTTCTATAATTTCAGCATCATTAACATTAATACCCGTTGTCTCAGTATCAAATGCAATTAAAGGTCTTTCGAATACCATCTTTTTAAGATTTGGTAATAATTCGATGTCAAAGTTTTTTAAGTCAAAGTTTTTCATTAGTAATTTCCTTTTTTAATTAATTTTTTTAGTTCTTTAGGAAGAGGCTTTCTTCTTTTGTAATATTTAAATTTATCATCTACATAATCATCTAATTCTTTAATACTTTCAAAATACATTATCATAGGTATATGAAAGTATGCTAAATCATCACCATGAATTTCTTTATTGTAACTATCAATTCTATCAAAATATAAACAATCTTTTATATTATCAATCAAGTATATTAACTCACCATCAATAAAAGGTATCTTAGAATAAATGTCATCAATATCAGCAAAAGTCCTTAATTTATATTGTAACATTAATGCTAATAATTTTTCATTTTTTATAGTAGAATCACTTTTAACAGATTTACATATATTTAAAATATTATTCTTATCTGGATATTTTTCAAAAGAAATTTTACTTTCTTCTTTTAAATGTTTAGATAAATTTTTACCATAATCAACTACATTACAAACATCATTTTTAATATATTGATAAATATAATCTCTATCTTTTTGTTTAGGTATATGTACTACAATGAAATAAAAGATAAATGATGAAATATATGACATACACAATCTAAATACTATCATACCCAATGGTGTATTGTAATTAAAATTAGGAATTTCGGAAAAACTTATAAGCAATGATAATATAGATGATATTATAAAAAATATCACCAAATATGTTTTTGCTGTTATTATAGTTCTCCATATTTGTTTAATCATTCTTTAATAGGTTTTTGTGCTACCACGTGAAAACAATAATTTAAATCTTTCCCACTAATAAAAATTTTATCCCATCCCCTATCTTCAAGATAATTTCTCAAAAGTTTAGACGATAAGTTATGAATATGTTTTCTATTGTTCCAACTTCTCCAGTATTTTTGATCATAGTGTGGTAAATATAAATATAAAACACCACCATCTTTTATTTTTGTAAACCAATAATCTAGACATTCCACCCAATCACGAACATGTTCTAACATATTAGAACTAAAAATATAATCAAATTGCCCATTTGGTAAATTATAAGCTTCTATTATTTTACCATTTTCATCATATTCATTTAGTGATATATCAATAGGTATGCTACCAGGAAATGCCCATTCTTTTTTCATACAACCAACATCTAAGCCATTACCAATACACAACTCTTGCGCATAAGGGAATGCAAAACGTGAAGCAAAACCAGTTGTTTGAAATAGTGGATATTGTTCTCCTTTGTATTCTATGACTTCTATCATGAAAAATAATTCTTTTTTTAAATATATCATAAAAATCAAAAAAGTTTTATAATATAAAGAAATAATATAATAAATGAATTAAAAGTAATAAGAGAGCATACAATTAATCATATATATTTAAAAGTAATAAATATATGAAAGAAAATAAAAGAATTAGTTGCATAGATCTTTTCCTAAACGATAAAGAACGAGAGAAATTTATTACACTCGATATGAATTTACAAAATGAAATAATAGAATACATAGAATCTTTAACGGGTGGATATTCTAGAGAAATAGTTTTAGAAACTATTCAAAATTATCATGTAGGTTTCTATACTACATTGGATTTCGATGATTCTATCTATCATAAAACTTATGATAAGAAAGAAAGTAAAAGTAATGAATATAAAAAAGAAACTGATATAGAGTTTGATAATAAAAAATCTAAAAATTTCAATATTAAAATTGAAGTGGATGTTTTAGAAGATTACAAAAATATATGTGAAGAATTTACATTAAACATGTCTGCTAGAATTAGAGAATTTATTAAAATGGATATTAAAAAAATATCTGAGCATGAAGGTGGTACAATGTGGTTTAAAAATAATAAGTAGTAAAAAATGAATATTATTAAAATAACAATATTCATTTATTGATAATTAGATTTGATGAAAATATAGAAGATAAATTAAATTTATACTTCAATATTTAATGGATTCAAAATAATATTTCTTTTTAAATCTAATTCTACGACATCTATTTTTTCTTTTACCATTTCAAATGTGATAGTTTTTGAACATTCAAAATGTTTAGGTGTTCCCTTATTTGTTGGACACCACATCCAGTCGTTTTTTTGGAATGTGTGCGTTGGAATACTCATACAACCGTGACAGACAGATTTTCCGTGTTCTGGATTTTTAACTTTATAATTCTCATATTGAAATTCTACATAGTCTTTGACAATACCTGATATTGTGATGCTTTTTTTCCCTAAGCAAATTGCCAACCAAGCTAAACCAGAAGCTAAACCAATGAAGTATTCCGAATTTTGAATTATATTTTTTAAATCATTATATGGTCGCTGACCAGTCAAATCAATAACATCTCTTAAATGATTCGGCATTTTACCTATAATAACAACTTTAATATTTCTTTTTTTGTAATATGATACAATTTCTTCCCAGCCACCAGCTCTATTGTAATACTTTAGGGCGGCTGTACTACAGCATGTTATAGCAACATATTTACCTGGTATTAATGCTGGTCTAGTATCCTTTTTAATTTTAGTAATTACTTCTTCATATGATAAACCCAAAATGTCAGTTGCAACTTGCTGTAATGGAATTGAATGACAATCCTGTGGATTTCTTGTTGATGCATGACCAGAGCCAAACCAACCAAGTCTATAAACTAAATGCACACCTGTAACTGGTATTCCTCTATCAATAAATGTAAGTTCTGGATAACTATCTCTAAATAATTCATTATGAAATGTAGATACAAATGTATGACAGCCGTATTTCTGTCTAAATCTTTCTATTTGTGATACCCACGCCAAAGTATCACCCAATGCCGAGCTCTCCATCGAAATTAGAACATTCTTATCTTTTAAACTTAAAGTATAATCTTTTATAACTTGTCCTTCACATTCAATTAAAAATCTCCAAGGTACAAAATATTCAATACTTACTCTTGTAAAACCACCAGCTACAACAATATCTTCGAAAATTGTTTCATTAGTTTCAGAATTTATATAAGATACTTTGTAGGACTTTCCACTACTACCTTGTATTTCAACTTTAGGGCCACCACCAGCTTCAACAAAATTAAAAAATATTTTATCATCATTAATAATATTTTCCACCTATTAAAATCATTTTCTTTTTATACACAAAAATGTATATTAGTTTTGAAATTAATAAAAAAGCTTCTAAAAAAGAAGGCTTTGAATTATTTATTTAAAAATCTTTGAATTCTCCGCTTTCTTGTATCATATTCAACATACCACTCTATATTTTTTGAATCTACCCAAGGACCAAGATACTCTTTTACCGCATCCCATCGGTTTTGATTATTGTGTTTAGTTGGTGTAATATGAAATGTTGTATATTCTACCTTACATTTTGTATCACCTTTAGCAATCTCTTTAACTTCTGCTTTAATTACGATAGTTTCTTCACCACATAAAAGATTTGTGGTTAATACACCTATTCGTTGTTCAGATTCGACTTCTTTATTTAAAAGTGAAATTTGTTCATTAGTTCCTTTTTCTTTACCTATCTTATAACCAAACATATAAAGAAGGGACATACCTGTTACACTCAATATTATTAATGTTATTACCATATTATTAATCTAGAAAATCTGTAAATTTATATTTGCTTTTTATTATTTCTGCTAATGCCGCTTTAGCTCTATGTTTTTTAACTTTTGCAGAATCGGGATTAGTATATCCTAATATACTACTAATCTCCTCCATTGTTTTATTTTCTATATAAAAATAAAATAAAATATTTCTATCTGATTCTGAAATATTATCTAAATTCTCTCGAATAACTTCTTTTATTTGCTCATCCTCCATTGAGGATATTGTATATTCGTCATTATCGAGTATGTATTCTGACTTTTCGTTTTCATTATTTTCATATTTTTTTCTTCTACTAAGTTCTTTAAGCCATAATTTATAACATATACCATAAAAGAAAGTACCTAATTTAGAAGAAAGAACAAATTTTTCAGCCATTATTTTTTTCCAAACCAATATGACAGCTTCTTGATAGATATCTTTAGCATCATCATCATTACCATTATTTTTAGTAATGACATTAGTTCCCATTTTATAATACTTATCATATAAATATGACACAGCAGTATCATCACCAACTTTTATTCTATCAACAATTTCTTGATCTGTCATATTAAAAGAATTTATCAAAATTTTTGTCGAACCATGCACAATAGTCCAATATTTTTTGGTTTGTTGATATATTTTTTGAATGAACGTATATTTTATTCAATCTTATATTATTATCAACACAATAAGTTTCACATAACCATTTAGCACAATCATATCCTTCTAATTCCCCACCCAAATCGTTATCATAGGATAATATATCAGGCATTCCATTTTCTAATATCCAATTTTGAAACTCTAAGAAATTACGAACAATACACCATTCATTGTTTTTATATACATCACCATTCCAAAAGACATCATTTGGATACCTTTCATCATCTAAGAACAAATTACGTATTACAGACATATTAACAAATTATACATATCAAATATAATAAAAAAATTCCAAAAAAGAAAATAAATCCACAAAATTTAATATATACACTAAAGATTTCCTCAAAAATGAAATATATTGTAAAATTTAAGAAGTATAATTTAATAAAGGAAGCTGATGAATCTGCTATAGCACCCGCACCAGAAGCATTACAATCTGATAATCAAGATGTTAATCAAGAACCAGAAATTCAAGATAGAAATTCTGCGGTTGTACTTAAAGAATTTTTAGAAGAATTGAGAGGACATTTAATATATTGGTTCAAATATGGAGAAATCAGCAATATTTTATTAGCTAAAAATAGAGATATTACTAAAGAAAGAAGAGGATTGTGTATTTGGGCAGAGGATGTCGATAAAGAGTATATGTGGAAGATTAAATTTTTAGAACATGAAATACAGGGTAGATTAAAACAAGTTGAAAAGCTTTTATTAACTGTTGATGTTTATGATTACGATAGAGAATATATAATTAAACAAAAGGAAATTGTTATTCCTATTGATAAAATGAATGAAGACTTCTTAATCAAGACTATAAAAGAAATAAAAGCTGCTGTATTAAAAGTTCCATCAAAAACGTCTGATGTAAAGAGATTTAAAGATGATGAAAAGGACTCGTTAACTGACGATATATATTAAAAACATATTAAAATATGGACATAAATATTGTATGTACTCATCATTTCAGAAAAAAAATAGAAATGCATCCCAAATATCAAAAAGATTTAGGTAGAAATTACACTACTAAAACTAAAACTTCTATGGAAATTGATATAAAGGATAAATTTGTTCTTGAATATTATTCGGAGGCGAAAGAAATAATTTATAAAGTTGGTAGAATGGGACCAATAAGTTTTTATACAAGTGCCGATTTAGGCGATACATATATTATAATTTATAAGAACGAAAACAAATATGTTAGAACAATTGATTTTCTTGAATTAGAACTTAATTATGAGAAATATTTTGCTGAACTACTAATGAGTACAAATGCTGTAGAAAAATAATAAAAAAGGGCTTATTAAAGCCCTTTTTTATTTATATAAATATGCTGAACATCAACGATAAAGACTTTTTAAAAGCTCTCTTTATTTTCTGCTCAATTTTTTCTTTAGGTGTATATAACATTCCTGTACACAGACACATTTTTCTATTGTTTCTGTTGAGAATATCAAAATTTGGACAAGATTGACACCCTTTCCAAAATTCATCATCTTGTGTTAATTCAGAGAAAGTAACAGGTTTATATCCCAATTCTGAATTTATTTTCATAACTGCTAAACTTGTAGTTATTCCGAATATTTTTGCATCAGGAAATTTATTTCTTGAAAGCTCAAATATTTTATTTTTTATGGCTGTTGCTAATCCACCCTTTCTAAAAAGTGGGTTAACTATTAAACCTGAATTTGCTACATATTCACCATGTCCCCATGTTTCAATATAACAAAAACCAGCCCATCTACCATCTTTATGAAATGCTATTACAGCCTTTCCCTCATTCATTTTACTAATTACGTAATTTGGATTGCGCTTTGCGATACCAGTTCCCCTTGCTTTTGCAGACTCTTCGTATTCATTACAAATTGTCTTTGCGAGTTTTTCATCATCTGATGTTGCAACTCTAATAGTAAAATCCTTCATTACTTATATCATAAAAGTTTTAGTTTTTAAAAAAGTATATATTAATTCCTAACTTTTTCTTAACTTTAATTAAATTTTTCACAAATATAAGAATAATATTAATAATATCCTACTAAAATAAATAAATAAATAAATATAATATTGGTAAAAATTAAAAAAATAACATAACAGAAGAAATAATTAATGTTTACTTATCATCTTTCTATTCTTTAATATAAACTCTTTCATTTTTTCTATCATGTTTTCAGAACCTAAATATATAGAAGTTCTTTGATGAATTTCTGATGGTTGAATATCCATTATTCTATTACCATATTCATTTATTGATATCCCACCAGCTTGTTCTATGATAAAACTCATTGGATTACATTCGTACAATAATCTCAATTTACCATTGGGATAACTTGATGTAGTAGGATACATAAATATTCCACCTTTTATCAATGTTCTAAATATATCACCTACCATACTACCCATATAACGAGTAGTATATGGTCTATCAGTACTTTTATCTTCTTTCTGACAATATTTGATATATTTTTTAACACCTATTGGAAATTTGAAATAATTCCCCTCATTTATGCTATAAATTTTCCCATTTTTAGATATATTTATATTTGGGTGTGATAAAAAGAATTCTCCCACAGAAGGATATAAAGTAAATCCATTAACACCATTTCCAGTAGTCAAAATGAAAATAGTGGATGGTCCAAATAAAAAGAATCCAGATGCTACTTGATTTATACCCTTTTGTAGACAATCTTTAATATTAGATTTAGTTCCAACATCACTTAATCTTTTATAAATTGAAAAAATTGTTCCTATTATAGAATTGTAAGTCACACCATCACTACCATCTAGTGGATCTATACAAACAACATATTTACCACTATCATCTAAATTTATAATATCTTCATTTTCTTCACTTGCTATAGCACAACATTGACCACCTGATGATAATGCTTTAATAAACTGTTCATTTGCAAAAATATCTAATTTTTTTACCGACTCACCATGTACATTCGTAGTACCATCATCGCCTAAAATATTTATTAGTCCTGCTTTATTTACTTGACTATTTACGATTTTAGCAGCTATAGTAATATCATTTAACAAGCTAGATAATTTACCAGAAGCATCTGGAAAATGTAATTGTTCGCTTATGATAAACTGTCCGATGGTTTTTAATTTGCTCATAGGCAATTAAGATTTTAAGATTTTTTCATTTCTATTAGTCTTTTTACATTTACATTTTTCAGATACAAATGATGAAACAATCTCCGAAATTCCTAACGAAGTAAAAAAGATTATTGCAATTGTCGCTATTGCATTTTCTAATATTAGTTTTAAAATTTCCATATTATTAAATTATTTATTCACAATGTTCTTCCGAGTTGTAATTTTTCCAGTTTAGAAATCCGAATTTTTTAGTAAAAAATCCCCATTCTCTGCTTTTGTTCATCGTTATTACAAATGTCCAACATGGTTTATTTTCGGGTATTTCTAAACGATGTATCCAATGTGCAGGTCTTTTTATAAAACTACCTGGGCCAATCCATTTATTTACACTATCTATGCCATTGTAAGAACTTGTAATATCATTTTTATGTTGATCTACTGGTGGTGTATGCTCCCAATAACCACCTTTCAATATTAAAGAATAAAATAACCACGGGTGGTCATGTAAGCAAAAATCATCGCTTAATAATATTTTATGAATTTTTAGAGAAAATGGTAGCCAATTGAACGTGGGTAAAGAATATCTAACCATATAATCTTTACCATCTTCTCTCTGAATTACTTTCTTCTTAATAATTCTAAATATTTTTTTCTCCGCTTTTAATGCCATATGCAATTATATAGACTTATAATACAATTGTTTTATCTATTGTTTGGATATTTTTTCATTCTTTTCAATTAATTTATTTTTTAATTTTTTTATCTCTAAATTTTTATTACAGATTTCATTTTTATGATGGAATTTTATTTGTTTATTTTCTTTATATTGTACGAATATTATAACTGACATAGAAAAAATAATATAGAGTATTAGTTTATTCATATTTAATATATTAAAAATGACTCTTTATACCACTTATAAATTCAGAAACCCAGTATCCTATAACACTACCAATTTGATAAGGGAATATTATTACACTTAATACAAGTAGTATAATAAAAGCTATAAGTAGCATCCTTTTTAATTTCTTTTTATTACTTACCCCAGCTAAATGTCCAGAGTAAACTGTAATATCTCTACCTTCTTTTTTAGTTTTGCCTATGTATTCCATTATAATAATGCTGAAAGTGAAACTCCTATAAAATTAAATGATGCGTGTAAAAGAATGCTCCATAATAATCCAAATTTATATTTTAAACACACCCAACCTAATACAAAACCTCCTAATATTTGAGGAAATGTTATAACTAACATTTCTAAAGCTGAATAGTTTGAAAAGTTGTTATAATTAGTAATATGAATTAATCCAAAAAACACAGATATACAAACATATGAAATCATCACTAACATTTTAAAATTTTTAAGTACCATACTTATTAAAAGTAGTGGTAATCTAAAAAAAAGTTCTTCTAATATAGGAGCTAAAATAACTCCTAAGTAATATAATTCACCAATAGCAATTTTAGAATGTATACTATCTACTTTCAATTTAAAGACATATGTTAATAGCAAATTTCCTATTATTACAGAAATGTAAGCTATACATATTTTAAATAATAGTATGTATCCGAAATCTTTTGCGGTCATTCGAATTTTATCTTGATAATCTTTCAAAATAAAGAAGTTGGTAATGTCTTTTAAGACTTTCATGTGTTTAATTTGTCGATTATAGAAAAATAAAAATTGAAAGTTTTAAAAAACGATAAATTTTTTAATATATAAGTAAAATATGAAGATATTTATATGAGTATTAAAAAGTTTGAAGAATTTACTAATTCTGAATATAATAAAAATTTGAAATTTACGGCTGAGAGTTTCGTAGATGATGATAGTGAGGATGAAGAATCCGATGATGAAAATGAAGAAGATGAAGATATTGGTGAAGATTATGCTAAATTTGATGATTTATTACAAGGTAAATCCAATGAAAGAAAAAAGATAGCTAATAATACTTATGCAGTAAGATTGGATGATGGTGCAATAGCCATTCGTTTACACCAAACTAATATCGTAACATTCTATCCATCAGGTGATTTTAAATTGGATAATGGTGGTTATGAGACAAATGTTACATTAGCAAGAATAAATGAATATATTCCACAAGGATATAAAGTAATGAGAGTAAAAGGTAGATGGTTTTTACGTACACATAGCAAAACAGTTGTGTTTGAAAATAATATGGTAGTTAAAAGAAGTTAAAAAAAATAAAAAATAAACTATGAAATTTATTAAATCTTTATCTGTTAATGAATCGCTTGAATTCAACATTCAAGCTTTTGATGATACAGTATTAAAAAGACATATTTCAAAAATTAAAAGATTTCTTCTTCCTAAAATTAAAGAATTTTTAATAAGTGAAATTAAAAATGTTGCTACAATATCATCACAAGTAGAGTTTACATTTGGTACATCTACAGATGATACTTATAGAACATACATAATTAACACTTTAATTGAGAATAAAGACAACTTAAATATAGTTAATATTGATAGAATATATATCATATTCAATTTAAATGATGTGATGTATAAAGTTCCTTTAATTACTAATAAAAGCACTAGTCGAAAAGATGAAAATGGATACCATAATGCTATGGGATATACAGTATGGATTAACCAAGCTGTAGCATATAAAAATAAATAAAAAAGAGGTTTTTAACCTATTTTTTTATAGAAAATATATCCCAACATCGTTTTAAAATGCTTCCTGTTTAGTAGATTCAACAAATTCTTTTATAATATCTTCTTCACTTGATATTAATAAGAAATAATCCCTTTCAAGGTCTGATGAAAAATGTGAGTGATTAAAATTGTGAATCGTTTCTCCCAATTGATATTTATCAAATTCAGGAATATGTTTTAATATAACACTTCCACTAAATTTACTTCTTATTTCATGAAAATTTTCAATAGATGAAACTGCTTTTTTATATGTTTCTTCAAACTTTTCTTCTTTAAAAAATTCGAACATTGTATCTAATTGAAGTCTTTGGTATTCAATATTATGTTCGATAGTTTTCAAAAATTCTGCCATATTAGAAAGTAGTTTAGAACCTCCTTCTGATATATCTTTTTTGAACTTCTTAGCTTTGAAATACGGGCTAACAACCATAGTTTTAAAAAATTCACTTTCATCTTTATTGTCAATGTCTTCAAAATTTACACCCAATAGTTCAACTATCTTTTTGACATCATTTGAAATTAGGATTTCATAACGTTTATATTTACTATCAGTGATATAGAATAATCCTTTATCATTAAAAAGAAATCCATGCGTACTAAAAATCCTTGAAATGATTGCGTTTCCTAATATATACATAATGTTTGAATTTATACAAAATTACGAAAAATAAATTAAAAATCCAAATATTATACAAAATTTAGAACAATTTCTCTTCTATTCCAATCTAAATTCTTTATTTTTACTCTTACTATATCACCAATTTTCCAATTTTGCTCATTTACCCATCGTCTTTCATCATCCGACCAATAAGCTGGTAGTTCTTTAGCATGAATGAAGCCATCAACCATTAATTCGGTTCTTATTGTTATACCTCTCTTAGAAAAAGATGTTATAGTGCCATCCATTGGATATTTGACATCTTTAATAAATTTTAAACTATTCAATTGGTGTGCGGTTCTTTCAGCATCATCTGCTATTTTTTCACATGTACTTAAATGATTACATTCATCTTCCAAATTTCCGCAAAAAATTTGTTTACCATCTAAAGCATTTAATAAAATTCTATGTATTATTACATCAGGATACCTTCTTATAGGTGAGGTAAAGTGGGCATATTCATGCGAACCCAAAGCAAAATGTCCTTTTCTTTCAGGGCTATAATAAGCAGGTCTAAATTTCTTTATTAGAATATCTGACACAATATCTGAACGTTCTGATGATAATAATTTCTTTATATTAGCATATATATTTATGGAATCATCCCATTCTAAATTTAAATGCTTAATATCTACTTTTATATTATTTATTTTTTCATCAGTAATTTCTGGATGGACTCTATATACCCAAGGAAATGAACCCAAACTCTCTATTTTCTTAGTAACTAAAAAATTAGCCATTAACATCCACGATTGTATTAAATCATTAGTAGCTATTCTATCTTTTATTTTAATTTTTACAGGTTCTTTATTTTCATCAAATTCCCATTTTAAATAAGGCATTTTTAATTCAAACTCATTTGGAAAATATTGATTTCTTATTTTTTGTCCTATTACATACAACATATTTAATTCATTATAATATTCTGATTCTGAGCTTGTTCTATGTATTTCGGCTTCTTCGTAAGTAAATTGATGTCTATTGTGTATAACACTTCTAAATATGTAATAATCAGATAAATTCCATTCTCTATCAAAATTAATCATAACTGATATAGCTAGTCTATCTTGCTGTGGTAATAAACTACATAAGTTTTCACATAATGAATGTGGTATCATAGGTACTACTGTATTTGGTAAATATACGGAACATCCTCGTTTGAATGCCTCTTGATCAAGTAATGTACCTGGTTTCATCCAAGCTGTTACATCGGCTATGTGGATACCAACCCTATAACCATGATCAGTTACTTCAAGTGATAGCGCATCATCTAAATCTTTTGAACCTTTTGGATCAATAGAAAATACTCTGAGATGTCTCAAATCTATTCTGTTTTGAATTTCTTCTTTAATATTATTTTCAATGTTTTGAATTTCTTCTAAAACTCCATCGGGAAATTTAGTTGGTAAATTAAGCTTATAAATTAAGTTTTGTTCAGATGTTGTATGATATAATACCTTTTTTACTTTTGCTATCGGAGATTTAAATTTCTTAGGCCAATCACTAACTTCTATTTCTACAACATCACCATCTTTAGCCTCATTTATGTCAGAATTTTTAATAAAAAAATCTTTTTGATATTTATTTATCCATGGTTTAACGAATGCGACACCATTATCCATTATTTGTATTTGTCCCGTAATATGCACTTTATTTCTTTCTATAACTTTTTGTACGAATCCATAGTTATCTTTTATTTTCAATAAAACTTTATCACCATGTAGTGCTCTATTTAAAAATTTTGGTGCTATATAAACAGTTTCTTTTTCATTCACTTGACAATATGCTTTCTTGAACTTGTCTACGCATATTATTCCTTCGTAATATTTAATCATTTATTTTTAAAATTTTTTATTCTTCTTCAATTATATTTTCAATCTTCTTCTTTCTGTTATATGATTTTTTAAAGTGTGTTATTAATTGTTTAGTAAAATCAGAATAAGTACCAATAGATGTTGTATAATAAGCGTCATCATCTATAAAAAGATATTTCATATTGTTTACCATTTCTTTCATTAAATCGAAACCATACACATAATTTTTTATAACCCTTGAACCAGATATTTTTTTTCTTGTCATAAATTTAGAAATTATAATTCTACTACTATCACAGTTATATTCTTCTAAAATTATATCTTTTATTTGATTGGATTGAGCTTCTGAATAAGATATTAAATATATAATGGTATTCTGATGACTATTAAGATATTTAATAGCATCTTTAACTAATCTTTGAATTTTACCAGTTTCTTTTGGTGCAATTTCTACAAACATTAAAATATTTACTTTTTTTCTAAAATTTCAATGGCTTTTTTATAATCATCCTTATATTCCAAAGCTTCTTTTAGAGTAATTCCTTTAACTTCATTTACTTTACCTTGTCTTATTAAAAGTATTCTAGATTCAATGAATGATAACTCTCTTTTTAGTAATTCTATACTTTTATCCATGCTAATAGCATTCTTTTCTTTATTTATAATATTTTTAACTCTTTCTAATCGTTTATAAAATAAAAAAGGAAGATTATTTTTATTTAATCCTCCTTTAACTATTTTTTAATCATCTAATAATAAATCAACAATTCTAGCTTTCCTAGATCCCCACAATGGATACGTTTCCCAATTTATTGTATATCCATCACCAAGCTCTTTTTTTAACTTTCCCCATAACTTATTTTCATTCCACACACATAAATATTCATATTCCATGTACAACATATTATCAGATAAATCAATAAATTTATTCTCTTCAAATCTTCTGTAGTAATCTTCATTTAAATAACTTTCTTTAGCTGTATAACCAGCCGTTAATTCTAAAGTTTCTAAATCAATTGCAAATAATTCAAATTTAGTTGTAAAATAGTTTAAAATATCAATTCTTTCTTGATTTCCCTCACCAACAGTTTCTAAAAACTTTTTTAAATTAACTGGTGTTAATGTTTCATAATTACGGGATGTTTTATTCCAATGGCTTTTTGTCCTTAAATCAATTTTAACTAAATTTTTCATTTTATATCAGTATCTTTAGTCTTTTTTTCTTTGCTACACACAGAACAAGATAACCATCCTGTATGACCTTTATTAACACATTTGGAACAAACAAAAAATAATTCGTATGAAATTACCTTCTTTTTACAGCATAAACAATGCTTTATGTTATCTTCACCTATTGGCATACTTCTATTTTATTTTTAATTATAATGCGAATCGTTAAAAAGTTTATATCTTTTTTCTCAATTCTTCTAACTCTTCTATATAAATTTCTTCAGGTTTAGAAGCTTTAATTATTTTTAAATCTTCTTTTCTATCTTTTAATTCAACTTTTAATGCTTCCCATCTTTCTTTTGATAATGCGTGAATTGGCATAGCCAATAAATAGTCGTATGAATCATCTTTAGTTTCTAAACCAACTTTAATTATTTGTTTAATTATTTCATCTTTAGATTTCTTATTTACAATAATTTTACTTTCTAATATAGACTGAATAAATAATGCACGATTATTTATAATTCTAACTATTTCTGATAATCTTTCAATTTGATACTTCTTTCTCTTATTATAATAAGTTAATCTAAAATCAACAAAATAATGTACAATTTCCTCAGCATTGTTAAATAATTTAAGTTTGCCATTTTCATCAATAGTTGTAAAAAATTCAGAAACAGACTCACTTAGTTTGAATAAATTAAATAATGCATTTTCATCATTTTGTAATTTATCCAAATCTTCACGACTCATTTTAATTGAATAGTCAATATTTTCTTTACCATTATCTTCATATGTTCTTATCTTTCTTTCTTCAACTAATTTATCTAAAAGATTTTCCCATTTTTCATATGTCATAGATGGTGGAAGTTCTGTAATTCTTATAGTCGTTGTATTTAATATTTCATAACAACCTCTTATAATCCATCTATTAGTGTTTTCTTTATCTACTGTATAAGTTCCTGTAAATTCTTCTTGATATGGTTTAAGCTTTCCAATTTTTTTACCATATAAATAGTTTAAACATGCTGACACTACCTCTTTAGGATTCCTATTTAAAATATTAGAAGAATATCCTACAGCAATACCAGAACCACCATTAATTAAAATAGTTGGTATAATTGGTAAAAAATATTGTGGTTCAATTTCATAACCTTCTTCAAATCTTGATGTAAGTAATTCAAAATCTTTATAAACTAAATTAAAATTTTTAGTTAATCTTGTACCAATATAACGAGGTGCAGCTGCTTCTGGTGAACGCAATGAACCGTATTGTCCTTTATCTTCAAGAAGAGGTAAGTTATTTTTAAATCTTTGTGCCATTGAAATAATAGCACCATTTAAAGAAGAATCACCATGATGATAAAAACACTCATTAGCAACTTTACCAGTAAGTTGGAATACTTTCATTTCTTTTTCCCCTTCAACACCACGCCAAGTTTTTCTAGCTACTTGTATAACTTTTCTTTGAACTGGTTTTAAACCATCTATAATAGATGGTACAGCACGGTTTTCAATAACATACATTGCATAACTCTTATATTCATTTTCTAAGTAGTCAGATATATTTCTTTTTATAACAGTCATAAATTTTACGTATTATTTTATTTTTTATATTTATATTAGGTAATTATTATGACATTAGTTTATCTTTTCTTTTACCAGAATCTTTACCAAACCAAACATCTAAATTCATTTCAGATAATTTATCAGGTGTTAGTTGAACTAATACTGGATCATTTATAATTAAACCATATTCAATATCTTCTAATGCACCCAATCCTTTTTTATATTCAATTAGCCATTGTTTAACATTTACTTTAGTTATCCAAGCTTCAAATTCATCCTGTGTATAAAAATATTTTTTGTCTTTCCCTTTAATTGCAACTAATAATGGTGTAAGTACTTTATAAATTCTACCTTGTTCAAATAATTCTGGCCAATATTTATAAAAGAAATTTATCAATAGTGATGCAATGGAATCACCATCAGTATCAGCATCAGAATAGATGTATATCTTACCATATCTTAAAGTACTTTCATTTATTTTATTACCTAATTGAATTCCAACAGCAGATATTAAATTTTTAACTTCCTCGTTCTTAATTACTGTTGATGCATTAAGCTCAGACACATTGAGAAATTTTCCTCTAAGTGGAAATGCACCAAATCTATTAGGATCATCTCTCATTTTCCTAACACCTTTTAATGCAGCATCACCTTCAAAAATTCCAAGTATACAAGATTCTCTATCTTTACCTTTAGCATCAATTAGTTTTTCAACTTTAACAGAAGCTAAACTTTTTTGAAGTCTATTTAAATCTCTTAATTCTTTTAATTCAATTTCCTCTAATATTGATTTAACTATTTCTGATTTCATTATTTTCTTTAAAGATAATTCTGATAGTTTACAACCATTGTGAATTTCTTTATTAATATAATTAGTTAAATTTTCTTTTGTTTGTGTATCAAATGTAGGATTTGGTATTCTACATATTAAGAATAAGAATAATTTATTTTTAACATCTACCCAAGATACTTTAAGTTTTTTATTTCCTCTTGTCAACATATCAGCTAAATCTTTAGATGTTTCAAGAGAAATATAATTAACATGTGTACCACCTCTATAAGTAGTAATACCATTAACAATACTAACTTGCTCAAATGATTCTGATTGAGATTTAGCAATACCAACTTCCCATCCATTATCTAATTTTTCGTAGAATAATTCAGCACCTTCTGGTAAATGCATTTCCATGTAATCCCTCATTGTTTTAATTGGAAGTACTTCATCATTAAATGAAACCTTTGCTTTAGGGCAATAAACTGCAATATCTAATGTTCTCTTCAATAAAATTTTCATTACATCTTTGTCGAAACCAGTCATCCCAAATCTTTCAAAATCTGGATAGAAAGTTATTTTAGTATATGATTTATCAGATGGTGCTATTTTTGGTGCACTATGTGCATCGAAATATGCTTTATAATCATTATCGGATACTTTATGGTAAAGATTATCATTTACAATTTGCTTGTATTTTTTCTTACCATCGGCTGTTTCAATAATAAACTTTTTAGAGAAAATACATGTTAATTTAGAACCTAAACCATTTCTACCACCGACAAATCTTTGTTCAGTATCATCAAAATTAGAACCTGCAAGTAAATTAAAAAATATCAATTCAGGGACCCACACTTTTTCTTTTTTATGCATTTCTACAGGAATACCAGGACCATCATTTTCAACTGTAATACAATCCTGTTCTACATTTACTTTAATGTATTTAACTTTTCCAGTTCTTATGTAATGATCTGATGCGTTAGTAATTATTTCATCAAATAATTTAATGAATGCTGGACTATATTTAACTAATTCTTTTTTAATAGTTGGATTAGGTAAATTATCTGCATCAGCAACATACAACTTTTCTTCAACAGAACTTATTGAACCTACATAAGTATCAGGTCTTTTTAAAACGTGTTCTCTTTGTGATAATTTTTCGTAGATTTCTTCAACTTTCAACTTCTTAGCCATATTATAAACTTATTTTCACGTATTTTACTACGTTTTTCATTTTTGTTTAATAATATATTAATAAATTTAGGTTTCCTTTGATTTTTTGAAGTATGGACTATGTAAAATTGGACAAATCTCAGATTTTACAAACCTAAATTTATAAAATTTATCTTTTATCTCTTCGTCTATTAAATCTTCAATTATTCTAATTCTCTTATTGTTAATACGTTCGATAGATTTTATAAAAATAAATTCATTATCTTTTGGATATTCTTTTAACAAATTAATAAAATCACTCCATTTCATATGGTAATTGACTGTTGAAAGCATTGTAGTTATTAGCTTTCTATCATCATCAATTTTGTACAAATTTATAATTCCTGTTTGCGTTAAAAAGAAATTTTCTTGTGCTAACTCCTTATATTGCTCTTCGTACAATTTTTCAGAAATTTCATTTAGAATGGGTAATGATTTTTTATCAGTAATGTGGTAATACATACCATTTTTATATAAAAATTAGAAAATGTTTATATTTTAAAAACTTTTTTAATAATTATTTTTAATTTCTCTATATTTTACTTATATTTGTAAAACAATAATCAAATCACAAAAAATTTACAATTTAATTAGACAAAATGAAAAATAAAATATACTCAGAAATACCATTCACATTAAAAATTAGTACACTATTCATCCTATTATTAAGCTTTTGGTATACTAATTTTTAATACTTTTCAAGTATTGAGCTAAAGTTATATTGGCATATTTATCAGAAAATCCACACTTTTTATAACATTCTCTCACCCTATCCCAATAATCATCGGCTGTACCTTTACCATCATTGGTATTGTAGTATTTCTTCCATTGATATGCTCTATAAGCACGATTTTCATTTATCTTGAATGGTTTTACTGCTATTAAAAGTCGAGCTGCTATAGCCCCATAAATAAGCTTATTACAATCATCCCATTCAACATCATCCCAATCAATTCCATTTCTTTTTAAATTTTCGTGATATTTCTTTAAAATTGGATGAGAATCTACATCTTTTGTCGCATCAAACCCAATTTCGTCTATTTGCCATACTCCACGCCCTGCATTACCAGTTGTTCTATTAGTATTAGGATCAGTTCCAAGTTTAGTTTCAGTCATTGCTATTTCTTTAAGAAATTCTTTACCACCAATCTCTTTATCGCTTAGATAATCTAATGCTTTAACTACAGCATTTGCAATATTTTTTAAATTATCCTTAATATTAGCTGTTGTAATTTCTATACAATATTCAGGTTTTCTGTTAAAAAATTCGTATATCGGTTTAATGTGTTTCATGATGTATATATAATTTTGAAGATTTATTCTTCTATTTATTTGTATTTAACTACAATTTTTTGTACCTTTGTATTATAATAATAGGGATTATGGATTCACTTGATAGAATAGCACAAATTAGAGATTCTCATTTAGAGAAAGCTAATGCTATAACAACCTTACAATTGGGTTTATCGTGGTTTTCAAAGAATTTTGGACATCTTGATTTCACACATAGAGATTTAAGAGGCGGTAATGTAAATCCTGTGCTAATTTTAGCAGTTGATTCACTCGTTGAAATTAAAAATGATTTAAAAGCTAATTTTGAATCTGATGAAAGTTATCATCTATTCAAAAAATATCTTCTATCAATTGGTTTTCATAGTAGTAGGGATAACAAAACTTACTTTTATATCCAATGTAATAGTGAGTTGAATGATGGTGAATATGATAATTCTGAAATTAAAAAAACAATGAAGAATCGTTGCAACAAAGAATTATTTGAACACATTGATAATTATTTTATTGAAGAAACAGTATAAAATAAAAAAGGCTTAGATTTATTCCAAGCCTTTTTTATTTTCATTTACGAGCCGCATGCAATGCAATCATCAGGATTATCAATTGAACAACTCATTTGTTCATTCGCATCATATTCTTTCCCATCAACCTTTACACTTTTAACCATATTGGGATCTATTGTAAATTTGATTGCATCAGCAGCAGCCTGACTTCTTAAATAGTAAATACCAGTTTTTAATGCTTTTTCTGGTGTTGCTCCGTATTTTTCATCCAGTGAACTTTTTGTTACTCCACCACCCCATCCATAGAAATGCATTGATGTTAATTTGGCATAATTAGGATTAGCCATAAATATATTCATAGATTGTGTTTGATCGATAAAAGAGCCTCGATTAGCATACATATCTATGACATCTTTTTGAGAAGTTTCCCAAACAGTTTTGTAAATATCTCTAATTTCTTTAGGTATTGAAGTAATGTTTTGAATAGATCCATTATTAACAATAATTTGTTGTCTCATTTCATCAGACCATAAATTCAATTCGCACAATTTTTTAACTAAATGTTTATTTACTATAATGAATTCGCCTGAAAGAACTTTACGTGTATACATATTGCTACTTTGAACTTCTTGTGAAGCTTCGTTTCCGAAAATTGATGCCGTTGATGCCGTAGGCATACTACATGTGGTTAATGAGTTTCTCAAACCATATTTTTTAATTTCTTCTTTCAATTCATACCAATTATATCTGTTTGATGGTACAACATTCCACATATCAAATTGTAATATACCTTTAGAAGCTGGTGAACCTTCAAACATTGTGTATGTACCTTCTTTTTTAGCTATATCACAAGAGGCTTGTAATGCTGCGTGATATATTGTTTCGTATATTTCTATATTTAATTTTTTAGATTCTGGTGATGTAAATTCTAAATTCATTAAGAAAAAAACATCCGCCATACCCTGTGTGCCGAGACCAACAGGTCTCATTTTAGTATTTGATCTTTTCGCTCTCTCTGTTGGGTAATAATTAACATCAATTACTTTATTCAAATTTACAATAGCTTGGTAAGCTACATCATGTAATTTTTCGAAATCAAATTTGAAATTCTTTTTACCTTTTACAAATTTTGGCAAACAAATAGATGCTAAATTACAAACAGCAGTTTGTCCAGCCACACCAGTTTCTGGATCTATGTCTTCTTCACCAGATACTACTTCTAATATTTCAGCACAAAGATTTGATGTCTTCAAAATTCCAGCATTTTTTTGATTTGATTTAGCATTACACGAATCTTTATATAAAATATATGGTGTACCAGTTTCCATTTGCGCTTCAAGTATCTTGTGCCAAACATCTCTGGCTTTAACTTTTCTCAAAAATTTACCATCAGCTTCATATTGTTCATACAATTTAACAAATTCTTCAGCGTATACATCATCCAAACCTGGTGATTGATTAGGACACATTAATGACCAATCTAAATCTTTTTCCACTCTTTGTAAAAAAAGATCACACATCCATATAGCATAAAATAAATCTCTTGCTCGCATTTCTTCTTTACCATGGTTTTTCTTTAAATCGAGAAAATCCATGATGTCACCGTGCCAAGGTTCTAAATATACAGCAAAACTACCTTTTCTTTTCAGTTTGTTATCATTAGGTTCTTTATCCTAATTTCTTATAATTTCTTATAAGTTCAGACTATATCTTCAGTTTTTTAGACTGTTCTGCACTCGTGCCAATTTCATCATATTATTTAAAACTTAGATTACTTTTAGTAGTCGTTGAACCTTCTTCTTATTTCTAAGAAGCTTGGATGCTGATTGTCCAATTTTCTAATTTTTTAAACATTCAAGTTTATCTTCACAGATTACTTTGTAGTATTAGAAACTTAAAGGATTTTCCAGCAGTTCACAGAATTTTTTTATGTGGAAGCAATTACAGTTTACCACCACCGTTATGAACTAATCCTAGCCCATCAACTTGATACGTATGATTATTTTTTATTTCTAAATCATATACTTTTACATTTTCAACTTCTTCAATAGAAACACTTTCTATTTCCTCAAAATCAATTAAATCAAAATTTAAATTTAATTCTTCTGGAGATTCTATATACTCCATTCCACTTTCAATTTGTTCTTTACTCATATTTATTTCTATTTTTTATTTTTACTTTTTAAATATTCACTCTCCCATATAGATACCACTTTAAAATCGCTGTTTTCCAAAATATATTTTTCTTTTTCTAAAGTTTTTTTATATAATTCACCAAATGTTTCTTTAAGTAATGGGTTTATATCATCATTTTTATATTTTGATGGATTACCATGAAAAAAGTCACCATTAAATTCGTATATAATTTTATTTTTTAAATCAATACCATCTAAACAATATGTTTTATCACCTATTAATAAATAATAATTTCTATTTATTTGTGGTATTTTTAAATCATCTAACCAATCATGTTCAGATTTTGATATTGTTCTATTGACACACTTCGGACATATTTGATTACTGTGGTAGAATTTGGATGCCGTTTTTTCGAATATTCCATGTTTTAAACAATTTACTTTGATTTTATTTCGCATACCTTCATATTTAGTAATTGTATAATCAAAGTTATATTCTGAAAATTTTTCTTTACATAAATCTATAAAATTATTTATTAAACCACAACATTTTTTACAACCATTACCATATAAATGTTTCCTAGGTTGTTGAAAAAATTCACCATGTAAAGAACATTTTATTTTAATCTTAGTATAATAATCAATATAATTTATTTCGTCATAGTTATATTTTAATCCGTGTATTAATATAGCTTTTTCTATAAATATTTCATTTGATAATCGCATAGAATCCTCTACTTTTTTTCTTCCACATAAGTGACATCCACTTCCACGTAGATGTGAATTTGGTGTTTGTGTAAATATTTCATTATGTATTTTACATATAATTTTTATTTTTTCTTTAGCATTTTTATAAACTACTAAAGAATAGTCGTAAATATCGTTATGTTTTTGTTTAGCATTTAATATAAAATCTTCTGTTGTGATTATTTTTGACATATTTAATTTCAATAATTTTTAATTAATCCTTATGGACTAATTACTTTAAATATTAAAAATAAATTTTAATATTTTAATATTCTATCTGTTATAACTAAATCTTTTGCTTTCTTCCATTCTATTGGATAAAGTCCAGTTAATATTCTTTTTTTAATTGTTTCTTTATCTAAATCTTTTTCTATATTTTGGATAACTAATATATTATGCTCTTCAGTTACTTCTTGTTCACCTTTAGCAGTTTTAATTTTAACTATCCTAGCTGTTTCTTTTGTAAATGACAATTTAGTTTCAACTGGATTAAATTTCCCATCGGATGTAAGAACTAAATCACCTTCTTTAAGATTGTTAATTTCTACTAAACCTTTATTAGTTACAATTTTAGTACCTTCTAAAAAACACTGATCAACCGCCCTAGCACATGAGTCAAATATTTTCAAGAATGGTATTAATCCGTTAGAGCGTCCGTTAGTACCAGTGATATAAGAACCAGCCGCTCTAACATTTGAGATGGCAATGCCTATACCACCAGCATTTTTGGAAATTAATGCAGTATCTTTAATTGTTTCAAAAATTCCTTCAATTGAATCAGAATGTAATTTTAAAAGAAAACAACTCGAAAGTTGGGGTCTTGTTGTACCAGCATTAAATAATGTTGGTGTAGCATGCGTAAAATACCCCTGTGAAATCAAATCATAAGTTTTTAATACAGATTCAATATCTCTACCGTGAATACCTAATGCCGTTCTCATAAATAAATATTGAGGTCTTTCTGCTACAGCATCATCAATTTTTAATAAGTATGATTTTTCTAATGTTTTGTATCCGAAATAATCAAACATGAAATCGCGAGACGCAACAATAGCAGAATCTAATTCGTCAGCATTTTCTTTAACGATATTATAAAATTCTTCACTTACTAAAGGCGCATGTCTATTAGTTTCCTTATTAATAAAATTATATAAGTCTTCTACACATTCAGAAAAATATCTTTTAGTGTCCTTGTGTAAAGTTGTGATTGCTAATCTTGCAGCAAGTGTAGAATAATCTGGGTGTTTAGTTGTTAATGATGCAGCAGTCTCGATGCTCAATTTATCTAGTTCTTTAGTAGTTACACCACTATAAATACCCGCTATTACTTTTTTTGCTATTTCCATTGGTTGAATCCATTGAGAATTCAATCCATAACTTTCTTTGTCAATTCTGTGTAGAATTTTTTCAAGCTTAACTGACTCTTTTTTACCGTTTCGCTTTACAACTACAATTTGATTCATATCATTTTTCATTTTATTTAACTATTATTATTTTTTTCTGTGTTTGGTTTTATATAATTTTGATAAAAATTTTTAAGAGATGTTATATATCATCTATAAAAAGGAAGATTCCAAAAAACCAAAAAAATGGTATTGTATCTTTTTAATATATAAGCCGTTAAAAATGTGTTATATACAACATAAAAATGAGTATTTTTCCCACATTTCATAGCTATTTATTTGCATATATCATTTTTTTATTTTACATTTGGTGAATAGATATTTAATTGTCCCCGAATGAAAGCTATTGTAAAACTACATGAAATAAGAAATTACCATAAAATATGGAAAACTGTACACGGGGATACTAGATATGCTGAATGGTTTGGTAATAAACACCGAATTTATCTAAATATGATAGGTGAACAACCTATAGAAAGAACAATTTCAGAAATTCAACTGATAGTATCCAAAGCTTTATCGGAAAACGGCTATTCTTTAAAAGATTATAGTGTGGGAGTTGCGACAAAAAAAGAAAATACAAAGAATGAATTTAAAATAGGGAGATTATTACAAAGAATAAATCCCGAATTAAAAAATAAATTTGATTCTGATGTTACAAGAGTGGGCGTTAAACTCAGTGGGTTAAAAGTAGTTATTTCTAAACACCCATTAGATATTATGTCAATGAGTACAGGTAGAGGTTGGACTTCTTGTATGCACCTTCAAACAGGACAAAATAAAAAATATGTAGCAGAAGATGTTAAAGTAGGAACTCTTATTGCATATCTAATCAGAGATAATGATTTAAACATTAAAAATCCAGTTGCGAGGGTATTAATTAAACCTTTTGTAAATGATAAAGATACATTATTAGTTACTGAAAATAGAGTATATGGTACTGATAGAACAGGATTCAAAGAGACTATTGATGCGTGGTTGAATAAACTACAAACCGAAAGAAGGGGTGTTTATAGTTTAAATAAGAGCCTTTATAACGATGGTAAGCAATCTGTTATGTTTGGTTTAGGAAAAACATATACTATTATACAACAAAGCATGAATAACAATTTTGTAGTTATTTTTAACAGTTTAAATAATAAATATGGTATAATGAATAAAAGTGGAGATTTCATTATCAATGCTGATTATGATCATATTGCTGTGGATAATAACATTAAATCTACAACATTTTACAAACTTATGAAAAGAAATGTTAGTGGTAAAAATCTTTATGGTGGTATTTTTTTAGATAAAGATGGTAAAGTTGTCAATGCTATTGAAATTATCTATTTTAATAATTTACAAGTTATTTCGGAAAAATATGCTATTAATTGCAACGAAAAAGGTTTATATGGCATTATTGATGTAGATAATAATATAATATTAGAAAATAAATATTTAAATATTTATAAAGCAGGAAATTCTAAAAATTTGGTGTTTGCTAAGAATAATAATGTAACTACTATTTTCAATATTGAAACAAAAGAGTTTTTGTTTGATTTCAAATCTATTAATGGTAGTTATATAAATGCTATTATATGTCCAAATGATAAAGTATTATTTTCTATTGTATCGAATGTATCTTCTTACTTAACTGAACAAAAAATATTAAATGAAAAAGGAGAAGTTATAATTGATTCTTGTCATAGTATACATTTTCTTAGTGATAGTCATCTTAATATTTCAAAAAATATTAACAACTGTAGAATACATGCAATTTATGACATTGAACAAATGAAGTTTATTACCGAATTCAAATATACAATAATTGATAAAATTCGTGTTATTTTAAGTGATATAGGAAAAATATTTTATAAAGCAACTAAATTCGTAGATAAAAAAAAAGTAGAAGTTTTTTTAGATTCTAATGGTAATGAAATTTACAGCAATGAATGGGATTTTTGTAGTCAAATTCACGGAACTTATTTGTTTAGTGTTGGTAAAAATGTTGACAATACCAGAAAAGCTGAATTGTTCGATATATCAAAAGGAGAAATCGTAGTATCTGCTGATAGAAATTATCATTGGTTTGATACATCTCGTACAGTTAAAAAAAGTAATTTTTTAATTACTCATAGTAATCGTAAGCGGGGTATAATAAATATAAACACTTTTGAAGAAGTTATACCACCAATTTATGATTTAATAAAATTATATGCAAACGATGCTATATTTAAAGTCAATAATTTATGGGGGTATGTCAATGTTAAAAATGAATTTATAGAACCTAAATTTAAATCAGTACTTGAATTAAAAACTTTTATAAAAGAAGAAAGAATTAAAAATAAAGAGGAAAAGAAAAAACTTAAAGAGGCTTCTAAAACAATTAAAAAAAATGGAGCGGTATAACCTTTTTATGCCTTTATTACCATCATAGTATCCTCTGTAGTAGCAGAATTGAAATTTATTCTTACTGTGTTACTATCAATAATCAAAATTTGAGGGTATATTTTTTCAACTGGAATAATACCTGATACTGTCCATACATCTATGGATAGATAATAATTATTCATATTATGAATAACATCATATGAATTTTGTCCAGATATCAGAAGAGCATGATATTTATTACTCTGTATTTGAGTATTAACATAAATCTTAGTTGCTTTTTGAGATGGTATGAGTTGATCCGATGATGAAGTAAAGTTAGGATCGGTATATAAATCAATTTGTTTTGGTTGTATTTTACTCATTTATCATAACCTTTTTTTATATATCTTACTTTGGTTGCGTATTATCACACACATCATCGGATTTAGGAATAATGACTTTTTTATCTAAACTTGGGAAAGAAGTAGCTTCTGAACCAGACTTTAAACCTAGCATTACTAAATGATGCGCTAATACCATACCAAAAACAACTATAGACTGCGTAGTAGGCGCATACGGTTTATTATCTACAAAAATAAATTGATATGCATTAGCAGCTTCTATTGCCAAGAAAAAAAATCCAGTAATTATAATTTCAGCTAAAATAAAATACGACTGAACTCTAACTTGACTCACTTTACCTAAGTGATCAACTAATGATTGAGATATTTTAGACAATAAAATTTTAAACATAACTATCTACTATTTAGCTATATATATTAGTAAAAATTATTCAAAAACTACTATAACATCGGGGTGTTTTGATAGCTCTTCAACATCTTCAGCATTTAAAGTCTGTTTAAAAGTTGTTGTAGCATTTTCGGCATTTTGTAATACCCAATTTTGTCCAGAATTACTACTAATGTAAATCCATTTATTGCTTTTTTTATCTTTTTGTTTCACTATCATTTTAACAGTTGATAATTCATCATAGAAATTTGTTATATCTTTCTGTACGTAAAAAAGTCTTATATTTGATAGTGTGTTGTCTTTATTTACCCATTGTAGTAGAATATAAACAGGTGTATCCAATTCTGTTGAATCTGTTGTATAAATCCAATAGTATTTAAGTCTTAGCTTTATTAAAGTGGCTGATTCCTCTGTATCAAATAATTCACTAATTTTTAAATTTCTATCGGATAATTCATTATTAAATTTAGGATCATCTTCTAATTCCGTAATATCTTCATCGCCTAATAAATGTTCGAATATCGTACTAAGTTCTAATTCGATGCCATCTATAGATTTTATGAGCTTAGTAAGATTTGAGTTAATGTCTAATTCCTTTTGAAAGTCTTTTAATTCTTCTACCGCTTCTTCCAATGATTTCTCAAACAACTTAAATCTTTTCAAATATTTCATATTCTATATATTATTTTTTCTATTCAAACTATCAATACAACTGTAAAAATTAATATATAACAAAAACAATGCTCTAAATGGTTAAGAAATATAATGAATATTTAACTGAAGGAAAAAGTGAATTCCCTTTAATTTATTCGGTTATAACTGCATTAGCTGTATTTAAACCTGAGTATTTTGATTTTTTAAATTCTATGAAAAATCGTTTCTTTTTAACTGATAATTCATTTTGGCAAGGACTTATAATTGAAATTAAAAAAACTCCTGAAATAAAAATTGAAAAGCAACATTTAATTAATATCAAAGGTATAAATATTGAATCTGATTGGGCTAAGTTAAAGAAATGTTTTGAAGCATCTTTAAAAATAAAAGAAAAATTCGCAGATATATCATCTATTAAAATTTTAAATAATGGTGGTATAATAATTGATAATAATGTAATAAGAAACAAAAATGTAGATGATAAAGTATCACTTACTGATATAGAGAAATTCTTAGGATTTACAGCTAGAAGAATTTATACACATGATAATTGGGATGTATTAATTACTAAATGGGTAGAATTAGTAAAAGCTAATTTGAAAGATGAATTTTTAAAGCATTATATTAATTTCTTAGACATTATTGGTGAAATAACTTGGGAAACTTATAGAAATTTTAAAATGAAAGGATTGGGAATTAAAATAGAAGCTTTACCTAAATTATATTACAGTTCTTTTTATGACTTGAATGTTGATTTATCTAAAACCCCTGATGCATTCAATGATTTCAGCACATTCAAATCTCAATATCTAAATATAAAGAATGATATTCTTAATAAAGATGTATTATACCCTCTTGTTAAAGAACATGATGAAAGATATGATGATGTACATAATATTTTATTGAAATATCATGCAATATCAGATGAATCTTATTTCAGATTTGATTCTAAAATGAATATAATTAATATTCCATCTAAATCAGAATGGATCGAAAAATCAAGTACTAATATTAAAGAAAGATTCTTAGTTAATGAAAATAAAGATTTTATAGTTGAATTAGTAGTTGATGGTAATGATATAAAAATTCTTATCGCTTTAAAGCATTTAGCACCAAGTCTTTTAAATATAAAGTGTAAAATTAAAGAGAATAAAGAAAGTGAACTATAGCGAGTGGGAAGAATATAAAGGATTACCATCCGAACAAGAAGAAGATTTTTACTCTATCTTCTGTCAATACGTTAATCAAAGAGGATTAGACTATGATAAAGCATTTATTCATTTTCAGCCAGATACAGATACATTTGTTGAATTTTTAGAAATTCTTGAAAATAGTACAACATGGTTCGATTATACACAGATGAATGAAATATTTCAAGAATTAACTTTATATCTAATTCAAATGTCAGAGGAAGAAATTGAAGATGATGGAACGGATGAATCTGAATTAGAATGATGCGTTCGATATTTTTCTTATTCTTAATTCTGTTCTTATTGCAGTTTTATATAACTCATTTATTTGAGTTTGTGTTTTCAAAATAGCCTCTAAATGATCAGTTTCTCTTTGTCCAATTGGTAAAAATTTTAACGGTTCTGTACCATCCTTACCTCTTGAGCCCCATAACAATTTTGCTCTAATTTCTTCTGGGATACTTTCGGTATTTAAGCTGAAATCATCGTAAGATTCTTTTTCATCAATAGAACGCTTTAAATATTCACTTCCACCATCTACAGCAATATTACCACAATAACATGTTATATAATCGTGTGTATGTGTAGAAATGATATAAGTATCACATTTTAAACAATATGCTGCATTTTGTAAAATCTTTCCCATTTTAAATTGTTAGTTGTAAGAAGTCTACTCTATCACGCAAACAATCTATGTAATAAATTGTGCTATTATCTTCCTTGCTATTTTCCTGCTCAATTTCTTTAACAGGTGTATGGCCGACTATTTGTATGAAATTTGTAAGAGGGTCTCTATACATTTCTTTTTTACCACACCAAATAGGACCACCATATCCAATCCCACCTCTTGCATATCCCATATTAAATAAAGCTTCTCTACCTTCCTGAGTTATCTGTAATTCATTAATAACATTAGCTATTTCCAAATTAGATGTATTTGGTATGTGTTTATCAAACCAACATTTATTTACACCCGCATGCGTCCATAAATAATTATCTTTTTGATATGCTATTTGAAAATTATAGTAATTACTAAAGATGTGTCTATAATAAGGAATCATTTCTGCATCGAAACCAGCACCTCTCCATTGAGTATCTAAGTATAAATAATGAATATCGTGATTACCTAAAAGTAGTATAACTCTATCATTATACATCTCCTTAAATTCTATAATCTCTCTTAAATTTTCTAAACATCTTTGTCCACTATGATTAAAAGAATCCACATAATCACCTATAAATATAATTAAATCCCACTCATATGGATTTATTTTTTTCCAATGATCTCTACCATGAATATCTCCAATAGTAATTACTTTCATAATGATTTTTCTATCAAATTTATTAGAATATGAATAATTTTTATATGTACTTCTTGAATTCTATGAGCATATTTAAAATGTGGTACTCTTATTTCAATATCACACACACCTTTCATTTTACCACCATGCTTACCAGTTAATCCTATAACTTTCATGCCTTTATTTCTAGCTACTTCTATAGCTTTAATAATATTTTCAGAATTTCCAGATGTAGATATAGCAAAAAGAACATCTCCTTCTTTTCCGAGTGCTTCTACATATCTACTAAATACTTCTGAATAACCGTAATCATTAGATACACATGATATGTATGATGTATCTGATATTACAATTGCTGGTAAAGGTTTTCTGTCTTCTTTATATCTACCAGTTAGCTCTTCTGCAAAGTGCATAGCATCACAATGAGAGCTACCATTACCACAAGTTATTACCTTATTACCTTTTTTAAAAGCATCTATCAGAATTGATGCAGATGCTTCTATTTTAGCAATGTTCTTCTCATTGCTTGCAAATCTATATAATACAGCAGTTGCTTCTGTTACTTCTTCTATTATTGAATTTCTCATAAAATTTATATTTTATCTGCTTATTATAGCAAAATTAAAAGCCTATGTTTTAAATATCTATATCGAAATCCATATCTATAGTGAAAAATTTGCTGATTTTATGTGAATATAACTTAAAATAGCTATTTAAGAAATATAAAAGTGGATTATTAGTACTTTTAGTATTTTTAACATATTCTATAACTTTGATTATATTTCCATATTGACTGAATTTTTCTAAAAATTCTAATCTATGTTTTTTGTATATTTTATATGGGATAAAGCTATATTCTTTCGCTATTTCTTTCTCCCATAACATAACTTCTTCTTTAGTTCCACTTATTATAGACATATCTAAAGAATTAAATACATGTTCTAAATGTTTTTCGCCATCATGATTTTTTGTTTGTGTTATGCAATTATATACAAAATTTTCAATTATGTTTTTATTGGGCGATTTCTTTGCATATTTAGTCCAATGCTTTTTAAAAAGTTCGGCACTCATTTTTTCATTATCTTTTCTCCAAGGTTTATAAACAATATCATGATATACAGCTACTAAAAATAATTGACCATATACATCTCTATTAGAGAATACTACAGCATTATCCTCTAACATATCAAGAATAGAGTTAATATGTTTCATAGTATGATACGCTCTCCAAGGTTCTGTGTGCCTTTCAATTATCATATTTGTGATCATATTTAAGAAATTTGCCTTAAAGTATACGGATAGATTTTTTTTAATTCTTATTCTCAAAGTAGTTTTTCTGAAATAATCATCTCTTTCTACTTTTGAAATATCATCATAATTTCTATAAGGTGATTTTTTATCATCTGATAGGGTAACATAAATAAGTAAAGATACAAGTATTAGTATAATAACAACACCCATTAATTTAAAGTTTAATAACAAATATAATAAAAATTATCAAATATACAATATTAATTATAAACATTTTTGTGTCTTTAACTATAATTGAAGTGGATAGAATAAGCAAAATTGTTGATTTTTTAAAGTTAAATGGTATTTTTCTTGAGGAAATACCTGATTATAAAGTATTTAGAAAATTTAAAGTGGAGTCCATTTTAAATGATGATTTTATATTAAAAGTTTATGAAAATAATGCATTCAATCTAATCTTTTGGAATAAATTTATTGAAATAGAGTCTAAATTGAGTGAAGACAGAGAATTTTTTAAGTATAAGGGTAGATATAAAATATTAGTTTACTCTAAAGAAATCATTTTAAAAAATGGTTTTTATAATGATGAATATCTTAATAACAAACTTATAGCAGAAAATTTAGATTTTACACTTTCGAATAAAGTTAGAGAAATTGTTAATTTTTTTAAGAATTATGGTATAATAATAGAAAAATTAATTAAGAATAGAAATGATATGTTCACTATGTTAATTAGCCTTGGTTATGTTCAATTAATAATAAAATGTAATTCGGTGGATAATTATTATTTAACTGTTCAGAGTAATTCAAAAATAGCCATTAATTCCATAAAATTAAAACAAATTTTGAATAAATTATATGGTAAAGGCGAAGAGAATTTCTGGATAGAACCATCACCATTTTATAACAAAATATCCACTATTATCGATATATACATTAATGACAAAAAAAACAAAGAACTTGTTTGATGAATTGGATTTAATTATCGAATTCTCAAAATATAAAAGTATTATGTTAAATGTTCAGGATAATGAATACCTTTGGGGTTACTTTGAGGCTATTAGTAAAAGATATTTAAATAATGATTTATCATCTGATGATATGAATACATTAGAAGATTTAACGAATGTGTTAATGAATGAGCATAAAAATTCTTATTTGGCTTGGTGTAGGAATAGAAAAATAAAAGGGCTTCTCTAATTAGAAAAACCCTTTTTATATTATTTTTTACCTTTCTTTAAATTATTGACAGCTTTCATACCACCATCCATAATTTCAGTGGCTTTCGCTACGGCTAAATCTTTAGTTTTAAATCCACCAATTAAGAGTTTCTTTGCGTGATAAATTGATAATATTCTTGATACAATCTTTAAATTAGTAACATCACTTTTACCTTTTCCTGATGTTTCGTGTGTAGTCTTTTGATAAATATCTAAATCACCTACTTTACAGATGTAATTTCCTCTTCTTGTTGTACTATTATTGTTTGCCATTTTATACCTTTTTGACTATATATCAAAAAATAGCATTATTTTTTCTTATTCTTATTCTTTCTTCTGATTTTAGAAACATCTTGTTTTTTTAACCAATATTGACCAATCCAATCTTTAAATTTTAACACTGGATCAGCATCACCTATTCCAATTTCTCTAATGTCTGCATTTGGATTCCATTTTTGATGTGATATATCCCTAGTTGGTATAGGATCCCAATCATAGTCCTTATTTAAGGATTTCATATAATCTGAATATTTATTTACAATTTTAGCCATAAAAAATATTTTAAAGTATATATTAAAACTAGAATAACTTTCTTATAATAATAGTAAATATTGTGTATATGAGGAAAATTATTTCAAATGAAGTTATAGAAGCTATAGAAAATAGAGAAAGTATCTTACAATGGATTCCTAAATCATTTGAGTCTTATGTAAATAAAGAATTTTTAACTGTTGAATGTAAATATACAACAAAAGATGGTAATAAAAATATACTTAGTAGAAATATGGAAGTTAATACAGATTTTATATTTGATTTAACACATAAATTGATATGTAAAGTATTTAGAACCGATGATAATATATTTTATTTAAACTCTACGGTATTTAGAAAACTTTATGGTGCTAATTATAAGTATGTTGTACAATTTTTAGTTAATGTTGGTTTTTTGAAAAAAGTAAAGAATCATTGTGCTGGAAAAAGCTCTAGAAAATATGAAGTAAATAAGGATTTATTTAATATACCTGATTCAAAAATTAGAATATATAATACTAATAAAACTATACTGAATAAATATAAAAGGACTTTTTATAATTCTCAATTTATTGATTTATGTGCGGATGAATCGCAGAGTATAACTACATTAAGTCCTATTAAAAAACTATTAGCACATGACTTATTATTTGTAGAAATTGATATACATGAGTCAAAAAGATATTTAGATTATCTATATAAATCGGGGCAAATTCAAGATTTGGCTTATAATAAAAATTTAATGAGTGTTGAAGAAATTGCACATAAACAACCATATTTTACCGAAGATAAGTATGGTAGATTTCACACAAATTTCACGACTCTTAAAAGTCATATTAGATCATCATTCTTAAAAATTGATGGTCATGCTGTATGTGAAACGGATATTAAAAATTCTCAACCACGATTATTAATTCAACTTTTAAAAGAAACTGGTTTTGATAAAAAAGAACCTATAGAATTCAAAAGATATTTTGAAACTGTAAAAAATGGACTTATATATGAAGAAATAATGGAGTGTTCATCTCTAACAAGAGCGGAAGCAAAAACATTAATTTACAAAGTATTTTTTGGTAAGAATTATGAAACATGTAGATTGAATAAAATTTTTAAGAATTTATATCCAAGAATATTTGAATGGATGAAGCAATATAAAAAAGATGATAGTAAAGTGCTGGCACACAAGTTACAAATTATTGAATCGAAATTAATTTTTCAAAATATTTGTATTAAGATAAAAAAAGAGATGCCTGACATTAAAATGTTCACCGTACATGATTCCATATACTATCCAACACATTTTAAAGAAAGAGTGGAGACAATTTTCTTCAAAGAAATTGAAAGTATATTAGAATAATAAATTACTTATCTTATATTTTCTATTCTCTTTAAGAATTTTATGAAAAATAATTTTACCAATAATTTCTTTATTTAATAACATTTCATGATAAAAATATGTATTATCAATTTCTTTATATAAAATTGAAGCTGATGATAATTTAGATAGAAGACTATTTAATTGGGAATTTTCTGTTGTTAATACATCATATTCAGGAAATATAACTCTTAAAGTATTTTCTTCGTCTCTAAGATAATTCACAATTATATTGATGTTTTCATCATAGCTATAATCATCATAACATATTCGATGTGTATCTATTCCATGTATTTCACCAAAAAGGTAATCTAAAATTTCTTTAAATTCCTTTTTCTTCATTTACTAATATATGGCTTTTTCGCAACATAAGTAGAATCAATTTCTGATGCATCATTTTGTTTATAAAGTGGTGATTGAATAATTGATTCTGTATCAGGTGCTGCTAAAATTTGATCTTTTTCTTCTATATAATCATTATACGTTTTACCCGCTAATGGATCATTTATTGCTAATGCTTTATTACAATCTGAAACTATTTCCCAGTATTTTTGTGGTGTTCCTTTTCCTGCAACAGTATTATAATACTTTTTCCAAGCAAGTGCTCTATCCGCTCTATCTTTAATATTATCACTAATACCTCTTTCTTGCATTATCAATCTTGCAAATGCACATCCTATTAAAAATTGATTACATTCATTCCATTGCACTTGTGATAAGTCTATACCTGTATAAATTTTAAATTTATTGAAAAATACTTTGAATTCTTTTTTTCCTCTTGAAATAATATCTCTATATGCAATTTCATCAATTTGCCATGGACCTCTACCACCTCTACCTGTAGTTCTTATAGAACCAGGTAATGTACCGAGTCTTGTTTCAACCATAGCGATCTCTTTTAGTAATTCTTTACCCGTATTTAATCCAAATCCTGTACAAACCGCATTAATAGCTTTAATTATATTATTATAATTGCTTCTCATATTACTTGTAGGATTAATCAATAATGATTTAACCTCATTATAACTTTCAAATAATTTATAATCCTTTAAAAATTTCATAATGTATATATAAAAATTAAGATTTTTTATTTAATGAATCCCACATCTTTTTGGAAATTATTAAACATGGTGATTCAGTCCATAATTCCCTTTGATCTAAGTTTTCTAACCATTTGATTTTATCTGTCCAATATCCTTTATTACAATTTTCACTATTTACATCTGTGTCCCACTCTTTTTTTGAAGATATTGTAAATAGAGACGATTTAAAAGGAAATACCATGAATGTTTCACCTTCTTCTTTTTCAATGTAATTATAGCAAACTAAACTCATATCTCTTAATGGAAATCCATTCCATTCTTGTTTTTCTCCTGTTTTAAGCTCATTAACATGATTTTCAAATTGTTTAGTAGTTTTAAAAAAAATACCAACTTTAGTTTTAGGATTAATTATCTTTTTGTATAAAAAAGCATTTTGATTAGAATGAGCATATTTAATAAGTAATTCGTTGAATTTCTCTATACCAATGGGAGTTATTCGTTCCTCATTTAAATCATTCCATTTATCAAAATTGAAGATATTCATTATAAAAGCGTTGCTTTTTTCATTTCTTCTAAAATAGTTTTAACTTTGTCTTCTGATATAGTACTGTTAACTATTATCATCTTCTTTTCTTTATGTTTAATAATCCATACAAATTGCTCCTCTTTGGGCATATCATATTTTTCTGGATAATGATCTTTGTAATATGACCATTCCTGTAATTCCATACCATTAGCACCCATTTTATAAGTGCTTTCTTTTGTATAATCAGAAAAAGATAAAACTCTATTTTGCATTAAACTTTAATACTTTTTAGTATATATTATATTCGTATATAGATATTATTTTGAAAAATGCCAATATTTGTCAATAAATGATATTTTAAATCAAATATTTTTAAGAATGAAAAACTTTAAGAAAATTGTCAAAAAAAGGGATAGAGTAGTCAAAGAAATGCTTTTTGATTCTATGGATTATACATTACGACCAATTCAAGAAAATGCAATAGAGTGGTCTATATCAAGTATAGAAAGTGGTAATAAATTTTTAGCCTTAGAACTACCAACAGGTAGCGGCAAAAGTATTTATTCGATGTATTTATGTAAGAGATATTTAGAGAGAATAAATGGTAATGCAAAATTTGATATTTTAACCAATAGTAAAATTCTTCAAACACAATATGTTAACGAATTTGATTATATCAATAATCTATGGGGTAGATCAAATTACGAATGTGATAGATGGAGTGGAACATGTGAATTCGGAAATATATGCAATCAGAGCAATAAAAAACAAAAATGTGAAGAATGTCCATACGAAGAAGCTAAAAGTAAATGGCTTGATGGTAAAATCAGTTTAACTAATTTTCATTTAATAGGATTATATGCATTATTTAATAGTGAAATTTTAGATGTTAGAAAATCTGATGTTCTGATAATAGATGAATGTCACAATTTTGAATCTATTATTAATGATTTCGTAACTTTTGTGTTAGGTCCAAAAACATGGAGAGGTTTAATAGTAGGTGGTAGGGATTCTAAGTATGAATTTGAATTAGCTAAATTTGAAAGAATTGAAGAAATTGCAAATTGGATTGAAAATACATTATTGGCTGATTTAGCTATTTCAGAAGGAGCACACAGAGCAGTTTTACCATCATTAAAGGATAAGAAATGGGAAGAAAGGCTAAGAACTATAAAATACATATCAGAATTAACTTCTAAATTAAAAAAGTTTTTAGAAGACTTTAGAAGTAATACTTCTGAATGGGTAGCAGATAGAAAAATTATTAAAGGTGATATTACGTGGACTATTCAACCATTGTGGACAGGTGATATATTAGCTAAACATGTTTGGGGTAAGTATAAACATATTATATTCATGTCAGGTACTATTATTGATGGAAATACATTTTCGTTTCTGAATGGTATACCTGAAAATGATTTCTCATTCTTTTCTCAAACATCACCATTCGATGCATCAAAAAGACCTATTTATTATTACCCATTAGGAAAGTTATCATATCAACATAAAGAGAGTTCTTGGGGGAATTTTGTACCTGTAATAAAGCAAATATTAAAAAAGTATAAAGGTAAAAAAGGAATAATTCATACGAATTCGTATGAATTTTTAGAATACGTTAGAAGAGATATTAAAGATGAACGATTAATTTTCGTGGATCCTGATAAAAGAGATGTTAAACTTAATGAGCATATTAATAGAATTGATGATTGTGTCCTGGTTTCAGCTTCCATGAGTGAAGGAATTGACTTAAAAGATGACTTGTCTAGATTCCAAATTATAATAAAAGTTCCATATCCAAGTCTAAGTTCTAAAGTAAATCAAGTCCGTTTGAAGAACAAACCTTCGTGGTATGCGTTAAAGACTATACAGACTATAATTCAAAGTTATGGTAGAAGTGTGCGAAATAATGATGATTATTGCGATACATTCATATTAGATAGCTGTTTTGGTGATATTTTAGTTGGAAATACTAAAATGTTTCCACAATATTTTATAGATGCCTTGAAGAAGATTAACAAAAAATAAGATGAAAATTTTCAAATTTATAAAAAAATGTAAGAAAATTATTATTTTTTACATTAAATTGATTAAAAAAGCAATTAAAAAGAAAAATATGCCAACTGGTGATAACGAAAGAGGATCTTTCCAAGATTATTTAAATAAAAAAAGGGTGTCCCAAAAAAAAGGAAGAGATATGGAAGTGGGTGCAGAAGAACATCAAAATGGTGGTGTTTGGTTGCTTTTTACTGAGGGTATTCCTATTCCTGATGTAAATAACAATGAGGGTGATAATGAGGGTGATAGACAAAGAGTGATTGCTGAACATATTGAAAGGCAACGACAATTTTTAGAACAACCAATTAATATAAATGATTGGGGTATAGGTGGTGCTACATTTACTCCTAAAAAAGTAATAAAGAATAGGTATTCAGAAGTTGCTTCTTCTGATAAAAAATCCACTTCTTCTAAAAAAACACCAGCTTCTATTATAACTGATATGGATCAATTAAGAGGATTCTTATTTTCTATAATGGAGCAAAAAGAAATTGTTTTAGGTAAAAGTCTATCACATAAATTGAAAAGAATGGGTGGTACTATTTCAAGATTTCTTTTAGATTTACATAATAGTTCAGAAGTATTAAATATTGATTTTAGTTATATTGATACTGCATCAGAAGAAGGATTTATTTCATATCTACCAATAAAGAAAAAAGATATTGGTAATGAAAGAGATGTATGGAGACATCCAAGTAGACAAAAAACTAAAATTAGTAGATTAGTTACTGCTGTAGCCAACGAAAGGGGTGTTCAATTCACACAGCCTGAGATAGATACCTTCGTTGCTAAATACAGATCGATTCAAAAAGTAGACGATTCTGAGCAATTAGAATTTGCTGATTGGAAAATGACAAAAGGTGAAGAAATTATCAAATGGTATAATGGTAATTCATATCACCAACCCATTGATGGTGGTGACACACTAAATAAATCTTGTATGCGTTATGATAAATGTGGAGATTATCTTCATGTTTATACACATACTCCTTTTATATCTCTTCTTACTTTAATAAGTAAAGAAAATGGATTATTAATGGGTAGAGCATTAATTTGGAATGATATTCTAATTGATGGTGAAATAGCTACTTTTATGGATAGAATCTATTGTGTTGAAGGTCCTTTAGATGAATTGTTTAAACTATATGCTGAAAAAAGAGGTTGGTGGTATAAAGCTACACAAAACGCTAAACCATATACACCTATTACAAATGGTGCTATCGTAAAACAATCTGTATTACAAGCATTTATTATAAATGATATTAATTGGTCTGATTGGAAAAATACTAGATTTCCTTATTTAGATACATTGAAATTTTTTAAATATTTTAAAGATGTTGAAACAGGTAAATTAGTTCCGAGACTTACTAATGATGAAAATCAAAAGTGGGATGATAATTGGTCATACAATCATGGTGGTTTTTGCGAAGAATGTGATGGCGTAGGACATCATAAAGAAGATGGTGATACTATGACTTGTGAATATTGTAAAGGTGTCGGAAGAAGATAATAAGTTAATAGCTATTTTTAAAAATCCTCTATATTTTAGAGGATTTTTTGTTTTATATCAATTAATTAATATATATAATCAAAATGTATTATTATTTCAAATGAATCACTATAAAATTTTAGTTGAATTCCTTAATTTTTTAAATGGTATGATTTCTGAAAAAGAATTGGTATTAAGCCATTCTTTAATACAACTTTTAGAAAAAATAGATGATCCATTAGCTAAATTTTTATTAGATGCACATCAAGGAAAAGATGATTTAGGCGATAGCTATCTTGATATTTTACGTGATAAAAATGATTTTGTATCATATATTGGTAAAACATTACCAAGTGAAGGTGAAACTGAATGGACATCAAAGAAAAGACAATCAACTAAAATTGGACGTTTACTTAGAGCATTACTTCTTAAAAAAGGTGTAGACGTTAATGATAAAGCAATAGAAGATTTTGTTAATAAATTTAAGATAGCACACAACAAAATGTTTTCTGATTCAGAAAAAACAAAATTTGAATTATTTCATGGTGATGTTATTAGTAAATGGTATAATGAAAATAAATACTACATTAGGCCAGATGGAAAAACTGATAGCATTTCTCTTTATAATTCGTGCATGAGATATGAATCGTGTGAAGATTATTTTACAGTTTATACAAAAACACCTAATGTTTATTTATTAGCTCTTATAGATATTAAAAGTAATACATTAATGGCGAGAGCTATTATATGGAAAGATATTAAAGATTTCGAAGGAGAAACATATACATTTATGGATAGAGTTTATAGTATTGATGATGAAACTCTTCATATGATGGTTGATTACGCTAAAACAAAAGGATGGGTTTATAAAACTGAGCAATCATACACATGTCAAAGATTTAATACTTCAGATGGAGTAAAACAGCTAAATTTTGATATAAATTTACCAAAAGGCATTGATTGGATAGAAGTAGAAAAACCATACATGGATACTATAAAATTTCTATGTGAGGACGCAGATGGTTATTATTTAACCAATTCAAGCACAAGGAGTCATGTTCAAAAATGGTCCGAAACTGACGGCGGCCCTAATAATAAATGTGAAAGATGTGGGGGTGATGGTACTATTACATGTGAATGTGATAACGGTTCTTATGAATGTGATGAGTGTGATGGTGATGGTTACCAAGATTGTCCTTATTGTGATGGAACAGAAAAAATTGAATGCTCTGATTGTAGTGGAACTGGTGAAATAGACTGTGAAAAATGTGATGGAACAGGCAGAGGTTCTGAATGTGACACATGTAATGGTGTAGGTGAAACTTATGATGAATGTGTGGATTGTAAAGGAAAAGGTGTTATACTAATCGATGAACCACAACTTACTATTAATGGCATAGGTGAGCAAAAGAAAATTGAAGTTAAATGTAAGACATGTAAAGGTATTGGGAAGCTTAATATTGAAAAATGTGAGGATTGTGATGGTATTGGATATGAACCTTGTGCATATTGTACAGATGGTCATAATACATGCCACAACTGTGAAGGTATAGGTAAAATTGATTGTACTAATTCCGACTGTAATGATGGTAAAGTATATTGTAATTATTGTAATGAAGGAAGCAGGGAATGTTATGAATGTGGTGGACAAGGTGAAAGAGATTGTCCTGTGTGTAATTAGCTAAAAAACAGACTTTTAACATTATTTAATAATATAATTCTCTATTTTTAAAACTTTTTTATTTAGTTATTCTATAATCAAAGAATTAAAATAAAATCACTAAAATGAAAAAAATAACATTTCTATTCGTATTATTATGTACATCGCTATGTATTGGTCAAACAACACAATTTGTCGATGGTTTTGAAAATGTATATACTGGAAATTTAAGAGATGATGCATGTTGGGATCCAAGTAGTTCTAATGTTCAAGTTAGAAAAACTCCTGATGGGAGAGCACAAGAAGGATATCAATACGCTGAGGCTAAAGATGGTGAATATATTATTAGTCAAAAATATTACTTTGAAATTGGTAAACCCTATACAATATCATTTTATTATGATATAGAAACAATACCAAGCACCAATAGTATAACAGTATCTACTAATATTAGTGGTACATATAGTAACCCTACAACAGTAAGTAAATCAAATATTGGATGGACTTTGTACACAACTACATTTACACCTACTTCTACTGGACAAGGTATATTTAAAATTGCATTCGCTACTAATTATTCAGATTATAATATTTTAATTGATAACATTATTATAGTAGCACCAACATCATCAAGTGGTAGTGTTGTTTCGTGTGTAGGTTCATTACCAGTTAAATTTATTTCATTTACAGGTAAAGAAAATAATGGTGATGTTATCCTTAATTGGACTGTTGCGGATGAAGTAAATAATGATAAATATGTAATTGAAAATTCAATTGATGGAAAAGTTTTTACTGATATTGGTGAAGTTAGTGGTATAAATATCAAATATAATCAATATACATTTACACAACACAATGTAGTTGAACCAGTTCTTTATTATAGAATAAAACAAGTTGACTATGATGGAGCTACTACATATACTAATATTATTTATGTTGCTACTAATTATCTACAAGAAGATGCAAACATATATGACTTTCAAGGAAATTTTGTATATCAAGGTATTCTATTAAACTTTTTTAAATATAAAGCAGTAATTGGTAAAAATTACATAGTTTATACTAAAACTAGATCATTCAAGGTAACTATGTTATAAACAATTTTTATAATTAAATAAAAATCCACAATTTTAGAATTACTAAAGCTGTGGATTTTTTTATTCTTATTTAACTAAACTATTATATCATTTATAATATAATAATTAAGATAAAAAAATAAGTATATTATAGAATGAATAAAAATTTAGAAAAAATTGAACCAATTCTTGTTGAAGATCCAAATAGATTTGTTATTTTCCCTATAAAACATGATGATATTTGGCAAGCATATAAAACTGCTGAATCAATGTTTTGGACGGCAGAAGAAATTGATTTATCGGAAGATATAAAACATTGGGAGAGTCTTACTGATAATGAAAGACATTTCATATCAATGATATTAGCTTTCTTTGCGTCATCCGATGGCATCGTAAATGAAAATCTCTGTAGTAATATGGTTAATTCCGTACAATACGCAGAAGCTAAATTCTATTATGGCTTTCAAATTATGATGGAAAATATACATTCCGAAACATATTCACTCTTAATTGATACTTATATTAAAAATCCTGCTGAAAAAGATAGATTATTTAATGCTCACGACACTATACCAGCAATTAAAAAGAAAGCCGAGTGGGCTATGCGTTGGATTGATAACGGCTCTTTCGTAGAGAGACTTATTGCATTCGCTGCCATAGAAGGCGTATTTTTCTCAGGAGCATTTTGTTCGATTTTCTGGTTAAAGAAAAGAGGATTGATGCCAGGATTATCATTTTCTAATGATTTAATTTCCAGAGATGAAGGATTACATTGTGATTTTGCATGTTTATTGTATAAAAATCATATAGTAAATAAACTATCAGAAGAACAGGTTAAAGAGATTATTATAAGTGCTGTAGAAATAGAAAAGGAATTTATTACGGAATCGTTACCAGTATCACTGATAGGTATGAATTCAAATTTAATGACACAATATATAGAATATATAGCAGATTTTTGGTTACAAAGATTAGGTTATTCTAAAGTATATAATGTAACAAACCCATTTGATTTTATGGAAATGTTATCATTATCTGGAAAAAATAATTTCTTTGAAAAAAGAGTTTCAGAATATAAGAGAGCTTCTACAGGTAAAAGTGTAGAAGATAATCAAATAAAATTTGATGAAGATTTTTAATTAAATAATTTAGACTTAATTTTTTCCCTCTTTGGTTTAACTTAAAAATTAAACTGAAGGGGGTTTTATTATGAGAAATATAATTGTTAGAGGAATATTTGATGAATTAATTTATCTTGAAGGTAAAGATAAATTAGAAATGGAAACTGAATTGAATAAAGAAGGTATCTATGATGATATTACTATAACTATAGAGGAAGTTGGATATTACAATAAATATGAAAATGTAGTAATAAAAGGTTGGAAAGATTTCTACACATTCGATGTATTATGTTATATAAGTGAAAAATCATTAGATATAATTGTATTGTGTTTCAGTAATGGTAAACCTTTAATTACTGAATATCAACTAGGTATTCTTACAAATTTTATAAGGAGAAGAAAGATAAAAAATTTAATATAAGAAAAAAGGGCTTATGCCCTTTTTTCTATAAAAAATCCATTTGATCTATTCTAATATTTCTTTTCTTTGCTAATTCTTTAATAATCTTTCCTCCCCATTTCTTATCTAAAAGTTTGAACATATTAAAAATATTATCACTAAAATAAAAAGACAATTCTATGAATATTTCACCATAACTATATGTTTTAGTATCTAAGTTTTCTACCATAACACCATAATATTTATTAAAATCTAATCTACCTGGCTTTCTTCTCGAATTCTTAATATTTATATCAGTTTTCTCAATAATAATAATATAAATTTCTTCTTTAAGCTTTTTAAGTCTTACGTATTCTTCAGGATCTTTTGTTTCTTCATGGTATCCAGATGAAACATCGAAATCAAAATTATCTTGTTTTGGAACTAAAAAATCTGCGGAGAATTCATCATCATCACCGTTTTCATCCTTCTTTTTTTTACCTTTAAAAATTGAATCGTGTGTTAATGAATGTTTTCCTTTTATTTTGTGTTTGGACTCTTCTTCGGAAGCTAATTTAGTTTCATCAGTTTTTTCTGATAATTCAGCCAGCTCTTCATCAAGCACTGCATTATCTTGCTCTTCTGTACCATCTGATTCGGTGTAAATATCAGAATCTAATTCATCACCTGGTAAATTTTCTTCGCTTTCTAAATCATCGGTAGGTTCATTCTTTTCATTTTCTAACATGTTTAAAGTTTAATTTTTTACCTATTTTAGGTAACTATTATACGCTAAAAATAATAAATGTTGTATTTTTCAAAGATGAATTTACCATTTTTTGTAATTATTTTAACAATTCTTCTATTTTATGTTGTCTCCATTCAGGACTTTTAAATATTCTATCTATTTTAGATTTTCTGTCGTATACTATATTCCTCCAGTAAGGATAATAATTTGGTGTTGCTAAAGGTTGAACCGATACTAATTCAATTCCTATAATTTTTGATTGTATTCTTTGTGCTATTGGAAATAAATTATCCATATTTTTAACTATTCTTTTTACTTATATAGAAAAATATCAACCAGTTTTAAAACCGATCACACAATTTATCTATAATTAACACAAGAATAAATATAGATACAGATGCAAAACTTAGAGACATTAGAACCAATTTTTTTTAACTACATTTTAGATAATCCATCCTACTTTCATAGAGTAGAACCAATAGCATTTAAGAATGCACAAATACAATTCGTTTATCAGAGAATAAGAAATCATTTTATTGGTTCTAAAAAACCTATTGTGCCTACACCACAAATGATTAGACAAATAGTTAGAATTGATGATCCACATGGAAAAATTTCAGATGATTATTTACAAACATTACTAGCTGTTGATCTATCTCAATATCAACAAGGGAAAGATGATGAATGGTTGAGAAAAAATATTCAATCATGGTCTACTACAACTAACATTCGATCAAGAATGCAAGAAGCTGTTGACTATGTTAGAAATTTAAATCCTGCTGATTACGATAACGTTGAATTAGCAGCATCAAAGTTGAAAGAATTATTTGGTAATTCAATGTTATTAAATTTTGATGATGAAAATTTAGGGTTAGATTTTGATGATCCTAAATCACACATACAAGATACTCTAAAGAATAAAATTCCTACTGGTTGGAAAACATTAGATGAATTAACATCGGGTGGATTTGATTTAAAAACACTTTCTATCATAATTGGTCCATCTAACTCAGGTAAATCATTATGGTTATCAAATATAGCTGTTAATGCTACTAATTATGGTAAGAACGTTCTTTATGTATCTCTTGAAATGTCTGATAGAAAAGTAATGAAGAGATATGGTGCAATTAGTTTAAAAATTCCTATAGAAGAATATGATCATAGAAGTAAAGATATAAAGTATATTGAATCTAAAATAAAAGAGCGTAGAAGTAGAAATGCTCAATTTACAAAGGATTCTAGTTTATTTGAAAATCCAATGGGTAAATTCTTCGTGAAAGAATTCCCTGCTGGTTCTGCTACTATATCTGATGTAGATAATCATATTAAAATGCTACAAGATAAAAAGGGTATTAAAATTGATATGGTAATTGTTGATTATCTTACTATTATGTGTCCTGATAATAAACAAGGTAATCTTTTCAGTAATGGTAAACAATTATCAGAAGGTTTAAGAGCAATTGCACAAAAATACGACTTAGCAATGGTAACTGCAATGCAAGTTGGTAAGGATAATTTTGGTGCAGGTGATATAACTTTACAAGATATTTCTGAAAGTAAGGCAATAGTTGAAACTTCGGATTTAGTACTTGGAATTATTAGAACCGATGCTATGAGAAAAGAAAATAAATACATTCTCAAACTATTAAAAATGCGAGATGGTGGATTCAAATGGGAAAGAACGCATTTTGAATTAGATATTAAATATCTTGCTATAATAAATGATAAGAGATTTGATTAAAAAAATATTATATTTAAATGATTATAGATGAATTTATTAAAGTTGTTGTACATAATAAAACATGTAAATATTGGAAAAATTTAAATTATGTATTCGAAAAATCTGGCGATATGATAGATGTGTTACCACATCATTTAAAACCTTATAGTAAAATAAAAGTAAATTGCAAATGTTCTAATTGTGAAAATTTAACATATGTTTCATACGCATCATATTTTAACAGCATAAATAATGGTGATAAATCATATGTTTGTTCAAAATGTAACATTATAAAATCTAAAAAAACTTTATATAGTAAATATGGCGAAATAAATCCATCTAATATAAAAAAATTTCAAGAAAAAAGAAAAGACACATTCATTAAAAATTGGGGTGGACATCCATTAAGTAATAATGATATAAAAAATAAAATAAAAACCACTAATTTAGAAAAATATGGTGTTGAATATGGTGTGCAAGATAACAACATAAAAAATAAAATAAAAATCACTAATTTAGAAAAATATGGTGTTGAAAATCATTCATCATTGAGAAATAGTACGAATGTATTTTTAAATAAAAATGAAAATTATTTAATAAATTACAAGATACTGTATAAAAATTATCAAAAAATTAAATTACATCATTTAATTTGTAATAGTGACTTTACTATTACAATGGGTCTATTTTATAATAGAATTAAAAGTAACATTGAGGTATGTACAAATTGTTATCCAAAATTTAGTAATTTATCTGGTATTGAAAACGAAATTATAATTTTTATAAAAAAATATTATACTTTAAATATTATAAAATCTAATAGAAAAATTTTAAAAGGGAAAGAGTTGGATATTTATCTACCTGATTTAAATATTGCATTTGAAATTAATGGACTATATTGGCATTGTGAATTAGATAAAAATAATGACTATCATCTAAATAAAACAGAGGATTGTTTAAGAAATAATATACAATTAATTCATATTTACGAAGATGATTGGCTTTTTAAAAAAGATATAGTAAAATCTATGATATTAAATTTATTAGGGAAAACACCAAATAAAATTTATGCTAGAAAATGTGAAATAAAAGAAATTAATAATAAAGAAAGTAAATTGTTTTTAGAAAATAATAATTTACAAGGATATACATGTTCTAAAATAAATATTGCTTTATATTATAATGATGAGTTAACAACAGTAATGACATTTAAAAATATAAAAAATGATGCTAATATGTATAAAATGATTTATTTTTGTAGTAAATTAAACTATACTGTAATTGGTGGTGCGTCAAAATTATTTAACTATTTTTTGAAAAGATATAACCCATCAAAAATAATAACAAGCGTAGATAGAAATTGGAGTATAGGTAAACTATACGAAAAGTTAAATTTTAAATTTATATCAAATACAAAACCTGATTATTACTATGTACTTAATCATAAAAAAGAAAATAAATCTAAATATAGAAAAAGCATTCTAATTAAAAGTGGGTACGATACAAATAAAACAGAAAAAGAGATAATGTTAGAAAGAAAGATATTTAGGATTTATGATTCTGGAAATATAAATTTCATATATAAAACATGATTACTATATCATAAATTCAACTACATCAATTAGAATAACTCTATATTATATAATTTTACCGTAAAATTCATTCAAAAAAGAAGAAATGCTTTATAAAATCCTATTTATTCAAATTTTTCATTTTTAAAACAATATTTGTTTGACAATATAAAAAAAATCACTATATTTGTATTAAAATATTCAAAATGCCATATCAAAACATAAATGTTGAAAAGTTAGTTGAAGTCTTAAAAATTCAATCACATTCCAAAGATGAATCAAGGATGGTTCAATACCTCGTTGATAAAATACTTAAAATGATTGAAATGGGGGCTGATATTTTCATTGAATATGATGAAGAAGGCAATATTTATGTCACTAAGGGATTAGCCGATTTTTACCCGACTGTTGTATCTCATATTGATACTGTACATGATGTTAATATGAATGTAGAAGTTAGATTTAACGAAAATGGTGATTTAATTGCATTTGATACTGTTAAAAATGAACAATATGGTATTGGTGGTGATGATAAAGTAGGTGTATATGTCTGCTTAGATATGTTATCTAAATTAGATAACATTAAAGTGGCTTTCTTTTCTAGAGAAGAAATTGGTTGTGTGGGCTCTAGTGCATGTAGAATGGAATTTTTTAACGATTCTGCTTTCTTAATTCAGTGTGATAGAAGAGGTGCTGATGATTTCATTAAATATGGACATGGAATTCAGCTATTTAATGAAGATTTTGAAGATGATTTAAAACCTTTATTGGAAAAATGGGGTTATAAAATTGAAATGGGTGGACAAACCGATATTGTTGAATTAAAAGAAATGGGTTTAAATGTCGCTTGTTTCAATATGTCTTGTGGTTATTATATGCCACATACTGCAACAGAATTTATTAGACTAGATGATGTTGAACGTTGTGTAGGACTTGTATATGATATAATCAATGATTTATCTACAAAGATTTATAAACACGAATTTGCTAAAAAACCAACGAGTTATTCAAAATATACAATAAAAGACTTAGATGATTTTTATGCAGGTCGCCCTGTAGAAATTAAAAAGAAAAATAACGACAAAAGAGAGGACATAGTTCACCATGCGGACGGAAGTAAGACTATTATTACATTTAATAATAATGTTAAAATATCAACTGCTTATTTTCCACCAAATTGGAATAAAATGTCAAGAAAAGAAAAAAAAGATTATAAGCAATCTAAAAAAAGGAATTTAAATAATAGCCCTTTTTCTAGTACTATAACTAAAGCACCACTTCTATTACCCCCAGCGAGAATGTCAACTTCACCACACATGGAATGGGATCAAGATGCTTATAATGGATGGAGTAGTGGTCATATGGACATATAAACACATTAATATATGAATCAGCAAGATTTAATAAACCTTATCGAAAAACAAAAAGCAGAAATAGATTCTCTAAAAGAAAAAATTCATAGAGCTAACAAATTAATATTAGCATCTAAATATGTTATAAATGTATCGAATAAGTTTTTCTCTGAAGCAATCACTAAATTAGAAGTTGCAGTAAATGAATATGATAATGAAATTATTCCATCAAGGGTAACTAATCCATCCAATCTAAAACAAGTTAAAAAGATTTAGATATAAAATTTAGGTTTTTCTTTAGTATCAAACCACCAATTAAAGAAGTAATAGTCAAGATTAGTCAAATAATACATTTTTTCTTTGTATAAAATATTAATTGTTGGTTTATCATCTTCTGTTACAACTTCATCAACTACTATGTTTGCATCTTGTGGGATATAAAAAATGTCACCCATAAAATCATATACTTTTATTTTAGTTAATGCTTTATATTCACCATTATTAGGAATAAACCATTCAGTTAAACATTTTTTGAATATTCCTTCAAGTTTTATTTTATTTTCTAAATGTATTCTTATTTGTGGAACTGCGAGTACAGCACTTTCAAATTTACAATTTTTACTTCCCCAATCTTTAAAACATCCCATGTAATTAGTTTCATTTAATATAAATTTGATGTAAATATCTAAAAATCCATTATTATTAGGTAATATTCTAAATACCTTTAAGTTTTCTATAACAAAATCAAATTTAGATTTATCCAATGTAGATGCATCAGCAAAAGCATTTTGTAAAATAAATCTAAGACGTGCAATTTGATTTTCAGCATCAGCTTTAAATTTATCATAAGCATTTACGCTCGTTGTCGGGTCATTTGGTGTCACACCATTACCATTCATAGCAACACCATATCCAGGAAAATCCCAATTTTCATTTACAAATTGCTCAAAATTTAAAACGTTTTTCATCTTAGTATTTATTAATTATTAATTGGCTTTTATCATCAGAAAACAACATTTTTATAATAAATTGCTGTTTTATTGAAGTATTTTTTATAATGATTAACCCTATTTTATCTATATATTAAATTCTATAAATAGTTATATTTTTTTCAAAACAAAAAGTGAATTATTTATATAAATAATAAATAAATTTTTGAAATGGCTAAAAAGAAAGAAATTGGCTTTACATTTACTGATATTGGAAAATTGTTCGATGAATCTGTTCAATCTACATCTGTTGTAATTGAAAAGCATAATAAACCAAAAGAATTCATCTCTACAGGTATCTATATGCTAGATGCTGTTCTAAGTGCATCAATTAAAAATGGTGGTATTTTAAATAATAGAATTACTGTATTTGCGGGTGAATCTGGTGTAGGTAAATCATATCTATGCTTTAATGTTGCGAGAGAAGCACAGAAAAAAGATTATGTTATAGTATACATTGATACTGAGAATGCTATTGAAAGATCGGATATGGTTAAATATGGTATTGATGTTGATAATAATTTTATCTTACTTAGATCTAATAAAGTAGAAGATTTAAATATCACTTTGACTAAAGTATTAGATGGTTTAAAAGAACAAAAGAAAAAGAATGTTGAATTACCTAAAATGATTTTCTTCCTTGATTCTATTGGACAATTGGCATCTAATAAAGAAAAAGAAGATTTACTTGGTGGTAAAATTAAACAAGATATGACAAGGGCTAAAGCTATTGGATCATTATTTAGAAGTATTAATGCCGACTTAGGATATCTTGATATGCCACTGGTAGTAACCAATCATACATATCTTTCAATGGATTTATTCCCACAAGAAATTATGAAAGGTGGTAGAGCTCTGGCATATTCTGCCACGACAGTAGTTTATTTATCTAAAGCTAAACTTAAAACAGGCTTGGAAGATCAGATGGATTTAGGACAATCTGGTATTATTATTACAGCTAAAGCAGTTAAAAATAGATTAGCTAGACCTAAGAAGAATAAATTCGAACTTAGTTTCGTATCTGGATCCAATCCATTTAATGGTTTAGATTTTTTTTGTACTCCTGAAAACTTTGATAAGCTTGGTATTGCACAGGGTAAAATGGAAGTTGATAAATCTACAGGTGAAATGTTTTTCAAACCAGGTGGAATTAAATGGTATGTTAGGCATTTAGATAAATCTCTATACGAAAAACAAATTTTCACAAAAGCGGTATTTACACAAGATGTAATAGATGCTTTAGAGCCAATTATTAATAAATATTTTAGTTATGGTTCAGTTGATGAAGTTGAAGAAATTAATAGTATTATGGATGGTTCAATTTCAGAAGGTGATTATGATACTTTGGATTTATCATCTGATGATGTTTCTGCCGAAGATTTATTTAATTAAAATTGTGGTGGAATATAAAAATTTCAATATATTAATGATTAAAATATTAACACAATCTAAAACTTATCAAGAAATTCTTGATAATCAAACAACTAAAACAATAACTATCCCGTATCATATAGATACGGGTATTGTTGTTTCTATGGATAATATAGAAGAACTATCTCAGATAGAATGGAATGATTATGAAATTAGATTAAAGGAAATTCAACTAATAATACCAACATTTAATGTAATAGATTTAAAGCAGAAATTAAGAAAAAGAATGGAAGATAGAATGGGTGTAGCATTACTACAAGTAAAATATATTTATATCACATCATCTACAATAAAAGAAGCTTCTGAATCTATTGAAAATCTCCCAGATTTTGTTGAATGGTGTGTTGAATAGAATAACTTATCTATTACTTCTTGTGATAGCTATTCCGAAATTAATATCACCTGTTGATGTTTTAACGGATACATTTTTTGATTCATATGATGCAGTAATAGGATTATCTGCTTTTTTAGCCCATGCAACTGATGATTGAGTTATTTGAACATTTTCAGTAGAAAGTATTTCTATTTTTTGATGTTCTATTCTTTTTACCATAATTTCTAAATTACCAGTAATTACATGTTTTAAAATTTCCATAAATTATATATTAAACATAATACGCAAATATTTTATTACATACAATCATTTACGGTATTTAAAAAATAATATATAATCTATTAAAAATAATAGAGTATAATGGATTATTTATTATCGTATGATTCTTATAAAGATGGTGAAAATGGTTTCAAAAGACCTGATTTTACATGGAATGAGGCAACTAAATGTCTAAAAGTAGATAAATATTATTTATTTGTTGAAAAAGAGTTGATGTTAGAAGAAGGTGATGGTAGATTAAATGAAGAATTTGGATGGTCTGATTTAATTCCGCAAACATCTAGTGATTGGGTACATTTAGGTGTTGATGGTGTTAGTGCAATTGTTTCTGCTTTGGGTGGTAAATTCGTAGGTATTGGAATGATTGTTGATATTCTACACTCTTCTTCCTATTTCGTAGAAGCTAAATATAAGCCTAATGAAGCATTTGGTTTATCTATTTGTGGTGTAATAACTGCTTTATTTGCGCCAATTCCTGCATTCGGTGCAGAATCGGTTGGTAGTTCTATAATAAAAAGATTAATATCTACAATATCAAAAATAACTGGTGGATTCTTTAAAACATTATTTAAAGTAGGTGCTAGTATCTTACCTATAGGTTTGTTTAAAAGATTATTTAAATTTTTATTTAATTTACAGCCAGTTAGAAAAATATTTTTAGAAACAATTTTAAAGTATCAAGACACATGGATTTTTAAAATGTTATATAAATTACCAGGTATTAAACAAATCATTGATTTTATAAAAAATGATTTAGGTGTAATACTGTCTAATACTGAAAAGTATATTGCTAAAGACTTTATCATATTTAAAAACGCAGTTATATTAGAATCTGAAAAAATATTTTCGTCAAAAATAAAATCATTGGACCCACTTGTTTCTAAAATGATAAATGAAGAGCAACTTGGAAGATTGGGAAAATCCATTACTACTAAAGAAATGGGAAGGATTACACCTGATATGCTTTCTAAAAAACCTGATATGATTCTTGATATTTTAAAAAATAATGGAACAACATTCACTGAAAAATTATGTAATAGTTCGATGATTGTTATTAATACTGATTTAAAAATAATAAAAAATGAAATAAATAAATTAGTAGGTGGTGAATCAGCACAATTAGTAAAAGCAGTTGAAAAAGAAGCAATAGAACAATATATTGCTAAGGGTACTATTAAAAATTTACCATATGAATCTATACTTAAATCTGCTACTAAAAAACTTCCTATTGAAATATTAAAGAAACTTCCCACATCTTTATTAAAAAGAGCTGGTGTTGTAGCAGTTAAGAATGCTATATTGAATACTGATGGTTCAAATTCTGATGATATTAATAGAGAAAATGATATTAAACAAGGAGTAGAAGATAATAAAGTAGAGCCATTATTACAAAATACTGATACGGTGAATGATTTTGCAAAAGAAAATGGTTTAACAGTTGAAGAAGTTGAAACACCATCTGAAATTGGGAATATTAATATAGAATTTAGAACACCTGAGAAAGATGGTGAAAATGGTAAATTAATGTTACATGGTGATATATTCACGGAATATGATTTAACACCATCAATGAATTTATACCCTTCTTCTGAACAACTATTAGATGATTTACAATTTGTTGGTAAAAAAGATGCTGATAAAACAAAATTAAGAGAAAGTCAATATAAGAAGTGGGAAAAATCTGGTGTTAGAACAACTCCATGGATTAAAAATCTAAATTGTAGATATGAATTTTATTTTTTAATAAGAGAAAGAAGTGAGATAAGTTTATACAAAAAAAATCACATAGAAACAGTTAATTTTAATTTCTTAGATGGTGATTATCGTGAATTTGAAAAACTAAACAGTAGTTTATTTTTAATAGTAAAAAAAGTAGAAAGAAATGGAAAATAAATTAGAAAGAAAAAAATTAATTAACGATTTAAGAGATACGATTAAAAATAAAGCAAAAGAAATCGAAAATCTCACAGAAAAATCTAATCAGAAAATTTCAGAAATTTCTGTTTCAAATGAAATAATCGAAATTAAAAAGAAAGAAGAAAAGAAAAAGAAACTATAGTTACTCTAAGTTATCTATAAAATCTTTAATTATGTCACCATGACATGCTTTAGGTTTACAAAAACAAACAAGATTTATATTAGATAATTCAGAATCTTCTTTAATTGATAAAATGTAGTTTTTAATTTCTTTATTATTTTTAAAATTTTCAATTAACCATATTTTATATTTTTCTATCGATTCATTTACAGTATCAACTTTATACAAAGCCTTAGTATTCTCCTTATGTGAAAAAGGATTACCTAATAAAGAGCCTCTACCTATATAGATGTCGTTTAAAGTTGGTTTATGTTTGTATTTATTTACTATCTGTATCAATATCAATAATTCTAAGCTTTCTTATTATTTCTTTAGTTTGATCCCCATACAAAGGAATAACATCATATTTTATCATATGAACACCATTATCAATTACATTATACATAGATATAATTTCAAACTCATAATCAAAATTTTCTTTCTTAATTGTTATAATATCATTATTAAATATTAAATTTTCTATCATACACTGTTGTATCAAGATTGGATTTTTCATTTCAGTTGATACTAATATAAATTCTGCGCTAACCATAAATATCCATTTTTACTTATATCATAAAAATACTTTTTGTTTTCTCTGAATATATAACATATGTTAGAGAGAATACAAGATGGTATTATATCCACTAAAAAAGAAATTATTCAATTATATGGATTAGATAGACATTATACTTTAGCTTTGCTTTTTATTGCAAACCATTACGTTTCAATAGGTAAAATAGTTATATTTTTGAATTATAGTTCAATAAATGTAGAAAGTAGAGCAAAAAAACATAAATTCAAAGCTTTGAAAAAAGATAAGTTTGTGATAATATCAAGACCATCCATCAGTGATTTTATAGATAATCTATCTAATATAAATGTTGATGATAAAGATACTATTATAATGGTAAATTCCATGGATTTTTTATATGCTACAAATACGTCATCATATACTAAAATATCACTATTACATGAAACAAATATTAAAAAACTACAATTATTTTCACAAAAAATATTTTTTACTAATTCATTATTTCATTCACCATATAAAGAATCTATTAGTACTATAAATATAAATGTTGATTATAAACTTGACGTTAATATGTTTGATATTGAAGAAAATGTGGAATTTTTTAAAACTATTAAAAGGAAATCTATTATAAGTAATATAATAGACGATAATAATGACTAAAGAAGAAATATACATATACTTATATAAGACATTTCCTTTATGTTATATTGACAAAAAGCATCAATATGTTTATGTTGAAGATGGTTTAAATCGTAAAACATATAATCGTTATGGATTTAAAATTGGTAATGGTTTTTATTCTATTGAATATAATAATTATAATACAGTTAAAATTTTTTGGAAGCATTTAGTTGATAAATTTAAATTAAATGAAGTGTATTCTGTAAGAGTTTGTAGAGAATATTTGAAAGACTATAAAGAATGTAATATATCTTTTAAGCGAATAATTAAAATTAGCAATTTATTATGAAAATATTTAAAAAGGAAGTCAAGAGGTTATCAAATAAATCAAAAGAATCTTATTTAATTAAAAAATTGCAATCTGATTTAAAATATTCACATGATGAATGTATTAGATTACTTGACGAAAGCTTAAATTTAGAGGAAATTATTAAAGACCTTAATGAACAAATAAAAGTACTTGAAGATAAGTTAGATGAAATAGAAGATGAATACTAATTTTTACAAAACTGGACATAGAGGTTGTAGAGGGCTTATGCCTGAGAATACCATTATATCATTCATAGAAGCTGTTAAACTTGGCTGTAATGCGATAGAACTTGATATTGTAGTAAGTCAAGATAGACAACTTGTAGTTTCACATGAACCATATATGAATTCTAAATTTTGTCTTACATCAGATGGAAAAGAGATTGATAATGATAAAATGTTTAATCTCTATAAAATGCCATACGAAGAAATAAAAAAATTTGATGTTGGATTAAAAAAGCATCCTGATTTTGACACACAAATGAATTTTAAAGCATTTAAACCTTTATTATACGATGTTGTAGAAGAAGTTGAGAGATATACTAAGAAGTATGGTATAGCATCTATAACTTATGATATTGAGGTTAAATCAAGCCTTAATGAATATGATATATCACAACCTTCACCAGAAGAAATTGTTGATTTACTAATTCCTATAATTTATATGTTTAAAATTCAAGATAGGATTATTATTCGTTCTTTTGATGTTAAACCACTTCAATATTTAAAAAATAAATATTCAGAAATAAAAATTGCATTATTAGTAGAGAATGATTTAACTATGGAAACAAATTTATCTATATTAGGATTTACTCCTGATTTTTATAGTCCTAATTATAAATTAATTACAGAAGACAGCATTAAATTCTGTAAAAATAATAAGATGGGTATTATTCCTTGGACTGTAAACGATTTAAATATAATGGAAAGTCTTATAGAACAAGGCGTTGATGGTATTATCACCGATTATCCTAATCTTTTTCAATTTATTAAAGTTTAATTTGGAAAAATAAAAAGAAATAGCTACATTTAATTAAAAATTATATAAAAATGAGTAATAATTTTAAAAAAGGTACGGTTGGATTCTTAAGTCATAACAATTGGGAACATCTATATGTAAAAGTTGATGATGAAGATTTTGGTTGGTGGAGACTTGAAAATTTAAGTATTGCGCCACAAAGAAGAATGATGATTAGAATTACAACTGAATATGTTAAAACTAATACACATTTTACTATCTTACCCGCTTACGGCATTTGCGTTGATTTAAAAACTAATAGGATTTGTATCATAACCAATAGAACATCAAGTAGTGTCGAAGTCTACATTAGAAAAATAAGTGATACTGGCGTTGATTGTAAAAACTGGTATACCGAAAAAGATTTCTTAATGAATTATTTTCCAATCCCTATTGATATTGTTGAAAATGAATATGATAGCAGTGTATTAATTGAAAAAGTGAATAAAATAGATACTAAAAAAGTTAAAGAAGTAATGAATAAAATCAAAGGTAAAGTATTATCAGAGGATGATATAAAACGTATAAGAGGTGCAAACAATAATGAACTTTTAGTTCCTTAATTTAAAGTATATGGCAAAAGAAATAGAATATAAGTTTTTAGTAAATAAAGAGCTTTTACCTGAATTGGACAATAGTGTTACTATAGTACAGGGTTATCTTTCAGATAATCCAACTGTTAGGGTTAGGATTTGTACTAAACACCCATTACAATCATATGGTAGTAATCAAGGTTTCATTACAGTTAAAGGTAAAGGATTAATTAGTCGAGAAGAATTTGAATATGAAATACCTTATACTGATGCTATCGCTATGTTATCATTATGTTCTAAAAAATTAATGAAAGAGAGATTTGTTATTAAAATAAATGATAATCTAAAATGGGAAATAGATTTCTTTAAAGAAAAAAATGATGGACTCGTAGTAGCAGAAATAGAAGTACCATTTGAAGGATTTGAATTTGATAAACCTATATGGGTATTAGAAGATGTTTCTGGTAAACCTGAATATTTAAATGTAAATCTTTCTTATTAAAAATATAACATTTTAAGTTCGCATTCGTTCTCTATATACAAATCATTTAATAAATATTTTGAAATGATTTGGAAAATTCAAAAATAAGAATTAACTTTGTATTGTATTTCAGACGGGAATATAACAGAAGAAAAAGTTAAAAATTCTTATAAATACTTCACAAAAATTTGGAATATTGAAAAATAATAACTAACTTTGTAAGGAAGTTTAAGGTTAGGCAAGGAAGTGAAACTAAGTAGCTGAACCCCCTGAATCTGAAAACTTCCTTATAAAAAAGATTATATGGCCCATTCGCCTAGAGGCTTAGGACGACTTTCTATTCAGATTGTAAACGTAGGTTCGAATCCTGCATGGGCTACTAACTAAACTACTCAGTGGAGTTTTGTTGACTCCTTCACTTAGATGGAGAAGATTTATAAACTGAGACATGGCCCGTTCGTCTATAGGCTCAGGACGACTACCTTTTCAGGTAGAAAACGTTAGGTTCGAATCCTACACGGGCTACAGGCGTGTTCGTCTAGCGGACACCGAATTAGTATTTCGTTTATTAGTGTAATGTAACACACCCGTAGTGGAAATTGTCAGTTCGTTCCTGACATAAACATTTAGAAGTCTTGTAAACTACGGTTTAACTAATTTAGGACACCCTTCTTTTCGGTTGGGTAACACAGGTTCGAATCCTGTACACGCTACAAACTTGTAAATAGCATGATTAAGTTCATGGTTTTGAGAATAACTGATAGAGTAATTACTATTGTATGCGAAATTGAAATTCAATCCTGATAGCAATTTTATAAGTTTTTTAAAATAATTTAAAAAAGGGAAAACATTTTCCTAATATATACGTTATAATAATACAAAGACTAAAACAATGAGAACTGTAATTTCAAATATCGCAAAACAAGACAAACAATATCAACCGCAGTATGATTGTACTTCGGGTGTATATAGTTTTGCTTTAGATATTATAGCAATTTAAGAGTAAAGATTCTCTTACGATATACAACCCGAAGCTAAAAACTTCGGGGTTTTTTTTTATATACGGTACGTTGGTGTAGTGGTCAACATGTCTAGCTGTCGCCTAGAAGAACATCGGTTCGAACCCGATACGTACCGCTTCAATTCCCTTATGGGAGGCTAAATAATTGATATTAAAAAATTAGAAAGTAAATATAAAATATGAAAACTAAAAAACAACAATATAAGCAGTATCAGCCGCAGTATAAAACTGTAATGGGTGTATATTCTCTATTCGGAACGTAATAGTTCAAGAATATTATGAGATAAGAATATATACCCGAAGTTGAATAAGCTTTGGGTTTTTTATTGAATAGCGTGGTGACTAAGGTTATAAGCATCGGATCATTGGAAGATTCGATTAGTGAGTTCGATTCTCACCCATGCTACAAAAGGGAGTATATACCGTAGAGATAGCGGGATCGCCTGTAAAGCGATTAGTATAAATACTTCGGGTGGTTTGACTCCATCTGCTCCCACAATAAGGAAGTACTGCTAAGATGGCGGATTAGCACAAGTCTGTAAAACTTGTACATTTAAAGAAACGCAGAGAGTTCAAATCTCTCTACTTCCACTATCCTGTAGTGAAATTGGCATCATAAGTGATTTTGGCTCACTTGTTCTACGTTCGAATCGTAGCAGGATAACAGATTGATAGTTTAAGACGAGAAGGTTCGATATTTAATATATAAAAATAAATATCAAACATGTTTTATTGGGAAAATGAAGAATATTTAAAAGAAATAATAAAAAGAAATAGTAATAAATCTGATGTATTAATGGAATTAGGTTTAAATAATTTTGGAGGGAATTTTAATACTCTTACAAGATATATTAAAAAATACGATATTGATATTAAGCATTTTAAACCAAAAGCATCAACAAAAAAATCTACATCAAAAGGAGTAAAATATCTAAATATAAATGATGTATTAATCGAAAATTCACCATATGTTAGTATTTCCAAATTAAAATGTAGATTATATAAGGAAGGTATTAAAAATAGAGAATGTGAATTATGTGGTCAAGATGAAAATTGGAAAGGTAAGACTATGAGTTTAATTCTCGATCACATAAATGGTGTACCCGATGATAATAGATTAGAGAATTTAAGAATAGTTTGTGCAAATTGTAATTCTACATTACCGACACATTGTAGAGGGAATAAAGGCTTAGATTTAAATTATGTAAAATATGTAAAAAAGAATAAAAAATGTGGTGGAATTAATTGTGAAAAAATGATTAATAGTGATAGTAAAACATGTGTTGAATGTTATCATAAATTAAAATTTATTGGATCTAATGATGAAATAAATAGAAATATAAAAAAAGCTAAATACAATTTAAATTTAGAAGTTGGTAAATGTGAATGTGGTAATAATATACGCAATTGTAGTATATTATGTTCCAAGTGTATTAAAATTAAACGAAGAAAAGTAGAAAGACCTCCATTAGAGCAATTATTAAAAGAAGTATCTGATATTGGTTATTCTGCAACTGGTAGAAAATACGAAGTATCAGACAATTCTATTAGAAAATGGATTAAACAATATCAAAAACAAAATTAAAATTATGAGAACTATATTAATTATAAAGAAAAAGAAAAGAGATGCTATACCTATAAAAATAGAGTAGAAAGGAATCTTTTTGTCTTTAGGTATAGCATCTCATAAGTAATTTTGAGATGATTTTTTATTTTATACGTTTGTAGCTCCAATGTAGAGCAATCGGTTCTTACCCGATGGGTTATAGGTTCAAGTCCTATCAGACGTACATATTTGTATCGGTTTCCGTAGTTGGTCGAACGGTTCAGACTTTTAATCTGATGAGAGAAATCTCCAACGTGGGTTCGAATCCCACTCGATACACATTGCCTCTATCGTATAATGGTTAATACGACGGTCTTTTAAACCGTTTATGAAAGTTCGATCCTTTCTGGAGGCACTAAAAAAAATAATTTATTATGATACACAGAATTTATAATATCAGAGAAATGGGTAGATCCATTTTTATGAATCTTCAAAATGATCAGCAAATATATTTAAATGCTGGTACAACAAATAACTTCGAATTAGTTAGAACACTTAATAGAGGAGATATTATTAGAATAACTTCTTACGAAGATTTTATAACAAGAACAGGTGAACCAACATGGAGGATATTTGATTTTGAATTAATTACAAGATGTCCACACAACTTACCATTAGTAGTATCTAATGATGAAGCAACATTCGGACAAGTTGGTACTGATATTCAAAGAAGAAATAGAGTACTTAATTGGATAGTAAATCCAACATCATTAAATGTAGTTAGAGAAAGAAGTAGAATAGTTAGAACACTTAGAAATTATTTGGAATCGAATGATGCTATAGAAGTTGAAACTCCTATATTGCAACCACAATATGGTGGTGCATCAGCTAGACCATTTATAACTAATCATAATACGTTAGATAGAAATTTTTATTTAAGAATTTCACCTGAGTTATATTTAAAAAGATTAATTGTTGGTGGTTTACCATTTGTATATGAGATAAGCAGATGCTTTAGAAACGAAGGTATTGATAGAAATCATAATCCTGAATTCACATTATTAGAATTTTATAGATTAGATTCTGATTGGACATGGGGTATAGAATTCACAGAAAGAATTGTTTCTGAAATATTAAATATCACTACACCATTTAGAAGAATTAATTTTATTGATTCGTTAAGAGAAATTGGTATTGATATAAATGGATTAACAGTAGAGCAATTGGATGATTTATTTTCTGAAAGAATTGAACCGTCTTTAACAGAGCCTACATTTGTATGTGGACATCCATCAGAAATGTCTCCTTTGGCATTTTCTGTTGATGGTATAGCAGAACGTTTTGAACTGTATATAAATGGTATGGAAATAGCCAATGGTTATACTGAACAAAATGATGCTGTAGTACAAAGACAAATGATGGAACGTATGAATAATGTAGATGAAGATTATTTACAAGCATTATCATATGGTATGCCTCAAACTTGTGGTGTAGGCATCGGAATTGATAGATTAATTATGTTAGCATTAAATTACAGAAATATTTCAGATGTTATTACTTTCCCTTGTTAAAGGAAAGGTATGCAATTGTGGTAGAATGGTTACACAACTGGCTCTTAACCAGTATTATGTGAGTTCAATTCTCACCGATTGTACTATATTTTTGGATATGTCCAAACTTTTTAGTATCTTTGTATATAATTTACTATGGGTGGAAAAGCATTGCATATCGCAACTAAAAGATTAGAAGTTGATGAATTTCTTTTAATCGAAAAAGAAGTAGTGGAAAAACTACTTTCTAAATATCCTATGGCCAAACCTACAAAATATTTTTCTAACAAGAAGGATTTTGGTGATTTGGATGTAATAATTGTCGGTGAACCTATTGTTTATGAAGCAGAGAAAGCTGAAATGACACAATATATTAAAGAAACATTTGATACAAAGGATATTTTCTTTAATACAGGTGTTGTAAGCTTTGAATATAAAGATTTTCAAATTGATTTAATTTTAGTTAAAGAATCAGAATTAGAAACTGCTCACTTTTATTTTAGTTACAATGATTTAAATAATTTAGTTGGTACATTTGCGAGACAATTGGGGTTAAGCTTAGGATTTGATGGGCTTAGTATTTTTCTTAGTGATTATACTAATAACGAACATAGTAAACTTGTAATTTCAAGAGAACCAAGAAAAATTTATGAGTTCTTAGATTTAAATTTTGAAAGATATTTAGAAGGATTTAATAGTATTGAAGATGTTTTCAAGTATGTTATTTCGAGTAGATATTTTACTACAAGTATCTTTAAATACGAAAATTTAGATTCTAAAAATAGAACAAGAAATAAAAAAAGAAAAACATACTCTATATTTTTATCTTGGCTTGATGAAAATAAAATCAATAAGAAATTTAGATGGAGAAAGGATGTCTCATTCTATCATAATTCTATCGAAGATTTCTTTAAAATTAATATCGGTATTGAAGTTGAAAAATTAAATACTAAAGTTGCGTTTAGAAAAACTTTGGCTCAAAAATTCAATGGTGATTTAATTAAGAAATTAGTACCAGGATTAGAAGGTATTAGATTAGGTAAATTTATGACAGAATTTAAATCTACCAAAGATAACTTCGCACAATGGGTAGAAGATAGTGATACGGAAAATATAGAGAATGAAATTTTAAAATTTAAAGAAAAAATGGTGAGTTAATTCTCACCATTTTATTTATTATGAAAAATATTCTTTTTGTATGTTCTGCTAATAAACAACGCTCTAAGACTGGTGAAGATTATTTCAGTGAAGTATATACTGATTTGAATTTTATGTCAGCAGGAACAAATATTAAATTATGTGAAAAAGAAGGAACTACACCATTAACAGAAGATTTACTTGAATGGTCTGATATAATATTTGCTATGGAAGATAAACATAGACAATTTATCAAGCAGCACACTTCAAATAAATACAACAATAAATTGATTGTACTAAATATTAATGATGTTTATAAATATTATCAAAAAGAATTAATTGAAATATTAATTGAAAAGGTTGAAAGATATTTATAATTTATAAAAACTCATAGCTTCTTCAGCAGTATTAAAAGTAAACTCTTTATAAAATTCTTCGACTTTATCAATCGGCATACAAGTGAATTTTTTTGAATTTTTTGACAATATAAAATTTTGTCCTTCAAATATACCCCAACCAAGAATATCACCGCTTTTATTTAGAAATGCTCTGATATAGATGCCTTTAACCCCTGTCCAATCGACTAAATATTCAGTATTTGTCATATTTTTATTTATTTATAGTGCTTATACACTATATAAAACGTTTTTGTTTAATTTTAGTTATAAATTATTTGTATTTATCTACAATTTTAACTAAATTTGTAATATGAAAGTAACATTTAAAAATATCATAGACAAACCACAAAGTTTAGCTATTGTAAAAGCTATTATGAATTTTACTGAACAAGGATTAAAATATAGCAAAACTTTGTATGATGATTTCAGATATCATGATAAAGAAACTACGATAGAAATTAATGGTGATAACGCAGTAGAAAAGGCACATATTTTTATCAATGAAGTTAAACAGTATGGTTTGGAATGTGTTTGTGGTGATGGTAAAAGAAGTGAGAAAATAAAACGTTTTTATAAAATACAAAATGAATGTCCAGGTGACGAAGATATGGAAGAATTTTTAAATTGTAATTTCCATATTACTGCTACAAATAAAGAAAATGGTTTTAGATATATGATCACTGATTTCAATGATTTTAAATTTTATGGTATGAAGTATGGTGAAGTGTGGAAGAAATGTTTAAATATTGAAGATTTTCATGAATTTGAAATAAATCATATTAGTTATTCAAAATTTCATTTGAAATTTTACGGTGATTGTTAATATATAGGTTAATGAACCTTAAAAAGCTACGCGATGAAATACTAAAGAAAAATGCTTTAATACAAGAAGAACTTTCTGATTTAAGTCCATTTTTTAAAAAATATTCTTGTATACTAATGGTTGACGATGAAGAGATGATAAATTTCTTCAATAAGAAAACAATAGAGTCCCTACAAATATCAAATAAGATAAAACATGTTTCATCGGGTGAAAAAGGTTTGCGCTTTCTTAAAAAGGTAAAGCTTAAACATTTTCCATTATTAATTTTAATTGATGCGTCAATTCATATTACCGATGGTTTTGATTTTTTAGAATTAGCTATATTTTGTAATTTTATAACAGATGATGTTACAATAGCATTTCTTACCTCGGATAATTACAAAAATACAGAGTCCGTAAAAACAAAAGGCATTAAGGATTACATTTTCATACAGAAGCCTTTAAATAGAGATAATATGAAAGTATTTTTTAATTAATGTCATTTTTTAATTTTTGTTGAATTTGATAAAGGTAGCTTATATCCCAGTCTTTTTTCTAAAAGTGCTATTGTAATAATTTCAACTGAATTTGTTTTTTCATTATTGGTAAACCATAAACAATATATTACTTGATGTGTGGATAAAGATTGAACTACTTTCCAGCAGTTATCTGGAATATAAACATTTGAATTATGCATTTTGTGTGTTGAAAATGTACCACCACATAAAATTAATAATGAATCATGTTGAGAGTATTTACGAATCTCTGTTTCATAATGTTTCCAAATACCTCTATTTAAATTAGGTGTTTGTGGTAATGCATTATAAAATCTAAATGTCTTGCTTTCCGAGTCACAATTATATGCGAAATCTTCGGCATTACACATATGTCCTATATCATATCCGCTACCAGCATAGTCTGCTGGTGTTGCTGAATTTTTTGGAAAGTATACATGATTACTCGATTTTCCATGATTTGGAATAGTATCTACAAAAAAGTGTAAATCTTCGATAGTTCTACTACATTCCCCACCGCCTTTATATAATTTATAAGTAACATAAAGCGGATTGTGATATTTATATGAGAAATAAGATTTGTAAATTTTATTTTTGATAATAGTATCTACTTGAGAATAACCAAATAAAGGGATTATAAATAATAAAAATAGTATTTTTTTCATATTTATTGTTATTTTATTTTTTACTTAACATCATATATAACTCCTCTATCTCTTAAATGCGATAAAATAAATTTGAAGTTATTTTCATCTTCACCTAAATATTCTGGAGGACATATACCAACTCTATTAAAATTGCCGTTTAATACCAATTCAACTGCTGCTGTACAAGTATATCCAGTAGTTCTGGCCATTGAAATAGTATTTGTTTCTTTATTTGTTCTATCCAAAACTATATATTCATAGGATGTTGGAATTTCATTTTCGAAGCCTTCTATTTTAACACTCATGATAGTGAACTCTTCTTCACCTGGTTTTAATTTCCATTTAGGAAATAATAATTTAGCAGTTAAATCAATTGGTCTAATTTTAATACCTTTTACATCTACTTCTTCATAGGAAAAGAAACCAGTTTCTCTTAATACTTTTAAATACTCAACACACCCTGGATATCTAAGAGTTTTCTCAATCATGTTTGGAACGTTAGGCATTGTTTGAATAAGAGAACGTAATCCATCAGAATTCCATGACTCTAATGTGCCTATTTTATCGAAGTTTACTAATTCAGCATCCGATAAAGCTTCTCTAACAACAATAGTACCATTTTGTACGTATCTTGCTGGTCTCGTATATTCTTCTATTACATCAATTGGTGAAAATACAGCCTTGTATTCGTATGGCCACTCTCTAACTAATGGTAGACCTCCTACAAGGCATACATAGTTCTCTACTTTCATTTTTTGATTATGATAGCCTAAGATGATGTTTGACATACCTGGTGCTACACCGCAGTCAGTAACAATAGTAACACCTTTTTCTTTTGCTAATTCGTCAAGTAAAAATGAATCTTCTGGAAAAAATGAAATGTCTACCATATTCTTTCCTGCTTCTATAACAGCTTTAGCTGTATTAAAGCCCATGAATCCTGGTACTGCACCAACTACTAAATCAAATTCTTGAATATATGACTTTAGATTTTCTAAATCTGACAAATCCATTTTTTTAGTTTCTACACCAAATGGTTTTAATTGTTCTAAAGCTTCATCATTAATATCTGCTGATGTTACCCTATGATTTTTAGCTAAATCAATTGCTATTGCTTTTCCGACAAGGCCTGCACCTAATACAATAATATTTTTCATAAATATTATATGAAAAATATAATATATGTTTAATAAAAACTACAATAAATTGTCAATAATTTTTTTTCGTCTATAATGTTTATTTTTCCATTTATTTTTTATAGATTTAAAATAATTACTTAACATTTTTATTAAAATAATGATTGAAACATAATGTATACATATACTTATAATTAATTGTGGAAATATATCAGTTTTATTATAATGGTGATGTTCATCAATAATTATATAAAATAAACTCATTGTAAATCCTACAGCATACCACAAAAGTCCATATATACTAAATACATATATTAATACCATTTGTGTTATAAATCCTAAAAATAAAAAGCATACCATAATTGTATCGAAATTATCATCAATAAATTCGCCAATACTAATAACAGCATTTATAAATATAATATTAATTTTTTTCATTATATTGAAAAACTTTCACCGCAAGAACAAGTCCTTTTTGCAGCAGGATTGTTGAATACAAATCCTTTACCATTTAAACCATCTTCGTAATCAAGCTGTGTGCCGACTAAATATAAAAGACTTTTTTTATCGATATGTATTTTAATTTCATAAAAATCGACAATTGTATCGCCATCTTGTACGATATTATCAAATTTTATGTCATAGCTCAATCCAGAACAGCCACCACCATGCACACCAACTCTCAAATACCATGTATCATCTTTACCTTCTTCTTGGCGGAGACTAAGTATTTTCTCTTTAGCTTTTTCTGTTATTTCTATCATGGCTTTTTTTCAATTAAAAATATTAATGATATTACGTTAAATATTATCGTAGCTAAACAAAAATAAACTATATTTTCATTAACTGAGTAAAAATGTCCATCTATATTTTTTGCCATTACTGTAGTGGACAAACCTAAGATAGACATCATGTTCATTGCAAATAAGATAAATAAAATTACACTTCTCATATTTTTATATTTTATTGTAAACTAATATTTTTAAAATTTTATAATCCGACACCATTTATTTTTCTCATTCTATCAAAATTTTTAGTAACATCTATCATGCTCTCATAATACAAGTTTGCTATATAATAATCTTCTTCATTGACATCACCATATACAGTATCCCATCTAGCTTTTTCTAAAAAAAGATATTTTCTTCCGCTAGATTCTTCTATTTTTAATATAATATCTCTTTCATCATATTTACGTTCACCGTGTAACCATAGCGAAAAATATTCTCTAAGTCTTTGAAAGTTTCTTATTAAAGAAATATCACTATTTTCGAATATTACACTTATTGAATTATTTTCATCTAATCTAAAATAGTTTATAAGAACTAAAGGCGTTTCTACATCTCTATATTTAACTTTTTTGAAAAAATTCATGTTTATCTCTGATTTTTATCTGTTATTGCATTTTGTTTATATCTACGATATTCATCATTAGAAATCTTATATTTTATTTTAATTTGTCTCTTGGTCATACCATTAATAATGTCTTTTCTTACATTCAATTCAAAAGTAGTAGTTTCTAATTTTTGGTGAACTACTCTATTTTGGTTTTGATTATTGTGTTTATTATTTCTTTTATTGTTTCTCTGATTTGCAGATTCAAGTCTTTTTCTCTCCCTTTCTATTCTATCAACTTCACGCTTTTTAGCATCTTCTTCTTTTTTTAATTCTTCATCTTTACTTCTTTCTACTTCAATTTCTTTAATTCTTACAACAGCTTTCACATTATGTGCAGTTTTATCAAAGCCTAAGTCCTCTTTTAAATTTAATGCGAATGGATAAATATCAAAATCACATATAGCAAGAGTATTCATTACTCGCTTTACTTGGTATTTCAATACTCTGTACTTATATTTCCATATATTATCCTGATTTTGATCTTTACCAGTAAGATACCAACTACCATTTTCATCGAATTTACACTCCCAAGCTTGTACTTTAGTATTAAATCTAACTCTTGCTTTCATTAATTTTTAATTTATACAAATATAAGCAGAATTTGAGATATATCCAAAAATATTTATATTTTATATCATTTTAACTTTAATTTATGCCAAAATCTACTTGGAAGATGGATATTTTTAATATCTATTGCTTTCTCAAACAATGGTGCTATATCTTTAGGCTTCATTTTAGATAATCCACACCCAACCTCAGTTACTAAAAATGTTAATTCGGGGTGTTCGATTGCGAATATAATAAATTCATCAACAAAATGTTTTATCTCATTTAGAGACAGAACTCTTTTGATAGATTTGTCTTTAGTCGGTATACCATAAGTTCTACCTTGTAGTCCTGATGCTTTACCATAAATAGCACCCCAAGTTAATGCTGTTTTAGCAGCACCTTTAGAGTGTCTCCCTGATAAATTTGATCCGAATATAAAGACTTCATGTGTTTTTAATTCAGTAATTTCATCAGGTGTAATTCTACCTTCCATCATTATAATGTGTTTTTAACTATTTCACTTACTGTTTTACCATCTGCTTGACCAGCATATTTAGAATTAAAATCTTTCATAACTTTACCCATATCAGCTTTAGAATATCCATTTGTTGATATAATATTTTTTATAATTGAAGTGATTTCTTCGAGCGACATGGCTTTAGGTAAATATACTTCGAGTATAGTTATTTGACTTTGTTCTTTTTCAACTAAATCCTTTCTTCCACCACTTTCAAACATTTCAATAGATGTTTTTCTATCTTTCACAAGCTTTGCGAAAATTTTAATGATTTCGGAATCTTCCAATGATTTACCTTGTGCTTTTTCTCCAACTGTAATAGCTGAAATTACACTTCTTAAACTATCAATAGAAACTCTGTTTCCTTCTTTAATAGCTTTTGTTAAATCTTTTTGTACTTGCAATTTTAAACTCATATATCTAATTTTTTTAAATTTACTTTTCTTCTAACAATTTTTACATCTTCATTACAATATACTCTAATATTTTTAGGTATGTTTATGTTTTTATTGTTTATCTTTTTATAATCGTATTCAATATTAACTTCTGAAATTTCTATAAAATATAACTCGCTCAACATTTTAATAATTACTTTATTTGAAGAATTAAATAAGAATTTTTCTCTATTAAGGTAGTTGTTTTTATATTGTTTCCTGTGATTAATTTCACATGTATATTCAGTTTTAAATGGTAACTCCATCAAAATGTTATCTGTAATTATTTCTGCTATTTTTATTTTTAAATTACCGACACTATAGTTAAATTCTTCTTTACAAAAGATTATATCACAATTAAACATTAAATATGATACATTTCCAACTATTTTACTAATCTTCATATTTTTATTTTTAAAATAGCTATTTTTACGCAATATAAACTACTATCGACATTCAGTGTATCTTTTCATATAAAAATAATATATAATTTAACTGAACATCGTTTAACATGTGTTTAAAGAAAAAGGGAGATTTTAAATCTCCCTTTTTCTTATTCTTTCACTTCTTCGTAAGTTGCGTCAGTTGTTCCACCATCATCGGATGTTGATGGTTCACCTTCTGCTTTACTATTATCTTGAATTTCTTGATAAAAAGTAGAAAGTACTGTTTGTAATTCAGCACTTGTACTATCAATAGAAGCAAAGTCTTTTTGCTCTTTAGCTTCTTTTAATTTTGTAACAAGTTCTTCTGTTTTACTTTTTGTTTCGGATTTAATTTTATCACCATGTTCTTTAAGAGATTTTTCTGTAGTAAAGATTAAGGTTTCTACCTGATTCATCTTATCTGCTTCTTCTTTAAATTTCTTATCTGCTTCTTCATTTGCTACTGCATCTGCTTTCATTCTCGCAATTTCCTCTTTACTTAAAGAACCAGAATTTTCTATTCTAATTGTATGTTCTTTACCAGTGCCTAAGTCTTTAGCTTTAACAGAAAGAATTGAATTAGCATCAACATTCAACTCAACTTCAATTTGAGGAACACCTCTTTGTGATGGAGGAATACTATCTAAGTGGAATTTACCGAGTGTTCTATTATCAGATGCTTTCGCTCTTTCACCTTGTAAAACATGAATTTCTACAGATGGTTGATTATCAGAAGCAGTCGAAAATATTTGTGATTTCGTAGTAGGAATTGTTGTATTGGCTTCGATAAGTTTAGTAAATACACCACCATATGTTTCAATACCTAGTGACATAGGTAGTACGTCAAGAAGAAGAATATCACTATTATTGCCTGATAAAATCCCGCCTTGAATAGTAGCACCAATAGATACTGCTTCATCAGGATTTACTGATTTATTTGGTATTTTTCCGAATACTTTTTCAACATCTGATTGAATTTTTGGAATACGTGTAGAACCACCAACAAGAATTACTTCATTAATGTCTGATTTTTTCAAACCTGATTTATTTAAAGCAGATAATGCCAAATGATTGATTTTATCAAACAAATCATTATTAAGTTCTTCAAATTTAGCTCTTGATAATTGTTTTACTAAATGTTGGGGTATACTATCGATAACTGTAATATATGGTAAATTTATATCAGTTGTTACAGAAGACGACAATTCTATTTTAGCTTTTTCGGAAGATTCTTTTATTCTTTGTAATGCCATAGGATCTTTTCTAAGATCTATATTTTTATCAGCTTTAAATTCTTCACATAACCAATCAATTATGTTATCATCAAAATTTTCCCCGCCTAAAAACACATTACCATCTGTTGATAATACTTCAAAAACACCATCACCAAAATCTAGTACTGAAAAATCTGATGTACCAGAACCAATATCAAATACTAATATTTTTTCTGATTTATCTTTTTTATCAATACCGTATGATAATGCAGCTGATGTAGGTTCATTAATTATTCTTTCTACTTTAAGTCCAGCTATTTCAGCCGCTAATTTAGTTGCCTCTCTTTCTTCATTATTAAAATATGCTGGTACAGTAATAACAATTCTTTCTATTTCTTCGCCTATATAATCCTCAATCGTTTTTTTCATCTTTTGGAGGATCATAGCGGAAATTTCTTCTGGTGAATAATTTCTATCATTAATTTTAACCGCTGGTCTACCATTATTATTAACTACATCATATGGTAATTTCAAATGTTTGACTTGATCATAAGTTTTACCCATTAAACGCTTAATAGCATAAATAGTATTTTTTGGGTTTGTGATAGCTTGTCTTTTTGCTGTATCACCAACTTTTATCTCACCATCATTCGTAAATGCTACAATTGATGGTGTAGTTCTTTTACCTTCTGAATTGGGTATGATTACAATATCATTACCTTCTAAAATTGATGCGCAACTAAATCCTGTTCCAAGATCTATCCCTGCTATACGTGTACTTTTTTTATTCATTTTGTTTATTGTTTATTTTAAAATTTATATTACAATTATAATACCACTTATTATTTGTCAGATAGATTGTCAGGTTTTATCATATTATCGAATAAATTCTGCCAATATTGTCTATTAAAATTTGTTTTACTATGACAACTAATACATAAAGAAATTAAATTAATATCTTCAGAATTTTTTTTATCATAATCGATATGGTGAATTGCTAATTTCTGTGTATTTTTATTACATATTCTACAAGAAAAATTATCTATCGTTTTTATTTTTATTTTTAATAATTTATTAAATTTTTTAGAATATGGTTCAAAAGAACTCCCATTATTCCAATTGGGATGTTTTTCACCCTTTGGTATATTTTGTAAAAGTTTTTCGTATCCATCATTATTATAAGATGTTATACCTTTTCGACTTTCTTTGGCTAATTTTTTATATTCTTCTGTATGTTTTTTACGAAAAAATCCATTTTTTTCATTTATTCTTGGATTTTCTTTTAGAAATTTTTTAACACCTTCGGAAATTTTTAAAGCAACTTCTGGATTTTTGGATGGATTTTTATCACCTTTTAATCTTTCACTTACATTTATTCTAATATTATCAGCAACTTCTTTTCCTACTCTTTCTTCCCAAGATACCGTTCTTTGCCATTCTATTTGACACTTTGTTGAGCAAAATTTTCTATTTAAATCTACTACTAATATTTTAGTTTTATTATTTTCTTTTGTTCCTGTTTTTAATATAATTATTTTATTACAAAATTTACACTCTCTTTGGTTATATTCTAATTCCATTGATATATACATTTTTTGTATATATCAATGTGGTCTACTCCCAAAATATTTAATTATTATTGTATTTTAAAATTAAAATGTTTTATTTTTTATTAAAAATATTATTTTCCTTTAAGTATATTCTTTATTTTAGTGCTTCTGAAATTATATCCGAAATCTTTTTCTATCGAATTAATTATATGATTCAATTCGATACCCTTGTATAATAACTTTTTTATAAGCTTTCTATACTTCTTTACTATCTTTAAATTTATTCTATAATGCACATCATTTATTAAAAGGTAGTGTGGTAAAAATTGGCAATATATATTTTCTATTTTTTCACTACTCACATTATATACGATATTTAATGATGTTTTGTTATAATTATGCTTATAAATTTTAATATCAAATGATTTTTCTCCATTATTATACCAATAATTTATTTGAAAATCCTCTATATTATTAAAAATATATTGAAAATATTCATCAAATCTCCTTTCTACTGAAGTTAAAGGCTTTAAATAGTCTAAATATTTAATTAGACTCACTAAAATCAATAATTTTTTGTAATTCTACCATTAATTTTCTAGCTTCTTCTATTGTAAGAAGAGCTTCAGCATCACAATCATCAGTTTCATCATTAGCACAATTATCAATTACTAATAATATGTGATCTCTTTTGAACCTTTTTTGTATTTTTAACGAAATTTGGCTTTTATCATTTGAAAATTTTATAGATTTCATAACTATAACCCACTATGATTTAACTTATATATTTCAAAAAGATTATCCTTTATTTATAAGTAAAATAATTAAAAAGTGAGTTAAAACTTCCTTTTTTTATAACATTTCGTTATCTTGTAAATATTTTTCCACTTTACTTTCAATTATAATATAAATATTATTAATATCTTCTTTTGTTTTATTCACATTCTCCTCTAAATTAACTTGAATAATTATTTCATAATTACCATTATCATCTTCCGCACAACCATCATATTCGTATATTCCATATTGATCCCAACATAATTCATCGTCTATAAAATCTGCCAATTCGGATTCATTTTCTTCTAAGAAATTTTCTACTTCTACGTTAAGTAAATATTCTTTTTCATAATCATTAGTTAATGTATTAACTAATGTAATTTTTACTATTCTATCTTTCATAAATATTCGTATAAAATATTTTTACTGAAACAATTTAATATATTGTCATCCTCCTTCTATTCACAACATTATCATTAAACCATCTAATAAACATCAATGGTAATATCCTTAAATCATTAAATCCGTATAATCCACAACTAAAGAAATCGTGTACTTCAATAACAACTGTATTATCATTATCCAAAATACCTACATCGAGTGTGTAAGCAATTGGTGCTAATTTTTTAAATGATTCTATCATTTTATTGATACTATGAATATTAGGAAAAATAGTAAAATCACCAGAATAATTTTTAATACCAACTAATTTATTTTGATAAACAAAACATCTATATTCGGATTCTATCTGAATTAATTCTGAAAATTGATATTTTCCTTCTGGTAATTTGGTATTTGGTTCTATAATATCTGTAAATGATTTAATTTTGTCATTTGATTTGACAAATTTTCTTTTATCGAAAGTATAATCTTGATCACCATTATAAATGTATCTACCTGTTAGTTCACGATTTAACATTAATTCATAAGGTACATTAATAGGTATTATATCAATATTATAGTATTTTTTGATGTATTCTGATACAAACTCTACGCTACCAATAGGTATACAATCTAATTCGGATATAGTATCAGATAAAATATATTCATAATTAGTACCCTTCCATTTATGGAATCTAATTGCTTCAATTAATGTAAACGCGAAGTCATGTACTATTTGATTGTCTATAGTTTGAATTAGGAATTTCATAAAATTTTATATATTAAAGAATTTCTTAGTAGTTTCTGTAGTACCTTCATCAACTTCTTTAATTGATATTCCCTTTGCATCTGCAATTGATTGTGCTACCCAAGGGAGGTATGCAGGTTCATTCCTTCTATCTACTTTTATATCCTTTCTTGGCATATTACGGGGCATCATATATGGTGCATCGGTTTCAATCATCAATCTATCCATTGGAATATACTTTGCAATATCCATTAGTTGTGGAAATCTTTTATCACTGATAGAACCTGTTATACCAATGTGCATACCCATATCAAGATATGTTTTAGCTTCTTCTGTAGTACCTGTGAAGCAATGAATGACACCATTGGGTAATTTACCAATGTATTGTTTTGTAATGTCTATAAACCTTTTAAACGCATCTCTCTCATGTAAAAATAGTGGTTTTTTTACCTCAATTGCTAATTGTAGTTGAGCATCATATACTTTCTCCTGTATATGGCGTGGTGATAAATCTCTATTAAAATCTAAACCACACTCTCCAACCGAAATTACATGTTTTTTTGCTAGTAATATTTTTAATGCATCAATAGTTTTATCATTAAAACTGCTTGCTCTATGTGGATGAATTCCTGCTGTAGAAAATACTACATTAGGATATTTAGATGCAAATTTATCAGACTCTTGACTATTATCTAATATAGTACCTGTTAGTATAATTTGATTTACACCGTTCTTAATTGCATCAGCAATTACTTCATCTTTATCATTTTTAAAATGCTCTTTAAATAAGTTAATACCAATATCAATCATTTGAATCTTCTTTAAATAAACTATTAATTCTTTCTTTTCTTTTTCCTGTTGTTAACTCAAAAAATTCTTCTCTAAATGTTCTTTCCTCCCAACCATTTTCAAAACCAAGTCCACCAGAATCACATACATTAACAACAACAAACGTCATATCTCTTTTGATATTTATGTTTTCAAATTCGATATAGATTTTATCAACCTTGTCGTGTTTTATATCGCTTTTCAATTTTACATTATCACCTATTTTAAACTTACTCATTTTTATATAAGTTTTCTATTCTCGATTTTCTATTAACTGCTAATTCAAAATACTCACTTGAAAAAGTATCCTCTTCCCACCCACCTTCAAACGCTAAACTAATAATATTATAATTATTATATTCTGTTCTATTATAAATTTTTAATTTATTATCTGTTGTAATATAACGATATCTAAATGCATCATAGATTCTATCAGTAAGATATGATTTCAATCTAACAATATCACCAACTTTAAAATCCATTATTTCGCATGTTTTAAAATTTCAACAATATGTTCATAAGAAGAGCCATGTCCCATATCATCGATGAAATAAACTTTACAATCTACAGCATTATCCTTAATATAATCAGTTGTATATTTTGGTGGTACAACTTCATCATATCTAGAGATATAAACATTTAATGGGAACTTTTTAGGTTCATAATCCATATCAAAATCATAAATACCTGTTTTTGTTTTCTTTCTATCCAATGCAGGATTAATTAAAATACACTTTTTACCCGTTGCCTTAGCAACATGATATGCAACATAACCACCGAAAGAAATACCAACTATTAAATCAGCATCTTTAGCATTATCAAACTCTTTTTCCATAAAAGTCTTGCCTTTGTCTTCATCCCAAATATCATAGTAATCTAACTCTTTTTGACGAAGCTTATAACCAAAATATTTTAAAATTTGAGTCATTCCTGGTTCTACACCACTACCCAATCCTGGATAATATATTGCTTTTTTCATATTGTTATTGATTTATAAAATTACTTTTTTTAAGTATCTCTGTAAAGAATTCATCAGGAACTCGGTGTTCCATATTCTTTATGATTTCTAATTTATAATTTTCGTTATGATTGCTCATCCAATCGATAGCATATTGCATCGGAACTGATTTATCGTTTTCACCACAAAATAATTCAAATATTGATTCTTGTGGTGTATAATTCATTATATAATCCTTTATTTCACTTTGACTTTTACTTCTATCAATTGCTGGGTTAATTAAAATAGTAGAAATTCCTGTAGCTTTTGATAAATGATATGCAATATAACCTCCAAAAGAAACACCAATAATTAAATCAACATATTTAACTTTTTCTAACTGTGTTTTAAAGAATGATTCACCCATATCTTTATTCCATTCTACTTTATAATCATGAAGCTCTTGAATAACTTCATATCCTAACTTTTCAAGCATTCTTTGTCTATTAGAATTTGGTACAGAGCCTAAACCGTGTAATAACAAACACTTCTTATTGATATTTTCGAATTTCTTAAAGTATTGCATTTAAATGAATTAATTTTTTTATATATTAAAAGTAAATATAATGATAATTATGTATAAATACAAGCAAGAAAATATATTTTTTTCTAATTTTTCTTAGGTTTTTTTACAATTATGTGAAATGGTTCATCCATATAATGAAATTTATACTTAGCGTTTACATTTGCACCATACTCAATTGTAAAATCTCTGTTTTTCCCATTTATACTTCCATAAAACGATGTTCCGTCATACCATTTTACAACTTTTATTTTAAAATATATCTTTAAAATACTTTCTATAATTTCTGTTAAATCATCGTTTTTTGCCATTATTGCCATTGACACCAATTTGATACTTTTTCAAAAATAATCATTTTTTCATAAAAAAACAAATTATTTGATTAAAATATATTTAAGGTGAAGAATTAAATCTTCACCCTTTTATAAAAATCACCTTTTTCTTCTTTATAATCAATAAGAAGTTGCATTGCTAACAAATGTGCTTTCTTCCAAGCATCCCTCTTAGTTTGAATAGCATGCTCTTTAGCAGATGAAGAAATTTTAATTCTTTCATCAGATTTAAGAATTTGCTTCATAACATAATGTAAGAATAAATTTGAAGTTCTCATAGTATTATGTATTTCAATTTTTTGTATAGCACGGTTAACTTTCTTTAATCCATTTTTAGATAGAGTAGATATCCCTTTTTCTAAATTAGATTGTGTATATAAACCGAAAATTCCTTTGGATGAAGCCTTTGTGATTATTGATAAATCACCTGTAACTTGAAAGTTATTTTCTTTAATAAAAGTATCAATTTTAGATACTGTTTCTGTAATTTTGTTTGCCAATTCTCCTGAATTATAAACATAAGTTGTTGTTTTTGTCATAGTTTTCATATTATTTTTTAGTTTATAGTTTTTGCACATTGATTTTTAGATATAGCTTCGCCATTCAAAGATTTACTTTTTTTATAATTTTTCAAAGTTAAAGGTAAATGGTAGAGTTCTTTACGGACTTCTGGTGTAGCATAGACACAAATAGCCGTAAGCTGATTATTTATATCAGGTTCATAAAATTCTGAAACGTAATATCCTTTGGATTTAAGTTGTTTGAATAATCCTACTAACACGTCTTCTGTGGGAACAGATAGACTTATAATTGCGTTAGATTCCTTTTTCCATTGCTGTGCAAGAACAGGGTGTTCAAAAATAAATTCAACAATAGAATGTATGGACTGTGTTAATTGATATCCAGGAGAAATATTTTCTCGTGTTATCACGACTAGTCTTATGTCGCTTTCAATAGGTTGTTTTGTAATCTATGTCATTTTTGTATTTGTTTTGTTTATATATCTTATAACGTATGTTCCCAAAAAAGGTTATATAATTTCAAATAATTTTTTAATCAGGGAAAATATTCCACGCCTTTTTTAAATATAATTCACACTTTTCGATAAGTGGTTTACCATTTATTATGAATAATACAACTAATGCCACTATTACTAAAGTATTACACACATATAAAAGTATATAACAATTATAAAACATTGTTGATATACCAATAGAATTAGCTTCTGATATAGACATACTCATATAATCGAAAAAACTAACTGGTAATGAACTTATTGCTTTATAATTTAAATATGCATAGGCTATAAATAAAATACTAAAAATTGTCTTTTTTATAGTTCCTTTTCTTGGTAATTTAGAATTTAAATTATAAATTCTTCGTTTTCTTTCTGAAACATTATTCATTGTTTTATTAATTAAGCCCATGATTTTTTAGATTTAAATATTAAATAAAATGTGATTGATGTTATAGTAATAACCATACCTAACCAAATATACATCCACCATAATGTAGGAAATATACCAACTAATTTTTCATATGATTGTAAATCAGAAGTTGGTCCAACATTGAAGTCTTGAATAATATAAATTATTGATGCTACTCCTAAAAAAGCTAATGTGAAACTTTTAAGTTTTGTTCTTGATAATAAAAATAAAATTATCCCGAATACAATTAAAATAAATGACGTAGTGATATTACTGAACCATATTAAAGATGAAATAATCATTAATGCTGATAGAATTTTTAATGTAATTCCATATTTGTCTCTTGATGATAAATATAACATTACATTTCCAAATATCGCACTACCTACATACCCACCTATTGTAGTTAATCCGTTACTACCGCCTCTACAATAAGTAACGCCACTACCGTCTGTATTTACACATAACGACTCAACATCACCACCACTCAATTCACAGAATATAGCATGGCCAAACTCATGTAAAAATGTACATAACATTTCTACAGGAAACATTAAATACGAAAAAGCTGAATAGCTTATTAAACCGTAAATAATTCCTGATATTATAATGTAAAAAACATTCATATTATTTAATTTTATTTCTAAAAATCCAAAGAATTACCATACATGTATATGTAGCAACTATAGTTGCAAACAAACCACCAAATAAATATGCTATCGTATTTATTCCTATCCAAACAGAGGCAACAATTAAATTTGTTTTCATATTACTTATCTAACATTTTTTTTAATTCTTGAATTTGTTTAGTATCAGTTTTACCTGCTTTTTTTTGTTTCTTAACGATTGCTTTTAATTTATTAATTTTCTCTTGTTTTTTATCTTCCAATTTCTCAGATTTTCTTTTTACATGCCCTCGATGTAATAATTCAGCTTTAATTTCAATTAAACTAAATTTAGGATGTCCTTTAAATCGACATCTTTTTAAAATGTCTAAAAGTCTATTATCGTTAATTTTTTTCAATTCATCTGGTATATTAACATCAGAATAATCTATAACAACTCTACGCCTTAAATTATTATGATATTTAGTTACTACCTGTTTAGTTGTAGTAGTTATTTCATACTTATTATTTTCTATCACTTTAGTAATAGTACCATTCTCTTTAGAATTGATTATTGTAATTTTGTCACCAATATTATATCTTTTTATGAGCAAAGGCTTAGGCTTGAGTCTATTTTTAGCATTTTTAACAGCTTCTACCAATTCTTTATCTGCATCAAATCTTAAAGTTGAAAGCTTATCTCTCTGTTCTTGAGTTAGTGTTGATTCCATTATATTTTTACTTTATTGGTATAATTTGCTCAAATATACAATAAATTAACATTATCTCCAAATTAATTTATAAAAAATAATATATAAAGAAAATAATGAAGCTAAAATGGCTAATTATAGTAAATCAAACTTTTATGTCCCTACAACGAATGATTCAACATCCATTAAAATAAGGGATATTAAAAATAACATAAAATATACTATTTACAATAATAGTGAAACTACCTTTTTTGTAAGCGATAATAGAGTTATTATCAGAACAGAGGGTGATTTATCTGATATAGTTTTAGATTTCTCTACTAGAATTGAAGCAGTTCAAGTACTTAGTATATTAAATGTAGAATTTGCTAAAATTAGACAAAATATTAATAATAAAAAACAACATGATTTTGTAGAAGATGTTACTGAAATAGTTAATACTATAATAGATTTAGGTGGAAGTAGTTCTGGTTATTTATCTACATCTGGTGGTATAATGTTTGGTGATATTGATATGAATCTCAATAACATTACACAATTAACATCTATTCAAAATATTAATACAAATTTATCAATTTCCAATACCGATAATTCTACTATCAGTACACTTAATTATAGTGTTGATAGTTTTTCTTTTAATGTCATCGAATTATCAGGTAATGTTAGTACAGTAGTATCGGGTAATGTAATAGATGGTTTTAAAGTTATAACTAGAAATTCTTTAGGTAATAAAAATAAATTTGAATTATTAATAAATGGTGGTATAAAATTTACAGATATTAATAGTGGTGCAGCTTACATAAGAGGAACTAATGTTATTGATGGTACAATTTATAATTTACCATCAAAAAATGGAATACAAACTTTCGCTATGTTATCTGATTTAACTGGTGGTAATTGGAAAGCTGATGGTTCTTATGGACCAGCGACAGGAAATTGGAATATGGGAAATAATTCTATAACAAATGTAGCTTTTATTGGATATGGTTCTACTAATATTCAATCAATAAATAGACAATTTATAAATTTAATTAGTACATCTTCATCTAATACAGAAGTTTTCTTTGGTTTAAATTCTACTAGTAGCGGTTCTTCTAATTGGTATACTATAGATTCTGATAATAATACTGCTAAAATATATTTAGATTCTTTACTGGGTATTGGTATTAATAGCACAAATAATAATGGTTCTCAAATTTGGCTCAATACTTCTAATGTTGTATCAAATGATACTTTTTTATTTCCTAATAAAAATGGTACAGGTGGTACTTTTGCGATGTTATCCGATTTATCAACTTATCTTCCATTATCGGGTGGTATTATGTTTGGTAATATTGATATTAACACCAATTCATTACTTAGAGTAAATAATATCACTGATTTTGATGGTGATTTATCATACAATGTAAATGATAGAGTATTTTATAAAAAAGATGGTGATGTGGGTTTAGATTATGAAAATGGTGTTTTTCTTCACAGAGTATCACTTGGTGACGGTGGATTAGGTTCTATAAACTTATTTCCTAATGTTGTTCTAAATTCATACAGTCCTTTATCAGCATTTAGAACAACAGCATCGTTTTATAATTATGGTGGATTTAAAATTGAATCATCGACAGATCAATTATTAACTTTAGGACTAGATAATTTATCGGGTGTTTATTTACAAACTAATGGTAACACATTACTTAACACTTATATAAAAAATGATGATGTTACCGCTGAATATATAGTGCAATTTCCAGATAAATCGTCAAATCAAACATTTGCAATGCTATCTGACATAACAGAAACAAGTATTACAATAAATGGGTCTAACGGTACTAATTTTAATTTAACAACTGATAATATACTAGAAGGAGGTACTAACTTCTACTATACTGATGTTAGAGTTAGCGCAAACACTAATGTTATAAATGGTGTTACTGCTTATTCGTGGGGAAATCACAATACATCAGGATATATAAAAAATGTTAATGGTTTAACTGGAACAACAATAACATTAACTACATCTAACATAACAGAAGGAACTAATTTTTACTATTTGGATAGTAGAGCTAGATCTTCTATAAGTGCAACTAATCCATTAAGTTATAATAACTCAACTGGTGTTATATCAATTTTTCAATCAACTTCTACATCTGGTGGTTATTTAACTTCTACAGATTGGAACACATTCAATAATAAAATAAATACTATTACAATAAATGGTTCTAGTGGTACTAATTTCACTTTAACAACATCTAATATTAATGAAGGAACTAACTTTTATTATACCGATGTAAGAGTAAATGCAAATTCAAATGTTATTAATGGTGCTACAGCATATAGCTGGACAGCATATAGCTGGGGTAATCATTCAACTGCTGGTTATCAACTAGCATTAGGTTATACACCAGTAAATAAAGCTGGTGATACTGGTATAGGAGCATTACAAATTAGTAACACTACCATCTCTACTTCTAGTTCTTCTGGTGCGCTAATTGTTGCTGGTGGTGTGGGGATTGGGGGAAATCTGAATGTGACAGGGCAAATACTATTTGTTTCTGGATCTTTATCAAGTGGATCAAATATAAATTTAAACTCAACAACATTAAATTTACAATCTAATAATTCATCAGGAACAGGAATTGGTATATCAACTATAAATAATAGTTCATATGCTTATTTAAAAACTACTTCGTTAACACAATCTGAAACATTCGAATTTCCAAATAAAAGTGGGGCAGGTGGAACATTTGCTATGTTATCTGATTTAGCTACAAAAGCTAACAATAGAACTTGGACAACTGTAGCTTGGCAAAATGCTGTTAATATTAATTTAGTAAGTGGATCAAATTTTAAAAATATTACAGGAGTAACAGGAAGTCAAATTATTACTTATGATGGTGGTAATGCTTTAGTAAATGGTGCTAATACTGCTTTCCAGATAAATAAACCAAATACTGGATCCATAGCTATTACTTTACCTACAACAAGTGTTATATTTTTAGATATAGCTCCAAGTGAATCATCATTATCTACAAATGTTGTTACACTTACTGGTTCAGCAGGATCTAAATATTTATTTGAAATAAGAGAAGCTAATGGTGATATGGTTACTTTAATATCTAAAATAGCTTCTGATTCGGTCATTAATTCACCAAAAGTTTTCTATTGTAGTAATACAATTATAGCCGTTGGAACAAGTACTTTAAATAGCGATGTTACTTTATTTACAATTCCTTATATTGCTAATAGTTGGGGAACAAATACTACTATAAGATTTTTAGCTACTTGTATTGGGGGTGCTAGTACTAATAGCAAAACATTTAAATTATATGATCAAGCTTTAGGTGCTACAAATGGATTAATATACTCTTTCAATAATGCTGCTGCTTCACAAGTATTAAGTAGAGAATATGTGATGCTTTGTCATACATCTAATAGTCAAACAATATCTAACGTAGGAAGTAGTTCAGCAGAAGTTACTAAAGCAATTGATTTAACTGTAAATAGAACTTTAGTTGCATCATGTAACATAAATAATGTTAGTGAAGCCGCAAGTGCGTACAAAGGATTATTAATAATTCAATATAATTAAAAATGAGAAATAGACATTCAAATAGAAGAAAAAGCTCTCCCTCTCGTTCAGAAGAAGCTACAATACCTCTAATTATTAATTTTAGTGCTACGCCAACTACATGTATACTATCTTTAGCTATATTAAAATATGATAAAGATTTTGCACATAGCTTTACATTAGATGATGCTTTAATTTCAGCATTAACATCTGGATTACCCGTGTTATCTGGTGGGACTGCTGGTGATGGTTTAACTTATCCTGCATTATACTATACAGATGGATGTGGAAATAATCTATTATTTAGAGCTGCTATAGCTTTTTATACTGTCAATTCATCTGGCTCAGATCTTCATATAAATACACCTGCTAATTTAACTTACGCTCAAATAAACACATTAAAAAATTCAGGATGGAATATAATAAGTCATAGTTGGAGTCATGCTAACGGAAGTGGTAATACACCTGGTTATCCTGGTGTAGGACATCCTACTTATAATGTAGAGATTGATAATAATAGATTAGCTCTTATTAATAATATTGGTGAATATTGGCCACATTTTATTATTCCTGCGGGCGATTTGAATTATGATAGTGTGGCATCTACTTCAGGAATAAAATGTATTTATAATCAAGCTGGTACTCAATATTTAGGTGGTAATGGTGGTTTACAGATTGATGGAATTGGCTTTGAAAGTCCAATGAGAATATTTAGAGTTTCTCGACAAGAAACAGATACTTATCCCACAATAAAAAGTAATATTGATACAATCGCATCAAAAGCTATTAATGGTGCTAAATTTATATTTAATGATTTTACGCATTCATTAACACCGAGTTTATTTGCTGGTGGTATGACCATAGCCGACTTTGCATCTTATATGGGATATGTTGCATCGACTTATGGTGCTTCAGGAACAGATAGAGTTTGGATGTCCCCTTTACAAGATGTGTGGGAATATATTAACCTCAGAGAAAATACAAGAATTGACATACCTTTAATATCAGGTAGTTCTGCAACATCAGCTTTATACCATACTGTTTCTAATTCCGATAGTAAATCATTTGGATGGACTATTAAAATAACTTCTGATCAAAACATAGTTAGTGTAAACCCTATTACTGGATATAATATTACATTTAGAGGTACAGGTAGCAATAAAATTATAAATATAGATAAGATATAACTTATATTATTTATTGTATACATTTTTTATTTTAAAGTCAAATTTCTCTGCCAGCCAAATAATTCTTTTCATATTAAATCCTTCTGAAAAATCAATTTCAGTTTCCATAACTACAACACATTTATCATTAATTAATTTAATAAACATTGTATATTTTTCTTTTTCTATTATTTCTAAAGAAACATCTTCCATTACCCTACTTTAGAACCTATTGGTGTATGTTGACCTAAATTTATTACAAAAGGCATTCCATCTGGAGTTTTACCATAAAATAACATACCATCAGATTTTATACCTTTAATAACAACACTAGGAAAATTTGTTATAAATATAGTATGTACGTTTACTAATTTTTCGGGGTGAAAATGTTTTCCTAAATTAGTAACTATAACTATGTCTCTATCACCACAATTAACATCTAATCTAATTAATTTATCTGAACCACCTACACGATTAGCACGATATATTCTACCAACGGTAAATTCAGCATTTTCATAAAAGTCTTGTATATTTATATTCTTCATTTTAATTCGGTACGGAATCCAATACAAAAATAAACAATATATTGTAGAAATGCAAATTATTTTATTAATTAAATCATATTAAATCGTTTATTATTGCTTTTCTGAAATAACTTCTAAGTAAATTAAAAAATTTAGAAGTATCTTCTCTAAAAATTACAATATTATTTATTGTAAATGTCCAACATTCAATAGAAATATTCGAATCTACAAAATAACCTTGGTAAATTATCATATTATCTTTATACCATTGTCCCATTATTAATTCAAATCCTAATTTTTTAATAAAATTTTCCATTATTTTCTTATAATGCTTCTATCAATCACCCAACCATCATGCATAAACTTAGGCTTCATATTATCTAAAAAATGTTGTCTCCATATTCTAACAAAAGCATCCAAATCATCTATTTTATCAACACATTCTTCTCCCCAACTTTTCCATTCTATATCTTCTTCATAATTCATATAAGCAATTTTTTTTAACTCTTCATTAGTTAAATATTGCTGTCCTAAATAATCAGATATTTCATTGTGCATTTTTTCAAATACTTCACCAGGTAAGTTATCTAAATGGTTTAACAATATATTAGCATAACTCTTTATAAGAGATATTTTAACACCTGATCTTTTATTTACGTTTACACCTAAATCATCAGCAATTTTAAATTTTAATTCCTGTGCATATACTTCATATTCGTTATGACATTCTCTACACAATTTTACTACATCATAACAATTATGATTTTTATAATCATCAGGCATATATTTTCTATAACAATATGGAACTATATGATGCTTCGTTAATTTATCTAATTCATTTGTTCCACAACAGACACATTTATCTTCTTTAGGAGTAAAAAAATATGTGTCTTGTTCATTTGAATAACCCAAACCTTTTGGTGTAAATGTTAATTGAATTTCTTTAATGAGTTCATCATCTTCGTTTAAAATTGTAGCAAGTTTTCTATCTAAATACCATTTGACTCTACTCATATTACATAAAAACATAAGCTTTCCGTCTGGTGAAAAAACTTTACAATTGCCATATTTTTTATTTTCTGAATTCATTCTTCTATATATGAAGAATTTTTATTTTGTTGAATTTTCTTCATTGAATAATTTTTCTATTCTACTTTTTCTATTATTAACTAATTCTAAATGTGTGCTATGAATATTATTATCACCATCATAAAATTTAACATTCAATCTAACTATTTGGCCGCTTATATTATGTGATTGTGTATCTATTACAGTAAAAATACCTTCTATATACCACGATGAATTTTTACGTATATCTAATATTTTTACAGTATCGCCTATTTTAAACATAACTAATTAGAAATATTTTTATATGATACACCCCAAACCAATTCTACTTTATGTTTAGAAACTCTTCTAACATATTTATCATAAATTCCTTCTACAAATGTTTTAGTAGAATAGAATTTCTCAGCATCTTCTATAGAATCAAACCACAATTTAACAGATACACTCTCGATTGTAATTTTTCTTATTAATTGTATATGTGGTGATTGTATTCTTCTCAATTCTTTTACGAAAACTTCTAAATATCTATCATCAACATTTTCATTATCAGGAAAATTAAAATATACAGATTCCAAACCCTCTATTTCTAAAGTTTCATCTCCATATACATTTTCGGGTATCAATTCATCAAATGTTGCAAAAATAGAATCTATTCTTGCTCTAAATTCATGAAAATTAAGTTCTTCTTTCACTAAATCTCTTTTTTCCAATTCTATTTCTTTTGGATAATGAGGATTATTGTTATTTAACTTTCTCCACTCACTGATTTTATTCTTAATATCATCATCCTTTTTACTTAGTACTTTGCTATCTTCTTCAAATAAAGTTTTTGGATAAATTGATATTATATGATGTTTATATTCTTTTAGAATATCTTTTGATAAATGATTAAGAAGAAATTTGACTCTAGCTGTTTGATTATTCCCACCTGTTCTATATTCAATAGTTTTTAATTCGAGTAGTATTAATCCTTCTGGATTATTTAATAAAGATTCTGTATCTTTATTCAAAGAAACCATCTTAGATTCCATAAAAGATTTGAAATCTCCTTTCGTCTTAGTAATTGTATTAGTTGATTTCTTGAAATTACTCAACATAAAATCAAAATCATCTTCAATTTCAGCCATATTTATAAAATTTATACCATTATACCTTTTAAAAAGTTAAAAGTTTGAATTTTAACAATGAATTAAAAATTAAAAAAGTTAAAAATACAAGATCATGATATATAATATATTAATAATATACTATATTAAAAGAATAATTATATATTGAATGATATAGTAGTTATAAAAATCATTAAATGTTAACTTATATGATTATCTGGTATAGCAGTTTGTTTTAATCCTTTTCTTTTAGCTATATTTTCTTGATGTTTAGCTTCTATTTCAAGTTCTATGTCTAATTGTGATCCTTCATTTCCTAATGAAGTACCTTCTATGTCTATTAAGTTTTCAGTATCTACTTTGGGATTTTCTATTTCTGTTTCAGGAAGAACAGCTTCATTTTTCTTAAACTCGTTAAATTTCTTAATGTTTCTCATATTAAAAATAATCTTCAAATTTTACATCACCATTTTGAACTACTATTTTTGAAATAGTTTCGCCCTCATATTTATCACCTTTTTTATATTTTTCTTTTAGTTTTTCTAATTCTTCTTTATTGTCCGCTTTAAAATGTTTTCCTATTTTATAAGTATTAGTCATTTTATTAGCTTTCATAGCTTTTTCCAAAGCTTCTTTTGTAATTATAGTTAATATATATCCATCACCTTCTTTTTTATGTTTAGAATTTTCTTTTTCTCTATCTTCATCGGATAACTTCATAAGTTTCTTTTCTTGAAGAAATTCATTGAATTTTTTAATACTCATTGATTTAGTTATATTTTGATTATATATAAATATTCACTATGCTTATTTTTAATATATAAAGTATGAAAAATATTAAATCATTTGAAGCTTTTGATAATGATATAGAGAATAAAAGACTTTATTTAAATGTAGATAATGGAATTACTATTAAATCTGATGTGAATAAAACATCTAAACAAGGTTTTATTGAAAAAATGAAAGATAAATTTTATAGTGTATCTAAAGTTAAAGAAATAGTATCTAAAGTTAAATGGGAAAATTTAATAGTTAAAGATGTGAATATGATATCTACAACAGATGGTGAAAATTCTATAATAAGAGTTTTTTTACCTGATGAAATTCAAAAACAAATTAGATTATCTAAAATAGATTTTGATTATGTTGAATTTAAAATTGATAATATAGGATTTGATAATAGAACACATACTATTGGTATAGATGATAAGTTAAAAGGTTTAGGATTAGGATATAAGTGTTATAAAGCTTTAGCGAAACATTTGGGATGGATAACATCACATTCAAATGCTTCAAGTGATGCTAAAAATGTATGGTTAAAATTAATAAAAGATAAAGATTTTTACTCTATTTTATCTAAACTTTCTGTAATGATTATTAATAAAAATTTATCTAAAGAAAATATTAGAACTGCTATTTTGAAATTTTTATCAATTAATTTTGTTAAAATTGAAGGTGAGTCTGATAAAGAAATAATCAAAAAATTAGCAGGAAAGAAATTTCCTATTAAAATGGACGATGAATTAAAACAAATGTTCAAAGATGATGTTTTAATTAGAAGATTAGATATTGACTATTTTGATAGAATAAGTAAATTTATAAAAGATGAGGATGCGGTAAATATAAAAGATGATGATATGCAAATTCATTATAGAAACAATACTAAAAGAGATATGAATAAAAAAAGGGAGAATTAATCTCCCTTTTTTCTTTTTTTCTTACGAGTTTTAGTAGATATCATTTTATCAACAACTATCATGTTTAAAACTTGAAGTTGTTTCGTATAAAGTACTAGTTCAGATTTTAAATAATCTGATACTATTTCCTTGAATGTAACTATTTCTATTCCCATAATATTATAATTTAGATTATTTTCTTTTTTCCGCAGGTTTTTCTTCTTTAGTTATAACATTATCAATTAGTCCATAATCTTTTGCTTGTGGACTACGCATCCAGTAATCTCTTTCGCAATCTCTATAAACTTCTTCATAAGTTTTTCCTGAATGATTTGCAAGAATTTCATAAAGTTCTTTTTTAAGAATATCAATTTGTTGTGCAGTGATTTGAATATCAGTTGCTTGTCCTTGTGCGCCACCAAGAGGTTGATGAATCATAATTCTTGAATGTGGAAGAGCAAATCGTTTTCCTGCTGCACCACCCGCTAAGAGAACTGCACCCATTGATGCTGCTAAACCTGTACAGATAGTAGATACGTCTGGTGAAATATAATTCATAGTATCATAAATACCCAAACCTGCATAAACTGAACCACCTGGACTATTTACATACATTTGTATATCTTTATCTGAATTTGCTGATTGTAAAAAGAGCATTTGTGCTACTAAAATGTTTGCTACGTGATCATCTACACCAGTACCTAAAAAGATAATTCTATCAGCAATTAAACGAGAGAATACATCAATTTCTCTAAAATTAACATTACGTTCTTCTATAATTGAACGTGTCATATTACTAATGTCGGGTACTATATGTCCGATATAAGGAACATTCATAGTAATATTTGGAATATTACTTAAACTTTGTATTGCGTTGGTTTTAATGTACTTATCAACGTGAATACCACCAATACCCATATGCTTTACGGCATAATTTCTAAAATCTTTTCCAATTTTTAAATGTTCTCTCATATTCGTATTTGATAAGTGGTTAATTATTTTGTATTATATCAAATATAATTAAATTATTTATAATACCAAAATATTTTAGAATTATTTTTTAAATAATTTTGTATAGTTTAAAAAAGTATGAGATTTTTATAAACTTTTAAGTATTTATTAGTAAAATAAATACAATTAATTAAAAAAATTAGATTTATATAAATGATACATATTACAAATACATTAGGAATGAATTATAGAGAAGCTTTAGTTTTAAAATATAAAGCGGAAATCGCAGAAGCGGAAGCAATATTAAATACTTATTTTAATTCATCTGTTGGTATCGGTGAACATTCAGATTTACTCATTGAATTTGATAAATGGATAGAAAAGTTAGCAAATGCTAAAGATAAATTAAATACTATTGAAAATATTAATGGTGTAGTATTAAAATCATAATAATTTGTATTATTTGTATATACTCCAAAGAAAAATAGCTTACTTATAGTAATTTAGTAAAATTAGCCCCTAAATAGGGGTTATTTTATGCTGACATTTTTTTACTAAATATATCCAATTTCTTTTAAAGCTAATATTTTTTAATATATAATAAAAACAATCTCTAAAAAGTTGGCAGATTTTGATATTTACAGTAAGTTAAATCCTGGTATTTATATTTCTGAAAGGGATTTATCTGTATTTAATGTAACTCAATTTTATAATCAAATAACTCTTGTATTAGGATGTTCAAAAGAAGGTCCATTCAATGTTCCTATTATTAATATTAGTCCTGATAATTTTGAAAAGAAATTTGGAATGCAAGATTATGCATTAGAAAGAAAGGGATCATATTTTCATAGAACTGTTAAGGCTTTATTACAAGAAGGACCTGTTCTTACTGTTAATCTTAGAACTACTGATAGAGAACTTGATAAATATAATTGGATAAATCTTTCTACGAGTTCTGATAATTATAATTCGAACACTAGGACTAATCCAATAGAAGATTTTTATAATATAGCTGATGGGTTTTGGAGAAAAAATGTAGACCAATTAATTGGACTTGCTGATGATAATATACCTGATTCAAATAAAAATCCATTTAATATAGTAAATCAAAGTGCTAAACCAGTTTCTATTTTAGCATTTAAATCAAAAATAAAAGGCTTTGATATTACAGTTGAAGATTGGTATAATTCAAAAACAATTCCTCAATATTTACACCCTAAAGATTTAATTTCTGATTATTTGATAGATGTATATGCTATACAAGGTAGATGGAATAATTATGAAAAATTAGCTCTTGATATTAAATGGTCAAAGTATTTTAATAAAAACGGATTCAAAAGAGAAACTTTAGATGCTTTTATTGGAGAAGCAGAAGTAGTACTTGTTAATAAATGGACGGGTTCGGTATTACCATATTTCAAGGATAAGGCTGGTAGAGATATGTATATTCAATCAATTATTAATAATGATGTTGATGAAACTGGTATATGGACTGCTTATAATTCTGATATTATAGAAACTGATTATAGAAATGGATTGGTTGATATATTGGGTGATAATCTATCAGCAAATAAAAAGCCTAAAATAGATTTTCTTTCTTATAAGAAAAATCTTACAGATTTATATTTAGTAGAAGAAAAACTTCTTGACCAACCAGGTAATTCATTTGGTAATCCAGAATTTGTATTAGGCGGAAGAGAGCAGTATAATTCAGAAGGATATGTATATGGATGTAAATTAAAGAATATTATAGTTAATACAACAAATACATTGAAAGTAAAACCATTAGATTGTTTTTATGATGATGCTTATGGTATAATTAATGGTAAGAAAATAGAATTAAATAATGATATTAACTATGATTTAGTATTACAAGAAATATTAACACCTGGTAATAAAATAATATTTGCTGTTATATTAACAGAAAATGGTATTAGTTTTAAAATAGGTAATATGATTCCAAATTCATATACATCTATTTTACCTTTGGTAGATTATCATACAGAAATTGTTCTTGGATATTATATTATATCACAGGATTTATTAGGTTATGAAACTGAAAATTATAATGTACAATTATTTGGTAATGTTATTGACGCTGTAGGATTTGTAAATCCATTTACTAAAAATTTAAATTCTAAAATAACTTTAAGAAATACTAATTATATTTGGCAACAAGAATTAGTATTCTATAATATTAATAATTATAGTTCACAAGATTATCAACAGTTGAGAATATACCACTTATGGTATTGGTTAAGTAAAAATTTAAAAGAAAAAGAATCATTATATATTGATATTGATGGTAAAAAACAATTAGTTGAATTTGTTGAACAGTATAATGAATCAAACAATAAAGTAATTAAAATATCAATTCAAAATAAAGATTCTAATATAAGAGATACTGATGGAACTGCTGGTACATCAGGACTTCTTAGTATTTATATGGAAGATTTAGAATTCCTTTCTCAAAAAGAAATTGAATGGATTGAAAAAATTGAACCTTTTGTTGATGGTTCAAATGGTATTATAGGTGATGATTCATTCATATATGATTCATTTGTTAAAGGAGAAATTAATAGTGGTGATCCTTTCTTTAAAAGTATTGGTGAAGAAGATAATGTAGTATTTTATACAGACTATATTAATAATTATATCATGTTGAAAGATGGTCCAAATGCTAATTATGTTGGAAGTAAAGTAATTGTGTATGGTAGTACAAAAAATGATGGTATATTTACAATTTTAAATTCTACTTATATAGGTGGTGAATTCGTATTATACGTCAAAGAAGATATTACACCTGAAACTGTTGACAAACTTAGAATATATGATGCAGAGAATCCTAAAATAGTTAATTTATATTTTATTGGTGGTAAAATGAAAGCTAAAGTTGAGGATTATAATGGTGATTCAGAAGAATTGTATCGTAGAGTATTTGGTAAAATTGATAGATCTCAATGGAAAAAAACTTTAGAAATTGAGCAAGTAATTGATTCAAATAGGATACTTGTGAGTGCTCAAACATATGGGAAATTACTTAATTATAACTATTATTTACTTGCTAATAATAAATCGCTTACTGATGATACGAATGAAGTTAAAAGAAATTGGACTCGTATTGTTGATTTAGTTAGATGGGCTGATGATGAATCTTTAATGCTTGTAGAAACGGATGCGCCTATAGCAATGAAAACTTTTGATGGTGATTTACAAACCGAATATCTAATACCAATTGATGAATGGGTTGATACATTAGATTTTAAAGTTCTTGAACCATTTATTGTAAGAGAAGAAAGTTTACCTAATGGGACAGAAGAAAGACAGAATCAAATTTTAAATCTTATTAGTAAAGATACTAAAATGGCTAAATCTTTATGTGTTGATAGAATGGAGTGGAGATATTTGGTAGATAGCTTTGGATTAGGATTAACAAGTAATTCTAAATATCAATTAGCAGAATTATGTTCTAATAAACAATTGGCGATGGGATTTTTGAATATGCCAAGTATTAAACAATTTAGAATGTCAGAAAAAACTTTATTTACTAAAGATGGTTCATTCGATACTAAATTACTTTTAACTGGTGGTGATAGAAGAAATAGTGCAGGTGTAAGATATAGTTTAACCGAAGTAGGTAAATCATATGTGATGTATATTACACCTTATGTTGTAGTATCAGAAAGAGGTAGAAAATTTGAAGTTCCACCATCTCCTTCTATAGCACAACTTTATATGAAAAAGCATAATAATACCAAAGTATTCCAACCATGGACTATTATGGCAGGTGTACCAAATAGAATAACTCAGATAGCTGGATTAGAAGAACTATTCTCACCTGAACAATTATCGGATTTACATAGATTGAGAGTTACTCCAATAACTAATTTTCAGAATATTATATTTTATCCTTTTGCTGAAAATACTTCTGAGATAATAAATTCATCTTTAGGATATGCTCATAATAGAGAAGCATTAATAGAGTTAGAAATAGTTTTAAAACAAGAATTGAATAATTTTCAATGGGATTTTTATACTAAAGAAAATGCTAAACGTATTGTTGATATAGCTAATAGTATATGTGGTAATTTTAAAATAGTAAATGCTATTGCTGAATATAGAAATTATTTTGATTTTGATCCAGAGCTTATAGATGCTCAAATAGCAGTTCTTAATACGTATATTGAACCTGTAGCTGGTATGGGTTCAATAGTTATTAGAATTAACATCCTTAAAACTAAAGGACTTGAAGGTATTTAAAATATTTCAATTATTTTTATTTTTATTTTAAATTTTCTTCAAACTTTTATGGGTTCTTGTGTATAATCTCTGATTACAAATTAAAATATTTAACAAATTAAAGGCAATTAAAAGAAAAATTATGGCAGATTTATTTAACATGGATGACAGTATGGGTATGGGTTTCTTAGATAAGAAAGCAGGATCCAATGATGGTATTTACAGACCAAATTTAAAAAATGCAAAAGATAAGAAAAAAGGATACAGAGCAGTCCTTCGTTTCTTACCTAACTTCACAAATGAGGGTAAATTAGGAGAATTCCAAATTACTAAATTGGTACACTACGCAAACTTCACAGATTACACTGATTTGAATGGTTATTATGATTCAATGAAATCATTCGGTAAAGCAGAGAAATGTGATTTGTATGACACATTTTGGCAATTGAAAAATTCTAAGAGTGTAGTACAACAAGAAAGAGCGAAACAAATCGCTTATAGCACAAAGTATTATTCCTATGTTCAAGTTATCGAAGATGAAAATCAACCTGAAATGGAAGGTAAAATTATGATTTTCCCATTTGGTAAAAAAATTAAAGAAAAAATTGCAGCTGAGTATTCAGGTGAAATTACAGGTGAAAAATGTAATGTTTATGACATTGCAAATGGTAAAGATTTTGTTCTTATCATTAGAGAAGTTGGTGGTTTTGCTAATTATGATTCTTCAACATTTAAACCAGAAGTATCAGCAATTAAAATCAGTGGGAAAGAAGTTCCTGTAGTTGAAGATTCTAATGGAAAAAGAAGCATCAATGCTAAATTCCAAGAACATGTAAAAGGTTATCTTTTAAAGAGAGATAAAAATCTTGAAGATTTTGCTCCACAAAGATGGACAGAACAACAAAGAGGTAAAGTTCAAAGAATTGTTGAAATTCTAACTGGAAATCCAGTTTCACATGCAAATACATCAATCAATACAGCATCTAAGACTGATTTCTTCAATGAACCTGAAGTAGTATCTACTTCATCAAGTTCACATTCTGACGATGTAGATCCAGATGATTTTTTTGATAATATCTAATATAAAGAAAGCCCTTTAAATAGGGCTTTCTTGTTTTAGGGGGGAATATATATTGGATATATAATTTACACAATTTTCTACTTTTAGAAATTAAAAAATAAAATACATTATTATGGATAATTTAATAGGCAAACAATTGAAGTATAAATCAGGACCAAATGAAGTATATCAAGTAATAGATCAAAAAGATGGTATGATTACTTTTGGAAACAATGCTAAAGTGTCAGAAAATAAAGTATATGAACTTTTTGAAGAAGTTAGACATAATTCTGATGTTGTTAACCCTGATTCTTTCTTCAATACAAATGGTTTAAGTGGTATAGCAGATGCTATAAGAAATGGACAAACATCAAAAACTGTTGGTATTCCAGATAACCATATACCAGAAGTTAAAACAGAAATTAGTGATGATACTCGTAGACAATATGAAGATTATCAAAGAAAAATGACAGAAGATCAACGTAGATATAATTCATCACATGGTTTGTCGGAAGAACCTATTAGAAAAGTTATGGGTGAGTCTATGCGAGAATATATGAATGAAGATGAATACGAGCAATCAAATCATCATACAGTACAGACACATCAAAAAATAGTCGTAAGTGAATCAGATAGTCTTTTTAAAAAAATGAGAAGAACTACACCAGTTAAAATCAAATTAATACTTGATGAAATGTTACCAAAGAAGGATTCAATCAAGCATTTTAATGATATGTTTGATGAAGATGAATCTATTATTGATAAATTAGCTAAAGAAATTTCCCAAAAATATCTATCTAATCCAAAAATGATCCAGGATTTAATTGCTGATCAATTAGAAGCTATGATTTATCCAGGTAAAAGGAAAAAAGTTAAGAAGAAACCTGTTAAAAGAGTCGCCGCTAAAAAAGCACCTATAAAAAAGGTAGTTGAAAAAACAGAAGAAAATATTTAATGATAAAAGCATTATATAGAAAACGTGCTGAATTATTAGTAAAAGAATATATTTTATTTAAAGATTATTCGGAACAAGTAAAATTGAATTTAGATAAATTTGAGAAAGATGCTGAAATTTATAAAGAGGAGATTAAAAATATCACTTTAAATACTGATATACGTCCTTCTGAAAAATATGAATTAATAAATTCTAAATTGGAGAATATAGAAAAAATAGCACTTAAAATAAGCAGTGTATATAATACAATGAATGATAAATTTAATGGTTTAAATAAAGAACGAGATATTTTAATAAAAACTTGTATAGAAGATAGTCCAGAATTAACGGAAGATAGCATTATTAAAGAGCTTGCTAAAATGATTCAAGAAGGTAAATAGCCTTCTTTTTTCATTTTAAAAAGGGGATTGTTTTTTAAATATATAAATCAAATAGTTTTTAAACTAATGCAAATTTCAAAATTTCAAAAACTTGATGTTGATATTCTATTAGAATGGATATACGATGATTCCAATTATATAGCAGAAGATTATAGAATTATAGTTGACACACTAACAGAAAATAGAAGCTTTAGTCAAAACGAAAGAACTGGTATAGTTGATTCTATAACCAATAATACGACAGTAAAACAATTATTTCTTTTAGATAGAACAAGTAATAAATGGGGTATAGTTGACCCAAATCCATTAACAAATAGATATCATTTTTTACAATATCAGAATTATTCAGGAAACGTACCTGTTCGATATGATAAAGTAAGAATACACTTCCCTGTAAATTACACTTTTAAAGATAAAATTGGTATGTTATTGAATATTGAATTGTTCAATAAAACACAGGATGTATTATATCCAATATCGAATTATTTTTTCGATAAAACTGATCCTAATAGAGTACTTGAATTTAATTTTGGAACACCTTTTCAATTTCAAGAAAGAATTTGGGGTAAATATTTAGAATTACAAATTCCATCACCATACGCATTAACAAAAGATTATCAAATAGTAAATTCTAATATTATACCAAGAGAAGGAACTATTCATAAAAATTTAGTAAATGATGATTTTAATATTTTAAGTTTAGAAACTCCTATATTTGTAACATTTCAGTTCTTAACTAAAAGAGAGGAAAAACTAAAACAAGTTTCTTATTTAACTACAGAACCATTTCAAATTACTTTACCATTAGTTCCTGAATTTGAAAATTTAGGAGTTAAGATTGAACATGCTACTGATGGAGATTATTTTGAAATATTTGGTACATTTAATAATAATATAAGTGATTTTAATGCTTTTATTAAAAATAGTGAAAAAGAAGGTAAAAGATATTACATAATATATGAAATAACTCAATTTGAAAAGAATATTAAAACAAAAACTTTAAGCTTCTTCAAAGACGATAATTTTGATATTCCAGAAGAATTTAGACCTATAATAAAGTTCTCTACAACAACGGCATCTATTGACGTTACATTGAAAGTAATTAATAGTGCAGATGATTCTATCATATTAAGAAATGCTCAGTATACAATGCTACAAGATGAAGCTGGAAGGTATGCTAAAAAACTCACTAAAATTAATATTAAAGATACATATAAACCAAAAGTTTATAATGCTAAAGCAAATGAAATTAAAGTTGATGGTTTTTCTGTATTACCACAGCCAGAAAAAGTACAAGTTCCATTTCCAATAATGTTTGAAAGGTTTAATATTGTTTCATCTAATAGATCTGAACAAATTAATGATACTACTTATTATGGTATGGGTTTGAATCAAATACTTTTACACCATACAGATAATATAGTTGAGTTAAAAATTGCTAAAGGTACTAATTCTGCTGGTTTTGTTCCATTCGCTATTTTGGAGGGTACGCCAGTATTCTTACAATTCAAATCCAGTAAAAAATTAGTCGAAGTTCCTTTATTTCAGGAAAGTGGTAGAATTAATTTAGCTGAGGGTAATGTAGTATTCAGAGTACCATCAAGTCAAATGCCTATAATATCAGAAATTAAAAAAGATGGTTTTGATCAATTCTATATTTTACTAAAACCTACAACAGGAATAGTTACTGTAGTATATTTTGGTAGATTTATTATCTCCAGTGATTTTTAATATATAATACAAAATAAAGTGTTATATGAGTGCCAGTTTATCAAGTAATGGTGATAATTTTATATTTAATCTACCATCAGACTTTATTCCAAAAGTATTAGAAGATAGATATAAAATTCATTTAAATAATTTTAGAAAACCTTACGCTACAGTAATTGATTATATTAATTCTTGTATTAAAGATATTAATTTACCTGGTATGAATGCACCTACTGTAGAACAAAAAGAATTTTATGGTAAAGCTAGGAATTTTAGAGGTTCTGCATCACCATATGATATCTATACTAGAGATTTTAATATCACTTTTAAGTCTGTTGATTTTCATGTGAATTATTTTATAATATCTGATGCTTTTCAATATCATTATCAAAAAGCTGGTAAACCATTCGTTGAACCATTTACAATAACAGTGTTAGATTTTGAAAGAAGAGAGCATTTTAAAATTTATGTTAAAGAAATATTAATTAAATCTCTTTCTGATATAAGAATGGCGAATAATGATAAAGGAGTAGATGAAAAAGATTTTACACTTTCACTATCATTTAATTATATAGATATGGAATATATGCCTAGATATGGAGAAGGTACAACTGACGGAACAAAGATAGAGGATTATTCAAATCAACTAAAAAAGAATGATAATACATAAAACAAAAGAATTTATTCTTTTATAAGTACAAAATGATAATATTATGGATGATAAAGAGAGAGAAGATATTTTCAAAGCACATTTAACAGCTTTATTTTTTCAATTTAAAGATAAGCCACATTTATTAGCAAATTATTTTTCACAACACGATGCTTTAAAAGAAACATTTAAAGATAGAATAATAAGTAATAGCAAATTAAAGAATATACATGAAAGTATGAAAAATAATGAGGATTTGGACAAACCATATTTTCACAATTTAGAAGAAATGCAAAAATACTACAATCAATTATTCGAAAAAGATAAAGAACCTCAAAAGATTCACCCTGTTTTAGGGGCTTCTACAAAAGAAGAGGCTTTAAGAGTTCAATTACAAGAAGCTATCGATAAAGAAGATTATGAGAAGGCTGCTAAATTAAGAGATTATATGAAGCAATTAGGAATAGATTTTTAATAAATAAAAAATATAATAATTTTTAAAATATCATTTAAATTTCACATAAACACTAAACTAAAATTGTATTATTTGTATAATTAGGGATTAATTCAAACTGTTTAACTAATATAAAAAAAGAAAAATGAAAAAAACAAAAGTAAGAACATATTCAGAAAATTATGATGAAAATCTTTTGAAAATGTACATGGAAGCAGGTTTTAACTATGGTATGAAGCTTGAAAATGGATCGGTTGTAGAAGGTGTATTGTTGGGACAAACAAATAGCCATATCTTAGTAGATATTGGTTATAAAGATTGTGTTCTTATTGATATAAAAAGAGATGAATATTTAGCGTTAGAAAAGTTAGGTAAAACTGTTGGTGATACTACAGAAGTAATGATTATTAATGTTACGGAAGATCCATATCTTATTATGGGTAGTTTTACACAGTTAAATAGAAAAGACGCTTTTGCTGAAATTTTAGAAAATGCTGATAGAACAATTTTTGTATCTAAAGTAATGGAGTGGTCTCCAGCAGGATTTAAATTGGACATCACTTATGATGAACATAAAGTTCCAGCATTTATGCCGAATACGTTAGCGGGTATTAATAAATTATCACCAGAACAATCACAGGAATTAATAGGAAAGGAAATTCAAGTAATGATTGAGTCTTTTTCAGATGATAGAGGCACTTTTATTGCAAGTAGAAAAAAATATCTACAAACATTAATTCCTACAGCATTAGATAATTTAAAAATCAAAAATGATGATGGTACTTACGCACTTCTTACTGGTACAGTAACAGGTACAACTAAATCAAGTGTGTTTGTAGAATTTAATGAATGTTTAACAGGTATGATTCACATTTCAAATTTAGAATCTTCCGTTGCATCTAAAATAGACAATGTTAAACCAGGTGATTCAATTAACTTCTATGTAAAAGAAGTAATTAAAGGGAAACTATTCTTAACACAAGTTATTAGAGTATCTGCGTGGGATTCTGTCACCAAAGATGATATCTTTTCTAATGTTAAAATTAAAGATGTTAAGAAATTTGGAGTATTGGTTCAAATTGATCAAGAAACTGTTGGTTTGATTTCTAATAATGAATTAGAAAAATCTAAAAAAACATTCAAAGTTGGAGATTCGGTAAATGTGAAAGTTACTTATATTCAAAGAATGGAAAGAAAATTGAGCTTATCAATTGTCTAAAGTTAAAAAGTCCGATTAATAAAAAATCGGACTTTTTACAAGTAATTCAAAAAAATAAATTAGTTAAGATGCGTAATAAAAATAAAAATTCAGCACATTTCAATCATCCAGACTGGAGTATTGAAGCATATGATTTAACAAGAGAATTTATTGAAACGAATGAAACTTTTCCTAATAATACAATTTTTGTTGGAGCTAATTATAATAAAGGGTATATAAGTTTTGATAGATTAGTGAAAAAAATTATTGAACTTGGTGGTGAAGTTATTTTTAAATCATCTACATACAATTTAGGACCAAGAAAAGTATATTATTTTGTTGATGATAGATATTATATTTTTGAAAATGTACATTATAGAAAACATGATAATTTCATAGGTGTTAATGATGACGAGAAAGGTAAATTGATGTCTATTGTTGGGTCATTAACAGTAATGCATAAAGAAGAAGTTTTGGATAAATCTGTTGTAGATATAATTGAAGGATGTTTATTAAAAACCGAAACAGTCCCAATGATTGGTATTATTTCTAGAGATCAATCAGGTTTCTTCTTAAATGAAATAAAAATGGAAGCTGATGTATCAAATGAATTGAATTTGCATTATGGTAGCACTTTTGATAAATTTCACGAAAAACTTCTTGAAAAATTAATAAACACAAATAAAGGTTTAACTTTACTACACGGTGATCCAGGTACAGGTAAATCATCTTATATTCGTAAATTGATTTATGATTTAAAACAAGAAACAAATAAAAAGATTATTATTGTTCCAAATAATTTGATTGGATATTTAGTAGATCCAGAATTTAATACTTTTCTTTTAGATACAATAGAGTCATATCAATATGATGATGAAGAATATGGTGAATTTTCAGAAGATGGTGATGATGACACAGAAGATGAGAATATTTTAAATGGTATGATTCTGATTCTTGAAGATGCTGAATCGGTTCTCTTAAAAAGAGAAAGAGGTGACTCAAATCAAGGTACTAGTAATATTCTTAATTTAACTGATGGTTTGCTAAATGATATTTTTGGAATCCAGGTGATCTGCACTTACAATACATCCGATGATAATATAGATCCAGCTGTTATGAGAAGTAAAAGATTAATTGCGAAAAGAAATTTTAAAAAATTATCAATTGAAAATAGTAAAAAACTAGCTATACATTTAGGTGTTCCTGATGTTAAATTAATAACGAAAACTATGAGTGTAGCTGATATTTATTCAATGTTAGATAAAGAAAGCGAAGATATACTTATACAAAAGGACGATAGCGATGTGGAAATTGGATTTAAAATATGATAATATCAAATAAAATAGAAATTATATGTCTTAGAATTGATAAAAAAGGTAGCTTGTAGACTACCTTTTTTATTTAAAAGACTCTTAAATAGTAAAAAGAATGTTGTAAAATAATATATAACTAAAATAAATCTTTTATTTTGGCCAATAGTGTTAAATTACTGAATTACTTAGATCCGCAGGACAATTACTTAAGATTTTACACTGAATTAGATTCTGATTTCGAAGTTGGTGATAAAGTGTTCATTATTGGTGGTAATTATGACAATACATTTTATACAGATAAAACTCATAATGGATTTAATCCATTTCATCAATATGCTGCTGGATATGTAATTTTAGATGTTGATCAAACAACTGTTTCTAATGCTATCACATTAAATATTAAGTTTAGTGATGCTACATTTAATTCAGGTGGTATACAAACATTGATTTTTGATCCTAAACCTGTGTATAAAACAGAGATTGAATTATTATTAGAACCTAATCAGGTAAGAGAGGCTTATATATCAAAGACATATTTTAAAAGAGGTGAATTTAATGGTGGTAAATTCCAAGATGGTATTTTTGGAGAATATAACATTAAAGGTACTCACGATTCAAATAAAGTATATCAAAGACAACATTTTGTTGATTTATTACGTGCTACATCTGTTGTAGCAAATGATATAGTTACAGTTAATGCTATCGATGCTTATGATTATACTACATTGGAAACGCCTGTAAATAACAATAGAACTAAATTCAATAACAATTTTGATAATACACCTGCTGAATGGACAGGTGGTATATTTTTAGGAGGTGATTTTCAATGGGGTGAATGGAAATCTAAAAATAGTGATACTAAATCAGGTAAATTACAAAAACTCAATGATGATTTTGGTATTAAAAATATATTAGATAATTCTAAATATGATATTGAAACATTCACTGATAATAATAATGGTGTTGGATATAATCAATTTATATCTGGTAATTTTGCTAGAATATATTCGGGAAATTTAGAAATAGATTTTGATGTAATCAATAAAGAAATAATTTTCACAACAGTTCCTTATGTAATATCAAAAGCATTTGAAAATGGTTTTGATATTCAATTAAAAATAAAATCATCCATTAAAAATAGTAGAATATTTGATGTTGTATATAATGGTTCTAATGCTTTAGTATTGAGTGAATATCAAATATTTGATAATGATTTTACATTAGAGCAAGAATTATATTCTGAAACACAAGCATTTCATGATATAGAAATTTATGCTAAAGATAAAGTAGGAAAACCAGTTAGATTCTCTACAGGTAGAGTACTTTCTGCTGATTGGTTTGGTGGAGTGTTTGAAAAAGGTAGTTTTGAAGGTGGTGATTGGTATTGGGGTGAATTTAAAACAGGTACTATATCTACATCATATCAAACATCTAATTGGTGGGATGGTGTATTTAATGGTTCTGTAGATGAATCTTATGCTGAAAATCTTAGATGGTATAATGGTAATTGGGTGAATGGTAATTGGAAAGGTGATAGTAAAATTTCAGTTGAATCTATTATATATGATAATAGTGGATATATTAAAATTGATGTTCATACGAGATATAAACATTTATTTAAAATAGGTGAAAAGACATTTTTATCGTATTTTAAGAAAGGTATTACAAATTCATATTTAGAAAATTATACTGATGTAATTAATGATTATGTAATTAATTTTCAAACATTTAATTTAATTGATATTATTGAAGATAGTGCTAATAAAGCATTATTTAAAGTTACTCTACTATTACAAGGTAACTTAAATCCATCTATTCTTAAAGATATTAATTTACAGTATGCTAAAGTAAGTCAATCACATTTTAAAAAAGGTATTTGGAGAAATGGTATTTGGGAATCTGGTTTAAGAGAAGTTCAAAATTATAAAATTACTGATTTTGATGCTGGTACTAATTTCTTGCCTAATAAACAAATGCAGTTAACTATTAATACTATTGATAATTTAAAAGTTGGTGATAAAATTGAAATTACAAATTTTAATTTAGTAAGAGATATTGATATTGAATATTTAGAAGATGTTGTATCTACAAACGATAATAGACTTGATCAAGAATATTTTCAAAGTTTGGATTTAACTCTTACTGTTATTAATATTACATCAGGAACAGCAGGAAATAATGTTATTGTTAGATTCCCAATAAATTCTACTACAGGTGATATAGATTTACCAGAAATTAGCAAGGATAATTTAGCATGGTTTACTGATGATGGATTGAAAAGAATAGATTTAATTAATATAGAGAATGGTAAAACTGAGCTAGCAACATGTTTATGGATGAATGGTGAATTTAGAAGTGGTGCTTGGAGAGGTGGTTTATGGAAAAACGGAATATTGTCAAATTTATTATATTTTGATAATGTTAATACACAAATACAATCTGTATGGCAATCTGGATATTGGAAAAATGGTACATTTACTAACGGTGCATTTTTATCAGGTGTATGGCAAACAGGTGTATGGAAAAATGGTATCATGACAAATTTATTTGAAAATGATGATATAAATAGTGAAAATATTTATTCTGATGGTGATTCAGTTTGGATAGACGGTATATTTGAAAATGGTACTTGGAGAAGAGGATTATTCTTAGAAGGGAAATTCCTTAATGGTACGATTATTAATGGTGGTATCAATTCAATTGAGTGGACAAAAGGACAATATACTAATGGGTTTGGTGAATATGTAAAAACAAATAATATAAATAAAACTGGTAGATTTATAGATAGTAAGAATGAATATGATACATTATCAGCACCATCATTAATTTATATTGATAGAGATGGTTGGACACAATTAGATCAACCCTCATTTTATCAAAAAGGATATAATATAATTTTTCAAGATTTAGATTTACATGGTAATAATCCATTCAACAATCAAATGTTTAGTGTTCAGAATCGTGATATGTATGGTTCTAAACTTAAAATTGTTGATTCTACATCAGGTGATAACCCATTATTAAATTCACTATCATTACCAATAATAGCAACCGATAATATTGTTGATATTGTTGAAATGGGAACATCTGGAAATATATGGATAGCAGATAGTGGTAATAAAAGGATTCTTGAAGTAAATCAAAATACAGGCTTAGTAGATGTATTAGGAAAAGTTATAGGTGATTCAATAAAAGATAAATTTGATTTTTCTAATATTAAATTTATGTTTAAAGGAACAGCATTTGTTTATGTTGTAGATGGAAGTACTGTTAAGTTAATTAATGAAGATAAAGATATTATAATAACACAAACACCTGGTTTAGCATTGGGTGAAGAGATTGTTGATATGTGGGTAGCTTCTCAAAATCAAGTATTGAATGAAGTTGTATATCTTCTTACTAATTTAGGTAAAATATATTACTGGGTTCCTATGTGGAGCTCATTCAAGAGTTTAATAGCATTATCTTACACAGTTGATGTTCCTGTGTCATTTGTTGGTGTTAGACCTGATCAAAGCTCAAGAACTCACTTATTATTAAATACTCTTAATAATGGCATATCAAAATTAAAATATGCAGTATTGGATTATTCATTTAGTAATTTGACATATACAATGACATCAATCGTTGATACTGTAATTACTTTTAAAAATGATACTGTGGAAGGAACAGATATTAATAAGATTGAAAAAGTAACTGCATCATACGTAAGTGGTAAATTCAATGTATGGTTATTGTCATCTAAATATGATTCATCTGTACAAAATATTTATAGAGCACCGTATGATTTCACATTAAATTTATTCGATTTTGATGCTGAAAAATTAAATAGTAATGAATTAGATTATCCTGTTGATAGATTTAGATTGGGATTAAATAGTGAGCATTTGACAATTATTGGTAAAAAAGATACATATAATGTATTTTTCTCTAAAGCTAAAATAGCTAAAAGTGAGTTTGGTTTGGGTAATCCATCATCTACAATTAAATTGTTTGATATACATCAAAATCTTACCGATAATGTTAAATATTGGATTTATGACGATGAGCCAAAAAGTAAGAGGATATTATACATCACTGAAGGTAATGATCCTGAAAATTTCTATAATAGCGAATTATCTGATACAATAGAATCTGATGTTGATGTAATTCAATTAATACCAGGTGAATCTACAAATATTGTATATGCTATAATTAAAAGAAGTACAGTAACTTCTGAAGAATATAAAATAAGAAAAGTTGATAATAGTAAGATAGATAGTGAAAATAGTATAGAAAATGATACAACGTTCACATTCAGTTCTATTTATGATGGTGTATTTATAAAAGATACTTTGTATATAATTGCAAATGATGGTAGTGGTGTTAAAGTATTTAATGTTGATACAAATCTCGTTGTTTCATTAACAACATTTTCAACAAGTTTTAGTGTATTTACTGGTACAGGATTTAGAATGCATGGTGTAGAAGATGGTAGTGATATTATCTTAATGATTTATGAAAAAGGCATCAATAAAGTATGGGAAGCTAGAGTAAATTCTATTATTACTAATATATTCTTCTTATCATCAACTTTAAATGGTGTGATTGATATAGCAGTTGCTAAATCACCATCTTATGTACATTTATATTTAGCATATGCAAATAAAGTAGTAATGTCTATTTCAGATAAAAGTGTAGCGGGACATTATTCATGGACAGAAAACATTAAAGATATTGTTTATAATGGTAGTGGTATTGAAGAAATTGTAAAAACAGAATTTAATAAAATAGTTGTTAAATATGGTATTGATTTTGATATTTTTGATATTGACTACACAAGTACAGATAAAACTATTGAAGAGGCTGTATTAAATGGAACTAATTTTTGGGCTATTTCAAATAATACTATTTTAAAGGTAAATAATTCATCGACTGGTGCGGATACTTATGAAGTATTACAAGGTAAATATAGACAAATTTCTAGACCACATGTATTTGCAGCATCAGTAAATAATAATGATAATGTTTTAGGAAAACCTAAATCAATAATACATGCACCTTCATTTGGTGGTGGAAGCTACATATATTTTATAGATGAATTCTCAGGATCATCTTCATATAATATAATTAGAAGAATAAATACTTCAACTAATGCTACATCAATAGAAAACTTTGGTTCTGATAAAACTAAGTACATATTAGATTTATCTTATGATATAGCTAATAATAGACTTTATGTTTTATATAGAAGTGGATCTGATACTAAAATTGGATATTTATCAACAGTTGATGGCAGTATAACAAATGGTAATACTTTTGTTGCAAATACAACAATAAGGAAAATTAGTGTTATGAATGATAGTGGTACTATTTATGTTGCGATGCTTTATGTGTTGTTGGATGGAACAAGCCAAATAATAATTTATAATACATTTTATTCAATATTTAACACATTAAATATACCTTCTATAGTATCTGATATTAGTTTTATTATTAATAACTCATCTATATCAAACAAGTATCAAATATTTTTTGTTAATGCTGATAAAAATTTGAATTTATTTTCCAATAATGCACTTACTGGTACATGGACTAAAAAATCAATGGGATTATCAGTTAATACAATTAATGAAAAATTAGATACAAACGATTTAATTTATGTTGATGGTAGTCAAACTATAAATTATATTAAAACTACAGGTGATACATCAGAAGATAGATTATCTGTTAAAGATATGGCTTTTTATAAATTGGTATCGCCAGAATCAATATTTTTCTATAATTTACCTCAAATTGGTAGTAGCGGTATTACTAGAGAATCTATACCATCGAACTTAAGTGATGGTATAGATTTATCATTAACAACACAAATAGATAATGATATAAGTGTTAATTCATCATCATTTAAAAAAATGGTAGCAATATCGAGTGATGTTGTATATGCTATGTTTGATAATAGTATTTATGAATATAATTTCAATGCTGTATCATTAACTAATTTAGTTGCACCTGTACTCGAATATAGAAATTCTCTTGATCAAACACCAGTTGGTATAAATAGTATCTATCACCATAAAGCTATTGATATAGCTGTTGTTAATGGTGATTTAATAACTATTTTTGAAATAGTAGATACTTTAAATAATGGTACAGGTAAATATAATATTTTTAGATATATCGGAACAGATTTTGTTAATATAGATTATTTATATTATAGTTTAACAGAATCAATTGCAGAAGATGGTGGAACTAATGGTGAAGTATTCCCTATGGGAACTGGTGGTATTAAATATTTATTTAATTCTGTCATAGAGCCTAAAATAGCAGGGAAAACAGAGACTACTGATAGTGATACATCAGAAAGCATTTACATATACATGAAAGAATCAATTTCATCATCTGAAATATTCTTAAAAGTTATTCAAAAAGTGGGTATTGATATAATTCAAAATTCACAATTTGCTGATTTAGTATTTTTATTAAATATACCTGGTTTTGATTCTTCTATAGAAACTCTTACAACAGCTTATATAACACCTAATCCGTTAGGTGGTTCAACACCATTAGCATCAACATCATTTGTAAATGTTTATGATTCTGTACCTGTTTCTGATACTCAGAAAATGTATGTAATATTTGAAAAACCAATTGGTCAATTATTTCAGATAGATACTAATTATACAATAAGTGTTAAATTTGATAGTAATATAGCTACAAATCCACCATCATATACAGACGTATATGATTTTAGAGTATATAAAAATAACTCTTCTGATGAATTATTAATTAGAGAAAATGGTACTAATTTTCCTATTAATACAGTAATAGATGTACTTAATAATGGATTTTGGGAATTAGTTAGAACACAAGAAGGTAAATGGGTAGTAGATAACATGGATGCTATAATTTCACCAACTCTTACTGATGGTGATGATTTAGAAATTCGTTCTTTAATTAAGGCGAGTAATTTTACAGTTATAGAACTTGATATTGTAATAACAAATAATAATACTATACAACTTGATTTATTGATTTTACCAGCACTTGATAAATCATATCATTTCGATTCATTCAATGGTATTGATAGAGGTTATAAAGTAATTAATACCCGCGGCAATCAAGTATTATCTCCTTATGTAACAGGTAGAGTATTATTTGAAACTATTGTTAATACCGATGTATCATTTAACGCTAATGGTACTGCTGAATCTGGACACGTTGTTTCTACAAGATGGAAGAATGGTTTATTTATTGGTTCATGGGATGCACCTCGATATTTAAATTATAATATAATTACTAAATATTCAGTATTTATTAGTGGTATATTTGAAGGTAAATTCTATGATGGTTTCTTTTTAGGTGGTACATTTAGAAACCCTGTTAATTCAGAGTCTATATTACTACAAGGCCATTTCATGTCTGACGGTGCTAATATTAATTGGGAGTCTGGTAAAGTTCAATCTGATTATCGTTATGATATTCATAATATTAAGTGGGACGATGTTAATAATGGTATATTAAAAGTTTTAGTACAAGGATTAACATATGACGGTGATGATTATATACCACAAACACCTACTCAAATAGCATCAGGTTCATTGGTTCAGATACCAACATTATTTAAGAAAAATGAAATTGCGATTGAAAAAATCACAAGAGGTAAAATTTCTATAGTGAGTGGAAAAGATGAAATAATATTAAAAGTTTTAGCACCAGAGTATTACGATGAAAAATTATGGGTTAATAATAATATATTTATAAGCTCTTCAAATTATACGGAATATCTCTTTGGTGAATTTATAGTTAACCATTCATATGTAAGTGATGGATTTTTATATCTTATCATAAACTCTAAATTTAATGCGTTTGATGTTAATGGTGAATACGAACCATTAATTAAGCCTAAATTACTAATTGCGTTCTATAATAAAATTATATCTAAAACGGATTATACTGATGGTTTTACAGAATTTGAAATAGCTCTTCCTGTTCCAAGTAACATAATTAACACACTTAATACTTATTCCGACAAATTGAGATTAGTTAAATCATATTATATAAATGATAATATAGATGTATTATTGTATGGTAATTTTGTTGGAGATTTTATAATTCCAAATTATTTACAAATGTTTGCATTTACATTTAATAAAACATATAATGATGTTATATTAAGATTTAATTCAAAAGCTACTAATTTATATTTAAATAATATTATAAGTGATAATAACACATCGTATGTTTCTGTTGATTTGAATACATCTTCAGCATCTTTATTTGCAATAGATGTAATGGTTAAAAATTCATATTTAACATCATCTAATGTTAATAATTGGATAGAAGAAAGTATTTTCTTATCAGGTAAAACTGATAGAAGATGGGTATCTGGTGCATGGTTAAATATTGATGATAAAGGTTTCTCTAATGGTAAATCGCAGTTTGGTGATTCGACTATAATGCCATTATTTGATGGTGAGCCTACAAAAGTAATTGACATTGCATTCGAAAGTAGAGAATATATTTGGATTCAATTAGAAAATTTAATACAAAATGTTGATAAACATAGATATATTACATTAAGAGGATTTACTGGTAATAAATCTAATTTAATTGGTTCTACACGATCTAAAGTATTTAGAATAGAAGAAGTGGATTCATATTGGATTAAAATTAAAAATCCATTTAAATATTATTATGGTTTAAATTCTACAAATTCATCACCATATTTGAAAGATTTTAATGTTGATGAATTACAAATTCAAAAACAAACAATGTCTTTAAAAGCACTTACTACTTCTTCTATTGATGCTAAAATTGATACGGGTGGAACAAATTTCATATTTGAATACGGTTGGGCATCAGTTTCATCATGGAATGGTGGCGACTTCTATGGTGATTTTAATTCTATTTGGAATGCTGGTAATTTCAGAGATGGTAATTTTAATGGTAAATGGTTTGGTAGTCCAGAATCTTCTAACTGGCAAGGTGAGATACAATTAAATAGAGATGATTTGGGTAATAAATTCTTACTTACAATAAGAGGGTTGAACGGAATTGTTAGAGAGAAGGATTTGATATACATTAAATTTAATTCAATTTTTAATAACATTGAATTAGTTGATGTTTTAGAAGGTTTTTATAGTGATGTTCAATATGATGGTACTAGTGGTAATTTAATAGCTGAGTATACAACTAATATTTATTTAGAAGAAGGTAACTATCCAGTAAATATTACAAGATATAGAGTGGATTATAAAAATTCTGATGTTTATACATTAGAAGATAATACATTAATTGTTGATTATAATGTCAATTTAGCATCAACTAATGATGTAAATATGCATACGTTAATGGATAAAAATATCGGAGCAACATCAGGTGGTTTAGTAATTAATTTTAATGGTGATAATAGTATTGCAACAGGTGATTTAGTTGATTTGGCATTAAATACTGGTAGTGTAGGTGAAATGACTGTTGATTTAGCATTTAAATATAATACTTTGTTGGAAGGTGATAGGAGTTCTATATTTGGTTTTCATAATACTGAAACTGTACAAAGAACAGGATTTAAATTATACATTAAAAAAGATGGTGGTATAGATAAAATATATTTAGAATATCAAAAAGATAAAGGGGCTGTAACTATAGAGTTAGAACACGGTGGTTTAACTAGCGGAACATGGAATAATATCTCATTATTCGTAAATAATAGCACTGCATCATCATCACTTAAATATATTGTTAATTCATATTATAATACCAAAGATATTTCAACATGGGATTCTTTTGTAGATAATGTTAATTATGATTTAAATTTAATTGGTCAATGCGTATTTGGATTATCTAATAATATAGTAAGTAATTTCTTAATTGGTCAATTGGATGAAATTAGAATTTGGAATAAAGATATGTATGATTATTTCTTATCTCCACATTTATTTCAAAATAAAAGATTTATAAATGGTTATATACCTCAAATTGTAGCATACTTTAGTGGTGAAAACTATGATATTGATAATGCTAAATATTATCCTAAAGAAGAAAATTATTTTGCTTTTGATAATGAATTTAAAAAAGTTGATACTTTGTCATTTACTAAAGTTAATAATGCTATCTATGAATTTGATATGTTAACACAAAGTAGAAATGGTGCATTTAAAATTATAGCTATAGAAGAAGAGAGGTTTGTTGAATCGGGAGTATCAGGATTTAAATATATTGTTGAATTATTTGGTATTGATAATGATGCGTCATCTTCTGGTAGAAAAGGAACATTTAGTTTTAAATATAAAGAAACCATAGTTTCTGGAAACAATGTAGTTGCGGGCAGAGAAAATTACTATTCAATTCCTTGTGAAATAGAATATTGGAAATGGCATAATGTAATAATAACCGAAAATGGTATTTATATTAATGGTATTGTTATACCAGAATCGAAAATTTCATTTAGAAATAGAGATATATTTAAACAAACAGTTAAAGTTAGAGTATCTTTAGGTGATAGTTCTTACTCACCCACTTCTAAATATGATACAGTTGCAGCGCTTTATGTAAATGGCGTTCAACCAACATATTTAAGAGGTTTCATAAAGAATGTAAATATATTTGAAAACAATAATACTAAAGAAGATTATATCATCTATAGAATTATATCACCAGAGGATATAACAAATTTCTCTGTTTCGGAGTCGTTTGGAACTTCTGGTAATAGAATTATATCTAATAATATATCAGCATCTACTTCATCATTAATTGAAATACCTTATTTTAATAATGATGGTTCTATGAGTTGGGAACATTATATTTATACAACTGAAAATTATTATAAAAGTTCGGTATCAGGAGATGAAATAATTTATAACAAAGATATTAGAGATAGTGGATCTATTATTTCATCTGACTTTGATGATAGTTTAAGATTTATTGATACGGATAAAATTTCAACAGCTTTACCAAGTTCTACTTGGCTAGAAGGAACTGACTTTATAACAGTTGGAAATATGTTAGACGATTTCTCAACTGTTTTAACAATATCTAATATGTCAAATTTTGAATTATTTGGTAAGAAATTTGCTGATACTTCGGGTAATGCTAAAATGAGAATATCAACAAATGGTATTATGACACTCGTTGATGATCCATTGATTGCTACTCAAAACTACTTCAATGCTTATAGTATGAATGACGTACCATTCGTTGATTATAGATATAAATATATAAGCTCTATTGATATTATATACATGTTGTTTACTGATTTATATCCACCTGCTACTGGTTCTAAATGGGAAATAGCAGATAGAGAAGATGAAGTTATACTTAGATATTATGTTACTTTATATAATGATAGTTATAATTCAACTGTGGTTAATGGTGTTGTGAGAAACAGTGGTTCGACACCACCATATCCTACTATACAATCAAACTTTAATTATTTTGCAATAAGACTTGATAAAATAAATTCAAATATTTTATTTTATAATAGAAGAATTAAAAATGATCCTTCACATCAAAAAATTCAAGGTATTAGAAGAAGTGATGCTACATGGAATTATGTAAATGATTTAAATAGATTTAGATATTATAAATATAAAAATACAGATAATGATTACATAGTAGGATATGATGATAGTATTTTAAATGTTAATCATCCTTCAACTAATACAAATAGTAAAATTGTATATGAAAGTAAGAATACTGAGTATATTCTCTACGTGCCACGTATTGTAACACATGATGATAATAATTTTATTGGTAAAATAATAACTAAAGACTATGATTATTTGACTTCTAATTTAAATATAAAATTAATTACATCATATAATAACAGTAAAGTTGGAAGTGTGATGTATGATTATGTATATGATTCAGCAAGAATAATAAATGATTATTATATAATTAATACAGTTGAAGGTAATGAAGGTACAGATTTTATTCAATATGGTAGTACAAGCTTTATACCATTGTCTTATACTTTCTCAGAACAATTTAATTTAAATCAATCTGATATTAATGTTTCAAGAAATTCATTTTTCTACGGTGGTAAATTTAATTCAAAAGTATGGTATAATGGAATTTTAGTGAGTGGAAATATAAATCTTGATGGTATAACAAGTTCTATATGGAAATATGGTATTAAACATAATGGTTCTATATCTTCTGATAAATTATTACCAGTTTATACACATTTACATTGGTTAGGTGGATTCCATATTGGTAATCCTACAAGTATTGTTAAAAATATTATTTGGTATCGTGGATACTGGAGAGGTGGTGTATGGAATGGTGGAAACTGGTTATCATTGAGTCTTAATAATCAATATACTTCTGATGATTGGTCGGTGTGGAATAAAGGTGAGTGGTATTCTAAATTTAATTTTAGAGTAGTTAGAGTTGCTACAACTATAGCATTTGCAACAGGATTGCCTATAATTGATGGTGTTCTTGTTAAAGAAGGTGATAAAGTATTAATTAAAAATAATGGTATGTATACAGCAAGTGCTATTAAATGGATTAAAGACGCATCTATAACTGATTACACAAATACTGTGGTGTTTGTATCTGAAGGAATTATTGAAAAAAGTAATACTTATATTTTCACAAAACCTACAATAACAACATTATATACTACACACTATAATCCTTCTATATGGCATGGGGGTACTTGGAATTCTGATTTAATTGGTGATAAAGAATTTACTTATCAAAGTAATGAATATAAATTTTATAATTTGAATGATGGTAAACAAATAGAATTACCTGTTGTAAATTCAATTTGGTTAGGTGGTGAATGGTTAAGAGGTGTATGGAATGGTGGTATATTTGCTAATGGTACTTGGCACTCTGCATCTGCTGCCACATCTGGTTTAATTGGATATGAAATAGATCTTGGATATAAATATCATAAATCATTTTCTTTATGGAATAGTGGTATGATGATAAATTCTATATGGGAGGGTGGTGTAGTAAATTCAAATACTTCTAATTTGGAAACTGTATTTGGTGATATTACAAATTTTGATATTATCACACCAGGTAGTGATTTCGTTTGGGATTCAACTAAATTTAAATTTAAATTATCTAATAATTCAACAACGATTTTAGGTAAAAAAGTATTTGATTTTAATAAAGATACACTAACAGTATCCAATTCTAAAAATAGAGTGTTGAGTCAATTTAATAATGACGGTATATTGTCTGTTTATTGGAAAAGAGGTGAATGGAGTAATGGTATATTCCAATTCTCATATTGGGATAATAAAAGTATTAATAATGTAGATTTGGGAATTATTTCTGAATCAGGAAATGAATCTATGTTTGATAACGGTTGTTTCTATTCATCTTATTGGAAAGGGGGATTATGGAACAATAGATCATCAAATAATACCACAAATTCATCTACGATAATTCCTAATAGTTTATTCTATCGTTCACAGTGGGAAAAAGGTTATTGGAAGGCTGATGGTTTAACAGGTACTACAGATAACATCGAAATTACTGACGGTATATTTTCACGTTCTGTTTGGAATGCTGGTGTGTGGGAAGGTGGATTATTTGACTTGTCTGTTTGGAGAAGTGGTGTATCATCAAATACAAATTTAACATACAAAGGAACAACTTTAGCTCTTACTACAACAATAACTGGTAAAAATTATACATTTGCTGTAAATCATGCTAATATTCCTACAACTATGATAGGTGATCCAACAACATTAACATATAATAATGATAGTACATTTATTACAAATATTGATAATATAATAAGTACTAAGAGTTTGAGATATTTGGGTGGTGTAGACAATCTTGCATCTGTTTGGGTTAATGGTTGGATGCGTGGCTCTGTGTGGCATGGTGGTGTATGGCAAAGAGGTATGTTTTCACATAAAGAAATAACAAGCATAGATTCATTTGATTTCTTTGATGATGGTGAAAATAATAAAATTTCACTTGGTGTGTGGGTTAGAGGATTGTGGCTATCTGGATATTTCTCATACTATAATGATAAGAATGTTATTGGACAATCACCATCATATGGGACAACATACGAATATTTAAATGAAACGAATGGTCATAGATGTTTATTTATGGGTATTAAAGCAAATGCTTATACTAGCGAAGGTGATTGGGATTTAGATAATATGTTTGGTATATCTAAAGCTAAATTGGATTTTGAATTAAGTAGTGTAAATTTGGCAATAAATAATATAGCGTCATTATTTGGTAAAGCAATGATAAAAAGTGGTTCTACTAGATATTTCTCTATTTTCAATGGTACATTCGTTAATGGTGCATTGTTTGATGATAATACCAATGTTAATGATTCTAATAGACCAGTATTATCAATATTTGCATCAATTGGTAAATACTTTTATAAAAATAATACAACTGGTGAGATTTCAATCGATGGTGTTAGTGATAAATTTGTTAATGAAATTAAGGTAACTAAAACAGATAAATTGATGTCGTTGTTTATACCATATGATTTATCATATCCTATTTATAATGATGGTGGAGTTTGGAAAAATATTACAAGTACCAACGCATCAGTTTTAACATATTTAAATAGTTTCTATAATGGTCATTATGCAGTATCTTCGGTTGACTGGGTTAAGAGTATATGGAGACATAACCACTCTATAATAGGTGATGGTGGAACTATTCCATCTATATTACAAGGAGTTGGATATAAATGGAATCCTACTCAAACCAATGTTGGTGAACCAAATTATTCGGATTTTACATCATTGGAATTAACAATTTACCGACCATAAAATATATAAATAGGATATGAATAAAGGGATAATTAGAAGTTCAGAAAATATTAATGAAATTGCAGATTTCATTCTATCGAAATGGGATGTTAGATATAATAGTAAAACTTATCTTGATGTGGAATTAATTTTTAATTCTAATTTAGATAGTATTTTTGCTGATTATAATTATATTAATTCTACATCTGGTTATAATGCTTTAAATGTTTATATAAGAGAAGCTACTAATATTAGTGCAACAGAAATTCAATTAATTAAAAATGGAAATACATATTCTACATCTAATGTAAATGGTGATGTTGCAAATACATATACTATTAGCTCTGCTAAAAATAGTTTGAGATTTAATTATAGCCCGTCAACTTTTTTAACAGAAATTGCATATACTATTATAATTAGATTAAATGAAGGTATTATTGATTTTGAAAGAGATTTTACATTCAACATTTCAAATTCATATTATGCTGATGCTAATGGTAAAAAAACTTTTACTATATCACCAATAACAATACCAACACCATCTAATAGTACATTAGATATTAGTTTAGCATCATCATCAATACCCGTAAAATTACATGCTTATGCTATACAATCAGATGATACCATTAAATTTACTATACAAAATAAAACTGATGGTATTATAAGTAGTGGTTCACCAACAACAATAAATAATTCGAGTGGAAGCCCTATTTATACAACTACACCAACACATTATGGATATACTTATGATTCAACTGCTAATTTTCCATTTACTATTTCACCATTAGCACAAAAACCAATTTTTACTATAGACTCAAGTAAAAAACTTAAAGTGTATGTTATAAAAACATCAGAATCATTTAATATTAATTATACATATTTAACATGTCATTCTAATATTAATATAGATTCAACAAATTTAGCAGAGTATCAATCTACATCAGGATCGTATACTGTATACATACCTGTTATGAATGATGTTAATGATACAATGAGTGTAATATTTAAAGATAGCGGAAATGTGTCGAATAAACTTTCAAGCAATAGCGGAAGTTTTAATGCTACAGTTATTACATCCCCAATTACAATGACAAGTGGTACATTCACATTTACTGTTAATTATGATTTAGTTCCATTAGCAACTAATGGTTCTGCGTGGGGTGTTATTGAAATAAAAAATTCAACTAATGATATTATACTTACAAAACCATTGAATTATACTGTAGCACAAAACACTACACCCATAGTTAATACATTCACTGTTTCATCACCTGTTTATAATAGTACATATTTTAGTGGAGATTTAGTAACTTTTACATCAACTGCAACAGATGTTGATGGTACAATTTCATCAATAAAGTTATATAAGGGTGGTATTTATACTGGTGATTCTGATAATACTTCACCATATCAAATAGTTCACACTTTACCATCAGCAGGAACATATTCATATACAGCAAGAGCGGTTGATAATTTGGGTGAAGAAGGAATTAATTATTCACCACCAATATCAATAACTACAGTAACTAATTTACCACCTAATTCGGCAGTAATGTCAGATCCATCAGGTGCAGGAACATGGGGTTCTGCTGGACAATCACTTACGTTTTCAGCTACGGCTACGGATATTGATGATGGTATTAATTATGTCGAATTCTTTGTAGATAGTATTTCTATAGGAAATGGTGTTTATTTATCTGGTAGTACTTATACAAAAGGTTGGATAGGTATTATAGGAGTACATACTGTAAAAATAACTGTGTATGATAATCACGGGTTATTTTTAATGAGTTCAACTGTTAGTTTTACTATAACATAATATTATTCATCTTCAGACTTTGATGGAAGTTCGGTGGGTTTCTTTTTATTATTTTTAAGAAATGTGAATACTTTCTTATCTTTTAAATCGTCAATAACTATATTGAATTTATCAGGAAGTATATTTATTTGTCCGCCACTGAGTTTGTGTAATAAAAATGAAATTAATGTATAACTAGTTAATACACCTGGTATAGGCATAAGCAATAGTGCAACAAATGGCATTATTTTAGGTACATTCTTCAATTGTTTTAAAGCTTCTTTAACTTCTTCCGTTGTTGGAATATCTTGTCTATGATTTATATTTAATTTTTCCATTAATAAAATAGAAAAGATATTCATCATATCCTTAAAGTCTTTTCCTTCTAAGTAGAATGCTTTCACCAATGGAAAATTCATAAACCATTCAGTAGCATCTTTGAATGTCCATTTTTTTATTCGATTCTTATTTTCTTTTAATTTCACTTTTTATATATTAATGGTTTAAATCTTTTATCCAAAATAAATCCATTTCATCAACAGAAAAGTGTTTTTCCAATTCTAATGATTTATATGGGTTATTGATTAGCCTCCCTATATCATTTAAATCTACTATATGTGATTTTAATTTATATAGAGCCGATGTTGGATTTTTGCTTGTTGATGCCCACTCTTCGAAAAATCTTTCCCATAAGAATACGCTTTGTCCATCATTAATCATTTCTTTTTGTTTTTTTAAACCTGCTTTATCATAATCATAAAAGAATCTAATTTTTATATCTTGATTAAGAAGGAATGTAAGATCGGTGTTAGTTCCTACGCAACCTATAGCATTTGGAAAGAACTTTGTATCCAAAAATCCTTCAAAAACTGTTATCGGTTGTTCCCAATTAACTTTTAATATGTTGTATAAATAGCTTAATTTATCATATCCTAATTTTTCAATATCATCAATATCTGTTTTATAAACTCTTTTATAAAGCTCTGAAAATGCGTAAATTTTATAAAAACGAGTATCTCTACCTTTAATATTTCTTACTTGAATACCAAGCACTTTACCTTTAGATTGATTTATATTGATTAATATTGGCTCACACCATTTTCTTGTATGCCAATATGTACCTTCGTAAATATCATCGTGATTAAATATTTTTCTATCATTTAGATAATTAAATATTTTTCCTCCTTTTTGAACTGGTCTAAAATCAGTTATTGGTGAATTTTCATTAGTTTCGAAATATTTTGTTAAATCTTCTATAGGTATTAGCTTATTTAGATTATTTACAACAAAATCATCTTCTGTCCATCTGATTTTATCCATATTTTCGTTGATATAATCAACCATTTGGATTTTTTTATCTAAATCTATCTCTTGGTCAAATCTTTTAGCAAAAGAAAAGAAGGTTTCGGTTTCACCGCAGTTAAAACATTTGAATCTTAGACTTTTAATGTATAAATTACCTCTTTTTTTAGAAGTGTTTCTCTCCGAATCTCCACAAATAGGACATGCAAAATTTAATCTGTCTGGATTAGATGATGTTGGAGATAGCCTTACTTCCTTCTTACTCTTGATATTATGATTCGTTTCTAAGATATTTTTTATTACGTTTTTTATGTAGTCTATGTCTAAATTCATGTACTTTATATCAAAATAATGTAAAAGTGTTTTATTATATGTACAAAATTATTAAAATTTTTTAATGTGGTGTAAGAAAAATATAAAAATATTCAAAAATAGTGATAACCTCATGCTATTTTGTAGAATATATGTAAAATTAAATCCACACTAAAATCCACATATGTGGTAAAATTGACACCATTATTACGCTCAAACACAAACAATAAAATAAGTAAAATTAACGGAACAGAGGGACAGCAATTATGATTGAGCAATTATTCTACGAGAAAACTGGAATAAATTTTGATGATTTTTATAAAAAATATAGACCAAAATTGATTTGGTATTTAATGCGAATGTCTAATGATTTAGCCGAAGCAGAAGAAGTAGCTGATGATGGTTTTGAAAAAGCATTAAACGAAATCAGGAAATATGATTTTGAAAAATCACAGTTTTCAACTTGGTTATTCACTATTACTAAGAGACTTATGATTCAAAGAATGAAGGTGAAAAAGAAATTTGAGTCTATAGAAGAAGATCATGACGGTGCTAATATAGGAGATTTTCTTATGTCGGATAATAGAAATATGAATATGGTAGATACCATGATACTTAAAAAAGCTGAAATTATAAAAAGAAAAATACCAGATTTACCAAAAAAGTATGCGACAGTATTAACAATGAGAGAAATAGATGGATTTACATATAAAGAAATCTCAGATGTTTTAAAATTGAATGAAAATACTATTAAATCGAGAATTCGTCAAGGTAGATTATTACTACAGAAATATATAAAACCTGAGTTAGAAAGATTGGATAAAGGCTCATTTTGGGAAATTGATCATACAGGTGTATAATTATTAACATTAAAAACATAATTTTACAAGGAAATAAGAGTATTATTTTAATATTCTCTTATTTCCTTGTCTTTTTTTTAAAAAAATAATATGAAGTTTTTTGCTTTTCTGTAATATTGTTTGTAAATTTGTATTGTTATTCAAATTCAATTAAATTAAAGCAAAATATGAAAACTCTATTCACGCTAATTTTAATGTTTGTTTCTATGATTATTACTTATGGTCAAGTTCTTAATCAAAAAACAACAACAAATTCTAAAATTCCATCAAACAGTGTATATAGCATTGATTTTGATGATAACGGAAATGTATATGCTGGTACAACAGAGGGCGTATATAGATATAATAAAAATAACCCAAATGATGAAGCTACATACAATCTAGCAACAAGTACTTCAACAGCCCGCACTGTTAGTTATATAAAATGTGTAAATGGTAATGTTATTGCGGGTAGACTTAATGGTGTTTCTATTTTTAATGGAACTACTTGGACTAATCATAATGTAAATATGGGTTCATCAAGCGGGTATGTTACAAGTTATGCGCCAACAAATAGTGTAACTGGTGTTGATTTTTGTGGCGGTGTAATGGGACTATCTTCAAATGATGGTAGTGGAAACTATGCAGTTGGTACTATAACTGCACCAATTTCTTATAATTCAATTTTACTTGATACTACACGAAGACATATTTATAAAGAATGGGTAGCAGGTACTACTACATCAACAGATTGGGGAGACCACGTATGGTACGCATCAGGTGATGGTGTACTAATATCACCAGTTATAGTGGATTGGGATATTAAAAATGATACTAAAACTACATATTATACTTCGGGTGTTGTATCCAATTTATCAGTAAATAGTGATTTTACTAAGTTTGTATTTACATCTGGTGGTTATGTTAGAATCTTTGATATTGCAACTAAAACTAAATCATTTATTACAAAAGATGGTATGCCAATCACTAAAGCTACCTATGCTACCTATGATAAAGATGGTAATATTTGGTATACTTACAAGTATGGTACTACAACTATGAAAGTTGAAAAATATGATGGTACTAATTTCTCACACGGTATTGTTTTATCAACAGGGATTAGAGATATTGAAATTAGTGATGAAGGCGATTTGTATTTAGCTACTACTACAGGTATTTATGTATATGACTTTGATGCAAATCCAATCATAACTGTAGATAATAATACATCATTGTCCACGATTGTAGTTGATAATGCTTCGTATAAATGGTATTATTCTGAATCTGCTCCTGGACTTAGAACATCTTCAACATTTACAGAAGTTTTAGGTGCTACATCATATTCTTATACACCAACACAATCAGGTTATTATAAAGTGGGTATTACACAAATATCAGGAATTGCTGAGTCCGATTCAGTATTATTTGGTAATGTAACGACTGGTGTTGAAAATAAAATTTCCGAATCAGATTTAATATTATACCCAAATCCAAACAGTGGTACATTTAATATCGCAACTTCCTTTGATGTGGTTGAAGTAATGTTAACTAATCAATTGGGACAAACAGAAAAAGCAATTTTCAATGGCACTGATATAACAACTGCTATGAAAGGATTAATAATTGTATCAATAAAAACAAACAAAGGTGTAACTACTAAGAGGATGATTATACAATAATAAAATATTTATATAAATATAGAAAAGGGTTGTAAAATAGAAGTAAAATTACAATCCTTTTTATTTTAAAAGAATATTCACACTTTTATATATATGAAATGAAGCAAATATTTATCATTATCGTTCTAATTCTGTTGAGTTTCAGTGTAAAAGCGCAAGACACAACAAAAGTGTATCCTGTTTTAAAGGAACAAAAACTATCATTTTTTAAAGATAAAACATTTGAAAGTGGATACATTGAATTTTATGATATTCATATTAAAGGTGGGCTACCATTAAGAGCGACAATTACAATATAGCATTCATATAAGTCTCAATATACAATAGAAGAAATGTTATTTAATGGAAGTAATTTAAACTACTATACATGTAAGAAAATTAATAATGGCTCAGTTGAATCGGAAATTATAATATCATTTGCTAGTGGAGATGTTTCTATGGTATATAATGGTAATATGATTGTTGATAAAGATGAAAGACTTGCAATAATAGATAAAGTGAGTCGTAGCCTTAATACTGTTAATAGCTTATTAAAAAGTAAGGAATAATATCCTGTTATTTTTTATATATAGTTCATGTCTATTAAATCATTCGAATTATTCCAAGAGAAATATAATGCTACGGGTGCTAAACTTGATTATTATTATATTTTAGATGATTTGTCTACTACTAGATTAAGAGATATTTATAAAGTTGTTAAATTAAACAATTTTAGAGCAATTGCTACATTTTCTGAAAATATAGAGCATTTTGAAGAAATACCATGTAAGAAAATAGCATTAGTAAATTATCCTAAATTATTCTCGTCATCAAGAGTTTTTAGAGAAATTGAAAGTGTTAAAGCTGATGAAATTGAATTTCCGTGGGATAAGAAATATATTTTAGAAAAAGAACAGTGGAGAAGCGTGGTACTTAAAGCCTTATCACAAGGTAAAATAATTAGACCAATGTTAGAATTTGGTATAGATTCAGCAGATTATATTAAAGATACAATAGAATTTTTTAAAGAAGTTGGAATTAAAGATGTAGTAACTTCTTCTGGATTAATAGATAAAACTACCACATTGGAAAAATTCACCGAATTTAAAATGTTAATTCCTAATATTTTTAAAGTTAAAGTTATAGCCGAAATTAAAGATATAGATAAAGCAAAAATATTTTTTAAAGAGGGTGCTAATTTAGCAGGAACTACATTCACAAAACTTAATATTTCTTTGTAAATAATATATAAAATAATTTGTATACATTAAATTTATTTGCTAACTTTGTAGAGTAATAAATGTATATGGTAAATAACAATAATATATTAAATTCCGTTAATATTTTGAATGAGGTTGATACTAAACCTTTAAATCAATCAGAGATGGATGCTATGGATGAAATTCTTATTGAACATGCCGAAATTTCAAACTTTGTATTCAAACACTTTACAGGAATTACACAATTTTAATAAAAAAGGGCCCTTAGCACAATTGGTGGTGCAACTGTCTCATACACAGGTGGTTGGTTTTGGGTTCGAATCCCCCAGGGCCCACAATAGCCTTAAAAGTTATATGTATTAAACATAGCTAACAATTTTTATATATACTAAAAAAAGTATATAATGAAAAATTGTAATAAGTGTAATTCTGAATTTCCGAATACCATGTTAATAGATGGTAAAAAAAGAAATTTTAATAATAGGAAGTATTGTTTAGATTGTTCACCTTTTAATTGTCATAATACTACGGTATTATACAATAATCTTAAATGTAAAATTTGTAATAGTAATTTACAAGGAAATAGAACAAAATTTTGTTCTAATAAATGTAAACAAAAAGATTTTTATAATAATGGTGGAAAAATAAGTGGAATACATTATAAAGAATTAAAAGGATTTCAAAGAAAAATAAATCTTATTGAATTAAAGGGTGGTGGGTGTGAAGAATGTGGGTACAATAAAAATATAACAGCATTAGAATTTCATCATAAAGATTCTAATATGAAAGAATTTTCTTTAAATACAAGAATATTATCTAATAGTAAATGGTCAAATATATTAAAAGAAGTAGATAAATGTGATTTATTGTGTTCTAATTGTCATAGAGAAAAACATTATTTTGAAAATACGATAGAAAACATAAAAAAGATATTAGAAGATAATAATTTAAAAATATAAATAGTGGTATAAATATGTTTAATTGCTACATCTATATATATGATATAAAATTATAAGATAAGTAATATGAAGCTACCTATCATAGTTTATTTTACTTCTTCTTTGTAATAGTTTTATTTTTATTTCCAACTTCTACTTCCGAGCTTAAATCTTTATATAAGTCGGGGTATACAGAGCCGCTGGCATCAGCAGGATATTTTATTTCATAAAAATCATTAAATCCCATCAGCTTATCTTTATCAATCTTTAATTCTCTTTCAATTTTTAATTTCTTATCAATTGTTGAAGTTATTCTATCAACTGCATCATTAAAAATTTTCAAAGTTGTATCATTAAATACGCCAATAGCTTTTTTCTTTTTATGTCTAAAAGAACTTAAAATAATTTTAAAGAAATATTCAAATTTAGGATTTTTTGATACCCAATAACGTGTTTGGGTATTCTGTACTAAATCGATATTAATTTTATATTTATCTGCTTGAAAAAATATGGGAATATTAAAATCGAAATTTGTAATTTTTATTTCTCTATTTTTACAATAAGAATTAAATAAAGCCGACATTAATTCTAAATATAATTCATCACCTGTATTAGATTTTAGTGGTAATTTATCAAAACTTACTAATTGAAGAAATTCTAAGAACTCAGCTAAAAGTATAGTATATACATCAACATGTTCGCTTTTTTCTGCCTGTGCTTGTTTGTAAAGAGGATTTAACACCGAAAATGCTATCTCTTCGTCACTATCAATTCTTATAATTAATTTTTCTAAATTTGTTTGAAAGTTTCCATCATCCATCAAAATGGAATTTGATATTTGGGGATTTAAAATTTTGTAGAAAAAATATGCAAAGTTATTTTCTCCGAAAATATATTCTAAATCATCTGGTGATGTATTTAAGAAATATGTTATTAACTCTAATTGTTTATCTGTCATTTTGCCTTTAAAAATAACAGGTTGAAAATCTATATCAAATAAATTTGAATATTCACACACTTCATTATAATCAAATATAAATTTATTGTCTTTAACTATTGATGTTAAAATTAAATTATTCTTTGGTAGTTTATCATATCTAACATGTGATGGTTGTTCATCAAAGAAAAAATTACAACAAAACCACCAATTTTTAGGTATTAATTTTTTAACTCTTTCGTCTAATCCTTCAAGATAATTCCACACAGGATTGTAATACTTTTGAAGTGCTAAATCAATTCTATTGATTGGATCGGAGTTAAGATTCCTAGCTTTAATAATGATGTTATTTCCATCATATTTAAAAAATATCTTAGAACCTTGTATATTTTCATATACTAATATTTCAGAATCTTTTAATAATTCTATAAAGTTTTCGATGTTTAATTGAGTAAGCGGTATTAATTTAGACATTTTTTTCTCTTGTCTTATTTTTGTTATATATATAATATATATACCTATATGAAACATATAAAATCGTTTAACCAATATACTATCAATGAATCTACTGAAGGATTTGGTGATGTATTAAAATTAATCAATAATATCGATTTGTTAAAGAAGATATTTGAATTTGCTAATGAAATTGATATTGACAAATTGATTAAAAAATTTGGCACTATGGATGAAATGATACAAGTATTTAAAGATGCTAACGAAAGTGTTGATAGTATGAAACGTGTAATATTAGCATTATTTTCTAAAAATCCCAAACCAATTTATAAAGATAAATTAGATATTATGTGTAATTATCTTAAAGTTAAGTATAAAGCAACAGAGGATAATATAAAATTCCTAAAACAAGCTATAATTGATTTTGCTAAAAATTTTAATGTTCCTGTAAAATAGAGTTTATCATAGATTTTTAATAAAACTTGACAAATACAATTTTTTTATGTATATTTGTTAAAATATTAATTATTTCTATGAAGAAAGAACTTTCTGTACTTATTGAAGTTGAAAAAACCACTGGAACAGGCTCACAAGCTATAAAACAGCAACTTATAAGAGAGAATTATAGTAATATATTGGAATATTTTTTACAAATAGCTTTAGATCCTTTTATTAAAACAAATATTAACAAAATTGATGTTCAACGTGAATCTATAACAGATATATCAACTACTATAGATTCTACAAAATTAGTATTGACAAAACTAATTAACTCCAAAGCTGCTAATAATGATTTACGTACTGAATTACATTTAGTATTAAATGGTGCGGGACTTTCTTATGGAGAAAGAGAAATGCTTGGTAAAATAGTATCTAAATCGCTCAATATAGGTATTGGTGCTAAATCTGTTAATAAAGCAGTTGGTAAAACGCTTATACCTGATGTCGATGTGATGTTAGCAGAATCTAACGAAGAAGAAATAAATAGATGGCTTGATACTTATGGACATGTGTGGGTAGAAGAGAAATATGATGGTGTTCGTGTAATAGCAATTAAAAAGAATGGTATCATTACATTTTTGACAAGAAATTTCAATCAGCTTATAGGGATGTCTAAAGTGGAAAGTGCTGTTGAAAAATTACTTGAAAAATATAATAATGTGTTTGTTGATGGTGAGTTGACAGATTTGGACAGAAAAAGTGTAAGCGGTAAAGTTAATAGAATTCTTAAAGGTACTGCTCCTGTAAATATAGACGATGATTTTTTATTTCATCTTTTTGATTTTGAAGATGTTAGTATTTTTGATAAATTGACTAAAACTCCTTATGAAAGAAGGAGAGATATGTTGAATGATGTTCTTAATGAATATCATGTTGATAACAAAGATGTTCTTAGACTTTCTACACGTTGGAAAGCTACAACACCCGATGAAATAATGGATATTTATAGAGATTTAATAAAAATTGGCGGCGAGGGTGTAATTGTTAAAAAACCTGAACACATTTATGAATTAAAGCGTTCTAAAAATTGGAATAAAATAAAAGAAATTCAAGACTGCGATTTAAAAATTACAGGTTGGTACGAAGGTAAAGGAAAAAGAAAGGGTAAAGTCGGAGGATTTTGTTGTGAATCTTCTTGTGGTGAATTAAAAGTTGATGTTGGATCTGGTTTTTCTGATGAATTCATTAATGAAATTAGTGAAAATCCTGAATATTATATTGGTAAAATTGTAAAAATTATATACAATGTTAGAATAGTTGATAAACATGGAAATCATTCATTATTCTTACCGAGATTAGAAGAAATTAGAAATGATAAAACAGAAGCAGATAATATAACTAAAATTAAATAATATGGATAATAGATATAAAAGATATGAGAGTCCAATTAGATATGAAAAACCTATTTGGAAAAAATCACTATTATTTATAGTGGTAATATGTGTTATAGGGTTTTTATGTAGAGAACAATTTTCTCAAATTTTTAAAAAACCATTTCATAAAAATATTGATAATGCATACACTATTACTATTATTGATGACTTTGGTGATACCACCATTGTTTCGGTAAGTCATATTCCAGAATCTACTATTTTAATCCCTGTAGTTGAATCTAAACCATTAAAAGATACACTTAAAATTAAAAAAGAAAAAATTGTAGCAAAGGTAAAGGTTGATACATCAAAAGTTTCTAAAAATGTAATTAATAATGATTATATACAAACTGTCCCTAATATTTCGGAAGAAACTATTCAGAATACTGATATAAAAGATGATATTATACCAGTAGAACCCATTAAAAAAATTGATTCAAATATAACTGATAAAATAGAAGAAAAAGTAGTTAAGAAGAGAAGATTTAGATTATTTAAAAGACGAAATTAATAAATATTTATGAAAAAATTTCTTATTATATTGGCTTTATTACCAATATTAACCTTAGCTACAACACTAACATTATCATATTATGAATGTTCTAAATGTAGAACTTTGATTCAATCTAATGCATTTCCTTCTGCATTTAATTGTCCGAGTGGTTCTACACACAATTGGTGTAATTTAGGTGAAGTTGGTGATAGAAATTATCAATGTAGAAAGTGTGGTATTTTAGTAAAGACAAAAAATTATCCAAATTCATTTAATTGTCCGATGGGTTCTATGCACTATTGGTATAGTTTATAAAATTAAGTAGTTCCTTCTTTAGAATTATCTGATTTTTCAGTTCTTTCTTTATAGTGTTTTCCCATTTGATTTATCTTATTAGTCATTTCTTCAAATTTGGTTGGTTTATTGGGTTTAACTTCTTGACTTGGTTCAGCTTTTATTTTAGAAGGAAGTTCTTCAGCTGCTACAGCAACTTCTTCTTTGGGTTCTTCTTTTTTAGGCTCTACTTTTATTTGTTCGGATGGGCGGTTAGGTGCGAATGCTAATCTTTTAATGAATACCAATAAATCAAATTCAGTTTGACCATCAATATTTCTCATATGAGGCTTACCCAAAGCATCACCCATAATCCATTTTAAGACTTTATATTGACCCAAATACTTATCACGTGAATATACTCTGACAATTTTGTTCTTCTCACCCAAAGCCCCCAAAATAGCTATATAATGATTTGATGTAATAGACTTTAAGAAAGTCATTCTAATGAGTTTTTTATCATCTTCATTAATATTTGGATTTACGAAAGGTTCTCCTAAATTTAGCTTAGTATCTGTTTTATCAACTTCTATAGAATCATTGAGACTTATTTGTTCTTTATTTTGAATAATGTTTTTTTGAATTAATGTCTTTTGATTATTTCTAATTTTATTGAAGTCAGCGGCAGCAATAATACCGCCTCTCATACCCTTATCGTTCATATTATATCCCGCAGGAGGTAGTCTAAAGAAATGTCCTGTAAAAGACATTGAAAGTATTCTGTCTGTTCTAAACATTCTCCATGTCTTATCAACTTTACCATTTTGTGACAATGACCATCCTTTCAAGTGATATGCTCTTAAAAGTGGTTTACCTTTACTGCTTGTACCAACAACCATTGGATAAATAACTCTCTGTCTTCCTTGAACGAAATCATCTTTATCACCTCTATATTGAATCTGTAGAATCATACCATAATTAATAGCTATAGACATTAATTCTTTGCTATATTTAAGCTCTTTATTTGGTGGAAATTTAGTAAATAATGGATTTGTATATTTTTTAATATTAAATCTCGGAACATATGTATTATCTTCATTAAGTTTAATTTCTGGATAATAATCATGTCGTAATACAAATTCTACTACTTTTTTATTATTATTTTCATAATATTTTATATCATTAACCTTTCTTTCTAAATGTAGAGTTGTGTGCGCGGTTTGAACTTCTACAATTTTATCCCAATTTCTCAATCTTGCTAAATTTGCTCTTCTAGCTGAATCCGAATATAAATAACCCATTAAATTGATTTGGTTAATTTTTATTATATATTAAATTTTAACTGTCCAAGAATAATATATAGTTCATGAAGTACTTAAAATTATACGAAAATTTCTCAGAAGAATGGGATGATGAAGATGAAGAGGAGGAAGATGATACGCTCGATTCAGTATTTGAAATTATTAATGGGTATGGTGGTTATGATACATATATTAAAGTAAACTATAATGAATTAAGAAGATATTTTGAAGTTAACGGTATATTAATTGAAGGTATAATGGTTGAAAATAATAAAGATTGGGGTGATGAACAATTTAGTGAATATGAATTATATTCTCATATTTATCCCCGATATGATAAAGTTGATGAAGAAGTAATTTTAAAAATAGATAATGATTTTAAGAGTTTATCTTTTATAGAAACTATTGTAAACAATATAAAATACAATACATTTATTTTAAATTTTAAACGTGGAATTGGTGTAGAATTATGTTAAAAAATAAATATTAAAAATGAAATCATTTAAAAAGTTTGTTGCTGATGCAAGTAGAAGAAAAGAGAAAGAGGTAGAAAAGCCTTTCGAAATGCCAAAAAAAGGAAATACTTTGGAACCTCTTACTAATGATTTAGAGCCCATTCAAGATGAAATTGAAAAACAACAAAAACCTATCAAGTTAAAAGATAATGATTGGGAAATTGTGAGCATAATTGATTTTACAAAAGAAGAGCCGCAAATAAAAGAAGCTGTTATTGTTAATGCTGATTTGGGAAATACAGAAGTTTCGCGCGGTGATATTATATACATAACAGCAATGCTTAGAAAAAAGGATGCTAAATATTATTCACAAAATGTTATTGGTGTTCTAAAGACTAGAGTAGTGGACATATATAATTCGTTATCAATATTGAACAATCTAAAATAATTATTTTTTATCATTTAAGTAAATGAATTTAATTACCAATAAGTAAATGAATGCTAATACCATATTCCAAAAAGGAAATAGAAAAAACATTTTATACGAAAACGAAAGATTAATTCTTTTCTTGGTGTCAATATGTCTTGCCCATTTACAAAGTAGAAATGTAACAGGGTAAGAAGCCATCATTATATCAATATAAACCTCTCGCATTAAATTATTATATCTTTAATTATTTTATAAATAGTTTTGAATCTATTATTTTTACTGATGGTGATGCTGTAATAGTATACTTTTTTAATTTTTCAATAAATGTATCAAATTCGGTAGATTGTGCATGTATTATGCCGTTTAGAGTTCTGATGTGTCCCTTTTCAAGCTTTGATTTATATTTTTCAAAACTTTCATCAAGTGTAATCAAATATGATTTAGAACCTTTATGTACGTCTTTTAACATCAATGATTCAAAATCAGATTGTTTATATCGTTCTCTCAAAGTTGTTTTTGCACTTATACATAAAGGACCAACTTCTTTGCTGTACATCATAATATCAAAATTTATGTCTGCAACAAAAGATACTTTAGCACCCATGTAAAATGGAATTATGTTTTCTCTATATAAAAGTGTTGCTAAAATGTATTCAAAAATTTTACCATTTTGGCTATTATTTTTATTTTTAATTTTAGTTGTATAGCTATCCCAATATTTTTTAATGTATTCGGATGGAGTATTGTATTCTAAATTTCTGAAATCTCCTTCTAAACTTTCAAATATCACTGCTACTTTTGTAGATTTAGATTTTCCAGTTACTATACCTATATCTTGTAATAAGCACATCGTGTAATATAATATTTTAGTATTATACACAGAAAAAGAAATCAGTTTGATTAAAAACATAAAAAAGACTTGTAAATTTACAAGTCTTTAAATATTTACATTCAGCCATCGTCTTCATTACCGTCTTCGTCATCATAATCATAGTCATATTCATCACCAGGTAATTGCCTATCTTGTATTCTATATGCGAATAAATTATCTGTTAAAGGTATTTGAATATCGTCAACAGCAAGTTTATTACGTTTATTTGCAATTTGTTCAGGTGTAGTTCTTTCAGCAAAGAATATAGGATCAATAAATGGTTTCATTGCACGATAGAGATTGTGTTTAGTAATTCTATTTTTCTTATCAGGTACAGGAACTCTTTCCACAGTACCATCTTTCTTCTTAACTTTTTTGAATGGCTGTTCATCTGCCCATTTAGCAATTTCATCAAAATTAACAGACCCGTTATACCATTTCAAAAGTTTTTCTGTAGACTTTCTATTTCTTGTTTTTGTGTCAGGTTTTAATTCTGATGTTTCTATATTAGCATCATAAAATGCTTGAACATTTACATAATTTTTATAAATATCTTGTCTATAAACCATTTCATCGGTTAAATAACTATAAGTAGCTTTGTTAGCTTCTTCCTCAGTCATTACTTTGAATGTTCCTTTATCAGTGACATATATGTTTTTTTCAATTTCGAAAATATCTTCTGGTGTATGGTTTAGATAAGTAGCGAGTGCCATTAATCTACTATCTTTAGTAGCATTTGGATTAGTTTTAATACTTCTCGCAGCTAAAGTATCCATATACGGTGCGCCCAAACCAATATTAGTAAAGAAATAATTTCCACCTTTATATTCATTCTTCATTCCCGTATATTTCGTAACAATTTTATGGAAGAATTGTTTTAAAACACCAGGATATACCATATCAAAGAATATTTGACCTTTAACATTTCTAATTAAACATCTTGAAAATATAGTAAAAGGTACAATGTTTTTCTTTTTATCTGTGAACGGTGTATTGAATTTTAGATAAGCAATTTTAACGTTTGAATCAAATAAATTTGCTGGTAAATGCTTATTATGTGATCCACTATAAAGATTTTGACACGAATCATAAAATTTTGATATGGACATATTTAACATATCTTCTGACTTAGAAGATATGTAAAGCTGTAAGTCGTATTTAGAAAATAAATCAATGTCAAAATTTCTATCAACAGCCATTGAAAGAATATTAGTAAAGGCTGGATTAATAAATGGGTTTTTCATATCATTCTCTCCAGGGAAAGCTAACATATAACTTTCATAAAAACCATTGAAGTTGGATATGTTATTTGATAGAATAATTTCACCAGGTTCTTTATTTCTATATGTTGGTAGATTGTCTTCACCTAATAATGGTTTTCCATTATCTCCTTTTATCATTATTCTATTACCTCTTGTTTCTCCAATGCTAATTAATTTATAAATATTAGAAGTCATTAATTTTAAATCAAGCAAAGATGGTTTTTCGATATCAATAACACCATCTATGGTTTTAGCTTCTTTTATAGTGTTGATAAATTTAGTTGATGGTTTCCATCCTTCGAGAAGCAATTCAATTTTTTTAACGTTCACCATAAACATCGATTGTATTGCTTCATCTTTCTCTTCTTTGGTCAATATCCATTCACCCTCGGTTAAGTTTTCGGCTTTATCAGGAACTTCCATATCAAGATATTTTTTACCAATCCTCTTGGTTAAAATCTTTTTATGGTGATCAGGAATTTGATCTTTTAGTGCTTCTTTTACTTGAAATTCTTCAAGAGATTTAATATTTTTACTATTCTTCATTGAAAATAAGTTTTTATGATATATAAATAATATATTGAATAAATATAAATTAATTTCTCTTCTTTATTTCTTGTTTGTATGCGAAATAGTCACCCATGTTAATTTCATTTTCATCAACTGAAAGTTTATTTCTTTTACTTGAAATACTTTCATCGGTTAATCTTTCTTCCCAGAATTTTGAATCCAAATACGGTTTCATAAAACGATAAAGATTGTGTTTGGTGATATTATGTTTATTATTTCCACCAAATTTTTTAGGATCAAATCCTAAATCTGAACCACGCCTTTCATCATCATCTTCATTTAAATCTCTTTTTTTCTTTTTTTCTTTTTTAGGTGTTGGTGGTTCTTCTGCCCATTTAGTAATTTCATCAAAGTCACATGATCCACTATAGTTAACCAAACATTTACTTTTATTTTCTTCGAAGAATTTTTCGATATCAACATATTTTTTGTAAATATCTTGCTTATAAATCATTTCTTCTGTAATATAATGTTTAGTTGCATTTAAAGCTTCTTCGATAGATAACACAAGAAAGTCTCCTTGGTCAGTTCCATAAACATTCTTATCAGCTTCGAGTATATAATCAGCTTCAGTTTTTAAGAATTTAGCTAATGCTTGAAGTTTTATGTCTTTGTAAGCATCAGGATTGAATTTAATAGGAACACCGATTACACTATCAAAATAAGGACGACCTAATCCAACTTCGGTATAATAATAAGTCTTTGATTCTTTATCAGCAAAAGAATTCTTCATTCCTGTATATTTTTCAATGATTGAGTGTACAAATAATCTCAAATCATTTGAAAATTTAGGGTATACCATATCAAAATAAATTCTACCTTTAATGTTTCTAACTATGCATCTTGTAAAAGATGTAAAGGGCATAACATTTCCATTTCTATCGGTATATGGTGTATTAAATTTTAAATAAGCAATTTTACAGTTCTTATCGAACAAATTTGGCGCAAGACAATTATTTTGAGCACCACTATAAAGATTTTGACATGAATCATAAAATTTGGAAATTGACATATTCAACATATCTTCTGGCTTAGATGATATGTAAAGCTGTAAGTCGAATTTGGTAAATAGCTCAAAGTCGAAATTACCCTGTTTTACATAAGAAAGAACTTCTGTAAACTCTCTACTCATGAAAGGATTTTCTATTTTAGCGTCACATGCAGAATTATAAGACTCTAAGAAAGCATTGAAGTTAGATTTATTGTTTGAAAATACAATTTCACCTTTCTTTTTATCTACTTTTTTAGGCATTTTCAATAATCCTTCCGTAATAGGATGACCGTTATCATTTCTAAGAATCATTTTATCACCTTTTGTTTCACCAACATTAATAAGCTTAAAACTGTTAGAATTAAGCATTTTAATATCAATAATTGATGGTTTTAAAAGATTAATTGCGTCTTTAGTAGTTCTTGAAAGCTCAAAAATTTCTAAAAAATGCTCAGTTGGTTTAAATTTAGCCAATACTTTATCAATACCCTTAACGTCAACACCAAAAAGAAGTTGGATAACACCATCCTTTTCCTCTTTAGTTAATGTCCATTCACCCTCAATAATGTTTTCAGCCTTTGTGGGTAATTCAAGATTTAGGTATTTTTTACCTATTTTTTTATCCATCAATTCTAATTGATGTTTTGGTAAGAGGTCTTTTAACGACATATGTTATTGCTTTTTCAAATACATTTATACAAATATACCATAAAAGTTTTAAAAACCAACATTTTTTTAAAAAAAGTTTAAGATTTCTGAATAATTAAGTAATCACCTACTCGAATTTCTTTGTTTTTCCCACCCAAAACCCTGACTATTTGATTTTTCCAATCTAAAAGTATTTTATCATAAAATTTTCTATCAATAAAATCATAAAAATAACCTATAAGATTACTTCTACCCAATATTGACCTGAGATATTTATAAACGTCTTCTGCTTCAACATCTTTTCTATCCATATTATACTTTTTAGCTGTTTCATTAACAGTTGTAGAAAATTCACCTCTAAATCTATCCATATCAATATAATGTGCCCAATCATCTACAGGATAAATTTCAGTGAAATTATTCTTCAACGAAGAAAACATTTTATCAATAATTACAGTTTCATCTTTTGTAATATCAAAAATATAGAATGTTTTAGACTCTTCATCAACATAGGTATATTCACATGACTTATCTTTAACAATATATTCTATATCTAAATTAAGCTCTTTTGATAATAAAATTGCTTTAGTATCATTGAATGCTGATTTTATTTCTTCTATACCTAATGTGTCCATATAAGGTGTAGCTAATCCTTTTGTATTTTTGTAAAAATATCTATCACCTTTATAAGTATTTTTCATAGAAGTATATTTTTCTATCATTCCATGATGAAACTCATTCATATCATACATTTTAGGATAAGCTGATTCAAAATATAATTTTCCTTTAATATTTCTTATAAGACATCTTGAAAATGGTGTGAATGGTATTATATTATTCCCTATATCTATAAATGGTGTATTAAATCTTAAAAAACAAATTTTACAATTTTTATCAAACACATTTGAAGGTAATTGATGTCTATATCCACCATTATACATATTTTGACAAGAATCGTAAAATGCTGATAAAGACATATTTAACATATCTTCTGCTTTTGATGAAATGTATAATTCTAAATCAAATTTACCTAAAATATCAATATCGAAATTATTTCTAGTAATATCATTAATCCTTGAATAGATATTTTTGAAAGCTTCTAAAATATATGGATTTGAAATATCACCACCATAACAATTGTGATAACCCATAAATAAGCTATTAATGTTAGATTTATTATCTGTAAATACTGGTTCACCTGGTAATTTATCTTCATATGATAACTCACCATCTTTTCTTAGAGGTATACCACTTTTATCACGTATTACTTTTCTATCACCTTTGGTTTCACTTATACTCAGCATCCTAAAATTATTACCATATAACATTTTTATATCTTTAATGGTAGGTTTAATTATATTAATTTCATTATCGTGTATATAGGATTGCTTAACTATATCTAAAAATCTTTCAGATGGTTTAAATTCTTTTAAAGAGTTTTCTACAGATGATATGTTTATGTTAAACATTAGTTGAATTGCCTTATCTTTATCTTCCTCTGAAAGTTTCCATAAGCCATCGGTGATATTATCTGTTTTCTTTGGAACATCAGTATCTAATATATCATATGCATCTATATTATAAACTGAATAGTCATCATCGTCTGGATCATACTGTAAAATGTTATTCTTTAATATGTCTTGTTGATGTTTTGGAATCTCATCCTTTAATGCTTCCTTTATAAATTGTGTGAAATTGAATATACGTTTCATAATAAATTGTAATATTGACTATATATTATTTTTTATTTTATAATATCCACAATATTTGATTCTAAAAATAGTAATAAGAAAAAAGCATCATTTATATCATCTAATGGTTTTATAATAGAAGACATTTTATAAATTTCTTTAAAATTTTCTCTAATAAATTTTGTTAAATCATTATTAATATTCGAATCATTTAAAGCTTTAAAGATTTGATGTTTTTTCATAGAGCCCCCACTTATACCATCTGATGTTTTTGTGATTATTTTAATAATATTACCACTTTTATTTTTTTTAATTTCACCACCATATACTAAATAACAAGCTTGCATTTTTAAAGTTGATGGTGATATAACATTCATTTTTGCGTTTAATATATTTTTCATTTTACTTCTAAATAAAGTCGTATATGTTACTATGTCAATAATTGAAGATGTTTTACCACCGCTGCTATAGGAAAACCCTTCTATATTATAAATTATATTATCATCACCTGTTATTTTTTTAATATCAAAAATTATTTGATCAGTTATTCTATCATAATCAATTAATTTATTGTTTTCGTTTGTAGAATAATTATCACTAATTTTAAACTCTGTACTCGTAATATTAACAAAATTCATTAACTTAGTCCATTTCCCATATTTGAAATTTTTAACATATGAAAGATAGTGATATACACCATTAGTTTTGATAACTAATGCAGCAGATGTTAACGATAAATCAACTCCAATATAACTATACATAAAGTCTATACTTTTTTAATATATATTAAAATATTACTATCTATGGATAATGAGATGTAATATCAAAAACTAAATGAAAAAAATAATTAAAAATATATGATAACTAAACAATTTACTTACAAAGGACAAAACATAACGTTTAATGAAACAGATGTTATTTTGGTACACAAAAATAAAATATCATCTATAAGTGATATACCTTCACCAGTTATTAGAATGTTGACTAAATGTTATTATAATCATGCTGCTTTAGTTGTTAACTATTTAGATACTTTATACATAGCTGAAGCTGTAGCTAATGGTTTTGTTGTCACTAAACGATTGGATAAATATATGACAGAATTAGGTGATGTTAGAGAAATAGCAGTTTTAAGAGCTAAACCAGAATTTGGATATACTGTTGAAACGGTGTATAATAATATTACTGATATAGTTAATAAACCATATGCTTATGGTACACTATTATTCACACAAGTAATATATCTATTAACTAAAAAAGTATTTGGTAAAGGTTGGTGGACAGGTAAAAATAACGAAGACGGAAAAAGAACAATTGAATGTTCAGAAGTTATTGCTAATGCTTACAATACATTTTTCACAGGTACTATAGCTAGAACAACCCCTGCTGATATATGGTGTTGCTCTAAATTTGATGTTATTTTTGAAAGTGATTTAACAGATAGGTCAGCTTTTGATAAAAAATACAAAAAATAACTATTTATAATAAAATATTCATGAAAAAAGAGATTCTATTAAAATTTCAAAAAATTATATTAGGAGTAATAATATTGGTTATAGTATTAATATTGTCAATATTTGCTATACCAATATTATATCTGTCTAAAAAATTTAAAAAATGTCAATACTGTAAAAAGAGAGGTAAAATATCATACGAAGAGAAATATTATAATACTTTTATACCTGTTTGTCAAAATTGCTTAAATTTTAAAAATAAAAATGTTAGAAGGAAAGTTATTATAGATGATATTGTTAACTAGTCTAATTCCTCATTTGAATCTAATCTTTTAAAGCCTATACCATTACACTCTGAACAACCATTTCCACCACAAGTACAAATTTCACCTTTTTTAAAAATTTCTTCATCTTCTTCTATTACACCATTCATAAAACAATCTTGGTCATTATCAAAATATGATATTCCCATCGGTGGATAATTTGGAAAAGAAGGCTTCAAGAATTGATTGAATGACTTCAAGTGTTTTCTTTTTTTATTTTTCATGTTGTATATATTAAACATATTCTCAATATATTTTATCGACACTTAAATTTTTTTCTCATTATTTATATAACATTTATATTAAAAAAAACGTTATTATGAGCAATGAGAAAAAAGACAATATCAACATTTTATGATGAAAGAATGGTTTTAATGGACGAAAATGTGCCAAATATTTCCAAATCACCATTAAAACCAAAAAAAATTATAGAATACATCCATAAAAACGGATTATTGGAATATTTCGACATCAAGGAGTTTGAACCTTTCGAAAAAGAAGTTTTTTATACAGCACACTTCGAAAAATATGTTGACAATTTTTTTAATGGTATAGAACCACAAGCATCATCAAATGGTTTGAAGTGGAATGCTCAATTTGCAGATTCGGTAAGATATACTAATGCGAGTTTATATAATGCTATTTTAAATTCTATAAAAAATCCAGATGAAGTATCATTTAGTAATACTGCTGGTTTCCATCATGCTACACCTGATGAAGGAATGGGATTTTGTACATTTTCAGGACAAGTAATAGCATCACTAAAAATTTATAGAGAACTTGGATTATCTGGTGCATATCTCGATTTAGATGGGCATTTTGGAAATAGTTTAGAAGACAGTAGGTATTTTGCACCTGATTTAAATGAAGCTGTTCCTACAGAATGTAATATTAATCCTCAATATCATAGTAAATATTACATTATTGATTTACAGGAAAGATTAGAAAAATTAAGAGAACGAATAATTCAAGGAAAAACACATTATTTAGTATTCTGTCATGGTGCTGACTCCCATTTTTGGGACGACTATGGTACACAATTAAATACTGAACAATGGATAGAATGTTCTAAAATAGTATACAACTTTGTTAAAAGTATTGAAGAAGAATTAAAAAAGCCATTTCCTTTAGCTCTTTCACTATTCGGTGGTTATAGAAAAGATGATTATAATAGTGTACTATCTCTACATTTAGCAGATTTAGTAGAATGTTTGAATATATTATGTGATAATGACATTAAATATAAACCAAGCGTAATAGAACCGAGATATTAAAACTTACAAATGATATTAAAAGGTAAAAAAATTCCTAAAGAAATTTTAGAAGTTTTGGTTATTACAACTGTTAAATATTATGGATTTGATGATACAATTCATCAAGGACAGATAATTGTGCATAAAAAATTAGAGGATGATGTAAAAAGAATATTTCAAGATTTATTTTCTATTAAATTTCCTATACATTCAATTATTCCTATTTCTGAATTTGAATGGTCTGATTATCAGTCTTGTAAAGCAAACAATACTTCGTGCTTTAATTATAGAGTCGTAGTAGGTACAACCGAATTATCTGAACATGCTAAAGGATGTGCCATAGATATAAATCCTTTTCAAAATCCATGGATACATATAAATGCACATAAAATTGAAGGTAGAGTGTATAAAATAGGAAATAAAGGCACTATAAATGATGATGTAATCCAAATTTTTAAGAAATATGGGTGGAATTGGGGCGGTGTATGGAAAAATCCAGATTATCAACATTTTTTTAAATCTATAGAATAAATTTCTCAAAATAAGTTATAAAATATTTGTATTAGTCTACAATATTTTATAACTTTGTTCTCTAATTATAGAAATATGAAGAGATTGTTTATATTGTTAATTCTATTTTCAATATCCATTACAGGTTTTTCAAAAACTTTAAATTTGGATACCTATCTAAAAACTTATTACGATAACGCCGAATATAAAAAGTGTTATGATTTAACACGTGTGATAGCTAAAGGTAGCTATAGTGGGTATAGTTTAACACCATTTGGTATAAAATTTAATGATAATATTACTTATATTTCATCTGAAATGAAGTATTATGAGCTTCATAGTTTATATAATATAAATTCTGATGCTTTCTATTATAATTATATCGTACAAAATGATGCCATATTAAAATATTTTTCCAAAGAAGATGTGTATCCTAAGTTTTTAAATTGGATAGATAGTCTATATAACACTCCCATTATTGATGAGTTTAAAATACTTGTTGATAATGCATTATCAAGTCATCCTATAGAAATTGATGATATTAAAGAAATAAAAAGTGATATTCGACAAACACTTAAACTCAGTGAATTGTATAATTTCCTTTCGAAAAAGGATACTATAGCAAGAGATAAAATATTTAAAGTTAATAATTCGAATTTAGTAAAATTCATGAGTAAATATAAGAATGTAGATTTATTAAATTTATATTCCGAAGATTTTGATTTAATGAACTCTACTAAATCTCCTTCTGGTAAAGTAATGTCAATTCAAAATGATGCATATGTTTTCTTTAAAAATGTAATTAGAACTAAACGGTTTATAAACGAAAAACAAATATGTGATTATTTATACACAAATACGAATTTTAGTGATAGTGAAAAGATATTCGTAACATATTATTTCTTTAGAGCATTTTTATCATACGCACAAAAAAATACTACTACATATACAAATTACACTAATATAGAAAAAATAATTCTATATCGAACTACTATATGTAATGGGTATGCTATCATTTTAAAGCATTTTCTAAATAAAAATAATATAGAGTGTTATCATATAACGTTGAGTACTAATAATGGGCTACACGCTAATAATATTTTGGTATTTAAAAATAAAGTATATTATGTAGACTTGACATGGGATATTTATTTTAAAAATATTAATACATTTTCTAATAGTAAAATAAAGTCGTTGGGTTATATAATAATGATTGATGAATCTACTGATTGTAATCGAATTAATTATTTAAAAAATGTAATAAAAAAAGGGAGTTAAAAACTCCCTTTTTTATTTAACTTTTAAGCTAAGTTTAACAAATTGTTCAGCTAAGAATTTAGGATCTTGTGGATTGTCTGTACCTTTCACGTATGGTGTTTTCCCCATTACTGTAGTTACTGTCGCAACTTGTGATATAAATCTCGATAAATCTGGATTGGATGTTTTATATAAAGTAATGACATAATTTTTCAAATTGTTAGCTCTTGCTTGTGCTAAAGCTTGGTTTCCACCTTGATATGTAGTGGCAACTTGTGATGCACCACCAACAAAAGTAAATGTATACTTATCGGTAGCACCTGGCGCTCTTAAAGCACCTTTATTTTCAGTAAAATATGTTTCAAATGGTTTTAACATATCATTTAATTCAGTCTTCTTAGTTTCGTCTATAACATCAACATTGGGTGCAAAGAAATTTCCTAAATCTAATTCAATTGGTTTTATTGTTACTGGATTAGCACCACCTGGTACTATAATACCCTGAGCCATCCAAGCAGTACCATTTTTATTAAGATTTAAAACCCATGTGTTTTGTTCTGTACCATAATTTCCAATTACAGCTTTACCATCAGCACCGATATTCTTTTTTAAGATACCCATTTTAAATGGTCCATGAATAGAAGAACCTGTTGCAATATTAAAAGACTCATTAGTAGAGTAAATGAATCTATCTTCGCTATCAAGGAAAGTAAAATTCATTGGGGCTGTGTTTAAAGGCTTTCCATCATAGAGGAATGTGCATGCACCTGTAATACCTTTTTTGTATTTTTCACCAACAGCATACCCAATAAGTTGAATTGATATTTGTAATTTAGCTGCATCAACCGCTTCATTTATTTTACCATAATCTTGATACTTCTTTAAATACTTCATTATTAAAATGATAATTTTTATTATATATAAAAATGTAAAGGTTAAATTCTAAACATTTTATCATTTTCATATATAATTTTTATGAACAATAGAAGGAATATTTGCTTCCAAGATGGTAAAACGACTGAACTATTATTTGAAGAATTATTAGCTAAAAAAGGTGTATCATTTGAAAAAAGTAATTCGAATGATGATATGGTAAATAAGATTGATTATTATATGGGTAAAACTAATGTATCAATTCAAATAAAATCAAGCCCTAAGACAGACGATAATACAAGATGTGTGGAATTCATAGATGTTAGAGGAAATAGTGGCTGGATGGCTTCTAAAGCTGAAATAATAGCATTTGAAACATCTGATAGTTTCTTGCTTGTGAAAATAGAAGATATTTGGAATTTATTGAAAGATAAATTACAGTTTTATACTACCGATAAAACAAATTTCCAATATGATGATAATTTAACACTAAAAGAAAATATTTCGAATCATTATAACTTAATGAAAGTGTCTAATTCTTTAAATAAAACTTATTATAAAAATGTGGAAATTTACACCCTTTATACGAGGGCTGATTGGGATGGTCAAAAAAGATGGGATTTTTGTACTAAAGTACCCATCTTCGATTTAGATGAAATATCCATAGCAAAACTCAGAAAATAGAAAATTTTAAAGGTTTTGTAAATAAATATTGAAAAAATATAGACTTTATAGAAAAAATTTAGTATATTTAAGTATAAATCAAATAATTATGAAGAAGCTATTGGTATTTATAATAATTTTTATATTAAGTATTAATATAACATTTGCTGTTTCTAATGATAAGGAAAAGAAGCATAAATGTAAAAACTTGGGTATGTCCAAACTTAATCCTAAGAAAGCCATTCGTAGAAATGTAAAAAGTTTACACAGGGATATGAAAATGGCTAAAAAAATTAAGAAATATGAAACTACCCATAAAAAGGAAAATATCATTATGCCAAAATTTAGATAAAGTGGATATGGAAGCAATAGTTTTTTGAATTATTGCTTCCATATCCACTTTTCATTACCACTATTATAAATTCTGTATTTTTTATTTTCTAACATAATATCTTTTTCTGTTTTATTTTTATCATAACCCAATTTAACTAGTTTACTCTTATTCCATTTTGATCGATGTTCTCTAATACCCGATATTACATAATGATAACCTTGTATTGTAAGTGAGTCAAATTTAAAACCAATTGTGTTATATACGATAGAGTATCCCCAAGATCTATCGAAATATGTTGTTATCTCAATTGGCTTATATTTATCAATAAAATATTTAAACATTTTTGATGCACCTCCTACAACATTAATATTTAGCTTATTACAAAAACGATATAATTCAAAATAATTATCTATATTTTTTACACTTCTTAATACACCAAAAGTCATAATAGAAACTATTACATCATCATAATATAGTGCTATGTAGTATTTAGAATTTATAAAACCTTGTAAATGATTTTCATCTAAAAAATCTCTACATTGATTCGCACAAATTTCTCTAATATCGCATTTTCTAGCAAATATTTTTTCACTGTTAAGTTTGAATAAATTTTTAATTCTAGATTTTACAATATCTTTTTTATAATTCCAATCATCTTCCCATATGTGAATAAGCCTTATATCATTAGCTAAACATTTATCCGATTTTTCTTTATGGTAGTCATCACTTTTAAATAATTCGTTATGCCAATATAAACCGTTAAATTCTAATGCCATTTTCAATTTTGGAATATAAATATCTAAATGTCGTGGAGCTATCTGTTTATTGTCATTTATTACTATTTCATCATTATAGATACTTTTTATAAAGTCTAATAATTCTTTTTCTCCTGTTGATGTAGAAGTTTTATCTACACATTTAGTACATATATGTACATTAGCTTTTAATCTACTATATAATAATGTAGGATGAATTGTAAAGTTTTTGTCACATATATTACAGTGTAAGTGTAATCCACCCTTTTTATTATTAACATGATTGATATATTCAACATTTTCAACTTTAGTTAAAAGATTTTCGATATATCCTTTTTTATAAGATTCAATTCTTTTTTCTTGAATTTCATCATTTCTCATTGGATGATCCACACCATATCTTTCTAAATGGGTTTGTTTTATTTTTTCTTTAATATAAGGAACATGAAAAGTATGTTCTACTCCATAATTTTCTTTAAGATTATTTTTCCTTTTATTTAAAATAGACTCCTTCTCTTCATCACTTTTATTTAAAAAAGTATTACTTAATTTATCTTTAATTAATTGTAATTCTTCATCAGTTTTATTGTTCCATGTATTTCTAACATTTTTTAAAATTTCTTTGCTTTGTGTCGGGTGTTCTACACCATATCTTTCAAATGTTGTTTGTTTCACTTTATTTTGAATATCGATTCTTTTCATTTGGTGTTCTACACCATATTTATTTTTATAATTAACTTTTTTCAATTTTTGTATACTTTCTAATTGTGCTGGATTTTCAACGCCATATTTTTCTAAATTATTCTTTTTAACCATAGGTATATAACATATTTTATTACCACATGATATTTTCCATCCATTTTTAAAACCAATCCAATTACACAACTTACCACAAGTACATAATTGTAAATTCCAATTTTTATTTATTATATGCCATAATTTTTGTGATATAGTTAAATTATTTTCTCCTATATTAGTTTGAATTAAGTCTTCTATCTCATTTAATAATTCTGGTCTTTTATTTATGAATAAAATTAATGATCCTATATTATTTTCTTTTTCTTTTATTATTTCTAAAATTTTCATGTTTTAACAATTACTATTTTGTTATATACTATTTTTGTTAAATGTTTTAATTTTTTTTTAATATATACATAAAATGATATTAAATTATGACAGATTTAGAAATTTTTGACCTGATTAATATGGATCTAACGATGTCTTGTAGTTTGCCTCAAATTCTTCCAACAATTGAAATTAAAAGATTGGTTGAAAAAATAGCATTACCTTGGTTCTATGAACACCATCCATTTTCTGTAATAAGAGCTTATTATTATTTACCACTTGATACTTTATGTACTGAGCAGTTTACTCAATATAAATATATTACTCTACCAGACGAAATTCAAAATGTTATATGGACTTATCAAATTACAGATAGAAGTTTATTCTCACTCGGTTTTGGTACAGGAAATGGTCAAGGAAATGTTAGTGTTAATAATGGATTAACTAATCAACCCTATTTAAATTCAATGGTCACCACGATAGGAGAATTAGGCGTTTATAAAGTTATTATTGATAGTTTCTCTGATATGTTAAATCAATTATCTAAACATACATTAAAGTTTGATTATCACTTTCAATCAAAAAAGTTTCACTTATTAACATCAGCAACTACTGATATTATTTTAGAAACTTATTCAAGAATTCCAGCAGAAGATATTTTCGAAATGGATCATTTTAAAAGATATGCTTTAGCTTTATCTAAACAACAATTGGGTAGACTACTTACTCGATATAATATGCCATTACCAGGTAATGTTCAAATAAATGGTGAAGCAATTAAAAATGAAGGTGATACTGAAATTGATAAAATTAAAGAAGAAATAAAAGCTATGAATGCGAACACGTTCTTTTTTTGTATAAAAAAATAAATAAAAAGGAGTTTATACTTTATGGCATCACCATTAGATTTCAGAGACTTTTACATTACATGGCCAGGCCACCCCAGATACAAAGATGGTGAGATTATTCAGCAAGATCCTGTTTCAGTAGTAATACAGAAGATTGAGTTATGTTTATTTACTAATAAGGGAGATTATATTGGTGATGTTGATTTAGGTGCTGATCTTGATTTTTATTTATGGCAGACTACAGTATCACCAGAATTTATTAAAGGTGTTATACAACAACAATTCTCGCAATATATTCCCGAATTGACACAATTTAATTATACGCTTGATGTGTCATTAATGCAAGGTACTTTACAAGACATCCTTATTATTGATATTACTGTTAATGATGTTGGTGTTAGAGCAATATTTAGATAATATTTAATAAAATAGTGCTTTATTTGGCAAAATAAGCCATAATTTCCCATAGATACTATATTTCTATTCAAATAATTAATATATAATGTAAATAGTATAGTAGTAATAATGTTATATTTAATTTCAAATTTTATTTTACAAGCAGGTGCAGTTGATAAAATGCTTGAAAAATTAGCTGAACAAGGTCCTGTAGTTACTATTGCTATATTAGTATGTATATATTTCTATAAACAAGTAAATAAAAAGGAGAAAGAAATAGATACTCTTAATGGATATATCAGAGAAAGTGATAAAGAGAACTTACAAATTTTGAATGATGTAAATAATACTCTTGATAAAGTATTAGAAAATCAAAAACATTCGAATGAAATAGTGATCAAAGAAATCGAAAATTTAAAAGAATATATATCATTAAAATTAGACAAATAATTATTTAAATCTATTTTCAATATTTCAATTTGTCATATAAATATTATAATTAGGGTTTGTTGTTTTGATAAATATCAATACTCATATTTTATATATAATTAATAAAAAAGTTTAATTAATAATTATGGCCATTAAGAAATTTAACACATTTTTAAATGAAAAGAAATGGGCAAAAGATGTCCATCCCAAAAAGGGTAAAATGCACGATGTGCTTGGTATTCCAGAAGATAAAAAAATATCAGATGTATATACTTCAGGTAAAGAACTAGCAGAAGATCTAGTTAAAAAAGTTGGAAAAAAGAAAGCCGCTTCTATGATAGATTTCGTAGCTAATGTTTCTAATGATGAACCAATTTTTAAAACTGCTCAAAAAGAATTGTCAGAAATTAAAGAAAATTTACAGAATAAGGATGATATTGAATATCCAATAATAGATGAATATCCAATATCAAATAATATAACATTGGTATCTATTGAAAATGAAGTCGAATATCCTGAATATAAAATTCAATTTAAAACACCAAAAGGCATTTTTTTAGTAGATGCTAGAAAAATAAAATGATGATTTTTGATGAAAATAAAATATAAAGGGAGTTAATTAATTAACTCCCTTTATATTTTATTTTATGCCCAACTCCTCTAATAATTCATTATTTATTTCACTATAATCCTTTAAAGTTTTTGTAGTAACTAATTCACCAGTAAGTGAGTCTAAAACAAAATATGTAGATGTTCTATCTTTTTTTACTACTTTGTAATAAATTAAATATTTACCATATGATTCTAAAAAGTAATTAATGTAATTCATTATAATATTAAAATTTTTATCATAAAAACACATATTATCAGGTGATGATGTAAATATTGCATAAACTAAACTATCATCTTTTTCTATATTATCCAATATAATTTTAGTTACATTAGGTAATTCTAAGTATCTATTTAAATAAATATCTAAATATGCTAATCTATAATTGAAAATTTTCACTTTATTTATATTTGTAATATATACAACAAAGTTAACCATATTTATATTATTTAAAAATTCTTCAAAATTTGTATATTTATTTTGTGCTATTTTAGCAGATTCTAAATTATATGCAGAAACTATATACTTATTATTATCATATTCATCATTATTAGTAATATTGTAGAATACATAATCTTTAATAAGTTTAGGATTTGATTCTAATGTTTCTATAAATTTATCAATTTTTATAATATCTTCATCATCTTCTTCCTCTTCATCATCCCAATCCGAAAAATCTTCATATAATTTTAAATATTTCATTGTTGGTGTATTATTTCTTTTTAAATCCTTTTTTATTTATATCATTAGTACCATATTTCTTAATATTAAAAAAGTCTTGTTCATCATTAAGTACTTTAGTTTCTTGACTAACATGACCATCTACACCAATTTTACCTGAACGAAATACTCCACCGACCATATTACCACCCATAACACCTTCTGTGAAATAGCAATCTTTTATTTCAGATTCTTTATCTACTTTACAAGACAGTAGTTTTGATTCTTCTGCGTAGGAGTCTGATAAATTACTCGATAACATTATACTATTCTTAATTTGACTTCTGATAAAATTACATTCTGTAAAATCACCTTGTTCTAATGTACAGTTAATAAAATCCAACTGAGAAACTGGTCCTGTAAATTCTATATTTTCACCACCAACAATTTCAATACATCTAGTTTCAGTGTCATAATTTATGATTGCATTTTTAAAATTTTTACTATGTCTAATTAATTCATAAATATCATCATATAAAATTGAATAGTACGCACTTACTATTTCATAATCATTTCTTTTATCAATTTGAAGTTCCACTGTAGGGAATTGGGCCATAAAGGTATCAAGTTTATTTAAAGCCTTATATTTTCTAATGTTTTCATCTAAATAAACTCTTAACATTTTAGCTTCATTATTATCCAATTGTTCGCCTATAGAATTCCATGTTAATAAAATAAAGTAATCCATTAAGTCTAAAATTTCATTTACTTTGAATTGATAATTTTCGCCACCAATGTATCTAAATTCTAATCTACCTTCTCCCATTGTTGCAAAATTAATTCCATAATATTTAGTATTGGGTAGTAATAATGAGTTTCCAAGAATATTTGCGGTTGAATTTGTGTAATCGTAATCTTTATAAGGTATTATGTTTTTAATAGACTTAGCATATACGTTATCTTTTCTATCTGGAAATGAATCATAAATTTTAGTTTCTTCTAAATTTAAGATAAGTTTTAGAATATTAAGTTTTTCTATATTCTTACCAGAATCATTTGGAAACGAAATATTGATATGTAATCCAGTTCTATCGGTAGTGTGTGCTATTTGTTGTAATACTTTCAATATTTTGGATAATGTTAGTCTACATTCCAAATATGTTTGCGGCCCAGTTACTAATTCTAAACAATTGAATCCTCCACTCAAATCTGGCAAAATTTTAAAATTTTTAGAATCAACTTTAAAATTTTTATCACAATGTTGATAACCCCACACTTTAATTGGTGATAATTCTCTATTAAATATTTCTAATGTAATTGGATAATTGGCCTTAGAATATGCTTCAAATTCTATGCCTATAACAGCTTGTTTTAAGATACTATAATCATTTAAAAAAGAGTTGCTAAATAATTTCATTTAATATATATAAATTTTTAGTTTTCTAAATGATTATATAGATTAAAAAAGAGGTATTAAAATTTATATATACTTTTAACTAAAAAAAATATCAAATTAATTAATGAAACATTTAAAAAGATTTAAAACATTCATAAACGAAAGCCTTGATTTAGAAATATTTAACAGATTGGTTGATAAAATATTAGCTATTCAAAATAGCATTGATCCAAATGAATGTGAGTATCATGCTTTTACAAAAGATGAGTTAAGTGTTATGTCCGAAGAAGAACTTCATAGTGCATTAGAGGATGTAAATGCAGCTAAAGCATCTTGTGAAGTTATGTCAGATGAGGAAGCTACATTAGAAGAAGAGGAAGAAGACATGATTAACCATGAAGATGGAAAAGAGCCGCGTGAAGAAGATTCTGATGAAGAAATTTCAAATTTTATAAGAAATGCAAAATTTGATGAAGATGATTCAGAAGATAATTCGGATGACGATTTTGCTGAGGATGATTTTAGTCATTCTAAAGATGATGACGAAGACGAAGATGATGATTCACATGTTTTAAAATTTGATGATTGGGACGACGAAGAAGCTTATTCACATCACCATCATGATGATTTTAAACACGATGAAATAGACGAAGATGATGAAGCGGATATGGATGAGTTTGAAGAAGAAGTATCGGATGAAGATGATTCTGAATCAAGTGAGCAGAAGCATAATCCAAATTTACCATCAGAAATGTGGTAATAAATATACAATTATAAAAATTTAATATAGTTACCAAAATAATAACATTGTGGGGGATAACGGTATCGATCCGTCTCTGACCAGCTTCAATGGCCTGCTTTCACCTGATTAGCTTAACCCCCTTTGTGTGTCCGATGGTATTCGAAACCATCCCAATACTTCCACAAAGTATTGTGCTTAAACCACTACACTACAGACACCGCACAGGACTCGAACCTGTATTTTCACCCAATTATACGATTATGATTTTGGAGATCATTCTAGTATCGGTGTGTATAAAAACAAAAAAACCCAAGCCTTTTAAGACTTGGGTTTTTAATTTCTTCCTTTATGTTTAGATTAACTTACATATAGGTTTTCCATTCCAAGTCTTCTTGTAGCTTTAAAATGAAAATGCCAAAATATGTTAGTTAAATTTTTCATTGCTTTATTTATTTATACTTATTATAACGTATATATTTATAAAATGTTTTCTCTTTCTTTAATTATTCTGAAATAAATTTATGAATACCGATTACATAATTATCTTGAACAATTTTTAATATGTATAATTGCTTGCCTTGTGTCTGCATTTTATGTAGCATTTCTACACTTGTTTTAAGAACATAATCATTATAAATTACTCTACCAAAAGCATCATATAAAATGAAATTAACACCTGTGAATGATTCCGATATTACTTTAATATTAACATCCGTTTGATTTGAATAAACATATGTAGTGATTATAGATAAATTAACATTAGCAATATGACTGTATGTATAATCACCGTTATAATCTACCTGTTTTAATCTGTAATAATTAACTGGAAATGGATTGATATCTGAATAAGAATAATAATTTGTTGATGTTGATGTACCATTACCTTTTATTTTTCCTAACTCATTCCATGATACCGCATCATCACTTCTTTCTAATATGAAATAATCATTATTTTTTTCCATTGCTGTACTCCATGTTAAAATAGCGGTATTATTTTTTGAGTCTCCTTTAAAATAGACTAATTCGACTGGTGCTGTAGATGTACACGGACACGTTAATGATATTGTTTGGTCAGGAATACCAGGACCCTTAATTTCAACTGTAATACAAGGGTTAAAATAGTTATATGTTACAGTATTGCAATTACTTTGTAATGTGGATACATTTGCTGATGTTGTAGTGCCAGTTCCACCAGTATTGGGTAAATTATAAAATGAACTACCATTATTATCATATATTACACCTTGTAGCGTATATAAATTTGGTGGAATATTTAAACCGCTAAATGTAACATTATAGCTTACAACATAGTTATAAACATAACCACATAAACAATAACCTGGATTACACCCATTAGGTGTTACTATCATTGATGTGATATTTACATTTATATGTACACTATACCCATTCGTAGAATTAACATCTATTGGACATTGGGCGTAGCTGTTTAATTGCATAAACATTAATAACAATAATACTAACAATTTTTTCATACTTTTTAATTTTAGTAGCGTGTAAAGGATTCGAACCTATGTTTTTATCTGAAAAGATACTGTCCTACCGAAGAGTTACCCTCTTCCCACTAGACGAACACGCCAAATGTTTTACAAAATTACAATTATTTTTTTAATTTTCCTAATTTATTCTTCTATTTTCTGTATCCAATTAATAGAAATAATATTAATATCATTTGAAATGAATTCCTCTTCATAGAATGTCATGGATACATTTAGATCGAATTCAAATTCTTGTAAAATTATACCTGCTTCTTTCATTACAGGTGGTTTATTATTTTTGCTAATTGATATATGTCTACACCAACCATGTGGATGTTCTTCTATACTAAAAGCAATTCTATTACTATCACTTAAAATAGTTGTAAAATTAACATCATCTCCTACTGGATGGCTTTCACCATTAACAATAGAAATCATTTGTTTTAAATCTAATTTATTCTCATTTGCATGTAGAATAACCTGTTTTATTTTTTTCTTATCTTGTAATTTCATTATGCTTGGAGGTAAGTGTTAAAGAATTGTTCGGCAGTTTCATCCGTTGATAGATTATCAACAAAACATTTTTCAATTGTTTGAATTCCATCACCATCAAGAATTCCTATAATGAAGCCTTCATTTTCTTCATCTTCCAAATCTACGTTTTCTTCAAGTTCATCCAAGAAAATAGTTGTATAGAAATGAATGGATGGTTGAACTACAAGAAATGTTAGAACTGCGTCTAAGAACTCTTGTGATACATTTACTGTTAAATCTTTATATGTAGCCATAATTAGATATATTTGTATACAAATATATGATAAAAATTTAATTTATCCAAAAATATAAAGGACTTTTTTAAAAAAGTCCTTTAATTACTATAATTTACTTAACATTGATTCATTTTTATATTCATGATTCAATGTTATTCTCATGAAAGTTCTTCTTTTACCTTTATCTATTAATAATGTTTCGTGTGGTGTATTACTAGTCATGAAATAAAGCATATTTTTTTCAAATAGTACTTTTTTATCATCTGTTAATTGATCAGTCATATCATCATAAGCACCTTCTGATAGAATTTCACCTTTAAATGTTCCGTGCCATCCCTGACAACCAACCTCTGTAGATACTGTTAGAATACCACCTTTCTTTTCTGATATGTAATCACCAATAGGAATAGTTATATTATATGGTAATACCCAATCCATAGAAACATGGCTATTATCTTCTTTTACAACATAATTTTTTTTAGCTCTTGCTCCTCCCCAAGATGGTTTAGTATCTCCCCAAGATGATTTTAATGTTTCTTCCTCTTCATCGTTTATTTTAGCACCACCCCATGTTGGTTTAGGACTTGCACCGCCCCATGACGATTTTATAGACTCTTCTTCCTCAACATTTGCTTTTGCTCCTCCCCAAGTAGGTTTGGTATCACCCCAAGATGATTTAAAAGTTTTTTTCTCAGATACAAAATTAGGATCTACACAAAAATTACCATCTGCATGAACACCTTCTCTTCTTAAAAACTCAGGTTTAGTAAAAAATTTAGTATCAATAGTTACATAATGTGTATTAGCTCCTTCTTGTAATGGAATCATTTTAATAATATTATTAAATGATTCCTCCCATATTTTAAATCCTTCTGGTAAACTTATCCATTCACTATTATTTTCAAATTGAAGCATACTTAATTTTAAATCACCATGTTGAGGATCTGGTAATTTAATTTCACATATTTGTTTAATAATAGTATTGTGTAAATTAACATTTTCTACACCTTCGTTAACTTTAGGTACTTTTATTTGTTCAGTGTACTGTTTTCTATTTTTAAGATATTTCATTATAAAAACATTATATTTTGTTAGTTATATATTAAGATTGGAATTAGAAATATGAGTTAGTTACCCTTAAATCATAATCTACAAAACCTTCAAATTTAACATCATCAACTTCAATAAGACGTTTATGAATTTTATCATCGTTCCAACCTCTATTTTCCATTCTTTTAATAAGAATATCACGTGGAATATCAAGGTATATTATAAAATATTATTTTCTTATTTCTTTTGGTATTTGTTTAATGCCATCAGTGGACATAATTAATATATTACCTTCCGTATCTATGGGTGTTCCATAATAATCACCATTAAATTCTTCCCATTCGAGTAATTTATCATTCTCAATTAATTCCTTGAATTCATTTTTAGATACAAAATTATAATCTTTACCATTAACTTCATCATTCTCTATTCTAATAGCTCTTGATGTATAGCTTATGGATGGTATATATCCTCTTGAAATGAATCTTTCTTTAAGATATGTTTTACCACACCCGCATTTTCCCGCTATAATTATTTTATTCATCGTAAATATCATTTATTCTTTTTTTCCTTACTTCAAATTTATCTATTTTAATATCGGAATAACACCATTTCCAAAAAATACTATTAGAAAAACTTTCCTTATAATAAGAAGTTTCATATCTTCTAAATACTAAATCTTTTTGTGAATCTTTTAAATATGACCACCATTCTTTATATGAAGATGGCATTTTACTAATCATTTTCATTATAAATTTATTTTCTTCACGTTTTAAATAACGTTCCGATGGTTGCCAATTATCTTTCTTTTCTTGCCAGTTCATAATTAAAAAGGGCGTTTTTCAACGCCCATTATCATTCTATTCAAATTCATTTGATAAAATTTGTATTACATCATCTATTGTTTCTTCTTCTAAATCAGTTCTTTTTATTAAATCTTTTTTATCAGATGCTAAAATTTGTTTAGCTGTATCCAAACCAACTTTTCTAAATTCGTTTATAATCCATGCTTCAATTTCATCAGAAAATTCTTGTAAATCAACATCATCTTCGTCAATTGCGACAGTTTTTCTGAATATTTCAACAGTTTTACCTAATATTCTACTTGCTAATTTAATATTAACTCCTTTTCTACCAATTGCTAAAGGAACTTGATCGTTATTTAAGAAAACAATTATTTTATTTTCTTCAATTTTTACATCGGAGACTTTAGCAGGAGAAAGAACGCGATGAATAAGTAAATCGAAATTTTCAGTATAGTTAATAATATCAATGTTCTCATTTCTCAATTCTTTTACTATAGTATTTATTCTACTTCCTTTTGAACCAACACAAGCACCAACTGGATCTACTCTATCATCATATGATTCAACTAATATTTTAGCTTTTTCACCTGGTTCTCTAACAACATATTTAATGGAGATTAGTCCATCGCCAACTTCTGGAATTTCATTCTCCATTAAACGTTCTAAAAATAAAGAATTTGTTCTCGATAGAATAATTACAGGTTTACCTTTAAAAGTATCAATTTTATGAACCAATGCTTTAATTGTATCACCTTTTTTATATCTGTCTGCAAATATTTGTTCTTCTTTAGGTAAAATAAGTTCTTTACCAAGAGCATCATGAATTATAATACTTCTATTATTAGTAAAACCAATTACTTCACCATGAATTATTTCACCTAGTAGCTCTTCGTATCTTTCGGTTAATAAGTGGTTGTCCCAATCCTTTATTTTTTGAAGAAGTGCTTGTTTTGCTATAAGTACATTTCTTCTACCGAAATCATCAATTTTAATTTCTTCTGAGCACTGTTCGCCTATTTCAAAATCATCAGCAATCTTTATTGCTTCTGTATGAGAAATATGTTTGTTTTCATCGTAATCAAAACTGTCTTCTGCGAATTCATCATCGACAATTTCTCTATTTCTCCAAATCTCTAAATCACCCTTTTCTATATTAACAATTACATTAAAATTAGTATCATCACCATATTTCTTTTTAACTATGGTTTTAAATACATCTTCTATAATTCTAATTGTAGTAGGTCTATCTATATTCTTTGTTTTAGCAAATTCTGCAAAAGAGCTTACTAAAGTATTTTCTTCTTTATTTATTTTCATTTTCTTCATTTAATTTTTTATATAATTCCGTATTATCTTCATCCAATAAGCATAACTCTTTATTTTCTTCGTCTACAAATCCAGAAATTATAGGTAAATCATACATATAAGTATTATTATCTTCTTCTGTTCCAAAGCTTCTAATAACAAGTTCAAAGTTTTGAAACTCTTCAGGTAAAGATCCTAGGAATTCTACTAAATCTTTTATTTTCATTTTCTAAAAAGTATTTTTAATTATAAACAAAAAATCATTTTTGTTTTATATTTTTGCTTTGTTTTCTATTCCATTTGGAAAATGTGTCTACTTTATCTGGAAATTTAACACTCAACATAGAATAATAATATTCCGCATCAGTTTCTCTATCCATAACGAATTTTAAAGGTATTGATGAGTTTTTAATCATATTGTCACAATACTTACATATTAGTTCAATATCCTCTAAATCATTTCCAAAACTTTTAAGATATTTATAATATTCATTTAGCTTAGTTATTTCAGTTTTTCGTCTATTCATATTCGGATTAATTATAGTTACATTATTAATAAATAATATCAATTTGTTTTATTTTTAGGCATAAAAAATAATATATACAGAAAATATATTGAATATATGTCAATTAAGAAATTCACTTATTTCAGCGAAGAAACAAGAAATATAGAAAAAATTACTGAATCTTTAACTACTAAAGAAACCGATGTTTTAAATCTTTTAGGATGTAAAGATGAAATTAAAAAGATTACTGCTGAACAATATGAAATCATCAGAAAAGAAGTGGGTAATAAAGATATTACTTCACTTGGAGTTTTTTATACCGATGATTGTTTAATTATAAAAAGTAAAAAAACATTTGATAATTGGGAAAATGTGTTAGGTTCAGATTTAGAGAGTTGTAATTTTGCACAAGTTGACGGTGAATTTTTAGCAGTATTGGATGATACTGTAGCAAAAGTTGAGAAAATTATAAATGCTATTAAGAAATAAGTTAAAAAAGTGTTGGAATACAACACTTTTTTATTTCTATTCTATTTTTTAAACTATATAACAATAAATAATATAAGAATTAAAGAACTTTTAAATGAAATCGAGTCAGAACGATAGAATAATATTAGAAAGTATATTTCTACAGTTTCCACAAGCAAATTCGGGTAGAATTTATCCTGCTGATGCTTTTGAAGAGCATATAAAAAAGTTGGAAATACAAATTAGAAATGAAAAAATTAAAAACCGCAAAAAAATTATAAAAGAGTTACTAAAATGATAAGTATAATATTAGCATGTGATAATAATTGGGGTATTGGATTTGAAAATAGTTTACAATACCATTTCGCAAAGGACTTAAAAAGATTTAAAGAATTAACATCAAAGAAAACTGTTGTTATGGGAAGGAAGACATGGGAGAGCTTACCATTCAAGCTTCCTAATAGGACAAATATAGTGATTTCAAGGGCTTATATGGAGTTAAATAAAAATCCTGATTTGATATTTGATTCAATTATACCAGTTCTTGAAATGGCTAAAACAGAGGATATTTGGGTTATTGGTGGTTCTGAAATTTGTCAACTATTTATGCCTTATATAGATGTGATAGAATTAACGAAAGTCGAATGTGAAAGAAAATATGATGCTAATATCAAATTTTTAGAGAATGAATTGAAAAATTTCTCTATACACAATATTGAAAATATTACAGATTTTGATAAAAAAGAGAATGTTGAATTAAATATACAATTCATTACATATAATAGAAAAAAGGACTCATAAGAGTCCTTTTTCATTTCTTATTTAATCCCAATTATCATAACTATTACTTTGATAGTTATATGTTGGTGTTTTCTTTTCTTCTTTTTTTCTTTCTTCGTCTCGTTTCTTCTTAATATCATCCATTGAGAAATGTGCTGAGTAAGCTTTCATACACTTTCTTCTATAATATTCGGCAGCGCTCTTAAATACAGATTCCCAATATTTTATAAATTCTAATGGGTTATCGATATACTTCTTTTTGACTCTAACATCCGATAGTTCATCGTTAGATTTAGCGTATTCATCCCATTGTAAAATGATTTCATTTTTTAAATATTCCACACCATGAACTTTAACAAGCTCATTGAAAATTTCATCTGCATTAAAATTTTTCAAAGCCTCATAAATTTTATAGTGTATTGATTTTCTCCAAAAATCCTCAAAAGAATGAGTGTTTTCAACATCATATCTTTCAACTTCTTGAAAGAACTGATTTACCCTTGCACTAATTTCATGTTTAACACTCAAACTTATACAAGTTAGTAGATAAATCATTGCATAGTCATTATCATCTATAACACCTGATTTAAAATAGTTTTTAATCGCGTTAAGTTGATATCCTTTATGAAATGTTTTCTTCTTGTTTTTCTTTAAATTTAATTTTTCTATTAATTTAGTCAACTCATAAGCCAACGTATCTTCTAGTTCATCGAGAAAATCGTCATTTGTTAAAATTGCTCTCCAATCTTCTTCATTAAAATTACAGTTTACTATCAAATTTACTGTTTTGTCGTCCAAAATGATGTTTGCAGACATATCAAGTGGATAGTCCTTAACATCTAGTTGTCCATAAAGATTAAACTTAATATTCCACTTATCCGCCATTTTAAGAACTATATCATTCTTGTGTACAAATTTTTCAATGTATTTTTTATCCATAAATACATTATGTACAAGTGAGTAATCGGCTGAATGTTTGGTGAATGTATCATTTTTAGTGTCAGAAAACTTCTTCAACATTTCTTTGTAATACACTTCAACAATGACTTGAATCCAGTTTACAACTGATTCTGAAATACCATGAGCGTTATAATCTTTGATGTGTTTTAATGCCATATTCTTTGATAATTACAGATACAAAGTTAATGTATTTTTTAGTAAAAACCAACAAATTCTATAATATTTTTCAAAAATTATTAAATTTCTCCTAATCTATACTGTAATTCCTCATTAAATTGAGCATTAGATACATCACCCTGCCATCCACGATGCGGAATATTAACTGTAGTAAATCGTGGTTCATCTATATTAAAATCTTCCCAATCTTCATAATAACGTTTTATAGCATTAAGAATTTTTTTATCATCGTATTTTACCGCTATTAACCATTCGTATTTAAATTGAAATCTTGGCCCACTTTCTACATCATCCATTACAATAGTAGTAATATCAACAAGTCTATCTGTGATTTTATCATACGCTTGTTCTAAATCAGCATTTTCTTGTGCATTATTCATAGAATATTTTATAGCATCACTAATATCTTTATAATCAGTTTTAAGAACTAGCCGTATCAATTTACCAGAAATATTATTTCTAAATATATCTTTCCAATTATCATTCCACACAAGTTCATTTTCTTCGAACCAAGACTTAATAATAGCAATATCATTTTCCATTAATGTTAATATAGTTTCTCTATTTTTTTCATTTATTGTAGAAAAATCAATATCATTTAAAGAATATTCTATATAACCATAATCCCAACTCCCGCTTAAAATATCTTTTGCATATTTTCTTGATGATATTCTGTGATAAACTTTATCACTATCATTAAACATAAAAATTAATTGAATATACTCTTCAAATGAAACCCATAAAAAATCATCTTTATACACTAAATCGGATACACCACATTTTTTTATTTTATCGCCAATATTATTATTTTCAATCAAGCCATATTTCATTAAACTAAGTAAGTTGGAAACATTATTATTTTTTAGAATATCTGGTTTATATTTTAATATTACTTCCGCACATTCTTTATTGGTAGCTTCATATAAAGCTATACCATGCTCTATCCATTGTTTATCAGTATGATTTAAAATTGTATTAAGAATTTCAGGATCTTTTATATGTCCTGGTATTTTAAAGTTACCATCATATTCCCAATCTTTGTACTTTATTAGATTATTTTGTTGTTTAACTATGTCAGCTATTTCTGAACTAAATGATATGTAATCTCCAAATCTATTTTCGTATATTGCAGTTTCTACCACACATAAACCATCGGCTTCATCATTTGTATTATCAATACCTAAAGCAACTATAGCATCCCCGATACCATTTCGATTTTTTTTAAATAATATGTAAACAGTTTCAAAATTATTTGGATCCAATAAATCATCATTATCGTCATCTATCATCCACACATAATCATCATATTCTTTTAATACTTTTGCATTGGGATTAATTATTCTATTTCCAAAAACATCTTTATTTCTGTTATAATAGATTTTTTCTTCATTACCTCCAGATTGAGAACGAAATTTAAGATACCAGTTATGTAATTTACTACTTTTATAAACTTCATTATATAAAAATGGTTGAAATTTACCATCTATATACTCATATCCTAAATATGCAAACGTATCCATATAAGGCATTTCTACAGCATCCCATTCTATATTAGGTACAGAAACTTTTAAAAGCGGTAACTCTTTAGATGTTTTACCATCAGTTATAGCATATCTCCCACTACTTTGAGTTTCTTTATACCACCACCCTATTTCTCTTGCATATGCTTTAAATGATTCTTCTAATGCTGAATCAATGGTGTATATTCTATCCATAAATGTAAATATTTTACCATTATCATTATTATCGATAACATTATCCCATATAATGGCTCTACCCATAACTTTATTGTTTTCATTATTCAATAAAACTAAAAGTTTGCATGGTGTATCATTATTGTAGTAAATAGAGAAGAAATCTTGTGCATTAGTGCCTCTCATACAACTATTTATAAGAGATGAATCACCAACCATACTAAATCTATCGTAATTATCTTCGTAGTAATATTTCTTTATGGATGCTTCGTCTTTTGCTAAAACAAATCTTGTTGGTTTTTGCTTGGATTTATATTCATTTACAAATTTCTCTATTTCTGATTCTGAATAATGTACACCTAATTTAATTACTATAGCTTTCGCTAATTTACCAATAGAAATCTTTTGTCTACCTCTAACATTCCATTTGTCTGCTATTTCTTGACCATTATCTCTGTTAATTTCTCTATTAGCAGGTAAATAAGAAACTAAACCATCTTCCTTATCAAAATCTATATAAGAATTATCAACTACATCAGCACTCTCTTCCTGTGCTTTTAACAGAGTTTTAGCTACAGGGCTTTCCATAGTTTTAAGGATTTTAACCAATTCATCACTACAAACTACAACTTTTTCTAAAATTAAACCTTCAAATAAAAAATCAAATCTTTTTAAATATTTCATTAAAACTTATTATAACTTTTTTCTATATATAAAAACTCTGATATTAAATGACATCTAATAGCAATCTTAGAAAAATTTTAAAGAATCTTACTTTTATGAAAATGACAGAAAGGGTTGCATCTTTAAGTTATGATAAGAAGTATCAAGTTGGTTCAATTGTAGTTAATAAGGAATTTTCTAAAATTGCTGCTATAGGATATAATGGTAATTATCCTGGTGGTCCCAATGAAAGGGATTCTATGGTGTCTGGTGAATCAGGATTTCTTCATGCAGAAGAAAATGCTATCATTGAAGCTAATATGATTGATCCAGAGAATCACATTTTATTTGTAACAATGACACCGTGTAAAATGTGCGCTAAAAGAATAGCAAGGAAGAATATAAAAGAAGTTGTAGCCCTTAATGTTTATAATGGTAAAGAACACGAGGAAATTTTTAGAAACTCTGGCGTTAAGTTTTATTATCTAATTGATAAAATAAAAGAATTATTTATTAACACTCCTTTCTTTGATGAACTTATAACTATAAAAAGAGATATTATATCACCTGATATTACAGATGATGAAAAAAAATTTAGATTAGAAAAATTATTGTTTAATCAATTAGATGTTTTTTTTGAACATAAAAAAGATTCTTTAAATAGAATACCGTTTGATAAAATGAAGTTTAATTTAAATGAATTGGAGAATAGTTATATTGATTCATTTTTTGAAATTGTTTATGAAATATTATAAAAAAAGCCTCTAAATTAGAGGCTTTTTAATTTATGATACCGAATCAAATGCACTTTGTATTTTTGTTTGAATTTTATTAGTATCCACAACATCACCTTTTTTGATAAGTTTTTTATATTCATCGATAATACCGCTAATGAAATCCAATTTAGTTGTCAATTCATCTTCCGACATACTACCATTACCATTATCACCAAAATCTAATGGTTTAGCTTCATCATTAGATGCAACAGGTTCAGAAACATCTTCCTTTGGTTCTTCTACAGCAGGTTCTTCTACAGCAGGTTCTTCAATAGGTTCTTCCGTAGTTTCTGGTTCAGTTATGGGAGTTTCTTCTGTTGATGGTGCTTCTTCTGCTTTTTCAGTTTCAGTATCTAAATCAGCAACAGGTTCTTGAACATCATCTTCAAATTCATAAATGTTTAATCCTTCTTTGATAGCTTTTCTGTAATCGTCGAAACCTTTTACATATTTATTTTTCATAGTATATCTTAATACTTTTTATTATATATTAAAAATATCAAGTCTTTTTTTATATATACTATATGAAACATATACTACAATTTAATGATTTTTTAAATGAAGGATTAATGTCATTATTTAAAAAAAGAGAGGAAGAAACTGATGAAGTTATGGTACAAAAATTAATAATAAAATTATATTCAGCTACAAATGAATTAGAAAAAAGATATGTCTTACTTTCAAAAGAACAAGAAGACTATATGTTCGAAGACTATGTTCATCAATTAGAAAAAGTAACAGAAATATTTAATAAAATTATAACCACAAACGCTGTAATACCTTATATTAAACATGTTGATGGTAAAGTTATAGTTAGAGATGATACTAAAATTATCGAAGCGTATAGAAAAATAGAATCTACCATAAAAAAAATCAAAAAAGTTTACGCAGAACAGAGTATAATGCTTACATATGAAAAATGTATAAACAATTTGATAAATATAGCTAAAGAATGGCTTGAAATAAAACCAACAATTACAAAGACTAATAGATTTTAATTATGAAACACATCAAAACTTTCGAAAGCTTTAAAACTCCAAAATGTGCGTTAAATTACAAAAAAGGTGAAGAAATAGTATTCATAAAAGATTATGATGATAAATTAAAAAGAGGAACTACTTATAAAGTAATCAACGTTGATGATAGTATGATTACTATCGAAGATATAAAAAGTCATATTAGAGCAGATGTGAAATTTGATGGGGAAGTTGAGAATTATTTCAAAAAATGCAATCCTTATAATACTGATTTAGATTCAGATTTATTAAATTAATTGATTAATTATTTTTTTTCTCATTAGTCTTTTCATTTCTGAGTTATTATTAATATTCAAATTGTAATCATATACTAAACTAACTTCCATTCTATTTTCATCACCAACATATGTTTCTATTGATGTTATTATCACATTACCAAATCCAATAATATCATTATTCCATATAAATATAATATGTTTAGCACGACTTCCACTAACCTCATAACTAAAAATATCATTAATCCATTTTCTAAAAAATTTTCTATTTTTAGATTTTGAAACATTACAAGTTAAACTATATTGTGCAATATTTGATAATGATTCATCACTGTCTAAGTTGATAATTATAGTTTCCATAGCATATTTATACTAAATTTTAATTTTGTTTTATCACTAAACTAAATTTAATTCTCTTGTATAAAAGTAAAATATTTATAAAATGCAAGAAATTTTAGACAAAATAAAAATATTTAATGATGATAATTTTGTTTTCGATGAAAAAGCACATGCTTATACATATGGAAAAGAGAAATTAACATCAGTAACTACTTTTATTAAAAATTTCTCAGAACCATTTGATGCTGAATATTGGAGTAAGAGAAAAGCTAAAGATAGAATAGCTGAGAAAAGAGGTATTTCGCGTGAGCAAATAAAAGATAATGATCCTGATTTAGATTTGACAATAAAAGAAATTATTGGCGAATGGGATAAAAAGAGGGATACTGCTTGTGATATGGGTACAAATGTTCATTTTTATATTGAAAATAAATTTACACCTGGATCAACAATCACAAGAGATAATTTCGAAGACTTAGAAACCCTAAGAAGGATTGATAAATTTGAAACATTATATGAATCAAAATTAACTAATGTAATTCCAATTGCACAAGAATTAAGAATATTTTCAAGAAAATTAAAATTGGCTGGAACTATTGATGGACTTTTTATGAGAAATGGTAAATTGATGATTTTAGATTATAAAACTAATGCTAAAATGTCCACTGATGCTGATAAATGTTGGCAAAAACTTAAAGCACCATTTCATGATGAATGGGAGAATGAATTAAATAAGTATTCAATTCAATTAAATTTATATAAATTAATTCTTTCTGAATATGATATTCACGTTGATTCTTGCGCATTAGTTTATATTCCACCATCAATTGATGAACCAAAGATACTAAAAGTTAAGGATTATGAATCTAAATTAAGAGCTTACTTTGGACTAGGAAGAAAATAGAAAATAGAAAAAATATTAGAATAGCTTTATTTATTATTAGTTCCTTAGATGCCTCTCTACCTATGATGAAGATGCACACTTGCTGAGGACTTTTTCGGTGAATCAAATTACATAGGAGTAAGATATGACCATAAGGCTCTGCCTATTAGACGTAATAGGCATCCTTTAAACTTTTAGTAAAATTATTAATTCGCTTATAAATCATATTTCTTTTTAATATCATTAATGTATTTGAAATTACAAAAATTCAAAACTAATAATGCAACAACTATAACAATACTCAAACCAAATGCTATAACACTTTTAATTTTTAATATTGAACATATACTTATAATGATAAGCAAAATAGCTGAAAGTAGTAAAATCCATTTTAAATATTTCATACCTTTAAAGATTTAATTTTTTCTTTTCTTGTTTTTTCTGGGTAATGGTAAAGTACTTTTTTCGGCTTTGGTGTTTTAAATAGTGTATCTAATCTTATAATATAATCCCATCCACTTTGGGCACTATAGTGTACATGTCTTTCATAATTTATATCATTATTTCTACCAAATCTATACCATATAAAGATAAATCTTTTTTGCGCATGATATTTAATATTACCATTTTTAGTTACCTTTTTAAGTCTAAATCCGAGCATATTGGGTAAATATTCATATGTAGTTCCATTAGTTCCCTTATGATGCTTATGAACATTTACGCACGCCCACGATGTCTCCACACTATCCGTATAATAAGCATTTTTTGTTTTAGCTATTATAATAGAATTATCATAGCTAAAATATAACCACAAACCTAAAATTCTTATTTGTGGATAAAATCTTCCTTTTCTTACATCTTGCTTTACTCTATATTTCATAATTTTTCCCAAGGATTTACACCATCAATAGATTTATTAAATTCTTTTTTACTATGTCTCCAGTGATTTTGTGGTATAATAAACGTTTTTCTAACAAATTTGTTTAAATTATTACTAAAATCATTAATATTAAAACTGTCAGCTTTTCTAATAACAAATCCTTCAACATCATCAGAAGAATTTTTTATGTAATTATCAAAATCTTTTAATATTTTATCTTTATCATAAATACCATAATAAAATTCTGGTACAGTAACCAAATTTAACTTATTTGCAATATTTTTAGTTTCTTCCCAACTTAAACACACATCACCATCCCATAAAGAAAACATATAAAAAAAATCCAATAAACTATTATAATTACAAGTATGTTTATAAAATAAATTTTCACCAACAATTCTTTGAGTTTCTGATATATTACCTCGAATTTTTAAAAGTCTTAATGTATCTATCCATCTACGGTCTTCCGTATCCATATTCGATGATAATGATCTAGCATGAATATAATCGTTGTATATTGTTGTATTTTCACCATCCATTTTTATAGTTCCAACAACTACTTCATTTTCGAAATGTGCATCAGATTTACACATTTTATCATCTGTAGTACAATTTTCTGAGTATGGAATGTGAAAACTTCTTGGGTATTTAATCTTCATAATAGTAAATATACATAAAGATAATATAAAATGCAAATATACAAGATATTATTTTAAATCACAAAAATAAATTAAATTTGGTATAAACTGTCAAAAAGTGAATATATTATCTTTATATATACTAAAAAATAGTTTATAACTCATGAAAAGAAGAATTAAATCTTTCTCATTATTCAAAGAATCCTATTTACATGAATTCGAAGATGATGCGCTATTACCAGACGAATTAGAAGATAATAATACAGAAGAAACTCATAATGATGATGAATTTGCTGATGATGAAGAATCTCACGAAGAAGACGTTGAAGAAGAAAACACAGAATTAAAAGATAAAATTGTTGCTATTTTAGATTCCAATTATGCTGATAATCTTAGAGATATTATTGATGGTGTTATGAATGAATTAGGTGATGATGAAGACAAAGATGTCATTGCTGATGCTATTGTTGATGCTATTGAAGATAAAGTTCAAGCTATCTTAATTGCTGATGATGAAGAATCCGAAGAATCTCACGAAGAAGAAGGCGAAGAGAAAACTGAAGATGAAGAAGGTGAAGACTTAGATATTGAAGAAGATGCTGAATAATTTTAAATAATATAAAAAAGGGAGTTTTAACTCCCTTTTTTAGTTACAATTGTTTTTCATTATCATCACATTCAGATTTAATAGCTTTAGCAAAAATATGTTTAGTCCATCCATTTTCCCAACCATGATTATTTGCAATCAAAAATCTACCTTCTGCATCTATTTTAGTAATCTTATGAGCATCAATAAATCTGCCGTTCACTTTACAAAAGACTATATCACCAACTTGATATTCATCTTGTTTTTCGAATGTGATTAAAGAGCCCGTTTTTAAAATTGGTGTCATTGAATTTCCAAAACACTTCATTTTACCAACACCATGTTTATCCAAATCTTCTAAAATTCTTAAATATTTATTCATGTTATTTATTTACATATCTTCTACTCTCAAGAAAGTTGTAGCAGATGTATAGAAATTAAAATCTAATGATGCAAACAACAACAATATTGGATTATTAACAAATGGATTTTTTACAGTATTAAAATAAACTAGTGGCCTAGTAGGATTAACTACGTATCTATTACCTTCTTTAATAAAGAACGCACCACGTTTAAAACCCTTAAGATATGCCACTTGGTTTGTATCAATTTCATAAATGAATCTATTTTTCCATTTACCGACAAGTTTTATATAAGGTTTTTCTGCATACTCTTCATCATTTTTGGTTTCAAATTTGAAGTAAGGTGTTAAATCTGGTGTAACCATTATAACAGAACCATCTAATGTTTTATCTTCGATAAATTGAATAAAATATTCTTCAATATCGAAATCTGTGGATGTTTCATCTTCAATAAACTTCCACACATTTTTCATTTTAACCTTATTCTGATTGTATGCCATTTTATCAGCAGACTTCAAAATTGATTCAAACATATTCTTATAGAACTTCAATTTAAAATTGCTTTCAAGAATATGAACATATTTAGCTTGTTCTTCTACAGGTTGCTCTAATATTTTCTCATACCACTTTAAATCTAATTGATAGTCAGTAGATGAATGATTTTTCATATTATCATCAAAATAAAAATCAATAATATTTAATTCCTGTAAACGAGATAATACTAATAAATTTAAAAGTAAGTTTCCATCATCGAGTTTTGTAGTATCGGGATTATACAAATCCTCTACATATGTTGATAAAATACCTTCTTTATCTTTTACTTTAGCAGATTCTAAGCATTGTATATAAAGTTCTTTAATTCTTTGTTTAATTGGCGTAGTATCAATTTTTTTCTCAGCTTTCTTAGGTTCTTCATCCTCAACATCATCTAAAAATTTAGATGCTTTAGATTTAGTATCAGTAGGTATTACTGATGATATAGCTTCTTCTTTTACAGTAACAACTTGATTATCAGTATTATCATCATCAAATATGTTATCAATTTTTTTCTTTACGTCAGGATTTATTTTTTCGCTCATAACTAAAATATTCAATAATTTAACCATTCTACGTTTTTAAAAACCAAATGTTTTAAAAATTATCAAAAATTATCAATAATTACATTGTTATAGATTAAACTAAATAAGAATTATTCATATAAACTATGAAAAAAATAGAAAAAACTATGAATTTAGATAAAGACTTTGCACTATTTGCTAAATCTAAAGGTGTACCTTCCACCACATTAGATAAATATAAAAAACTATTTCCACAAGCATCTTTAACACCTGCTATAGTAGAAGAGAGAAATTTAAATATTGCTATAATGGATGTCTTTTCGAGATTAATGATGGATAGAATTATTTTTTTAGGAACTGAAATTGATGATTATGTTGCAAATGTTATATCCGCACAATTTCTTTATTTAACATCTATAGATAAAACGGCTGATATTAAACTTTACATTAATAGCCCAGGTGGTTCTGTTTATGATGGTAATTCCATTCTCGATGTAATGGATTTAGTTGAAACTGATGTAGCAACTGTTTGTACAGGATTAGCAGCTTCTATGGCTGCTGTAATTTTAAGTCATGGTACAGAAGGAAAAAGATGTTCACTTAGTAGAAGTAGAGTTATGATACACCAACCTCTTGGTGGAACTTGGGGACAAGCATCTGATATAGAAATTGAAGCTAAAGAAATTAAAAAAATTAAGAGAGAATTAGTACAAACATTAGCAGATAACACAAAACAACCATTTAAGAAGGTATGGAGAGATTGTGATAGAGATAAATGGTTAGATGCTAAAGAAGCATTAGGTTATGGATTGATTGATAAAATTCTAAGTAAATAATGAATTTTCCAAGTTACATAATTTTAAATTCTTATACTATAAATAAAGACATTATAACATTTGACATACCATCATTAAATTATGAATTTTATTTGGAATGGTCAAAAAATATAGTTAATTATAATGTTAAAGCAAAAGAAATATTTTTAACATATAAAAAAAATGAAAAATGGTCAGGGTTTATATTAAATGGTGTATTTCCTACAAGTATTTCAACTGTTGATAGAGATGGTTTATATGAAGTATCATTAATGTATGATTGCTATTTCAATGTATCAGATGAATACACAAATAAAATGTTAAAATACGAAATACGAAAAGACAAAATAAAAGATTTATTATGAAAGATAAAATAAAAGAATTTTTAAAGTTAACTCAATTTTATGATTTAACTAAAGCACAATTAAGCGCTTTAATAGACGGTGATGGTGAAAAATCAGTTTTAAGTTCGCAATTTAAAAGACATTTTAATATTGAAGAATTAGAAGAAAGAATTTTACCATTTTATGAGAAAAATTTAACAGAATCAGATATTGACGAAATTTTATTGTTTTTAAAATCGCCTATTGGACAGACTATGATTAGAGTAAATAGTCAAATATCAGCAGATATTAATAATATTACTAATAGTTGGTTTGTTGAAAAGTACGAACAAGCAATAAAAGAATTACAATAGGAAGAAATATACATAGAATACATACATAAAATAGTGCATGTATTTTCTATGGTTTTCATTGAATGGGAAAATAAAAAATTATTACAATTAGAAACTTATTCATTTTCTACGCAATTAGCATTCACTAATAAATCATGTGAAATTTTCATAGATACGGAAAATAAAGACATAGAACTGACAAAATACTTTCAAATATGGAAAAGTGATATGGAATGGAGAGATTTAATACTTTTTGATACTAAAAAAGGAAAGTATTTTATCATTATAACTGCTAAACCAGTAATAATACAAACTAATAATCAAGGTTTTATATCTAGTTGTAAACTTAGAATTGATACAATTGAAGAAATTTCGAGACATATGAAAATTTTAAAATTTTTTAAATAAAACATTTAATGAATTTTATACTATAATTAAAAAAATAAAAATAAATATGAAAATTTATATTAACACTAAAATTGATCCACCAGTTGGAGTTATTTCAGACATTGGTGAAAAAATTGGAATAGGTACAGCTTCAGGACTTGTTCACAAATGGTTTAATGAATATAATGAATTTGTATATGATTCTGATATTTCTGATGTTGTTTTCTACAAAAAGGCAACATCTGGTTTTTGGGAAGTAAAACAAGAACACGTAATAAAATGGAAATAAAATGGGAAAGCTAAAAATATACGAAGCGATTGTAAGAGGTGAGAAAAAACTATTATTTTGGTGTAAAGCTTGTTCATCAAATCATTCTGTAGATACAGATAAAATTGAATGGAATGGTGATAATTATACACCGACAATAAATGCAGATATTAAAATAATTTCTCATAAAAATATTAAATGTCATTCATTTATTAAAAATGGTCATATAATATATCTCGATGAATCAGAACACGAGTATAGAGGTAAAAAAATTGAATTGGACGAATTTTATCATTAATGAAATTAACAGTAGATGCAGTAGTATTTGGTTATGTTGAAAAAGATTTGAAAATTCTTTTAATAAAAAGAAAATATGAACCTTTTCAAGATTCTTGGGCATTACCTGGAGGTTTTGTTTTAGAAGAAGAGTCTGTTGATGATGCAGTAGAAAGAGAATTAAAAGAAGAAGCAGGTATTGAAGATATTTATTTAGAACAACTGTATACTTTTGGTGAAGTAAAAAGAGATCCAAGAGAAAGAATTGTGTCTGTTGCATATTATGGTTTAGTAAATCCTGATAAACATCTATTACACGCAAAAACAGATGCATGTGACGCAAAATGGTTTTCAGTTAAGACTCTCCCATTGATAGCATTCGATCATATAAACATAATTGAAATTGCATATAGAAGACTGCAAAGTAAAGTATCATATCAACCAATAGGATTTGAGTTATTACCATCTAAATTTCCATTCTCTCAATTACAAAGTTTATATGAAACTATCTTAGATATACCATTTGATAGAAGAAATTTTAGAAAGAAATTTCTAAAATTAAATATTATTGATCAATTGAGTGAGAAGCAAATGGATGTGCCGTATAGAGCAGGTAGTCTATTTAAATTTAATAAAAAGAAATACGAAAATAAATTAGAGAACGGTTTTTATTTTGAAATATAATGTTTGGATTTTTAAAAAAGAAAAAAGCTAATAGAGTTGGTATATTCAATGTACCTAAACTAAATTATACATCATGGAATAGTTTTGGAATCTTCAATGAATTAAAAGAAGATAGTGAAGAAACACATAAAAAAATATTAGATGAATTCGAACTAATAAGTGATGATGATATTAAAATAATAAAAAGTTTAGGATTTAATAGAAACGTAGATGAATATTCACCCAATATTTTAAATAAATTAAAATCTATTATAGATGATGGTGGTGTCTTAATTAAGAAATCCAGTATATTAAAAATTAGTAGAAGTTATAATATGACTTTTATGCAAGCAAATGAATATCGCGGAAAATTATCACCTACTAATATAAAAGATATAGTAAAAATTAAAAATAGTATTGATAAATGGTCATCAGATTTTAAATACTATTCTAAAGTTACTCATAATCCACCACCAAATACATCATGGATAGAAATAGTAGAGGGTGACTATAATGTATGGCCAACAATAAAAGCTTATAAAAAAGAACCTATTCTTCATATTTTAGAAAAAGAAAATTCTGATAAAATAATTTTTGTATCGGTTGTAAGAAATGATATTTATGTTCCTTTAACTTATATTAAAAGTGAAAGGAAAAGTAAAATTGATGATGTATTAGAAGATAAATAACATGAAAGATACTTTACTTGAACTAATATCAATTGTAGAATCTTTAGCCATAAAAATTGATGATAGAGAATTTGCAATATTAAACAATGAATATTATCCACCTAAAATAGAATTTCATAGAATTGGCACACGTGGCGAATCCAATAGATTGATTGAATTGAAGACTAATTTATTAGCTCCACCTACCCGTGGTGAGAGAATTGATAATTTAAATAATGAATTCCAAGAAGAGAAAATTAGACTTTTAGAAGAAAAAGTTAAACTTTTAGAAGCTATTTTATTTAAAGATAATAACATTTTTTAATAAAGCTTGCTTTTTCGTAAATAATTCCATAATTTTGTTTATGGAAAAGCAAGAGTGTATAGACTTGGCTCTAAAAATTTTTAATGAAAGTGGTGAAAAATTCGAATTCAGAGAACCTATATACGAATATTCACATACTATCTTGTTTTATTCTGCTAAGATAAACGTTTCTGCTAAAATAGAATTTCTTGATAAAAATGTACATATCACTCTCGAAAAACATGATAATGAAGAGGTGAACTTACATATTAGTTACGATGCTACATTTGGAACAAAAGTTTACTATTTTATCGAAATTATCAAAAAATACAGAAAGATTAATAAAATGTGTAAAGTATTGGTAAATAATGAGATACCAAGAAAATTTATCATTAAAACTTTATTGTAAAAAATTTTAACTACTTATATGTGTAATAAATACATAAAGGGGTAAAACTTTTAATATATACTGTGTATAATGTACACAAATGAAATAACACAAAATATGAAAACAGGAATAATAGTAGCTCGATTTCAAAATCATACCCTTCATGAAGGTCAAAGATTTCTTGTAGATACAGTAATAAAAAATCACAAAAGAGTTATTATTTTCTTGGGAGTAACGCCTGTTATGTCAAGAAAAAACGCATTGGATTATAAGAATAGAGAAATGATGGTTAAATCTTTATATCCATCGATAGAAATTTACCCACTTTATGATCACAAATCTAATGAAGATTGGGTAATAAGTTTAGAAGGTATAATCAATGAATTAATACCCGATAAAAATGTAGTTCTATATGGTAGTAGAGACTCGTGTATTAATACGTATTTAAGACATGGTGGTAAATATAAATCTATAATTATTCCACAAAAAGAAAATCATAATGCCACAGAATTAAGAGAAATAACAGCAAATGAATATATCAATTCTGATGATTTTAGAAAAGGTATTATATATGCACAATACAATAATTTTTACCCTACAGCGTTCGCTACAGTAGATGTTATTGCAACTAGATTTTTAGATGGTGAATTAGAAGTTCTTCTTGGTCAAAAATCATATGAAGTAGGTAAGAACTTATGGAGAATTCCTGGTGGATTTATAGATCCTACTGATGAATTTGGTAGAGATACTGCATCAAGAGAACTTTGTGAAGAAACTTGTATTAGTGCATCACCATCATTATTTAATATCATTGATCAAGTAAGAGTAAATGATTGGAGATATATTGGTACTGAACATAGTATCATGACTACTATTTATTCTGTACATATTGGTTCAGGATGGCATGATAAAGTAATTAATAGTCATGCTAAAGCAAGTGATGATTTAGCTAAAGTAAAATGGTTTAAATTTTCAGAACTCAATTTAGAAGAAGGTGTAGTAAGAGAACATAGAAAGTGTCTTAACATATTCATGAATCATCCACATTTTCAATATATTCAAAAACAACAAGCATAAAAAATAAATTTAATATTATGGAAACAAATACAGATACAATTACTTTAAATAGAGAAACTAGAAGACTATTACTAAGATTTTCTAATAAAGCCATTAATAATGTTATGACAAAAGATGCTGTAATCAAAGCATTAGAACGTGCATTACAATCTATTGAGCCGAATTTAATTTTATTAACTGATGCATATAAATATTCACATCCGAAGTTTTATACACCAGGTTTAACTAAAATGATTTCGTATTTAGAATCTAGAGGTGGTAAATTTCAAGAGACTGTAATGTTTGGTATTCAATATATTTTGAAAAAATATTTAGTTGGTAGTGTTTTATCCGAATATATGGTAGAAGAGGCTGAAGAGAAGTTGAATGGTGAAAATGGTGTTTTTGGTAAAGACGGTTCTTTCTCTAAAGAACAATGGTTAAAAATGATTAAAAAGCATGATGGGAAATTCCCAATAAGAATAAAATCTGTACCTGAAGGTGCTGTAGTACCTGTTAAAAATGTTCTTGCTTTAATTGAAAGTACTGATGATGAATTCCCTTGGGTAACAGGATTTATTGAATCATTATTTCTTGAAATTTGGTATCCAATCACTGTAGCAACATTATCAAGAGAAGTTAAAAAAGTTGTAGTTGAATATCTCATCAAGACTGGTGCTAATCCAGCAATGATTCCAACAATGGTACAATTTATTTTAAATGATTTTGGATTCAGGGGCGCATCAAGTGTTGAATCAGCAAGTATAGGCGGGGCATCACATTTAGTCAATTTCATGGGATCTGACAACGTTGCTGGTTCTGATATGCTAATGAAATTTTATAATACTAAAACAATGTGGGGAAAATCTATTGATGCTACAGAACATTCTATTTGTACAATGGAGGGAGAAGATGGAGAGCTTGAGGTATTTAAACGTGTATTACTATCTAAACCAAAGGGATTAGTTGCGTGTGTTTCTGATTCATTTGACATTTTAAGGGCATGTATGCAATATTGGGGAACAGACTTACGTGATATTATTTTAGCAAGAGAAGGTACTTTAGTAATTAGACCTGATAGTGGTGATCCTGTAATGACTCTAAAAGCAGTATTTAAAATTCTATTTGATAAATTTGGATATACTGTAAATGAGAAAGGCTTTAAAGTATTACCACCACAAGTAAGAGTTATTCAAGGTGACGGCGTTAATTATGATTCTATCAAAGCTATGTACCAAGCATTAATGGAAAATGGTATAGCATCAGAAAATTTAGTTCTTGGTATGGGTGGAAAGCTTTTACAAGCAGGAATTGATAGAGATTTACAAAACTTTGCAATTAAAACATGTTTTGCAATTATTAATGGTAAAGAAGTTGACATTGTTAAATCACCAAAAGAAATTGATAAAGATGGTAACATCAAAGTTAGTTTCAAAAAATCTAAAAAAGGTATGATGAAATTAGTCAAAACTTCTGATGGTGGTTATTACACAATTACATCTGCTGAAGAAGGTTATAATGAAGCTAAATGTGAATTGGTAACTATTTTTGAAAATGGTGTTTTATTAGTAGATGATAGTATTGAAACAATTCGTCAAAGAGCCGAATTAGTATATTAAACCTGTTTATACGGATTTGTATTTCCACACAAATCCGTATAAACTTTCTAAACTTTTGTATTCCCTATTACAAAACCTACGAATTTTATCTTGATTATAAATATTTTGAGAAGCCGAATTTATTGATTCAAATTCACCAATAATATTACCATCCAAATCATATTGTACAACCTCACGTTTCACTCTACTTTTAATTAATGGAAAATATTCATTTTCATATCTAAAGTAATATCCACCAACAACATTACTATATTTAATACCTTTACAGCAATTACTTACACTTTTTCTATCAAATCCAAGTATTTTTTTAATATCGTGTGTTGATAAAAATTTATCTAAAATATCATTTGTATTTATATCATATTGATATATTACTTTTTTTAAATTGCACATTTTAAGTTTCATTTTAGATACTTCTTTATGCTTTTTACCAGTCCAATCAACACCACTATTACCACCATCTGTCATGTTTTTAAGATTGAACCCCCATGCCTTAAATTGTGAAATCCAGTACTGTTCGAGAGTATCAATATTAACATCGTTTCCTTCATCTAATATTTCAATTATTGGTTTAGTTCCGTTACTTTTTAATTTTTTAAGCCAGTTATTTTTATAGTTTTTAAATTTTAAACATGATGGTAACATATGTTGTTTTAATCTTCTTTTTATATTATTAGTTTTACCAATATATTTAATTTTTAAATCAATCGGATCTGTCAATGTGTAAATATATTGAATCATTATACGTGTTATTTTTTTATATATAGTAAAAATGTTACATCCAATGCTATTTTTCGATGATTTTCTAAATGAAGAAAAAGAAGAAATGAGAGATGATCATTACTTTAATAGAATTGATAAGGGTGAAGTATCAGGTTTAAAATTCAGAAATTGGGAAAAGATTTCACATTATATTAAACTCCTTCAAGCTAACCCAGAAGGTATGACGCTTACAAAATTAGTTGGTGTTAATCCAATAACTAAACAAAAAGAAAATACTAACAGTTATGCAAGACATATAAGTTGGTTGTATTTAAAGAAATTAATAACAATTAAGAAAGGTGAAAGAAGAGGACAGGCTCATACTATTAAACCAACCGAAAAATTATTGGCTTTGACACCAGAACAAATAGAAAATCCACTATCTATAGGAAATAAGGAATTTTTAAGCTCTAAAATTATTGAGATTTTAGAAAAATTTCCCAAGGATGATAAAATAGCACAATTTATTTTAAGTTTAGAAAATAATAAAGAATCTCTTCAACATTTATATTTGAATATTGAAGGTGAACCAGGTATGGTAAGTTTCCTACCAGCTAATAGAGAAAAAAATGTCGAGAATGAAGAATTTTGGAAAAATAGATATAGACAAACAACATCGATAGGTAAACTAGTAAGAGCTTTGATGCAAAAAGAAGGACAATCTTTTGCGGATGTAGAAATTGAAAAATTTGGTAATACTTTTAAATCTATTCAATTGGAAGTTACTATCTTTAAAAACTTTCAAATAGTACAAGGACAAGATATTAAAAAATGGTATAATTATTCGAGTTATCAAACATCAGGTTTCGAGGAATCACCATTAAATAAAAGTTGCATGAAACATGATAAGTGTGATAATTACTTTACTGTTTATACAGATAATCCTAATGTATCATTATTAATATTATTAAATGATGATGGTAAATTAATGGGTAGAGCTATTGTATGGAATGGTGTTGAAATGGAAGATGGTAAGAAAATAAATTTCATGGATAGAATTTACTATAATTCTGAAGCAGAAGTAGAATTATTTAAAACATTTGCTAAAAGAAAAAATTGGTGGTTTAAAGTAGTTCAATCACATAAAGATAGTACAATTTCAAATGGAAGCATTACATATAATGATGTGTTAAAATTTGAGTTGCCTAATGTTGGATGGAGTAGGATATCCAAACCATACTTAGATACTTTAAAATATTTTAACAATACTACAGGTTCATCAAATAATGAATTTAAGAATTCTGAATATAGATTACTTCAACCAGGTGAAAAAATAAAAATAACTGCTGATATAGCAAAGTATGGTTGGGCGGATATGATTAAATATATTGGTAAAGTATTTACAGTTAGAGATAGTAATGATACTCTATTTAAAGGTACGATGAGAGGGTATTATTTTACAGAGAGTGAAATTTCTGATTACTTTGTACCAGCCGATTGTGTTGAACCATTAAATAATCCAGGAACATATAAATTAAAAATTAAAGATAGTAAGAATCCTAAATATTATCTATCCTCTAAAATGACAAATAATACTAAACAACAATGGTCTTCCACAGACGGTACATATAAACCTGTATAATTTTAACAAAAATAATTAAAAAATATGTATTTTGATAAATTTGATACTTTTAATAAAAATAACACCAAACATTTTCTTAGTGGTATAGTTCTCATCATGGAGAATAAAATATTATTAGTACATCCAACAAAATTTAAAGACAAACCATATAAATGGTCAATTCCTAAAGGACACAACGAAACAGATATGTCGGATTTAGAAACTGCTATAACAGAATTAGAAGAAGAAGCTAATATAAAAATACATCCACATAAATTAGAAAATTCTATTAATGGCGTTTTAAACTATAGTAAAGGTGCTAAAAATAAAGAATTGAAATATTACGTATTAATAATTAATAGAAATGAATTAGATTTCAAATTATACAATAATATGATTCTAAGATATTTCCTTGATAAATTAGAAATATCAGAAGCAGGGTTCTTTTCTAAAAATGAGGCAGTTGATTTAATAGAAGAACAACAAAAACCACTATTAAAATTTTTATCTTAATATTTACTCTACTACATATTTCTAATATATAAAAGAAATTAAAGAGCAAATGGAAATCTTTACAATTAAAAATAATACACATAGTTCAAAATTATATGGATTTTTACCTCATATTGGATTTACATACAAGGAAAAAATAGAATTTGAGTGTAAATTCGATAAGAATTGTATATATTTTATAGATGGTGTTGATAAATGGGATATTAATAAGCTTTATGGTTTTTCAACTTCATATTTTCATCATATACAATCAGCAAGAGTTGGTTGGAGATGTACAGATGGTGAAAATATTGAATTATTAGCATATTGTTATGATAAAAGTGTAAGAATAACAGAAGTATCCATAGGTAAAGTCAAACCTGATGAATTATTCAAATGTAGTATAAGTGTTGAAAAAGATTATTTCACTTTTATTTTTGAATCAAACAAAAAAGTTATAATGATTAAAAAAGAGCAAAAAAGCTGGAATTTCAAATATAAGTTATATCCATACTTTGGTGGAAATCGAAAATCACCACATAAAATGGATATTTACCTGAAAGAACTTTAAAAATATTAAACATTTTTCTTGTTTTTAGAGATAAGTTTATCTATCTTTGTATAAAATAAAGAAAAACTTTATGAAAATAAGAAAGATTTTCAAACGTGTTGGACATTCTTTTACAAATTATGAATATTTAGTAGAAGTTGATTGGGAAACTAATGTCACTAAATACGGAGATGAAAAAATGGAAGATAGATATAAAACTGACGTATTTTCATTAGAAATACTTGAAACTGCTTCCAATTTTAAAATATATTCAGACGAAATTTCTGATTGTGATGTTCAATGGTGGAAAGACATGTTAAAAGAGGAGCTAAAAATTACTACAATGAATAGTAAATTTTTATATAGTTTTATAAAAATGAAAGTGAAAAAAGTATTGACAAAAATAAATTAATTGTTATGACAGAAGAGGATAAAAAACGTTCCGATGAAATAAACGCTAAAATCGAAAAAATTAATAAAGTCACAACTTTATGCGATTTTGAACAATTCTCGTCATATACAATTGATAATATAAAAGAAGCATTGGATACAATTTCAAATGACGATAAGTTATATGTTCTATGGAATTGGGGGAAAAATGATAACTTCGTAAAAGATAACAAATGGACTGATGTTGTTGTAGAATATACTAAAGAATATAGACTTTTAATTGAAATTACTAAATATAATAATAATTTCATAAAAGATTATATTAGAGAGCAATTCAAAACACTACAAGATGCATCATTAGAACTAATGTATATACATAAAGATTACGAAAACGAAGATTTAAAAGCTACTATTGATAAAACTAATAACATTATAAATAATGAATAGTGATGGATTTAGAACAAGCTATAAATTTTGCTGAAAATAAAAAAGCTAAATGGGAAAAGGATAGAGGATCCAAAATTTCCGATTTTGTTTGGTATGTAATTACTTTTAATGATAGTTATGCTATTATTGATAGTACACAAATGAAAAGGCATCCCGTAATAATAAAAAGAGTTGTATATGATACAAATGTTGGCATTTATAAATTAGATTAATAATAACACTCTGTACGTCAATTTGGTTAGACTGTTGGGATTCTAACCCCGACAATGCAGGTTCGAGTCCTGTCAGGGTGACAATATTAAATAGTATGTAGAAAAGTGGGAAAAAATGACAAATTTTTACAAATATATAAATAACATTTTAAACAAATAATCGTTTATTATAATACATCGCAGGATGGAGAAGATGGTATCTCGCAAGGCTCATAACCTTGAGGTCGCAAGTTCGAGTCTTGCTCCTGCTACAATAAATACATGGGGGTGAAAACGTATAGATTGGCTGTACTCGTGTTAAATTTGCAAGTCGTGTAATTGTTATGAACACGTTAATTCAACTAACAAAAAGTTAAATGACAACGTTAATTCGTTTGAGCAATCAATTCTTAATGAGTTGTTCGCTCCAGTTGAAATGGCAGTAGCTGCTTAATACCATTTCAAAACTGTCGTAAAAAGGCACAAAAAACAGTTTGGCTCTTCTGTAAAAAGAACATAGATAATTTACCAGTTGGCTCACTATCCAATTTATTATCGAAAACTCTAAAGTGAGATAAACTTGTAGTAGATTTAATGTTAGCAGAACAAGACCTCGATGTCGTAATCGAGCATCTCCACCATATTCCCATCATTTCCTGAGAAATCAAAGTGGTGGATGTAATTTTAAATTAATGGGGGTGGCTCGCCTTAACGGTTCTTGCCGACAAGAAGCATCCGATATTTATATCATACAGGGGGCGAAACCATTACTTTTATTATACTTCCAAAATAAAACCTCATTAAATATTTGATAGTGTGGATTTAATTTCCTATATTTGTAGAAATAAATCTACGATATGAAATTAAAGCTATTATTACTATTTATAATGATTATTTCTACATCATGTGTAAAAGATTTAGAAAGTCTTTTAGGTATAAACGAGTGGAAAACCTATACTATAGGCGCTGGTAATCACTTTTCTGATGGTTTTAAGGTAAATACACTATCAAAAGACCACTTGGATTTTGTAGCTGTTTTTGATGAAACTGCTATTTATGATTTACACAATAAAAATCAAGATGATATTAATAAACTCTATGGATTTACTGATTGTAATTCAACAGTAGAAGAAAATAGCGCAAGATTTGGATGGAGATGGTCAATAAAAGAAAATAAAATAGAAATTTTAGCATATATTCATAAAAACGGTAAAATAGTTTTCGAAAACGATAAACCTATTCATATGGGATATGCTGAATTTGGAGAAGAAGGTAGTTATAGTATTTATGTTGTTGGTGATTCTTATAATTTTAACTACAATGGTAATTTAGTTGTTGTAGAACATCAACGTGGTTGTAATGAGCAACATGCAATAAGAACTATTTTGTATCCATATTTTGGTGGCAATGAAACCGCACCACACACAGTTAATATTAGAATTAAACAGAAATAAAATCAATATCACTTTGATGATTCTGAATAGAATAATCATCGTAAAAAATTGAAATTTATGAGAGAAATTTATGTAAACAAAGAAGAAATAACAGAAATAAATGGCTTCCTTCAAAAAGAAGTTGATGGTGAAAATAATTTGATTTTTTTAAGAGTGACTAATGCTGAACTTTATCAAAATTTAGTCGAAAACAATAATTATACATTGAGGATACCCGATGTAATAATTTATAGAAAAAAGAAAACATACAATGAAAATAAAATGGATATGCTATTTTATAATTGTAAAATAATGGCACATAATCCAAAGGATATGAGTATTGTTTATATGAATTCATATAAAAATTGGTTAAAAATTAACCATGTGAGAAAGAATAGAATTAAAAATCTTCCTGAGTAAACTATTTCCAAAAAATTTGAATAAGTATTATAGTTAATGTCACTGTTAAACATATAAATGATTTTAACGATAAATTCTCACCCATAAAAAAATAGCTCAAACAAAAGAACACTAAATTACCTACAGCAAAAGTTAATATTCTAATAGGCCAATTAGATCCGAAATACTCAATACCATTTTTTGTAGCCTTCATATAAAAGAATGCTATTGGTAATGCCATAAAATACAAGAACAGTGTCTTATATCCTTTAAGAAAATTCAATTTATCCGAACCATATAGTTGAAACCATACCAGTATTTGACCAATAGTTAATAAAAAGATTGAAAGAATCAACTTTATCATTAAGATACAATTGATACTATAAAATTATGTAAGCCGTGTGCGAAAGTTGGTACTAAAATATTTCTTTTATAAATTAAATATAAACTCGCAAATAAAAATCCTTTAAGCAAAGCAGCAAGCACTCCAAATAATCCTTGATACGCATGCCCAATAGAAAATATAAGAGAAGATATTAATATCGATATAAATACACCTTTAGTATTATTACCGTAGACATCAGTTAATCTCCCTATCATATAATGTCTAAATATTATTTCTTCTACTATGGGTGCTATAATTACAGATGAAAAAAACATCTGTGTATGTGTTATTATTTGCGGAAATATTGGAGTACTAATTACTATCAATAATAAAAATGATATGATCATCAATGTTGATAAATAGAAAGTTTGATTATCATCAACAGGTTTTATAGGATAAATATTATTCATATTAATTTTATGTTTATTCCATACACACATACATATTAATGTAATTAAAAGTGGAATTAATTGAAAATCGTATGGTGTAATTCCTAAATTTATTCTAAAAGTTCTAAAAATTAAAAATATCTCGAATACTACTAGTATAAGATTAGTTGTTTTGTTTTTAAATAATTTAAATTTCGATTCCATTTTTAGTATACTTATATGACATATATAAAATTGAATTCAAAAGTTTCAAAATTAAAAAAAATTATTTTAAAAGATGATTATATTTATCTAATAAAGTCAAAGTAGCACTACCTATCACACCATCTATTAATAAAACATATAACTAATATTTTTTAATTAAGCGGGTATCCATTGACTTCTATTAATCCACCCATTCAAAAATTTTTGTTGTGAAGGATTACTTGTAACTAAACTTTGATAAAAGGCTTTTTGGGCAGCACAATATTGTTGTAAAATTTGATTATCTGTATATTTTGCTATTTCGGAAATTGTTTGTTTACCCAACATACCATCCACTGTAATTTTTGATCCAAGCGCATTTAATGCTCTTTGTAATAAAATATGTGCTCTTTGACTTCCCGCATTTACAGCAACATCAAATACTTTAATGGCCACTCTTTCTTGAAAAGAATCATATGCTATTCTCCAAAAATTATGAAAATAAATATCTTTTGCTTCATCTTGAGTTAAAGATTTAATATCTAACACATCTACCACACCATCATGATTAATATCTTCGTGTATGGATTGTAAAAATCTAAGAGATACACCATATAGTGTAGGCCCACCAGCGTCATTTGCTATATTTGTAAATTTATTTCCTTCGTGAAGGAAAATATAAGGCATTGCTTTTATGAAATTATTTGTATATGCCATAAAATATAATTTATTTTCTTTATATATCTGTCATAAAATACCTTTTATTTCCACTAAATATTAAAAATTAAGCACATTTTTTACTATATAATAAAACAAAGTAATACTTTTAGCTATATATGTACATGATGGAATTTACACCTGATGCAATTCATAATTTAAAAACAGATGAAGTAATAGTGTTTAGCACTAACTTAGAGGGGAAGCACTGTAGAGGGCTTGCAAAATATTGTTTCCAAAAATTTGGTGCTATATATGGTCAAGCTACTGGTTTTCAAGGACAATGCTATGCTTTTGCAACTAGAACAATAGATAAAAAAATATCTATATCTTATATAAAAGAACAAATTGAATCTTTTATTGAATTTGTTAAAAAAGAAAAAGATTTAACATTTTTTGTAACTAAAATAGGTTCTGATGAATTCGAAATAGGGGATATTGCTGTATTATTCATGAGTTATGAATATCCAGATAACGTAATATTTCCAAAAGAATTTTATGAATGGTCAAAGCTTTAAAAATACGACTTCGCCAAAGTTGGGTTAATCAGCCGCCTAAGTGCTGTGAAAGTCCTGGATTATTTCAGGACTTTCTTCATTACAGATTTTTTTATAACCTTCTTCACAATTTTTTTCTTATCTTTAACTTTTTTATCAACAATTTCTTTTAAAATATATTTGTTCATAAGATTATCTTTATTTCCATAACTAATTAATTTAGCACCCATTTTATTAACTAATTTAGCAATCGACTTAGTATCTAAAACATCAACATCAATACATTTTATATTAATGATATTCTTAACTTTTTTAAATAGGTTATTTGTATTATCTGTATTAAAAATAACTTTTAACACACCCATAGTAATACCACTACAAAAAATGTAATCCATTGCCTGCGATTTCAAAGTTTTCAATGCATTCTTATCCATCATACTGATTATATCATCGATACAAATAATTTTATCTAAAAATTGTATTGCACAAACATGCGCAAAATTTTGTTTTTTGATATATTTTATTATTTTATTCATTTTAACATTTTTGTTATCACTTTTATTTATACCTAAAAGTGGATAATCTAATGTATCATAACGATATGAATAAAGAGAAGGAATATCTCGTATAAAACTATATTTTTGTGTATTTCTCTCTTTGATTCTTCTTTCTAAAATATTTACAAGTTTATCTATATTTTGTCCTTCTGATAAAATATCAGTAAGCAATTTATAAAAATTATTAGGTTTTAATTGTCTTACGCTTAAATTTTGTAAGATATATTTATCAATTCTTTTCCGATAAATTTTATCTATTAAATCTGTATGTTGTTGAATAATTGTGTTTATTGGTACAAATTTAGAAAAATCAATTTCAGACAAACAATTAATATTATCCTTAACAAACTTTGAAAGTTGTCCATTATATTTAACTAAATTATATTTTTTATTTTTCAAAAAGAAAACATCATCTTTAAATTTAATATTATCAACTTTAACTTTGAAATGTTTAGAGAGAATACCCAATCGTTTTAATATAGAATCATATCCACGATTTTCATTATAGCCACCATTAACGGCTGTCCAATATTCCACACTTTTACCATCTTTGTTTCCTAAGTATAACATCAATTCACCATTAACTAAATCTTCTTTAAGATACTTCATAGTATCCATATAAGGCTTCTTTAAAGAACACCAATTCAACAACGGTATATTAGCTTTAATATTAGGATTACTCAAAGTAGTCTTACCATTATTTAATATAAAGCTATCACTACTCTGTCTTTCTTTACACCACCAACTTTTAGAATGAATATAATCTTTTACAGTTGAAAGAAATCTATCATCATAACAATAAATTCTATCAACATAAGTTTGATTTTTTACCTTACCTATAATAGAATTATGCCATACGATAGCTCTTGAAAGAAGTTTTTCATTTTTGTCGATACAGACAAGCATAGAAACATTCTTATTTTTAGTATAAACTGATAAAAAAGTTCCACAAAGATTGTGTCTCATGCAGCTACCATTTAAACTACTATCATTTATATCTTTAGCATAATTAATAAAATTATACCATTTCTTAATATCATCACCTTTAACTAATTCGAATCTAAATTTAGATTCGGATGATCTAAATTTATTCGAAAAATCTTCAATATCGGAATCAGTAAATTTAATATTCTTAGCTTCTAATACTGAACGAATTACCGCACCTACACGGACATTTGTCCTACTTTTTATTATCCATTTCTCATTATCTGATATTTCTTTACCCGTTCTAAAGTCAACTTCTTTATTAGTACTTAAATAACTAACCATTCCATCTTCTGTAGAAATATCTATATAACTAAACTTTATATCTAAAGCTTCTCTCTTTTTATGTAAATTAATTAAATTCTTGGAAATGAAATGATTAATCTTAGATAATTTATCAAGCATTTTATCACTTAATATAATAGCTTTTGTAGATTTTTGTTTTGTATTAGGCATATTTTTTATATTATATACCAAATATACTAATATTTATTTAAGTCTACAACATATCATTAAAAAAAATACATCTTATGTAAGATAAATTGAATAAATTCACAATTTAAGGAAATTTGTCCACAATATAACAAAATTTATCACCACGAATTTCAGCTTTGACTTCTACATTAGGAAAATTTAATCTAAGCCATTTTTGAACATATGAAATTCTAGTATTTTTTCCGAATTCTGTATTAGATTCTAATATTTCATTAATTGCAAAAGATGGATTATTAGTTAAAATATTTTTTATAGCAAATTCTCTGATTTTTTCCGTATTTTCTTTTATTATGTTAAGCAAATATGTAGTATTAACACTTTGTACAAATTCATTGAAATATTTTCCTATAAAATTCATTTTTACTTGACGACTATTTGCTATATATTCGTTATACATTTCAATTACATCTTTATCTTGTAAAACAACTGTTCTAATATATTCTTTACACATTTTTATAACTGCACTTTCTCCACCAATATTATATTCATTTTCAATAATAGAAATTAAATAGCGTTTACTTTTTTCATCATCTTTAAGCTTTGTGTAATATTCATTTTCCAAAGCATTAATATCACCATCTATATTAATATTTAATTCAAAATTATCATTTAAAATTATACCAAATGTTATAGGCCTTAACACAATTATAAATTCTCTAACCTTAGAAAAATTTTCATTAATTTCTTTAGACATTATTTGCACACCTAATATCTTTTGAATGAAGTTTCTTATTTCAGAACTATCAATTCCCTTAATATAAACATTAGTATTTTCTAGCATATCCATCATTATATCAGAGCGATATTCTTCACATAAAACTTTTGAACCAATTTTTCTAACAAGTTCGTGCGTTTCATAATTCGAAATAAATGGTTTTAATTTCATTATATCTTCTTCGCTTTCATTTCTTATCACACTTGATATAATAGTTGAATAGTAATTCATAACTAAAACATTTTTATCATCTACTTTCCATATCTCAGGATTTCCATTTATTTTAGTAGGATTTGCTAATAATAAATTATTAAAATCTAATCCTGTATTGGATGATAAATCTCTAACTTCTTTAAGTGTATCAACATAATATCTATTGGAAATAAAAAATCCATTTGTTTCGTCCCATTTTTGTTTCCAGTTTGAAGCATTTTGCATGAAATAATTAAATAAAACTGGAATATATTTACCATCAATAACATCATATGAAAAATATCTCAATGAGTCCATATATGGTTTTTCCCAAGTTTCCCAATCACCATCAGGTAATATAACTTTTATATTAGGATGTTCTATTACCAACTTACCATTGCTCACAACATAATATTCTGATCCTTGTTTTGTTTTACAATACCAACCGTTAGAATGTGCATATGATTTAAATTTATCGGTGATAGAATCACTAACCGCATATATTCTATCCATATAAACTTCTGGTTTACCATCTATAGTAGAATTATACCATACTATAGCTCTACCCTGTATCTTATCATCATCTGTCAATAAAATACATAATGATACATTAGGATTTTTAATATAGACACTAAAATACTCTTGACAACTATCATATCTCATACAAGAATTAAACAATGAAGAATGTGAACTTTCATCCGACTCATGATCATAATTACCTTCAAAATAATATTTCTTTACATCATAACCTTTAACTAATTTAAAACTACCTGTATTTTGTATAGCTTTATATTCGTTAATAAACTTTTCTAATTCAGATTCAGATTCAGATATATTGACATATGGTGATTTTTTCAATATAGCAGAAACAATTTTACCTATAGAAACATCTTGTCTTTTTTTAGTGGCCCACTTTTCAGTTTCAGGTAATTCTTGTTTAGTTTGGAAATCTATTTCTCTATTAGCAGGAAGCCAAGAAACCATACCCAATTTAGGACTATATTCAATATAAGAATTATCAGTATCTTCTAAATTATCACCATGATCCATATTTACCATATACTTTGCATATGGATGCTTCATATTTTTAAGTACATCTCTCATTTTTTCACCAAAATATAGTACTTTTTCAAGTAATAAGCTTTCTAATATTGCATCATATTGTAAAAATCTCTTTAAATATATCACAAAAACAAATTGTTTTCGTTATATATTAAAATAGTATTTGGTTAAATTTTTAATTATATTTGGTTTATGAGATATAATGATATAGGCATATGTGTCGAATTATACAAAAATTTGCTATATAAATCAAAATCAGATGATGATTATTATTTGGATATTCCCAAACCAATATCTGATATAGAATTCGCACTTATAACAGATTTCATATTTGGTATTAATATAGGAATTTCAGCATTAGCTTTTACATCTAAAAATGAACACGAAATTTGTCCACCGAATAAAACTTTTGATAAATTAAGCGTAGAAGACTATAGAACAGTTGAATACGATTTAGCAATAATTTCATTTAAATTGAAATTATCACAATCACAATATATTGATTCTAAATTTAATAAAGCATCTCATGGTAATACATACGAAATGGATAATATTGTATGGAGGAGCATTTTTGGTAAATCTTGTATTAATGGTGCAATAATACAAATTTATGGACAATGTAAGGTTACAAAAATTGACGAATTTTATAGATTAAAACATTGGTATGAAAATAGAATCAATAAATTAGATCCTGCAAGAGAAGAATTTATTGATAAAATAACAAGCTTAAAGGCTTTAAATAAAAAACTAATTAAAAATAATGAGAAGGAGATTTTTTACGACTGATGCGCATGGTAGTTACAGAGCTTTAAAGCAATGTTTAGACAAAGTTAATTTTGACTATGATAATGATTTGCTTATATATGGCGGCGATATTGTAGACGGTTGGTCAGAAACGAAAGAGTCAATTGATTTATTAATGTCTATAAAAAATCTCCAATTGTTAATGGGTAATCATGATGATTGGTTTATTAGATACTACGAAGAAAAATTAGAATTTAATGAATTATCATGTTGGTTAATGCATGGTGGTGAAGAGGCATTAATGTCATACCCAAATAAAATTATTCCTAAAGAGCATTATGACTTTATGAAAAATAATGCTAAAGGATATTATTTAACAGATGATAACAAACTATTTGTACATGCTGGAATAGTAGAAGATTTATCATTAGAACATCACACGTTAGACAATTTTATTTGGAATATGTCATTTCCTAAATATTGTAAACAAATAAATAGAGCAATTAGAGGATTTGATGAAATATATATTGGACATACACCTACATCAAATATAATAAAAGGAACATATGAACCTGTAAATCTACACAATGTTTGGGCAATTGATACTGCTGCTGCATTTGAAGGATATTTAACTATAATTGATATTGACACTAAAGATTATTGGCAATCAGATTTAGTTAGAATCCTTTATGCTGATGAACGTGGGAGAAATCAATTATCTTGGAACGAAAGAGAAGCATATAAAAAAAGGGGATTGTTATAATCCCCTTTTTTATTTAGAAAAATAATACTTCAAATCTTTCTGGCATTTTATAACTATCTTTTGTATATGTTAATTCTACATCACGAGTTATCCAAAATCTAAGATATGTAAATCTCATTTTTGGATCAACCATTATATGAAGTTTAAATTTATCAAATAAAATAAAACCTGTTGTATAAGGTCTACCATCATTATTTATAACTTCAGTAGTATTAACTTCAGATGACATAGATACCCAAGTAAAAGAAATCGAATCCGACAATATAACACTGACACTTGCAGCAGATATTATAAACAATTCATTAGTAAAACTTTCATCACTATCAAGTTTATCTATCTTATCACATCTAAGATATGTCGTACATAACATTTCAATATAAGCTATAAATTCTTTTTGTATTTTATTCATATTTTATATAGCAATCTCCAATGTAGATGTTAATTTTTTTATACCTGTAGTGTTTGTTATTATAAAATCACTTAGTGTAATATCATAGAATTTCTTAGATGTCAATTCAAGCATAGGAATAATATTTAATGGTGTTCTATTTAATATTTCTTTAGCTGCATCAATATGTCTATCATAAATATGAAGATTTTGTACAAAATGACAAAACTTACCAATATTATATCCTAAATGGGAAGCTACCATCATCTGTAAAGCTACATATTGAATCTTGTTAATATATCCAGCCATAATATAATCATTCGATCTTTGATTTAATGTCATATCTAAATATAAAATATCATTCACTTTTCTAACAGACCATATAGTTTCAAACGCACACGGATATAAACCTTTAGTTTCTTTTAAATCACCTTCTTGTAATAAATTAATTACATGTCTTCTACTAAATGGATCATGTTCTAATCCATATAATAAATTATCCATTAATTTCCACTTACCAACAGTAGCACCATATCTTTGTCCTATAGTTCCATCACCAATATTCCATTCATCCCACCACATAATTCCTCTATTATGAGCAGATTCAAGTGATGAATTTTGATCTTGATATATCCATAATATTTCTTGTATACCCATTTTAGTGGCAGTATTTCTTAAAGTGGTTATCGGAAACTCACCTTTACTAATATCATACTCTTCAAATACTTGTGTTATAAAATAAGAGTGTGCGGAAACACCATCTTTATATTTAGGTCTTGGGTTTTCATCTTTACAACCTTCTGTAAGAATTTTATTCAGATTTTCAATATAGTACTTATCAGCTTTATTCATAGATTTAAATAACATTTTTACAGTTATTATAGCTAATATTTCTATAATGTTTATTATAACATCTGACTAAATTGCTTAACTAAATGTTCTATTTCTTTTGTTTGCTTTTCTGATAAAGTTGTAATAACAATTTTAGAATATTCATGAAGTTTACCCAAATCGGAAATAAAAGCTAAATCATTAAAAGTTTCATTACTAATCTTAAATTTATCCATTATATCAGTTTTTGTATGAAAACCATCACCATCTAAATATCTACCATTTAAATAAACGTATACATGTCTAATATCCTTAACATTATCAGAAAATTCTAATTTAGAGACAAATAGAAATTTATCAAAATTAAAGTACTTATGAAGAATATTACAGAAAATATGTGAATTTTCGTCAATATTTTTAAATCTTTTTTGTACTAAATCCGTTAATGATTGTAGTATTTTAGTAGGGCTTTTAGATTCTTGAATAAAATTGTTAAAATTCTTAATCATTATTACTTGGATTTAAAACTTTTTTATATTATATTTGTATATATTAAAATTATTTACGTAACGCCATGATGGAATTCAGCAATGATGATTTAAATAAAAAGATTTTTATTCGTTATAATTTAGGTAAAAAACTAAATGAAAACGAGGAAGAAATCAGTGATAACGTTCTTTTAGAAGTTACAACTCTAGAAAAAGTTGAAGAAGTAGGACAAATAGTTACCCAATTACAAGACGGCTCTCTTAGACCTATAAATACATTCAAAATTGCAAATGATTATGTCGATGATGTATTTCTTGTGATTAATGTAACTAAAACTAAAAATTTAGTAGTTGCTCCAATGAGTCCCGATTTTAATATTTCAAAATTTATTACGAATTACGTACAAAATAACGTAACCGAAATTCCTAAAAGAGCATTGAAGTTTATTATGGATGAGAAAGTTATAACAGAAGAATACGAAATGGCGGCTATCCTAAGAGATGAAATTTTTAAAAGGGAAGGTAGTTCATCAAAAGTTAACGAATAATAAAAAAGGGAGCTAATAGCTCCCTTTTTCTGTTTATAATCCATTTATAGTATTTAATAATTCTGTTTTAGATACAGCACCAATTTTTTTAGTTATTAGATGCCCGTCCTTAAAGAATAACATAGTTGGTATACTTCTGATACCATATTTAGTTGTAATGTCTCTATCAGCATCTACGTCTATTTTATGAATAACATATTGCCCATTTGAATCATTATTCAACTCTTCCAAAATAGGAAGCATCGTTAGACAAGGCCCACACCACGAAGCAGCAAAATCTACAACTACGACACCTGTCGCAATCTTCTCATCAAAATTATTTTTGTTTATTACTTCCATTTTTTAAATTATTTTTTCATATTTATTATATGCATAAATATGCTTTGGTTTAATATTAATGTCTATTTTTATTCATCACTTAATAAAAAAAGGGATACATATTTCTATATATCCCTTTTTTTATGCTTTTTAGTTTTTATTCATCGTCGTCATCCTCTTCTTCCTCTTCATCATCAATTACAGAAGATTTTTTGAATTTATAAGTATCAATAAGATTAAATAATACCGTCTTATCAAATGAATCTACACTTCTATCACTTTCTTTTATTTTCTTAACAAAATCATCATAAGATTTAATACCATTAATTCTGATAACAAAGTATCCTTGTCCACTACTAGCGATACTGCTTCTATTTAAGAAAATTGTAGTATCACCATCAGCTTGTATTGTAAATGTCCACACATTACCCTTAACATCTCTATAAGAATCTTTAAGAGAAACACCTGGTTTACTATCAGAATTAATATTTACAAGTTCGAAGGCTTTATCAAAATTTTTCTCATTATATAATGGTTCACTATCCTTTTTAGAAAATCCAACTTTATCTTTAATAGAATCATATAATTCATCCCACGATTTTACAGCACCATGAAATAAAAGTTTATATTGTCCTTTAGTATTAGAGCTACTTATCAAGAATACGCTTACAATATTTCCATCAATTTCAATATTATAAATAGTACCATCTTTATCTTCAAATCGCTCCTTAAATATTAGAGAACCTTCTTCACCAACTTCTGCTTTTTTAAGATCAAAAACTTTAACTATATTATCAATAGTAAGTGGTTTACCAAACATATTCATTTGAGTACCACTATTATCAAATTTACCAACAACTGTACCAGCTTTAGTACTAACAATAGCACCAAGTTGTTTTTTAAACTTTTCTATAGTGCTATCCACTATATTGGATACAACTTCATATGGTTTGCTACTATCAAATACTAAAGCTATATCAAAATATTTTTTATCTCCGCTAACAGCACTACCATTTCTTACTAATTCAACGGCTTTAATTCTACTATCATCATTAATAATATCTTGAATCTTAATGAATGAAACAGACGGCGGAACTATTAAAGTCACTGTACGCTTAGTCTCTTTAATAACGGCATTTTGAGTTTTCTTCTTTTTCTTTTTTCTTTTTAGTGACACAACATCTTTAATTCTTTCCCATAATTCATTGAAATTTTTTGGAATATTTGACTTCAATGATTCATGATATACAATATCTGGCATACCATTCTGCAATTCTTTTGCAATAGATACAGTATCACTATTAATAGTGATCATCCAAATTGTACCTTCTTTATCCGCAAAATATTCAGATTTATCATCAGTATCACCATGACTTTGAATTTTAGTTAATTCAAAGAAAGATGGAACATTATCAACATTAAAAGTTAAATCAGCACCATCGACAGGAATACCATCATCATCTTTTTTGGTTGTATTTTGCCAAGTATTATTATGTTGATAAGACGTGCTTTTATTTCTACTATTATAATGTGTGTGACCACTGCCATATTCATCATAATTATTACCATAAGTAGTAATTTTCTTTTTCTCTTTTTCTTCGTCTCTTGGTGTACGTTTTGTTGGCAATTTCTCCCAATTAATTTTAGCAGATGCATGTGCAATTTGTTCAATTAATTTGATATTTACATATTCATCCCTAGTATGTTCACCCCAAACTGCTGCTGAAATATTTGTACATTCTGGAATTATACCCATGAATACGGCTGTGTCGGTATAAACCCCTGTATCATCAGGACGATATTGTAATCCATTTTTACCATAATCTTTCGAAAGAGCTTCGGCAAAATCTATACTTGCACAAATACTACCTCTTTGTTTTGTAATAATTGAACCCGATTTTTTCCTGTCGAATGCAATAGCTCTCTTAAACTTTCTAAAATAGTCAGGCTCATTTTTTAAAGCCCATCTTGAACCAATACAACCAGTTTCTTCACCCACAAAGAAGTAATATGTACCAGGAACATTTTGTTCAATTAGATACATCAAAATACATACTCCTGCTTTATTGTCACCACCTAATATTGTTGTGCCATCAGTTCTAATGATATCACCTTGTATGATATGATTAATTTTCATACGAGTAGATACTGTATCCAAGTGGCAAGTAAATAATGTTTCACTTTCGCCAATAACGATTCTATAATTACCAACTTCATCCTTTTCCAACCCATTTGGTAAAAGGTGAGTAATAGTTTCCTCATATCCGTGTGGAATAGTCCATTGGGTAAATTTCAAGAAAGTTTTTTTGAAATCCATTGATTTTTATGTTTGTTTATATATTAAAATCTATTTTACAAAGTTATAGAAAAAAAGTAGAAAATACAAATTTTGAAGCACTTTTTTAATAAAAAAAGGGGAGAAAAAATCTCCCCTAAAAATTAAATTGTATCTCTTAAATACATTTTTGGTATATGTTTGTACGAATTACAACATGGACAAAGTTTTATACCATCAATGTCTTCTTCTAGAATTTCTTTACACTCCTTACATTTATCATTTACTGCATAATAATCATTCTCTTTTTTAGTAAGTCCCCAATTTTCTAAAATATCATCTTCACTAATAGATAAGCCACCATTGTTATAAATATCATCAAAATCCGTTTCGTCATCTTCGATATTTTCTCTGTTATCATTTCTAAAATACGAGCTTCTTCCATAGTCGTAGTTGTCAAAATCATCATCATTATCGCGCCCATACCCGTACCCACTATATGAGTACGAATAGCCCCCCTTACTATGCTTATTGTTTTTATCGTGTGGAAAACGAGTATCTATGAAATCTAACATCAATTCGGATACTAAATTATAGCATTTTTGCACTGCATTTAAATCAAGAACTTCATTATCAGAATGAGGCGAGTAATAACCACATGACATATTAGCACATGCTACAGCTAATCCTTTTCCCTTCAATTCTAAAACATCTGTCATTAACCCCGTAGTTTCTCTATACCCATGTTTTTCTAAATATGGTGCAACAGCTTTTTCAAAATTAGCACCATACAATTCTGTACCCGCATTATAAATGAAGTCGTCAGAACCTTTTCTATCGCATTGCAAAACAAATCCACAATCATCAAAAAATTGCATATTAGCTCTACCTGAACCAATACAACCAACTTCTTCGTCTTTAAAAAAAGCAATTTTAACTTTTGGAAGTAATTCAAGCATAGAAAGACACATGAACACACCCACTTTGTCATCACCACCAACACCTACTTGAGTTCGTTTATCATTTGAAAATGCCCAAATAATATTTTCATCCTGCATAACCTGAAAATGTTCATGAATACTATGAACTGTATCTGTGTGAGAAACAATTGCTGGATATAAATCAGCATTTCCTTTAGTTGCATAAATATTACCATATGCATCCTCTTGAACATGAACATTTTTCTTTTTTTTCAAAAAGCCTATAATATACTGCATCATTCTATCACATTTATATGAACTCGTTTGAACAGAGTGTACGTCTTTCAATAGGTTCACATTCAATGTAATAGGTATTTCTGGTGCGGTTATTGGAGGATAAACGCTATAATTTGTTCTTTTAGGAACTATAACTAATTTATTGTTATTAGACATATATTGAATATTTATACAAAATTACAAAATTTATAAGATAAAAACAAGTTTTTATTCTTAAATTTAAGAACCTACTACAACTTTTGCGTAGCGAATAACTTTATCATTTAATAAATATCCTTTCTCTAAGATATCTACTATTTTACCTTTCATACCTTCCGTTGGTATTTGTGTAATTGCCTCATGTAATTCTGGTGTAAAATCTGCTCCCATACAATCCATAATCTTTACACCCTTGGCTTCTAATACTTTTACAAGTCCATTATAAACCAATTTAACACCTTCGTCATCAGTTACTAAAATAGCTCTTTCGAAGTTATCTAATGTTGGTAAAATTGATTTGATTACACTTTCCCCAGCATTTGTTAATATTTCAGTTTTTTCTTTTGCAGTTCTTTTACGAAAATTATCAAAATCTGCATATAATCTCAAGTGTTTGTTATTTGCTTCTGCCAATTCTTTTTCTAATATGTCAGTATCAACAACTCTCTTAGCATAGGAATATAACATACCTGGTAATAAAGTTCTCAATTTAACATCTTCAATATCAAACATACGTTCTTCTGTATATGCCGAAATATAATCACCTGCACCAGTTACAGTATTTACAAGTTTTTCTTCACCATACAATAATGGATTTTCTTTTGTAGTTTCTTTATCTCCCATGACTTAAATTTTTCATTTATAAAAAGTTTAATAAAAATGGGGAGCTTTACTCCCCATTTTTATTTATGCTAATGCTGTTTTTAATCTACTAATAGTTTCTTCTTTTCCAAGAATTTCAGAAGTAGTCATTAAATCTGGACCAGGGATACCACCTGTTAATGCCATTCTAAGAGAAGGCATTACTTTACCCATCTTAATTTCAACTTCATTACAGATGTCAAATATTTTTTGTTTAATAACATCACCTCTCCATTCAATACCTTCAGATTCATCAACAAATTTAGAGAACACTGTTTTAAATTCTGGCTCTATTTTAGTTGCATCAATTGCTGGCACACTGAAGAAAATATCAACAACCGCTTTAAAATCAGTTCTAAATACAGAACGTTCTTTTGCAAGCTCGGCAATTTTATCGAGTTGTTCAGGTGTGTATTTATCTTTTTCTTCGTCAGAAATTCCAGATGATTTAAATACATCATCAGTTTTAGCTTTTTTCAAGTACTGTTGATTGAACCAATCTGCTTTCTTAATATCAAATTTAGCACCAGCCTTTTGAATTCCTTCAAGTGAGAATGCATCCACTAGTTCATCCATTGACAACATCTCTCTATTATCACCAGGAGACCAACCAAGTAAACATAGGAAATTTACAATAGCATCAGATTCATATCCTTTACCTTTGAAACCCATATTTACATTTTTATCACCCTTATCATCAGTTTGTTCCCAATCAAGAGGGAATACTGGAATACCATATTCATTTGCTTTTCTCTTACTTAATTTACCTTTTCCATCAGGATTAAGTAATAGCGGTAAATGTGCAAATTTCGGAGGTGTCCAACCAAAAGCATCATACAACATAATGTGAAGTGGTGTAGACGGTAACCATTCTTCACCTCTAATTACATGGGTGATTTCCATGTTATGGTCATCACAAATATTAGCAAAATGGTATGTTGGAATACCATCAGATTTAATAAGTACTTTATCATCTGTTTGGTTAGAGTTAAAAGATACATTACCTCTAACAATATCAGTAAAACTGACAGTTTTATTTTCAGGTGTATTAAATCTTACAACATAATTACCTTCTTTGATTTTAGCTTCAACTTCTTCTTCTGACATTGTGAATGAATTTTTCATATTCATTCTCGTTTGTCTATTATAAGACCAATCTTGCCTATCACCACGCGCAGCAGTAAGTTCTTCCGAACTATCAAATGCATAATATGCACCACCTTTAGCAATAAGTTCTTCAATGAAAGGCTTGTAATCTCTTTCAGATTGTCTGTATGGTGCATGTGGTCCACCAACCCAAGGAGATTCATCTGGTGTAATACCTACCCACGCCAAGGCATCCTTAATGTAATCTTCTGCCGTGTCAACAAAGCGGGTTCTATCGGTATCTTCAATCCTTAAAAGGAAATCACCGCCATGTTTTTTAGCAAACAAATAATTATAAATAGCAGTTCTCAATCCACCAATATGTAATCCACCTGTTGGCGATGGTGCAAATCTCACCCTAACTTTACCAGCTGGTGCATGATCGAGTTTTATTAGAGCATCTTTTTCTGTAGCAGGTAAATCCGCTGGTGTTTGACTTTCTTTCAAAAAATCAGAATAATCTTTCTTTAGATGCTTTTTATTCATGTCTTGTTTGCTCATAATTTTTATGTTTTTTTCTATTATAATTATTTAAACAAAATTAATGTTTTTTTTCACAAAAAACAAAATATTAATTAACTTTTTTTGAAAATATTACTAATTATTTATTAAAGTATTTAGTAATACCATATAAACTACTTCTCATTTCACCCATTATTGAATCAATAACATCTTGTGTAGTGGTTATTTTTTCACCATTAAGAACAAACATAGGATTTTTATAATTAATAAAGTATACTTCCACCGTGCTTGTTAAATCATATTTATCTTTACTTTTATATTCGTATGATTCAGAAACAGCTTTTATTACAATACCATCTTTATTAATATAATACGTCTCTCTAACAATATCATTACCAATAATATAATCTATTGATACCTTACCTGTTAACACTTTAGATTTAACTTCTTTAGAACCAACATATTTTTTAAAAACTAAATTTATTAATGTACCATCATCCAATAAAACAAAATCACTACCAGACACCTCTTTATTGAAAGTCTTATCAATAACTTTAACTGCTTTTTTAATGTGTTTCAAATCGATTTTCTTTTTGCTATATTTTGTAGCAACGGTCGAATCTACTAAAGTATTTGCGAATGAATTTACCACAGCGAACAACGTCACCATTAATAAGAATAATAGTTTTTTCATAGTTTTTTATATTTAGATTTTCATTATAAAGGTTTAAAATTAGAAAGTTTTAAAATTGTAAAATTATTTTCAAATATGCGTGATTTCTCCTTTAATTATTTTTACTATATCTTTTGAACTTACTATAACACACTGTGACATAATATCATCCATTCTTTTTAATGGTATATCATAATGCTCTAAACCCTCTGTTTTATGAAACCAAACTGGGTTTATATTAAGTGATATAGCCATCTTATGTAGATTTTCTATTGAATAAGGTAAGCACACTAAATGTCTTTTTTTATCACACACAAATATCATATGTGATTATTTTAGTTTACCTGTTTCAACAAATTCTTTAGCTTTACCTAAATAATAAGTCTTCTTTTTCAAATATCGAGAAACTATATTAAATGGCTCTTCTTGGTTATTTATCACTGCCATATACATTCCAAAATATTTAGTTTTTTTATTAGCTATAGAAAATGCCTTAACATCCTTTTTATAAAATGTTTCAAATTCTTCTACTTTAGAATTTATGTCTTTAAGTGTCTCCATTAAAAAAACATTAACTCTTTTTATGACAGAATCTATTAAAGCTCTTACTTCCACATCCTTTTCATCTATTTGACCTAATACATCATCTATCTGTTCATCTAATACTTTTTCAATTAGAAAATCAGGTCTATGTATATAATCAGTTAATAGATGATGTCTATCGCAATACCATTTACTTTTATACTTTACTAAATCACCCCCACATTCTATTACGACACCCTCTATATCTTCTGATACATCAACAAATGCTAATATTTCATCCCAAGTAGTATATGCCTCTACTTTTGGTGTTTTTACATCATTTAATAATTCACCTAAAGTATTTAAAGGTAAATAAAAGCCATTTGTGTTATCTCTCAATCGTATTAAAATCAATTCAGTTTGTTCATATTTTAGTACGACTCTATTAAATGGTGATACTAATTCAAACACGGCAACTAAATTATTAATCAATGTGTAATCAACTACTGCTTTTATATTAGGATTAGTATCATATATTTCTTGCGCCATCAAAGATTGTGTGTTATCTAATACCGACATTTTAGATTTAGCCAATATTTTACCGTTTGGTAACTGTATGAAACTTATAACAGAACCATCTTCTTTATTAGTAACATTATCAATTTTTAAATCTTTAACCAATTCAAATTGTGTTTCGGCAACTTGATTTAAATTGAAAAATTTATGCAATAATCTAAAAGACTTATAAAAAGTTCCATCTAAATTGAATACATATACCAAACCTCTCATTTCATACGCGTTATTTTCTACGAAGTCATTATAAGAAGCAAGTCTATAATTGAAAATAGAAATTTTATATCCATCAACATATTGAACAGATTCGTAGAAAGTTAATGAGCCAGTTCTATTAACTAAATCAACAGCTTCTTCGTAAGATGGTATATGAAATTTTTCTATCATGTATATAATTACTACACAAAGATAGTAATTATATACTAAAAATACAAATTTAAATGAATTATTTTAAAAATCATTTAAATCACTACCATCTTCCACTGGTGGTTGTTCTTGTTGATTTACATCTGCTTGATTTTCATCATCATATCTAACATTTACAATTGTGCCAAAATATGTATCCATCATAGATTTAGAACTAATTTTTGATTTTGTTTTTCTATTAGCTGTTACATCCATTCCAAGGGACTTTGGCATTTCATCAAAATCAAAACTTTTAGATTTCATAGTTTCTTTTTCTACTTGCTCTTTTATTTCATCATCAGTTTTCTTCCTATGAAATTCAGGTATATCAACACCAATGCAATATAATCTCACCTTTGTGGATAATACTACTGTCTGTGGATTCATACCATATATTAATAATGTACCATATTCATCAGAATTAACAACTGATATAGAATGTTCACTAACTTCCGACATAAATGATGGATTTATAAACTCCACATAATAAAATCCCAATCTACCAAGTTCTTGTTGACATCGTTGATTAACTGTATCAAAATCTCGTCTTATTTTTTTTAATTCTCTAACAACTCGAATAAAGTCGTTTTTATCGTATAATTTTCTCATGTTTTATGTTATTGTATATCTTATATAAGTATTGAATTTTATGCTAATGGACATTTTTTATGAAAACTTTTTATATATCTGTAATAATCATTATTGGAGGATTGTTTATATTTTACTGGATTTTTCTTAATAGTATCTGATGGTATACTTTTTATCTGCGCATATTCAAATGATTCTAAATCACATGACATTAGTATTGAAACCAATACAATAACTAAAAACATTAAATTTCTCATAATATATACACTTTATATAAATATAACGATATTATATCGTTTCTACAAATATTGTATGAAAATTTATCTAAAAAGTTTTAAAATGTTTGTTTTTTATAAATAATTTCACCATGTTCTATATCATAAAAATAAATATTATCTTCTGAAATTTCTTTCAATAGCTCTTTCATCTTATTGTCATCATATAAAATAGCAGATGCAACCTCTGTAAAATCTACATTCTCGAAGAAAATATCATCAGATATATCAAAAATACTAATTAATCTTTTAACGTCAAAATCAGTAACATTGTTTGAAAGAACTTTTAAAAATGAGTCACTATGATTAATAAGTAATGTAAATTCTTCCATTTTGAAATTTTTATTTACCACTTCAAATATATCACGTTCTATAATTTTACCCCAACCTTGCTCACATACACTATGTAAAGAGCTACCATTTCTTACAGGCTCATTAAATACAACACCAAAATAACCATTATCAGTATCGTTAATTATTCCAATACAACCATTGTTAACACTTCTTAAATTTTTATTATCTCTTGTTATAATAATTCTATCCCCTATTTCTGGTGTTTTTATAACAATAGAGTTTTTAATATATTTCGATAAAAGTACTTCACATATCAAATTATACAATATTGGTTTAATATTATCGTTATCAATTAATGATACTATATAATCAATACTTTTTAAATTTTTATTATCTAAAGTCATAATATTAATAGGTTCTAAAGCAATTTCTGGTATTATCAAGCTTTTATAATCAGTATAATCACCAACAATTTTAACCCATTTAACATCTCTTAATTCTATATTTGCTATATGTTCTCTATCTGTTTCTATCAATTTATAAATTCTACCAACTAATTTTTTAGCACCATTTGGTAGACTATGTTTATCCATATAATTTGATAATTCTTTAGTTACAATAACATAATCATTAAGATTAAAATGTTTTTTAAAAAATGTGAAATATTCAGATACTAATTTTTTTAATACTACTTTAACTTTAATGATATCACTCGAACTTATTAATTCTGAAATTGTTTTTTTACTGATAGTTTCATAAAATACTTCTTCAGTATTATCTTTAACATACTCTGATATTTCATTATGTAAATCAACTACTAATGTTCTTCCATTAACAAATTCTTTAACTTCACCTGCTATAGCTACTAAACTGGGATCACCCACTATAATATTTCTTATAGAATCATTACTAATATCAATTTTAACATATACATCATCACCAACACTATATTCTTCGACACCATCTTTAATATCTATTCTTTTTATTTTATCTAACGATATATTAGAAAGTTGTGATATTTTTAATATAGCCTTGTACGGATTAATATATCTACTATTATTATTACTATAACCACCAATTTGACTATCCCACATTTCCATATAATCATTATTATTAGAATAATTTTCAAGACAATATACTAATTCATTATTTTGAATAGTATATTTTAAAAATCTCATAGAATCCATATAAGGTTTTCTAATATTACTACCACCCCATCTTATATTAATTGGTAATAATACTCTCAATTTAGGATCATAGAGAGATTCCACACCATTAAATATTTCATTATAATCATTACTTTGCTTTACTCTAAACCACCAACCTTTTTCTTCCGCATAATTTTTCATTGCTTGTTCAGCACCATCATTTATGCTATAAATTCTATCCATATAAATGCCAATTTTACCATTGACTACTATGTTATTCCACACAATAGCTCTTGCTTCAACTTTCTTATCATTTGATAATAAAACACACAATGAAGCATTAGAATTATCAGTATAAACTTTAAAAAAATTTGAACAATCATCATATCTCATACACGATCTATATAAAGAACAATATTCACCACCACCTGGTTGATAATTATCTTCATTATAATAGAATACTATATCTTGTCCTTTCACAAGCTTTATGGTTTCTTCATCTTCTCTTACTTTTTGTGATGCTTTATATTTGTTGATGAAATGTTCTATTTCAGTGTTCGTAAATTGAACATTCATCTTAGATGATAGTACCATTACAAGGCGGCTAATTTTCATTTTTTCTCTTCTATTGGAATTAAATTTATCTGTGACTTCTTCATCCCATCTATTTTTTAAAAATGATACCATACCATCATCTTTAGTTATATCAAAATATGACATATCAGTATCTTCATTTTCTGAAGCACATTTTAAAATAAAATCTGCAACTTTATCATTCATCAATTCTAATTTAGAAAATAATGTAGGACTTAATATCAACTCTTTTTCTTGTAATAATCCGATAAGAACATTTAACAATTTATCAATCATAAATTACTCAGAAACTTTTACCCACTCAGCTATTTTATCTTCACAGAATTCTTTAAGATATTGATCATTATTTTTAACAACCTCTTCAATTTCTTCATCTGACATATCCCAATCTTTGGTGGTATGTCCTTCTTCTGGATTAAATTGATCTTCAAAAGTATCTCTACCGTGTTTATCTACAAACCATTTTACTATATCATCCAAAGTAGCTAACAATTCAAAAGCTTCTACATCGCCATTTTCGTGAACTTTTTCAATATAAATTATATCATCTGTTTCAAAGTGTGGGTATAAACCAGCAGTAAAGGTTTTGCTTTCATTAACGAAAGAGTTAAATTTCTTTAAAAATTTCATTTTATTAATTTCTTTTGGTGTATATATAAAAAATAAACGGGGTTTAAAACCCCGTTCTTTATTACAAATTATTCAATTCATCTTCTAATTTCTTAAGCTCTTTTTCTACCTCTTTTAAATCATTTTTCGCATTATCCATTAATCCCTTATAATGCTTTCTCTGTGCATACACATCTTCCAAAAACCCTACAGTAACAGATTTCTCATTACTAAATACCGCACCATTAACACAAACAATATCAGTTTCTTCAATTTTATTAATTACACCATCAAATTCAGCATAACCCAAATCATCTTTTAATTGAAATCCTCTAAATGTTTCAGGCGCAATATTCAACTCCATCTGAGTTCGCGGATATAGTGAAGCAAAGTCATATGTTGCTATCCACTCTTGTAGTCCTTTTTCTGGGCTTTTTACATAACCCCCTGCAATAGTTTCAGCAGCATCATCTTCAAAATCTTTACAAAGAACTATGTTCTTTTCTTCTCTAAATTTACCTCTTAAAAATCCTTCAGTGGAAACCAAAGTTGCATTAAGATTTTTATATGCAAAATCACATAATCTAATTTTAGAAAGATTGGCCATTGAAATTATAATATCCAACAATCTAGTCTTTTCGTGAATCATTCTAACAAGTATAGTATCAACAGCATTATAAAAAGCATACTCTACAAAATTGTTTTCATACATATCCTGTAAAGAACCTTCGTAATGATGTTTAGATATATTTTTGAATAAGTGTCTACCTACCCAATCTAAGCTATTACTTTCTTTAACTTTTACGAACTGATTCCAAGGCTTCTTCCAAATTTCCATATAGTCAATTACCAATCTATGAGCAGGAACTTCATATGGTGTACCAAATACTTTCTCCAATCTTTTAGTAGGACTGGATACCGATGGATCAATACCCAATCTTCTACAACGATTAATTAAAAATGTCCAGTCGTAATCTACGAAATTCCATCCTGTAATAACAGGCATCTTTGGAATCAAATCATGAAATAAATATTTCATCATTTCCTTTTCTGGATTATCATATCCACCAAAATATTTATATTTCAATTTTATTTTTAAATTGAAATCTTTAAAATGGTTTTCAATATCATCCTTTACTTTCTCTAACTCTTGTTGTGTTAGAGGTTTCAATCCTAATATCAATACATTATCATCATTTACAATTGCAACTGTTAGTACTCTGGTTGTAGCATCTTTAGGATCAACAAATCCTGTAGGAAGGATTTCGGTCTCAATATCTATAAAAAACATTTTAGGATATTGTGGCGCAAATAATCTATCTTGTTCTTCTTTTTCGAGAGCATCTACAAATTCATATATTGAAAAACGATTCGGATTATTTGTTGGAACTAATTTAACAGCCTTTTTATCCCACGTTTGATATTTTGGATGTTTATCTTTATCATCAAATGTTGTAGGAACAAATTTCCTTGGATTTTTCCAATTATAATGATTGAACACCACATTACCTTGTTCATTAATTTCAGAAATTATTAGCTTTCCAGCTTTGTATTCAAAGTCAAGTACCATTAGCTTTATTTTTTATTCAGTGTTTATATTATAGACTGAATAAAAATATAGTTTAATGTTATTCAAAAAATTAAAATCTTATTCTTGATGTAGTTTGTCCTGTATATGGACTTATAAAAATACTTAATGTTTTAAGAGTATTATATGATGGATCAATACATTTAATAATATATTCAAAATCTTTATAGTCCTTTTCTCTACCATATGCTAATTTAGCATTAATAATGGATTGTAATGTATCAAGTTTCATATCATATTTATCAATATAATCTTTTTCTTCATCATCAACAAATATATCAACAGTAATACCATTAAAAATAAATTTACTACATGAATAATTATCATCCGATTCACTTACTTCAAAATCATGTGATATAATTTCTAATATTTCCGATGAAACTATAATATCAATATCTTTAATTTTTCTATCAATAAGATTATAAAATTTAAGAACAGTACTACCACCTATAATAATATCATATCTTCTTGATAATTCTTTAATTGAAGTATAAATTTTAGGATCTATATTGGCAGGATTTAATTTATATTTTCCACCATCATATAAAGACATAAATCTATGCTTTCTCAAAACCTCTTTAAGTTTTTTTTGTATTATTTTCTTTGCTGTATATGAATATGCCATAAAATAAAATCTCCACTACTTATAGTAATGGAGATAGTTAAAGTTTTATAATTGTTAACTTATATACTAAGTTTAGTTCTTACCTCAGATACTCTATTTAAATAATCTTGTGGTCTACCTTTACCTAAATAAGTATTATAATGAACTTTCCATTGCTTAGACCTAGAATGGATACTATCATGAATATCTAATCTCTTTATTATTAATAATAATTGTGCTGTTATTGCACCAAAGAAAACATAATTACAGTGTTCCCACTGAACTTGAGTTCTCCAATCTATACCAGTTTTTTGTTTTATTCTATCTAAATAAGGTTTAAGGTGAGGATGATTTATAACATCTTTTGTAGCATTAAATGCACATCTATCGATTTGCCAAGGGCCTTTACCTTTTGTACCACCCTGTTTAAAATGATTGGTATAATAACCCAATCTTGATTCTGCCATTGTTATTTCAATTAAAAAATTTAATTTATTTGAATCTAATGGAAGCGAGTCGTATAAAATATCAAAACTATTCAAAACATTAACTTCAATCATTTCATAATTAATTGATAAATCTTTTGTAGTAAGCTTACAATAATTAGATTCAAATTTATGAAAGGTTGGTTTCCTTTTTACAGCTTTTTTACCTTTCTTTTTTACTTTAGTTATAGGCTTTATAACGTTTATTTTTTGTACTTCTTCAATTTTTTTACCGATTTCTTCACAAACAACATTGTTAGGATTCATCGACATTACATTTTTATCAACAACTACAGGAGATTTTGTTTGTGCTCCTAATAATAAGATTGTTAATAAAAATAAAATTGTACATTTTCTCATAATTTTTACATTTTAGTTAAACATTGAAAAAATTAAAGAACTGCTTTAATTTTTTCTTCTCTTATATTCTCTAAATATCCACTATAATAAAGAGTATTAAAATATGCATTACTTTCATTAATTCTATTTTCATAGCGATAGGTTATCATATTTTCATATAACCTAAGTATCCATTCCTTTGTAATATTTGATTGAATTTCGTCAACTTTACTAATATTTAAATAATATTTTTCTATCATTTTACAACTGATTCTATTTTTGCCTTTCTTGAAACTACGTCTCTATCTTCTAATATGTTGTAAGATTCTAAGGTATTTAAAAGTAATTTTCTAACATTAGAATCTGTAGATACTGCTAAATATGATATAATAGAAAGAATTGACTTTCTTCTTTCAGAAGACATTTCATCAAGTTTTTCTAAATTTATTGACTTGTCTTCAAGAATTTCTAGTGGATTAGTCCATGAACCAACATATCCATAACCATGACCGAAAGTATTCGATGCTGTTGAGTTGTTAGTTATTGAACCATAAGAAGAACTATATTGAACATTTGATATATGTCCTTGTCCTTGTGTTAACACATTTTTTGCCATTTTTAAACATTATTTTCTTATTATAGAAAAAAAATAAATAAAGTTTGTATCATGGTAATAAAGTAAAAAATAAGGAACTGAATATCAGTTCCTTATAACAAAATTATTTTGAATTTTTATCTCGTTCTTCGTGTACTTTCTCTTTAATATGATCTAATAATTCATCTATATCAAATTGCCTTTGTATACACACATATAATATTACACCATACATAATTAATAAAAATAGACTTATTATAACATTTAATAAAAAGAATACTATTATTAAACTTATCATATTACGATTCGAATGAATGATTCCAAGCCTATTAAATAGCCAGTATCCTGCGCCCAAATTAAAGAATATAGAAAATAATATTATTTGTGTTATCATATAAGTTCTTTATCTCTATTTTTAATAAATCCATCCAATGAAAAATGTTTATCATACACTTGATATATTTCATCCAATGTTAAAGTTTCAATTTTTTCATTCAATTTAGCTATATCAGGATTAATAATATCTGATATGTCTGTATATCTATTTATATCTTTTTTCTCTCTCAATATAAGACTACTCTTTCTAACTAACTCAAGTCTTTGCGGAGTTAGATATTTTTCTTTATTTGAAAGCACTTCTGCTAAAACAGATTCTAATTCATTTACATTTTTATCACTTGTCATTGTAGAAATATTCAAATAAGGAAGAGTCCCTAATTTCGATGAATGACAATGTAAATAGTATACAAGTCCTCTTTTCTCTCTAATTTCTTGATATAGTGGTGAATTCAAACCACTAATTAACATGCTATTGATAAACATTATAACAGGATAATCTTCCGTTCCTACTGGTAATGGCTTATTCCATATAATACCAGTTTTATCTCCTGGGAAATTACCTGGTTCTAAAATAATATCTTTTGAAAATTTCCAATCAGATAAAAGTAATCCACCTCTATCCTTAAAACCAATATTAGCATCCGTAAGCTCAAATGTTTTTGAAATATTAACGATACAATCAGGCTCTTGATACTGTAGTTTAAAGAAGTCTAAGCAATCTTGATATGTAAAATTTTCAATATCCTCTTTTAATCCAATAGGGCTATAAGATCCATAATATCTTCTAAAGAAATTTTCGCTATGTGACGAATACTGTTCAGTAAAACCATCCATATATTCTTCGAGAACAATTTTCTTTTCTTTTTCACAATCTTCTGGTGTAGGAGTAAAATATGATAACCTCTCTATTAAAATGCTTCTAAAAGGTGCTAAATATTTCTCTAATCCTGTAAAATAAAAAACTATCTCATTATTATCTGTATAAGCATTCCACGATATACCATTTTCTTGTAAGACATTTTGTAAATCATCAAAATTTTTGCAAAACATATGCTCCATAAAATGACTAATGCCGTACCAACCTTTTTTTTCTAAGTTAATAGAGCCTTTATATACAAAATATATACCAGATAAGTCTGTGGGATTTTTAAGATTTATAATCATTGAGTTTTGTTTAATTTTGTTATTATACAAACTCTTATTTCATTAGTTTAAGTTTTCTTCGACTTTTTTAAATAATTCTTTGATTGTGAATCTTTCGTTTAATATTTTTTCTAACTTTGTATCAATTTTCAATTTATAAACACCATCTACTCTTATAAATTCAGTAGTTGCTGAAAAATAAACTATGTTGTTAAGTCTTGGTCCAATGGATATTCCAACTTCCACCATAGCAATAACTCTATTTGGCATTTTTTCTTTCATTCTAAAATTAAGGTAATACATAAACATTTTGAATACATATTTTTTACCTCTTATGAAGTCAATTTTACTATTTTCAATTTTTACCATAAATAAACCTTTTAAAATTATCTAAAATCTAAACATATCATAGTGTGATTGCGTATTTAAATATTGATAGAAGTTTTCTTTTAAATCTCTTTCTAAAATTGTTAATTCTTTAACTGAACAATAAACATCACCATTTTTAAATTTAACTCGAATGGAATCTCTTCTATATCCATCATTTACACCAATAACTTCACCATAATCATATGGTATAGATTTATCTTTAGTTATAAATTTTATAAGTTTTTCTATTTTACTTAATTCTCGCAAACGTTTTACTTTAGTTTTAAGTGATAAACAAGTAAACCAATATGGTTCAGCTTGAATATAAATATCATCATCACCACTATCTGTTAAAAAACATTTCGATACACCATACTTATTTTCTATTTCATTTTTAGTGACTTTATACATATTAGACTTGCATATTTTTTCAATTATTTTTTTAGATACCTTTATAGCTATTTTACCTTCGATTAAAGACAAATCGGGATATTTTATAATATATTTTTGAATAACCGTCTCTTCAAATAAATGTTGAGTTCTAATAAATTTTTGAATATCAATATTAAATATAATTTCTGGATTTTTTTCTAAAATTATATTTAATAGCTCTTTAGATAGTTGTGTAATATCACTCGAAATTACTGTCTGTGGTGCTTCATCAAGAACCATTTTAAAATGTTCTGAACATATAGAATATAATTTAAATTGAGTATATTGTTTTAAATATTGATAAGTATTATCTACTTCAAAAATTAAATCATCTTTAAATAAATCAAATAAATATACATGATATTCTGTTGGGACTACATCACCAATATGTGATATTATATTAGTATCACTATGATTAAATTTAGATTTTAAATTTTTCTTTACGCCTTTAACAGTTATCAATTCATCACTACCTTTGATCAATTTAATATTAAATATAAAATTCTCTTGATATACTCTTCCATAATCAGTATCGTCAATCCAAGCATATCCATTATCATATTTAATTAAAATTAAATCACCAACAGTCAATCTCCTATTAAGTAAGTCTCTTCTACTATCATAATTTACATTATCATAAATATTTCCATCAGTACCTTTAAAATTAAATTTAAAATTACATTTATTATATGAAGTAAGAACTGGTAAACATTTATCATTATTAGAAATATATCCAAAAAATGACATTGTATCAATATATGGCATTTTAGGACAATTTTCCCAATTTATTTTTTCATTTAGATGAAATATAATATTTGGATTTTCTATAGTTTTTTTACCATTACTAATAGATACATTTCCACTACCTTGATTATTTTTAAAATACCAACCTCTACTTTTACAATAATTTTTAACTGCTGATTCAAATAGAGATTTTGTTGTGTATATTCTATCTAAAAATACCGAATCTTCGCCATTGATAGAAGTTTTATCCCATACAATAGCTCTACCAATAAGTTTCTTTGTTTCTTTATTTATTAGACACAACATGGAAACATTTTCGTTATCTCTATAAATTTTGAAATAGTCCGAGCTTACGGCTCTCATACAACTATTAAAAAGACTACCACTACCATACCGATTATCGTAATTTTTTTCTTTGTACCATTTAACAATATCTTGACCTTTAACTAAAATAAAATTAAAATCAAATTGTTGATATTTATATTGATTTACAAATTCTTCCAATTCAAACTCTTTATATTGGACACCTTTAATTTGTAAAATTGCTCTTACCCATTTTCCAATAGACATGGACTGTCTACCAGTTAGCCATTTATCACTTTCAGTTAACTCTTTTCCATTTTTAGAATTTTCTCGCTTTACTGGTAAATATGATACTTCACCTTCTTCCTTAGAAAAAGCTATATAAGAATTATCAACCACTTCTTCCTTATTTTCATGTGAATCAATAAGTATTGTAGAGAATCTATGATCGATAGATTTTAAAACCGATACCAATTCATCACTGAGTATTATTTGTTTAGGCATTTTAAAAGAGATTATTGTTTAAAATGTTGAATTCTTACAAATATATGAATAAAAATGTAAAAATCCAAACATTTTTCAATAAGTAAAGAATATATTATTTTAATATATAACAAAAAGTGTAGAAGTTTGTGATTAATATACTAACCATAAATAAAAATAATGAGCCTTTCGATATAAATCACGTAAATATTAAAGAAGAGGTATTTTTCACTTACGAAGATGGTTCAGCTTCAACAGCACCCTTAATACTAAATGGTACAGAAAAATGGATATGGAACTTCGATGAAGGATATGTAGGCACATCAGATCAAAAACTGTTTGAAATTATAGGCTTTAGTGACCCAGTTTCCACAGTTTTCTACAGATCTGGTGCAAGAACTGTATCAGTAAGCGTTTTTGAAGATTCTGGTACATCATGGAACTTGAAATATTTCAATTCAATTAATTTTAATGTTTTCGAATTTCCAACTGAAATAATAGGACCAGATTATACTAATTATAATACTAACATTACTTTCAATATAAATACAACATTTCCTGCTCAAGGATATACATGGAAAGTTAATGGTAAATCGGCTGGTAGTAATGGTAATACTTTATTAATTGAAAATTTTAAAGTACGTTCTTTAATTGAATGTTCTGTTACAAATGGTATTAATACTATAAAATTAACTAAAAATTGTATAATATCTGTACATAATTCGGTATTTGGTAAAAAATATGAATCTGATGTAACTCCTAATTTAATGTTTTTTAATAAAGAGGGTGATAATTTAAATTTCGAGTTTATTAATAATGATGGTGTGAATAGATGGGAAGGTGATATGATATTCAATCCAAATAGCTCCGACACATTTAAAACAGTAGGTTTATATGTTTTAGAAAAAGTAGAGCCTATAAAATTAACATCAGAAGATTTAATATTGGATAAAATGCAAATATTCAATGAACATGGTGTTGATTTTGAAAAAAAATGGGCAGATGATATTTTAATAACAAACATAAAAGCTGTTAATACTGATGCTAATTTTTATACTAAATGGATAGAAGGAAATGATATTCAAATAAAGATTCCACTAGGATCTGAAATATATTTTCAGGATGTTTATTCAGTTGAATTGGATACAAATGGTTTTTATCTTTCGCAACAACCAATAGCAGATTTTTCATCTTTCACAACATCAGGCTTAAAAACTTATACAGTCGTTGGTAATAGAAAAGATGCTATTATGGTAATAACGGATACGCCAAACTCTACTTATAGTAGTCAATATGGTACTGCGGGAAGTTTAGGACAAGATTATAATTTTGGAGAATTTAGAAATTTACTCAATGCAATTAAAAAAATACCACAAGGTATAGTAAAATGTATTAATTTAATAAAATTATTTGATACACAATTGTATAATTCTGAATGGAACGAACAAGAATATAAAGCACTATTATATGATAAGAAAAAATTAACAATCATCAATTCACAAAAAAATGATGGTGTTTATACAGTTAATTATATTAATGATGACATTAGTAATGACATTATATCAAAAATTATAAAAATAAACTGCGTTGATATAAATGTTCTAATTCCTGATGTTAAATACGGATTTAAAATTGATGTTAAATTTAAAACAAATAGAGTTTTAATTTCTTCTACGCCAGTTGATTTTCTTCCAAAATCTTCTGAAAATGCTTTTTTAAATAATAGAGATATTTTAGTATGGGAGAAATTATCTAATAAAGATTATACTCCAAATTTATTAAAACCAGATTTAGGATTTTATTTTGAAAACTTAATTACTGAAAATAATTTGAACTTCCAATTTAAATGTATACTAGTAGATCAAGCTAAAAACATATTAACACCACAAACTAACGATGAAAGTGGATATAGAATAGAATTAATTGATTATAAACTTATAAAATCAATAACATTTTCTATTTTAATAAATTCTACATCATCATATAATTTAAAAGAAGGCGTTGATTGGTTGAGGGGTAATACTTTAGAAGAAGGTGCTTTTAATTTAGCAAAAGCTATAAGAGATACTGTGGTTGGTATTGCTGCTATATCAGTAGATAAAGAAGTTTGGATATGGGAAAAAACTAATTATAAATTTGAATTAACAAATATTATAAATACAACAACACCTAAACAATTTATATTACACAATGGTATATTAACTGATAATAAACCTAAATATGGTGTGGTTGGTGACGAATGGGTAGTTATTGATAATAGTTTATTTAATGGTTATGTACACTATAGAAAATCACAAGGCAATTTTCATATAGTATATTTCACAGGAACATATCCCAATGAAGCAGCTAATTGGTATGTACTACCCGATGATAAAAAAATAGTATGGGTTGATTCAAATGATGAATCCAATCCTACTAATATATTAGAATTCAAAGAAAACATAATAGCAGATTGTTACTTAAATGACAATGTTGTATCTTTTGTACAAAATGGTGATGTAAATGCCACAACTGATATATTAATATCTAGATTTATTTCTAATTTTACACAAGGACTTGCTGGATATGGAATTGATTTATATCAAGATTTAACTGAGCTTTGTTTTGCTAGAAATTATTTAGTAGAATCAAATACATCTAATGATGATTATATTGATATAACTTTCTTTAAAGATAATACAATAGCTGTTAACGAATTTTTAGCTATGGCTGCCACTAATGGTACAGCAGGCACTAATGTACCACCTACATATGAAGTAATAACACCAATAAATGATTACAAAACAGTAGATTTATTAAATACTGTTGAAACTCTTATAACAGAATATAATCACACTTATGGTAAATATAATAAACCAAGAAGCATTTCGCAACTTTGGGAAAGAAAAATAATAATTAAAGATATTGATAATGAATTCGGATTCTTAATGAAAATAAATGGCATTGATTATCCAGTTACTTTTGATAACGTGACAACAATTTTATCTCCGACAGAGGACAATATTGTTGATATAGAAGAAACTTTATTCAATTGGGGAACAACTAAATTTACATTAACACAAGATAAAACATTTCCAGATAATACTGAAGTTGGAAGAAGATACTTTGAAGTATTGGAATCACTTGGTATTTTAACATGGCTTGAAAAAAGTGAAGAAAGTTATGTACAAGGAAATCCAAAATATGATACAATAGTACTTCAATCAAAATATCCAAATGTTCATATTGACTATGAGGTTAATGGAACACTTAATAATCATAAAATTTTACACTCAGATATTGAATTTAAAGAAATTGGAACAATATTAACTATAACAATTAATAGACAACCTTACTCAATTACATATCAAGGATCAATACCTACTACTATAGCGGCATGGAAAGACGAGTGGGAAGCTACATTAATCGACCAAGAAATAATAATTGATCATTTTCAAGATAGCACAAGTGGAACATCCTTTATTGATTTAAATAATAATATTTTAAGATTATCTACACTCAGGGAAAAAACAAATTTTAATTATACTGTATGGGTAGGTAAAAATCCAACGCCAGGTAGTGAACTTTATATCATTACTAATTGGAGGCCTGGTAACAGTGGTATCATTTTAGCTGGAAATGAAGTTAATTTAGTATCTGGTGCAGACTTCCAAGAAATTGGTTTTGGTACAGGAATGGTTACTGCTATAAATGGTTCTATTTATCCATTAAATAACCAAGAATATAATATTATTTTAGTTGAACCTATAACACTTGGTTTAAGTTATCAAGGACCATTTTGGGATAATACTGATACTAATAGTTATATAGAAACTAGAAGTAGTTTTGTTTGGAACACTTATGATAATTCATCATCTGGTATAGGTGTAAATTTAATTGATAATCCAACATTCGGAAGTAATAGTTCTGCTTGGTGGGTTTACAATGATGTTTATCAAGTATTCAATGAGAAAGTTGAATTCTTTGAAAATTTAGGTATTAGCACACCTATATTTGCAGCATCACACGGAAAATATAATTTCAAATATACTACATATAATAATGGTACTAGTGGTTACTTTGGTAGCACATCAGGTACTTATGTACCTGGTTCAGTTTCAATATATAAAGTATATGGACCAACGACATTTACACTATTATACCAAAATATACAAACTAGTTTCGGAACGTTTAATATAGATATAGACATACCATCTACAAATATTAAAATTGTTTTTGCATCAGGATTATCTAATGGTTATGTTGCTATGGATAATATAGAATTTACAAGATTATTGGATGTACCTGTTGTAAATACTGTCACATTAAGTACAAGAGAATTTTTAAGATACCCAAGAGAAAGATTTGATGGTGAAGCACCTGTTCAATTCAAAATGACTTGGTTGGAGGATGATGATATATCAGTATTCTTTTATGATTTTTCGGGAGAACAACTAAAAATAACAGACGAAGGAATTTATCAATATAAAGGAATAACACCTTTAATTGATACTGATAATAATGTTTATTTAAATGACAGCCCAAACAGAGATATTAGTAAAATAACTGATTTAAAATATCAACAAACAATATTCAATGATCTCACATTTAATCTTAAACTTATAGATTCTGAACAAGATTTAAATCCTTTACCAGTCCCACTTCAAGTATTCATGGGATATAAATCATTAGATGAAGGTGTAAATAGAAGAACTTTATTAATACAGAGATTAGAAAATATCAATCAAACTATTACAACAAGAAAAATAATAAATAATTCATTTCAAGAAGTATGGAAAGATGTTTGTGAATTCAATAATGATAGACAAGAATTATATGTCACTGAACCTACAATAAATTTTATTCAAGCAGGATTTAAAGTTGGACAAAGAGTTAGAATTACGGGTAAAGATATTACAAGTAAATTGAATCAAGCAGTATTTAAAAATTCAGGATTCGAAGGAGAGATAACTTTAGTTAATGTTGCTTTAATGAGATTTAGACCTTTAAATAAAGATATTAAAACTGAAACAACATTAACCACAACTAAAAATATAATTCCACCATTTAAAACAAAAGTTGTAGCAATAGAAATTAATATAGAAGTTATTCCACAAGAAATAGCACGTATATCTTTAAAAGGACAAACAGAAATAGAAGATGAAAGATTTAATGTAATGTTAAATAATTTTGGATATAATATAAACCATAGGGACGTATTTATATTCAAAGAGTATGACATAAAAGAAAATGGTATTGATTGGATATTTTTGAACCAAAAAAGAAAAGAAATGCTATTAGTATATCCAGAAATTTATAATTATTTAGGTTCTTATAAAGCTCTTATAAATGCTATCAATTACTTTGGATACAATGATTTAGAATTATATGAATACTATAAAAACATAGATAGTAAATCTAAAAATTTTAACAAATTACACAAAGTAGAAATTCCTGACATATTCGATAATACTGTACCTGGTTGGACAGCTAATGATTATATCATACAATCCCTTCCAAATTTTAGATACGAGAAAACCAGGTTATTTAATTTAACATATAGAATAACCGACAAAGATGGTAATATAATACTGGCATATTCATTAGATGAAGTTATCACTAAATTATTAGGATTGAAGAAATGGTTAAGAGATAAGATAATGCCTATAGGAACACGTATAAAAGATATAACGGGTAGAGGTGACACTTCACACAATACCGAACTATGGCACGATGTTAAACATAGTAGAAAATTCCATATTAAAGAAATGTTAACACCAGTCGACTTTAAAATAGAAGGGTATTTACAACCAGTTGAAAATAATTCGAGAACATATAATATTCACTTAGAATTTTTCACTAATTCAGAAGAATTTAAACCATATTTTTATACAGTAAAAATTATGACATTTGCAGCTAATCCAAATTTTAAAGATCCAAATTTTAAATTAAAAAGCGTTAGAATAATCAACCATTTGAAAACGGACATGAAACCATTGAACTTTGCTGTAGATAGGATAATGGACCCATTTATTTTAGTTGAAGTAAATTGTGAAAATGGATATGGTGCAAACTATACAGTAAAAAGAACATATTCAATCGAATTAGAAGCGTTCATTTAATTAAATGGCTAAATGATAATTGGTTAATGAATATTAATATTTGAATCTATTTTTTTATAAAAAGATATTAAAAGTAAATATTTATTTTTCAATAATTGATTATTTTTAATATCTATTTTATCAATATCAAAAAACAATGTTTCTGCTAAAGATGCCATATCTTCGTCTATAGAAATAGTTGCATAATCATATAGAAAACCTTCTTTAAAAAGCTCTGGTTTATGAGATTTACTATCACTACCATTATAAGAAGCTTTAAATCCACTACCAATATATTGTATTTTATTATTTTTCATCCACTCTGTAGTAGGGAATAAATTATCATACTTAAAATACAAAATATGACAAAACTCATGATGGAGAGTTTTCTCTATATTTACATCTGTTATACCTTTAACCTTAATAAAAATAAAACCATCGTATTTTGTGCCGCCCATAGACACCCCATTAGATGCAAGAGTATTCAATAAATATACTTTTTTAATATTTTTTAAAATACTAACAGGGTATTTATCCAAAGAAGATTTAATAATATTCACATAATGTGCTTGATTCTGAATATTTTTAGTTTTTGTAATTTTCCAAGATTCTGGAATGTAAAAACTTGTATCAAATGAGATATCAATATTAGCTCTCTCATACTTAAATGTTTGTGAAAAAGATAATGTTGATAAGAAAATAAAAATAAATAATAGTAAGATTCTCATATTTTGAATTATAATACAAATTTACAAAAAATATATGAGAAATACAAAAAAAAACCTCTATTTTAGAGGTTTTTTCACTATGCTATATAATTTGGAACTATTTTTCCAATTAACTCAGAATCAACATCATCATCTGCTAAATCATCACCCAAAGTAGCATTATATTTTGATAAATACTCTGATGCTATTCGTTGCTTATATGAAGCAGGTTTTCCTGCTCTTTTATTAATTAACATTTCTATTATATTATCTTCTGTACCAGGTCCATCTATACACCAATGTAATACATTAGCATCTGTTTCAGCATCTTGTAAATATGTAGTTAAAATATCAAGTAAATTAAATTGTGTAGTATAATTCTTTCTCATATTCCAAGCAACATTAAATCCAGTACCAGCTATTGCAAAAAGTGCAACAGGCGAAAGAATAGAAGAAGTAAATATAGATTTAGTTGCATCCGACCAAGAGGATTCATATTTTCCATCAAAAGCAAATTGAAATAAATTACTATTTGTATTTTTAAAATATAATTCATTTATACCATGAATTGCATTAGAATTATCAGCATTGTTTACTATTAAAGCTAAAACTGTGTTAGGATTATTATACCAAGCATTTCCTGCATTTTTTAGAGTTTCTAATGACATATCTTTACCGCGTACATCCTTTATAATACCTTTTCTGTTTTCAATAGTTACGGACTCTCTTTCAATACCTAAAGCAATTTTAACTTTTGACATTTTAGCTATATCTTTAATTATAGCACCATTAACATCTAAATTAAATACTTCTTCTACAATTTTACCTAAATTTGAAAATTGTAATTTTATTGTTTTACCATCGTTAGCTAAAACTTTAACTTTCACATCATTTTTAGATACTACTGCTTCAAATATTTTATTTTCAAATAAAGATGCAACAGTCTTTGAATTTAAATAACTACCTACTTTAATTGAAGTTAATTTGTTAACATTATTTACTATTGGTGTTGAAGTTGAAATAATTTTTAACCCTTTTATCGGATTACCCGATAAATCCATAATTTTCTCCCATGTTAAAGGTCCAACTACACCATCATCTGCTAAATTATTAGCAATTTGAAATTTCCTAACTTCTAATGAAGTATTATTTCCAAATTTACCATCAAGTATTAAATTACTTTTATTATTAAAATTTAAAAACTCTTGTACAAACAGAACATATTCTTTCTTACTTGTATATAATGAATTCATGTCAGCAATTTTTAATAATGGTACACCATTTTTAACACCATCTGTTTTAATTAAATTAATAACAGATACCCACTTCTTATTAAAATCTTCCCATGATATTTTTTGTATATTTGTTTTAGGCTCAGTTTTAACCTCTACTTTTTTATCATATTTTTCTTCTGGTTTAGATACTTCTACATCCGCTCCTTTACTAATTAAAAGATTCAATATGTCTTCTTTTTTACCTTGCTCAAATAAGTCAGATTTAATGTAAACTTTAATTTTTTCATTACTATCCTGCTTATATTTAAAAAGTACATTTTTTCCTCTTCTATCTACTACTATAATATCATCATTTTTAATTCTAACTTTATTATTTAAAATATCTGAAATATTTTCAATACCTTTGATATATGTAAAAATGTCATTTAAAAATGCTTTTTCTTCATCTTTAGACATACCTTTATTCTTTATAAGAATAGACTCATTTTCAGTAGCCTCATTAATAGAAAAATTACCGTATTTCTTTAAATACTTCATAATATAGAAGATGTACTTTTTTGTATATATTCTATATATTAAATAGGGAATTGCTAAAATAAAAAGAGGAGCTAATTAGCTCCTCTTTTTTTAAATGGTACTTTATCTTTAATTTCCTCCCAAAATTCATCAAATGAATTAATAGAATTAACACCGCTAAAATATAAATTTTCCATTCTATCAACCTGTTTAACGCCTGTATTTGTTTCTGGTAAATCTTTATATTTAACCAATTTAACGACTGACTTATTTTTATTTTTACCACAGTGTATAAAGAAATTTTTATCAGTTTCTTTATGATAATAAAAACATCTGAATTTACTATCTACCAAATCAAAATACGTTGATACATTATCTTGTGTAAATGATACTACTTCTCTCTTTTTAAATTTAACATGTAATTGAACATCTTTCCATATATCATCAAATGAATTATACACCGCACCATCAACAATAGTGTTAAATTTTCCATTTATTCTTTCCCACAAATAAACTATATTGTTTTCAAGAATATCAAAATAATACTGTATATTGGTATCTTCTGTTAAATAATGTCTACTTCTTAGTTGTTGTTCCTTAAAATTAAAAACCCTACAAACATTATCATTTGTAAATGGTATTTTTAAAGATTCTTTTGATAAAACTGGTTTAGATTCATTTTTTTTAAAATCTACCTTATCTTTAATATCTTCCCAAAGTTTTTCGAATGAATTATATCTAACATAATTAATAATAACTTGTGTTTTACCATTTAATTGACCAGATAAATCTACCATGTATACATACCCATCTTCTTCGATTTTAAAAAAGTATGATTTATCATTTTCAGATTTGAAAAATAAACTTTTTTTATTTGCGTTAGTATGACTATTATCTCTTTCTCTTCTTTTTAAATTAAAGAATTTTTCGATATTATCTGATCTAAATGGAATTTTCAATTGAGATAGTATATCATCTAAATCATCCTCTCTCTTTTTAAATTCTACTTTATCTTTAATCTCACTCCAAAAACTATCAAAAGAAAAGAATTGTTTATTATAAACTAATGATGAAGATCCAGAATTCCTTTCCCAAACATAAGCTTTTGAATTTGGTGAAATCTCAATAAAATATATTTTTTCTCCATTAGGACTTTTATAGTAATTATCAACTGTACTTTTATTTACACTAACTTTTACTAAATCAAAATATTTATCAACATTTTCATGTGTAAATGGTATAACATTATTAACATTTACTACATCAAGTATCTTATTATAAGACTTAATTTTAGTCCCCCCATTAAAGAATGGATTTTCAGCTTTACCGTTTCTTCTAAATGGTACGTATTCTCTAATATCAGCCCACAGTTCAGAGAATGATTTAAAAGTATTATCGTTGGCATATATCGGACTCACATAAGGTTCTCTATTTAAAACTTCCCATATACCAACCCATTTATCATCAAATTCAAATTGAAACTCTCTTAAAGTCAATGGGTCTATAAATAATCTATTTTTGTGATTATCCATTATTTCTTCCAAATCAAAATACTCACAAATATTGTTTTGATAGAATGGAATATTTTTTTGTTCTTCAATTGGTTTAAAAGAAATTTTTAAATCTTTTATAACATACCATAATTCTTCAAATGTAGTTGGTAAATTATCTTTTTTAACATAATGCTGTATGAAATATGGATATACATGATACATATCTTCTTCAACAGCAACTAAATTATAATCAATATTAATATAATAACTTTTACCATCTTCTGATTTATAGTAAATTTCTTCACCTTCAACAATTTTTTTCAAATTGAAGAACTTATCAATATTAGAAACATCAAATTCTAATCCACATTCACTAATAGATTTTTTCTTAATTTCTGCTTTAGGTTTTACATCATAAGAACGATATTCATCAAAATAGCTATCCCATTCACTACTATAGTTATTATAACTTTTCCATTCTTTTTTAGAGAAGTCTCTATTAGAAGGTAATTTTTCCCAATCAACCAATGAAGCGGCTTTTGCAATTTCTTCACAGTGTACAATATCAATCTTTTCAGATGTTGTATGTTCACCCATAACTGATGCCGACAAATTAGTACACTCTGGTATTGCATCGATAAATGTATAAGTGTCCGTATATGATCCACCTGAATCAGCTTTATATTCTAATCCCGATTTAGCCATTTCTTTAGAAAGAGCTTCTGTGAATTCTGATGATGCACAAAGTCTTGAGCTTTGGTGAGTAATAATAGAGCCCCTATTTCTTCTATCAAAAGCTATCGCACGTTTAAACTTCCTAAAAAAGTCTCCATTATTTTCTAATGCCCATTTAGAACCTAAACGTCCACACTCTTCACCCACAAAGAAGTAATATGTACCAGGAACATTTTGTTCAATTAGATACATCAAAATACATACTCCTGCTTTATTGTCACCACCTAATATTGTTGTGCCATCTGTTTTAATCCAATTATCTTCAAAAACATGTGTAATTTTAGCTCTACTTGATACTGTATCTAAGTGACATGTAAAAAGCGTTTCAGACTCCCCTATAGTAATAGAATAATTACCTTTACCGTCTTTCTGACATCCTTCTGGTAGTAAATGTGTAATACTTTCCTCATATCCATGAGGTATTACCCATTGTGTTAAATCTATAAAGGTTTTTTTAAAGTCCATGTATTTCTATAATTGAAACACAAATTTATACAATTTATGTTAAAATACCAAATAAAATCGAATATTTATTTACACAACACTATTTTTATCTTTTTCGCTTCTTGCTCAAAATAGTGTGTAAAATTTTTCAGTTATATTAATTTGAAAGAAAAAATGATTTACAACAGGAAACGCAATTAATACAAAATGAAGAATTCTTATAAATTTATTCAAATTAATATTTAAAATAGTAGGATTTGTTATCCAATTATATTTTCTGTGAACTATTCTAAGCAAGTATATTAAAACAATATAAAAAATAAAGTATATCATCATGCTATGTTGAAATATTCCAATTAAAATCCATAGTATAAATAAATTAAATTTATAAAAATTCTTACTATTCATACTAATAACTTTATTGTTATCAACAACGCCTTTATTATTTAAAATTGAACTATAATTAATATTCTTTATTGTAAATAATATCAATAAAGAATTTATAGCACCCCATATGTAAAATAGTGTTATCATATTATTCGTCCTCTAAGAAATCTTTTAATACATCTCTTCTTAAAAATATTGGTATTCTATTTTTTATTTCTAAATCAACTATTTCTTCATGATGAAGTAGTTGATTATTTTTATTTATAACTTTAAATAACCAAATATCAACACTGCTCCCTGATACATATTTCTTTCTCAAATAATATCTTATCTCACCATTTATATTTCTAAAAAATTTAATATTATCTTCATCCAATGCTTTAAATCCAAATTTTTCTGGTTTAAATGTATGTAAATATGTTGGTTTATAACTATTAGTATTCGGTAATGATGATGAAAAGTCATCAAGATTTAAATCTTCAAATAAACTCATTTTAAAATTTCCTTTATCCACGTTTTTACATAATATGGCATTCTACTTTTATTATCTTTTACTTGATTTTTTATTGTATGTGTTAGTAAAACTATTTCATTCCATTCGGGATATAATGTATACCTATCTATAATAAACATATCAACATCAATACCATCAAAATCACTATAATATCTCAATACAATAGTCTCGTTATTAATTATAGCTTGATAATTATCTTCAATAGCTACCCATTGAAGAATACCACTTTTGGTATCATTAATTAATTTATTAATGAATTTAGTTGTCTTGTTCATACTTATCCCGTATAAAAATTTTACTTCATAAAATCTCAAATTAACAATTGTTATACTACGCAGTATAACATATTAATTTCCTATAGGAGTTTTATTACAAACTATTTTACTTAGAACATTTATTATATCCAATTCTGAATATTCATAACCTGGCTCTTCCTTAGATTCAAATTCCATTAAAACTCGTTGAATAGCAATAGATAAATCCATTCTTGCTCTATCTTGTCTCATTAATTTTTCGTATTTAGTTAACTTTCCCATATCAATTATTTTCTTCTGAACTATATTCATCATCATAACCTTCATATGTTTCATCACAATCATAAACATGAATATTTTTAATTATATCGGGTTCTACTATAACAATTAAACCCATATCATTAGCTTTTATTTTTAATTCTTCAATTTGATCACGAGCCTCGCCTTCATCAATATCTTGATTATGGTATTCAACCAAAATTGAATACATCTCTTTATAAAATTCAACTAATCTCATATATCAGATGTTAATTGTTTAACACTTACTTTCCTGCTTATTCCAGCAATTACTTTAGCCAACATAGGAGCAGATGAAAACACTTTTATAGTATCTCCCATCAATTTACCTTCTATCGGCAAAGTATCAGATATAAACAGATTTGTTAAACACGATTTATTTATTTTTTCTATAGCATTACCCGATAGAACTCCATGCGAAATACATGCCGATACACCAATAGCACCTTTTTGTATAAGTATATCAGCACATTTAACCAAAGATCCACCTGTATCCACCATATCATCTACAATCATTACTTTTTTACCTTTAACATCACCCACTAATTCCATTGATGCTATTGAATTTGGTTTATCTCTTCTTTTATTCATTACAACCAAAGGAATATTTAATTTTTGAGAAAATCCAGATGCTCTTGTAACTCCACCTGCATCAGGTGAACATATAACCCAACTATCATCAATTATACCTTTTAAACACGGAATAAATACCGATTTTCCTTGTATATGTACCACAGGCATTTTAAAAAATCCTTCAATTTGACTAGCATGTAAATCAATTGTCATTAAAGTGTCCGCACCAGTAGATTCGATAACACTCGCTATTGCACCTGCGCCAATAGCACCTCTATGTTTATCTTTTCTATCCTGTCTCGAATAACCATAATAGGGAATTACAACATTAATTTGTTTCGCACCAGCTCTTCTTGCAGCATCAACAGTAAGTACTAATTCTACAATAGAATCTGAATTATGCGTAGAACCAACAATAAAAATTTTTCTGCTTCTTATAGATTCTTCAAAACCAGGAGACATTTCACCATCTGAAAATTTATCAAGAATCAAGTTTCCAAGATTTAAATTTAATTCTTTAGCGATATTTTCACCTAACGCTTTTGATTGAGATAGTGCGAATATTTTGATTTCTTTCATATTTTCCATAAAATTTCTCTTTATTGAGTTTTTTGTGGTGATTGTTTCAAAAAAGAGTATATTTTTTTATCCACAAAACAAATATAACAAAAATTGTTAGAAATAAAAAATAATTGTATAATTATCTTAAAAGTATGTATTTCTGACAATTAGAAGAGATTTTGGTACTACACCTATAATAATACGTTTTATAATATATCTTAAACAACCCGATAAATTTTCTATCTTACATTTTAATATTATTACACCATTCGACGATCCAAATGTTATATTAACATCTTTATTCAAATTTGAACCATTTATAGTTGCTGTACCACTTTCATTTATTATTTCCCATTCATATGTAAAATTATTATTTATGTCATATACAGGATCAATAAAAAAATCATAGGTAGAATTTATCTCTACCCTTTTTTGTCCAAATATTCTTGTTGAAAATGGTTTTGGATAAATAGTTATTCCTATTTCTTCAAGTGTTTTCCAATCAGTTCCATTTGTTCCAGCATCTTCATCGTGTATAGTATTATAATGACTAAAACCTTCAAAAGCTAATATTTCTTTAGGTGTAGCATTATATGGAATATCTGGAAATAATCCTACAGGAGCTTCACCTATAATCAAAGAAGCTGATAAAGTAATTTTTTCATCAAATATTTCACCGTCATAATATATTATAACTCTTCTCACACCATTTATGGTTTTTACTAAGGGTGTAGGTATTGGTTTAGACATAATAATTATTATTTTTATATAGTTGGATTGTATAAAAATCCAACACCACCATTTAATGAGTTTGTTAATGTTCCAGTTCCACCTATATCCAAACCACCATATACACTAATAAATTGCATATTCATATTATAATCTGAATACAATGAATTACCACCTATTGTATATATGGAAGATACTCTACCTCTCAATTTAACATTATCAAATAATGTCATATCTGCCGAATTAACATTATTTATATTAACCATTTTATATCCACTAGTAGAAGAAACAAAATATATAATTAAATTTGAAAATACATAACTATTAAGATTAAAACCATAAGTAATATCTACTACAATAGGTGCATTTCTTGCACCATCCCCCACCGAAGCATTACCATAACCAAATATATCAGCATTTCTTACAAGTACCTGATTTGCATCATTAATAACAAGAGTTTTATTAGCTTTTGATGTAGATTGTAAAGATCCAGTACTATAACCATTAAATAATACACGACCACCACTTTCAACAGTTATAGTATCACCATGTCTACTTAGAATTCTTTCTGTAAAGTTAAATACTACACTCGTTGATGGACAATTACCAATACCAAGTAATTTAGAAGTCGTAATAGTTGATGATGATGTGCCATGCACTAACTTAACAAAATTAAATTGTCTTGAATGAACTGGATATGATTGTGTATGTTGCGCATAAAATGCATATCCATTTGCAGTAAACGTACCACTATAACTAATAACAAACTGTCCAAATCCAAAAATATCACCATCTGTTGTAGAATTTCCAATATACAATCCATATGTACCGTTATAATTTATAAGCGTATTTGGATGGAAGTAATAACTATAGCTTGCGCCTGGATACATCAAACCATATGGACAATCAGTATCATCCAAATTATATGTACCTGGTAAAACTTCTATTAATGCTCCATAATTAAGTCTTGCTACGTTTATAGCAGCTCCAATAGTTTCAAATGGCATAAGAATATTTCCTATTTGTGCAGTATTATCATCACCACCATATCCAACAACATAACAAGTTAACGCTGAAAAACCACCAATGGTAATATCACCAACCATCCCATTAACAGAAGTTACTGCTCCAAAAGGATACCAATTAACACCATTATCTTGTGTATATTCCCATATATCAGTTGTGGAATTAAATCTAATCCTTCCTGTAACAATTGGCGCACTACCATGTGATTGAACTTCAGCCCCAGATACAAAGACTATATTATCAAGTTTCTTCATTTATTAATGCTTTGATTTTTATTATATATTAAAAAACAGCAGTAAAAAAATAATATATAGAAGTATGAAATATATCAAAGAATTCAATAGCCATAGAGATTACCAATATATTAAAGAAAGATTAATTCATCTTTATCATATTCCTGTATCTGATTCAGATTTAGAATCCTTCGAAGACAGTAAAAATTATAAAGATTCGTATTCGGATAAAGAATACATTAAACAGTATGTTCTTTATGCTATGAGTATTTCTGAATTCGAAGAAGAAATATCCGAAGATGTTGGTGTTGGTACTGTTAATATGGGATCATTAGCTGGCATGGGACCAGTTATGGGTTCTCAACCAAGCTCTATCCCAGGCCAAACTACGTCAACGGGTGGTTTTTCTACGCCATCGGCAGGTGATTCTTTTGGAAGTGGTGGTGTCGTTGGGTCGGGTGATATAGGTTCAAATTGGTCTAATTCAATAGCTAATAATAAGAATATAAGAAAAAGAGATGCTAACTTACCAAGAAATAGACGAAAAAGTAAAGCTCTTAATGCTTTAAAAGCAATGAAAGCCAAAAAATCATCGGATTTTACTGTAAAACCTAATAATGAAGTTGACTTCAAGAAAACAAATGGTATTAAATCATTCTCTGATTTTTCAAAGAAATAACCGATTTTTAAAACTTTGATATAACAAAATGATATATATCATTATGAAGAATTTTATATTATTTCTGCTATTATTTGTATTTTTCCAAGTTAAAGTGGAAGCACAAATAATAAGAGAACATATTGATACTCTCACTATATGTGACACTTTACACAATGATAGTGGGTTTGAATATGATAGTATCATTTGCTACAATAGAATAGAAAAATATTACTATTATGAGAAATCTATTGTATCGGAAGATAGTACTTTTATATCATATGCTTATGATACAACATTTTACAATCAACTAAAGCATGATGTACTTGGACTAGATATATCTAAATGGCAAGGTTATATTAATTGGAAATTAATACCAGAAGAATATAAATTTGTATTTATAAAAGCTACACAAGGATTAACAACTGATCCTAATTTTAATACTAATTGGAAAAATTGTCATTTAATAAAAAGTGCATATCATTTCTTCAATCCTTGTATTAATGGTATAACTCAAGCGAAATACTTTTTATCTATAGTAACTATTAATAAAGGTGATCTACCACCTGTTATAGATGTGGAATACATTAGACTTTGGAGAAAAGTGAATCGTTATACTGCTGCAAAAAATTTGAAATTAATGTTGGATTACATAGAAAATGAAACAGGTGTGAGACCAATAATTTATACAAACTGTAATTTTTGGAACAGATATGTATATAAGTATTTTAAAGGTGATTGTAGTAAATACTATTTATGGGTAGCTAATTATAAAGATATTACAGAAGAACCATGTTTACCAGACGGATGGAAAAAATGGACTTTTTGGCAATATACCGATAGAGGTAAAATAAAAGGACATCCTACATATTGGGATTTAAACTACTTTAATGATAATGATTTAAATAAAATTTTAATAAAATAAAGTATTTTAGCCATTTTTACTATATTTTAATAAATATTTTCTAAAATTTAAAACTTTTAAAAACTTCAAAGCTATAATGCTTGTATTTTAAAACAAATCAAATTTAACCAAAAATCAAAAAAATGAAAAATTCAAAAACAACTGCTTCAAAGAAAGCAAAAAACACAAACCCTAATCCTGAAGGTCTTTCTAAAATCGGAAAACCAGTTAATACAGGTAAAGTGAACAAAACAACTGGATTCAAAGGTGTTCACAAAATCCAATATCCATCTGGTAAAATCATGTTCCGTGCAAGATTAATGTTTGAAGGCATTGAATACGGTTCAGTACACCCAACAAAATTAGCAGCTGCTGAAGTTTACAACAAACTTGCTGTTGAATTCTACGGAAGAGGAACAGCTAATAAGCTTAATCTTCTTAACTTAATTTAATCTGTATTTTTATCAGTTTAAATATTAAAATTTTTAGAAAAGAAGGTTGGATTTTTTCAGCCTTCTTTTTCTTTATCAATTGAATTCATTCATATTTTAAAAGTTTTGAAATGCAAAAATGTATTATTTTAGGTCAATCTTTAATGAATAAATTACAATCAATCGATCATCCAATTGCTGAATTTATTCTTAAATGTGCGGAAGAGAAAGAACAATTAGATGTTGACTTTTCTTATTTTGACTTTATAAAAGACGAAGGTAAAATAAGTTTTTTAAAAAATAGATGGGAAGGTGATGGCAAAGAATTCGATTCTTCAAGAAGAGAAACAATGAAAATTGGTAGATTAATCATTGCATTATCACAAAAAAAGAATATGACTTTTCATGACAAAGAAATAGAAGACTTTGTAAATAAATATAAAATATTTCAACAAGATTCACATTTTGAAATATTCAAAGGTAAAAATATACCAAAATGGTATAACGAATCTAAATATGATAAATCTGGTGAAGCTAATGCATCTCTATACAATTCTTGTATGAGACATAAAGAATGTAAAGATTATTTTTCAATATACGAAAAACATCCTAATGTATCTCTATTATGTTTATTGAGTGCTGATAAAAAATTACAAGGTAGAGCTATTCTATGGGAAAATATTACTTTAGATGGTGAAAAAATATTCTTTTTAGATAGAATTTACACATATAAATATTCTGCTGAAGCAATATTTAAAGACTATGCTATTAAAAATGGATGGTGGTTTAAAAATAAACAAAGTAATTCTTGTCATATAATAACAAATGGTATAAAAGATATTAGTGATTTTGAACTAAGAACACACTTACCAAAAAATGTAGAATGGGATTCGGTATCAAAGCCATACATGGATACTATGAAATTTGTAAAAGAAGATGTTGTTAATGGTGATATAATAGAATATTTATCTAGTAATGGTGATGATCAAAATTATAAACAATATTGGACACAAACTAGTGGTAATCACAATACAAACAATTCATATCTAAGTATTAAAGATTCTTCAACCGCTTTATATCAACATTTTAAATCACCTGTAACTATTATTAGCGCTAAACAAATGGAGTGTAATAATAATGAATATAAAGTTGAAAATCATTACACTATAAGAAAATTTGTTTCCGATAAATTTGTAGAAAACAAAAGTAGATTCATAAGCATCGATAATATAAATGAATACATCGAACACATAAATATACCTTTGGTAGTAGCGAATGAAAACTCAAGAGATATAATTATAAAAAATATTCATAATATATCATCTTTAAATGATAATATCATTGATTATTTAGAACCCGAAGATAAACATAATTATATTAAAACATTCCTACAAAAAAATATTAATTATTTAAAAAATCTAAAGAATTTATCTTTAAACAAAATTAAAATTCTTCCTTCTTTACGTGAAAGTGTAGAACGAAATGGTTGGCCTGAACAAATGAATACTCTTATAGATCAAATATTCACATATGAATACGAAAGAGCCAATGATTATCGTATAAGAACAAGTAGAAGCCATTATTCAATACCATCAAAAGATGTTGAAGTAATTAAACATGATATTAATTTTAATAAATCAGATAATGAAATTATTGAGCAGATTGCCAATTTATTCAGCAATGATACTATAAGTATTTTAAATATATTTAAAAGTATCAATAATTTTAAAATAGGTGATAAAGTAGTATGTATAAACAGAGGCTCAGTATTTTATAATGTTCAAGGCATTATAAAAGAATTTATAAATAATGAGCCTAAAATTGGGATAGCATTCAAAGAAAATAAAGGTGGGCACAATTTAAATAATAGCGGTAAACCTAAAACTAGACAAGGCTATGGATATTATATGTATCAAACAGAAGTGAGAACACTTGATATTTATGTAGATACTGATTATTATAAATTTTTTAGCTTACTTTCAAATGAAAATAAGCTAAAATATATCAAAAATGAAGTTATTCAATATATAACACACGAAGATATTAAAAAATTTGATAAAGAAAGTCAATTAGAAATGTTATACTTAGATATTAAAAATTTACCTGATCGTTTTGATCATAATAAAATTCTAAATATCCTTAATAACATGTCTGAATATGAAATGATAAACAGTAATAAATTTTATTTCATAAAAGAAAAAACTCCTAATTTATAGGAGTTTTTTCTTATTTTATCGAGTGTTGTTTATCGTATGCTTGTAATTTTAAATCTACAATTTTTTCAATATACCCATTTCTTCTAAGAAGTTTAAATATAATATTTCCTGTAGATAGTTCAGCATCATGTGATACTAATCCCTCTGCTCTATATTTTTTAATTTTTTCCCATACTTTTTTTAATAATGCTTCAGACTCATTATAAGTCATATCATGTAAATTATCTTCTATGTAATCAACTTGACTCATTATATCTTTTGATTTTTTATTTACTACATCTTTATCAATTTGATGATCAAATGGATGTGGTTCTACAATCCACTTATTATTCATTAAAGAGAATATACCAGATGAAACATGTGGTTCATTAATATCTTGTAAATATATTTCAACATCATATTCATGTATTTTAATATTATGTCTTACATTCCACATACCCTTTACACTATCAAAATATTTTTTTACTAATTCTATATTTGAATCTACTTTTTTAAAATCTAATAATATGTGAAGATCGAAGTCACTATACTCAGACCAGTTATAATTAGAATTACTTCCAGTAAGAATAATATCAGAAGGTTGAAAATCTAATTCCAAATCATTATATAAATCATTAGCAATTTCTAATAAATCTTTTCTTATTTCTGGATCAATAGTATTTTCATCAATCCATACAGCAGGATTCAATTCTTTTTGAGTTTTAAAACTCTTCATGGGTATATCAATATCCTTTTCTTGATTAAATTCATTCAATTTTAAAACAAATTCGTTTAATTTTAAAACTTTAGATTTCATTATTTAATACAGGATTTTTAATATATATTAAAAATCCTAATTCGGTTTTATGATTGAAAAATTCAATGATTATCTATACGAAAACGCAAGAAACGAAGAATTTCTTAAAAATTACCACGATAAATGGATAAAGAAATTCCCAGAATTAAAACTATTCAAATTAGAAGCTGGTGACATTAACCGCAATATTATATGGTTATATTCTCTAAATCAAGATAATTTTAATGGTTATAATATAGATATTTCATTAGAAATAAAAAAAGGTGTATCTTGGTCAATAGAATTTGAATTAAATAAAATTTCAAATGGAAATATTTCAAGTAATCAAGAAAAACATTTTACACAAAACGGATTAGATTATAATTCATTACAAATCCAATTAAATAGAGTATTTACTTTTATTAGAGAATCTAATATTGAATTATCTATTTAATAATATATTATCATCAATTTATTTAATCAATTTTATTATAAAAGAATATAAAATTATTTCCATTTAATATTTCTTTATATTTAAAACCTTTATAATAATATATTATATAAGCTATATATCATGATCTTGTATAAATTAAATTAAAAATGAAGAAAGACAAAGACAAAAAACCACTTGGATTCAGAAAAGAAAGTTATAATTTTTTGGAATCATATCTCAACAATTATTCACCATCAGGTCATGAAGCACCTGGACAGCAAATATGGCTCGATTATGTACGCCCATATGCTGATAAAATCATCACAGACGTTTACGGAACTGCTGTAGCAATAGTTAACCCCGATGCTAAATTTAAAGTGGTTATAGAGGCACATGCGGATGAAATAGCGTGGGTTGTTAGTGGTGTTAATGAACATGGATATATCAGTGTTAAAATGATTGGTTATCCCGATGTTCAAACTGCCCCAGCGAAAAGAGTTAATATTTTCACTAAAAATGGTATTGTTAAAGGTGTAATAGGCTGGCCAGCAATACACACACGTAAAGAAGATAATGAATTACCTACAGAACTAAAAAACCTCTTCATTGATATTGGTGCTAATTCAAAAGAAGATGTTGAGAAATTAGGAATTCATATAGGCACTGTTGCAGCTTTCGATGACCATATGACAACACTTAACGATACATTTGTTGTTGGTAGAGGACTTGATAATAAATTAGGTGGTTTTATGATTGCAGAAGTTCTTAGAAAACTTCGTAAAAATGGTATAGAACTTCCGTTTGGACTATATGTAGTAAATGCAGTCCAAGAAGAAATTGGTTTGAGGGGTGCTGAAATGATAGCAAGGAGGATAAAGCCTGATGTTGCGATTTGTACTGATGTGTGTCATGACACTCAATCTCCTATGTATGATAAAGCTAGAGATGGAGATTTTTCATGTGGTAAAGGACCAGTGATAACATATGCTCCTGCTGTACAGAAAAATCTCAGAGAGATGTTGATAAATGTTTCAGATAAAAATAAAATATCTTTTCAAAGAGATATAGGAAATTATCATACAGGAACAGATACAGATGCTTTTGCTTATTCCAACGAAGGCGTGGCATCTGCTTTAATTTCTTTACCGTTAAAATATATGCACACTACAGTAGAAACAGCACATAAAGACGATATTAAGAATGTTATTGAATTAATTTATAATTTCTTAATTCAATTAGAATCAGGACACGATTTTAGAGAAATAAAATAGCAATTTTAAAACTTTTAATAAAATAATAATAGAATAATTAAATTAAAACTGAAATAAATATGGGAACACATCGTAAAAATCATAAACAAAAATTAGCAGCATTTAAACAAAGAAAGAAAGATTCTGAAAACAGAACAAAGAAAATGCAAAAAATGTTTATGGATAATTATATTCAACAGCAAGAAAATGCTAGAAAAGAATTTATGTTAGAAACTATTTACATGAATCGCAACGAACTTGTTAAAGAAGTTGAGGGTGTTTGGACATTAAATACAGATGTAATAGAAACTCAAAATGACATGTTAGTTTGGAAAGCTGATGGAAATCCTATTTTAGCAGGTTTAGAAACATCTATTGATGCTTACGCTGAATATACAGAAGAATTTGTAAACCAATTATTACCACAGATTCAAAGTAGATTAAAATGGAAAGCTGAAAAAGAAGCAGCTGATTTGGCATCAGAAGCAAATATTCAAATCTTAGATGATCCAAATTTTATAGATGCTTTAAATGAAGCAGAAATTATTGAAACTATAGAAAAAACTGAGTAAAGAAAAAGGAGCTAAATGCTCCTTTTTCTTTTAAGAATCAAAATTTTCATAATCTACACCATCTTTCATTTTATCATATCTTCTGAATACGTCAATATCTAATCTATTTAATTTAAGATTATTAAATGCTTTAGCCATTTCAGGATCAACTTTTATTGGATTATTATCCATATGAAATTTATCCCTAACATTTTTATCAATTTTACCATAAATATTTATACCATAGTAATCCTTAATATAATTAATTATTAATTCTTCTGAGCGATATTTATCATATCTTTTATCAATTAATAATGCACCATTATCTGTTAATAAAACATAAAAAGATGGATCTTGAATAAGATTAGACCACATTTTTTTAGCCGATGGTGTAGCATCACCAAATGTTGTTATATAACCCAATCTTTTAACCACGGCTTTATACATTTTAAAACCTAATCCAAGTCCTCTCATAAAACTAGGTATTGCTTCAATATGTGTTCTATTATGATTACTAGCTTCAACTCCAATTTGCATTTTTTTGTTCAAAACTTCATTTTTATAAAAATCATTACCAATTTTTTTAAGTTTATCAACTATATGTTCAGGTAATTGAAAATAAATTGTAAAATTACTGAATGAAGAACCACTCTTTTTAACTTTTAAATCTTTCCAAGAAATTTTTTTAATATCTTCCCTAATTTCATCTAAATCAGTAATTTGCGTATCATTTAATCCCATATCTTTAACAACTCTTTCTGGTTTTTCACCATTCATATAATTTTTTAAATATACATCTTGGGATTTAATATCAGATGGTTTAAATGCTTCAAATTTCTGTATTTTCACAAATTTATTGTATTTTTACTATATATAATTTTGATAAGAGATATTTTTTTATTAGTTTTGTAATCAAATGGTGGTATATAAAGTAATTTTAAATAAAAACGAAATAATTTTCATATCTAATGCAGATAGAGAAATGGTATCATATTTATTCAAAATTTACAAAAGTGAAGCTTTATCAGGAAATATAAACTTTTACTTTAAAAGAACAGGATACACATTTAGAGAATTTAAATTACCTGAAACCAATTTACGAAAAAAGATTTATTTTAAACCCAAGATTAATTTTACTATAGAAATATGAGCGATTATTTACTGAAGGAGGCTATTAGATATGCTATAGAAGATAGTCCAATTTTAATAAATCATATAGAAGGTGATAGCATTAAAAGAATTTTAAAAGATATTGATTTTTACTATAACGGTAAAAAATATTATCTCACGATAGAAATAATAAATAGTGGAAAATGTAAAGAGGCATATTTTCATGAATATATTAATAAAGATGGTATATCAGTAAATACTTATAAGTCAATAAAAGAAATTATTCAAATAGAAAGCGAAGAAATCAACCATATTATAAATTTGATGTTTAATTTATCAGATTTTAGCAAATCCGAAATAAAATTAGCAGAAGCAATAAAAGTAGAATTTCTAAAAAATAAAAGAAGGCTTTAAAGCCCTCTTTTTATAAAATATTAACACTCATTTTCACAACATTAATATCAATATCTAACGCATATCTTTTTAAGAGCTTGAAGAAATCACCAGTAAAGTACATTTCATCGTCTTTTAAATATAGGAAATAAAGTTCTCTATCAAGCATTGTATATTCTTTGAGAGTGTTTACAATTCCTTCTAATTTACTAACTTCTATATCATTTGCGTTTAATTTAATTGAAAAACATTTACCGTTCTTAATATCTTCTTCCATTAATTTTTTCCAAAATTCCTCTGCCATTTTACCTAAATAATTGTTCTTATCAAAAATTTGCAATAATTTTTCAGTTTCAACTTCTGTTCTTTTTTCAAACATATTTTTTGTTAAATGATGTGCTTCTAAAGATTTAAGTAAATCATCAGCATTAATTTCATCAAAAGCCTCTTCATTTTTAGTTTCCATTTCTAACATCGCATGATTATTTAAAACATGTAACATTGTTCTGTAGAACCCTTCATTATTTAGTAAATCATTATCCGCTGATTCTGTGATAATTGCTTCATGTTTTTTATATACTAATTCAAGTTTCTTAACCGAATCTAATATCATATTCATCTGTGTGATATTATTAACTTTCTCATTTAAACATAATCTCTTTAAAAGCACAATTAATGTTTGGTATTGAGATGGTGATAATGATAAATTGAATAATTGAGTTTCGGGAGAAAATTGTACATCAGTTGGTTGAAAGTGATATGCGCCTTTTTCTTCTAAAAGCTCATTAAGTTTTTCTTCAATCAAATCTTGAAGAACAAAACCTTCCTTTTCTGCTATTTTCTTTAATTCTTCGTGTAAATTTACACTTAGTTTAACTGTTTTAGTACTCATATTATAGACTTCTTTTTTAATATCCTACCTTTCAAATACATAAAGTAGAAAATTGTAGAATTATATATCCATAATTTATCTTCTCCTTTTGCATTTTTAAAAAATTATAACTATCTTTACATTTCTATTATAAAATTCAATGAAAGCAGAAATTAAAATTTATATAACTACCACCCTTCCATATGTGAACTCAGTTCCACATATAGGACATTCCTTGGAAATGATACAGGGAGATTTTATTGCTAGATATTTGAAATTAAAATATAAGGACGTACAATTCAATACTGGTGTTGATGAAAATGGACTTAAAGTATATACAACATCCGTAGAGAAAGGTATTGATACACAGGTACATTGTGATTATTTAACTAAAATATGGCAAGAATTTTTACATAAATTTCATATTAAACCAGATACATTTTGGAGAACTACTAGTGAAATTCATAAGGTAGGCGTTTTAAAAGCTTGGGAAAAGTGTTTAAAAAATGGTGATATTTATGAAAAAGAGTATTCGGGTATTTATTGTTTAGGATGTGAATCATTTAAAACTACTAAAGATTTAGTAGATAATAAATGTCCAGATCATCCTCATTTAGAGCCTAAAGAAATTAAGGAAAATAATTACTTCTTTAGATTATCTAAATACAAAGAATATCTTCTCGAATGGCTTGATAAAAATCCAGAGTTTTTAACGCCTAAGTCTAAAACTGAGGAATTGAGAAACCTTATTTTGAATGTGGAGGACATCTCCATATCAAGACTTAAAACATCTGTACCATGGGGTATCACTGTTCCTAATGATAGTGAACAAAATATTTATGTGTGGTTTGAAGCACTACAAAATTATTTTATTTCAACTGGTTATGATACTGAGAGATGGGAAAATTCTATACAAATATGTGGAAGTGATAATTTAAGATTTCAAGGTGTTATATTACAAGGGATACTTAAAAGTTTGGGTTTAGCACAAACTAAAAAATTATTAGTACACGGCACAGTATTAGATAACAATGGTGTAAAGATGTCAAAATCTATTGGTAATGTAATTGATCCAATATCACAATTAGATAAATATGGATTATCTGCTGTAAGATTTTATACTCTTGGCGCGCTACCAACTTATTCAAATTGTAATTGGTCAGAAGCAGATTTAGTATCTTTTTACAACGCACATTTGGCTAATAATTTAGGAAATCTTATTAATAGAGTAATTACTATTTTATTAAAAAATATTGATATCGATGAATTAAGAAATTTATCTTGGATTAAGATATACCATGATAATGCTTTTCCTGATTTCAATAATGAAGTTAAAGAAGCTTTAAATAGAATTGAGGAATATTTGTCTAAATATGAAATAAGAAGTGCTGTAGAAGAGCTCAATAGTATTAGTACATATTTAAATAAGTACATAACATCAAAAGAACCTTGGAAAAAAGAACGTGAAGAATGTATAGGAATTTTATCGAATTTATATTGGGGACTTTCTAAAATACTACCTTATTATAAATTAATTCTTCCCGATAAAGAAGAAATTATTGACAAAGTATTTCACAACTTTGAGAAAGAAATTATATTTCCAAGAATTGAAAAATAAAAACAATGAATATTTTAGAATTTAAAAATGAATGGGTGATAAGTATTAAAAATGGTAAACCTACAGAAAAGTATGTAAAATTGATAACTATTTTAGTAGAGAAAGAAGTTAATAGTTCTACATATCTTTTTGATATACTACAAGAAAATAAAAAAAGCATAATACATTTCACCATAGAAAAAACAATAGAGGCTATAAATAAATTCAATCCACAAAAAAAGGGTAATATTTATTTATATTTTAGAACTGTAGCAATATATTATATTAATAGAAGTTTATCACCTAATATGGTAAAATTATATAAGAGATTGAAAAGAATTGATGATACATTAAACGAAAAATAAATTAATTAGAAAAAAATATCTAAAGAGGAAAACATTTCTACAATATATACGTTTAATAAGATAGAAACTTAAATTAAAATGAAAACAGTTAACACAAATATCGCAATAGTTGAAATAGCCGTGATAGGGGGCGCAGAGGAAGGCGTTATGGGTGTATATTGTTTAAATTCTAAGACAAGTTAATGTAAAAAGAATAAACTAAACAAACAATATACACCCAAAGCCAAAAGCTTTGGGTTTTTTGTTTTATATGTTCCTATAGTGTAGTGGTAGCACAAAATCCTTTCAAGATTTTAGGTCGATTTCAAATATCGATAGGAATACTAATAATGGGGGCAATGTTGTAATTGGTTAACATTGGATACTTGCAATATTCAGATTTCGGATCGTACCCGAATTGCTCCACAAAATACGCTTATAGTGTAATGGTAACACTGTTGTCTTATATACAACCATACTTGGTTCAATTCCAAGTAAGCGTACAATATTTATTGTCGTGTAGCTTAGTGGCGAAAGCACTACTTTTACATAGTAGCATTTACATCAGGGGTTCGAGTCCCTTCACGACTACAATTAGGTTGCCCTGCTTATTCCGTATGGGGCTATAAAGTTAGAATCAATTAACGGAGTCCATGATGGTAGCACTACCGAAGAAAGTGTAGAGATTCTAATACAACCTAATTTGCGATAGTAGCTCAAAGGTAGAGCATCTGTTTTCCAAACAGAGGGTTGAGATTTCGAAATTCTCCTATCGCTCAATTAATTTAATGTAATATAGCTCATATGAATAACGAAGATAAAAATGAAATCCTTAATACTTTTAAATGGATAAAAGTAAAAAAGTTCAAAGATGATGAAACTAAAACGTGGGAAGAGAGATACAAAGACTTGGAAAAACATCACGTAGAAGAAACTCAATTTTTGATTGATAAAATTAGAGAAATTATTAAAAATGCTCCTATAGTGTAATTGGCTAACATATCGCTTTTTCACAGCGAGGACTACGGGTTCAATCCCCGTTGGGAGTACTAAAAATATAAACATATTATGAAATCAATTTTTAAAACAATTCATCTTGGGGAAACCCTACTATTAAATTAATAATAGGAAATTGAAGTTATACAAAAAAAAAAAGAAAACATGAAAAATTTATATAATAAAAACAGCTTAGTATTTTGGACACAAGAAGAAATTAAATTAAGAAGAATGTTTGAAGATTATTTCTCAGAAAATATTTACTCTTTTTTAAAGATTATGAATCCTGCATTTGAATTTATTCAAGTAGAGGCTTCACAATTGACACCAATAGAATTAATAAACAAAAATTACACTAAAGAAGATGTATATTTTGTTGATGATGAATTAGCATTACGACCAGAAACTACAATGGGTTCTTTCTTATATGCACAAGATTTATTGAATTCACATAATGACAGAAAAGTAAGATTACCATTATGTGTATGGCAACACGGTAAGAGTTTTAGAAATGAACAAGATAAAACTCAATCAAATATGAGATTGAAAGAATTTTATCAACTGGAATTTCAAATAATTTATTCAAAAACTACATCAAATGATTATTATAGTAAGATAGTTCCTTACATTAATAATTTAATAAATAATATGATTGATAAATCTTTTATTGAGCAGTCGGATAGATTACCTGATTATTCTGAAATAACCACTGATATTATTATTGAATCTAATAAAATGGAAGTATGTAGTATTTCAAAAAGAAAAGATTTTGAAAATGCTAATGTTGTAGAGATAGCCATAGGTACAGATAGATGCGTTTACAATTTTATGAATAAAAAATAGAAGTTATGGAAAAGAAATTTTATGAATTATGGTATAGAGAAACTGATAAACAAGCTATTTTACTCGAACAAGAAAATGAAATTATTAAAAGTTTGTTTAAAGATAACGATAAAATGATTATAAAATTTGAAGCATTTTCGGTAAGTGAAGCTATTCTTAAAATGTACGAATTTATAAAAATGTTTAACAAAAATAAATAATACAATTATGACCACAATAAACTTAACAGAATTAATAAAAATAACACAGTAAGAATGGATAGTTACAGACAAGGGCAACTTTATTATAATATTGATTTTAAAGGTGAAACGTATCAATTTACTGTACCTATTGACGATGTTGGAACAGCAACGATGCCAAAAGAGGATAAGGCAATTTATTACATGCGTTGGATTAAACCTGCACTTAAAGAAAGCACATTTATGAAAATACATGGTTAAAAAGGCTATAATTATTATATAAATGCTATTTTTATGAAAAGGGAGAATTATTCTCCCTTTTTTATTGACTTTATCATAAATATTTTGTAATATTGTAAATAATAAGAGAGTTTAAAATCAATAGTGGTTTAGAATAGCCGATTAAAAAAGTAAAGAAAATTATATTTAAGGGATTAAGTATTACAAAAAAAAAAGATTATGAATGGCTTTTTTAAATTAATAAAAAAAGATGATTTCTTTGAAATAATAGATATTAATCCGAATATGGTTTTTGTAAAAAATACCGTAGAAATAAATGGTAAAAAAGTAATCAGAGATTTCTATTTATCAAAACCTAAAATGCTTAGACGATATGGATCAACCTGCTCATGTTGTAAAATCGAAGGTAGATACTTTATGCTTTATAATAGTGGTGATATTAAACTATTTGCAGTTTCAGAATTTAAAGAATTAGAAATTACTCTTCATAATAAAAAGCCACTTTGTTCTTTTTGTAAAGAGATGAAAACTAGCATATTAAATAAGTAAATAAAATAAAAATTAAAAAAAGAATTATTAAGAATAAAACAATTCAAATTTTAAATACTATAAGGTTAAATTTAAACAGTATGACTATGTTAGATGATTTTGATGATCGATTAAGAGAAATTGTAGATAATTACACTGATGTTGAAAAAAAGGGCGAATTATTACAAATACTCAAACAATTGAAGAAAGACATTATTAAAGAAGCTCTTCATAAAGTAGTACAAGGGTTTGATGCTACAATCAATGATATTGAAGTACATCACTTGGATAAAGGTTTAGTTAATACTAAGGATAAGGAGAATGGAGAACAAAACTAAGAAGTTGTTAAAATCCAAGTATAGTTTAGATGTTTCTTATAGGCAGTTATCAGTCTTCATTAAAGAATATAACAATCACAGAATGTCTCTAAGTGAATGTATTAAAACTATACATAGTAAACCCTATGATTTTTATCATTTTATTTTAGAACACATAGAAATACCTTTGTTTAAAAATGTCAGAAGCAAAAAGAATTAAGGAAATATTTTTAAAAAGGATGATAGATTTATCACTATCATTTTATGATTTAGCATTAATAATGAATAGATGCGAAAATCAAATAAAAATGTGGTTATCTAAAGATTACAATTTAAATTTATCCATTTTTTGTAAAATTAGTAATGCCTTGAATTTAAAATTTAAAATAGATTTAGTAAAAAACTGATTTCGGATGTCGCCAACAAACGCTTTTGGTTTTAAGGGGGAATGTTTTTTCGCAAAGAAACTTCCCTCTTTTTTTATAAACATTTTTAAATAGTTTGTTATAATAACAAATCTATTGTATTTGTGAAATTAAAAATTGATTATAGTAAAGGCTATCCAAGTAAAATAGATGAAGTAAAAATTGATGGTTTATATGAAATTCTTTTAGAGCATAGAGGACTTTTTATAGACTATTATTATAAGAATGTTGATACTAAAGCATTATCGCATATTTATTTTACGAATGATTGTGGTTCACTAAAAGATAGCTTAATTTTCATAGCAACAACTTCATTAAACATAGATAAATATATTTTTTGGACAAATACTGATTCAATTGTTCAAATTTGTTCAAATGATTTTTTACCTTTATTAAATATAATAAAGACATTTGTAAGAGAATACAAAATTACTAATCTTTTAAATTAAACTATTTTTATATTTTTGGTATAATTAAAAAATAATACCTTTTTGTGTTTCATAAATACTTCAGTAAAACATTCCTTATCAATCTTGATAGAAGACCAGATAGATTAAGAGCCTCACAAAGACGTGCTGATTTAATAGGATTAGAATTCGATAGATTTCCTGCATGTGATGGTGCTAAAGAAAAATTACAAATACCTACACCATCAGAAGTTGGTCAATCACCAACATATTGGAATTTAGCTGCTGCTGGGTTATGCGTAACACTTTTAAGAATATATGAAAAAGCTAAAGCGGAAAAATTAGACTCAATTCTCATTTTAGAAGATGATTTTGAGTTTAGCCCCGATGTTAAAGATATTAACACTTTCATTGATACTAATATGAAAGACATTCCATCTGATTGGGAGACTATATATTTTGGTGCTAATCATGCAAAACCATTTTTACATCTTACCGAAAACGTAGCAAGATTGGGTGGAGCATATACTACACATGCACATGCTATACGTTCGACAGTATTTGATATTATGATAGAAGAACTATCTAAAATGAATAATCCTGTGGATGTTACTTATTGTAATACTATTCATTCAAGAGGAAATTCATATGTATTTAGACCACATCCAATATTACAAGCGGAAGATTATTCTGATATAGTAAAAAGTAGAGTAAATTATACATTTTTAAGACGATGAAAATAGTAAATCTAAGGGATAATAATTTTGGACATCAAGAATATGTGTCTAAATATGGTAATTCAAATTTGATTAAATGGGATAGAAAATGTTCTCAACCAGGTATTACTGTTTATACTGATATGTACTTAAATGATCACATTTTAAGAATTGGTGGTGATAAAATTGCGTGGTTAGTTGAGCCGATTGCAATCAATGGATATTGTTATCAATGGATAATTAATAACTATTCATCATTTAAAGAAGTGTGGACACATGACGATGAAATTTTAAAGCTTACTCCAAATGCTAAATTTGTACCCACTGGTGGCGCGTGGGTAGATTTACCAGAACATAAAATTTGGGATAAAACAGAACTATATTCATTTATAGCAAGTAATAAAAATTGGACTACTGGACATCAACTTAGACAACACATAAGAGCTATCTTACCATCTAATATTCCACAATTTGGTAAAGGTTATAAAGAAATAAAAGAAAAGTCGGAGGCTCTTAATAATTTTGCATATTCAATAACGGTTGAAAACATACAAAGAGATACATATTTTACCGAGAAAATAATAGATTGTTTTTTAACAGGGACAGTTCCTATATATTGGGGTACTAAAAAAGTAAATGATTTTTTCGATGAAAATGGAATAATCCATTTCAATTCAATAGAAGAATTACAAAGTATACTTAAAGATATTTCATTTGAAGATTATAACAAAAGATTAGAATCAATAAGAAATAATTTCGAGCAAGCGAAAAAATATATTATACCAGAGGAGTGGGGTATTAAATCATGGTAAAACTATTTTATAGTGGTGGTAGAAAAGGAAATCAGATGATGGAGTATTCCGTAGCAAGAATTATTGCAGAATCTAAAGGATATAAATTATACGCTGATTCAATAGAAGGATTTGAAAATACTAAGAATATAGTAGATGGGAATATTATAAATAATAATTTTTATTATAATAAACATCAATTTAGATTAGATATGCAACATATTTTAAATCATAAAGGTGGTATAGTTTTAAGTGGATATTTTCAAAGATATGAATTAATTAAAGGACATAAAGAAAAACTTAAAAATTGGTTTTATATCGAAAATGATACTTGGAAAAAACCAGGTAATAATGATTTAGTCGTTCATATAAGATTGGGTGATTATAAAAATATAGGTAAAAACTATTTAGGGTTTGACTATTATTATAATACTATAAAATCAGAATCGTTCGATAATTGTTACATAGTCACTGATGAACCAACACACGAAGATATTAAAAAATTAGAATCAGAAGGATGTAAAATAATTAGTAATAGTGCATTAGAAGATTATTATTTTCTTAGAAATGCAAAAAAATTAGTAATATCACATTCCACATTCAGTTGGTGGGCAGCTTATTTAGGTGATGCACACACTATTCATTTTCCAGTTTATTCCAATTCCGATAGCAGAGGTTTATGGGGAATAGGGTATGATTTAGATTTAATCATCGATGACGATACAAGAATAATTTATAAAAATATTTAATGAAAATAGATAATATAGATGTTAGTAAATTAACATATTTTGGAACTACTGATGAGAAATGTAAATGTTTTATATATGATGATGTGTTATTAATGGTAAGCCCAAGTAGTATTATGATTCGTGAATTGTCTAATATTAATATTATTAAACTTAATACATCATATATTGATTTAAATACATTTGAAATCAAGTTTAAAATCTTTGATGAAAATTTTAATGAATATTTTAAAAAAATAAAAATTATTAATATAAATCAAAAAGATATATTTAATATTGCTAAAGCAGAACAAAGAAAAAGAAAAATAGATGGTATCATATGATTTTAGATAATATAAAAAATATAGTATTCTTTAATCATTTTCATAATGGTGATGTGCATGTTTCAAGAGGATTTTTAAAATTTATTATTGATAAATTTCCACAATTCAATTATTTCTATACACATAAAAATGATAGTAATTTAACAAAAGATTTGAATTTAACATTCTTACCCAATGATATAAAAAATAATACTATTATTCAAGAAGAATTAATGTCATATAAAAAAGTAGATGATACTATTTATATAAATACTTGGTATTGTTCAGGACATAGAAAATTTTTTCAAGAATGCACATTTATTAGTTTATACAATCTATTTGGTTTTTATTTTCAAGAAATATTTGGAATAAATATTAATGATTTTGATGAACAAACATTTTTACCATCTATAGATTTTAGTAAATGTTTAACTGAACATATAGATGAATTTTTTAATAAAAAGAACAATCCATGTATTTTAATATCAAATGGTAATACTTTATCTGGGCAATCATTTAATTTTGATTTTAATCCACTGATATTACAACTATCTAAAACATTTCCAGAACATAACTTCTTATTAAGTAATAAAATGGGGAATATTGTAAATGAAAGCAATGTTTTCTATACGGAAGATATTATTAAATCATCAGAAAATGACTTAAATGAAAATTCATATATTTCATTAAAATGTAATATTATTATAGGAAGAGATTCAGGAACATATACATTTTGCTATATAAAAGAAAATATACTAAATCCTGACAAAACTTTTTTGAGTTTTAGTTATAATAATATTATAACAAATTGGTATGAAAAAAGAACGGCTAAAATATTACATAGTCGCAATATGAATTCTTATCAAGATATTTTTAATGTTATAGCGTCAGTTATAAAAAATAATTAATATACATGAAAAAAATATGTATTTTTGGTTCAGGTGGATTTGCTAAAGAAGTGTATGCATTAGCACTTGATTGTAAATATATCGTAGATGCCTTTATAGATGTTAAAGAAAATAGTGATATTTTAGGATTACCAGTAAAAACAGTTGAATATTACGATACGTATAAACATTACGGTGTATTAGGTATAGGTTCTCCAAAAATAAGAGAAAAAATAGTAAGAGAAAATCCAAATGTTGAATGGATTTCACTAATTCATCCAAATGCTGTTATATCATCTTTAAATATACAAATAGGTAAGGGTGCTGTTATATGTGCAAATAGTATAATAACAGCAGATATAAAAATAGGAGATTTTGTACAATTGAATTTAGCTACTACTATAGGACATGATTGTATTATAGGTGATTATTTTACCACTGCACCAGGTGTTCATATAAGTGGTAATTGTTTAATAGGAGATAGAGTATATTTTGGTACAGGGTCATCATCAAAAGAAAGAATAAACATTACATCTGATTCAACTATAGGAGCAGGTGCATGTGTTTTAAAAAGTATAATCGAACCAGGTGTTTATGTTGGAATACCTGCTACAAAAATAATAAAATAAAAAATAAATATAAAACTATGGCAGACACTTTAGGAAGTTTAATGGACAAACTCATAACAGTTGATATGAAAATGTGGGATAATCAAGAATTGTTATATGAAATCAGAAGAATGACATTTGATGAGTATAAAACTAAATATTTCGCAGATGAAAAAGGTGCTGAATTATTATGGGAGGGTTTAAAAAAAGCATGTGACCTTAATGTTCAAAGAAATCAATTAATTGATGAAATTGATCAAAAAATAGTTAATTTAGTAGAAGCTAAATTTAGAGGTGATGATTTAGATGATGGTAAAAATATCCAAAGAAAACATAAAACATATTAATGATACCAATTTATAAACCTTTTTTAAACGAAAAGAATTTATATCATGCCCATAAAGCAATAGATTCTACTTGGATTTCATCTGTTGGCGATTATTTAGATTTATCAAAAAATAAACTAAAAGAAATCACCAATAGTAAATATGTAGTGCTAACAAATAATGGTACTACGGCTACACATTTATTAGCATTAGGTTTAAAATTTAAACACCCGAAAATCAATAGAATAATTGTTCCAAACAACGTTTATGTAGCTGCTTGGAACAGTTTTATATTTGGTCCTAAATATAAGTTAATTCCAATTGATGCAGATTTAGATACTTGGAATTACAATCTTGATGAAATAGAAAAACATATTGATGAATATACTGCAATATTAGCAGTTCATAATGTTGGAAATATTATTAACATACCAAAACTTAAAGAGAGATTTCCAAACACACCAATACTAGAAGATAATTGTGAAGGATTTTTAGGTAAATATTCTAAAGATGGTAATTTAGTGCATTCTGGTACAGAATCATTAATGAGTTCAATTAGTTTCTTTGGGAATAAAACAATTACATGTGGTGAAGGAGGTGCGGTTTTAATACAAGACGAAGAATTATTCGAATATATCAACAATATCAAATCACAGGGTCAATCCAATATTAGATATATTCATAAATATCTTGGATATAATTATAGAATGACTAATATTCAAGCTGCTCTACTTTACGGTCAAATGGAAGACTTGGAAACTATAACATCATTGAAACATAATGTAATAACAGAATATAAAATTAAGTTGGATTATTTAGTCGAAAAAGGATTGCTACAATATCAAAAAAGTGAAGATGGTACTCAACATTCAATGTGGATGTTCGGTGTCAGATTTCCTACTATTAATCAAAAGATAAAAAAAGAATTGGAATTATATTTATATTCTAATTCTATTGAATCAAGACCAATGTTCTATTCAATAAAACATCATGAACATTTAAAGAATATTAAATGTGAAACTAAAAATGCAGATTTACTAAATTCTCAGTGTCTTATATTACCATCATATCCAGAATTATCTGGTAGTCAGATTAAATATATAGGTGAAAAGGTAGTTAAGTTTTTCAATGTTTAAGATAAAGTTGTTTCTTGGAATAGGTGATATTATATTAACCAAGTCTTATTTACTACATATTCTTAAAACTCAACCAATAGAAGTTGGGTTTCATGATGCTATAATTAAAAGTTATATTTCTAATCCTAAAATAGTAGATTTTTCATACGAATTTTTAAAAACTGTTTATCACGAACATGGATTTTCAATATCTAAATCCCCCACCTTACACGAAAACCCTTTAAATTGGTCAGATCTTAGAAACAGAAAAGTACCAGAAAGTATAATTGATTTATCATCAGTTTTAGCTCCATATGAAGTTCAATATTCTAATTATATTTGTATTAATACTAAAATTAGAGATTTACATCATGATAAATTTTTAAAATTATTACCATTCTTTAAAACAGTTCTAAATGAACTATCTTTAAAATATAATATAATATTAATGGGTGAGAAAGAAGTTGAAAAAACAATTGAATATAATAAATTACCCAATTTAGTTTATAGTATGTATCCATATATTAAAGATATAAAATGTATAGATTTAACTGTGGATAAACTAGGAAATACTGAATCAAATTTAGAGAAACTAAAATATGATGCATCATTAATGAGGAGTGCTGTATGTACAATAAATGTAGGTGCGGGCGGTAATTTGTCAATAAGTAGCTCAGTTGGAAAATCAATCAACTATATGGAAAATGTAGTATATTTCAATCATAATTTTTTGGATTTTAAAGATAATGTCTACAAAAATTGTTCAGTATATACAAATTTTGATAAATTTTTACAAGGATTGAGAAATCTCTAATTTATTAGATAAAAGTGCATTTTGTTTGACTTTAAAATAAATATATACTTTATGAAGTATTTAAAACACTATTTCTATTATATCAATCAATTAACTATAAAAGAATCATTTTCTATTATTTTAGAAAATGATGAAGTAGCATTTAAAACACAAGTACCCGAATATAAAGTTTTGGGTAAAGTTAATATTGATGATATAGAAAACAAGAAAAGAAAGAGATTAAACAATTCAGAAATAATGGCTAATACTGTAAAAGTTGTTGAAGAGCCAAAAAATACTAATAGTTTAATTAGAAAACATTTTACTGAAGAATTTAACTGCAAATTTAATATTTATTTTAAAGAAGAGCATGTTAAACAAAGAATGGAAGAAAGAAACATCACAGAAACAGAAATAATAAATTTAATTAAGAGTTCTATAAAGCCTATGGTATATTTCGCATTTAAATATAAGTTTCATATTTTAAAAAATATTGATGTTAATAATGTTAATAACAATTCATTCATGATAAGATATTTACACAATCATACCAACGATTTACAAATTCCTATTAATGTTGTATATAAAAGCTTTAGTGAATATGATATAATCGTACATACTGTAATAAATTATGATCCAGTAAAAATGTGGGATGGTCAATATATTATTAATATTCATGATGATGAACAACCCGAACTTCTTATTAAAAGAAATGGTTCTCTTATCCCAGTAGAATAATAGTTGATAATTAAGGTAAAGTTGTGAGTATCATCGTGTAAAAAGTAAAATATGATATTTTATATATACTAAAAATATAATTCAATTCAATGAGTAAATCTCTTAAAAATTTCTCCATTTTTTTAAAGGAAAATTGGTCAAATAAATTAGAAGAGTTTGTTGATGATGTAGTAGAAGATGATGATAACGTTTCTGATAATAACATTTCTGGTGAAAATGTGGATGCTTCTGAAGAAGAAACAGACACAGAAGACGCAAAAGATGAGCAAAAAGAAATAGTTAAACCATCTGTTGAACACACATCAGTACCTTCTGTTAATTCTGTTAATACTGAATGTAAAGTAGTTTTTTTGTCTGGTGTGGTATCTACAATAGGTAAAGAAAATGTAAATAGTATCATTAGCGCAAAACTTAAAGACAAACTTTGTAGTGATAATTGCAAAGATGTACAACTTTTTCAATTAAATATTCAACCAGCATCAGAAGGTGATGAACCTATGGACGGTATGGTTCAAGTTTATGATGCTGTTAAAGAAGCTGATGCTATAATAGTTTGTTCTGATTTAAAGAAAGGACAAATATCTTCAGTATTACAAACTACATTAGAAAGATTATCTAACCATTTTAAAAACAAAGAATTAAGAAATAAAGTATTCGGCTCTGTAATTACAGGTGAAGAAGACGCACATCAAAGTGTTAAATCATCACTATTGAATTTTGCTAATAATATGGCTATGATTGTTGGTGGAGATTGTAATGTTTTCTGCCCTATTTCAGAAGGAGAAACTTTAGGTGATTGCGATAACAATTTTGAAACTGATACAACAAGTGCATCTACTTGCATTAAAGAATTATGTCATGCTACAGCATCTATTCGTGGTACAGTGGAAACTATGACACCTTTAGTTGATGATACTAAACCTACGGCTATATCAACAATTTTAAATTTTGACAACTTTGAAAATAAAGAAGATGAAAATTCTGATGATTCGGAATATGATGATGATGGTGAAGAAGAGGAAGATGATGAAACAGAAACAGAAAAAACTTCAACTGAAGAAGATTCGAAATTAAATAACTTCGATGAATTTGATGGCGAAGAGGAAAACTTTGAAGATGATGATGAATCTGATGAAAAATCAATGGAAGAAGAGGAAGAAGGCTATTACTATGACTATAATAATAACATTTGTAATAACAGAACTGAAACTCCTATGACAAAACCAAATCCAGTTAAGCTTACAAATGAATCTAACGGTTGTGGTAAAAAAGGTTGTGAAAATTGTAAATGTAAAAAAACAAACGAATCTTCACTTTTAAATTTTTCTAAATTTATGAACCAAAGAAAAAAATAATTATGCATTTTAGCATAATAAAAAACCCTGACTTTTTAAATCAGGGTTTTTAGTTACTTAACAATTTCACACTTTTTTACGTTATAAAACATGAATACTTTAAAATCTTCATGTTTTAGTTATTTTAACTTTGTGATATAACCACAAGTAGTTTAAAATCCCAAAAAAATAATTGAAAATTTAAAACATTTCGCTTTTTAAATGATAAAAGGTATAAATAAAGAGGAATATAGCATGTCAGTAGCAACATCAGAACTTCACCCTAAAATCATACACAACATTGAAATGATGTTGTTAAATTCTAAAATAAATTTACCTTATTATGGTGAATTTTTACTACATGTTAATTTCTTTTGTCGCCCAAATGATCCACAACTACAAACAGCGGGTGTAAATGTAACATCGAAGGGTATGAATTATTACTACAATCCTGAGTTTATTGACAAACTAACTCAAGAACAAGTAAATTTTTTGAATATACACGAGCTTTTCCATTTACTTTTAAATCACCCTAGAAGAACTAGGATGGGTGGATTTGATCACGAGCTATCTAATATCGCACAGGATATGATTATTAATCAGATTATTATCCAAGATATTAAACCCGATTTCGTAGATATACCAAAAGATCATTTTGGTAGAAATAGTGCATTATTTATACCAAAAGAATACGAGGGTGAATGGGTATTTGAAATTCTATATGATTACCTTAAAGGTAGAAAAGAAGAATTTGTAAAAAGAAAGCAAAAGAAAGAAGATAATAGAATATTTGGAGAACTATTTGTAAAAGAAGATAGACCAACTCATATAGAATTGACTACAAAATATCACGGACAACACGCCATTTTTACTGACATTCTAATAGAAAAAAGTAAAACTGAGTATGAAAAATATATTGGTAATTTTACTAGAAAGGCATTAGTTTCTTTGCAACAAGGTATTCCTTTCCAAGTAATAGGACACACTGATAGTTTCATACCTGATGGTTCTCCTGCTAATTATAATCAAGATTTATCAGAAAGAAGAGCTAATTTATTTAAAAATGCTGTAATTGAAAATATTGACATGTACATAGATAAATATACACTATGTATGGCAATTATGGAACAAGAAGCCACCCAATCTGAAAATGATAAATTAGAATTTATTTTCAAATATGAAGAAATTGCAAATAAAACAGTACAAAAACAAAGAGAAGTTGAACTAAAAAAAGTTGAAGATGGTCAACAAGGTGATAAAATAGATATGCTTTTTAAAGAATATCGCTTTACCGAATTGGATAAAATGGACGAAAATACTCTTAGAAATATTTTGAGAGTTAAAGGACTTACACTACCTAATATGGCACAGTCTAAGACTACAATTATTGGACTTGCTAATAATTTGATTCAAGCATCAGGTAAAGGGGATACAGAATTAATTATTGAAAATGATACTGATGATAATACACTTGCTATTCTAAGAGCAGAAGTAGCCAACAATCCAGAATATGCTACTTATAAGAAATTGCTTAAATCAGAATATAAAAGGGGTATAAATAGACGCATTGAATATAAATTTGATAAATCTCAAGATGATAATATGGGAGGTGGATCAGATGCAAATTCGGAAAATCAAGGAAATAAGAGTGGATATGGCAAAAATGGTAAAAATGACCAAGAATGTCATAGCGTAGAAGATATTCTAAGGGATATAGATGAAAATGGTGGACAATTTTTAGATTCACATATTCAAGATGGTGTACCTGATGAATTGAGAGAACAGATGGTTAAAGATGTTCAAGAAAAATTAAAAGCACGTGGTTTGATTTCAGGTGATATTGAAAGAACTCTTGAAAAACTTCAAAAAAAGAAGAAAGATTATCTTAAAGAAATTAAGAGAGGTGTATCATTTATAAAAGGACATGTAAAAACTAAATCTATTACAAGACCTAACCGTAAAGGTATATCTGGGTTAAAAGGTAATAAAAAATTAGGTGCTAAGATAAACTGTATTCTCGATACATCTGGTTCTATGAGTGGTTATTACAGTAAAGCATTATCCTTTATATTTAGAAGTGATATTGAAATAAATCTTATCTTCTGTGATACAAAAGTGCATTCTGTAGAAAACGTTAAGTCTATGGCAGAACTACAGAGAGTTGTGCCGAAGGGTGGTGGTGGAACTGTGATTAATCCAGCATTTGAATTAATTGCGGAAAAATATAATGAATTTAATACACTTTTAATTACTGATGGCTACGTCGATAATCTAAATTTAGGTAAAATAAAAGGTAAAGTTCTAATTATTTCGAATAGTGTAGAATGTCCGATATCGGTGTCGAACGGAAAAGTGAAACAAATTATAGTTAAAGACGAATAACAAAAATGAGAAAACCCATCAGGAGCGAATTGATGGGTTTTCAGACACATTGCCGTGCCATAACGGTCCTAACGCTATATCTTTGTAATTATTTAACTACTTATATTTCTATATATTTATTTGGAAATGTCAAAAAATATCACTAATTTTGTATATTATTTGTATGGTAGAAAATATAAAAAATATAATATTTAACAGCTTAAATAGCTTTAATGATTCCTCTATTTGGAATATTAAGGCTTTTGATATTAACATATTCGATGTTAATTATCATATGGATAAGCCTGTTAAGAACAAATTAAAGGAATTGTCCAATAGTCAAAACTTTATATCTACCTGTTTTAGTACAGATTCTATCGAAAAGAGGAAATCTATTAAAGAATTAGTAGATATTTTGGAAAAAGAAATAGGATTTAAGATAGTACACATTAAAAATTTAACTACGAATCATTTTTACATATACTTCGAATATAATCATAATTATATCTTTGATACCAAATCAAGAAAGAAGCTTATATCACAATCACATTAAATAATTTTCTAATATTTTTGGATTTCTAATAAAATTTCCTTAAATTTGTATTATAATACAGAATTTTATGGACTTTATAAAAACATTTGTAGCACTAACCGAATATACTATACCATATGGTACTGAAGATAGTATATCACATCTTTTACCAAAAGGACTTCAAAAAGATAAAAAAGGTAATTATTTTATCACTATTGGAGAAAATAGTAAAACTCTATTCACATGTCATTTAGACACTGTTTCAAGAAAAAGAAGTAAAGTCAAACATAATATTCACAATGTTGGTGATACTACCTTTATAAGTACTGATGGCACAACAATATTAGGTGGTGACAATAAAGCTGGTGTATGTATTTTGATGTATCTAATTGAACAAAATGTTCCTGGTACATATTACTTCTTTGTGGGTGAAGAAGTAGGTGCTATAGGCTCTAATTGGGCTCTAAATAATAATAGGAAGTTCTTTTCAAAATTTAATAGAGCAGTTGCTTTTGATAGAAAAAAATATGGTTCTATTATTACACATCAAAAAGGTAGTAAGTCCACAAGTTTAATTTTCGCAAATAAACTTTCAGAAGAATTTGGTAAATATGGTATGGAATTCAAACCAGACAATTACGGAATATTCACCGATACCGCTGTATTTATGGGCGTTATTCCCGAATGTACAAATATTTCTTCTGGTGTATTTGGTGAACATACGAAAGATGAATATGTAGATATTACTTATACCGAAGCTGTCGCAAAAGCATCCGCACAAATTGATTGGGAAAATCTACCTACAGAAAGAACTCCTAAGATGTTTACTAGTTGGAATTCTAATATATTACATAAAGGAATATTATCATCACATCCTGCTTTTGCAACAACTACACAGAAAAGAATATGGATTGATTCCGATAAATCGACACAATATATTAAAAACAAGAATAAAAAAGTATCTGTAGAAGAAGCAAGAGATATAGCTATTAGTAAAATAAAAGATATGGTTTATAAACAAGAAGTTTATAAATCCTTCGTAAATATATCAGCTTTAATGTTCGATCCATATTTTGTTAAATATAATCTTAAAAAAGAGCCAAACATTAATGAAATTATTAAATGGATGGAGAATATTCAAAATCTTGGAAAACCAGCAATTTATGATAAACTAAAACCTTATCTTAAAAAAGAATTTTGGAGTATTCGATTAACAGAAGAAAACATTCAAAATAAAATTAAAAGTTTAGATATTAAAATTAAAGAAGAAACAAAACCTGTCTAAACTTTTTTTACAAATAATTTATTTCCTTCTTGTATTAATAAATATCCAGGTATCAAACTACCGAAGTATGATTTCAAACTTTTAGTTGCACTTGCTTTAGATGCATAATGGTGGTGTATATTTTCTATTAGAATTTTATACTCCACTTTTTCTTTGTCTTGTAAATATTCATTTATAAGCGTTATAGTCTTCTTAAAAAGTGTGAAGTATTTTCCTTTATCTCCTGCAATATTAAGTTTTTGTTCTTCATATAAAGTAGGATACTGTGGCTTTGGATTATACTCAGATTGAACTGTTTCATAAACTACATCGTTACTATCAACTTCTATCACACCAATTTTTAAATAATTTTTACAAATATCATTTCCAAATTTTCTAAGTTTCCATTCTTTTCTTTTTGCTTTTGGAACACCTATGAAAACTTTATTTGCCTCATTTTTATGTTTAAAAGCTTGTTCAAAAACTTTTAATGAATATGCAATTTTTGTTTCAACAATAATACCTTCTTCAATATCACCATTTTCATTTCTCTTAACAAAAAAACAATCACTCCTTCTACTACCCTTATCGGACATGACTTCTTTATATGATTCATATCCCATCCTCTCAAAATAATCAATGATAACACTAGCTAAATAACTTTCTTTCATAATATATTAAAACTATTTTAAGTTTTTTAGTATATATGATACTTTACACTCACACATGAATAGAAAATTTAAAAGAGGCGATCTGGTTAAAGTTAAATGCACATTAGATAATGTACCTGCTATATTCAGCCACTACACTTTTGATGATAATTGCTCCATAATTACAGAAATAGGAATTCTTATAATACATCAAGATGATTTATATTTAAATAGAACAGAAATTATCAATCAACTTTTAGACGAATAGTAATATAATCAATATGATAACTGAAAATTTATTTTGGGAGAAGTATCGTCCAACTAAACTAGAAGATGTAATTATTCCTGATAGAATTAGAAGGATGATAGAGAAAGGGATCCATACAAATATGATATTTACAGGACCACCTGGTTGTGGTAAAACTACATGTGCAAGGATTTTATTACAAGACTACCATCATAAAATAATTACAGCTAAACAAGGTGTAGATGTTTTGAGAAATGATATTGATAACTTCTGTAAAAAGATGATAGTATCAATGGATGAAAAAGATAGAGAGAAAGACAAAAGAGTCAGAGTAGTTTATTTTGAAGAGTTCGATAGAGCAACAAATCAATTACAAGAAGAACTAAAATCATTTATTGAAGAACATTCATCTAGAGTTAGATTTATCGCAACGTGTAATACAATAAGTCAAATTAATGAGCCTATACAGAGCAGATTTAATATAATAGATTTTTCACCAGTAGGACAAGAAGAAACAACAGAACTTAAAAGACAATATGCAAAAAGACTTGTTGATATAATAAATTCAGAGAGTCTTAATATACCAAAAGAAGATGTCAAAGACATTATTATAAAAAGTTTTCCTGACTTTAGAAAAATTTGGCAACATGTACAATACTATCATTTATCTGGTTTTAATATTGCTAAAACAAATATAGCCGATGATAAACTATATGAAATTATATTCAATAATAGTAGTACAGTAGATATATGGGATTATTTACACATCAATTGGTCGGATAAAGTGTCGGTAGGATTTACAAAATTAGGTAGAGAATTTTTCACATGGGTAAAAGTTAGAAAACCTGAATATACGAATAAGTTAGGTGATGCTTTAATAACAATATCTGAATATTCAGATGTTAGATTACCACATGCAATGGATAGCTTCATAACATTTTATGCTCTTGTATGCAAATTACAACAGATTTTTAAATAGTAGAAAAAAGTAGAACAATAAATAGATATATAATATGAGAAGAAAGTACGAGTTAGAAAGAAGTAATGCAATATGGAGTAATATACCATATTTTGAAGATAGAGTAGATGGTAATGACATAACATTATTATGTCGTGAAATATTAGGTATGAGTGATATTGATGCTATAATGCTTTTACAAAGTACTGGACACGATATGAGAATTGTTAAAGAAAATAATGAGGAAATTTCATATACCAAAGAAGTAAATGAAAAAAGAATTAATGTTGCTATAGAAGAGAATGTAGTAACTGGAATTATAGGGATATTTTAAAAAAATAATTATATACAATGAATACATCAGCACTATACAAAGAACAAATGATAAGAGAATATATCATGAAAGTTAATTTCAAAGATAATTTTTCAATAAAACAAATCAAAGAGGATTTAAGAAGAATAATTAAAGAGACTCCTGGTATTGATGTAAAATGGAAAAAAGATGATATAATGAACGAAGTTAAAAGTGGCACTAAAGTTGTAGAAAGTGTTAAGTCTATAAGTGTTGCTATAACAGATGGTGATAATCCTGATGGTACTCCAAAAGTACATTCATTTACATATTTTATTTAAACTTTTACTAATTTTTTAATATCATGTATATGAATATAAAAGTTAATTTAATAATTGATGGTAATTACATGTTGTATAGAAATATATTTTCTCTACACAAAACCAAAACACTTTTTGGAGATTTACTAACTTCACTAGAAGTATCAATAAATAGACACATTAAGCAATACCCTTTCGAAAAAATATATTTAGTTTCTGATACTCGTTCAGCTAGTTGGAGAAAATCAATATATTCTGCATATAAAGAACAAAGAAAGAAAGATGAAAACATTGATTGGGATTTTTGTTTCAATACATTCGATCAATTTAAAGAGGAATTAAAAGAAACAAATAAAAGAGTAACAGTACTACAAAGTGAAGGATTAGAAGGTGATGATTTTATTCATTTTCTAACTAAGAGAGCCAATAAAAAAGGAGAATCAAATGTAATAGTAGCATCCGATGGAGATATAATACAATTGCTGGATTATAGATTAAATCCAACGTGGATTAATATTCAATTAAAAGATGATGCATATCGCCCTAAATTATATGTTCCACAAGGCTATAAATTATTTTTAAGAGAATTAAAAACAGCGGAACAAGATTTATTTAATCTAAATGATAATGATTTATTTTTATCGTATTATAACACATTAACTGATAGATGTCCTGTAGAAGAAGTTGATAGTGAACATAGATTATTTATTAAAATCGTAAGTGGTGATGTAGGAGATAATATAAAATCTATATTAATAACTGAGCAAAAATCTGGCATAAAAAGAGGTATAGGTGAAGCTGGTGCAAATAAAATATGGGAGAGTTATAAATTACACTATCCTAATCAAATTATATTTTCTGAAGATAAATGGATAGATAATTTAATACCTTATGTTGCTGAATATAAGAAAGTAGAATTATCTACTGAAATGGAAGCTCTTATAAAAAACAATGTACAATTTAACAGAAAACTTGTACACTTTGATATTAAACATTATCCAAAGCAAATTTTAGAAAAAGCAAAGGCTATACTATGATTTTAAATCCTAATAATATTGGTATTAATATTTTTAATATTGCTGATGAAATCGTACCTAAGTATTATTATTTAGAAATTGTAGATGGTGTGGAAGAAGGCTCACATGGTTTAAATAATTTTTCAATGCATTTAGCAAGTACTAATGTTAATTTAACAAATAGCGTAATTGGTACAATTGAAGAAATAGAAGAACAATTAAAATATTTCGTATGGGAACATATAAAAAATTTTGAAACAATTACATCATCAGTTAGAGAAATAGTACCACCAATAGAGAGTTCAACAAAAAAATCAATTGGTACATTTCATCATCTTATGCAAATGGCTTATCTTGAAGTTAAACTCAAAGCATCTAAAATAGGATTTGGATATAATAATATAACAAATATTTCTTTACATATTGATGCTAAAGATTATATTTATAATAAATTTGATTTTAATATACATAAATTATTAAATATTAATGTAACTATAAATAATAATTTACCTAGAAATAAAATGATTTTTACCAATGTATCAAATGATACTATATCACATGGTAATGTATGTTTAGTTTATAAAAATATTGATAATGGCAACCAAACTTTTACTACAATGTTTGCTATAATAGCAAAAGATTCAGATATGGTAATATCTGTAGATTTACCAAGTAAAGTATTTAGAAAAAATAAAATAGAAGAATTATTATGAAAGCAGAAGAGTTTAATGAAATGAGAAAAGACCTTATTAAAAAATGTATCCAATTAACAGATACTAAAGGTAAGGATTATACTAAAGGAAATGTAGATATGTTATATGCTTTTAAACACGGTGGAGAATCATTTGATGTAGCACCAGAAAAATATTTAGGATTTGGTTTAAAAAAACACATAGATGCTATTTATCATTATATTAAGACTGATGGTGCTTCGCAATCAGAACCTATTGAAAGTAGAATAACAGATGCAATTAATTATTTAATCTTCTTACAAGGATTGAATAAAGACAAAGAAAATACTAAAGAATAAAAAATGGTAAAGTTTTGTCCAAAATGTGGATCAAATAATATAAAAAATAATGGTGATACCAATGAATATGGTATTAAATTTATTGCCGATGATACAGGAACATCAATTGAATATTTTTCTTCTTGCGCTATATTTTCTTGTATAGAATGTGATAAAGATACTATTATTGAATATGATATTGATTTAGATTTTTAAAACCAACTTTCATAAAATTTAATTATATCTTTTAATAAGTATATAGGTAGTCTATCTGATAAATAGCGTATACCTCTTTTTGCTTTAGTGATATATTCTTTTGGTGTTTTACTGCGTCCTTCATAACCAGTATAAATATCACCATCTATTTCCCCCTCATTTACAAATTCATTGTATGTATCGGACATTCGATGATGTATATCAGGTAACTCACTAGTAGCTTTACCCCAATGTTCAGGATTGTCAGAAAAAGTATTCATAAACTTTTCAATACGTTCTTTATAAGAAGCTCTTAATTTAGATTCTTCAGTTGTATCTTTATTCAATCTGCTTTTATTATTGACAGATTTGAAGTTATTTATATGTTTCATATTATTCATAATACAAAAATACTAATTTTTTACAACATATGCTAATAAAAATGTGGAAAGTTTCACTTTTGATTTAAAAAAAGCTTTAAAATGATTAAATCAACGTTTCAAAAACCTATTCATCATCATTTTTATCTAAAAATTCATCATTAAAAAAATCATACTTAGAATATACACCAAATCTATTTTTAAATATGTTAATAACGCCATGTTCTATTTCACCAGCAATATCAACTTCGTGTTCCCACTCTTTACCACCTCTATAATCACCAGATTTTGTATTTTGTAATACCAATATAAATGCAGTATTGGAATAAATTGTTTTTAATTCTTTAAAATCTTCTATTTCTAATCCTAAATCATTAACAGAATCTAAAATTACAAAAGGATAATCCGTTAAATCTGTAAGTCCCTTAGCGAAGAATAAATTTTCAGGTAATTCAAATTCATCCTCTTCCTCCTTACCCATCATATCTTTTAATTTTTTAACAAGCGTAACAGAGCCAAATTCTTCGGAACTAACATATAAAACTTTTCCTTGTGTGAGTGCTAAATCATGTGCAAATTTTAACAAAAATGTTGATTTCCCCGAAGATGGACGACCGTGTAAAAAAAGCGTAAATGTTTTTGATATATCACCAAGCATTTCTTTATATGGGTAACCTAATTCCAACATATCATCAGAATCAACAGAATTTAACAAATCTTTGGCAGAAATTACTCTATCAGTAATTCTTTTTTCAAACAAATCGAAATTTTTGAAATATTTCATATTGTATATATTATATACAAGTTCTCTAAAAATAAAACTTTTAAGATATAAAATGCTATAATAGGCTAAGAAATAATTAATAAAATATGATTAAATTAGGAATACTCACAGAAATACAAGAAGACACAGATGTTTTATTGGAAGATAATCTATCAAAAAAGATAGTTGTTTATAATGATGATTATAACACATTTCAACATGTAATAAGATGTCTTATTTCTTATTGTAAACACACACCCCACCAGGCAGAGCAATGTGCTATGTTTATTCATGAAAAACAGAAATATGCTGTTAAACATGGCGAATATGATGAATTAAGACCAATTAGAGATGCACTTACTGAAAATGGATTAGATGCTAAAATAGAATAAATTATCCATATAAATTTTGAAATCTTGATTTTTTTATTTATTTTTGTAAGAAGTAATAATAGAATTTCTACAATATTACAATTCCGTTATTTAATAGATTGATAATTAAATACTTATGAAAAAAATATTTATAGTTTTATTAACATTAATTTCAATCACTGTATTTGGGCAAGATAGTATCCCTGAACCAAATCCTATTACATGGGTAGTAGATGATGCTAATGTTCTTAATAAAGATGAAGAAATAAGTCAAATGTTGCTTCAATGGGAAGAACAGTACAACACAGGTGTTGAATATGCTGTAATCACTGTAAAATCTCTTGAAGGATATGACGTTGCATCATATGCAACCGAAGTAGGCTATAGATGGGGTGTCGGTAAAAATGGCTCTAATAATGGTATTGTTATATTAATAGCACCAAACGAACATAAAATATGGGTAGCCACTGGATATGGTATAGAAGCTATTATTACGGATGCTGATGCAAATCATTTATGTAACATTGCATATCCAATAGAAGAATTAAAAGCGGGTGAATTTGATAATGGTACTCTAAAGCTTATTGATTTAATTCATGAAAAAATAGGCAAAATGAGTGAATCCGATAGAGAAGATTGGAGAATTCGTGAAGAAGAAGCTCGTGTATTAGAACAACAAAGACAGACAGAAAAAGCAGCAGAAAATACTAAAAATTTCTTCATATGTTTAGTATTAGCTTTTATTTTAGGCTTTGTAATCTATAAAATTTATAAATTTATTAAAATAAAAAATGAATATAGAAAAATTAAAAATAAAATAAACACTGATATTGAAGCTATTAGAAAATCTAATAAAACTATACCATACAATGATACCGATTTGATTAAAAAATTAGTGTTAGATACAAATAAACTTGAAGAATCTGTTAAAAAATCAAATCCTCTAAAAATAAATCACATACAACAACAAACATTTGAATTAAAAAAGGAATATACGGAAGTTGCCATTAATTATAATAAAATATGTAGTTTAATTGATATTAAACATATAATGGAAGTTGATGTCAATTCCATGATAGATTATCTATCTAAATGGACTACGCATCCTAATGTTTTACCAATGCTTACTAATTTGCAAAGTATGGTAGGAAATATTAAATTAAATACTACTATAACATATAGCTACGATAATATAAAAACGAGATATACCGAAGTAAAAAATGATATAAATGTGAGATTAGATATAGAGTCTGGTATGGATTTGTCTAAATATATTAAAATGAATGATAAAGCCAAAGTTATTTCAAGAGATTTATCATTAAATTTTATTGGTTCTGATATAATTATTGAAGAGTCTAAAAATGTTTTGTCTAAAATTGATAATTACAAAAATAATGGAGATTTAGAAAAAAATTGGACTATAGTAAGAGAACTGTGGTTGTCTACAGTTAAGAAGCTCAATGATTATTATACTAAAGCAAATACTATATTAACTATTGAAAGCGATTATAAAACAGCATTAAAAAATATCCCTAGTAGAGCATCTAATGTTGCGTGTACAGTAATAGATTGTTCAAATAAAATTACTAATAGTGGTGTTAGTTCAATGTCAAAAAATTGCTACGAATCTTTTTTAACTAAATGGGAAAAAACAAGAAAGAATGCTGATGGGTTAGCTACATTAGATGCTATTAAATTATCATCAACACTCTTCACTTTACACAATGATATAAAAGATATATTGAGCAAAATAGAAAGAGAACATAAAAATCACGTTGCTAGTCAACAAAGTGTAAGTTCGAGTTATAGCTATTCAAATAACAACAGTGGAAATATTTCTGGGGGTAGTAGTGGAGGCAATAGTTATGGTGGCGGAGAATTTGGTGGCGGTGGTGGTGGAAAAACATGGTAAAAATAAAGGGATTCGAAAGAATCCTTTTATTTTTTATTCCTTATAAATCTAAAGTAAATAAAAGATACTGATGATACTATACAAAATACAAGTCCAAACCATACTCCCGACGAAGGTTCTTTTATAAGCTCTATTATTAAAAGAAATATAAAAAGTGCCATCATAATTAAGAAAAGTAAGTCAAATATTTTTGCAATGAAATCAAATGCTTTGTTACAAAAATTAATGAATTTTTTCATAATTATTCTTTTATTTTTATATATTAATTAAACATTTTTGATTTTTTTGTAATAATATAAAAATGTGTTGATATATGGCATATGAATTAGTACAGGATTTCCAGTACATTAATGATAAGAAACAAATTCTAACTCTTCCCAAAGGAACTAAAGTTGATAACGAAAAAGAAGGCTTCTTTATTTTTAAAGTGAGGGGTAAAACATTAAGTCTAGAAAAAGATTTAGTAACAAATAACCCTGAATTTTTTAAGAAAACTGATTGGGTGATTGATTTGGCTGAAATTTTAAAAAAGAATAAAAAGGCTACTTCACCTAGACTTGCTAAAATAGTAGGAGATTATGTTACTGATAATGTTATGAAAGGGCAGACTTTAGTATCTGAGCAAGTATTACACACGATGTTAGAAGCTTGTAGAATACAATATTATTCAATTAAAGACGAATCTTTTTTAGAGCCAATAAAAATTCTTGGTTGGAGTTATAACGAAAGAGGTGTATATCCACCACTTGTAAGATAAGAAATTAATTATAACAAAATGATTTTGAAGAAGATAATGCTAATGATTTTAAGTTTCCATTTAAATCTACATGCACATTCTTCTCAATATTTCTATAAATAGTAAGCCATTTATCATGAATGTTATTCACTAATTGTATAGCTTTTTCTTCATCTTCTATTTTAAATGTGTTTCCAACACGCTTACCAGCAAACTCACTATTTCCAATAGGAGTAGCTACTACAATGTATAACGTGTTCGATGCATAGTTTAATACAATATTAATTATATTTTTTCCTAAAGTTTTAGTGTAAATTATTTTATCTACCATATAAATTTGTATTATAGTACAAAGGTATGCATTTTTTATGAGAAATACAATATCACATAAAAAAAATTTAAGAAATTAATATATAATATTATGGATTTTGAAAAGAGTTATAATTATGATGATGTTTTTTTAAGAAGTGCAACAGTTTCTTTAATTTCACAACTTCACAATAGATTAAGATGGTATAATACATTTGAAGATAAAAAAGTATTAGTTTCTATACCATTTCAATACTCATTGGTTGGAGATGAAAGATATTTAATGGATGCTTTCATGGATGATACTTATGGAACACGTCCAGAATTAAATATAGAACAATTACAAAGAGCTATTGTATTATTAACTTCAAGAAGTACCAAAACCGCAGAATTTGCTAATCCAAATGTTCCTATACAAGTATATAAAGAAATTGATGGTCAATTACAAAAGGTTACTATCCAAAATCAACGTATACTACCTTTAAAATTAACTTATGATATAACTATAAAATTATCAACTGAAGCAGAAATGTTTAAATGTGAACAAGCTATATGGAATACATTATATCCTTATAAATATTTTAATTTTGAGTGGAATTATTATAGAATAGATTGTACGATGTCTATTCCAGATTCAGTTAGTGCTGAAATACCAAGAGAAATACAAGGGTTTTCGGGAGAAGATAAAAAAACTATAAAATTATCTATTGATGTTAATACATTTTATCCGATAGAACCCGTACAAGCACCAATTTCATCATCAAGAAAGAAAGTAGAATTTAGGGGTTCTATGTGGGAATTAAGAAAACAAAATAGAGAAAGAAAGTGGCTTGGTGGTACAAGTTTTGATTAAAATATAACAAAAAATCGATTTTTTACAGAATTTGGTTTTTATATATAATAAAAAATAATATATCAGAAAATGATAAATAATAGCAAATTAGTTTTAGAATTATTCAACTACAAAAAAAGCTTATCACACGATCAAGCTGATGTAGAAAGAGTGGTGAATTATCATTTGGGATTATTCAACTGTGATGAAACAGGTAAAACACCTTCTCAAAAACAGATTATTTCATCTTTATCAGAAGGATTAAAGAAATTTTCATATGATGAAACTGTGAAAGCATTAGTAGAAAGTGTTAGTGCTGCTATAGGTGATGAAGAATTGTTCTACGAACTAGATGATTTATATCGTGCATTGGAAAATGCAAATCAGGGTATGATTTATAGACACCCTATGCAAGTTATTCTTAATATTATCAACGAAGGTGATGATAGAGATAAGCAAATTAAAATTCTTAATGAGTTATCACAATATACTTGGATTCGACAAGTTAAAAACTTCATGTTTAAATATACAACTAAGCCATCAGATAGAGCTAATCTTTCTAGTGCAGGTGGAAGAACACAAGAAGTATATTCAGTTGTTGAAAAAGTTCAAGATGGTTTCTTAACTTTTGTTGGAGATAAATGGTTTCATTTAACTGAAAAATCTATTGAACCTTCAACACCTTCTAATCACATCAGTGATACAGGATTGTTATTACAATTGACTATGCTTGAAAAAGCTTTAAGAATTGGCGATATCGATGGTGATCAAATAAATTTCCAAATTGAAGAAGGTTTATCTTTAGGTGTATCATTCAAAAATGGTGATTTGTTCTTAAATGGTGAGAAATGTGATAAAGCAACTACACTGGAATCTATATTTAGTTCTCCTATAATTCCTTATATGAGACATGATATGTATCCAGTTATTTTTAACTGTGTAAATGGTTTGGATAAATTCGTAGAATTAGATATTGTACAAAAAGTTTCTAATATCACTAATCCATTCTTAGAATGCTTTGCATTCAATTATAAGGATGCAATGTATGTTTATTCAATGGATAAAAGATTTGGTAATACATTCTATGAATATGATTCAGCTACTATGCTTTGTAATGAAATGAATAATCAATTAGGATTTGATATGTCAGATTTCTTTAAAAACAAATTTAGCAAAGAAGTACAAGTTAGACATGATTTGGAAAGAAGAGAAAAAGTTGTTTTAACTAAAATATCAGAAATTAATGAGAATATCACTAAACTTGAATATAGTGGATTATTAGAAATAAACGAGCAAGTTAAAGGTGCTTATGTTGCTTTAAAATCAGAAAAATCAGAATTAGAACAAGAACATATTACAATTAAAGAAGCTTTCTTGGGAAATAAAAATTTGAAATAATTAATATCTTTAAAGAAATAAAAAGGGTAACTATTAAGTTACCCTTTTTATTGTTTATTTATAATGGTATTCCCATCTAACTTGTCCACATCCAAATATTCTATAATAACCTCTTTCGTGCATAATTTCTACCTCTGTTTTATTTGGATCAAATCCTTCTTTTATTAAATTATCTTTTCTAAATTTCCATCTATGTTCTCTTTTTTTATCAACCACCCAAAAATAATTTGGTTTCGATAAATGTTTATATTCAAATCCTAACATTTCATACATCTTACCATCAAATAAAGATAATTCGGAATATGATAATATGTACCCTTCTTCTACTTTATAGTTATTAATGAAGTATTTGAATAATTTAGAAGAAGCACCAACAACATTAGTATTAATTTTATTACAAAATCTAATCAATTCAAACTCCTTTTTACCATTAGTATATCTGTATCCAAATGTCATTAGGCTAACTAATTCATTTTCGAAGTATAAACCTAATTTATAAGTACTCTTACAACCGCCTTGAATGTGATTATCATCTAAAAATTTTATTGCATCATTAGATTGAACTCCTTTAATTTCACATTTTCTTCCAAAAATTCTATTTTCTATTTTATTCAATTTATTTAGAATAATAGATTTTACTATATCTTTTTTATGAATCCAATCATCTTCAAATATATGAAGTAAATTAATATTTTTTTCTTTGCATAAAAGAGATTTGTTTAAATGATATTTTTCACTTTTATATATTTCAGAATGCCAATAGACACCATTAAATTCAATAGCCAAATTATGTGTTGGTATATAAATATCCAAATGTTCTTTTGAATTTTCAAAAAAATCTTTATTATTATAAATAAAATCAATATTATGCTCTTCTAAAAAATGTTTTATTTCAATTTGTTGAGAAGAATCATCCGAATTAATTGGATTACATATAGTACAAATCATACCAGATTCATCTCTTTCTCTATCATAAATATTTTTTCTTGTTATTTCAAATGTATGTTCCTTACTTATATGTTTACAAACAAACATATTATCTGAATATTCGATAAATTCTATATCTGGTAAATTAAGTTCTTTATATTTTAAAAGAGTTTTTTCATTTTTATTTTTATGCTCTGAATATGAAGGAACACAAATTTTACAAAAATTACTAAAATCACGTCTCTGTAATATTGTATAATATTTGACAGTGCTTATATTTTTACATTTATTACATAATATTTCAACATTATCTTCAGTATGATCATAATTTAATAAGGTGCATTTATCTTTTAAAATTGATATTATTTTATTTTTAGTTTTATCAACAGTTGTATCTATCTTTTTTTTAATTCTTTTATCTATATTATCTTTAAATGATAATGGGTGCATACCCCAATTTAATTTAAATGTATTATCACGTTTTTGTTTAACTTCATCGTTTAATAGCGGATATTCAGTACCATACTTTATAATATTAGTTTGTTTTGTTTTATTTTGAACATCAACATTTTTAGCAATATTATCTACACCATATTTAGCTAAATTTGTTTGTTTTCTTTTTTCGTTAGATTCGGTACAATCTTGATTATTTTTTGTATCACTTATTTTTTCTTTAATATTATTTAATTTAGCAATATTATCTACACCATATTTTTCTTTAACGGTATTTAATATTTTCTCTCTTACTTCTTTTTTTGCGAAAGGTGTAGTAAAACCATAAGTTTTTAACATTGTTTCTTGTTTCTTCTTAATGTTAACTGGATCTCTACTTGAACAGGTACTAGTGCAATACGTGTTATATTTTCCTAACATATACTTAACACTATTTTTGCACATTTTACATTTAATCGGACAATTAATATCAGATATAATATTAAATATCATTTGACCAAATTGAATGCCATCAAAATTTTTATTGTAATCTAATACATGTAAATATAATATAGGAAACCATTTTTTAATATAAGTCTCTGTTCTTTTACCTTTAGATAATTTTAAAATTTCTTCTTTAATGGTCATTGATATAGGTTTACATCATTAAACGTTAATTTGTTCATTTTGTTTTAAAAAGTATAAAATTAAATATTATACATACCATCACCTTCATTTGAACTGTGTAATGAAATCATTCTCACATCACCATCAGGATCACCTTTATATTTATGCAACTCGTTAAATCCCCTGGCAATACCTCTCTTAAATACTTCGGTAAAATAGGCGAAAGCGTTAGTAGATTTACTAACGTCGAAATTATGCCAATTTGAAAACATCACTAATAATCCAGTTTGTAAACAATCCTCTCTATCTATAGGATTGTAATATCTCATTTTTTTAATGGTTTTATTTGCCAATAGAATCATCATTTGTTGAGCTTTATAAGTCAATTCTTTTTGTTCTTTAGAAATTAAAATTTCTACAACAAAATCTTTGTTCTTTAAATACACCGATTTCTCATCTTTTTTTGGTTTTAAGCTTTCGTACATCTATTGTATGTTATTTTTTTGAAAAGTTTGAAAATATTACTTTTTTTATATAGCAAAAAAGTATATACCTGTTCACTAATCTATTATATATAATTGAAATATAATTATTTTGATATGGCATATCACGCAAGGCCCAATAAACCAAATCAGTATAAACAGGGCTATTTCGCGCCGCAGAACGTATCGAAGTATATTTCAAATCTTCAACAAATAGTATATAGATCTTCATTGGAATATAAATTCTGCATTTATGCGGATAAGTCAGATAAAGTAGTAAGATGGGGATCTGAAGTAATTTCAATACCGTATAAAAACATAGAGTTTGATAATTATGGAAATCAAAAAATGGTAGAAAGAACATATCACGTTGACTTTTATATGGAAGTTAAAAGCCTGAAAGATCCAGACTTAATAGAGAGATGGGTGATAGAAGTAAAGCCTGATGTAGAATACCAACGAGTAATTAATGGTATACCACCAGAAAAACCAGAAAAAACAACACCAAAAAGTTTAAAAAATTGGGAATACGCATTAAAAGAATATATTAAAAATAAACAGAAGTGGACATTCGCTAAAGAATGGTGTAGACAAAGAGGTATGTTTTTCTTTGTATTCACAGAAAAAACAATAAGTACACTATTTAAATAATGAGCTTACTAGAAAAATATGTTAAACTTAAGAAGTTAAAAGATTACGTTAAAGTTTCTAATGAATGGTTCAATAAAAATTTATTAAAACCAAATTTAGAATTTAGAGAAGTTTCTCCAAATTATATAAGAATAGGGGGATTTTACTTTTTTGATTATGATCCAGGTAAAATAAATAAGTCTACTAAAATAGAACAAAAATCAATAGTTTTTATTGTTGATTACAAACCTCTAATTAATAGTAAAATAATAAGAGCTATTAATTTTAATTTTCTTCCTTCTGAAATAAGAAAGATATTTTTTTTAAAGGTATTAGGTAATACAAAATATGATGGATTATTTAATAATAATGATAATAAAAAAGATTGGTTAGACGAACTTCCATTTACTGGTATATCAGAAGATAAAATAATAAGAGCATTTATAGAAATATTTGGTACTGAGGGCGGTTTATTGTATTCAAAGAGTATACGATCATATCATTTAGATTTATTATTAAAAATATATGGTATATCAACTAAAAATTTAGATAAACTAATTTCATTAGATGTAAAACCAATTTCTGGTATGGATGATGAAGGAATACTTAAAGTTCTTAGAGGAAAATTAAAGAATGAAGGTGTAGAAAATTTACAGAAAGAACTCTATCAAGTTAAATCAAACTACGAAGAAATATTAAAAGACTTACAAGAAAGATTCAAAAATTTAGAGAAAAAATTTGGAAAAATATAGGAAGAATGTGTTTTTAATATATAAAGTAGAAAAAAGTAGAAAGTAAAAATGGCTTCGTACAATGTTAATAAAGACGATGGTTTAAATAATAACGGTAGGAAATTTTTTAATAAATTATTAAGAAATATGCCTTCTTGGGGACAGAATTTTGATGATATGTTAATTAAAAATTCAGTCGCTATAGGTTTGAATCAAATACCAATGACAAATAATGGTGATGCGAGAAATATGTATGACTTCTTTTCAAGTAATGCATCATCAAATTTATTTAATAAGAAATCTATTTCATATTTGGATGTATCATATCCACAGAAAAGACAAATATTGAGAGAGTATTCTAGAAAGGATGAGATAAGAGATTTTGTTACCATGATTTCAGATGAGTCCGTTGTATACGATGAAAATACAAAATTTTTAATACCCATAGGATTATCAGAAGAATTTAGCGAAAACATTAAAAAGAAATATTTAGAAAACTTCGATTCTATATACAATCGTTTTGGATTTTCTGAAGGTATTAATGCTTGGAATTATTTCAAAAAGCTTTTGGTAGATGGGTATTTAGCATTTGAGATAGTGTATGATGATAAACAGAGAGAAATTATTGGATTTAAAGAACTTGATACTACTACTTTAGTACCAGGTGTTGATCCAATGTCAGCAGAAAGAATATGGATACAATATCCAGAAAGCCCTGAATATAGAACTATATTACTCGATTCTCAGATAATATACATTTCGTATTCAACTGGACTAGAGTATTCGGAAACTTCATATGTTGAAAATTTGATAAGACCTTATAATCAATTAAAACTTCTTGAACAAACAAGAATCATGTTTAATATTGTGAATGCTATGTCATATAAACAATTTACTATACCAGTTGGTGGATTATCTAAACAAATGGCAGAAGAACAAATTGCTAAACTTATAGCTAACTATAAAGATGAAATTACATGGGATGACCAAATGGGTACTGTCCAAATTAATGGATCACCACATATACCATATTCAAAAGAATATTGGTTTCCTGAAGGAGAAGGTGGAACACCAAAAGTAGAAATAGTAAAACAAGAGGGACATAATCTTAATGAAAATGATATGTTAACTTGGTTTTTTAATGCTTTAAAAAGATCTAGTAAAATACCATTCACTCGCTTTGATAAAAATAATGGTGGTGGAAATGTATTTTCCGATCAAAATGATGTATCAAGAGATGAAGTGTCTTTCTATAATTTTGTATCGAGATTGAGAGCTATCTTTAAAGAAATATTATTAAAGCCTTGGAAAATAAAAATGATTCTTGATTTTCCTGAATTAAAAGATGATGAGAATTTTTTAAATTCTATAAATGCCGAATTTAATGGTGTAAACTTATTTCATGAGTGGAAAAAATTAACAAACCTTTCTAAACGTTCTGAAATTTTAGGTAGTTTATCGTCAAGTATTCTAGATTCGGAAGGTAAACCATATTTCCATATAGAATGGCTTGTTAGAGAAATTCTTAAACTTGATGAAGAAACCATTGAAGAAAACGATAGATGGAAGAAAGCATCAGCATCGGGTACAGCTATCCCTCCAGAAGGTGGTGGAGTTGGACCTGGACCATCAGAATTTGGTGGTGGTGCAAATGAATTTAGTCCTGCTCCAGAAGCATCACCAATTGAAACTCCTGCTCCAGCAGAGACTCCAACTACACCAGAAGCACCTGCACCAGAAGGCGGTGAAACTAATTTTGATTTTTAAAATAAAAAAGGGAGTTTTTAACTCCCTTTTTTATTCCATATGTATATTTTACTACCCGAATCATATACTCTAAATATTTTTCTATCTAACATAATTTGGTGTTCTGTTTTAGATTTGTCGAATCCTTCTTTAACTAATTTATGTTTTTGAAATAGAAATCTATTCTGCCTCATACCATCTATAATATAATAATAATTTTCTTTGGTATTATGCAAAAAGTTAAAACCTATTTTATCGTATAAATCACCATTACTCCAACTTCTATCGGCACAACTTAATATCTCTAATGGATCATACGTTTTTACAAAATATGTAAATAATTTAGATGCTGCGCCAATTACGGAAGTATTTATTTTATTACAAAATCTTGTCAATTCATAAGAATTAGCTTTCTTTTTATGATTTAAATTTTTTCGATATGAGCCAAAAGACATTAAAGAAACTAATTCATTATTATAAAATAATCCGACATTATATTTAGATGCCATTATATTTCCTTGAATATGATTTAGTGAATAAAAAATATTAGCATCTTTATTATTTATATTCATTATAATGCATTTTCTAGCCCATATTCTATTGGATTTATTTAGTAAATTTAAAATTCTAGATTTAACTATATCTTTTCTATAAATCCAATCATCCCCCCATATATGTATTAGTTTAATTCCTTTTTTTAAGCAATTGTTTGTTTTTTCCATATGATACTTATTATTGTAATATTTTTCACAGTGCCAATACAAACCATTATGCTCAAATGCTAAATTTAGTTCTGGTAAATAAATATCCAATTCTTTACCATCCAAGATAGATTTATTTAACCTTATAATAGTACCATTATAATTTTCTTTAATAAATTCATATATTGCTGTTTCTGGAGTAGATTTAAAGCTATTTAATGGGGTACATATTAAACACTGTTCAACATTATTAGATTTTCTATTTGATATGGTTTTGGTTCTAGTATCAAAACTATGATTACATTTATTACTAATTACTGATATAATGTCTGTTTCATCATCGTAATTTATTAAAGATAAATTGCAAGATTCTAATAATTTAATTCTATTTAATTTGTGATATGTGGATTTTCTAACTTTATTTTTAAGTTTTTTATCTATCCAATTTTTTTTAGTTTTATTGCTAATTTTATCTTTTATTATTTTAGATTGTGATACATTAAACTGACCATATTTAATCAGACAAGTATCCTCTCTCTTTTTATTAATGTCGTCTTGATTTAATTTACTTTTACTTACTTCAATCTTTTCTTTAATAATATTACATTTGGATGGATTATCAACACCTAATGTTTCTATTAATGTTTTTTTTATTTTTTCTTGTATTTCTTTTGATTGAAATGGGTTTTTTACACCGTATTTAGCTAAATTAGTTTTCTCAACTTTGTCCCTCCACTCTTTATCGTTTGATTTACATTTATTAGAACAATATTTTCTATATCCTCTAAATATGGATTCGTATGTAGGTTTATTGTTACAATAGTCCTTAGAACATTTAATAGGTTCTAATTTGTTTATATAATGATAGAACACCTCACCGAAAGAATATCCATCGAAGTTATATTTTTTTTTATATACCATTAATGAATCATAAATTTCTGTTTTCTTTATGAAATTTTCATTCATTTTTCTACTCGTATCACTTAATATTTCTTTTATTAAATCTTCAATCATTTTATTTATAGATATTTTATACAAAAAGTTTAAAAAATGGAAAAAAGACATATATCTAAATAAATATATAAATAAAATAAAAAAACATTCAATGAAGCCAGTTTTAATTATTGAGAATTCAAATGAAAGGTTAAAGGTAAATGAAAGTGCTACAGTATCCACAGGACATAGTAGAGTAGTGTTAGAAGGTATTTTTACTGAATTTGATATTAAGAATAGAAATGAAAGAATTTATACTTCTACCGAATTTGTACCACATGTACACGAAATGATGGAGAGAAAAAATTGGGGTGTTATATACGGCGAATTTGACCATCCCGATGTGTTTGATATTTCAATGAAATATGTCTCACATACGATAGAAAGCGCATCTTTTAATAAAGATAAAAATAGAATTGATGGTGAAATTAGATTACTAAATACTCAATGGGGTAAAGAAGCTAAAGCAATCATCGATGATGGATGCCCACTTTTCGTAAGTTCAAGAGCTGCTGGAGTTACTGAATCTAACGGTCTAGTGAAATTAAAAAAATTATTTACATATGACATAGTTGCTGATCCAGGATTCGTATCAGCAAAAATGAGCATTAAAAGCTTAAACGAAAGTTGTGGCTTTACAAATGATACAAATTTCAAAATTTATGAAGCTGATAAAGATTCTATCGGTAAGTTAACCGATAAATTCGACAAAGCTTCTAATACTAAGATTTTTGATTTAAGTGATACCGAAAAAACAAATGAACTATTTAATATGAATAAAAAAGATTTTGTAACCAAAAAACAATTAGCTGATTACTCAAACTATCTAACAAGTGAAATTAGCAAAATAGAAACTATAATTACATCTCAAATTAAAGAGAGTAAGAGTGTTGAAAACAAAGGCGATATTGAAAAATTAGCTAACTATTTAGAAGAAGTACATAAGCAACAATCAAGTGTTATTAAATATCTTGATTATTTAGCTGAGAAAGTTTCTGTTTCTATTAACAAAGGCGAAAAACTTGAAGAGAAAACTAATAAGATTGTTGAATATTCTAATTATTTGGCAGAAAGTTTAGATAAATCAATTGATTACTCAAATTACATCGCAGAACAATTAGATAAGTCTATCGAATACTCTGAATATGTTGCAGAAAGTTTAGATAAATCAATTGATTATTCTAATTATTTAGCTGAAAGTTTAGATAAGAATATTGCTTACTCTGAATATATCGCTGAGAATTTAGATAAGAATATTGCGTATTCAGAATACATTGCAGAAGCGTTGGATAAAAACATAGCATACTCAGAATACATTGCTGAACATCTTGATGCTAACATCGGATATACTGAATATTTAGCAGAAAATTTAGATGCTAACATCGGATATGGTGAGTATTTAGCAGAAAGTATAGACAGTGCAATTAACTATTCCGAATATGTTGCTGAATGTGCAGATAAAACAATGTCATATGCTAACATGATTGCTGAGAAATTTAATTCTGCAAGTGGTTCAATTCTTACGGAATCAATTCTTACAGCAAAAGAATTTTTAGTTTCTGAAAAAAATGTTGAGCCTCTTAAAAAACTTAATGAAAGTTTAGTAGATGCACCAACAAGTCAAACTGATGTAGCAGAAGATGGTACTGAGGATGAAGAAAATGCTATGTCTAAAACTACTGAAGAGGATGAAGAAGAAGAAAAATCTGAAATTAAAAATGAAAAATATACCGAAGGGGAAATAACATCTAAGATAGATATATTAATCGAAGAAGCTAAGAAAAGAGAAGCTTCTAAGGATAAGAAACCAGCGTTTTTCGCATTTCTTACTCCGCAAGACATAGAGACATTTGAGTCTCTATCTGATGAAGATCAGGAAAAATCAAAAGTAGCACTTAACGAGTCTGTTGGATACTACTCAAATCGTGATGTGTTGAACATCATTAAACAAGCGATTGAGATTGATAAACCATCAAATGAACAAGTTTTACTTGAGGTAATGCCAGAAGATATTAAGCCTATCTGGGAATCATTAGAAGTTTCTGGTAAGAAATCAATATTGGCGCAAGCGAGATATTATGACTTATCAACTGATGATTTAAAAAATTACTTCTGGACAACCAGAAAATTCAACAAGTCTTTGAATGAAAACAAAGCAAATTTAATCGAAACTTCTAATCCTTTGGAATCAACTGAAAGATTAAGCGAAGAACAGATAAATTTCTTTACAAATAGATTTAAAGGCATTTAATTAGAAAGTGGAAAAAAGCCACTTTTCAAAAAAAATATATAAAAAAAATAAGAAAAATAACTATGATTAATATCAATAAAAAGAAAGTTATGGATAAATGGTCTCCAATTTTGGAGAAAATGAATATCCAAGATCCTACAAGAAGAGAGTGGATGTCTGAGTACGCTGAGTACCACCAAATCCATGAAAACGTAGGTTATGTAAACAATGGTTTACTTAATGGTATGGGTCCTGTAACAACTCCAGGAAATCCAGGAACACCAGGTGTTCCAAGTGCGGGTGGTTCAGGAGATTTGGGTCAAGCATTGTTGCCTGTAGCTATGAAAGTAGCTGGTCAGACAATCGGTTTGGACTTAGTTGCTGTAAAACCTACACCAGGTCCAGTAATCGACTTAATGTATGTTGATTACAAATATGATGATGTAAATACTGACGAAGCTAACCCAGTTATATTCAAAGTTAATGCTACTCAAGTTGCAGCTTTGTCTGCTGAAATTAGAGCATTCTTTGCATCAGCAGGTGTTAAAGAAACTCAAGGTGGTTTAACTAAAAGATTGTTCTTTAACTTACCAGTAAACAGCTCACCATCAAGAGCAGCAGGTAACAGAACTGACGTAGTAACTGTTCCACTTCCTTCTGATTCTAAAGAAGGTGTTGTTGAATTCTTAGGTTTCTCAAGAATTGACGGACTTCCAATGTTCGCAGCTTACAGACAAGCTAACCAAATTGGAGCAATGAACTCTTGGTCATTCAAAAATACTAAGAATACATTTGCTGAATTAGAAACAGTTGTTGCAGCGTTCAGTTTAGCTAACGGTACATCAGGTGGTGTTTACATCAATGCTAACTTCCAAATCGGAGATTTGTCAGGTGTAACTATTTCATTAGTATCTGCGCTTGAAGATCATATCCCAGGATTTGTTGCTAACGGTAACAAAGGTGCTATGACAAGACAAGAAGACGAAGCATTCTATCCAGGAATTATCGCTCCAAATGTTACTACTAAAAGAGTACAAGTTGGTACAATTGAAGTATCATCAGCTTTGAAAAGAACTGAGATTGAAGATATTAAAGCTCAAACAGGTATTGACATCGTTCAAAAACTTGAAGCAGTTTTAGTAAATGAATTGTCTCAAACAATTTCAAAAGAAATCGTTTATAGAGTATTCTCAATGGGTGATTTGAACAGACAAGCTGCTCCTGGTTATTCATCAGGTACAACTATCTTTGACTTTGACGTAGCCGCACACTTAGCAGCTTTCGGTGCTAACGCAGGTAGTGGTGAAACTACTCAATCTTTACAAAGAAAGCTTATCACTAAAGTGAAAAACGCTTCTGGATTTATTTCAACAGAAGGTAGAATTGGGCCCGCTACATATCTTGTAACTAACCACACTTTAGCTGCTGTATTAACAGAAGGTTCTAATTACAGCTTGAATCCAGTTGATTCTTCTGTCAACGGAAGCGGTCAATTGTACCCAATGGGTAAAGTTGCAGGTATGACTGTATATGTAGATCCATTCATGAAGTATGACGACAAGAGAATCTTGTTGGGTAGAAAAAATAATCCTGATCAACCAGGTATCATTTTCGTACCATACTTAATGGCGCAATCAATTAGCTTAATTAGTGAAGCTACTTGGGCTCCTAGAATGTTGTTAAGATCTAGATATGCGGTAACTGAGGTAGGTTTCTTCCCTCACAAGCAGTATATGACTATTAATGTAATAGATGCAAGCAATATGTTGAACTAATCTATACATAAATTAATAAATAAAAAAACCTCTTTATTGAGGTTTTTTTATTTTATAAACTTTTCAATATTAATTATTCTTTTTATATTTTATTTTGCAGTTATTTCGATATAGTTCTTTAAGATTAGATATTCTTTTATCAAGCATCACAATTTCAACACGACATCTTCTTGCTCTTGCTTTATCAAGAAAATCTAATTTATATTTACGCATTATTTTAGAATGTAATATATACCATTCATTTTTTGTTTCTACTAATAGACTTATCTTATTAATAATACTATCGTCTCTTTTCATATAAAGAATAAATATAATAAAATTTATAAATAAAAACAAATTATTCTTCTATTATCTGACTTGTAATATTTTTTTCTATTTTTAGTACTCTATCGAAGCAACTTTTCTCTAAAAGAGCGTGATGAATAAGAAATGTATTAATATTAAATTCTCTTGCAAATTCTTTCAAAAGCTTTAAAATATCATAAATCCCTTGAATATCAATAGAACTGAATACCTCATCTAAAAATAGAAGATTTATGTGTTTTTTCATTCTTATTAGTTTTAAATATGCTAACATAATAGCAATATTTACTTTCTTAGTTTCACCAGTTGATAAAGTATCTGGATCAATTTCTTGTCCCAAAATCTTTATTTCAGCAGAGAATTGATCGTCTAATTGTACAGAAAAATTCATACCCATAGTTTCAAGGTTTTCTTTAATGAAATGATTTATGGGCTTAACTATTTTTGAAATTATTGATTTCTTAATCCCATCTTCTGAAAACATTTTATCTAATTGATTTAATAAATCTGATGTATGTTTCATTTTAACTAAATTATCTTCACTATTTTCTTTTCTTTTTTCTATTTTTTCAATAGTATTGATCATCTCATTTATAGACGCTGTTTCTTCTGCATTATCTTCTTGTAGTGAAGATAATTTAGTTTTTAGTTGTGAAAGATATGCTTTTAATTCACCAAATGTTTGATTAGTATTTCTAATGATAGTTACCAATGTAGATTTCTTTGTTTCTAAACTAACATACTCTTTAGATAGTTCATCTCTAACTTCTTTTAATTTAGATATTGATTCAACAGTTTCGTGTTTAAAAGAAAGATGTATATCAGTAGATAAATCTGATTCACAAGTGTGACATTTACCAGCACTAATAAGTTTTACTTTTTCTTGTTTAGTTCTTATTTGATAGTCTAATTCATTAATCTTTTGAGAAATTTCTCTTATTTTAACACTAATTTCAACTTCTTTTTGTGTGCCTTTATCCAATCTATCTTTTAAAGTATCAAACTCTGTTTTTTTATCAAACATTTGATTCTTTATTTCTTCTCTTTCTTTATCAATATTTACCTTAGAAGCCTCTTTAATTTTATTAACACCTTCTTTAAAAGAATCTAAATTAGATTGATATGTAGAAATCTCTCTCAGAAATATCTCTTCTTCATGTTTAGTTTGTTTCTTTTTTTCTTTAAGAATTTTACTTAATTCATTTATCATTTCAAGATTAAATAATTTATCAAGTAGCATGCGTTTTTCATCAGGTGAAAGAACCATGAAATTTTTAAAATCATTAATAGACATTGATATAAATGACTTAAATGTTTCAATATCTACGCCTACTATTTCTTCAATTTTTTGTTGAATATTTGCTTTACCTGCTCTATCGTATTTTTGGCCATCGATATATAATTCTAATTTAGAACTTGAACGGATAATTTTTATATTACTTGATGAAATATCGAATTCTATTTCGACCAACATATCACCATTATAACGATTAGGTAAACAATCACTAGTGACATATTTTTTCTTTTTACCTCTCACTTTACCATATAATGCGAAATCAATAGATTCTAAAGTGCTAGACTTACCCCCCCCATTAATTCCGTGTAATAGTATCAATTCACCTTTAGTAGGGTTCAATACTATTTCATTGATATTATTACCAAAGCTTTTGAAATTCTTTATTTTTATATTCTTAACTATCATGTATATAGAGTTACATCAATTTACTATTATAGATGAAACTAATAACTAGTTTAAGACATATTAAAAATTTTTATAAGTCTATTTCTTCTTTTTATAACATCTTCTTTTTGTGATTTAAACATAGCATCACTAAATCCAGGATTCGCCACAAAATCGTAGACAAAAGGAGTCCATGTTACTCGTAATTTTCTTACTGTATTATTTTTAGTTTCCATTTAAAAAAGTTTCAAATATTTCTTCTTTACTAGCTAATATAGAATCTATATCAACAATTAATTCATTTATAAATGGTAAATCGTTCGAATCGCTTATTCCAAACAATTTTAAAAAATTGTCATCTGTTTCTAATAAATATTTACCATCAGGGTGTATCCAATAAATAGATTCAAAACTAAAATCATCTTCAACAGTTAGACTTATAGCTATAGATACACCACCATTTAATTCTCCGATATAATCAATTAATGAAGTTTTTATAGTTATCTCTCCCATAAATTATTATATGGAATAAAACATTTTAGTTTTGAAATTATATAATAGTTATATGGAAATAGTAGTCAGAAAAATATCTTACAAGAAGATTGTGTTGAAATATCATGTTAATATAACATCCAATGATGGTACATTAACAATAAAAAAAGATTATAATTTAAAAATAACTTGTGAATACAAAGATAATTGTTTCTCTGCTTGTAATTTACAAAGATTAAATAATCCTATAAGAACTTTAAGTAGAGTATATGCAATAAAAATGATAGATATTAATTTTTTATGGAAAAAAGTAGAAATTATTATACCTGAATTTGGAAAACAGTCTATTAATATTCCGACAAATATTGTTTTTAAACTTCCAAAGTCTAAAATTAGGGATGAAAAAATAAAAATATTATTAGATTAGCAATAAGAATGTATTTATAGGGAAACTATTTTTCCTTATAAATAGAACATGTATCTTAAAAGTGCTTTTAATTATACAGGAGCTAAATATCCTATTTTAGAACAAATATTTACACATTTTCCTAATGATGTTGAAATTTTCTATGATGTTTTTTGTGGTGGTGGATCAGTATTTATTAACTCTAACTATCAAAATATAGTAGCAAATGATGTTATAAAGCCTCTAATTGATTTTTATAAAGAGTTGAAGGTAAATGATTGGGAAACTATTTTAACTAATCTAAAGCCTTTTATATTAGATAAATCTGATAAAGAGGCGTATTCTAAAAGTAGGAGTTTATTTAATGCTAATCAAACACCATATCACTTTTTTTCACTTATTCAATCCTGCACAAATAATATGATGCGATTTAATAAAAAATTTGAATTTAATCAAACATGGGGTAATAGAGGCTTCGGTAAGAAAACAGAAGAGAAACTTTTTGCTTACTGGGAAAAGCTTAAAGATAAAAATGTAGAGTTTTATAACATTAATTATATAGATTTACTGCCTATAATATTAGAAGATAAAAGAAAAAGCTTTGTGTATCTAGATCCTCCTTATTTTGGTACTCTTTCTGGATATAATACATACTGGAGTAAAGAATTAGAAGAAAAAATATATTATTTTTTAGATATACTAAATAAAAATAATATAAAGTTTGCATTAAGCGGTGTTTCTATACATAAAGATAAAAAAAATCCATTTTTTGATAGATTGACGGATTATAAAATTATAAATATAGAACATGATTATGATAAAGTATCTAAAAAGCAAATTGGAATTACCCAAGAAATTTTAGTTATTAATTATTAATACAAATTATTACAAATTTTTAAGAAAAGATAATCTATGAAACTCAGTTATTCCATTAGATTCAATAGCCTTATAATGTTCTTTAGTACCATATCCTTTGTTAGAACTCCAATTATATTGCGGAAACTTAATATGTAAATTTAACATTAATTCATCTCTGTACACTTTAGCTAATACAGAAGCTGCTGCTATACAAGCCCATTTTCCATCACCCTTTACTATAGTATCAAATGGTATGTGATATTCTTTATAAAATTTATTACCGTCTATTAATAAATATTGTGGATTAATAAGTTTTTTAACACTTAAATCCATAGCCATTATTCTAGCCCATAAAATATTAATTTTATCAATTGTATGAATATCAACCTCTGTTATTGAATATTCTATTGCATTTTTTATAATATCGTTATAAACAATATCACGTTTTTTAGTTGTCATTTTTTTACTATCATTTAAATCTTTATTATAGTAATCTTTTGGTAATATTACAGCAGATGCAATGACGGGACCAGCCAAGCAACCAACGCCAGACTCATCTGTTCCACATAAAAAATCTATTCCTTCCATTTCTCTGAGCATTATATAAGATTTTTTATTTTTTCTTGTCTATTTAAATAGATTCTTTTATATTCAACAGTTTTCTTAGAATCAATTTTTTTCTGTATTACATCAACTCTATTTTTTTCTGAATTTAAAATAAAAATATTTGCTTTATTTTCGGTTGAAAATGATACTATTTCTGTATATTTAGTTGTTGAAGAATATCCAACTGTTTTTGTTTCGTAAAAAAATATCCATATACCATATTTTTTATATTGTGGAAAATATTTACTATCCAATTTAGAATGCTCTATTTTGATTCTATAGATTGGTATTGATAAACTTTTAAATAAGTTGATGATTATTTGATAGTATTTAAGAAACATTGTTTTATACGTTTCGAATTATAGTAAAAATATAAACTATTGTTTTGAAAATAAATTAAAATAATTTGAATGTCATGTACATTTTATTAATTGTGGTATCATATGATACCGATACATTATTATTTCCCCAAAAGCCACCTTTTGGTAATATACCATTCATATCAGTACTTTCATATTTTACAGCCAATAAATATGCAACGTTCTTATTTGTATTTTCTGGTAATTCTATTTTAATATAGCCATTAAAATCACCGCTTATAAATGGGGCTTGATCAATAACTAAATCTATCCATGGACTTTGAGTTGCGAATGCACCTGATTGATATTGAAGAGTTTCATTCCATATTTTTTTACCTGAGCCAGCAGTTCCATCAACACCAATCTTAACATTAATATCATTGTGTACTGCATAAGTAGGTTCAAACGATGTTGTCGCTTCTATACCAGATGTTAAAATACCCTGAGTATTGAGACTAACCATTTTTATAATATTTTCATCCTTAGATAGCTGTATATCTATAAAGGCTTCTAATTCGTCCATTTTAGTATTTAAATAACTACCACTATTTAATCCAGCAAGCTTATTTATTAGTTCATCTCTTCTTAACATACCCTATATATTGTTATATAAAATATTTTTTTAATTTTTATTGGAATTCTGTAACATTTTAATTATATTTGATGAAATTGAAGATATAACTTAATATAGACATGCCTTTAAGAGACGAAATTTCACCTGTACATGAAGAAAGAATAAAACATTTTAAGGTTTCACGTTTTCTTGATATGGAAGTTCCACCAAAAAATGATAAGATTGTAGAGGGTAAGTGGCAACTCACGGAAGAAGAAAAAATGCAAGCTATAAATAATTATTATGGCTTAAAATTTAATGAATCAAAAGCTTTAATGGCAAAATTCAAACCATCTGAACAATTTTTAAATACACTTAGATTAGCATTCATCAATGCAGAAGAATATCAATTGAATATACAAAATCCTAGTTTATTGGATTTAACATATCTTTATGGTAAAAATAATTTTAAAACTATTGGTGGTGAAACAAAAGAAGCTACTAAAGTTTTAAAAGACGAGGAAGGAAAACCTGTTTTAGGTGAAGATGGTAAAATTACTCGTGTTGAAAAACCAATTGGTGAATTAGTATGGACTAATAATAAAGGAAATATAAACGACTTCATCAACACATATAATATTGCATATCCAGAAGAAAACATATATAATCCATTTGCACATGCACCATTTTCTTCAATTCCTTCAATGACAGGAACTTTTAATATTGATTTGTTTGCTAAAAATCATATGTATCTCTACATATCTGGTAGACCCATGGATATTATGAATCAATCTATGACAGGATTTTTCAATTCATGTCAAACAATTTATCGTGAAGATTTTCGTCCAATACTAGCTAATGCTATGGATAAAAATACAAAAATTGCATATTTAATGTTTGATGTGCCTTGGGTTGATGTTAAGAAAAAGGAATACCCATTTACAGCATTTTCAAGAATGTTTGTTAGAGTTGCTGGTGGTCAAATATTCTTTGATAATGTTTATCCTGATAGAGTACGAACGTTCTTACATAAAATAATAGAGAATAGAACGGGTATGAAAAATGAATATAAAGGAAATACTTATCATTATACTACACCCGATGGATATGCAATCCACTCATATATGGATATTCTTAAACCTCAATGGAAAAGGGAAGTTTCACTCGAAGAATTACTTAAAGATTTACGATTAAAAAATCTCGCAGAACATTTCAAAATTGATCCTATGTCTATTGATAAGATAGAGGATAAAGTTTATGAAACTGAAAAAGGTAAATATATTATTTATACCGATGAAGAAGTTTATAATGATACTGTAGAATCTATCAAAACTATGGTGTATAAACAAGATGTCTATTCTAAATATTTGAAAATTGATGATTTTTTTGCAAGTAAGGATAAAGATGCTGTTACCTTTCTAAAAGGATATGAGAGTGATAAAAATTTCGAATCTTTGGTATTATGGTCAGAAAAAAATAAAATTAAAAAACATGATTTATATAGACAATTAAAAGCATATTTAGTTCCTGAATTTTGGAATGAGCGATTAAATGAAGATAAAGTTAAATTAAAAATAAAAGCTCTTTCTACAGAAGAACCTTTAGAAATAGGTGATAATTTCAAAGCATATAAACCCGCTATTGAAGAAAAGAAAACAGCACAACCACAATATAAACAAGCTTATGTTGAACCTGTTAAAGAAGTTAAGAAGAAAATAAAACCATTACTAATTGATGCAAAAGTATTTAGAATTCAAATTCTAAATGATAAAGGTGTTGTTATAGCAGCTTTGAAAAAGAAGTGAATTTATTTAGTAAAAACATTTAAAAAATCAAAAATCAAAGAATAATGGCACTAAGAGACGAAGTATCACAACATCAAATTGATAGAATCAAGCACTATAAAGCAGAACACCTTTTAGATTTTAATGTACCTAAAAAGACAGAATTAATCACGGAAGGTAAATGGACATTAACACCCGAAGATAAAGATGAGGCATTGAAAGTTTTCTTTGGTTTCGCATATGAAAATGCTGCTATTGAAATGTCTAAATTTGATGTGGATGAACATTTTATTAACATAATAAATGAAGCTTATTTAAAAAGTAATGAACACAAATTGATTAATGTTAAGAAACCATCATTATTAGATATAAAATATTTCTATGAAAAAGATACATTTAGAATAATTAGTGTTGGTGAGACAAAAGATAATAAAATAATTCTAAAAAATGAAGCAGGAATACCATTAAGAAATGGTGATGCTACTATGAAAACTGAACATAAAGAATCAGGTAAAATAGTGTGGAGTTCTAATAAGGGAAACATAAATGATTTCATTACGGCATATAAAAGTGCGTTTAACAAAAACTTTTATAATCCATATGCAGGAAATGGTATTATACCAAGTCTTCCATCAAGATTAACAAAAGAACATTTTGATATTAATTTATTTAATAATTTTGATTTGCATCTATACATTACATGTAAACCAGAAGACATGTTAAATCAATCGATGTCTAAATTTTATCAATCATGTCAAACTCTTTATAGAGAAGAAAAAGGATTTAGTGATATAAAACCATTAATGGCAAATTTATTCGATAAGAATACTAAAATTTGCTATTTAATATTTGACACACCTTGGACGGATCATCACGGTAAGATGTATCCATTTACAGCATTTTCAAGAATGTTTATAAGATTACATAAAGGAAAGATTTTTTTTGATTGTGTGTATCCAAATAATTTGAAAAATTTTCTGCATAAAATGGCTGAAAAATATACAACAATGAAAAATGAGCCTACTGTTCATAGAGAAACTTATAATTATACTACATCTGATGCATATGCTCAACATTCATATATGGACATTTTAGCTCCTTCTTGGAAAAAAGAAGTTCTATCATCAGAACTCATTAAAGATACTAAATTAAAAACTTTATCAGAATATCTAAAAATAGAACCCACTGATATCGAAAATCATCAAAAAAATGTGTATCAAACTCAAAATTCAGTATATACAATTTTTACAGAAGAGGAAGATGCTAATAGATTAGCTAAAGATGAAAAAGAATATAATGAAAGAGTGAATAAATTTAATAAACAAGTAAACGACGATACAATTAAAAATATAAAAGATATGGTTTATAAACAAGATATTTATAAGAATCATATTGATATGAATGAATTCGGAACTAAGGAAAAAGATAAATTCTTAAAGGATTATAATGGTGATATGATTTTTGGTAGTATATCTAAATGGGCAGAAGAAAATAAAATATCTAAGCACAACATTTATAGAGTATTTAAACCTTATTTAACAGAAGATTTTTGGAAAACCAAGCTTTCTGATAATATTGTTGATAAGAAGAAAGCTAAATACATAGAAGAAAATCAAGATAAAATACCCAAAATCAACAATAAAAAAATGGGTGAAAAACTTGATATTGGTGATGGTTTAATAGCCTACAAATAATTTTAGAAATATGATTAAAAATAATTATTTTTTGTAGAAACCAAACTTTTCTATTTTAATACATAATAATAAATAATTTAAAACATTAAAATGGAAATATCAGCAGGACTACTTATAATATTTGGTAATAAGGTTTTATTGGCAAAACCAACTAAAGGCACTAAAGCTATGTGGGGAATTCCAAAAGGTAAAGTGGAAGAGGGTGAATTATTAATTGATGCAGCTATTAGAGAAACTAAAGAAGAAATTGGTATTGATGTCCCAATAGATAAAATAATCAAAGATGCTTATACTATAATTTATAGAAATAAAAAAACTAATAAGAATTACAAAAAGGTAATTTATTATGTTTGTGAAGTTGCAAATTTATCTGAATTGGGATTAGAAAGTGAAAAAATACCAAAAGAACAATTGCAACCAAGAGAAATCTCTAAAGCAAGATTTTTCACAGTAAACGAAGCGGAAGATAAAATTTTTTGGAGACAAAAAGAAATATTAAATTTCATCGTAAAGGAAACTGAATGAAAGGATTATTTACTATATTTTTACATGACAAAAATAATCAATATGATGAAATAATACGTTCTTATATCACTAGTATAAAATATTATAATGTAAGAACTATTATTGAACCAAATATGATTAAAATATATTGTAATGATTACAGAGCATCCCAACATTTGGTTTGTACTATTACAGATGAAAAAATATTCATAAATAATAAATTTACAGGATTAAATGGAATTTTCAGACAAATGAAAATAGAAGAATTGAATGGTGAATAAAAATATTAACGTATGTGAATTGTGTGAAAGAGAGAGAAATTTATCATTCCATCATCTAATACCTAAAACTTTACATAATAATAAATGGTTCTTAAAAAATTTCAAAAAGTGTGATATGAGAACAAATGGTTTGATGCTTTGTAAAGATTGTCATTCTAATATACATCGTTTTATAGACGAAAAAGAATTAGGAAAATATTATAATACTAAAGAACTTCTTTTATCAAATGAACTAATAAATAACTTTGTAGAGTGGATTAAAAAAAGATAAGGATTATTTATTTTCATCATCCTCAGCGTCTAATTTCTTTTTCTCCATCATTCTTCTTATAGTTTCATTCAAGCTTTTAGCATCCGTTATATTACCGTTATTTCCTGTACCATTACTACCGTCTGTTGAAACAGTAGGTTGAGTAGTAATACCCAAATCTTCTTTTAATTGTTTATAAAAAGTTTCTTGTAAATTTTGTGTTGATGTAGATTGTTTAACTATGTCTCTAATCTCTTTTAAACCTGTATAGAACGTCTCAAAGTTTCTATGTGAAGTATCACCCATATCCATCTGTTTTAATTGAATTATCAAAGCTCTCATAGCCATTTTCTTTAAAAATAACATGTCTGCTTGGTTGATTGCATCGTGTTCTTTCTTCTTCTTAATATAAGGATGGTTTAATACATCTGGTGTAGTTCCTAAATAAAGATTCGCCATGTTTTCTATAACTTGGTTTCCTTCTTGTTTAGACTCCTTTATATCCTTATCGTAATCATATAATTCTATTTCAGGTAATTTCTGTGCTAAATTAGATAACTCATTTACAACCTGAGCTTCAGGTACACTACTATTCAAAGCTTCTTGATAAAGACTTTCTAATTCGCTAATCTTATTTTTTCTATCTTGATTACTCATAAAAGTATATATTTGTTATTTGTTACTCCATGGATTAGAGCCTGTTCCTAAATTAAAATCGTCATTATTCCAATTCGTCTTCCATGGATTATTTGATGTTCCTATATTATTAGAGCGTTGTTGCGCTTTAAATAATACTGAATAATCAGCACCATTTATATTAGGATTTTCTCCTATTTTCTTTTCCATAGCATTTTTAATACTTTCGCTTAAACCATTCATATAGTTTGACATTAATTCATGTAATAAAGTATTGTCAAATGTTGTTGCTGTTGCGACAATAGTCATTACAGAATCATCGTGTCCACCTGCATCAGCCTCAAACACTATATTACCAGATCTAGTTTCTTTCTTAACGAAAGTGGTCATTTCTTTTAAAGTACCTTCCTCATGTATTATAATATCACCAGTTTTAATTCTCTTTTGATAATTTCTAACAAAAATATTTTTATTTGTTCTAATTTTCAATCCAATATCTTTCTTAATTGCATCTTCTCTATGTTTATATCTAAAAAATATATGATTGCTAAATTCATTTCTACCATTCCATAATTCTCTCATATTTGAAATTAATTCACCACCAAATGCATTAACTTCTAATACAACTCCAATATTATTGGAATTAAAAACTTCAAAAGAGAGTAAATAAAGAATTTCAGCAATTTCACTCACACTCATTATATTACTTTTGAATATTCCAACTTGCTCTAATTTAAACATGTCATATAAACATTCAACACTTTTAGGCCACTCATCCATAGGTTTATTCATTATTCTAAAAATATTAATTACAGAAAAATCTTGTCCTAAACCTTCAGATAAATCAACAGCCAATACCATATGATAATTACGTACTTGACTCAAATCAAAAATATCTGGCATATCTTTTATCCATGTCAAATCTTCATATTTTAAAAAAGTTCTTCTGTCTATTTTATCTATTTGTTGATAAACAAATGGAACTTTATCATTTGTTAATTTATCTAATGTCTGAGAGTCAAAAAGTACTTTATTACCATTTGCAAATTGAAGATCAAATTCTTGATTAAAATTATCCTCACCACCAATATCTTTTATAGCATCTTCTTTCCAAGATGAAATATCGGCAAAATCTTTTATTCTATATTTATTATCATCAACTTCATAAATTAAACTTCTAAAATAATTAGAAAGAATATCGTCAGTTTCTTTACCCTTCATTTCTTCTTTTATATATTCTGGTAAGAATTCTTTTTTATTTTGTATGTGTATTTCATACTTCATATCTTGTTTAGAATATATCAATTCCGTTTTAAATCCCATATCAGAAATCCATTTATGGAATATAGTATTATCAATTTTAAATTTTTCACACAAGAATGTATCTAAACGAATATATGTAACATATCTACCAGGTACTTGCCACCAATACACTCTTAATGCATTATAATTATTTTTTTCTTTGTCACCCACAGGTTTTTCGGCAGAAGTTAAAATTTTATAAAATAGATTATAACCATTCGGTGTTGATGTAATAATAATCTTTGAATTTTTAATTGCTGCAATAGTTGGAAATACAGATCTGTAATAATCCTCTATTATATTTGCTTGTATATGTGCCATCTCGTCAAGAAATATTAGGTCACAACTAAAACCGATCGCTGCTGATTTTGTAGCGGCTGCTGTTCTAATTCTACAACCAGTATCAAAAGTTATTTGTGATTGAGTCCAATTTGATACACCTGGTTTTATAAACCACGGTAATAAATAATAAATAGCTTTAATTTTGTCAACAATTTCAACAACAGTATCAAGTTTATTAGCAACAATCATAATTGTCTTATCGTTATTAAAAATAATATAATGAAGAATTGTAATTGCTGCTGAAACAGTTTTTCCAGATTGTCTAGAAGACATAAGGATACTGAATCTATTATTATCATAAAGATTTAAAATATCTTTCTGATAATCTCTTAATTTCATTTGACCAATTGATCCATCTTCTCTTTTAATTTTACAATATTTTTCCGAAAAGTATAGTAACCCTGACATTTCTGGATTTTTATTACTATCAGTATGTAATGTTCCGCTAAGTACTAATAATATACCATCAGTTGTATAGGTATTAATATACTCGACATTATTAATACCCATCATACATTTCATGTACTCTTCAATTTCTACATCAGTACGCTCAAAAATAATATTCTCTTTTTTTACAAGCTGTAAATTATTAAGCCAATATTTCTCATGTCTGGGTGTTTTAAATCCTAAGTCTGCTTTATTTTTTATCTCATCTATTGTTTTAGTATTAAATACAAATTTATTTTGATTATCTGCCATTAAATTAAATTATTTTTTATAATGGTTTCTACATTAGCCATATCTTTATATGGAATATTAATTAATTTTATATTATTTTTCTTACAAAATTCTACTTTTATAGCATCTCTTATTTTAATTATCTTTAAATTATCTTCTCCACCAAATATTTTAATGGGTTTATAATGTTGAAGTCCATTAAATTCAATACATATATTATAATCAGGTAAATAAAAATCAAACATTAACATTTTTTTATGCACACATTTTTCAAATTTCATTTGTTTTATAAAATTTATTTTTTCCATTATTAATATCTTTTCTACTAATAATTCACCTTTTGATAATAAGCAATTTGGACAATTATTCAAAACCTTATCAGTACTTTTAATATATTCAGTTTTATTGTAGCCGTACAAACCATTATGGATTATTAAAGATCTTTCTATAAAATTTTTAGTATCATTTTTCTTCATCTTATTATATATCAAAAAATTATAGACTATCTATCAATTCCATTATTTCTTCATCAGTTAAATTTTCTGATAAATCCTTTCCTCTTTTTACTTTTATCCCTTCTATAAGAGTGGTCATATTATCATCACGATTATTTACATTAGTTCTATTTTTGATTTCATTTTTAATATCATGTGATGTTGCAACTATTAAAAAGCCTTTTCTACTTTCTCTTGATATTGGGTGAAGTATAATATAATCGGAATAAAGTGGGCTATATAAAATATACATGGTATCCCTATTATAATTTACACTATTTGATGTATAAGTACTTTCATTTATTTGAGTAAATGATGTTGGATTTTGTTTAATGTACCTTAGTGTGTAGGATGAGTTACTTATACTACTATAGGCTGACCAAAATGATATAGTAGATTCTATATAAAAATGAACATCACTATCATCTAAATTAAAATTCATTAAATTTGTTCTAACTCTATTATTTAGACTAAATTTATGTGAATTTGTTTTTGATTTAGTAATATTGTATTCGATTAGAAGATTATTCAGTGTGTCTTCACTAATATACGAATAGTCGGGATATCTATTTTTAAAATACATAAAATCAGCTAAGACTTTCTTTTTAATATCTTTTTGTTTTTCCCAAATTTCCAAAGTAACTAACTCAGAAACATATAAACCAAGTTTTCTTAAATCTTTCAATTCATTTATCTTCTCGCTATTATAAGGTGCAAATTCCTTCAACTTTAGAAAATCTTCTTTAATTATACTATTCATTTTTGTATTTTTTATGAACAGTTTAAATTGTTTTATACTTTTTATTTTAAAAAAATTTCTCATATATCTATTATTTTACACAGTATTATACTACGCATTAAGGATAAGTTTGAATAAGTACCCTATTAAAAATGATTATATTGATATTTTTGGCATATAGATTTTAATATATAAACAAAATAAAGTATCATTATAATGGCTAACATTAATATTGCAGATTTTAAAAGACCTGGTATTTATATCAGGGAAATTGATGCCTCAGTTAGACAGATTCCTGCGCAAACTACATTAATAAATCTTGTTCCTGGCTTTTCTAGAAAAGGACCTGTAAATAGACCTATTTTCATAGAAAATCCACAACAGTTGATTGAAATTTTTGGAGACATTGATAGATTTTTAGAGAAAAAAGGCTGTTTTTTCCATAGAACTATTCTTAACATTTTAGGTAATGGTCCAGTGTGGGCATTAAACTTATTAAAAACAGATGACGATTTAGATTTATTAGAATGGAAGACTGTTTCTGTTGCATCAAATGTTGCTAATGATATTGTTAAAAAATCTGCTTATTCAAAATTTTTCAATAAATCTGATTTCTGGTATAGAGACACTGATTCTTTCTTGTCAGTAGCAAAAGAGAATATAACTGATAATAGACATATCTTTCATATTACAAATATGAGTGATAGAAAAGTTTCTGTTTTCTTATTTAAATCTACTGCAAGAGGTTATGATGAAACATTAGAAGTTTGGTATGGTGGAAAATCAAAAGTTCCGCCTTATTTACATCCATCGGATTTAGCATCGGATTACGTTGTTTCTATGCTTGTCGTTTCGGGTGATTGGTCAGATTATAAAACATTATCAGTAGATACTAAATGGTCAAGATATTTTAATCCAAATGGTTTGAGAAAAGATCAAATAGCTAATTTCTATAATGATCCATCAGTAAATGTATTAAAAATATATTCAGATTTATCAATAATACCTTATTTCAAAGCAGAAGCTAACAATGCTAATAGTAGAGATATTTTCATTGAAACTGTAGTTAATAGAGATACTGATACTACTGGTGTTTTTGTAGCATATGATATTGATGCTGTAGAAGGATCTGATTATTCAAAAGGTTTATTGGACTTAATTGGTTCTAATTTAGTTGATGAAGATACTGAAACAATTGAATATTTATCTTATAAAGAATCTATTAGTGAAAATTTAACATTTACCGAACAAGTTCTTGATAGAGCTGGAAATGCATTTGGACACGAAGGCGTTAATCATGAAGGTAAAATATTAAGTTCTTTAGCTTTTACAGATTTTCTAATTACTACAGGAGTTAATTCTTCTGAAATTAATTTAATTCCAACATCTCTTAATTATATATTAAGTGGTGTTAAAGTCAACGCTTTAAATAATAGTATTTTAGTTAATGATGTTGTAATTGGAAAAATTAGAAAAGATACTTTATACTTTGATGCTAATGGTAATTTAGGTGTTGAGCATGGATTCGAGGTGTCTAATCAAACACAATGGGATGATGTGCCATTAAAACCACTTGCATCAGGTGTTCTACCTGTAGCAATAGTTTATATAGGTAGCCAAGGTTCTAGTGGTACATTAAGTATTACCGCGCCAATACAAGTATTAGGTGCAATTGATTTCGAAGTATCAAATGGTACAAACTCTGCTGATATATTGATAAGTTATGGTATTAATAACGCATCTTCTAATGTAATAGAATTTGTATTTACAGGTACTAAAAATTCTGATAGTGATTTTAACTATAGAAAAACTAGATTATTAGCAATATTCAATCAATTACAATCTAAATTAAAAGCAGGTATTTCTATAATTAAAAATGTATCTAATCAAAAGATAATTCTTACTGATATTACATTTGGAACAGATGGTTCTGATAATAAAAGTGTAACAATTGTTGTTGCACCATCAATTAATATTAACACAAGCACTTCAGGTACACCTGAGATTTTCTTTGTGGACGATGAATTAACATTTAGATCTAGCACTGGTGATCCAGCTGGTACTAAAACTGAGCCTACATCATCATCTTCTGGATATGGTGTTGTTTCTTCTAATTCATCTCTATATAAATCATATAAAGATGGTATGATTAATTCTGGTGATTATTTCTTCCCTAACTTATATTTCCATGAGTTCCCCGACGTTGAGTTCAAAAGAGTGAGTGGTAATGATATAATTACATTATATTATAATGATGCTGATAGCATTGTTCATGGATTAATGTCTGGAAAAATAAGATTATTCGGTTCAGTTGGTAATGATCAAATATTCACTGTTCTTAACATGACATTAACAGATACTAATACTTCATCACAACCATTATATAATTTTAACGGAAGAACATACAACTTAAAATTAGACATTATTGTAAATGAATTAATAAAAACTGAAGCAGTATTAAATGGTAATGTTACTATTCATGGTGCTAATGATTCCGATATAACATATTTGAAAATGTATTTTATTGGGAGTAATTTAACAGTACAATATTCTGATAAATTATTTAATCCTGTTACTATATCAGACACATTCAATCTCGAATCAATAAAAATATTCTCTAAGAGAAATAATTTTAAAGAAAGTTTAGAAATAGAAGCTGTATTAGCAACTAATAAAGTTTTAATCAATAGCGCTAGATATAATGGTGTTAAAATTGGCGATTATTTACAAGCATTTGTTAATGATGATTTATTACAAACAGGTGAAATTGGTAAAAAGCTCACAAGAATAGTAGGTAAAAAACTTTATGCTGCTGATCCAACATTAGTTGAAATTACAACTGATGCTCAAATTGATGTATTATCATTTGGTGCTGATTTGCAAACATTCAGATTTACAGCTATGGAATCTTATGTAAATACATATAATGCTATAGTTTTAGGTGGATTTAAAATGAGGGCTGATTCAATGCCTGATAATTCCGAGAAAAGACAAAGTGATATTCTTGATGTTCTTGCACCAGGAACTCCTTTATCAAAAGGATTAATTAATAGAAATAAAATTACTTGGAGATATTTAGTAGATCCATGGAGCAATGGTTTAACATCAAATTCAAAACAACAATTAGTTGATCTTTGTGGTGATAAATTAACATGTTTTGGTATATTAAATATGCCATCTGCTAAAGCATTTAAAAATAGTACATCTACTATATTTATAAATTCTGATAAAACTTTAAATACTGAATTCATAAGATTAGGTGGTGATCCTGAGTCGAGTCCATCATTCTTATATGAATTCGGACAAGGTAAAGGTCAATCAAACGTAGGTTATTTCTTCCCGCACGTTTCACTTGATGATAATGGTAGACCAATAGATGTACCACCATCTTCATTTGTTGCTAATACATTTATGAGAAAACATATAATAAGATTAGCATCTGTTAAACCTTGGACTGTTGCAGCGGGTTTAACAAATGGATTCTTAACGGGTTTCGGAAATGTTGAAATGGACTTAACTCCAGATGACATTGAAAATTTAAACTTAATGAATGCTAACCCTATTGTTTATAAAATGAACAGAGGATTTTGTATAGAAACTGATAATACTGCACAAGTTTCTCCACGTTCAGCATTATCTTACATTCACGTGAGAGAAGTGTTAGTAGAACTTGAAGAAGAATTATACCAAATGTTATTAACTTATCAATGGAGATTTAACACTAAAGATGTTAGAGAAGAAATTAAAGCTAAAGCTGATGCTATCTGTCAAAGATATGTTAGAGATAATGGTTTATACGATTTCTTCAACGTAATAGACGAAACAAACAATACTCCTGATATTATAGATGCACAAATTGGCGTGCTTGATACTTTTGTAGAACCAGTAAAAAGTATGGGAATTATTGTTAACAACATCACAATATTAAAAACTGGTGATATTGCAGCGGGTGGTTTTAGATAAATTCAAATAAAGGGGAATAATTTATATTCCCCTTTATTTTTAAAACTTTTTATTAATAACATAATATAATATTATTATGACTACAAAAGAATTTTTAGATCAACCTGATAACAATGGTAAACTATCAAAAGAAAAATGGATTTTAACCAATAATAAAGATGCTTATGATGAAATCATAAATTATACAAAAATCTATGATTTGTATGAAATTCCATTTAAAGAGCGAGTTTATCTGTATATACACGATTTAAAAACTGTAGGAGTTTGTAATAATTCTAAATGCAACAATAAAACAAATTTCAAAAATAAAACTTTAGGATATTTAAGGTATTGTTCTAATAAATGTCAAAGTTCTTCTGATGAAATAATGAATAAGAGGAAAAATACCAATATTGAAAAATATGGTGTTGAATATGCGATTTTTAATGAAGATAAGATGATGATGTTTAAATCTAAATTAGAAAATAGAACACAGGATGAACAAACTGAAATAAATGAAAAAAGAAAATCTACAAATTTAATTAATTTTGGATATGATAATCCTAGTAAAAATCCAGATTTTGTAGAAAAAAGAATAAATTCTTTTAAATTAAATATTGATAGTTGGAAAGAATCTTATAAAAATACTAGTAATGAAAAGTACGGTGTTGAACATCCCTGGTCAAACAAAAATATTTACGAAAAATGTAAGATAACCAGTAAAAAATTATATGGTGTTGAATATCCCATGTTGAATGATGGGATAAAGAAAAAATCTATTATTAATAGAGCTAAAAGTGTTGAAAATTTTAGAATAAACTTTAGAAACACTTTTAATTTAAAATTAATAGAAAAAATGAAAACTGTCTATAATATAGACATATCAAATATAAATAGAGGTATTTATAATAGTAATAATTATAGTATTTTTTTCGACATTACTAATAATAGTAGATGTGAACATAAATCTTTCAGAATTTCATTAGGATTATTTTTAAATAGATTTAAAGATATGCATGCATTATGTACAGTGTGTAATAATCCTAAAAGTTCTTCAGATTTTGAATTAAAAGTATTGGAATATGTCAAATCAATTTACAATGGTGAAATTATATCAAGTAATAGGAGTATTATAAAACCTAAAGAATTGGACATTTATATACCTGAATTAAATATTGCCATTGAATGTAATGGTATGTATTACCACAATGAGGATTTTAAAAGTACGCAATATCATATAAATAAATTTAAACATTGTAGAGAACTTGGTATTAAATTAATACAAATATGGCAAGATGAGTGGAATAATAAAAAAGATATTATAATGTCTAGATTACATAATTTATTATGTAAAAGTAATGAAAAAATTTGGGCAAGAAAAACAATAATTAGAGAACTTAATAATAATCAATATAGAAAATTTCTAGAGGAAAATCATATTCAAGGATATGCGCATAGTAAATATAAATATGGATTATTTTATAATGATGAACTTGTGTCAATTATGTCATTTTGTGGTTTAAGAAAATTTATGAATCATGAAAGAGTGGAGGGTAATTTTGAATTAATAAGATTTTGTAATAAAAAATACACAACCGTAGTTGGTGGAGCATCCAAGTTATTTAAACATTTTTTAAATGCGGTAGAAGTTAAGCGTATAATATCATACTCTGATAATAATTGGGGAGTTGGTTTTTATGCAAATTTAGGTTTTGATGACAATGGTGTTACAAAACCTGGTTATTATTATATAGATGCATATATGAAAAGGCATCATAGATTTAATTTTTTTAAAGGTAAATTAATTAAAATGGGATTTGATCCGAAATTAACAGAAGAGCAAATTATGTCTGATATTAGTATGTATAGGTATTGGAATTCTGGAAATATTAAATGGGTGTGGGAAAGAGATGAAATTATTATACAACCGAGTGCATAATAGACTTTTGTTATTTTCTATATTATTCGTTCACATTAATAATGAGAAAATCTTAAAATTTCTATCAAGTGATAATATTTCCGACACAATTTCTTTATCAATATTTCTATAACTATTATTCTTTATTTTTTTAATCCTCTCATTATTTATTTGTTCCCATGATGAATGACAATTAAAAGTATTGATATAATTAAATATGTGCATTTGTATATCAAATTCAATCATTTTAAATAAATCATAGAATTCTTTATTGATATAATTGTCTAACATGTTATCTAAATCTTCGTATCTAATAGAAAATTCATCTTTGTTTAAATGGAACTTAGTAAAATTTCTAACTAAATAAAATTCGATATTCAATTTTTTAAAAATAGGTATTATAAGCTTTATTGCTTTTTTATGTATTATAGAAAAATCTAAATAAACTACATTCTCTGTTATTCTAGCTAATGGTAGTAATGCTATATTACTAATGTATAACATATTTTTATTTGTATGATATTTTTTAAATGTAAAACTACCATTTGGATTTTCTAACCAAAATATAATAAAATCTTCAAAGCTATAAAACTCCTTCATATTTTAATGTGTTAATAAATTCTTGTTTATGTGATGTTCTATAATACTTATTATCCCACCTCCACTTATTTTTATACTTAGAAACAGTTGTTTTATATAAGTGATGCGTTGGTGTTCCTATTAAATTATACCATTTTATAGTATGTACACAGAAGTGTGGGTAATAGACATAAAACTGATAAATTCTTGAGTTTTTGAGTCTTTTAAGCACTTTTTTATCTTCTGTATGTCTTCTCCAACATCTATCTCGCATCCTTTCTTTTTTCCGATTTCGATACTTTATATATAATTAAAATTAAAATGTTTTAAATATGTTGCCACATTTTACAAGCCAGACACCAACAGGAACAGATTTACACGAGCCTTTATATGGTAATTTGTTTGAAGTTACTTTCACATTTCCAACTATTTTAGGCCTGACACAGGATGATTTCAGAATAATGATGCTCAATGCTTTGAATATTACATTGGATTTAACACCAGATATTTCTACAGGTACACAAAAGTTTAAATTTAGTGATAGAGTTTATTTGAAACAACCTGAAAAAACTTCATTTAGTTTTGACATAAACTTCAACATTAACGTAGATAATCAATTTTCAATCAGAACTTGGAACTATATGAAGAAGTGGTATGACTTAGCACATAATACACAAACAGGTGAACTTCACTACAAAAGAGATATGATAGGTTCTATTGTAGCGCATATTCATGATAGAGAAGGTGTAGTTGTTAGAAGAACTGAATTCAAAAACGTTCAATTGACAGGATTAAATGGTATGTCATTTAACTGGACAAACAATGAATTTATTAGTGGTACAGCTAAATTCGTTGCAGATTATGCGGTTGACCAATATTACGATATTAAACAATAATTAAAATAATAAAAACCTCTTTTTAAGAGGTTTTTTTATGGAGACCACATAAACCAAATATATAACTAAAAATCTCTTTTACCGATGTCAAGTAAAAAAGAAGACTCATATAAAGATTATTTGGATAATTTATTATCTCAACCAAATAATAATGCTACACCGCCACCATCATTACCTAATACACAACCTAAAGAGTCCGTAGTATCTCCTTTTATTCCTAAAGCAGAAAAACCAAGGGTTATACCAAAACCAAGCGTGATAGCTAATAATGCGAAATCTATAATGTTTGAAGATGTTATATTATCAGATTTGCCTATGGGTGATTTTTATTATACTGGTACAAGAATTCAATTTAGAGATTTAAAAGTAAAAGAAATCGAACATTTTGCCACATTGGATGAATCAAGCATTTTAGATTTTAAAGATAAAATAAATGACATTTTAGAAAATTGCATTTTATTTAATCATCCAGATGGAACACCAGGTGATTACACAAATTTATTCAATGGTGATAGATTGTGGATGATTTACATGATTAGAGAAAAAACATTTCCAAAAGGTAAAGTTCTTACTGTAAATGTAGAATATAAAGAAGATGAAAATATTAAAAATGTTGATATTGAATTAGTTAGAGCTAATATGGATATTTATAGAAATGAGGATATAATGGGATGGTTTTCTAAAGAAAAGAAAGCATTTGTCTTTGAAACTGAATTAAAAGAGGATTCTTACGTTATAGCACCTCCTACAATAGGTATTCAAAGGTGTTTTGATGTTTATGCAAAATCTAAAATTGAGAATGGTGAAAGTATAAATAAAGAATTCTTTAGAATATGTCCATATTTACAACCACACGTTTCTTATATGTCTTATGAAGAGCTTGATGAATTTTATCATTGGTTTGAGAATCATATAACACCCGATGAGTTCTCCTTTCTTCACGACTTAATAACAAATCATCTAAAAATAGGAATTAGAGGACTAAAAAAAAATGTGGGTAAGCGAACAATTACCACCAATAAAATATACCCCATCAGACTCAAAAATCTTTTCATGCTTCCAAATGCCTTTGATGTACTTATTAAGAAATAAGAAGGTGTTATACCAATATCCTTATAATTTATCAGATGATACAATAGATAATTGGCAAATGTGGAAATTTCAAACTTTTATTGATATGATAAATGATGAAGGTAAGGATGCTCTAAATACAATAAATCCAACATCTACAGAAAATAATTTAAAATAATGTGATTTTTAAGCAATTATTTTCAAAAATTAATCACATAAAGCAAAACTCTACTGTCATTTTTATATATAACCTTAGTGAAAAGATCAGTTAAAAATAAATACGATGAACTTGAGGCTATTGTTTGGCGTTACGCTAAACGCTACAAAGTCAGTATATTAAATGACCGTTTCACAACATCCGTTGGAAGAGCTTGGGTAGATAGCAAAGAGATTAAAATACCCGTTATTGATTCAATTGAAGATTTTTTAGTTTGTTTACATGAAATTGGACATATTGTAACTGGTCAAAAAATAGATGATAGTTCACCTGATTACATGTTTGAATATTTAGCCGATAAGTGGGCTATAGATACAGCTAAAAAGCATGGAATATACAACTTCAAATATGAAATGAGGGCGAAATGGTATGTTCTACAATTTATTGCAGAATATCATAATAAAAATAATGACTATATTATACCAAATAAGGTATTAAAATTTGTAGGTGAAGATATTTATTCTTGGAAGGGATATAACGTATCTGTTTTTTTCACAACTAGTGAAGTAGTAATTACTAAAAAATTAAAATCCTTTTCTCCCAAAATTTTCAAATAAATCAACAGTTGAATCATAAGGATAAATTAAAGAATTAGTATTAATTATAAATGGATTCAAGTCATTATTTGTAACTAAATTTGTTTCCCATTCTAATTTAGAATATTTAAGTCTTTGCATTATTTGAGATTTTAATGATTTATCTGTATTATTTAAACATATCTCAAGCAATGTTTGTAAATTTTTAACTGCCTCAATATTTTTATCATCACTATCATAAAATTTAACTTTATCGTATTCACTTTGTTTTAAATCTATAAAACGATTGCTTTTTATTTTATATCCAATAAGATGTTCTAATATTATTTTAGATTTTCTCGATGCTATCAAATCTGAATTTGTTTGAGATTCTATATCATTAATAAAGTATTCTTTTATAACAGGTAATCTAAGCTTTGTGTATATTTCATCTTTAATTTTATTAATGAATTTATCATGATTTTCTTTAGAACCTCTTGCTGTTAAAAGAACTACTGGTATTCCACTATCTTTTAAATTCTGTAAATTGTAAAGTAAGAATTCTAATCCTTTTGATTGTTTTTCTAAAATTTCTTTATCTGACCATTCTCTATAACTAATACCTATTCTTTTAGATGTAATACCATTAACTTTCCTTTTTATTGATTTGAGTAAATCAGGACTTAACCAAAAAGTTTTACCATTATATTCTATCATAATGTCAAATTTTTTCCACACTGATGTTAAAAGTGGTATATCAGAACTACTAATTCTCATTATTACCTCACCTGGATTTTCTTTATCAATAATAGATAATTTTGATTCGGGTATAATTAAAGTATAATCAATATCAAAGAAAATTATTTCGTCCATATTATGTATATATTATTTAAATATATAGTATTATGAGTATTTTAAAATTCTATCAATTTTTATTAGAAAGAGAAGCTTTAAGAGATGAATTACCTAAACATCATATAAATGCTTTAGAATACATTTATGGTGAAGATTCTAAAAAATTCTTAGATATGGATGTACCTTCTAAAACAGAAAATATTAAAGAAGGAAAATGGGTGTTATCTAAAGAAGAAAAGGATGCTATCATTGGATTAATATTCGATGACATCGATATAAAAAATGTTTTTAGAGTATTTAAATCATGTTTATCGCAAATGAATACACAATTCATAAATGCTTTTAATGCATCTAAAACAGATAATAGTATATCATTTGTTTTACCTAAGAATGCAATAGATGTAGCTGTAATGCTGGATAAATTTTATAGTAATAACTTTTATACAATAAATGTTAAAGAAACAAAATCATCTGAAAAAATTTTAAGAGATAGTAATGGTGTTCCAATTACTAAAGATGGTGAAATACAAAAAGTTTCTAAAAAACCTAATGAAATAGTTTTTAATAAAAACAAATCCTCGTTCAATACATTCATTGATGTGTATGATGAAATTTTCACATCTGCGAATATTCCAAATCCTTTAGATGATTATACTGTTAATAATTTTTATTCAGTATCTAAAGAAATTTTAGATATGGATATGTTTAAAAATTTCGATATGGAATTATACATAACATCTAAACCATCTGATATTTTAAATATGTCTATTTCTCGTTTCTATGATTCTTGTCAAAATTTGTATAATGGTGAATACAATAGCCGATTATTATCAAATGTATTTGATAATAATATGAAAGTTGCATATTTAATTTTCAATACACCATTTACAGACAAAGAAGGTAATATAAATCCTATAACATCAGTATCAAGATGTATAATTAGAAATATTAAAGGTAAAATATTCTTTGATCAGATATATCCATATTTGGATAATAATTGGACTAAATTACAAAAAATGTTTTACGGAATTATAACTAAATATACTGGTATGAAATCTAATTATAGCGGAATTGATTATTATTTTAATATTCCTGATGAATTGGATTACCCATATTTAGATAGCTTAAATAGTGTAAAAAATCCAAATAATGAAGAGGTTAAAGCCTTATTATCACTATACAAATTTGATATTGAAGATATTGAAGAATGTGGCGATGGTGTTTATCGTGCAAATACAAAAAATGATAGACTATTTTATATCACTAAAAATACAGACAATTTTGTTGAAAAATGTATTAATGGTGATTTTTATTTTAAAAAACCATTATCTAAAAAAATAATAAAATCTATCGAATCAAATATTTTAAATTACTTTGATTTCAAAAAATTTGGAAAAGATGATGGGATAAAAGGTAATGAGACTGTAATTAAACGTAAGGTTAATGAAATAATAAAAGATTATTACGAAAATAGTGTTATAGATTTTATTAGAGAAAATCAAGATTGCTTAATAGTTAAAAAAATGATAGGTGATAACCACCCATACTTCTTGACATTTTATACTAAAGATAGAAAATATCATATTGTAGGTGATTATAAAATATATGAATTAGTATAATATGTTGAAAAATTTTGCTGAATATATTTTAGAAAGATGGGGTAATCAAAAACATTATATCCAAGATATGGATGATTACAATGTTGCTATGTCTAAAACAATTGATGATAAAATATTTTTCTTGAATTATGTTACTCCTGATGTCATTGTTGATTTTGGTTGTGCTGATGGTTCTACATTAAAAGAAATTCAAAATGTAAATCCTAACATTAAACTTATTGGTTATGATTTAAATGCAAATATGTTAGATAAAGCTAAACAAAAAGTTCCAAATGGATATTTTACTACTAAATGGGAAGATATATTATCTATCATTAGTCAATATAATTCACCTCTATTACTTCTATCTAGTGTTATACACGAAGTATACTCATATAGTAATAGTGCTGATATTTCTTTATTTTGGAATAGAGTATTTAAATCTAATTTTAAATATATTGCTATCAGAGATATGATACCATCATCAAAACTTGAAAGAATGCCCGTTTCTGATAGTGACTATGAAAAAATAAAATCTAATATTTCTAACAAAGATATTATTACAACATTTGAAAATTATTGGGGGCCAATAAATTCCAATAGAAGAAATTTCATTCACTTTTTATTAAAGTATCGCTATTATGACAATTGGGATAGAGAACTTATAGAAAATTATGTTCCTATAACAAGAGAAACATTAGAAAGAAAAATTCCTGCTAGTTGGACTAAATTATATTATGAATCATTTACTCTACCATTTTTAAAAAGACAAGTAGAGAATGATTTTAATATTGAGTTAAAGGATGAAACACACATAAAATTATTACTTAGTCGATAATTAATTTTTCGTGTTTCTTTTCGGATGTGTCAAATATAGCGAGTTCTATATGTGGATACTTAACTTTAAGTTCTTTAAAGTATTCAGTTATTTTAATAACATTGTGTTTATCATCGTCTGAAAATCCGATACTAATAGTAGAATCAAATTGAGTGCTATGTTTTAAATAAAAATCGAAACTTCTTTCTACTGCAATTCTTTTATAACTTTCTGTATTGTCTTCTATATCACTTGATATAGTTTTTAAAAACTCAGGCGAATAAACTCCTACATAAATGCAAGTATCTAAATATTCTTCTATGGTATTTATGTTTATTTGTTTAAGATTTTCTAACATATCTTCAATATTTGCTTTTGATAGACAATGCGAAATTATGTATTCAATACCACTTCTAATTGTTTTAGAATCATGTCCCCTAGCTGAAATTATAGATAATATATTACCACTTATTAGAGATTTAATAAGTGAATCGAAACTTGGGCCAAAAGCCTTCGCTTTAATAGCCTTCTTAACGTCATTTAAGAACTCAGGACCATTACCATGACAATTTCTATATCCATTTTCTGTGGGGCGATATAAAGGACTTTTTCTTGCTATTCTATAATGTGAAGATGTGATAGCAATCTCCTTCCATACACCATTATCATTAAATTCAACAAAGATTTCGGTATCCATATGTAACAAATTATCATCCCAGTCATATATTAGATAGTTTTTCATGGTTTTTAAATATGTTTGAAACTATTATATGGGAAATATTGTATTTGTTTCATTTTTTCATTATATTTGTGGTATATACATAAAAACATGTATATTTATGAAATATGATAGAAAACTTATTAAGAATTTCTGGATATACTCAAAAATTATTGAACGAAGAGGATGCGGATATACGATTAATTCCAATTTCAGATTTAGAATACTATAAAACTGTCTGTGGGGAAGAGGATAAACTTCATTTTACTAACAATGCTATTGATTTCTTGAAAAATCTTGACATATTAGAAGTAGCTATTATTTATTGTGATGGTCAAAATTATAGGTATGTAATGGAAATTCTTCTTAAAATTGATAGAGAAAATGCTAAAAAATTCTGTACTATAGTTAATGATAATGGTGGGGCATTAATAGTTAACAAAACTGATGGTGATATGATACTATTATCAAGTTATGAATAAATTAATTTATAAGTTTTACTTCTTCTATATTAAATGTGAATTTTAACATTAAATTACCAGTAATCGAATTATTAACAATTCGTTGTACATATACAATATGTTCATGTTTTATATCTTTAATAAAATTATAATACACAATATTTACTATTTCACCTTGCATTTTTTTACCATTATCAAAAAATTCTAATTTTAAATAGACACTATCGTCGAAAGTTGAATTATAAAATGATACATGAATATTATTAACTCTATTATCAATTTTTTTAATATACTCTGTTAGTTTAGGTACATCAACATACATCGTTTTACCAATACTATTAAATATTTGATAAATATCATCCTCTTCTTCTTCTTCTTCTTCATCTTCATGAAAAGATTCAAAAGTTTTTAGATATTTAAACTTAGATATATTTTCATTTAAATAATCATCTTCATCATCCCATGGATCACTATCATATTCGTCCATAGGTGTTGTGTAAAATCCATCGGTACTTTCCCATATTTCTGTAATGCTATCATAAGATCCGTCGTTTGTTAATATACCTTCGTGTGGAACATAGTATTTGAGTGTATCCATGAAAGGTCTATCTTCACCAGTTTCTAAATCACTAATTTCAACTTTAAATTTTCTAACTTTACCTATTCTACCATTAGTGATTCCTGTTCCTGCTCCTGAATCTTGTTGTTCTTTCCACCACCAATTATTTTCTTTAGCATAATTCTTAAACAATTCTTCCATATATGTTTTATAACAATATATTCTATCCATAAAAATGAATGTATTTGTAACATCTCCATCCAATGGTTCACATTTAGTCCATACTAAAGCTCTTCCTACAAGTTTTTGAGTAGTATTATCTAAAAGTATTAATAGTTTGATTGATGGTGTTCTTTCATACACTTTAAAGTATGTTTGACATGAATCATATCTCATACAGCTATTCCATAATGTATGTGATTCTTCGAAATTTCCATGATAGTTATCTTGTAGATACCATTTAGGAATTTCATTACCACTAACTAATTTAAAAGTGTATTGATTATTATTTTTTCTCTGTATTGCTAAATACTTATTTACGAATAAATCAATTTGATAATCTGTATATTTGATATTTTCTTTTTCTAATACTGCTCTAACGAATCTTCCAATTTTAACTTTTTGTCTGCCTTTACTCCATTTTTCATCATCAGATAAACCTTTTTCTCTATTAGATGGTAAATATGATACCATACCATCATCTGCTATGTCAATAAAACTATAAGCCATATCCGATTTACCTTGCAATTCTATTAAATGATTTGCAATAACATCATTCATATCTTTAAGAAGCGAAAGGAGGTTATCACTTAAAATAATTTCTTTTTCTTGTAACAATCCATATAAAAATGATAAAATATTCATAATAGTATATATAATTTAATATATTTTAAAAAATAACTTATATAGTTATAAAACTTTTTTTATTATATTTTTTTAAAACTAATATTAAATTTTGTGTAGAAGTCATAATTAAAACAATTTTCAATTATTAAAAATTAAGCAAATGAAAAAAACTAAAAGCACAAATCGATTAAAATTCAATTCTATTATCAAAAGAATCATGGATAACAGAAGAATGAAAAATGTTAACAATTTTTTAAATGAGGTTGCAACAGCAAGAACCATCACTCAACTTCCATTGGATGCTCAAACAAGAATCAACAATGATGCAAAAAGAATGAATGATGATCCAAGTGCAATTTTCCGTGAAATGAAAAAAAGCGAAAGACTTGCTCGCAATTATGCTAAAAGCACAACAAAACAAAATCATGCTGAAAAGTATCAAATTAGCATTATTGAAAGACAACTAAAATCTACAACTGATTTTGAAAAATTGTCAGGTAACATTTATGTGGAAAATGGTTCTATTAAAACTGTAAGAGCTAGAAAAGAAAGTACTTCTGTCGATACAGCATATACATACAAAGGTGTTAATGTATATAGCACTCTAAAATTCACTACTGGTCAAGGTGGTGGACAAGATAGACAATTTGGAAATGTTTTGAACTTCCTAACAGAAGGCTCTAAATCAAGAAGCAATAATAATTTATTTGTAGCTGTACTTGATGGAACATATTATACTCCACGAGTAATTGCAGATTTGAAAGAAAGGTTCTCTAATAAAACTAACATCGTTATTACAGATTCTTATAGCTTCAAAGCTGATATTGATAAAGCATTGTAATAAATGCTTACATTTATGAAAAAGGCTAAAGTAATTTAGCCTTTTTTTATTTAAAACTAATTATACATTTTCTATATAATTAGAAAATATTGTTAATTAATGTCTAATTTAAAAAAGCAATATGGTCAATTCTATACTACAAATAGCCATTATATAATAAACACTCTAATAAATGATGTCCCCTCAGATACTATGCTTATTGAGCCTTTTGTTGGTGCTGGAGATTTAGTAAAATTGTTTCCTACACACTTCTTTGATATATATGATATTGAACCTAAAATTGAAGGCACTATTCAAAGAGATACATTAAATAATCCATTAGATTATACAGATAAATGGGTTATAACAAACCCACCGTATCTTGCAAAAAATAAGAATAAAGATAAATCATTATACGAAAAATGGAATGTCTCGGACTTATACAAAGCTTCTCTTAAATCATTTATTAGTTGTGATGGTGGTATTGTAATTATACCAATAAATTTCTTCTCTGATGAAGATAATGAATTTAGAAAAGAATTTCTATCTAAATATAAAGTAATTAATCTCAATATATTTGAAGAAACTGTATTTGACGATACTACATATACGGTATGTTCATTTTCTTTTAAAAAAGAAGATAATATTGAACAAAATATAACAGCTACATTATACCCTAAAATGAGTAATATTTCTATCACTATTAAATATGATGAAGGGTATAGATTTGGTAATGAATTTTATGAAATATTAAATGCTTATAAAGAACATAACATAAATAGATTACAAAAAGAAGGTAAGCACAATAAACCAAATAGCAATATTAAATTAAGAGCTATTGATACTGGTTCTAATGATGGGAGAATAAAACTTTTTATGGATTCTAATCACTTATACGCTAAGAATACAGAAAGGACACATGCTACCATCATTCTTCCAAGAGAGTACTCTATAGTTGAGCAAAATAAGATTTGTGATATGTTTAATGACACATTAGAACACTATAGAAATAAATATAATTCTTTATTTCTAACAAATTTTAGAAATTCTACTGAACATTATTCAAGGAAAAGAATTTCATTTGATGTTGCGTATTATTTAATAAATTATTGTTTAGATAAGTTATAAAAAATGCCCTTTTTAAGGGCATTTTCATTTATAATATTTCTTTGCTTAATGCAAATTCATAGAAAGAATCTAAGTTTAAATGCTTTTTAAAATGCTTTCTAATATCTGATAATTTAGTTTTCTTACTTGCTTCAAATATTTTATTTTCAAACTTTTTCAATATTTCTGGTAAAACTTCAACCCATCCTTTATTTAACTCTGGACTCTTCCAGAATACATCACCACCACTTAACCAATAAATAGAATTAATAGGATTAATAATAATATTGGAATCAAATTTATAATCCCATATTTTCAATTTATCCCATTTAGGATTTCTCATTAAAACTGCTACAGCCTCTAATAAGTCATGTGTGAATAATTCACCAATTTCGAAACAAAAACCTTCGATGTCTTTATAAACAGTAATAACATCATCTTTATAAATAACTGCGGGTGATGCAGTTTTTTTCAATACAACAGATTTTCTATTATTTGCATTCATTTTAATAAACTTATTTTTTAAAATATTCAGAAAATTTTAATACATCATCGTTTTTTATTTCACCTTTCATAATTCCTTTCCTAAACTCACCTTTTAAGAATTCACCACTCTCGAAATTACCATTCATCCATATACCACTAAACGTGCCGTTTTTAAATAGCCCATTGTGCCACACACCAATAAAATTACCATATTTAAATATACCATCTATCCATATACCATATCCGAAGTCACCGTAATACCATACACCGCTGTACCAATACAATTTATCATCTTTAATTTCGATAATAACATTTTCAATTTCAGCTTTATTAAGCCAATTGAAGCCGTGTTTGTACAAGTAATTTTCAATTAATACTTGATCAGTATAAGATTTACCTTTATAAATTAATTCTTTAATACGCATGTTTGCTTATAAAAATTTATACCTTATATATTTTTTATTGGATGTGAATGTTTAGAAAAAATGAAAAAATGAAAAATATTTTTAAGATATATACTTATTATAATTTTAGTAATAACATAGTATCAGTGATATACCTAATATAAAATTCATAAATTTCATGCTCAACAATATAAAGGAAGTAGTGGCTATTTAAAATATCCTTTAATATACTTGATTGTTTACCTACTAAATATCCATCCTTAGAATTTTTTAAAATCATATTGTCGTTATTCTTTAGTGCTATAATGATAGCAGAACGGAATTTATCATTTTCTTCTTCTGTTTTATATGGAGTGTATTTTTTGCTACGTTATGTGCATCAAGCTCCCCAGTAATTCCTATCTTGCCTAATAGGATGATATATTCAACCAATTGTCCATTTTTAGTAAATATAGTGAAATAATCATACCCTTTGTGTATTAGATTTTCATTAAACTCTATTTCAGACATTTGTGCATCACAAAGATATTTACCATCCTTACGAAACATAATCCCTTTAGACGAAAGGGCATAGTTCAGAACTTCATTAAATTCTTTTTGGATATCCATTAAATTAATGTAAATATTGTCCATTAAAAAAATGCACTTATTAAAAATACTCCTTTAAAAATAAATAGTAAATCTACAATGTATTTTATATTATTCCCTTTTGTATTTTTACTTAATTATTTTAATCTCTTTCTGAGTTTTTTTATTTTTTTAATAATATTACCCAAATATAATAATTTACTTTCTGTACTAGAATTATATTGCCATACTTTTCTTGCACTATTTGGGTTAATTTCAGATGGTAAAATATCATTTTTTGTATAGTCCCAAAATAATGTTATTTCAGGATAAGCATCTATCAACGAATTACCCTTTTTTGGAATGGTTTGGTTGTAATCTGTAATTTTTCTATGACATTTATTACATCCGATATGAGCACTTATATTTCTTTTGAAAATTTCACACTGCCATTCAAATTTACAATATGTACATATCCACCAAACCTTTGTTCTACTATTTGGATAGAAATATTGTGGTTTAATATTGGAATTTTTTATATAATTCCATTCAGATGATAGTAATGGATTAACATTTAGTAATGAATTTTCTATTTCTATATTTTTGTAATTATCTAATATTTCTATTCTATGTATATTTAAATTAATATCAATTTTTTTATTCAATGTAAATTTCTCATTAATATATAATATTATATTTTTAATTACATTTTCTAAAGATACATCAGTATCATTTTCTCTAAAAAATACAGTCTGTATCCATTATATCGGGTAAATTATATTCCCTAATTCGCAATAGATTTGTTTCTTCTTTTAATATTTTTGATTTTAATATATCTTTTTCTACTTTATTTTTGTGATAATTTTCACCATCGTATTCTATAGATAAATTAATTTCAGGAATGTGTATATCTACTTCGATATTACCAATACCAATTTTTTTACGATTTTCACAATTAAAAATTTTTAACATGTAAAAAAATATTGCTTGTTCGGGGAATGATGTTCTAATTGCTTTGCTACATTCTGGACAATTCCAACCCTCAGTTCTAACATTAACTCTTGTTTTCCATACATGTTCTCTCCAACATTTCCACCACACCATTATATGTGAACCTTTCGTCACATCTAATGGTGTTAATGTTCCATTTTTTGTAATATCCCATTCTTTAATTAAATGTGGATGTGTGATTGTTATAGGTGGTGTTTTTTTCATATAATGAAAATCAATTAAAATAATCTATTTTATTACCTTTATTATTTTTTTCAAACACCCAGAACCAACTGCTATATTTTCTGGCGTGAAATTGGTTAGCATGTTTACCGCTAATCATTCTATTTTTAGCTAACAATACAAACAAATCTTTAGGATAAAAACCAATCTTAACTGCAATATTCATAATATATGAATGTGAGAAATATTGTTTTGAACTACTGACAGTATCTTGACATTTGAATATAAAAACGCCATTTTCATTTAAAACTCTATATCCTTCTTCTAAAGAAGCTTTATAGAAATCCCATAATTTCTTAGGCGATTCAAATGATGAAAATCGTTGATGTATTAAATTACTTTTTCCATCAATTTTTTTAGAAGCATCTGTTTGTTTCAGAGATGGCCCAACAGAAATCAAAAAAGGCGGGTCGAATAGGAGGCTATTTATAGAATTATTCTCTAACGGTAATTTATCTGCGCTTGCTTGCTCAACTCCTTCTGCTTGTGGTACAATATCAAATTTATATTTGGGGGCTTCTATACCAGTTTTTTTATAAAAATTTCCAATACTGTATGTAGGATCACAGTCAATAACACCTGATGGAATGTGTAATTTTATTATGTTTTTAATTATCTCTTCTTGATCATATGATGTAGATTTAATAACATCTATTTGTTTCATTCCCATTTTAATAAATTCATTTTGAAATTATATTCAAAATGATATAAAAGTTGAGTATTATTTTAATAAATCATCAATTCTTTTTCCTCTTGTTAATTTTCTCCACTCTTCTATTGATATATCAGCAGAATATTTAGTCAAATCCAAGTTCTCTTTTATTATTATTTCAGATACTAAATCTATTAATGCTTCATACGCAGAACTGTAATCATCAATAGTATTCTCTAATTCATCTACATATTTCTTATTTCTTAGAATATAGTGGTTTATTTTACTCAATTCATCGTATATTGCATCATCATCATTTTTATGATGTTCTTTAGCATATTTTAAATTAATAAGTATCTTTTCAAGATTACCTTTTAAATCATCCAATGTTGTTCCTGGATAATCAGGTTTTCTATCTAAATTAAAAAAATCATCGAACCTAGTTCTCTTATTTTGTAAGATAATCTCCAATATATTCTTCTTCATATAAGTATATATTAGAAATGTAGTCTATTTACTTTTCAATATATCATAAACCTTAGTTAGTCTATCTAAAGTCTTCTCTGTAACATGTTCACCAATACTTAAACGTTTATCAATTTCTTCTTTTAATTGTGGGTATAATAATTTTATACCTTGATTTTCATCTACAGGTGTAGTTACAATAAAATTGTGTATTTTATACCCACGTATTTTTTTCTCTACTATACGCATTGAATCATTCAAGTTATTTTGATATATGGCAATTTTTTCTACTGCCATTGCTTTAGATAAACCTTCTACTGATATGCTATGTACTAGTAAAATTATTTCTTCCTTTTTTAATTTACCTTTTTTAGAAAATTTAATAGGAGTTGAACTAACATTATATTTCTTTTTGTGTTTCATTATTTTGCAAATCTTTTTCTAGCATTTTCTGTGATGTGAATATATTCAACTTGACCTTTATATTCTGTAAGATTTCTTTTACCACAATAAGACATATTTGATTTTAAGTAGTCTATGAAATTTTCAGTCCACCCTGCTAATGTATATTCAACTTTATTATATTTTGAAATTCCTTCGGCGGTTTTTAATGTTGTTCTACCCCATTTAGCTTGAACTTCTTTAGTTGACATACCTCGATAATATTTAAATGTTTCAACATCCTCTTCAAAAAATTTATTAGCTTCATCAATAGTAATTTTTTTATATTCTGTTTCACCAATTTTAACATAATTATCACCACAAGATTCTAATGTTTTGTTTAATATACCACCTAACATAACAGAATGTGCGCCTATAGCGATTGCTTTTATAATTTCATCATAGTTTCTAAATCCACCATCTGCTATAATTTTTGGTGGATTTTCGTAATGACATGATATATCATAACATTCTTCTATCAAAGACGCCATAGGATAATGAATTCCTGTATTAGACGATGTTGTACAAACACTTCCTCCGCCAATTCCACATCTAACCCAATCAACGCCAATTTCACAATATAATCTATACGTTTCAGGGTTAGCAATATTACCAACCATCAATTCAATATGTTTTTGTTCTTTTTTAATTCTCTTAGCAATTAAAAAAAGTTTTAACATATTTCCATTTGCAACATCAATTAAAACTTTTTTAGGTAATTTTATATTGGAATCTAATAATAAAACTATTTCATCTATTCCAAATGAGTGAAATACCTTATCATAAAATTCCTCTTGTATTTTTTCGCCTCTAGGCATACAGATTTCTAATCCTATATTTAAAAACTTAGATATATTACTACTATCTATCAGAGTGTCCATTGGCGCACAAACGATAGGAATATACTCCAAATCAATATCTGTTCTACTATCAATATCGCTCATTTTAATAGGAACTATTGCTATATCATTAAAATCATATTTCATTTTTTTCATTTTTTTATTTTTTGTTCTATCATTTATATATTTAATAATTTCATCTTTAATTGTATGTGTAAAACATTCATATCTACCACCAAATTTTGTATGTGGTATAACTTGATATTCCTTAAATTTATTCATAATTTCTTTTTCTAAAATATAGCAAAACGATGGAACATTTTCTAATGTAAATAATATTTTCTTGCTATAAAAATTTGTTATTTGTGCCATTCTTTTTTTAACATTTGTATTAGTTATTCCACACTTAATGAATTTTTCATTGAGCGATTCCATTTCTATTATGTAAAAAAATCCTTTTCCCTTACCACTTATGCACCACCCTTCTAATGACCAACGTTCTTTTTTTTCATTAAAACACTTTCTACATATTTTACCTTCTAATAAACTTCTAGGTATTACTGAGTAATCTCCATGTTTTTTACAAGTTACAATAACTTTAGTGTTTTTATTAATATATTCAGTTTTACTGAAGTCCAAATTTGAATTAACTTTTTCACAACTTTTTATAAAAGTATTACATCTATTTTTATTATTTTTAATACTTCCTTTAAGAATAAAAGTTGTTAGACTTTTTTCGTCTTTACATTTTGGACATCCACTTCCATAATGGATTTTAGGCTTTTGTAAAAATTCTCCATGTTTTTTACATATTATAATAGATTTTTCATTGTATCCATTATAAATAAATTTAGAATAATCATATATATGTTGATGTATTTTTATAAATTTATTTATAACATCCTCTTGTTTTAATTTCATATATTTTATTTCATAAAATTTCATCTATACATCCTAATTCTTTAGCTTCAATAGAAGTTAAAAACCAATCTTGTTTCATATGATAAACTTCTTTTATTTTCTTCTTAGAAATTTTAGTTTTTTTCATTGTAACACTTTCTAAAATTTTCTGTAATCTTTTACTCTCTTCTACACTTTCTTCAATAGCTTTTAAAGTATCCCATTTAGAAGAAGATATTTGATGATACATCAATGTTGAATGTTCATAACAAAATCTTTTATGTCCTGAAATAGCTATCATAAATCCAGCACTCATAGCAGTCCCAGTTACTACTGTATGTACTGGTGTTTCACTTGCATCTATTATAGAAATTAATCCTAAACATTGGTATACTGCACCACCATAAGAATCAATATAAATCTTAATAGGCTTTGGTTTATATTCAGCGTCATAAAAATTTTTAAGATAACTTTTAATTTTTTTATCATGTTCATTAATTTCAACAATCTTAGAAACAACTTCTTTTATTGAAGTTTGATCTACTTGTTGGGCAAGAAAAATGTCTCTATACTTCGGTGCATCCATCGTCTATATGTTTAATTTTTAATATTCTGTTGTATAACATTGTTTTCGCTTGAACATCTTTAAATGAAATTTTTTCAGAATTACTATTTAAAAATTTAATAGCATTATCAAGTATAATATATCTTTTTTGAGATACATCCATTAATTCATTAATAAATTGACTAAATTCATCTAATTTATTTTCCTCTTTAATATTTAATATTTCTAAAAATGAAATTATGTCTTGATTGATTTCATTTAAATATCTATTATAATTAATAGACTGTTTAAATTCTTCTGTCAAATATTTTTTATATTTTTCAATTTGTTCTTCTCTTGTTTTATTCATTATTCCATAATTTGTGCTCTATCATCAGAAGCAGTTTGAATTACTTCCTCAAGAATTCCTATTATTTTCTCTTTTACTATTTCATCTTTGAAATCCTGTTTCTTAACATAATCTCTTACCATATCAGGTATGGATAAAGATACACCAATTTCTTCAAGTGAAATATCTTCAACTGTATCTTTTATTTCAAAATCATCAATTTGTTTTATGGTTGTTAAAGATTTCTTTTTTGAGAAATCCATAAGCTTTCTAACAAGTTCTGGTTTTTCCATAATCAAAGAATTATTTACAGTTACATCATACCAATCATCCATTGGTTTATCCGCTAATACTCTTTCTATAGAAATAATTCTATCTAACTTTTCGACATCTTCAATAGTTACAATTTCTATATTTTTATATTCAGGTGATCTATCATTGGGAATAAACTTCTCTTTTCCTGTTTCTATATCAACAATATAAATACCTTTTTTATCACCTTTATCATTTCTATCAAGATGATATGGACAACCAATAAATGTAAAATTTTGTAATTTCTGATGTAAGTGAATATGACTGGCGTACACTTGTGGGAACGTTACAAAATCCGCAACTGATGGTCCATGTGTAAGAGGTCCTGAATTGATATTATTCTTAGCGCCAGCTAAATCAGAATGACAAAATAGATAATTTACTTTACCTTGATACTTTTTAAGTTCTTCTTTTTGTTCATCTACATCATTAAAATATGGCATCATTAATGCTTTCTTAGTACCGATATTTACTACAGTAGGTACTGAATGTATCGTTACATTTCTATGTCTACTCAAAATTTTTAATGAGTTAAATTCTGATGAAGATGAATTATAAAGATCATGATTTCCTAAAATAATATCAATTTGTATATCATTTTCTTCAAGCCAATCAAAAATATCTAAAGCATATGAAATAACTTTTAAATTCAAATGACTTCTATTATCAAACACATCACCTAAAATAAATAATCTATCTCCTTTTTTATAATGTTCTTTTAATATGGGGAAATAAAAATTAAAGAAATAATCCTTAGATATATCTAAATAAATGTCAAGTTTTAATTGATGTATACCTAAATGAATATCGCCCAATAAGAATAATTTAGACATGCATACTTTTTCTTTTAATCATTTTACCACATTTTTAATAAAAGTTTAATTATATTATTCGAAATATTCTAATTTAAATATTATATAATGTTAAACATGTGTAATTATGATATATAAAGAAAATTTATAATAACATGGCTAAAAGAAAGAAAAAGCCCATTATTCATAAAGTTAATCCTGTTATAATCAGAGAAGTTAATGAAGTAGATGATATAGTAAAGAATCACTATATCCCTATGATTGAAGAAAATATTTCAAAAAGTGAACCCGATACTGAACCTATGGAAATTGAACCTACTGAAGAAGTATCTATTATAGAAGAACTTGTTATTGAAATCCCAACAGAAATAATAACAGATACACAATCTGTAGAAACAGAAGCAATAGAAAAACTTAAAAAACCGAAAAAATCCAAGCCAAAAAAATCTGAAGAAAGGGTAGTAATATCTGAACAAACAACAGAATTAATACAAGATCATGATATAATATACTATAATATTAATGATTATTTTAATACTTTAGATAATTTAGAAGAAATTGAAGACTCGAAAGTTGTTATTAACCCTAATATAGATTTATCAATTGTTCATAGATTTATTGAAATATCAAGGAGTCCATTTGAACTTAGGTATAAAACTACTAAAATATATGATTCGAGAACAAGTGTATGTGATATAACTTTTAATGAAAACCATGTTGCGGTTGATGGTAAGAAATATCCATATTCAAATTTGAGAATTATTAATAAATAAATTATTAATATATAGAAATATGAAATATTTAAAATCATTTAGGCTATTTGAAGCAAGTAATTCGGGTGGTTGGTCTATAAAAGACTCATCTACAGCTAAAATTTTTAGTACGATATTTGGAAGTTTAGGATTTGGAATAAAATCCAGAAAATTGAAAAATATAGCTAAAGAATATGATGAATATTTACAAGTAGTATATGATGAATATTTAAAAGAAAGAAAAGCACCTGTAAATAAGAATAATTTAACAGATAAACCTGATACAATTATTAATGTACCAAAGATTAAACCAGAATTTGATTACAATTATGTGCCTGAAATTGAACCAAAATCAAATTCTAATCCAGATAACGAAAGATTTAAAAAAGAACAGCAGGAATTTGTGGATTTGGGATTAGATGTTCATGAATTAGAAGGTTTATTACATTATTCTAAAACACCAGAAGAAGTTGAAAAGCATTTAAATGAATTAAAATCTTTATTAACACAAACACAGAAAGATATGGATGATATAATGAATAAAATATCAAATGGTGAAGATGATGAAAATCATACTTTAGCTAATTCATACGATAAAAAGAAATCAAAAGTAGATAAAATAAATACTATTCTTAAAAAAGTAAAAGTAAAACCTAATAATTCTTCATCAGGTTATGTTAATTATTTTGAGTCTATAGATTGGATGGCTGGTGCTATACAAGCACCTACTGATTGGAGTGAAGAAGATAAGAAAAATATTACTGCTAAGGTTAACCCATATAAAATAGAAGAATTTTCTTTAAGAAAAAGAAGTATAGTTGATTCGGAAGAGGATCAAAAGAAAGCTAAAAAATTAGAACATGCTTGGGCGTTATTAATAAATGATATACATAAAAAGTGGTTCTATGTTTTTGAAATAACAAAACTTGATGATAAATATAAATCTACTACAAAAAAAGAAAGTCCCGCAGCAGTAAAAAGTGCAAAAACTTTAGAAGTATTAAAGACATCATTTAATGAAAATTCACAATTAATATACTCAGCGAGTCAAATAGGATTTAATAAGTCTTATTATGTTTTATCTAATTTCAATAACGATTTGATTTTATTGTATAAAATAGAAGGTTCTAATAAATTATTTAAAGTTATTGGTAATATGGGTATTTCGGAAAATAAATCTAAAATAGACTACTTTGATTCTGATAAAAGTTCATTTGCTTGGAATGTGAATACAAATAAGTATAGAAATTTTGCTAAAGATACATTTATTATGTCGGATGATATTAATGGTTTTAAATATAAATTACGTATGAGTACTGCTTTAGGTAAAGACTATCCTTGTATAGAAATGGTAGATGAAGCAGGATATTTAAATATTGTATCTTATTACAAAGAAGGGGATGAAATTAAGAAAAGTATTGTAACTATAAGACAAGTACCATTTTCATTATATAATGTGAAAGAAACACAACATATTGATGTAAAAGAACCAATTTCTGAAATAAGTACTGAATTAAAAAAATCTATCTAATTAAATGAAAGGTATCAAAAAATTTACACAGGTTTTTGAAGCAGAAGACCAAATCACAGTTCTTAATACTAAAATGGCTGAATATAATGCGAATAAATCAAGATTAACATCATTTTTAGGAAAAACTGATCAAGATCAACAATTTACTAATTTATTGGCTTCCCTGAAATATAAAGACAATGATTTATTAAGATTTGAATGGGCTTATCAAAAAGCTGCTGCTGATATGAAGAAATATAAAGAATTAATAGATAATACTATAAAAGAATATAACACAAAGAAAATTTAATAATATGAAGTATATAAAACCTTTTATATTTGAAGCTAAAGGCGATATATTAGATTTAGCTAAATTGCAAACTGATGTTGAAATTTTTAGAAAAAGACTTGAACATGATTGGGATTGGAATGATGATAAAACATGTCTTAAAGGACATTGTGGTATGGTATCAGAAGAATTAGAAAAATTCCTTCAAAAATTAGGTTATAATGTAGTTAGAGTTAGGGGTTATTATTTAGATGCTGAAGATGAATTTGAACCAGATACCCACAATTGGGAATTTAATGATATAGAAAATTATAATAAAAAATGGGAAAGAAATGGTGAAAGTGCGAAAGGTTTAAAATTTCCGCATTGGTGGATAGAAGTTGGTAGTTATATTGTTGATGTAACAGAAGATCAATTCCATCCATCAGAAGCAGATGTATATAGAATAGGAATTCATAAAAAACCTGTATCATATTATAAAAAAGGATAATGTAAATGGAAGATATTAATAAAAATATTGAAAATTTAATTGATAATGTAGATTATTTGATTGAATTTTTAGAAAGAACAAATAGAGAGAAGTCTGATGAAACAGACTTCTCTTCTTTAGAACTTAATCAAAATATTAAGGGGTTCGAGAAGTATCTAAAATCAATCCAAGAAAATACATCTCATATAAAAGAAATTAAGGATAATTTAAATGCTTATTTTCAAAATATTGAACCCCTTCAACCTAAAGTGGAAGAAGCAGTAAATAAACCTTTAAATACAGATTTAGAACAATCACACTTTATTGAAATTCAAAACGAAATTCAATTACTTACTGATAAAATAGGGGATTTAGCTAATACTTTAAATCAAGCTGGTATTAAACTCGATTTGAATGTTGATTCTGCCAATTTAGAACAAATTAAACAACAATTAGAAGAACTTAAACTTGCACCTCAAATTAATTTTGATGCTGTTATTACTCAATTAGAAGAGGTTAGGAAGAACTTTGAGTCTCTACAGAACTTAGACTTTAATAATGTTGATTTCGAAGTCTTAAACGTTGATAAAATTGATTCTATACTTAAAAAAGTAAGTGAGTTTAAAAATATATCAATAGGATTCAATAAAGAAGATATGGCTAATTTAGACAAATTAGAACAATCATTACAATCTATTAAAGGAATTGATTTCAAAAACTTAGAGTCTTTAAAAGAGCTTGATAATTTACAATTACTAAAAGAAATTGATTTTGGTAAGATATCAAAAGATATTTCTAATATTGATTTAAGTTCTAAATTTAAGGATTTGGAAAATCTTAATATTGATCCTATTATTGAAAAAATTAATACATTAAAAGATATTAAGCTTGATAATTTAGCTCTTGATATAGATGTTAAAGAAGATATTATTAAAAAGGTGGATAATATTAATACTAAAATATCTGAATTAAAAGATAATTTATCTAACATAGATTTCACTTCTGATTTATTTGTAAATGTTGATACTGAAAAAGTTAAAGATAATATTAGAGAAGATTTAAAGAATGTGGATGTTAATATAAAACCAACAATAGATTTAACGGAAATAGAGTCTATTGAAAGAAAAGAGTATAAAATAAAAATTAAAACAGAAGTTGATGATTCTAACTTAGATTTCAAAAATGTTTCTATAAAACCTATACAAAATCAGAAAGAATATAACGACAATAATACTAAAATATTAGAACAACTTACAGTTAATAACGAAATAATGAGAAATATAGCAACACATTTAGCTACAACATCTCAACAATCTATAGAAAATAATGTTACTAATATATCATCAATTGGTGAAAATAAAAATATAACAGAAGTAAAACCAGTTGAAAATATTATAGATACTAATACTGCTTTATTACAAGCAACCTTAGCATTACTTGAAAAAACAAATGCTATACATTTAGAACTTATGAAGTCTAATTTTGATAATAGTTCACCACTTGGTTAATCTTATTTTTTTTTTTAAAGAATGTCAACTTTTTTAGAAATAACTATATAATAGTAATGAGCGATAAATATGAATTATGGTTAGATACACTTGTTAATAATTTAATGGTAGGTGCGCCAGTTACACCAAATCCACAATTATTAAAATGTTTGAATGATTTTTTTAAACTAAAAGAACAAGAAGATAGAGTAAACAAAAGAAATAATATTATTGATTATTATACACAAGATGATAAAATAGAAATCTTGGAGAAAAGAATATCAGAATTAGAAGAGATTATAAAAAATAAAAAGTAATTATGTTTAAAGCGATTAAAAATTATCTATTTTATAGAAAGATAATAAATAAACTAAAACCAACACTATTAACTAATTTTGGAGTTAAAGTTGATATGCTTAGTAGGTTATATACGGTATTTACTATACCAGAAAGAGAATATAAAGAACTCGTATCACAGTATCAAGAACATAGTGATAAATTAATTGAAATTGAATTCAAAGGATATAAGAAGAAATTAGATACTTATCTAATGAAGCAAGGATTAACTGAAATGTATGGAATCTATTTGGAAGAGAGAGCTAACGAAAGACAGTTTATGTTAGCTATAACATATAAACATTTAGATGTTTTGTTTTGGGGTAATATTTCCAGATTAATTTTAATTTCTCTATTGGTTGGTATGGGTATTGGTGGTATAATATTATTATTCATATGAAAATATTAAATATTTATACACTAGATTATGATATGATAATTTTTGAATCAATTATAACAGAAGATAAGTTAGATGATTTTATCAATTATTATATTGATAAAAAATTGAATAAAAGTAAACTGAAATTTGAAGTTATTGAAATTATAAAAAAGGAATGTTTTGTTACTATTCTTGTTAAATATAATTCTTATATAAGAGGTGGTATAGATTTTTCTACTAAACCTTTCAACATAGGTTTTGAATATCAAATAATAGAATTAGATAAGATTAATAATTTCCAATAAAATAACAAACTTTCTTTAAATAAAATGTACAATCATTGTAAATAACAAATAAATCAAATATATATGACAGACAAATTTTATGAACTTCAAGATGAAGTAAAAAGCAAGTTTAATGAAATCGCTAGTTCATTAGCATTTCCTGTTAAAATATCTTTTAAATTAATAGGAGATGTTAAACAGAAAAAATTAATCGTAGTTAAAAAAGTACCAGATGCTTACGTATATGTATCAGGATTTCAAGTATTAGTATCAATAAATGAACCACTATTTGATAAATTATCAGAAGATGAAAAATCTATTGAAGTTCTTTTATTTGATGAATTGAATAATATTAATGTAAATGTTGAATCAGGTATGGTTAAAATTGGAAAACCTAATTTTGTAACTAATACATCTGTTGCAGACAAATATACATTTGATGAAGTTAAAAGAGTAAAAGAATTGGAAAGATTAGCAATGGAGCATTCTAAAGATGCGGAAAAAGTAAAAGAAGTAGACGTTAATACTACATACTAAAAAATAAAATATTAATTAATTATGGCACCAGATCAAAAAACGCAATTAGAATCAGTAGTTAAAGGATTGTTAGAAGGAGATGTTATACTATCACCTGAGTTTAAAACACCACTTGTAGACACAATTACAAAATTAGAAGAATTTATTGTTAAAGTATCATCTTTAGAAAAAGATGTATTAACAGAAGCAGAAAAAGATATTCTATATTCTGAATATAAAGAATTGATGAAAACTTTACATGATTCTTTTAAAGTAGCTAAATATAATTTTACTTTAACTAAAAATGAATATAAGTTTTTACATAAACAAATTTGTAGAAAACTAAAATATAATAGACAAGATAATGTTATTGCACTAAGAGTGAAAGAAAATTTCTTTAATGTAGCAGATGGAAAAGATGTATATCAAACAACTATCTTAGAAACATTCCAAACATCAATTGATGATTTAACTCTAATTAGTCACCTAAATGCTAAAATTGAGTTGGAAGGTATCACGGAAGAAAATAATAGTTTTGCTACTATTACTGAAAAAATTGGCGCAATATCGAGAGTTTATGAATATATTGATATGAAAGGAAGTGATATTTCTGAAACTGTAATTAATTGGTTATCAGGATTAGAACCAGAAGCTAATGCTGTAGCAGTCTCTACAACAGAAGATGTCATAGTATAGTAATTGTTTGCATGTTTTAATATACAAAAAAGCCGAAAATTAATAATTCGGCTTTTTTTATGAATTTACTTTGTTTATATTATAAGTTTGTCTATATTTGTGAAAACTATTAAATGTGTCTTAAATTATGGAAGACGAAAAACAAAATATTGTATTTAAAAGAAAACCAAGAATAAAACCTGATATTATAGTAGGTAATGGTGGAACAGGTGTTGAAATGGCTAAAAAAATGGCTTTGACTAATGCTCCAAATATTATTATACATAAGCATGGTGATTGGGTAAAGTCTGAAATAACAGGCACTCTACTTGAAAGTAAAGTTGGTGCTGATGGTAGAAATCTACACACAGTAAAACTATTAGGTAGTAATGATATTCGTGTTTTTGAAAAAGTTGAATTTGTAGATATTTCTTTAGAATTTACATTATTGGAATATGATATGAAAGTCATTTCATGGAAAGATGAAAGAACTTTTTATGGTGCAAAAAATGGTACGTCAAATGTATTTAAAATAGTTGAGGGTCACGATAAACGAGCTTTTCTAAACTTTAATTATAAATGTGAAAATTATTCACTTATCGTACCATCGTTTATTAAATAAAAATTGAAAAAATATTCATGAAAAAATCAGTTTGTGTAATTCTATTTAATGAAAATAAAATTCTTGGAGTATCAAGAAAACATGATCACAACGATTTTGGATTAGTGGGCGGTAAAAAAGAAGAATATGATAATGATGTTGAAGATACAGCCATTAGAGAAACTAAAGAAGAAACTGGATTAGATATCTATAATTTAGAACTTGTGGATAGCTGTGTGTATGGTGGTTATGATACTTATTGTTTCTATGCTGACTATAAAGGTGAAATTAATACAGAAGAAAATCATGTTGTTAAATGGTTAGAACCTATAGATTTAACAAAGGGTTCATTTGGTGATTATAATTTAGAACGTTTTAAACAGTTAGGAATATTATGAAAAATTTATCTATCTCTGAAAAATTACAAGCTAAGTTTCAAGTTAATTTTAATAAATTGATGGATAAACAAAATGTTACTAAGAAAGAAGAAGTATTCAAAGAAGCAGGTAGATTTTTCAAATATTGTGTGAGAAATGTTAGAGATGGTGGTAATTGTCCATTTCCTGAATATCTTACAGAAGCTTATTTAGAAAAAATAAAAAAATAATTGAAATTATTTTGATAAATATAAAAACATTTGTATCTTTGTATCGTTAAATAATTAAAATAACAAAGAATGGAAAAATTTATAATAAAGCACGAAGATTTAGGATACTTAAATAATTCTAATCAACATACATCATTTGTTAATAAATTTGATACCAATATTGAATTAGCTAAATTATATGAGAATCCTAATCAAGGAAAAAAAGTAATAGGACATATATTAAAATATGGTTATCCAATTGGTGGACCAACGATGCGTGATGTACGTGAAGATGAAAGAAAGTTAATAGTTATACCAGTAGAGGTTAATATAATAGAAAAATAATAATATGGCGTGTTCGTCTAGAGGCTTAGGACGGTTAGCTTTTCAGCTTTCAAACGTGTGGTTCGAATCCCGCACACGCTACTCGCAGGATGGAGAAGTTGGTATCTCGCAAGGCTCATAACCTTGAGGTCGTTGGTTCGAGTCCAACTCCTGCTTCTACAATTGATGTAGTGAATGTTGGAAACAACAGTGGTATAATGAAGTAAAGCCTCTTGTATTCTTTTAGAATATAACGTAACGGAAGTACCATTTGAGCTACATCACGATATTACAAATGGCCCGTTCGTCTAGAGGCTTAGGACGACTACCTTTTCAGGTAGAAAACGTTAGGTTCGAATCCTGCACGGGCTACTATTATGAAAAATATAGAACAAGAATTTGTGCCATATGTTGAATCTTTAGAATTAAAAAATCTTGGATTTGATGAACAATGTTTTGGTGTTTATAGTATAACAGAAAATTTTCAATTTATTCAAGAATTTGAAAATCAACAATATATTAATAATAGTAATGAGATTATAGAAAAATGTAAATCTATTAGTTGTACAGCACCATTATTTCAACAAGCGTTTGAATATTTTAGAAAAAAATATAAATTGGAGGGGCTTATTTTACCACAAGATAAATCTGCGTTATTACCTCTTCCTTCATATTTTATAGCAGTGATATCTTATAGAAACCAAGAATGGAAAGAATTATTCAATTCAACAAATGAACATACGTTATTACATTATATAACCAATGAAGATGCTGAATTAGCTTGTTTAAAGAAATTAATTGAAATTGTTAAAACATTATAAAAAATAATTCCTAAAAGAAAGAACAAAAGAAAGATATATACGTTATAATATTTAAATAACTAAGACAATGACAACAATTATCAGAAATATGAATAATAATATTAATCGCACGAGAACAACTCTTGGGCTTTCTGATAAAGTATTGTCTTTTATGAAAAGATAATTAATTAAAAAACTTTATAATAGAAAGCCCGAAGCGATAAACTTCGGGTTTTTTGTTTTATATGCCTTTTTAGTTCAGTGGTAGAACACATCTTTGGTATGGATGTAACACGGATCCGATTTCCGTAGAAGGCTCATGGAAGATCATAGAATAATAGGTAGAAAGATGAATTTATTTCACTTTCAAGAAGAAAGTCAAGGCTCTGTGTTTTGGCATCATAACGGATATGTCTTGTATAGATTAATTGAGAATTACATAAGAGAGAAAATATCGGAGCAAGATTATATTGAAGTAAAAAGTCCACAATTGGTTGATAAGAAATTATGGGAGAAGAGTGGACATTGGAGTAAGTTTAAAGAAAATATGTTTATCGTAAAGGATGAAGATAAAGAATTAGCAATTAAACCAATGAATTGTCCCTGTCATATAGAAATATTTAAACAAGGAATAGTTTCTTATAAAGAATTACCAATTAGAATGAGTGAATTTGGTTCTTGTCATAGAAATGAAAATTCAGGATCATTAAACGGATTATTCAGATTGCGTTCTTTTGTACAAGATGATGCTCATATATTCTGTATGAAAGAACAAATAGTTGAAGAAGCTGAGAAGTTTTGTAAATTATTAATTGATGTGTATAGTGAATTTGGATTTAAAGAAGTTGAAGTAAAGCTTAGTGATAGACCAGAAAAAAGAATAGGTAGTGATGAATTGTGGGATTTAGCTGAGAGTAGTTTAAAAGAAGCTTCTAAGAATTTGAAGTGGGAATTGAATAAAGGTGAAGGTGCATTTTATGGTCCTAAATTAGAATTCATTCTCAAAGATAGTTTAGGTAGAGAATGGCAGTGTGGAACTTTGCAATTGGATTTCAATCTTCCTGTTAGGCTAGATGCATTCTATGTAAACCAAGAAGGTGAAAAAGAAAATCCTGTAATGATACATAGAGCAATCTTAGGTTCTATGGAAAGATTTATAGGAATACTACTTGAGAATAGTGATGGTTGGTTACCATTTTGGTTAGCACCTGAACAAATTGTAATAGCAGGAATAAGTAATGAACAAGATGAATATTGTAAAGAAATATATGATATTCTTAAAAAGAAATATAGAGTTAAATTAGATATAAGATCAGAAAAAATAAATTCTAAAATTGCTGAATTATATGAAAGAAAAGCTCAATATTTAATTGTAATAGGAAAAAGAGAAGTAAATGAAAATAAAGTATCAATTAAAAATTTGAAAGATAATTCACAAATTAGTATTGATAAAAAAGATTTGATTGAATTTAAATTTTAATTATAAGGGAGGGTTGCTTTAGAGACCGAAAAGTCCAGACTGTTAATCTGGTGAATTAATATTCCATCGTGGGTTTGAATCCCACCCCTCCCTCAAAATGCCTGTATCGCATAGATGGCCGATTGCACCTGATTTGTAACCAGGATGGTGATAAACCACACGGGAGTTCGAATCTCTCTACAGGCTCAAACTTTTTCTAAATATTTCATATAAATGAAAATGTTTAGAAAATGAAAAGTTGTAAAAAATGTAATAATTACTATCCTAGTAGAATAAAAATAGATGGTAAAGTAAGAAATCTTAAAAATAGATCATATTGTTTAGATTGTTCACCATTTAATAAACATAATACTAAACAGCTTGATGTTTATATTAAAAATGATGTTTGTAAAGAATGTAATAATTCTTTAACGTTAGGTAGATGTCATGCTTGTTATAATAGAAAAAGAAGACAAAAAATGTCTAAAAAAGTTTATGATATTATAGGTTATAATTGTTGGATGTGTGGATATACAAAAGGTGAAATATCAAGTAAAATTTTAACATTTCATCATATAAATCCACAAGATAAAAAAATGAATTTAACTATTGATAATATGGCGAGATATGAGTGGTGTGTTGTATGGAATGAAATTAAAAAGTGTGTATCATTATGTCCTACTTGCCATCAAGAATATCATTATACTAATTTAGTTACTGATGAAGATATTGAAAGGATTAAAAATGAAAATTGGAATAGAATACATGATGAAATAAAATTGTAAGGTGATGAAAAGGTAGACATATCTCCCTGTCTCGGAGATGGTGATAATGGGATAAACGCAGAATATTTGGATTGACCACAATTAATTATCTGTTCTGTAGCTAACTACACCGTGTTGGTTCGAATCCAACTCTTACAGCATGGATTCTTAGATAAGATTGATGATATATTAAATGATTAAAAATACCTTCTTCGTCTAACGGATTAAGACTTCTGAATACGAATCAGAGAATAGGGGTTCGATTCCCTTAGAAGGTTCAAAAAGTAAAATAATAAAACAATATATAAGTTATATCGTTTAAAGAATAAGACAAATAATATTATGAAAACTATAGCAATGATTATTAGAATGAGAATTATTAGACCAAAAATGCTTGGGTGATAGAATATTGTCTTTTAAAAAGAAATTCGAACCCAAGCAAATAAAGCTTGGGTTTTTTGTTTATATGCCCGATTGGTGTAATTGAATAGCACAATCTCCTTCTAAGTGATTAGTCCAAGTTTGAATCTTGGATTGGGTACATGAGTAATGAAAAAAAATATAGTGGAAAGATTAAAAAGAATATTTACACATTTAGAGATAGTAATAGAAGAACATTATTTTAATGATGATGATTATGCTCCACCGATTAATGTTGATTGGTATTATGTAATTGAAGAATTAAAAAAGAATGGATTGGAAATAAGAAATAGTAAAAATAAATAGTCTCGTAATTCAGTGGTAGAATGCTTCTCTGATAAGGAAGATGTCGTGTGTTCAATTCACACCGAGACTACTAATAGCAATATAGTGTAATTGGCTAACACGCTGCTCTCATAAGGCAGAGATTATTGGTTCAAGTCCAATTATTGCTACAGAAGAAATAGATTATGAAAATTAGCATAAATGATATTAATATAATTCCTAAACAGTTCGGAAGCGGATTATGTGTTTACGGAAAACCAAAACATGAAATACAGGAGTGGATAAATTTTTGGGGATTTAAAACCGAAGAAAGCAAAGGTTTTACAAATATTTGCCTACCTTCTAATTTAGAAGATTTTTTTATTTCCACTCCGTATTTTAAATATTTAGATGGCTACAGCCCAAATTTAAATAAATATTGCCATATTGGACATCTCTCGAATCTTGTTATAGCTAAAGCTATTCAAAACTTTGGGTATGCTGAACAAACTATCGCTATACTTGGTGATACGTTAGATGGTAAAGTGGAGAAGCAAGATGCATTCGATAAATATTTATCATATTGTAAAGAATTTAATTATAATGTAGGTGATATTTATTATGCATCAAATCAAGAGTTAGATAATAAAGAATTATTACATGATGGTGAAGGTGATTATATTGGAACTAAAATATTTAATGTAGGTGAGAATAAAATAGTTGGAATTAAATCAACAGGTGCTACAACATATTTTTATCAAGATGTTGCATTAGCATCTAAATTAAATGCTCCGACTATTTACATTACAGGATTAGAACAAGCACCACACTTTTCTATACTTAAAGAAATATTTCCTGACATAAAGCATATCGGTTTGGGATTAGTACTTGCTAAAAGTAAAGATTCATTTGGTAAAATGAGTTCAAGTCTTGGTAATGTTATATGGATGCAAGATGTTATTGATATGCTTATGAAAGAATTTAATAACTTAGAATTAGTTTATAATGTTATTGCTGGTCAATTTTTGAAGTATGCACCTGGTTCGGATAAGAAGATTGATTTAGATCAATTTGCTAATGTGAAAACAAGTTATGGTTTATATGTTAGTTATACTTTAGCTAAATTAAAAAGTGCTGGTATGAAAGTGGAATTGAAAGATGATTTTAATAGTTTCCATATGAAGTTTAAATTTTTAAAAGCGAAAGATAATTTTTCACCTGCTATATTTTTTGATGAATTGATTGATTCGTGTAAAACTATTAATCAGATGTATTTGAAATTTCATATCAAGGATAATCCTGAGAACCAAGAGATGTATAAACCATTAATGGAGGATTTAGAATTAGGTTTGAAGAAATTAGGAATGTTTTCTATTGATAAGGTTTAATATATACATAAAATAATAATAGATAAATGAAAAATATTAAAAAATTTATAGATTTTATTAATGAAAGTCTTCGTATAGATAATACTGATAAAAATATATTTTTTTTAAAAGAAGTAGTTAAAAAATGCGGATTTGAACAAACATATCATTTTTTCTTAAAAGAGCCATTAAAAATTGGAACATGTCAATATGGAGATTTTTATCTTAATTATTATGATGTTAATGAATATGATGGTAATTTAGCATTTTGGATTATATTTAATCAACATGAAGATAATCTATATGGTAAATCGTGGGATTCTTCTGTTATTTGGGTGGAAGATGGTATATTACAATATTCAGATAAAATTGAAGAATCAGATTTTAAACTTGATGATAATTTTATTGCTAAAATTGTACAAACAATAAAATCATATAATTATTTAGATAAATGGTGTGAATTTATAAAAGAAATTGGTATTAAAGGTAGGAAATATCATAGAATGGCGATACATAATAAAGAATTTACATGGGAGCAACAAATTGATTGGATTAAAAATAAAATAGAAATTAATAAATTATTAAATAGATACACAGAACCTTACGAACAAAGGACTTTAGATAAAATGATAGATTTAGGTGAAACTGCATATAAAGAGAAAGCAAAGAAAGATAATGATATTATGATGAAAATATTAAAGGGTATGTAATTTGACATTCTCTCATTTTTACTATTGTAGTTCAATTTAAAAAAACATTTAAAAAGACTACAAAATGGATAAAAACACTTTAGGATTTGGAAGTAAGACATACGATTTTTTAAAACGCTATTATGAGTCAAATGGACAGAGTATTTGCAATATTAAAATTAGTGGTTCTATAAGGATAAAATCTATTAGTAAAAATAATTTATCAGTTGGTTTAAAAAGAAAATTGATAATAGAAGAATTAACAGAAGAAATAAATTAAATTATTGTTTTTAACCAATGTATTTTAAATCCATAATATTGAAATTCGCCATCTTCTATACCACCTTCAATATCATTAGGTAAGTTATTAAATATATTTTCCCAAGCTTTTTTAGCATATCTATTTTTATTAACTGACCATATTTTTTGACCATTTAAATCTCTAACTATGCAAAAGATAGCTAATTTATATAAACCTTTACCTCTCAATTTTTCTATTATCTCTGAATCTTTAATAATATAACGGCTATTTTCTTTTTCTAATTTTATTTTACCTATATTAATATCATTTGACATTATATCATAATGAATATTAAAATCATCTATGATATGTCGTATTACATAAATATTATTCTTATGTAAATTAAAATTTTCATAATGTTTAATATATTTCATCTAATTATATTTAATTTCTTTAAAAATTACAGTGGTGGTAATCCTAAATTTGGATTATTTGATGCAATTATTTTTCCTTTGAAGTGTGATAAATGATAAGATTTTGGTAAATGAACTTCGTTATCGTGATAATTTGGACCAACTTCAGATTTATTCACAACTTCTACATTAAATACATTATTATAAGAATCCATATCACCATTTAAATTTGCTGTTGGATATGTTTTATCCGTAGTTATTTTAATTATAAGCGGATAATATATACCGTTAATAGAACTATTGGAAGATGCTGGTAAATAAGCATAATCACCCGCTTTAACTTTTTCATTAAAATTAACTAAATAATTATATCCATCTGCATGTATTATTTTATTTGATTTTTTACTTTCATTTAGAAAATCATTAAACTTTTTAATAAAAGACATAATATTGCTTATTTTATCTATATATAATTTTTATTTTTAAAGAATTTATGTTATATTTGATTTTATTATATTGTATTAATTAATTTTATAAAAAATGGATAAAGCAAAAAGCACGTTGGGATTAAGGCAGGAAAGCTTTGATTTTTTGAAACAGTATTTAAACAACTTCTCGCCTGTTGGGTATGAATCGAGTGGTCAACAAATTTGGATGGATTATTTAAAGCCATACGTTAATGAATTTAAAACTGATGCTTATGGTACTGCTGTAGGTATTATTAATCCTGATGCGCCTTATAAGGTAGTTATTGAGGCTCATGCTGATGAAATTTCATGGAGAGTTAGTTACATTAGCGAGAAAGGTTATCTTTACGTTAAAAAGAATGGTGGTTCTGATTGTACTATTGCACCATCTAAGAGAGTGAAAATTTTCACTGAAGAGGGTGATGTTGTAGATGGATTTTTTGGCTGGCCAGCAGTTCACGTAAGAACAGGTGATGATAAACCACCTAAGATTGAAAACCTTACTATTGATATTGGTGCTTCATCTAAAAAAGAAGCAGAAGAAATGGGTATCCATATTGGTGCGGTTGTAGTATTCGATGAATACATGCAAATTCTTAATGATAAGTTCCTTACAGGTAGAGCTTTGGATAACAGAATTGGTGGTTTCATGATTGCTGAGGTTGCGAGAATGTTGCATGAGTCAGGAAATAAACTTCCATTTGGACTTTATATTGTAAATTCTGTTCAGGAAGAAGTTGGTTTGCGTGGTGCTGAAATGATTTCAAGAGCCATTAAGCCTAATGTTGCTATCGTTACTGATGTTACACATGATACACAATCACCGATGTATAATAAAATTGCTAGTGGTGATTTAGCGTGTGGATTGGGTCCAGTTTTGAAATACGCACCTGCTGTTCAGAACAATTTGAGAAAACTTATTATTGATACTGCGAGAGCTAATGAAATTCCTTTCCAAAGAGCCGTTGGAGAACGTGCTACAGGTACGGATACAGATTCATTTGCATACTCAGGTGAAGGTGTTCCATCAGCCCTTATATCGCTTCCATTGAAGTATATGCATACTACAGTTGAAACTGTTCATAAGGATGATATTCATGCAGTGATTAATCTTATTTACAAATCCATTTTAAATATACAGGATGAGCAAGATTTTAGATATATTAAGTAATTTATTTGTCAAGAAACAATGTTTCGAGGTTTATTATGTTGATAAACATAATAATGAAGGACGTATAAAAGTATATGTAAAAAATGTTAATGATGTTGATTCATATTTCAAAAAGAAGTATCCGCATTTAGAATTATATGATATTGGTGAAAAAGGGAGTTTTTAACTCCCTTTATCTTTTTGGCTCAATTAATATTTTTATATCTTTGCTTCTACTTTGAGAAATAAACAAAGTTTTATATTTGTTTATAATTGACATATCCAATACTTCTTCTCTCATTATAAAAGGTTTCAATTCTGTGTATATCTGACAGATACTTTCTTTTGAATATAACTCGCTACCAATAAACAAACCTAATGCTTGCCCAAGTTGAAAGCCGATAGTTTTATACACGTCTTGTTTTTCTGTGTTTTTTGTTCCTAAGTCCGTAATTTTTGTGAAATCTATTTGTTCCAATGCTTCTAATTTATCAATAAAATTGCCTTGAAGGGCTTTTTTTACAATTTCTCTATATTGAGTACGAGAAATAAATGAAAGAATAATTCTTGCAGAACGAATAATTTTCAAATCAACATCACGATCAACCATTCTAACAATTTGGTTTGGTAGAAATTGTGGATGATTTTTATAAGTCAGAAACATTGAGTTGTTTACTTCATCGGCTGTTCCTTTGTGAACGTCTGTAATAACACCGCTATTTAAAATTGCAATGTTTACGTTAATTTTTTTATCAGGAAGTCCAGCATCTTTTAAAATTATAGCAATTTCATTACCATACGTATCACAAAGAATTGATGCTTCTTTGACAATTGGTATTGTATCAACAAATACCATTATATCATAATCTTGACTAGTTATAGATCCGAATAGTTGAAATTTCATAATACAAAGATATTATATTTTTAATTGAAAACCAAGTAATTATAAAAATATTATATAACATTTATAGAATATTTACGTTATAATAGTTAAAATTATACGAAAATGGAGTGGATTAAATCTAAATTAGAAGGTGATACTAATACATATTTTTTAATGGAGATTAATAAACTTCTAATACATTTGTATTGGCATAAGCATTCAAATGTGTGGTATGCTGAAATGTTAAATGGTGATTTGAGAGTTAAATTAAATCTTAAACTTGATGAATTAGAGAAAGTTAAAGTGAAATCTCTCGAATATTATTTTAAATTTTTAGAAGTTAAAATATAATTTACTTTATAAAATTCAAAATGTAGCTACGCATAACTAATTGAGTTTTATTATTACTCAATGTATCAGTACTTTGGAATAACATTTTATCATATGATAGATTTTGAAATTTATGTAAATCCGATTTAAGTACTTTTGTAAAATTTTCAGAACATTCTTCTTTAGGTACACCATTCCATATACCATTACAACCTCTTTTCTCACCAGATGAAGAAAGATATAAATATTTATCGTCTATTGCTGAAATTATACCATAATGACCATATTTAAGAAGTATCCCTTCAATTAGCCATTCTGGAAGTTTATTAATATCTATATTATTAGCTTTTATATATTGAGCTAATTTAGTCTTAGTATCAGAGTATGATGGTGTGCCCATTTCTCCATCTTTTGAGTTTCTATTAAATTCTATAAATTCAAATACCCAAAAATTGATAGCATCCCCAACTTTAGCTTGTTCCACGGGGACTATTGTACCTAATTTATATTTATTATTTACATATTCTAAACCTCTCATAGTTTCTGGCATTGTTGGTACTTGAAGAGCATCTTTTGCCAATTTATAGGATTCGGTACTTAAAAGTTTATTAATGTCCTTTTTATAAGCCATTTTAAAGTCATTTACTATAAGTGGATTTAAGTTTGGTATATATTCTTTTATAAAATTATAGACATATTGATAACAAGGCATATGTTTCCATTCTGGTTTTGTATCATCTATTTTTTTCATTTTTTGGGTAAAAGCAAAGCCATTTTTATTAATTTCGATAGCTGTATTCGCAGTATTTGATAAATTATCTTCATTCAAAAAGTCGTTAAAAGATAAAATTTTAGACAATTTATTCATTTTATTTGGATGTGATATATTTTCTTTATATATTTGTATTTATATTTCAAAAATTATAATTATGAAGGTATTGCTAATAGCATCTTTGATATCATCAATGGTAATTTATCGTTCGAATATTTATAATGATGTTCCATTGAAAAATATTGAATTGCTTAAGTATGTTGAGAAAAATGGAAAGAGTTTAGCACCAACTTACGAGAAGACTAATTGTGTTGAGTTTCTTGATAAAGTTTTAACTGATTTTTCAAATATTGATGAAAAAACTTCGGAACGAATTTACATTAATTACGATTTAAAAAGAGTAAAGAAATTCTTATATCGTGGCGATTCAACTGTTGTTAGTGGTGTTTGCTGGGCATTGGTGTCTTGTAATAAAGCTCGATGGGTTTCACCTTCCGATGTAAAAATAGGAGATATTGTACAATACTGGTCAACTGATATGGGGTTTATTAATGGTCATTGTGGTGTAATATGTGGTGAGGATAAAACAGGTTATTTATTATACTCTTCACATCAGGATAGTAAAGGATTTGGTGTAATGCAAGTTAAAAATAAAACACTATATCCGAATACTAAATTTTTTATAGTGAGATTGAATTAAATTTATTAAAAATCATAAAAAAAGGGAGTTTTAACTCCCTTTTTTTATATCATTTTGTAGTAGCATCTTGTTCATCATCATCGAATAAATTACCGTTTGATACGCTTTGAACTCTAGCTGCTCTATATCTCATAGACATTTTACTAACATTCGAATAGGCAGTATTAATACTATCACTAGTAGAAGAGAAGTTCATTGTATTACCTCTTGAAATAGAAATATTTTCAGCAGCCTTCATAGCATCTTGGTTAGCTGCTAAAAAGACAAATTCCCAATTATAATTTTCTCTTTGGTGAGTAATCATATAATTGATTTTTTCTTGTGTATAAAAAGGCTCATTTTTTTCATTAACTTGATGATGGCTTGCATTTTCTTCACCATCGGTAAGAATAATGAAAAGAATTTTATTAGGCCTTTCATCTTCGTTAGTATTAGCAAGTCTAATTCCTACATTATCTATAGTTTTTCCTATAGCATAGAATAAAGCTGTTGTACCTGTCGTTTTATATATTTTGTCTGTAAGAGGTTCAATTGTATCTAATGGTGCATTATTATACACAATATCATATCTATTGCTAAATAGAGCTAATGTTAAGCTTGCGCTACCTGGTAATGTTTTTTGTTCTGTTAAAAAGCTATTAAATCCTCCTATAGCATCAGATTTAATCTGTGTCATTGATCCTGAGCGGTCAATCAGACAAATAATTTCGGTATGTTCTCTCATTTTTTGATAATATTTATACATTATATAAATAAAATTAAAATTGTTTCATATTTTTAAAACTTTGAGAAATTATTTTTCTATAATCTAAAGAAAATATATAAATAATAATGGAAACAGTATTAATAGATTTAGATGATACAATTTGTGATTTCACAAGTAGTTTTAAATTACGTTTAAAAAAACATCCAGAAATTGTTTATCCACAATCTCAATGGGGATTTTTCCTTGGTTTAGAACCATTACCAGATGCCATTGATGTGATTAATATGTTAAGAACAAAGTATAAAGTTTATATTTTAACAAGACCTTCTTATAAAAATCCATTATGTTATACAGAAAAAAGAGTATGGGTAGAGAAACATTTTGATTTAGATTTCTGTAAGAATTTAATCTTATGTTATGATAAATCTATGGTAAAAGGTAATTATCTTATAGATGATAATATACATGTTGGTTTTGAAGGAGAACATATACATTTTGGTAAAGAAAAATTTACTAATTGGCAAGCGGTTAAAAATTATCTTTTGTAATATGGGAGAGTTTAAAGGTTATTGTAAATGTGGTGATGGTATAGAGAAGGTATATAAATATTCTTGTCTAATGGCTATTGTAGATAGCATAGTACCTACATTAAAATATGTACAAGATAATATTTTGCCAGAGGATATTTATAAGGAAGATGGGTATGGTGTAGTTATTAAACCACATGTAAGTGTTTTATATGGTTTCCATGATGATAAAGTAGATATAGATATATTAAAAGAATTGATAAGTAATTATAAAACTTTTGTAATAAATATTAATAAACTTTCTTGTTTTGAAAATGAAGAATTTGATGTATTAAAATTTGAAGTTAGTTCTGATTCATTAACAGGATTGAACAAAGATTGTAGAGATACATTTGAACATACATTACAATTTCCGTATAATCCACACATTACAATAGCTTATTTAAAAAAGGGAACAGCTAAAAAATATGAGTCTATAATCAGTTCTTTATCTATAGATGTTTTTAAAATGGTTTACTCAAGAGTGGATGGTTCTAATATTAAATTTAATTTATAATAAATCATCAATTTTATATTGAATTGGTTCATCTCCTTCGTTTTGTTTAATTGTTATAAAATTATCATTAACTTGAATATCAAAACAATTTTTAAATAATAGATTACCTTCATTATCGTAAATATCTCTCAATGCAATTTTATCAGTTGTAAAACAAAATACAAATACAATTCTATTGTTTCTAACTGATAAAGGTTGTATATGTTGATAAGTGTTTATAGATTCTATAAATTTATTATTTTTAAACATTAATAATTTCACATATTCTATATTGCTATACGTTATTCCTTTATAAAAAGATGCTTTATCATTTAAAAATAATGATATATCATCATATTTATTTGTTATTTCTTTTGTTTCAGTATTAAATAATGAATATTTATTATTTTCACCAACTATAAATATCTTTTCGCTATCATTACCATTACCTCTGATAGAATCAAATTTATAATCTAAAATAGTTTCACAACTTGGTAATTTAATTAATTTACATTTCTTACTAGTAGAATTTTTAAGTGAAAAAACACCATTTGTTATTTTTAGTATTTGACTGTATTCACATGGTAATATGAATTCATTATCGATAGTCATTATACCGAATGTATCATCAGTTTTATAAACTTTGAAACATGGTTTATCATAAATTGATGCGAATGATTGAAAATATTGAATGTAATACCATTTATCAGGAATTATAATATCTAAGTTTTTATTACAAACGCCATATTTATTTTCAGTATTATTAGAATTAGTAAATATAACAGCATCATTGTTTATTATATTTTGAATTTTAATATTAGCAATTTTACCAGTTAATACATTTATAGTCTGTTCATTATCCGTAGTACTTAGATATGCTTGTGCCATAGGATAATTTCTCATATCCAATGATGTATATTTACATGGTACAATTATTTTATAGTTAGTGAATACTCCCCATTTCTCGGAACTATTTTGAATAAGGAATGTATTATTTTTACTATCAGTTATGTTTATATACTCACACGGTAATAATTCTTTCATATCGTTACAAGAATAAATTCCATACATATCATCTTTTAAAACTATAACAATACCATTATTAATATCTCTATAATTTGCGAATTTATTATACTCACAAGGAATAAGAATTTTACCATCAGCGGATATTAATCCAATTTTTTCATTTTTTTGAATTGCGAAATCATCACCCCATTTATATTTAATTTCATCGGCTATAGAAGAATCTATAATTACTTCACTCTTAAATGTATCTCTATCTAATAAACCAATTTTATCACCAATTTTAAATGAATAATTTTTTGAAATTTTATCATAAGTAGGTGGTAGTAATATAGTGTTATTCATATTGATTATACCATATTTACCATTATCTCTGAATATTAAATACTTAGTACCTGTTATGTATTCTAAGAATTCATACATTGGTTCTGTTTTAAGTAATATATTACCATTACCATTACCATTTAATTTAATAAATCCATATTTTCTATTTTTCTTTAAAAGAATAAGATAATCATAACTATCGTTAGGAATATCAATACTATCATAATCACATTCTAAAATTATTTCACCTCTATTATTAATTAATCCATACTTACCGTCTTTTATACATATCATTATAGTACCACCGTATATGGTTTCAATGATATTATCATATATTAATGGTATTATAATATCATTATATTTATTAACCATGCCACATTTACCATCTTTATATACAAAAAATATATCATTATAGGTATTTTTATACACATCATCATAATCATTAAACCATTGATAGAAAGTTCTATCAGTACTACTATCAGAATAAAGTTTATGATGAAGTCTAAAATTACCGACAATATTTGGTTGAATATTTCTTAGCCATTTTTCAACACTTTCTTTATATCCATTAACATTATCACCATATATTCTATCTTCTGTCCATAAAATAACTTTACCATCATCAGTACTAACGAATGGTTTTATTAGAAGTCTAGCTAAAGGATGTTCAATATTTTTATCTGACTTATTAATTAAATATGTTACTAAAGAGCCTTCCATAACATCATTAGTGACGTAAGTTCTATTAGAACCTGTTCTAAACTCCATACATGATGTATTATGCCACTTTCTATCAGTGGTCATTGATGCAATATCATAAGCATGTCTAGATACAACTATAGTTAAATCTCCTTGTGCGCGTTTAGCTTTTTCTCTATCATTATCATATTTAGATTTTAATTCTGGATTAAATCTTGCTAAAATCTTGCTAATTTTTGGTTGTTGATTTGGGTTTTTAGAATCTTTACAATTACCTTCAATATAATCAATATCCACATATCCATGTTCCTTTAAAAATTTAAGTACTTGTATTTGAATAGGTGATACCATAGGTTGGAATGGGATAAGTATTCTATGCTTACCTTTAAATATTTCATCATATCTTTTATCACCACCAGCCTCTTTCCAATTTTTAACTAAGTTTCTAACTTCACTTAATTTCAATTTTTCTAAAAGCAAATTGTAATCTCTAAACGATTTTATTCTTTTCACAAAAAGAGTTATTTTTTATAGACTACAGTCCATTTTCTATTTTACCTGATGCTATTTCTGATGGTAAATTTGGATTGTATGGACTTTGTATGAAATTACTATCTTCTTCTCCTATTGATGCTACAACAGCCTTTAAATCTAATATTATATCATCCAACTCTTTTTCGCCCATATTACACAATTCATCTTTAGAGTAAGTATGATATTTATTAGTATGTATACTTTTCTGAAGACTTAGTACATCTTCGATTTTAGACTCACTTTTATTTTCATTTAAAAAAGTGTTATATTTCTTTAAATATTTCATTATTTAGTTAATGTTTTTTGTATATATTAAACGTGTAGTAATATTTTTAGTCAACATTTGGATACTTTTTAGAATGTAGATAAGCATCTCTATATATTTGTTCTTTTTCTTTATTCTTTTTTTCAATATCGAGTTCTTTCATAATTTCAATTCTATCTTTGAACTCTCCTTTCGTCTCCACATAATTTTTATTTATTTCTATGATATTTACTTGTTTACTAGGAAATATCACAATATCATTTTGATATGGTTTAAATTGTGGTGAATAATTAGCCCAATGTTTACCATTTCTAAATCCACGATAATATACAACCCTGTCTTTATCTTCATTATGTTTTGTTATTATAATCTTAGTTCCATTCGCAGTTTTACGTAAAATAGATTCAATATCATCGAATTGAATACTTTCGTTTAAGAATTCTTTAAAACTTTGTATATTTTTCATATAGTATATATTAGGAAAACTTAATTTTTTAATACATATTTTTCAAACATTTTCACTTTTTTTAATAAAAGTAAAAGTGCAAACAAAAAATATTTAAAGATTTAATTATGTCAATACTAAAAGACTACAAAAATCGTCACTTACATGTACCAAAAGAATTTTCATTGCTAGAATATTTGGACTTGTGTAAGAAATCAGACAAATGGTATTCGCTTCCTGCTGAGAGGTTATTGGAAGCAATAGGTAGTGAAGAAACTATAGATACCAAAGATGATCCTAGATTATCTAGATTATTCTTCAATAAAATTATCAAAAGATATCCAGCTTTTAGAGAATTTTATGGTATGGAAGATACTATAGAACAAATTGTTGGTTTCTTTAGACATGCTTCACAAGGCCTGGAAGAAAAGAAACAAGTTCTATATCTTTTGGGTCCAGTTGGTGGTGGTAAATCTTCTTTAGCTGAGAAAATAAAAAGCTTGATGGAAAAATGTCCTATTTATGTGGTTAAAGTTGGTGAAGAAACATCACCTGTATTTGAATCACCATTTGGTATTTTCTCATCAGATGAAGATTCTAAAATGTTATTGGATGAATACGGAATTAATAAAAGATATATTCCATCTTGTATGTCTCCGTGGCTTACTAAAAGATTAGATGAAATTGATTATGATTTATCTAAAATAAAAGTAATTGAAATGTATCCAAGTATTCAACATCAAGTTGGAATAGCAAAAGTAGAACCAGGTGATGAAAACAATTCTGATATATCATCTCTTGTTGGTAAAGTAGATATTAGAAAACTTGCACATTTCAGTCAAGATGATCCTGATTGCTATTCATATTCTGGCGGCTTGTGTAGAGCAAACCAAGGAATCTTAGAGTTTGTTGAGATGTTTAAAGCTCCAATTAAAACGTTACATCCATTATTAACTGCAACACAAGAAGGAAATTTTAAAGGAACTGAAGGGCTACCCGCAATTCCATACCAGGGTATTATCATGGCCCATTCGAATGAGTCAGAATGGGAGCTCTTTGTAAGAGATAAGAAGAATGAAGCTTTCTTAGATCGTATTAACGTAGTAAGAGTACCATATTGTTCACGTGTTGATGAAGAAGTAAAAATTTACGAAAAGATTTTGGCACACTCATCATTATCAAAAGCGTCTTGCGCACCAAAGACACTTGATTTACTTGCTAAGTTTATTATCATGACTCGTTTGGTTGAGCCTGAGAATTCGAATATTTTTTCTAAGCTTAGAGTATATAATGGTGAGAATTTAAAAGATAAAGATCCAAAAGCAAAATCATTACAAGAATATAAAGATTATGCAGGTTTGAATGAAGGTATGAATGGTTTATCAACACGTTTTGCTTATAAAGTTCTATCTAAAGTATTTAATTATGATCAACATGAAATTTCTGCTAACCCAATTCATTTATTTTATGTGTTGGAAAAAGAAGTGCAAAAATTACAATTAGCAAAAGAAGTAGAAGGTAAATATTTAGATTATCTAAAAACACATATTGTTTCTGATTACGTTCAATATATTGGTAATGAAATTCAAAGAGCTTATGTTGAATCTTATTCTGATTATGGTCAAAATCTATTTGAAAGATATGTTGCTTATGCTGATAATTGGATTCAAGATAATGATTTTAGAGATCCTGAAACTAATGCTATGATGAATAGAGAAACTCTTAATTCGGAATTAGAGAAAATGGAGAAACCAGCAGGTATTGTAAATCCTAAAGATTTCAGACATGAAACTGTTAATTTTACATACAGATATAGAGCAAATAATAGTGGTAAATCTCCAAAATGGAATGCTTTTGAAAAAATAAGAACTGTTATAGAAAAGAGAATTTTCACTAATACAGAAGATTTGCTACCTGTTATTTCTTTCTCACCTAAAAATAGCACTGATGATAAGAAGAAACACGAAAGCTTCATATCAAGAATGGAAAACTTGGGATATACTAAGAGACAGATTCAATTAATAGTTGAATGGTATGTAAGAGTTTATAAACATGATTTGAGTTAATTTATTTATTTTTTGTTTGACAGGTAAAAAGGTGGACTTTAAAAGGTTCACCTTTTTTATTTTATTTTAAAACTTTTAATTTTTCTATAATAAATTATGAGAATATTTACATTAGAATACGAATATTGGGATGATTACCAATATTATCAATTTCAACATGACACAAAATCGAAAGAAGATTTTGAAAATGATGTTAACTATTTAATTAAACATTATGGTGAAGAATACATTGATGGTGAATGTCATTGGGTTGGAATGCCTGGGTGGATAGAATTTGTAGCAGGTAAATTACCAGAATTGGGTTATGATAAAGTTGAGGTTGATGTAGTATCATTTTCAGGTGGTAGTATTATTAATCCATTTATGTCAAATTCTGATGTTTTATGGAAAGATTTTGTAGGAGCAGAACTTTTTTCTAAGGCGGTGGATAAAAATAGACAGTTAAAGGAAGATATGGACACAAATAGACAGAAGCGAAATAAGTGATTTTTTTTATTTTAATATATAGTGAAATATAATTCTATATTAGAGATGAAAAAGAATGTCAAAAAAACAGGTTTAGTTAAAGAATCTGCCGATTTACTGAGAAGAGTAAATAATGCTCTTCATAATTTTGTTGTATCAAAACCATCGTTATTAACTGAAATAGAACCATCACAAGAGTTAAAATTAGAAGAACTTATTGGTGAATGGGAAAAATATGCTTCTTCTGAAACTACTCCATCAAAAAGTAGTCCTGATTATGATAGAATCATGAATATGAGAAAAGATGTCGAAGAAGAAATTCTTTCTATAATTGAACAACCATCTGATATAGATGATTATGATATTGACGAAGAAATGGAAATGTCCGAAAGAAAGCATGTAATGTCTTTTAGTGAAATGTTGAAATTACAAGAAAAAATAACATTGAGAATTCCATCAAATTCTAAAGTTGAAAATAATACAAATTCTGACAGAAACAGAGTTAATCAGGTAAAGTCGGAAATTAACCAAAAATTAAAGCAATTAGATACCATACTTGCGACATCTGAACCTACTGTAACTATAGAAACTGAGCCAGTGAGAGAATTATTAGAAAGATTGAATTTTTTATTTAAAAAAATAAAATAATTATAAAGGAAGTTAAAACTTCCTTTATTTTTTTAAATATATATAGTAAATCTTTATGAAACTATCATTATGTTTGGTATATTTCTTATATTGGTTACGTTAGGTATTTTAGTTAAACGCTTCAAACTATATACTTTAATCAGAGTACTTGCATTTTTTAAAGTGTATTATAAATCCATTATTAAATTCTTCAAAAAATTTTAAAACTTTAATCTATTTTTTGTTAAAATAATAAACGATAAAAGTAGATAAACATGTCTAGAAGTTTTATAATCGACAGAAGGCTTAATAGCAAGGGGAAATCAATAACAAATAGAAATAAATTCTTAAAACGTGTTGAAGAACAAATTAAGAATAACATTCCTAATGTATTAAATAATCAATCAATTAAAGATATTAATAATAATGGTTCTATTAAAGTACCAATTAAAGGTATAGAAGAACCTACATTTGTTTATGATAATTCTAAAGGAACTAAGCATAGAATTCTTCCAGGTAATCCAGCTGAAGTTAAAACATCAAAATTCGTAGAAGGTGATCAAATACCTAAACCACCCTCATCAGGAGGAAAAGGAAGTGGTAAAGGAAAGGGTTCTAATGACCCAAGTGTGGGTGAAGATGAATTTATAATTTCTATTTCGAAGGATGAATTTTTAAATTACTTTTTTGATGATTTAGAACTTCCAGATTTAGCAAAAAAGTATTTAATGAGTGAAGATGCTAAAAAATATAAGAGACACGGTTTTAAAACTGATGGACCATTCTCTTCTATGGATATGGTTAAATCTTATAAGAATTCTTTAGCTAGAAGAATAGGGATGCAAGTTTCTATTGAAGAGAAATTAAAAAAATTAAAACAGGAATTGGAATCAGAATTATTAAAAAGTAATACTGATTCAGATAGAATAAATTATTTAATGTTAGAGATTGAAAATACTGAAAAGCAGTTAAAATCAATTCCATATTTAGATGATAAAGATTTATCATATAAGAATTTTGAACCTAAGCCTGTACCTAACACACAAGCAGTAATGTTTTGTATTATGGATATTTCTGGTTCAATGGGTAAAAAAGAAAAAGATATTGCTAGAAGATTTTTTACATTATTGTATTTATTTTTATCAAAACAATATCCTAATGTTGAAATAGTATTCATTCAACATCATACAGAAGCTAAAGAAGTAAATGAAGAAGCATTCTTTAATTCTAAAGAAAATGGCGGTACTAAAATTAAACCAGCATTAGAATTAGCTATAAAAATAATGCAAGAAAGATTCTCATCTGAATGGAACGTTTATGTTTGTCAAGCATCTGATGGTGATGTGTGGGATAAATCTGATGCTAAAGCATCAGCGGAATTATTAAATACTATGATGCCTTTATTACAATATATGGCATATATAGAAATTCCTAATAATGGTTTTACTAAAATTAAATCAGATTTATGGAAAGCATATAGACCAGTCGCCACAGAGAATCCAAATTTAGCAATGAAATCCATAAAAGAAATAAATGAAATATGGACAGTGTTTAAAAAATTATTTGAGAAAAAAGTACCAATTACAAACTAATATGATAAATACTATTACTTGTGGGGATTGTTTTGAACTAATGGATAAATTAGAAGATAATAGTATTAATCTAATTATTACATCACCGCCATATTTTAATTGTAGAGTATATGGTAATGAAACTGTTGGTAGAGAAATTCACCCAAAAGAATATGTTGAAAATTTTCTAACATATACAGAAAAATTAAAAAGAGTGTTAGCTAAAGATGGTAGTTTTTATTTAAATATAGGTGATGTATATTTTGGAACAAAAGGATTTTCAAGAAATACTGGAAAGTATAAAAGAAAAACTGATGAACATTATAAAGAACATAAGATAGCGAAACAAGATGGTAAATGGCTTCAACATAAACAGCTTTTAATGATACCTGAACGTGTTGCTATAGGTATGCAAGAACAAGGTTGGATTTTAAGAAACAAATTAATTTGGGAAAAATCAAATCCTATACCAGTACACTCAGCCGATAGAAGGTATCCTGTTTACGAACATATATTTCATTTTGTTAAATCAAGAAAATATTATTTTGATTTACCACTTGCTAAAAAGTTGGGAAATCATAGAGATGTAATACGAACAAGTGTACATGCATTTGGTGAGCATCAAGCATCATTTCCATTATCTTTAATAAAGCCTTTAATTGAAACTACATCTAAAGTTGATGATGTTATATTGGACCCATTCATGGGAAGTGGTACTACAGCAATTGCTTGTATAGAGTTGAATAGAAAATATATTGGTTTTGAAATTAATCCAGAATATTGCTATTTATCTAATGTTAAAATTAAAACTTTTAGAGAAAATTTAATAAAAACTAAAAGTGAATAATTAAAATGGATTTAAATAAGATTTACAATGAGAATTGTTTAGATACTATGACTAAGATGGAAGATAACTTTATTGATTTAACAGTTACTTCTCCTCCTTACGATGATTTAAGATCATATTTAGGATACTCATTTGATTTCGAACCTATAGCAAAAGAATTATATAGAGTTACTAAACCAGGTGGTTGCGTAGTATGGGTAGTTGGTGATGCTGTAGTAAAAGGAAGTGAAACTGGTACATCATTTAAACAAGCATTATATTTTATGGAATGTGGGTTTAATTTACACGATACTATGATATATGAAAAAAATGGTACATCATTTCCTGCTAGAAGAGATGGTAATAGATATTCTCAAATATTCGAATATATGTTTGTATTTAGCAAAGGTAAACCAAATAAAGCAAAACTTATTTGTGATAAACCCAATAGATGGGCTGGGTGGACAAGTTTTGGAAAAGCAAAAGTTAGAAATAAAAATGGTGAATTGATTGAAAGAGATATGAAACCAATTCCTGATTTTTCTCCAAGAAATAATATTTGGAAGTATAATACTGGTAAAGGGTATTCAACAAAGGATGATATAGCATTTGGACATCCTGCTATTTTCCCAGAAGAACTTGCAAAAGATCATATATTATCATGGTCAAACGATGGTGATGTTGTTTATGATCCTTTTAGTGGTAGTGGTACTACAGCTAAAGTAGCATTACTTAATAATAGAAATTATATAGGATCTGAGTTATCTGTAGAGTATTGTGAAATAATTACAGAAAGATTAAAAAAATATGGAAAGGTATGATGTTTAAAAAATTATACAATATGCTTATAGTAAAACCATTTCAATTGTTATATGGTATTATAACTATATGTATATACATATTTATGTCATTAGCACCTTTCATATCAATAATGACATTTGCGAAAGTTGAACATGGAATTCCTATTTGGTTCATTTATTTATGTTGGGGAGTCTCAATAATAGACTTCATATATTTATCTAATCTTATTATATCTGATAGAAATAAAAGCAATCCACATAAAGTAACTAAAAAGAAAATAAAAGAAATTGTATATGAACAAGAAGAAAAAAAGTAATATCATTCCTACAGACAATGTATGGACATTCGAATTCATAGATGATGTCTATAACGAAATCGAAAGAATTGGTAAAGATTATTTGAAGTTAGATATTTATCCGAATCAAATCGAGATTATTTCTGCTGACCAAATGATTGATGCTTACGCATCACATGGATTACCTATTATGTATAATCACTGGAAATTCGGCAAAGATTATCTTATTAATATGAATAAGTATAAGAAAGGTACTATGGGACTTGCTTACGAAATAGTTCTAAATACAAACCCATGTATATCTTTTAATATGGAAGATAATACTGCGTGTATGACTACATTAGTAATTGCTCACGCTGCTATGGGACATAACCATTTATTTAAAAATAATTATATGTTTAAAGAGTGGACAGATGCTTCTTCTATTGTAGATTATTTAAGTTTTGCTAAGAATTACATAAAAGAATGTGAACAAAAATATGGAGAAAAAGAAGTTGAAGTAGTTTTAGATGCTTGTCATGCTTTACAATATTGGGGTGTAGATAAATATAAAAGAACATATAAATCAAAAACTAGTAAAGCAGAATTTAATAATAAAGTAAGTGAAGAAAATGATAAGCTTTATGATTACTTAATGGAAATGACTGCGCCTATTAAAAAGAAAGATACCATTAAAGAATATAAATTCCCTGTGCAAAGAGAAGAAAATATTCTATACTTTGTAGAAAAATACGCACCGAGATTAGAAACATGGAAAAGAGAATTGATAAGAATAACAAGAAAGTTGTCTCAATATTTTATGCCCCAAATTTCTACAAAAGTTTTAAATGAAGGCTGTTTAGTAGAAGGTTCTTTAATATCAACTGAAGATGGACTAATAGATATTAAATACATTGTAGACAATAAATATAGTGGTAAAGTATGGGATGGTGAAAAATGGGAAGTTATATATGATTGGTTTAAACATGAAAATAAAAAAAGAATTAAAATAAAAACCAAGAATGGATATACTTTACATGGTGGTGAAAATCATAAAATTTTAATAAATTCTAATTGGGTTGAATTGTTAAATTTGGTAATTAGTAATATTGTTGATGTTATTATAGATGGTGAGAAATGTGAAGATGAAATAATTTCTATTGAAGAAGATTATGGTACTACATATGATTTTAGTGTAACTAATTCACATAAATATCAATCTGGTCCATTTATAAATCATAATTGTGCAACATTTGTACACTATCATATTTTAAATAAAATGTTTGATGAAGGATTAGTAGATGATGGATTTATGTTAGAATTCTTAGCATCACATACTTCTGTAGTATTCCAACCAGAATTTAATTCACCATACTATTCAGGTTTCAATCCTTATGCACTTGGGTTTGCTATGTTAATGGATATTAAAAGAATATGTCAAGAGCCTACTGATGAAGACAGAGAATGGTTTCCTGATATAGTTGGTAAAGATTGGTTAGATGTATTCCATGATATAATAAAAAATTATAAAGATGAAACATTTATATTACAATTCTTATCACCCAAAGTAATAAGAGATTTCAAAATGTTTTATTTGCTTGATGATTCTGAGGAAAAAAATTATATGGTTAAGAGGATTCATAATGATAGAGGTTATAGAGAAATTAGAGAAAAATTAGCATCTACATATAATTGGAGTCAACATTTTCCTGATATACAAGTTGACTCGGTAGATTTATTAGGTGATAGAAAACTTAAATTGGTTTATGAATCCCATAATAATTTACCATTACATGAAGATATGAAAAATAAAACTTTAAAATATTTAGAATATCTATGGGGTTATGAAGTAGAGTTAAAAACGATAGGTATAGAGAATTCTGCTAAAATACCAGAAGAAGATTATCATGATTATGATTAAAAAAGAAAAGGAGCTAATTAGCTCCTTTTTTATTCTTCTTTATCTTCTTTATTTTCATCCTCTGTTTCTATTGGTTCAACGGGTTCTTGTTGTTCAATTTCAGCTTCGATTATTTCTTCTTCTTTTGCTTTTTGTTCTTCGTCTTCTTCATTAGGCTTATCTGTTTTTTTAATACCCTTTTTAACAACTTTCTTAGTATCTGTATACTCTATTGGTAGTTCAACTGATAGTCGTAGTATCCTTCTTCTAAATGATTCAATCTGTTCATCGAAATATTTAAGAAGTTTTAAGAATATACTTCTTGGATTTTCGGTATTTAAATTATATTTACTGAAAATTTCTTCTCTCTTATCAACTTTAGGAATTATGGGACGATTAGGAACATCAACTTTTCTCTTATTGATAGCTTTTTCTTCTTTCTCTTCTTGTGCATCAATAGCTCTATCAACATCTTGAAGAATTCCTTTTAAGTCATCATCGGTGAATTTCATTTTAACTCGTTTACCATCTTCAATCATAACAACAGTATGTCCGTGTTTAATTAAATCATACAGAGTATCCAAATTAAAGATATATGCTTGTAAAGACTCCCAGTGAGTAGTCTTTTTAAGTTTGTCCATTAAATCTTTTTGATTAATAGAGCCTGTTTTTGGATCTTTCGAAGGTTTAATTGCTTTTTCTTTTAGCAGTTCATAGTAAGTCTGGGTAACTTTAGCACCAATTTCTTTTTCACTGAAATAGTAAATAGCTTTAGAAATATAGTTAGTTAAAAATTGTCTTGCTTCACTATCATTCTTCTCTGATTTAGTTACTCCTTTTTTATCGGCGGCTTGTTTATTCCAAATAGCAACTCTACCAAATTCTTTTTTGGCAACTTGTCTATTTTTTTCATAGTCAACTTTATCCTTCCACTTATAGTGTTGGTACACATGTGTTAATTCGTGTGGAACTCTTGAGTAAGCTAAATCTCTAACTTCGATTGGATTTTTAAAACTGTCTAATTTAATTTCAAGTTTTAAACCTATAGTAGCTTGTATAATTCTACCATCATCATCAAAGTGTGTTCTTTCTTTTTTGTATGTAGCCTTGGCACTACCTCTTACTTCATCAAAAACTATAGTTAATTTATGTAAAGGGAATTCTGCGGGTGGATTTTCAATGTCAATAACTATGGGTACGTTAATAACTTTTTCTTCTAATGCTTTTATACAAGCATTGAATCTATCTTCTGGTTTTTTGAATCTTTTATTTGCATATTGATCCCTGATAGTGATTATTTCCTTCTTTACACGAAATAATTCTTTTTTAACTAATTCAACGAAAAAGTCCATACCAGGTACTACACCTCTATTTTCATTGATTGAATTATGTTCATCAAAAGACATTATATTTGACATGTTCTATATATTATATTCCAAATTATTTTTTAAACTTATATTTAGCAATATACCAAATATATTTCAGTTTATCTATTGAATAATGTTTTTAATGTATTAACTTTATCGCTCTTTTTTTGAATAGACACCTTAAAATTACAATTATAAGGCATAAACATTGATTGGAAAGAAATGAATATATTATCTTTAATGAATATATTATACATCGTGATTGTTTGCTTTGGAAGTCCTTTAATTTTACGGGACATGGTAAACCCTTTAGCATCGGATTGTGATACTGTCCATTTTTGAATAGTACTTTTTTGTATGGGAAATGCTTTATCTGGAATTTCATCCATACATTCAAGTACTATAAAATCACCTTTAACTAATTGTTTAAAATTTTCGGAATATGATAAATATTTACTCATAGGACAAATATAACAAAATTAATTTACTTTACAAAATTTATATAATATTTTTAAATTACTTTTTTGGACTTATCATCATATGCATATTTTTACCTTCTAATTTAGGCAAACTATCAATTTTTCCAACTTCTTGAATATCGTTAGCTAAACTTAAAAGAAGATATTCACCCCTTTCTTTATGTTGTATTTCTCTACCTTTAAAAACAACAAGAGTTTTAACTTTGTGTCCTTTTTCCAAGAATTCAATTATTTTCTTCTTTTTTACTTCAACATCATTTTCATCTGTATTAGCAGTAAAACGAATTTCTTTAAGCTCTTTATTAATCAGCTTTTGTTTTTGAACATTTTCTTTTTCTCTTTTTTTCTGTTCATATAAAAATTTCTGATAATCTACTATTCTACAAACGGGAGGGTTTGCATTAGGTGATATTTCAACTAAATCTAAATGTAATTCTTGAGCTAATCTTAAAGCTTCTCTATTAGAATAAACTCCTTGTTCAATATTATCACCAACTAATCTTATTTCATGTGTAGTAATATATGAATTAATTCTGTGTTTATTTTCTTGTTGTTTTTTTCTGAAATCTTTTTTGAAATTTTGATTCATTAACGTTTGATTTTTTGTTGAACATAGTTATAAATATCACCTACTGTTAAAATTTTTTCGACTTCATCATCTTTAAAAATAACATTCATTCTTCTTTCAATTAACATTATTATTTCTATTAAGTCGAGTTCGTCTATATTTAATTCTTCATATAGTATTGAATTTTTATTTAATGTATCTAATTTATCTATATTTATTCTTAATACTTCCGAAATAGAAGTTTTCACTATCTTTTCAGAGCTTCTTTTATTTCTTAAAGATATTATATCCATCTAATTTAAACTTCTATTTTTTCCACCAGTGGCATTTCTAACATAATCATAGAAATCACCAACAGTTTTAAATTCTGAAAATAAATTATCGGGTATTTGAATATCAAATTCAGTTTCTATTCCAATTATAATTTCTAAAATATCTATTTCGTCAGCTTTATGAAATCCTTTTATAACAGTGTCAGCGTTAAAATCAATTTCATTAACACTTAAAACATCTGCAATTATTCGACTTATTCTCGCATTAAATCTTCGTTTACGTCTTATATTATTTATAATTTCATTTTGATCTGCCATTTAATGCGCTATAGTTTTTTATTGTGGGTATCACCACCAATAAACCATAACAATTTATTTGAACATGGTATATTTTACATTATATGCATTATTTAATATTTGTTTTAAGTATTAAAATACGAATATTCTTATTACCATATATTTAAGTATATTCCAATTTATGATCCATATTATTATAATTCCGAAAAAGTTATAAATTAGCAATATAAACCACAAAACATCCATATCTTTTTTGTTTGCCAATTTCTCTAATATAACAGAGATAGAAATAGGTATAACATAAGATAGGAAGAATATTATAGTGTAAACAATTTCTTCAATCATTTAATAAATCTTCTATAATGTTTTTCTTTTTTCCTTGTAGAACTTCGAATAATAAAAGTTTTAATTTATCACCAATTTCTTTACCTTTTAATCCTTTGTTCATTAAAATATCACCATTAATAGCTAAATCTGTAATTTTAGATGGAAATTCTTTATTTCTAAATTGTGTTATTTCAGTCTCCAATCCTTTTAAAATTGAAAAATTTAAAACATCGTTAGATTTAGTAATAAGTTCTACCATCAGAAATCTTTTTTCAATTTCTGATAAATCTGTTGTAAATTTATTTCTGAAAATATTCAAAGCTTTGATTCCTTTTATGGTATCAACATCACCATTCAATCTTTTTTCAAATATTGATTCGGGAGAATGAGAACCTTGAAATAATAAGAAGAAGAATTCTGAGCGTGTTATTTTTGAATCTAATTGAAAGTCAATAGGTTCTGAGCCTGTTATTTGTTTAAGAACTTTAGAGTCTTTTAAAAGTTTAAATCCTTTTTGAATGTCTCCTTTTGTGAAAATTTTATCAAGTTCGGTAGTAATTCTTTCTCCGCTTATTTCATCTAAAGATTGAACATTTTTTAAAATAAGATCAAATGTTTCATCTTCAATATCAAAATCAAAGCGAGAAGCAAATTGAATTACTCTGAGAATTCTTAATGGATCCTCTATAAAAGATTGATTAGATGTGGCTTTAATGAGTTTATTTTTAATATCAGAAATACCATTAAACGGATCAATCACTCTTCCATCTTTTAATGATATAGCAATAGAGTTTATCGTTATGTCACGGCGAATTAAATCCTCTTCGATTTCAAGAAATGGATTTGCGTCAATTTTAAAGCCTTTATGTCCAATATCAATCTTTTTTTCTGTTCTAGGTAAAGCAATGTCAATTGGTTCTTTAGTCCATCCTTTGGGAATAAATTTGATTACACTAAAAGATTTACCAACATCTTTTTTAACAAAACCATGAGGCAATAGTATTTTTTCAATAACATCTATTTCTAATAATCTTACTATTAAATCTATATCTTTAGACTCTTTATTCAAAAATGAATCTCTAACTATACCACCAACAAGAAAAATTTCACCACCTTTAGCTGTTAAAGCTTTAATTCCATCAATGTTATTTATGTCTTTTAAAATATTCATATACAAATTTACAGAATTATTTCGTTATTTCAAAAAATATACATATCTTTGTAGAAAAATATTTAAGAATGTCAAACGTAAAGAGTTGGGGTATATTTCTTGGTGGGTTAAACCACGCTGGAAAAACGGGGAAGGTTATTAAAACCATTCCTGATTTTTCTCCTGATGCTGATCCAGAAATGGTTAAATTTAACATTGCTTTAGTTAATGCTAAAAAATATGGACATTGTGTAATTACGAGGAAGAATAAAGATACAGGTTATTTATCAGATACATACAATGATTTAGAACCATTCTTAAATAATGATTATGTTGGTGTTCTTACAACTAAAAGTGGTGATATATTCATTTCTGAATTTAATAAAATATCATCAAGAGCATATGTTAAGGATGTTGAGTGTCAACCTCTTGAAAAAGTATCTTCTATAGAACCCATTGAGCATGATGTTAAAAAAGAGTATAAAGATTTTAATAGAGCATTAACAGCAGCAGCAACTTATCAAATCATTATTAAAGATAAAAATGGATATAATAGTGAAGGAAAAACTGGTTTTGATGTTCTAAAGAAAATTATTAAATATAAATACTTTGGATTTTTCTCAAAGAAGCCTAATTTACTGGAATATGTAAGATTTGGATATAGAAAACTTTCTGATGATTCGGAAGCACCTTTAATTTATGGTGGTAATGATTATTCAAATAGCGGAACAAGTATTGGTGAATTTCTAAAAATAGAAACAAAAATTATTTCAGAACCGAAAAATATTAAATCAAAAAATACATTTTCAAAAGCTTTAATGAGTATTGATGATAATGGTTTTGGTTATATTAAAAGAAAGAGCGATAGTAAAGCTTATGAATGTAATTTTAGAAGTAATACAATATTTACCAATAAGATATTTCCGACTAAAATGATTGATAGTTTCATGAGTAGTGAATATAATGCTATCGTGACGAAAGATACTATATACGAATATTGGAGAGTTGATATTCGTCCTATTGCACATAATATGGAAGTTAATGATGTTCTTACCGAAAAATTAAAACATCAAGGTGTTTGGGAAGGTGTGAAATTTGAAACTGAAGATTTCAATAAAGTTCTTGACGAATCCATTATTTTTGTTAGAGATAAGGATGGATTTAGAGGTGATAAACTAACTCAAGGACAAACAGAATTTATAGAAAAATTAATTAAAGAGGAATTTGAGTATTTTGCCGTAAGAAGTACTACTAATAAACTATATGAATTTATCTTAGTTGATAAAAGAGATAGAAAAACTGCTGAAGAAGAACCTGTAATTTACCGCAAATAAAGATATTTTATGACAATCGTAAGAACATATGGGCAGTTTCTTGGGAATCTTAATCATTCAGGAAGAATGGGAAAGATTATTAAGACTATGCCTGATTTTGAACCTGGTACTGATATTGAGATTTTTAAATTAAATCATGCAATATGTACTGCTAAAAAAATTGGAACATGTATAATCACACGATTAGATAAGAACGATAACTATAATATTGGTATAGGTGATACAACATTGCTATCTACATTTTTAAATAATGAATATATCGGTATTTTATCTAACATAGGAAATATACATGAATATCAAAATTTAGGTTCAAGAGAATATACTTATGGTAAAGATATTGATATGCTATCTTGTTTTGTTGATAATGTTGAAAATTATGATACTGATAAGAAAAATTACAATGATGCTATTAAAGCAGCACATAAATATCAAATAGTCATAAGAAATGACAGTAAGTATAAAAATGAATATAAAGGAACTGATGATGGTATGATAACATACGCACTCAATTCCGATTATTTAGGAATATTTACTAAAAGTGGAAATATTGCAGAATTTAGAAAGATAGGTATTAGAAAAATTTCGGAAAAAACTCCAACGCCAATTTTGTATAATAATGATGTAGTATCAGATGAATCTTTAACTATACACACAGTTATTATACCACCACCAATTCCTATTATACCACCTACAAAAAAAGAGACAGTTGAAAGTAGGCTTTATACAAAATTTAATGAATGTGTTAGAAGAACTAGTGATTTTAATTTAATTAAATATAAAGATGGTGAGTTTATAGATGTGTTTGGGTATATTGATAGTGTAAATTTATTAAGTAGTCTACTTGATGGTAATTATGTTGGATTTCGTTCTAAAAATAAATTAGTTGAATATTACAATCTTGGTACAAAAGATTTGATAGATGATATAGTTCAAAATCCAATTCTTATTAATATGGGATTTACTGAAGAGACAATTAGTTTTTTAAAATCTATTAATGATGCCGTAGAAAAACAGGGGTGGTTTATATATAGATGGAAGAATGGTTCATTCACTTCTAATTATTACGAAAACGGTACTAAAGCGCAAACAATATTAAATGGTGTTGATTATTTTGCTCACATTAGTGATTGTGGTAGAATTACAGAATTTGTAAAAATAGGAGAAAGGGAAATTGAAATGGATGGTATTCCATTACCTAATTTAAATATTAATAAAGAAATTACTCAGCTTGAAATTGATTTTAAAGAAATTATTAAAAGAAATTTATCAATTATAAAATATAAAAATGATATATTAACTGGTGATACTAATGTAATGTGGAATTATAGAATTAAAGGTTCAAAATATTTTGCATTCAGAGTTGGTAATACTCTTGTTGAATATTCTTTATTAGAAGTAAGAAGTATAACAAGTTCAATATTTCCTAATTCAAAATTGAGGAATTATAAAATGGAATTTGAATATGTATTTGCATTTCAAGATGTATTAAAAAATGCGTCTCATAAATTTCTTACAAGAACTAAATCTACAACATATATTGGTGGATGTCATATGAATATTAGTGATTTTGGAAAAGCTGATTATATTGGTATAATTGATAATGATAGAGAAAAAATTTATGAGTATATAAAAACAGGTGTAAGAGAAATTACGCCCGATATGGAACTACCAAAATTTATTTAATATGTCAGATACCCAAAAATATGGAAAGTTTTTAAGTAGGTTGAATCAAAGTGGTAAGATGGGTAGGATTTTAAAAGTTGAAAGAAAACTTTTAAAAACTGATATTATACCATTAAGAAAAGATGGTGTAGTTAAACCTGCTTCAAAAAGTGATATGACTCTACTGGATAGTGCAATGTCTGCTATAAAAAGTATCGTTTCTAATAGTTCTGAGAAAGAACAATTTAATAATATTATCACCGAGGCAATAAATAACGGATATAGTCTCATTAGTAAGAAGACTAAAACATCTGAATATTCATATGATATTAGGGGTACTATTATTGATACAATTTTAAATAATGAATATTCAGGTATTATAACACCTAATGGAGAAATTGTAGAAATTGTAAAAAAATATAATCGTCCAATTAAAGATAATTTAGAGCCACCTAAAGAGATATTTAACATTACACCTAAACTTGGTAAACATGAGAGGGAATCATATAATCATATGATAGATTTTGTAATATCTAAAAAAGAATATTTCTTTTCTAAAAAGAGCGGTATTGGTTATAGTTATGGATATTCTAAAAATTTATTGTATGAGTTGAGTAATTGTGATTATTTTGCTATCATCACAGTTAAAAGACATTTAATAGAATTTGTAAAGAAAGATAGTAGAAAAATTCAAACTAATATGTCACTACCATATTTTATGAGAGCTAAAGATTAGATAATAAATCGAATATATATGGAATGAAAAGAAAGAAAAGTTCTCAGTTAGAAATGAATCAACAGCTTTTAAATATTCTTAGAAAAATTAAAATTTTAGAGGCAAGAATATTGTTTTTGGAAGAAGATGGTATAAATTTGAAAAAGATTATTGAAAATCTACAAACAAATACCCAATAAATTTGTTTATTTAAAATATTTTAATTATTTTTGTATAAATTAAGTTAAAATCATGAGTAAAATATACACTATTCTAAAAAAACATATCAATAAACATTACGTACAATACGGTGATGTTATCAAAAATAAAGTTACTATACCGAAAGATGTAACTGAAAATATGAAAGCTATCGCAAGGGAAAACCCAGAAGAAATTAAAAAGCTTATTGATAGAGTTAAGAATCTCAATAATATTACCGAAAGAATGTGTATTATAACAATTGTTATTGACTATTCGGATGATAAAGATTTACATACTCTATGGAATGAATTTCTGAGAGAAGTTAAAAAAGAAACTACTCTTTTAGGACAAATAAGTTAATAATAAAAAAGAGAAGATTAATCTTCTCTTTTTTATTTTATCATTTTAATATTCTAATAGAATTCGTGAACCTAATGTTGATTTAAATGACATTATTAAAAGCTACTTTTTTGATATTCTACAACAATTTCAACATTACCTGCTGTTATATCAGCGATAGTAGGTACAACTATAATTTTTCTATTTGCTATAGTTGATTTACTATATGTGATAATACCTGGTGTTATTATATTATTTAAAGCTGATGTAGCTGTGTCAATCATTACATTTTGATTATCATCCGTTTCTGTACCAATTTGTAATCGTGCGCCTACACCATATGTTAAATTATTAAATTCTATCATAGCTCTAACTGGATAAACACCAGCAAGAGGTATATAACCCATTTCTATATTAGAACCAACTTGACCATTATTTATTGTACCATTTAAGCCATTTTTCAATAATCTCATTTTTATACTATTATCTGCTAACCAATGAATATTTTCAACCCTAAGAAGAGTGGTTACAGTTGTTATACCATTAAGTGATGCATTTAATGCATCTAATATTATTCTACCTATAAACCCGCTATTTGATATTGTACAATTAGTAATTGATGTACTTGGACCATTTAATGTACAATCAATTATACCTTGTGCTGTTCCTGATGGGCTGTTTATAGTATTTAAGCTGATAAATGAGCCTTTACCATTAAGTACACAATCATATATACCTGGGCTTGTACCACCAGATATAATATTACTAAGTATTGATGTTTGTCCACCAAACAATCTATTATTTCTAATTCTACCACTTGATACAGAAATAGTATTACTATCAATACTACTACCTTCGCCTGATAAAACATTACCCCAAATAATTGCATTACTAGCACTTAAAATATTATTAGATATTTTTGTATGTGCTGTACTAACATTACCAGAATTTAAAATATTATAAGCAATTAAAGCTAATGAACCACTTAATGTATTACCTGTAATACCACTTATAATATATGTTGCATCCGATTTAACATATAAACTATTTGTTGAAATTTTTGATTGTGAACCAGATAAAATATTATTTGTAATTGGACCTCTTATTTCATTTCTGATTATTTGTGTAAATGTTCCTAACATCAAGTTATTTCGCATAACTGCTTCTGAACCTGAACATGAATTAATACCAAAATATGATGAACTTGTTCCAACTACGTTTCTAATAAAAGAAAAATCATCCAATGAATTGGCTTCAAATAAACCATCACCAGCAATATAAACGTCTTTAATATATCCTTTCTTAACTCTTGTGTCAATAAATGCTCCATCACCCCATCTAAAATCTAAAATAGGAGAAGCACCTAATGTACTATTAGCATAAGCAATATAAGACTTAGAAGATTCAATTTTATTATTAAGAATAGGATCATAACATGACATAATTACATCACCAGTTAAATCATATTTAATTTCAAGTGGATATAAAACAGGATCAGAACCTCTTACAGTATTTTGTATATTACCAAGTGTTATTGTTGTTGCTGTACCAGATATTGTTTGTGCATTATTTGCCGATGCTGCTGTTTTTGATAGTAAAACAATAGTATCTAACATTGCTACCGCAGTATAACCTGCCGAACCATTAGAATTTATATTTGTTGCAACTAATGTTACTGTATTTATAAGACTAGTTGTATAGTTAACTGATGCTGTCATTTGATTTACACCTGCAACAGTAATTGTATCTACTGATCCAGATGCACCACCTGTCAATCTTATCCAACCAAATGATTTAAGATTTGTATTTCTTAACCAAATAGCATTATTTTCTAATTTATTTATAGCGTCTGCTACAACTAAGATTTTACCGCCATTAGTACTATCTGTAATAGCATATTTCTTATTGGGTATTAAAGCATTAGTAGTAATTAAAGTAGCTAGTGAAGTTTTTGTAATATTCTCTGGTGCTAATCTAAAATCAGAGACAATCCCTTCGCTTGGTTTAAGCATAATTGATTGTTGATATTGTAATTTATTATATCTTGCAACTTTAGCTGGACTTTGCCAATAAGTAAAATAATGATTTTTATTATCAAATAAATATTCATTAGGTATATCTTCTCCTGTAGGTGTAGTATAAATATTTGCTATAAATGTTTCGGTATCAATTCTTATTATATTACCAGGTGTAGTTGCTGCTAAACACCATAAATATTCACCGTCATAAACCATACCATAACAACTACCTTTAATTGTTGGAATAGTAAGATAATCGACAGTACTAAGTGATGTTTTACTTGCTCTTGCTATAGTTAATGTATCAACTGCATTAAAAATATATTCCATACCTAAATATACATAATCACCAACTATGGTTAAATCATCAGTATATGACTCACCAATTAAAGCTCCTTGATCAACCAAAGTAAAAGTTAATATATCAATTCTTAAAACGTATTGTTGTACTGCTACAGTTCTATAAGAAGTAGTAACAAATAATGAACCATGTCCATCATACTTAACAGCATGTCCACCAGCAACAATACCTGTATCAAGTTCAGATACAAATGCATAATTTGACAAGTCATACTTTCTAATTTTAAGTGTAACCCCTACTGTTTGTACACCAGAAATAACATACAAATAAGTTCCATCAGATGTGTTAGTTGGATAATACATTTTATAACCAATAGCTAAGTCAGATATAACTCTTGTATATGACATAGTTTCTGGATCAAGTTCAGTTACATTTAAATCATTACCTGTGCTATGATGTGCAATATAAATTTTCTTTTTACTTGGTACATATGTAAGCTGTTCACAACCATTATAAGTTGCATCGGGAAAAATAACTGTTGATTGTATTGTTATATCATTTAAATTAAATCTAATAACTCTACCAGGTTGACCTGATGCTTTTCTGCACCCAGCAAATAAATATTTACCTGCTATACAAGAACCATGTAAGTATTCATATCCAGATGCCAATGTTACAATTTGCTTATCTGATGTTGTTAAGGGAGTTCCTTCGTATTGTGTAGAAATTGTATAATCCGTAATTGGTGGTGTAACTAAATCTAATGGTATTTTAGAATCTATCATTTTACCATCAGAGCCAAAAACTGAAATATTATTAACAATAATATCTTCCGATTTTATTACTGCTTCTTCTTTTACTTTATGAGAACCTGTTGATGATTTAAATGTCATTTATTATATTTTATTTTTTATAATAGGCTTTGTAAAAAAGCTATTTTATTTTGTTCTTCTTCTGTTAAAACACACAGTGATGCTAAATACAACTCTTCATTTTGTGCTAATGATGAAATTGAATTAATATAATTATCACCATCAAATATATTGTGTTTGATAGTATAAATATTTAGTATAATATTATTTTGTTTAACTATAGCAGCAATATTAAATACGATAATTTTATTATACACATCATTTAATATATTTGTTATTTCCACTGAAATTGTTTTCATATATTATTTTTATTTTTTAAAATAATTCTAATCCGTTGTCTATAATAAAACCACTTCCTGAAATCAAATTAGTTACTGTGTATGTACCTGTGTTGGAATTTTCACTCCAATTATTTATTAATTTATAATCCACACCAGCTGTTTCATTAACAACCCAACCACGTGAATCATTTGTGAATTTATTATCATATATGTAAAGATGTTTATTAGTTCCACCACTACCACCAAATCCATTACCTATCCATAAACTACCATATGCTGATTTAAAAGTACATCTTTCAAATATTGCTTTATATTCGGCAGAAGAGTCGTAATAATCTAAAAATGCTATATTGTAATTCAAACTATTAGAATTTGTTCCTGCTTCAAAGATAGTATTTGTAGCTTTTATTATATAAGGATAATTTTTAGAATTATCAGTAGTTGACATTATTAAACCTTTAAAATAACAATTATCTAATGTTAATTGTATATTGCCTGACATATTACCAGCATTAACAGTAGTGGAAACATTATTATCATACGATTCAATTCTACTATTTTTAATATTTATTTTTTTAGTGTAAATATACGAACCATTACCATTAGTGGATGCATTATTTAATTCTCCAACAGTACCAATAAAAGGAAAATTACCTGCATAGAAATCAATACCATCAATATTTAAATTTAATCCTGCTGTATAAGGTGTAATCATAGCCCAAGGATTACTATCTGGTGTACTATTATTACTTCTCCTAAATGAACCTTTACCAAATATTTTACATGTTATGTTATCAACTGCACTAATAGTACCCATTAAAGCTGCATAACCTGTATAAGTTACTTCAGCATTCAAGAAATAATAATCTATATTATTTCCTAAAGGTAATCCAAATGCGCTGCCACCATTATGTGTTCCAGGCATTAAAAATATTAAATCACCTGATGATGATGCATTGAATGCTGTATTAAGGCTTTTATATGGTTTTAAAATAGAGCCTTTTTGACCATTGCTATCATTACCGTTTACTGAATCTACGAATGCTACTTTATTATATTTATTACCAAACAGTGATATATTAATACCCGAATCTACTAATTGTTCACCAGCAGTATCCATTATAGTTAGATTATTAGTTGTATATGATGATGGTTTAAGTGCGTAAGATGTTAAATCTATTACACCATTAACCCAGTTAGTACCATCAAATATTATGGTATCGCCAATATTTAATGTAGTTATTTCAACATCTGCTAATTCATATAAATAAAGATAACCACTTGAACTTGCTATAGAACTAACCTTCCCACCACCCATTATTCTCAATTGTGATAATGGATTAGTTAATGATTTAACTCTTAATTCTTTAGTGGATCTATTTACTTCGAAATCGGCAGATACTAATTCAAAATCATTACCTGAAATTTGTGTCCATAATTGAACAGAACCAATTTCTTTAAATCCTAATACGGTATAATTAATAATATCAAATTCATAAACACCCGAATTTAATACCCAATCGGATGTATTAATATCAACAATTTTTAGTGATGCATTTCCTGTACCACTAGCACCAGATGCAATTTGAAAAACATCGTTGTTTATATCATAAATAAAAATGTAATTAACACCAGCTTTAATATCATCTGCTTCTAAGTCTATTAAATTACCATCATCATTTTTCTTTATAGTTTTAGTACCTAAAGAATTTATATTAATTGTTGATATACCTGTATTTGTGTTTGCAACTTTAATTACATAAACTATATTAGGAGAATAAAATCTTAAATCGGAAGATAGAATATAATCATCTGCTACTGCTCCCGCAGAACTTTCATTTAATGTTAATACTGGATTATTTTTAGCACCAATATAACTCCAACATGTTATTCTAGGTCTTAAAGATGTACTATTTACACCTGTAGGAAATGCGGGAGAACCACCATTAAAGAATGTTAAAACACCACCTTCTGAATCTAAATACCAATCATTAGTACCCATTGGTATAACAGTAGTTCCGTTATTTAAAAATAATTGATAATTATATGAACCATTAGTACCATAATTAAATGGGATAATATCTTTTAATTCAGCATGTGTAAATGCGAACGTACCAGGAACCCAATCTAATAATAATGTTTTTATTACTCTTAATACTCCTTGTGATTGACCATGAGTACCTGATGCTAATGGATTAATATCTGGTATTAAAGCTGAATCAACCCAATAATCTTTACTTATAATACTTTTATTAGCATTTATACTTTCTTCAAAAAAAGCAAATGGTAATGAACCACTATCAGTTTTACCTGTAGCAACCTTTTTAAATAGAATGTCTGCAATTTGTTGTGATGTTAATGCCATTTACTATTTTACTTTTTTATTTTTATAATGGTAATTCGGTTATTGAAGCAAAGCTTATACCAGTAATACCATTTGCAATACCAATTCTCACGTATATATTTCCTGATACTGTACCACCAAATGTTACTCTTCTATTAGTTGTACCATTTAATGAACCTCCTATATCTAATGCACCAGAACCATTTGTATTAACATTAAATGAACCTGAGTTATATGCCAAATTACCATCTAACCAAGCTGTTGCTGTACCACATTTAACATACACTTTCATATTATCTAAAATTTTAGTTGTAAGTGCATCAAATGTAAATCCAGTTGGTGTATTAAATCCAAATCTTATAGCTGGTACATTACTATGTGATCCTAAATCAAATGTTACCCACCTGTATCCTGAACTAGAATTCATCCCTGATGAGTAATCTGGACCAACTTCTGGCCAGTTTGTTGTAAAATTATCTGTATTTGATGGAAATCTAAATAGCCCATTTATTAATAATAATTCTTCTGTGTATCCAATATCTGTTTTAATATTCTTTGTTGAATCAAATGTATTACCATATCCTGATGTTGGATATAAACTAGTATCGGATGTTTTTCTAATTGTTTCATTACTCACTGTATCGATTCTCATTTTTTTACCAGATTGAGTTGTAGCAATAGCTCCTGTTGTTTGTACAAAGTTTCCTGTTGTTATAGTTTGATATTTAGAATTATATCCATTATTAGTAAGTACAATATCTTCTGTATATTTATTAATTAAAGTTGCAACATTTATGTTAGCATTATAATTACTACTATATGTTTTAATTCCTGTTTCTAAAGCATCTACAGATGTTGTCCACGTTGAATTGACATTAACAATTTTAGAATTATAAAATGTTTTAATTGCATTGTGTAATACAAACTGTGAATTGATAATATCACCAGTACTTAATGATGGTACACCACTAATATGTCTTGGTTGAGGTGATGTAGCAGTAGTGCTAATTAATAAATTTGTAATACTTGGTGTTGATGGATCATCAATAAAGAATGTTAAACTTGAAGTTCCTGTAATAGAATGTGTCATTGAAACATTATGTTGCTCAGTTGGATAATATGTTAAAGGATTTAAAATTTGAACTCTTGATAAGAAAGCTTTCCAAAATCCTTGTTTACCTACTACACCAAAATGATAATCAAAATCATCAGTTACAGTTAAACTATGAGTTGTGTCTATGTCTATACTAGATTGACCAGCTTCGCTCGCTGTTGTAAATGTAATACCAGGTGTTGTGAAAGTTGTATTGCTACCACCTTGATCAACAATTAAAACTGAATTTAAAACTCCTGCATCAGCATTATATACACCATTATTTGTTGATGCTGGTGTATTTGTATAAGGTGTAATTTCTATTATAGGTGTTGTATCATCTGTAATATAAGTTCTCGCTGTACCTGTTTTACTTTGAATTATAGATATAGGACTTGTGGTATATATTGGTGATACAGTTAGAGACTTAGTACTTAAATTACCTGGTTTTGAAGGTGCTAATAAACCTAAAATTTCATCTAAAGTAGAAATTGTGGTTGTATATGTATCACCATCATTAATGAAAATATTTGATGTATAATCATTATTTTCTGAAATACCATTAACCCAGTTAGTACCATTATATAATAATACATCTTTTGTTTGTAGATTAGTTAATTCAACATCACCTAATGTTGCAAGTAGTGGATATGAATTGACCCAATTTGTACCATTGTAAATTATTGTCTGACCTACTTGTGAGTTTGTTAAATGAATATCTGTTAATGATGCAAGAGAAATTGGTACTACTACTTGTATGGTATCTAAATTAGTATAAAATGTCAAAACTGTACCCGATGTGCCATTTAGCTCTGCGCTAACATCATAAATAGTTCTATCAACTAATAAATTATATTTATCACGAAAAGCCGTAATACCAAGATTACTACCAATCATTTTTAAATAATCTAAAGGGTTCATTAAATCTATACCTATTTTATTTATATATTAAAAAACAGTAAGTGATTTTTAGAAAGAGCGGTATATTTTGTAGTTACTTGTCGGAAATTGAAAAATTGTATTATCAAATCCAGTTTTTCTTAATCTGAAATGTGTTGAATCGTTTTCATTATTTGTAGCATTAATGTCAGTGCCTTTGCTGATAATTATCCAATCAGTTGCATAATAACCATTTATTATAGCAAAATCAGAAATAGTTACACTATCACCAGGATACCAAAATACATTTTCATTTATTCTAACTATAATATCGGTATTTATATCTGTAGGATAATAGAAATATTCTATAGTATAGTTGAAATCATTCAATTCACAAAATTGAATCACACGAATAGGAAATTTCATCATTTCCACACCATAATTTCTATAATCATAACAAGGATTTGTTATATCGGCAATATACCAATGATATTTAAGTTGTGAATAATCTCCAATCCAAGTCCATGTGCTACCATTAGTACCAAATTCGTTTGTTGTCCAAACGGATGTATCAATTAGATGAATTTCATCACCCATACAGAATGGTCCACCATCACCAGAACAAATACCAACCGTTGGATCATTGGGATCAATATTTCTTTTAACAATATATTTTGTTATTATACCATCTCCTGCCAATTTAACCTGCCCAAAAATATTACCACCACCATCAAACAAAGATGGTGTATTAGAAAGTTCGTAATCTTTATATTCTATTCCATCAAAACACCAAACAATTTGTTCATATCCTTTATATTTAACTTTACATAAATTTGATACTAATGCTTTATCTTTTGTGTGATTTAAATAAATTAAAATTTTGAATGGATCATTATTAGCAAATGTATTACCTAATTCTATTACGAATCTTAAATCATAAACATTTAAAGCAATGCTTATTTCATTAGTTATTAAATCTTTATTTACATATGCAACACTTGGATTACTTAATTGATTAAATAAATTAATATCTTCTGCTTTTTGTAATACCAAGTTAAAATTAGTATTTGAAAGAGTACCAAGCCCTATATATTTTAAATAAGCTTTAAGCCAATCTTGTTTTAATTGTGATGACCAATCGGATGATAATAAACTTTCAATTGTTAAATCACCACTTAAAAAGTCAACACTTTCTGATGTATACCAATTTAAACCTATTTTAGCAATATCACCAGGTCCACAAATAGAACCTGTTGGAATACTAGGTAAAGTTGTAGTTGTAATATCTCTAAGAGAAACATTGGTAATAATCATTTCAGTCCCACTTGCTATAATTCCAATTCTATTATTACCAGAAGCACCAAAAGAAAAGTCATATGTAAATGTTCCAATTGATGGTGTACTAACAGTTGTTAATAATTGTTGTGTTGAAAAAAAATCTCCTTTTTCAATTATAAAAGATGCTGTATTAACATTTAAAATATCAAATGAAAGTCTATATGTTTTAGCACCATTAACTGTAATAAATCCACTAATAAATTTACCATTATGTATACCTAATAAGTCATATTGACCATTTAAACCAGTAATAAGAGTATTAAATTGTGAATACCAAAATAATGAAGGATTGCTTAAATCATTATTACTAAATAATTCAGTTCCGAGAAGTACCCCAAAAGAAGTAGAAGCTTCATAGCTCCCTGAATAAGTACCAGTAGAAGTAAATGGGAAATACTTTATCATTAAATGAATATATTTTACTTATATATTCTATTTTATAATATGAAATACGGTATTTTTTATAGTATAAAGTAAAATTGCAATTAGATAGGATAAAGCATAGCTCATAATAGGTACTTTCATATCCATACCAGCCATTTCATTTAATAGTCCCATTGTTGGTAACATCAAAAGTGTAAATGCTATTATAGATAACAAATTTCTAACAGAATTAGTTATAAGATTATCTTTTTTATAATTACCAATAAAAATAAAAACACAGCATATGAATAACAAAAAAATGTCTCTAAAAGAAATAACTATTTCAAATTTAGTCATGAAGATAGTTAGTGGTGGTATTAAAGCACTAATGCCACCACTAAAAGTCAATACAATAAAAAATTCTTGCTTTAACTCTTTTAAAACTCTTTTAGCATATTCCATAGTTAGTTATACATCAAATTCAAAGAAATGAAGTAATTTATCTGAAAATTCTAGAGGGATTTCAACATCATCTAAATCCTCCCAAATTAAAGGTGTAAATGAAATGCTATGCTTAGTATTTAATATTTCGTTAAATTCGGATACGAAATCTTGTATATTTTCATTGGATACAAAATAGTTACCATCGACATCGACAACACCATATTTATCTTTTATAAGATTTTTTCTTGTTTCTTCTGCTATAGATGCGAAATCTTTTAATTTTAATTTCAAAAGAGAAATTTTTAAAGCAGTTTTTCCTTTAAATTTAAGATTTAAATTTTTTATTGAATTTGGTATTTCTGTACCACCTTCTAAAATTTCATAAGCTCCTATTATTTTGCTTAATTCCAATTCTATTACCATATTAAATATACTTTTTTATTTATATGAATAATATTAAAAAAGTTGAATTATATTTATAAAAAAAATGAGTTTAAAATTGCTATCTTCTTTGAAGATTACATTATCTTATACGTCTAGCACTTATAGTACCAGAGAATTGAGGATTAAGTAATGTGAATGTTGATTGTGTATTCAAATAATATGAAGTAGTTGATGAGATACTAACACGTATACGCATTGAACCACAAGTTTCAATGGATGTTCCTAGTAATGCTGCTTGTGGTATATAAGAAATAGTTTTACCTTCTATAGCACCTGTTGCGCTTGCTGTTGCTGTTGCTATATTAAATATAGCATTAGCACCCGCTGTTATTGTCGCTGTATTTGAATTAAATGTACCAAAACCATAGATATCCCAATCACCAGCAGTTAAAGATATTGATGTGATATTTTGATACGTTGCAGTTGTGGTATAATTAGTAAATGTACTTATTGTACTTTCTATCACTTCACCAACATTACCAGCCGATGCACTAGAAGCATCAGCAAATCCTTTCGATGTAATCGTACCAGAGAATAAGCTCGGTGCTGTACCCGCATGATATTGAGCATATGCAGTACCACCACCAGTTGGAGCTGCACCTGAAATATTAGAGTAATAACCAACAAACCTACCAGAAACATTAGTTAAAGCAGCAGGTATTGCCGAAAACATTGATATTTGAGTACTTCCAGAAGTTTGATTTATAGTATTGTTTGCAACAAATGATGCAGCATCAGCAGTCGATGAGCCTACTGTTATTGTTCCACTAGATAGAAATGCATAACTGAATCCTGACGCATTTTGAAATGCATAAGTAGAAGCAATTGCACCATTTGGAATAGTAATTTGAGCAGCCACTAAACTAAACGCTTGAATAGATACGCCATTTGTATAACTAAAACTGGCATTAGAAAAGTTAAATCTATTTGAACCAACTGGTATAGAAGTAGTACCAAACCCACTACCTACAAATAATTGATTTGTTGTACCAGAATTTGTTAAAGCATTTTTATATGTAATACCATCAAAATCTAAAATTTGTATTGTTGGTGATTGAATAATCCCAGTAGTACCTGCTACTGTTATATTCCCTGTAAATTTATGTGTACCTGTACCTTTTGTAAAATAGCTTATACTTACATTAGTATCACCAGATGCGGAATGTGCGCCTATTGATATATCATTAGTAGCAGAACTATTATTAATTCCAAAGTAATTAGTTGCACTACCTACTGTAGTGGGTATTCTAGCCACAAAAACACCGTTAGAATCTGCTATACCTGTACCAGAACCTAATTGTATTTTGTGATTAAAGAAAGTAGATGCTGCACCATTATGATATCCAGAATAAGTTGTACCACCACCTGTACTAAACGAAGCGACATTTGAATAATAACCTACATATTTTAAAGCTGCTTCTATCCTTGTGAAAGAAGGTGAAGCATTAAAACTATAAATATCACCTAAAGCACCTGATGGTTGATTGATAGTATTTATGGCTGAAAACGATGCTGATGTTCCTGTTGCACCACTCGTACCAGTAAGTGTTGCACTGGTTCTTATACCATAAGAGTTTGTTGAACCAGCCGCCGCGAAATTTTTAGAAATATCTATTAAACTGGATGGAACTAAAATTGTGGCAAATGAAGATCCAAAATTAATAGCATTTACACTTGGTGAATCAAAAAGAGTACGTACAGTACCACCTGTATCAGCCATCAACAAATTACCTGCTATGTATGTCGTAGAATACCCAATACCAATGTTTAATCTATTAGTTGTTGTAGAAGATAGAGCAGTTTTATATGTAACACCATCAAAATCTAAAACTCTATGTATTGGAGCATCTAAAGTAGCACCACTTGAACTACCACCAATAACTGTATTACCAGCCAAGTAATTTGGTGCAGTACCATCAATGTATAAATTATAACCTGTATTACCACTAGTACTATTATTAACACTAGATCTTAAACCAATTACTTGAGTTGAAAGTGGTGATGATATAGTTGGGTTAATGTATATACCATATACTGGTTGATTAATACCAGTTGATGTTTGACTAATAGTATGATTGATATATAAAGATGCTTGTATACCAACACCAGTTCCAGATTGTGTGAAAGTTCCACTTATTTGTGCTATTTGATGACTATTTGTAGTGGCAGTAATGTTTCCATTTTTTACAAGATAAATACCATTGCTTGGATTTGCATTAGCGAATGTTTGTAATAGAACGTTAAAATTACCAGAAGATTGTATGGTTAATTGACCACCAGTATTTGCAATAACATTATTACCACCAGTAAAATTTAAAGTAGAAGTAGGTGTTGTTAAAGTAGTAAATCCGTTACCTAATCTTAATGTATTTAGTGCTGATGAATCTAATGCTGTTCTATAAGTAACTCCATCAAAATCTAAAACTCTATGTATAGGTGCATCTAAAGTAGCACCACTTGAACTACCACCGATAACTGTATTACCAGCAAAATAATTTGGTGCTGTACCATCAACATAAATATTATAGGTGATTGCGCCACTCGTATCGGTATTAATTCTACTTCTTAACCCATATAATGTAGAACCATTTGTAAGACTATTTGTAATACCAGGATTAATTTCTACCATAGTCATTACTTGGTTTGCGGTACTGCTAAGAGTTAAAACTGGTGATACACTTACAGCCTTTAAAGTTCCCACACCAGATGTACCTATCACATAAGAAGGGTTCACAGTTAATATGTTTCTAATAGCTGTAGCACTTGTTAAATTACCATCAGTAGTTATTATAACTCCTTGTGAATTGTTATTACCACCTAAAACACCCAAACTAAGGGTGGATCCAACTGTTCTATTAGATATAAAAGTATTTCCACCTGTAAGTTGAATTAATGTTACTGGTGATGTTAGTGTTGTGAAACCATTTCCTAATCTTAATGTATTAGCTGCTGATAGATCTAATGCTGTTTTATAAGTGGTGTCTAATAAATTATAAATAGTAAAATTTGAAGATGTACCATATAAAGCACCCCCAATCCCCACACCACCAGCAACAATTAGCGCACCAGAAGAACTAGAAGTAGAAGCAGTTGTATTGCTAATACTCAAAGCACCAATACCAGTATCACCAGCTTTATTTACTGGTGTATAACCTAATGCTAGTTGATAACCAGCAGTTGAATGATTACCCCAGCTATATGCTGTAGCACCATTAATAACATTTGAATTTGCATTTACTCTTACATCGGTATAAT